>Ga0209800_10000080_pt1 | contig 211748 bp, 169 predicted proteins | sample Higcelweek8metaG_FD_187174 | JGI IMG/M metagenome (GOLD analysis project Ga0209800, IMG submission 187174) | Freshwater pond sediment microbial communities from the University of Edinburgh, under environmental carbon perturbations - High... | ecosystem: Environmental > Aquatic > Freshwater >... | reverse complement strand
GCGGCTGTTAACCGCAGGGTCGTAGGTTCGAGTCCTACTTGAGGAGCCACGAGAAGAAGCCATCCCGATTTACGGGGTGGCTTCTTTTCGCAAATCGAACCTGCGAGCATGCGGTTCCAAGGGGTGCCGTTTGTGAGCGCGCCCAGCGGGCGAAGAAGCGAGCAAAAAGGCAGCGAAGCAGCGGGCGAACCGCGAATAAAATGAGCGGGACGGCCAAAGCTGCAAGTCGTAGGTTCGAGTCCTACTTGAGGAGCCACGAGAAGAAGCCATCCCGATTTACGGGGTGGCTTCTTTTCGGTTTAATATAAGCCAAAGCACATAATTGTTTAAATGAGACGGCACCTGATCTCACAACAGGCGGAGAAATTCTGTCCCATCTTCCGGAAATTGTGATCAGTGAAGAGAATGCCATTCGGGCACGAATAAGCGAGAAATATGCCATTGGGTTATTGTTGAAAATGAGTTAAACTAGATAGTATGACTACAGGAGAAGTTTATGTGTGACGCAATGTTCCTTCCATAGGCGGGTAATATTTATTCTATGGCCTCGTTTATTTGCAAGCGCAAATAAACGAACGTGAACGAGCTACACGTCATAGCAATTTTCAGCAGTACCATGAGATCATTGGACTGAGATAATGTGAAGTTTACAAATTATATAAATGCATATCGAAGAAACTAGAAAATCTTATGTTATATTTTGGATCCCATAGAAATATTGATTGGTGTAGCACGGATAAATCATAGGGTGAGAATAATGAGAAAATTCAGCTATAAGAAAATAAATGCTTTCACATCAGAAATGTCATGTGGGAATCCAGCTGCATATTTATTATTGAATGAAGAAGGACTGAGCAGCGCGGATATGCTAAAAGTAGCTAAAGAGCATTCAGGCTTTGTGTCTGAAGTTGTGTTTTGTACTGCTTCTAGAGTTGCGGATATGAAACTTACATTTTACTCGTCTGAATGCGAAGTGGATTTTTGTGGGCATGGTACTATTGCTACAATGTATGACTTGATAAAATGCAATGAAAATTTATTAGCCAAAGAGGAGATATTGATTGAGACTAACAAAAAAGGGATTTTAGCTGTATTTAACTGCATTAACCGTGAAGACACTATTTACATAACAGCTCCTAAAGCGAAACAGTTGCGTGTTTCAGTAAATATTCAGCAAATAGCAACTGCTTTGTCAATTTCACAAGATTACATTTCTACAGAATATCCAGTGGACTTAATTGATGCAGGACTCAGAACACTCATAGTACCTATATCCGAGTTTCATAACGAGATATCAATCTTCCCAACTGAATCAGAACTTAAGACATTTTGCCTCGAAAACCAAATTGATATATTACTAATTTTCTGCAAGGCAACAAGCAGACCAAGCTATTTTGCACATACAAGAGTATTTGCACCCAAATTCGGATACTTAGAAGACCCTGCCACCGGCTCTGGCAATAGTGCTTTCGGTAATTATTTAGATAAATACGGTCTTTGGGACGGCTCTCCTATCTCAATTGAGCAAGGCGGTGAAAATATAGCATTTAATACAATTAGGTTGAAATTAGTGGATAATAAAGTCTTGTTCGGCGGAAAAGCAACGGTGAGCATTGAGGGAGAGTACTATTTATAAATCTAAGTTGGGATATGGGAAGGATAAGGATAAAACACGGCTATTTGACGGCAAATGCAAATTTCCCATTAGTTGTTTGGTGGGAATTCTGTGAGGTAAGTGAGAGTAGTGTTTACCAGTATCCGCTGCAAACGATAAGAAAGTAGGAAGAGAGGGATTGCGCTGTGGTAACAAAAGAAGATATTGCTAAGTTTCTTGAAAATATGGGAGTCGAGCATAATGATACCGTCGTGATACATACTTCATTAAGAAAAATTGGAGAAATGAATGGTCGTGCTGATATGTTGATAGATGCATTCTGTGAGTATCTTCACGATGGATTATTTATTATTCCTACGCACACGTGGGATACAGTCGTTCCGGAATCCCCATTTTATGATGTTAAGAAAACAATGCCATGCATCGGTGTGTTGCCTTGCGTAGCAGTGCAGCGCAAAGTCGGGGTACGTTCGCTTCACCCTACTCATTCAGTTATTGCATTTGGCAATAGAGCCAAGGAGTTTATTCGCGGTGAAGAACGGGCTTCATCTCCTGCACCTGTCGGTGGATGCTGGTCAAAACTGTACGATGAGCATGCAAAGATTTTGTTGATTGGGGTTGGACACGAAAAAAATACATACTTACACGCTGTTGATGAAATGCTGAAAATTCCAAACAGACTGAGCGATAATACATTTTCTATCACAATTACGGATGAAGACGGTAACACTCATATAGCGCCGTCATTTCACGCTCATTTTACGAAGGGGATATCTTGCTGTTGTTCAGAATTCTATCCAAACTATAAAAAGCCATTGGAAGAACTTGGTGCAGTAACATATTCACAGCTAGGAGATGCAACGGTATATTGCTGTGACGCAGTGAAAACGGCTGATGTTATACGCAAGCTATGGGGAAAAGCAGATTATGATTTGTGTATAAGTGAACAGGAAATTCCAAAATCATACTATTTTGACCTAAAAGAATGACTAGCGATTGAAGCAACCTTATCTTGAGATTCGCAGTTGCGCTCATTATCCTTCCTCAAGCAAGATATCTATTCGAAGCCAACACCGCATATGCATCTCGGGATGCTGAAACAGGCTTGAATACGGCAGTCACGCAGGAGAACGCGACTGCCGTATAGCCATTTGCTTGATGCCTTCTCGCTAACCGACTGATGTATGAATCAGAGAAGAATGTGCTTTCCTTCAGCCTGACCGTTTATGACGTAATAGGCTACGTATTCCTCTGGTTTGATGTAAATATCAAGCGTATCAATTGTGCCGCTGCTGGTCTTTTGGTGTTGTTCTTTAATCGCTGTGATGATTTCGGCAGTCATGAACTGTCGACCTGAGAACTCAATACAGATATTTGTAGCAGATGTCTTATTTGGGACAGGCGCCTTAGTGGAGGCAGGTTTTTTCGTGGTCGCCTTCTTTGCTGGCGATACTTTGGCGGCAGGCTTCTTTTCGGTGGTTACGGATGACACCTTTGTTGTCTTCTTACTATCTGACTTGACCGGAGGCTTCGCAGCCACGGCATCACTTTTCTGTGGGATTATTTTCGTTGTCATAATGCACCTCAACTTTCTTGAACTGAACAGTACTACCAAATAATAGTAGTGTTTTCACGCAATAGATTCAATCCAAACGCAGCATGCATAATACACAAGATTTTTTGTTAAACACAATGGAATTTTGTGTAAGTAGATCGTGCTACTGGCTTGTGCTAGCAGCATTTTATCTTATCAGCCAAGGTGTTTGAGATGAGAGTGCTCTTCCCAATAAACTGAATATATGTGATCCAATCGCAAAAAAGTTGAGAAAGATATGCGGCTATTTCGTGGTCAGAAAATGACGCTCGCTTGCATTTTAGGTCTCTTTTCTATATAGTCAATACGGGATGCGGACACCGTTTGACTATTTATCAATTTGGGCCGCCCTGGATCATCTCCGGTCGACAACACTTCGACTTATACACAATTTAGGAGGAACTATGAAAGAGAAACATTCACACTCTGTCTTTGGGACACGTTACCTCGCCACGTCCGGCGTTATCGCGGCACTTTATGTTGTGTTAACACTACCATTTGCTCAGTTTGCCTTCGGACCCATTCAATTCCGGCTTGCCGAAATCATGACGGTGCTTCCCATTTTTTCACCGGCGGCGATTCCCGGACTCACAATTGGTTGCTTTCTGTCAAATCTGCTCAATCCGGATAATCTCGGACCGATTGACATAATTTTCGGATCATTAGCTACCCTTCTGGCGGCAACGTGGACACGTTCAATTTACAGGAAAGGTGATTGGCTGAAGCCTATACTCAGAGATGTGGTATCGCTGATTCCCCCCGTTCTATGTAATGCAGTAATTGTCGGGACATATCTAACTTATTTGTTGGCTGACGGGTCAGTAACGCTAAAAATGATTGGCTTTTGCATTTTGAGTATAGGTGCAAGTGAATCAGTTGTCGTATATGCTATTGGGCTGCCGTTTCTCTTTTTTCTTCGAAGAGCGAAGGTTGACAGATTGTGGAATAAGGAAGGGAAAAATGGCACATTACTTTGATGAGGTTCCGACATCCGATTCGGATAAGAAGGAGATTGAGTCGCGTATTGCGGGCATTGATCTTTTGTTCACATCCGATACAGATGTATTTTCAAGAAAACAGGTCGATTTCGGATCGCGGCTTCTACTGGAGACGGCTATTTCAGATCTGAAAAGCCGTGGCATCCGAAAAGGACGACTCCTGGATCTTGGTTGTGGATACGGCGTTTTGGGCATTGCGCTTAAACGCGCGTTTCCTGCGATGGATGTGGTTATGGCCGACATAAATCAGCGGGCGGTCTCGCTTTCAAAAGATAATGCCAAACAGAATCATTGCGCCTTCGTATCCGTTATTTTGTCAAACGGGTGGGAAAATGTCGAAGGACAGTTTGATGTAGTAGTCACGAATCCCCCTGTCCGTGCAGGAAAGAAAACGGTTTTTTCTTTCTATGATGGTGCGAGAGAACACCTTTCTTCGGGGGGGCTTCTTTATGTCGTACTTCAGAAGAAGCAAGGCGCGCCGTCAAGCCTTGCACATTTGGAAGAGCTTTTCGGACATTGCGAGATTTTGTGCAAAGAATCTGGCTACTGGATTATGTGTGCACAATTGTAACGGCTTTGTGGCGGTCGTGTGGTTTTCGCGTTTTGCAGAACATTTTCATGATAGAATAATGGCAATCTTCCACGGTGATTTTTTCGTGGGTATTTTTGGAGGAATGTATGTCTTCGTGTGATTCATGTAAGAGTAAAGATCAATGCGGTTCGGTGGGATCAGGCTCATGTCCAAGTGATTCTTCATCACAGAAGAAATCAATGATCGAGCCTCTTCATCCCAAATCGAAGGTCTCGAAGGTTTATGGCATTTGCAGTGGCAAAGGGGGTGTCGGCAAGTCTCTTGTCACATCGATTCTTGCGGCAAGACTCGCCCGAGACGGTTATCGGGTTGGTATTTTAGATGCCGACGTGACCGGTCCGTCCATTCCGAAGGCGTTCGGACTAAGTGGACAGCTTAAAGGAAGTGAAGATGGGATGATTCCGGCGGTTTCACATTCTGGCATTCAGATTGTGTCTGTTAATCTACTTATGGAGAATGAAGAAGCTCCGGTTATTTGGCGCGGACCTGTTATCGCCGGAGTCGTGAAGCAATTCTGGTCGGAGGTAATCTGGAATGAGATTGATGTTCTACTTGTGGATATGCCGCCTGGCACGGGTGATGTCCCGCTTACCGTCTTCCAGTCGATTCCGCTTGATGGGATTATTTTAGTTTCAACACCGCAGGATTTGGTGTCGATGGTTGTAAATAAGGCCAGAAATATGGCACTTATGATGAACGTGAAGATTCTTGGGTTTGTTGAAAATATGAGTTATATCGTTTGTGAACACTGTGGTGAGAAGATGTCTGTATTCGGTGAAGGCGGTGTTGATAAAGCCGCTACGCAATTAGGTGTACCTGTTTTCGACAAGCTGCCGATTGAGCCATCTGTGACAAGGCTCGTTGATCAAGGTGAAATTGAAAAAATCAACACGGACTTTTTGCGTCATACCGCGCAGCAGATTGAAGAGTTACTTTCGAAGTGAAGAAGAATAATGAGGCGAATGTATGGATCGATTCTTGAATATGTCTTCGCGCAAAACATGGATTGTCGGAATTCTTCTTGTAACGCTTTGTATGTCATCTTGCTCGGGAAAGGATAGTAACACGGATCTGGGTGACTATTCATCTTATCTGGGCGACTATTCGTATAATGCTTCCATTTCGGCAATGGTCTATGAAGATATGGAAGGAGAGACCGAAGGCGCGGGGGTTCAGTACCGGGTGGTTACGGATCTGTCAAAACTGATTGCTTCTTCACCGATTCCGGTTTGTCTGTATTTCTATTCAGGAATGTCAGTGGACGCGGGGCAAACCACAGCCAAAATCGAGAATATGGAAGAAGATTATCATGACAGCATTTTGTTTGTCTCAATTGATGCAATACAAGAAGAAGAGTTAGTTGCCGAGTTTTCGATCGAGGCGCTTCCCGACTTTGTTATTGTTGATAATGGCGTTGTGAAGGCTTCGTTTGCAAGTTCAGATGGACAGACGTGGACAGATGATGAACTGAGAGATTGGGTTCTGGAGAACGCGGGAGTCTCTTGATTTGCAAAACAAATGTTGCGAATATATTATACGGAGGCACATGTATGGACTATTCATATGTATATGCAATCGGCCAGGACAGTCACCGATTCGAATTGACAGACGAGCCTGAGAGAAGCGGGAAAGGGCTTATTCTGGGCGGTGTCGTGATTCCAGATTGTCCGGGCTTCCAGGCAAACAGCGATGGCGATGTCATTTTGCATGCGCTGATCAATGCAATTTCCGGAATAACGTGTGTGAACATTTTAGGCGGCATTGCCGATGATATGTGTAAGAATCAGGGAATCATAGATAGCGGAGAATACCTGAAAAAAGCTCTTTCCTATTTGGGAGAGGATAAAATTATACATGTGTCCTTTTCTCTGGAATGCCAAAGGCCCACGCTATCTTCACATATACCGCTCATTCGAAATTCCATAGCAGAGAAGATCGGAATTTCTCAAGATGAGATCGGAATTACGGCGACGTCGGGCGAGGCACTAAGCGATTTTGGCAGAGGTGACGGCATCATGGTCATGTGCGCAATTACAGTCTGTCGTCCTCTTTCTTCTCAAGGAGAAGTCTAGCGAAAAGCAGATCTTCCTGTGTGGTTATTTTCACATTGCTGTAGGCGCCATCAACAAGATAGACGGCAAAGCCCATGCATTCCGCTAGGGAAGTATCATCCGTTGCGATGATGCCTTCTTTCTGCGCATGCAGGTAGGATTCAACCAACAGATGGTATCGAAAAGCCTGTGGAGTCTGGACGGCAAACAAGGATTCCCGATCCGGCGTTGACTGCACCTTTCTGCCGGTGTTTCCTTCTACTTGCTTGATTGTATCCTTGACAGAAACGGCGGCGGCACAGATGCCGTGATCATTCGCGCCACTCATGCAACGGTGCAAAATCTCATTGCTTACGAAGCATCTGGCGCCATCATGAACAAATACAATATCTTCAGACATAGGCGGACGAGGTAAACGCGCTAGGGCTTGAATACCAAGCAAGACGGATTCCTGACGAGTCTCTCCGCCTGGGATTGTCGCTTCGACAATGCGGATGTCATGAGCGGCAATAAGTGCCGTTGTCTCTTTGAGAAGATTCTGGGTTGTGACAACAACAATATGTAATACGAAAGGTCCCGCCTGTCGCAAATCTTCTTCGAATTCAGCAAATGCGAGAAGGGTTCGCGCGAGTACGGGCACACCGGCAACAAGAAGAAACTGCTTATTTGTTCCTATACCCATTCGTCTGCTTTGCCCTGCGGCCGGAACGATTACGTATACATGAATGTCGGGCATTGCTTGCTCAGTCATCTTCCTACACCTCGACTTTTCAGAACCTTGCCTGTCGTGACAAATAAGACATCCATTGCTTCGGAAAGAGTATCAGCGAAAATGAGTTCGGGAAGAAGATGAGAGTCCTTTGTATCTTTGGCATCCGAATCATTTGACCTACCGTGAACTCTTGCCAGATGCGACTTGTTGCTTCCGGGAAGAATGCATGTTGAAAATCCCATGCGGTACGCCTCGGTGATTCGCCTCTCAATATCAGAGACGGGTCTTATCTCACCCGTTAGCCCTACTTCGCCGAGCACGATCGTGGCGGGACGGATCGGCCGATCCTTCATTGCGGAAAAAACAGCAGCAAGAATGGCAAGATCAGAGGCTGTCTCCGTAAGTCGCAATCCTCCGACAACATTGATATAGGCATCCATATTATTCGTTCCAACACTGAATTTCTTCTCTAAAACGGCAAGAAGCATGCCGACTCGTCCGCGATCTAGACCCTGCGCCATCCGCTGCGGTACGGAATAGGATGTAGGATTCATCAGCGCCTGAATCTCAACAAGGATCGGGCGAGTCCCCTCCATGCATGCAGTAACTGCCGATCCAGGTACTTCAATGGGTCGGCCGGATAGAAGAAGCGTTGAAGCGTTCTCGACTTCAAGCAGACCGACATCCGTCATTTCGAAGAAAGCGAGTTCACCTGTTGCACCAAAGCGATTCTTTGCAGCGCGTAGCATTCGGAAAGGACTGCTGTTCTCTCCTTCAAAATACAGAACGGTATCAACCATGTGTTCTAGTACCCGCGGTCCCGCGAGCGCGCCGTCCTTAGTGACATGTCCAACAAGTACAATGGTAATCTGAAGATTCTTGGCTAGTCGAAGAAGGCCTGCGGTAACTTCGCGAACCTGACTGACTGTGCCCGGTGCAGAAGAAAGCTCATCAGAATATAGCGTCTGAATGGAATCAATAATACATAGAGCAGGCCTCATCGAAGAAATCGTACGAGAAACCTCTTCAAAGCTCGTCTGCGTACACAGAGTAATATGCGAAGTTGCAATAGATAGGCGTGTAGCGCGCAACCTGATCTGCGTCTGCGACTCCTCGCCTGATACATAGAGGACTTCACCGTGAGCCTTCGCAAGATGACTGACTTGAAGTAGCAGTGTCGATTTGCCTATCCCTGGATCGCCACCGACAAGAACAAGAGACCCAGATACGAATCCTCCGCCTAAGACACGGTCAAGTTCGGGAAGACCGGATGTGAATCGAATGTCTTCTCCCGTGCGAACGTCAGAAAGCAGGACCGTATCCTTGCCGCTCACCCAACCATCCCGTCTGGATGGCTTGACAGAGGCGGGGACCTGCGATGTCTTCTCTTCTACAAACGAGTTCCATGCTTGACATGACGGACACTTGCCGAGCCATCCGGAAGACTCGTATCCACAAGTACTGCATACAAAAATTGTCTTCTGTTTTGCCAATTGATAATCTCCATTTCATAGGGGGTAAGGAAATACTCAGTTATCCATTCTTCATAATTTCTATTATAGTATACCATTTCAAATAGTAGGACCGCGAAAATTAACGGGCAAAAAAGTGTAGTAGCTACGAAGGAATGTCACACACTCGATCTGAATGTATATGCGGTTTTTACAAAGACGGTGCAGGCATATTTTCTGGATCAAAAATCAGGGGAGGGCGTGTCTGCGCTGATTTCGACAGGGTACAGACGTATGTTCATGAGCGAGGGATAGGATGCACCGAAAAACTAGATGAGGAAGATGGGTAGAAATTATGAATTGGTGCAAATTTTCCTACACTTTTGTGCGAACAAAGGATAAAATAAGGGTACTTTTCGATTGCTGAAAGGGGAAAATGAATGAGTAAACCCTGGCTCAAAAACTATGATCCCGGAATGACTGAATCATTACCATATCCAGAGAAGACACTGTATGAGATGCTTATGCGCTCAGCACATACTTTCCCAAAAGAAGTTGCACTCGCTTTTGAGGGGACGCATATCTCTTTTGCGCAGCTTCTGTCCATGGTTGACGAAGCGGCCATATCTCTTCAGAAGTGCGGGGTCAAAAAGGGCGAGGTCGCAACGATCTGTCTGCCGAATATGCCGCAGGCAGTCATTTTTCTCTATGCCGTCAACAAGATCGGCGCTATAGCCAACATGGTTCATCCCAAGACTCCCGCAAAAGAACTTTGCGAGTTCATTTCATCAACCAATAGCACGACAATACTTATCTTTGATGCCTTTCTTGCAAAGAGCCTCTCTATGCTGAAAATGGTTGGGATGAGGAATATAGTAGTTGCATCGATTGGTGATTATCTTTCCCTAGCGAAAAGAATCGGCTTCTACATAAGCAAGGGCAGGAAAATTCCGAGACTTCCAAAGCTCGCAGAGCTTGTTACTTGGAAAGAATTTATGCTACTGGGAAAAACAGCGAAAGAAAACCAGATAGATTCTCCGTATATAAGCCCGATTCGTGCGGCTGATCCTGCAATTTATCTGCATAGCGGAGGAACGACAGGATTGCCGAAAACGATTGTATTATCGTCACATAATATGAATGTGCTTGCGGTTCAAGGAGCGCAGATTGTGAATGTAAAGGACCCCTTTGTAACTGGCGATCCTGTGCAAATGTCTATGGTAACAATTTTGCCGCTTTTCCATGGTTTCGGCTTATGTATGGGACTTCACACAATGATTTGCACGGGGATTTGTGCCATACTCGTACCGCAATTCACGCCAGACTGCTTAGCAAAGGTTATCCTTCGTGAGCGCCCCACTTTCATGGCAGCTGTCCCAACTCTATATGAAGGACTTCTCAAAAGCACGCATCTGGAGAAAGCCGATCTATCCTGCATTAAGTGTTGTTTTTGCGGAGGAGACTCTTTGACGGAGGACTTAAAAACGCGTTTTGAAGAATTTTTAGGGGCAAGAGGGGCGAAAATTACTTTGAGAGAAGGGTATGGATTGACGGAAGTTGTGACTGTCTGCTGTGTGAATCCGGAATATAGAAGTAAGAATAACTCGGTTGGTCTGCCGCTGCCAGATATGCTAATGAAGATCGTGAAGCCAAATACGCAAGAGGAACTGCCTCCTCTGGAGCACGGCGAAATTTGTGTCAGCGGTCCAACTATGATGCTTGAGTACTTAGGCGATCCAGAGGCGACGGAGCAAGCGATTCATCGGCATGCAGACAATAGGCAGTGGGTTCATACAGGTGATTTTGGGTATATGGACCATGACGGGTATTTCTTTTTCCTGCAAAGACTGAAGCGAATTGTCAAGGTTTCCGGTGTTCCTGTTTTCCCAACACAGATAGAAGGGGTCATTGCCGGCGTGGAGGGCGTAAGGTCGGCATGTGCGATTGCAGTACCTGACTCATACCGGATACATGTGATTAAGGCATTTGTAGTTCTTGATAAGGATGAGCAAGAGGAAGAGCTGGTCAAAGAAGCGATTATGCGTGCTTGTTCGGAGAATCTAATTGCTTATGCCAGACCAATCTATATTGAATTCCGCAAGGAACTTCCGCTGACGACAGTCGGGAAAATTGACTACACTTCGCTTGAAAAGGAAGAAAGTGAAAGAAGCTTAGCGGCATTATCATAAAGAATCATTCTCATATCCTTTTCGCATAGGCCAAGTCGATTCAGGCGAGCGAGCTCTTCAGAAGCTCCCCACATGGGATAGTCACTTCCAAAAAGAACATGATCCACTCCATAACAGGAAATGAGATCTTTTGCTTTCTCCGGCGAGATGAAATCGAGGGAGCTTGATGTATCCACATATACATTCGGAAGTCCAGAAAGCGCTTCCGGTGCTTTATGCCACTCGCTCCAACCGCCAAAATGAGCGGCAATTATGATGAGTTTCGGGAAGGCCAAAGCGAGTTTCCGTATCTGATTGGGGTGTGAATAGTCAAAACGGTAATCTCCGGCGTGTATGATAATGGGGAGTTTCCCTTCCGCTGCCTGAGCAATGGAGAAGACTGCGGCTGAGTCGGCGGGTACTTTCTGAAAGTCGGGGTGAAGCTTGATGCCGCGAAGATGAAGCGCCTGAAGATGCATAATCTCTGCCTGCATCTCATCGAACGTCATGTCCGGGTGTAGGGTTCCAAATCCGATCAGCCGACCATTCGACGCCTCCTGAAGACCATGAATGAATTCGTGAATGGAGGAGACTTGTTTCTTGACTGTTGCCGTAGAGAAAATGACTGAGTGCGTGACCCCCGCCCGGATACTCTCATCGATTAGTGTCTGAAGAGTGCCATCAAGGTGCATCTGTAAATCGTAGAAATTGCCAATAGATGCAACGGCTTTCTTCAATATTTTTGGCGGAAACACATGGGTATGAATATCAATAATTGGCGGCGCACTGGCTGCGCCTTCATGAGCGGTTAACATAGGTGTCTCCTTGTATATGCATGCTTACAAAGTTGTCTTGTTCAGTTTATGCCTGAAAACAAGCAAAATCAATAATGAAATTATGACAATTCCGGTTACGAAGAGTCCGCCTTCCGGACCGAAATCGCCACCCGTCAAAACATCCAATGCCTTTTCGCTATATTCAGTATGTACCAGGTGAGCAGCATTTTGTGTTCCGCTTACCTGCATCCCATATAAATTTCCTTGGGAAAAATTCCAGACGCTATGCGCAGCACATACGGTCCAAATTTCATTTGTGTGAAGGGATAATAGTGCGAAAAACAAAGCGATGAGCGCGAGGTTTATCAGAGGAATAGCAGCAAATCCTGCATTTCCGGTATGCAGCAAACTGAACACGACAGATGTAGTCATTACGCCCGCGGCCTTTCCGAAGCGTGCGCTGATATGTGGCATCATGTAGCCACGAAGCATGATCTCTTCCGAAGCGCCTTGCGGGATCCACATGAGAAGATAACAGATGAAGAGACCTATGCTTGATTTATCGATTCCGAAACCTGTTACTCGAGCTTGCCCTGTAAGGAGGATCAGCACATATACAGCAGATAGCATCAAGAAGCCAATAAGTAGGCCCCGGCCATAGCAGAAAAGCGCCCGATTTCCGCGAACATCGCGTGATGCAAAACCGATTGTAGACAATGGGCTTCTTTCAAATACACGAACAATAATCACATAAATCAAGATAACAACAACGTAACCGATACTCATGCCAATGATAAATGATTGATACGTCATGAGCTGATTGAGTACACGAACCACCGCTTTCAGCATATCTGTCAGAGCAGGCATAGCTGAACCATCTACGAAGTGAATGATAGTTTCTGAGGAGTCCTTTGTTTTCAGGAATGAATGCAAAGGGAGAAGCAAGGCAAGCGGCTGAACGATCGACAGAATTGTAAGTGGCAAAGCTAAATGATCCAGCAAGAGCCGAAAAGACTTCCTTCGACTGGTGAAGTGATATCCGAAAATCTTGTTTTTTTCGGGTACAGCATATTTCTTGTCGAGCTCGGCATTTCTGCGGATTGCTTTCTTTTCGCGTTCAGCTGCGATGCTTGTGTCAGGAAGGACGGTGAAACGCTCAACATGCAGAAGTTTCTCTGCAATATGTAGCAAAATGGCAGTAGAAATGAGACAGATAAACGTCTGACCCAGCAAGTAATAAAGGGGGTATTCTCCGACAAGTACGGCAGTAATACCATAGAAGTGCCCGAAAAAAGGTATGTAATAGTAAATGAAAGACGGCGCATCATCCTTCTGCATGGCCGATACGCAGACAATCAGAAGAATGAAGAAGATCGGGAGGAAATTAGTCTGCGCGGAGACAATCCCCCGATTCAGTATCGATATGATAAGCACAATGGCAGAAAGAAGAATGGCCATTGACAGCGTGATCAGTGTAAGCAAAATAAAGACCGTAAATGTCATTGCACCACAGAGAAGCATCGAAATGGGAATCATAATCATTACGGGAATCATGGCGTGCATGACCGTTCCAATCTCTGTCCCAAGCACAATATCGATACGCCGAATCGGCGAGAGAAGAAGTGCCGCAAAAGTGCCGCGTTCCTTCTCCCCGGCAATTGACATTACACCAGATTCCATTGCTGAGTATATGATGGATATAAACAAAAAGAACGGAATCAACATATGGGACAAAACATCAACGGCATCTTCCAACGTGCTGTCTTCTGAAACATAAGCATCATCACTACTCGTTGAGATGGCAAATATATCGCCAGATAAAGCAATTCGACCGTACATATCTTGTAGATAAGCGCCATAGCCAGGAAGCACATTACTGACAAAATCCTCGTGCGTATCATAGGAGGAATCATCTGATGGCAAATAGTAGGTAATAATTTCTGGGCGCTCGGTACTGTCAATATCTCGGACATTCTCTTCGAAATCAGTCGGGAAAACAAGGACAATGGTTGCTTCTCCAGAATTGAGGAACTTGTCATAATGAGAATAATCATAGTAGGCATCATTTGTCTCTGTCACGCAATCAGCTAAGACGTCTTCACCGTATTCAGAGGACAGGTATTCACCAAAAGAGTCCGGCATATTCACAACATAATATATGGGATCCGTTGCCACCGTGTCGTCGGACGGATATAGATATGTATTGATGCTTGATCCTAAAAGGCAAAAAAAGGCGAAAAGAAACAGGATGCAAATAGCAAAGGTAGCCTTTGACATTTGCGTCTTCATTCTTGAGCCCTTTGCAAAGGTCTTTTTCGCAAGTAACCAGATTATTTTCATATTGATTACTCCCTGTGATGCTTCCGATACAGCTCGAAAAAAGCATCCTCAAATCGCGAAGTTCCGGTATCCTCAACTAATCTTTCCGAGGTTCCTTGTGCCACGATACGTCCGTCTACCATAATGGCAACTTCGTCACACAATTCTTCTGCCACAGAAAAAATATGTGTAGACAGAAGGACCAGATGCCCTTCATTTCGAAGTTCGCGCAAATAATCAATAACCTGTCTTGCCGTAAGTATATCGAGTCCGTTTGTTGGCTCATCAAAAATGACGACAGGCGGATTATGTATAAGGCTGATTGCAATGGATATTTTCTGTTTCATACCTGTTGAGAGCTCAATGATCTTCTTCTTGGCAAAAGGTTCTATCCCAAATCTGGAAAAACTGATGTTCTGCCGTTCCTTAACAACATCTGATGGAATGTCATACAATTCCCCGAAAAAGCGAAATAGATCTGCCGGAGTCGAAAACGGATCCAGCTTAACTTCTGAGGTCAGAAAGCCGATGATTCTGCGGATTTCGCGCTGCATGTCGCGTGTGTTTTTTCCGTCGATCAGAATATCCCCGCTTGACGGGCAAAGTAGCGTAGCTACCATCTGCATCACAGTCGTTTTCCCGGCGCCATTTGGGCCAAGAAGACCAAAAATGGTTCCGTCAGAGACGGTAAATGAAACATCTTCAACGACATTAACAAGTTTCTCATAGTGTTTGCTGACATGTGACACTTCTATCATAAAATCCTCCGCCAATGATCCTTAGCACCCAATCGGGGTGAAGCTTCTTTGTGTCTTGCAAAGAAGCAAGTAGGCAAGTCCTAAATCGATCGAAAGAGATACAAAAAACAGATAGGGCTGCATGGTATTTCCGATCACATCATGAATGAGTAGCGTACAGTTATGTACGGGAATGATGTATTCAATGGAATATGCGCCCCCGGAGGGCCGGAATAGCTGAAGGAAAAAGTCGAATAAGAAAAGGAGCAAAGGGACTTGTAGGTTCATGACAACATCCTGCATTTTCTTAATATCCATAATAATATAGGCGCAGATAATGGAGAGGAGACAGGCCGCAAAAAGCATGACAATGAAGATTAGCAGGATATTAAGCGGCGAAATAAGCAGACCAAAAGGGAGGAGAGAGAGGGCATTATTCGATCGATTCGTCCAGGATGCAAGCAGTAGTACCAGAAAGGTCGTTGCTGCACTGGCAAGAGCTACCAGGGTGACCGCCAAAGATTTCCCAACCAGAATTGACCGTGCAGATATAGGGGTAAGTGTGAGCTTGGCAAGAAATCCGCTCTCTCTTTCCGTGGCAAGCACATCGGTTGAAAGCGAGAAAATGCAATAATATAGCAGCAATATCAGAATGCCTGGAATGACTTTTGCACCGGCCGGATTGGCATCGCTACTAAATTCCATCAGTTTCGTGTATGGGTTAAATGCGTCTATTTGAAAAGGCGTCCCTCCGCCTCTCTCGTATATTTCGCCGCCGAGAGTCGAAAGGAGGAAATTACTATATCTAGGCAAAACAGTCTTCTCATACTGCTTTGCAAGGGAATAGGCGATCATATTATCGGGTTGATAGTAAATAGATATTGCCGGTGGATTCTCTTCAGACGCCGTCTGATTGAGGAGTGAATCAAAATAGCTTGTGACGGATTTGTCAAAATCCGTCACATCAGTAGAATAGGAATGATCAAGTTCGGCACTCGGGGAGAGCAGAACAAAAAAAGAACCTGAGTCCAAATATTCTGTCACAATGCCATTTTCTTTGTTATCCATATATTCATCGGAGGTCCAATAGATATATATGAAAGCTTTCGCATAATTATCGCTTCCCGAAAAGGATTCATAAGTATCTCCGGAATTCACAACGATGATAGGGGGAGTCCCCATATGCCCGGTTGATAAATACTCGACAAGAAGAGGGAAAAGATAGATTGCCCCGAGAAGCACAATGGCAGGCACGAGGAAAAGCGTCATTGTTTGACGCCAGTTAGTCAGGATTCGTTTGGCCTCCCATTTCGCAAGAAGAATCGTATATTTCATGCAGTCCTCCCCAAAAAACTATCAAGATGAATTATATCATTCAAAAAAGCAGCATAGTTCGGAGAGATGTTAAAAAAATGAAAACGTTATTATTGCGATATTATTAAGAATCGAATTATACGGTGACTTTTTCATGATTGTATGTCAAAATAATAAATGAATTTGATCTTGGAGGTTTTTAGAAATGAATAGTAGACTTCGTAAATCGTTATGTAGCATTTTGTCTTTACTGATTGTCTCTTCTATGTTCCTTGTCTCTTCCTGTTCAATCTTTGGAGGAGATGCAAAGGAGAAGGCTAAAGAAGAAAGCAAAGACGACTCAGAAAAACTTGCAGATATTGATTTTGCCTTGTTTTCGGATTCGGTTACTTCGGATTCGCTGACATTCAACCTGACAATAGAGGATCCTGAAGCGCTTGATATAGCTATGGACGAGGTTACGTTCGGGGATGTTGATAAAGATTCGTACCTTGAGAAGACGGATAAATATACCGAATATCAAGATCAATTGGAAGAGATCAACTATGACAATCTTACAGAGCAAGAGCAGATTGAATATGATGTCATCGAATATGATCTGAATGAAGCGCTTGCATATGAAGATTATTTCTACTATTCTTCTCCCTTTAATTCAATAACGGGAATACAGTCCAATCTGCCGCTCATCATGCCGGAGTATGAGTTTGTGACGACAGAGGATATAGACGACTACTTGTTGCTGCTTACAGATTTCTACCGTTACTATCAAGACCTGATGACGGTAGAGCAAGAACGTGCGGACAAAGGATTTGGTGCATCGGATACGGTTTTGGATGCGATCATCGAGTCTTGCCAATCTTTTCTTGATGATGAAGACAACAGCTTTCTGATTTCAAGCTTTGCAGAAAATCTTGAAGATGTCGAAGGTCTGACAGATGAAGAGAAGGAAGCTTATATTGAGCAGAACCAATCCATTTTGGACGAGTATGTTTTCCCTGCTTATCAGCTCTTAATTGATGGGTTTACAGACCTGAAAGGTCAGGGAGAAAATGACGGCGGTCTGTGCAATTTTGAGAACGGCAAAGAATATTATGAGCTTCTTCTTAAGACCCAGACGAGTTCCGACATGAGTGTAGAGGATGCAATTTCCTATGTTGATGATGCGATTGACGGATATATTGATGTAATCACAGAGACGAACACGGATGATGATTTCTGGGCTTTGTATGGTAGTTATAGTTTCTCCATGGGAACCATTCAAGAGAATCTGGATTATTGTGAGTCAGCCATAACGGAAGATTACCCGGAAATTATGGATCATAATGTCACGCTTAAGGAAGTACCTGAGGCGCTGCAAGATTATTTTAGCCCGGCGGCATACCTGTCCTGTAAGATTGATGATCCGTCTGAGAATCTGATTATTACGAATCCGTCGGCAATGGACGGAGATCAGAATGTCCTTGAGACAATAGCACACGAAGGCTATCCCGGACACATGTATGAAGCCATCTATCATGCAGAACATATCGCAAGCTATTACCAGAGAACAGCTAGCTTCATTGGTTACTCAGAAGGGTGGGCAGAGTGTGCCGGCGAAGATGTATTAAAAAACGCAGGCTATGATGAGGATCTTGTCAATTATGTCTATGCGGAGAATAAGATCTTAAATGTCCTTATCCCTGCTCGAATTGATATAGGCGTCAATTACGAGGCGTGGACATATGATGATTGTATTGATTATATTGAACAGTATGGTTTGTCGGAAGCATATTATTCGGATTACGCTCAGTACTGCTATGACCGTGCGATCGAGATCCCGTGTTATGTAATGCCATATTGTTTCGGGTATTTACAGACCAAAGAGATTTTTGAAAACACCACGGATTCGGTTGCTTCTGATGTGACGCAGAAAGATATTCACGAGGCATACCTTGACATAGGCGCGGCACCTTTCCCGATTATCGAAAAGTACATGGATGAATTCATTGAAAATAACGAATAAATGATACAAATTCCGATAAGAAATGCTTGCCTGAATTTTCATTATGGTATAATGAAGCAAAATGTTTTTGATTTGATTTTTGTAAGCGGGAAGTAAAAGAATCTGCGTTTTCACGTCGACTGGAGGCTCATATATGGCTAAACTTACTCATCTTGCAACGACTATAACCGCACGATATTATTCTGCGTCTGATTTGACAGATGCCTTTTATCTGGATGGAAGGTTTTCTGGCAAGAGAGAATCAAGATCGGCGGACATCACTGTTGACAAGGAAGATCGCGGTTTTTTCTTCTCCGTTTTTTCGAGCGCGAACGTGCCAGGCAGGGATCCAACGGCAGAACCTTCCTATACTTTACCTTTACGCAAGCTTTATAACGAGATCAAGACGGGTCGCAAAGCGCTTGACGATCAGATCGGGGATCTTGTCAATTCGGCGGTTGCCGTTACCGGAAGGATGAAGCTTCAGTCAGAAAATGCGAGAGCTCCTTTTTTTGCCGGTGTTATTGTCAAGGATACGGAAGCATTTGCGATTACCATGGGTAAGGGTCTGGCCTTTCTATACCGTGACGACACCATTTTCCCGCTGACTTCGACGGACATTCACATTGACCCTGTTAACACACAGAAACAAAAGGTTGATAATTTCTATAATTATTGTGCTGACAAGACTGCAACGGCACTATGCTCGAACATTGCGCAGCTGAAGATGGATGATTGTGTGATTCTGTGTAACCGCGAGGTATATGATTCTCTTGGTCAGCATGAGATTCTGCGCATTCTTTTTGAATCTGAAGATCAGTGCGAAGCGGCAGGATCAATTATTACAGAGGCATCTGCCAAGATGCCTGGTATTCCGATGCAGTGCGTCATTTCTTTTGTTGAGGGTGTTACCTCGCAAGAGAAGCAGGGGTTGTTTGGTTTTGGCAAGAAGAGTCGGCAGCAATCATATAATGCGGCTGAGGATGATGCGATTGAGGTTCCAATTGCTTCAGCGCCCGTCACCCCGACCGTGCCACCAGTAGCTGCTTCGGTTGTCCCACCCGCCGTGGAACCGCTGTTTTTCGGCAATGAAGCATCGAATCCCTTTGTCATGCCGCTTGCCGAGCAGACTGCATCTGAAGAAGTCAGCTCGAGTGATCCGATACATTTCGAGGATCAGTCTCTGGAGCCTTTTGGAGAGCCAGAAGAGAAGACAGTTTCCTCGACAGATGCCGGAGGGTTTGTACAAGTTGATGAGACGACGGCTTCCGCTGTCCCGCAAGTATCTGCAGAAGCGGAATTTATTATCCCTGCACAGAGTGATATTCCGATGACACAGGGTGAAGCCGCATCTTTCCCATATACTGCTCAGACGAGTGCAGATTCACAGCCGGATTTCTTCTCGGCAAAGCAAGCTAGTACGTATATTGACAATGCGCCGCAGTATCTTCCCGATGATGCAGACACTGTTCAGAAGCCTCCTCTTGTGTTTGGCGATGACAATGTTCAGCCTTCATTATCGGAAGCAGGTCAGACGGGCTATCCAGCATATGAACAGAATTTTACTTCGCCTGCGCCGACACCTGCTCCGGAAGTCGCAAGTTCGTTCTTTATTCCTTTTGAATCTGCCGAAGCTCCGGTTCCGGTCAAATCCGCCGCCAATGATATGCCTGATATGCCGATCTATGATGCACCAACGTATGCTCCACCAACATATCCGACCAACAGTTATACTCCGAATGGTTACGATAATGCTGGTGTTTATGCGAGAGGATCTTATACGCTTGACGAGGAAGACGCCGATGTCAGATCAGACTTTCCGCCAGCGCCAAAGGCTCCTTCGCAGAGTTACTCTTATACGCCGCCATCATCATACGCAGCTGCAACAGGCGGTGCGCCACGAGATCCGCGTGTTTCTCAGAATCAGCCGCGTCAGTCTCCACCGAGTGCGCATAGGAACGGTTCTGGGCCTTCACAAAGACAGAATCAACCCAAAGACATTTTTGAGCAAGAGCAAGGCTTTGATTATGGGGCAACAGATGACGCATATAAGAAGGGCAGACTACTTATGATTGGCTTGGGTCTTGCGTGTCTTGCCTGCGTAATCATCTTAATTTCTGTTGCTGCGAAGCAGTGCAGCAAGGATGATACAGCCAAGGCGACGACAGCACCGACAAACGCATCCGTCAACGTTTCCACTTCGGATGCGACTGCTGGGGTCTCTGCCACGCCTGCCGCTTCTGATGCAACTTCTCCTGCGACAGACCCGACGCCTGCAACCGTATCAACGGCGGACGCAATCTGTATTTTCCAGTTCACTGCTGGTACAGGTCACAGGACGTGGTGGGATCTCTTCCATACCGTTTACAACATTTCTCTTGACTCGAATACGGACCCGCGAATCGCAATTATCGTTGCATATAATGGAAAGGCTGCAGATTATGTCCCTGCCGCAGGAGATCAGATCTATTGTCCTCCGCAGGAGCTCCTGACTACAAGCACGACGTAATCCAAGAGCATATCCAGATGAAAATCAAGACGGACGCTGTCTGCAGCAATAGCAGATGGTGTTCGTTTTTATTTGTGCCAAATCCGCGCCAAGAATGCGAAGTGTACAGACAAATATACGAGTTTTCTTATTATATTTGTGTAAATCCTGTTCTATTTACTACTGGTCAAAATGACGAAATCCGTTTACAATCATAAGGATGTCAGCATTTTCAAATGAATGAAGTGGGAGGCTATTCTCATGCACAGAAGATTATTCATTCCAGGTCCGGTGGAGGTTCGTCCGGATGTATTGGAAAAGCTATCTTCCCCGATGATCGGACACCGTACCAAGGATGCATCCGCATTGCAGCAAAGTATTTCCGAGAAACTTCAGAAGGTTATGTTTACGCAAAATACAATTCTTCTGTCGACGTCCTCAGGCAGCGGTCTGATGGAGGGTGCTGTACGTTGTTTTACGTCTCGCCGAGCAGCGGTATTCTCTATTGGTTCTTTTGGAGAACGCTGGTACAAGATGTGTGTTGCAAATGGTGTGCCTGCAGACATTTTTCGCTCAGAACTTGGACAGGTGACGACTCCTGAGATGCTTCGTGAAGTCTTGGATACAGGAGAATATGATTTGGTTACAATTACGCACAATGAGACGGCGACGGGCGTTCATAATCCGATTAAGTTGCTATCCGATGTGCTTAAGGAATATCCAGACGTGATTTCTTGCGTAGATGCTGTCAGTTCGCTGGGCGGAGACTATATTCCAGTTGATGAACTTGGCCTTGATGTATGTATTACTTCAACCCAGAAATGTTTGGGGTTACCTCCGGGCATGGCGATTGCATCTGTTACAGATCGTGCAATCGAGAAGGCACGAACAATACCAAACAGAGGACTGTATTTTGATTATGTAGAGCTATATACATTTGTAAAAGAAAAGGCATATCAGTATCCATCTACTCCGAGCTTGCCGCATATGTATGCCCTTGACTATCAGCTTGACAGAATTCTTGCAGAAGGTCTTAAGGAACGGTTTGCGCGGCACGAGATGCTTGCTGCACGTGCGCAAGAATGGGCGCGTAAGAATTTCTCACTTTACTCGAATCCAGATAACCTTTCTGTGACGGTAACATGTGTCAATAACACGAAGAATATATCCTTTTCTGAGATGAATGCCGCAATGGGTAAACGTGGATATCTGATGTCAAATGGATATGGTGCGCTAAAGGATAAGACTTTCCGCATCGCTCACATGGCCGATTTGACGCTTTCTGAACTTGACGAGATGCTTGCAAACTTAGATGAAGTAGTTTCGGAACTCTTACAAGCGTAAACGCTGGTAATTTTACAATATATTTAGCGCGGGTTACGATCAATATATGGACATATAATGAAGGAGGCAATCAATGAAGATTCTTATTACCGAGAAAATTGCAATGGATTCGATTCAGTATCTTGTGGACAGGGGATTTGAGGTTGACGAGAAGCTGGGTCTCTCACAAAGTGAGATTGCGGATATTATGATGCCATATGATGGTCTGATTGTGCGAAGCGTAACGCAAGTCAATCCGGAGCTTCTGAAGAATGCTCATAATTTGAAAGTTGTTGGAAGAGCAGGAAATGGTATTGATAACATAGATGTAAAAGCCTGCACTGAGAAGGGGATCATTGCAGTAAATACTCCAGAGGCCAATATTATGGCGGCCGGGGAGCTTGCGGTAGGACTTGCATTTGCCATTTTCAGAAATATTTGCCGTGCAGATGAAGCCGCCCACAGAGATGATTTTCGCCGCGGTCAGATGATCGGAAATGAGCTTGAAGGGAAAACCGTCGGGGTGATCGGACTTGGTCGTATTGGCTCGATTGTTGCAAGGAAATTGAAAGGTATAGGAATGGAAGTCGTTGCCTACGATCCATATATTCAGCATGATTCCTTTGAGCGCGTTGGCGCGACGCGTTGCCAGACACTTGATGAGCTTCTGGCAGTGGCAGATCTCATTACTTTCCATACTCCGAAGAACAAAGAGACATACAATATGATTGATGCTCCTGAGCTTGCTAAGTGCAAGAAGGGCGTCAGAATAGTAAATGCGGCTCGCGGCGGACTGGTTAATGAAATGGCTTTGGCGGCTGCACTTACCTCAGGGCAAGTCGCCGCTGCAGGAATTGATGTTTTTGACAAAGAGCCTTCGTATGATAAATTGCCAGGCGAACAGCAGTTCAGGAATCCTCTTCTTGATCTGCCCAATTGCGTCATTACCCCTCATCTGGGCGCTTCTTCACACGAAGCCAATCATAATGTCGGGACGGCTGTTACAGAGCTCGTTGCTAAGGCGCTCGAAGGCGAATTGGTTGCCGCGATCAATATGCCGCGCGTTTCCGGTAATATGACGAAACTTCGCCCGTATATTTCTCTTGCAGAAAAACTTGGCAAAATTTACTATCAGGCTGAGAAATCACCGATTAAGAAAATTGAAATTGTATATAGAGGCGAGCTGGCAACACAGGAGACGGGTATATTAACACTCGCTCTTCTGAAGGGTTTTCTGTCTTCCGTGTCTTCGGATCGGGTAAGCTATGTGAATGTGCGTAGTGCAGTGGAAGATCGCGGAGTCGAAATTGTCGAGAGTAAGACGACGCAGATCAAGCGGTACAATAATCTGATAAACGTGAAGTTCCATACGGAAGATGATCGCGAACTTGCAGTCAACGGTACAATTTTCGGAATTGACACGGAGGTTCTTGTTACTTTCTTCGGATACCAGATGAATTTTGAACTTGCTCCGAATGTTCTCGCTATGCAAAATGATGATGTGCCTGGTATTATCGGGAAGGTTGCATCCATTCTTGGAAGCAATCAGATAAATATCGCAAGTATGCATTGGGGAAGAAAACCGGATTCCGGCAAAGCGCAGTCCTTCATATCCATTGATCAGCCGTTAGCTGAGAGTGTTGTGCAGGCAATCGCGGCTGTTCCTGGCGTTCTTCGTGTATCGCAGTTAGATTTCTCCTAAGGGCATCACCCGAATCCCTAGCAAACAGAAACTTTTCGAACAGATCTATCGGATGGCCGAATGCGCAGTTCTTGCACATTCGGCTATTCTTTTTATTGTGCATCCATAGCAAATGGCTATGGATGCACATAGAATTTTTCCTCTTCCCTATACAATTGAATTGCAATATACTTACGCTATTCGGTAAAAAAGTCCAGCGGTAAATAGTCAATAAACTATTTACCTATATGCATCTTGAGAATTGAATAGATTCGAATCGAACGCGCACGTTTTTACAGCGCCAGATACTTCACTTCCACAACGGTTCCTTTCAAGCCAATACGGTCAAACCTGAGGCTGTCTGCGATAACGAAAGCATCGATGTCATCGGTCTTCGGGAGTTCTGCATAGGAGCTCACAAATCGACAGACTTGTCGGGGATTGAGTACTCGGACGGACTTACAGGTACGCGGAACAAAGTCCGTCTCCCGCAAGAACATAGATATTAAATCGCCGTAGCAACCGGTAGCCTCCAGCCCAAAACTCAAAAAGGCGGATTCCTCTTTCCTTTGCGTTTCCAACAACCGGTCAACGAATTCACGACTACCGTCTAGGGAATTACAAAAGATCTGATGCCACAGCTTCTTTCCGGACGAGTTCATAACATGAACGGTGTTTGTTGCCTGACTTACATCGATGCCGCGAAGAATGCCAAAAGACCATTTTCTAACAGGGCGTTTACAAAATCAACCAGTCCAGACAGTTTTCTGGACTCAAAAAGAATTACACGAGGAGAAATTATATGAGAACGACAATAATCGGATATCCGAGAATCGGAGAACAGCGCGAACTCAAGTTTGCATCAGAGAAATACTTCCATAACGAAATTGATTTGGATCAATTGTGGGAGACAGCTTCTCGCCTTCGCGCATCACATTGGGGTACTCAGAAAAGAAACGGGATTGATATCATTCCGTCGAATGATTTCTCGCTTTATGATAATATGCTTGACACCGCTGTTTTACTCAACATAATTCCTGAGAAATATCGGCAGCTCCATCTATCCGAGACGGATACATACTTCGCTATGGCAAGAGGATATCAAGGAGATGAAGGAGATGTTAAGGCACTTGCCATGAAGAAGTGGTTTAACACAAATTATCATTATATGGTTCCGGAAATTGACGATACAATTCGTATTCATCTTGCGGGGAATAAGCCGATTGATGAGTATCTCGAAGCAAGAAAGATGGGGATTGAGACAAAGCCGGTCGTAATCGGTCCGTTCACATTTATGAAGTTGGCAAGGTTTCCCTCTGGAAGCAGAATAACCGATTATATATCTGCATTTTCAGATGTATACAGCGAGCTTGTAGAGAAGGCAAGCAAAGCGGGTGCGAAATGGATTCAGTTCGATGAGCCCTGCCTTGTTATGGACCAAAATGAAGAAGACAAGGTAATGTTCGCCGCATTATACAAAGACATCTTATCGCGAAAGGGGCATACGAAGATTGCACTTCAGACGTATTTCGGTGATGTCCGTGATTCGTATACGGAAATCTGCGATCTTTCTTTTGATGGAATTGGTCTGGATTTCGTTGAAGGCAAAAAATCCATGGAACTTGTGGCGCAACATGGCTTTCCGGAAGGCAGAACTTTGATTACAGGCATCATAAACGGCAAGAATATCTGGAGAAATCACTATGCAAGTTCTGTAGATACAATCCTTGCATTAGCAAAAAACTGTAAGGATATCGTTCTTAGCACATCCTGTTCACTTCTTCATGTTCCATATTCGCTGCGAAGTGAAAAAAGCCTTGCCGAAGATGTCGCGGAGCATTTTTCTTTTGCCGAGGAGAAAGTCAAAGAACTCGCCGAACTTGGGGAGATCCTGTCTTCCCAAGAACCGCATAAGACAGACGCATATGTGAGAAATGTCAAGTTGTTTGCAAAAGAAAGATATTGCAAGAACGAGCGCGTGATAGAGAGAGTCGATGCATTGACAAGTAAGGACTTTGCTCGAACCCCTTCGTTCTCTGAGCGCGAGCAGATACAGAAGCGTGTCCTGAATCTTCCTCTTTTTCCGACAACAACCATCGGGTCTTTCCCACAGACACGTGATGTCCGAGAGAACCGAAGCGGGTATAAGAAAGGCAGCAAATCGGAAGAGACGTACAATCGCTTTCTTCGCAAGAAAATATCCGAGTGCGTGGCTGCGCAGGAGAGAATTGGACTAGATGTACTAGTTCACGGAGAATTTGAGCGGAATGATATGGTCGAATATTTTGGTGAGCGTCTATCTGGCTTTATATTTACCGAAAACGCATGGGTTCTGTCATACGGGACACGATGCGTCAAGCCTCCGATTATCTGGGGTGATGTGGAAAGAACAAAGGCGCTTACCGTTAATTGGATTACATATGCGCAGAGTCTTACCGAAAAGCCGGTAAAGGGCATGATCACGGGACCGGTAACGATTGTCAATTGGTCGTTCCCGCGTGAAGACATTTCGCTTAAGGAAAGCGTGCTTCAAATCGGACTATCCATCCGTGATGAAGTGCTGGAACTGGAAAGAAACCATATCAGAATCATTCAAATTGACGAGGCTGCGCTTCGTGAGAAGCTTCCGCTTCGGAAGTCTGATTGGCAACAAGAGTATCTTTCATGGGCGATCCCGGCATTCCGGTTGGTCCATAGCAAAGTTAAGCCGCAAACGCAGATCCACACACATATGTGCTATAGTGAATTTAAAGAAATAATCAGGGAAATTGACGATATGGATGCGGATGTAATTACCTTTGAGGCCTCACGATCTGATCTGACAATCCTCTCGGCGCTCCGCGATAATAATTTCCGTACGGAAATCGGTCCCGGCGTTTATGATATTCATTCTCCGCGGGTTCCATCTGTCGAAGAAATGAAAATGGCGCTTAATCGAATGCTTGAGACAATTCCCCAAGAAAAACTCTGGGTCAATCCCGATTGTGGCTTGAAAACAAGAGGCGAAAAGGAGACATGGGCAAGCCTTTCCAATTTGGTTAAGGCTGCAAAGGAGATAAGAAATGAGAACATCTGATTTGTTCAAAAAGAAGACTGTTTTTTCTCTTGAGATTTTCCCTCCCAAACCAACATCCGGAGAAGACACCATATATGAGACCATTCGTGAATTGAGCGGGCTTGACCCTGACTTCATCAGCGTGACTTACGGCGCAAGCGGAGGAGATAACTGTGGCAAGACCATCGAGATAGCATCTGCCGTTAAAAACCAATACGGAATTGAAAGTGTGGCACATATCCCGGGAATAAATCTTACAAAAGAAGATGTTCGGACCCTCTTAGCAGGCATGCGCAAAAACAATATCGAGAATCTACTGGCACTGCGCGGAGACGTATGCGTACAGGATACTCCGAGAGGCGAGTTCCACCATGCGAATGAATTGATTACTTTTGTTCGGGAAAGCGGTGATTTCAATATTTTGGCTGCCTGTTATCCGGAAGGACATCCAGAAAGCAGAGATTTGAACGAGGACATGTATTATTTGAAGAAGAAAGTTGATGCTGGCGCGAATCACCTGATTACGCAGTTATTTCTGGATAATGAGTGCTTCTATTCCTTTCGAGAACGGGCGGCTCATGCCGGGATCAATCTGCCAATTGAGGCAGGCATTATGCCGGTCACAAACAAGAGCCAGATTGAAAGAATGGTAAGACTCTGCGGGGTTAAGATGCCATCAGACATCATTGAAATGATTGAAAAATACGAAAGGGATCCGGATTCGCTCATGGAAGCAGGCATTTCCTATGCGGTTAGACAAATCGAAGACCTTATTGCATCCAGTGTCGATGGGATACACCTATATACGATGAATAAACCGTATATTGCGAGAAGAATACACGACAGCATATGCAGATAAGTTAGACGTCCTCCTGTCCGAGATCCTGTATTCTTTCCAGGCGATATGCGCACGACGTTAACATATGTGATCATACGCAGCAATTGTATTTTTAAGCTCTTCAATGTAATGCAGAGAAAAGCCGGACAGATTCACCTGTTCCTTCTTGATCCACCCAATGTTCATTCTCTCGTCAGTATCCAGCGGAACAGAAATAATATTATCGCCGTTCAGATTGCTGTTGAGGACACCCGTACTAATCGTGTAACCATTGAGTCCAATTATGAGGTTAAAGAGTGTGGCACGGTCACTTACGTGGATCATTTTCGTATGTGGGACCGTACTTAGGATCTCTTCGGAAAAATAGAATGAATTGTATTCGCCTTGTTCAAAGGAGAGACAGGGAAAAGCATCCAGATCGGCAAGAGAAACATGTGCTCGTCCGGCAAGAGGATGAGTACAGCTGACGAATATATGCGGCATTGCTGTAAAGAGAGGCGTAAACTGCAGATGACTCTCTTTCAGAAGCTTGATCAATACTTTTTCGTTGAAGTGACTGAGAAACAGAATACCAATTTCGCTGCGATAATTGCTGACATCTTCGATGATCTCATAGGTTCTGGTCTCTCGCAAGGTATACTGATACTCCTCCATCGAAAAAGATTCGATGGATCGCACAAAAGCGTTGACCGCAAAGGCATAATGCTGAGTCGATATGGAACATAGTTGTCTGGCGGGCTTCTTATTGAGGTAGCGTTGTTCCAGAAGCTTGGCTTGCTCCACCACCTGTCTCGCATAGGAGAGAAATTCGGATCCCTCTGTGGTCAGTGTAGTTCCTTTTACGGATCGGATGAAAATCGAGATACCCAACTCGGTTTCGACTTCCTTTACAGCATTAGAGAGACTTGGCTGCGCAATATACAGCCTGCTTGCCGCTTCGGTTATCGAACCATACTGAACAATGGCAACGATGTATTTCATTTGCTGCAACGTCATAATATATGCCCTCCATAGTTAATACCTATATTGAGCGTGTCTTCGTTCTTGAAGACACGGCCCGCGCTGTGCTTCAAGCATTGCAGGTGTGGTTAACAAACCTGAATAATATAGAAATCGTCAGATTGGAAAACAACGGTACCGCAACTTGTCAAGACACTTTCCTGCATATCCGGATACATGAAACGCTCAATATCACCAAGAATTAAGTACGTGACATCATATTTTGCGAGGATTGACTTTATTTCGGTCACGTCAGTTCCCAGATAAATCGAATCAATATCCGAGTAACGAGGATTTAGGATATCGGCCCAGATGTCAGGTTTTGTAGGATCATTAACCAGAAGTCCGGTTGATTTGTCTACAACTCCGTGGAACCGCCACAGCCATTCATGTGTTTGCCAGCCAAGAATTGTTGGTAGCCCGGTATTCGCGGAGACGATACAATTATCCGTATAGCTAAGTCCATAGGATTCACAAATATTGACAAGCCCAGATACGTTATCATTAAGCCACTCGATTCCGTCATAGTATGGCTTCAATTCGCCGGCTGAGAACGTGTAGGAAGAATCCCCATAACGAGACTTTATTGTGCCCGGAGAAGTCGTAAGATCTGTCAGATAAATTGTGCCATCGAGCGTCTTGTAGGAATCTGTGCCGATATCTCCAAAACGCTGCTTGGTGGCAACAAGCGGATAATATGCAGGAATTATAAGCAAAGCAATCAGGAAAAGGGAAAGAATGCGAAGGACAATCTTCCCTTTTGCTCGAATTGCCAGTCTGATTACGGTGTATCCCATAACAAGGGCAAGAAGAATAAATGCGGCAAAGGTGAACTTGAACATGGTATTTGTCCGCTTATAGTCGCCTTGGTAAATATCACGAACGTAGAAGATTTCTGGGGCAAGCAGTAGAAGGAAAGAGACGACAGCCATACCGCAGACGTAGACATCCGCGGCGTTTCGGTTTGCAAAAAAGCTAGAGACCTTGTTTTTATAAGCATAACTGCAACGATCCGATTTGTCGGCATTTCGAATGGTAACAACAATCAGACAGACCGCAGCAAATAGGTGGACACCCCATAGAATCAGAAAAGAATAAAGTGCCGTATGACTTTCTACTAGTGCAAGCGTATTGGAGATCATGTCAAAACTAGCATTGAAGGTCAACGAAGTAATGCTGGATAACGTGAAAATGAACGACATACCTAGGCTCGTTCTTGATAGCGCATTCGGAAAAACTGCTGTCAGGAAAAGGCAGCAGATGAATACAATGCACTGGACAAGTACATGCGCAAAAGCCTTCTGAGAAAATGCAAGATAGGCAGACAATATAAGCCCCGTATTTAGGGCGAAAACAATCATTCCGTATGGAAACCCAAAATGACGGGAAGTCTTCAGATTATATATGAGTAGAGCCATTGATCCAAAAATGAAATAGATCAAAAAGTCCCAGTAGTTACACATAGTTGCAAGACCCAGTAGAATTCCAGCAAGAACGACTTCTGTCTGTATAAGATGATTCATTTCGAATTTTACGGAGCTTCTCAAGAAAGTCACGGGAATTGGTTTTATATAAGAGCGGATGTTAGCTTCTTCATTCTCGGGCGATTTTGCGCGGGAATAGAGAGAGAAGAAGACGGCGATGATAAGCATTACAATCATTACGCTTACGACGTGAGCATGCAAATCACCTAAAATATATGAATAAAAGGGATACTCATGTATCGTATAATCGCCATTTACAATCGTTGCGCCAGTCGATGCATCAACAACCTTCACGTCAGGATTATATCCGATAAAGCGTGTCGAATCTGGGTAGAAAAAGGAGTAGTCGCCTTCCTTATATTTGCCGACATTCACACCGATTTTGTCGAGAAAGTAAAGGAACTTGTTGCCAAAACTGTCGGAATCATAAAAGAATGAATGCGAATTTCCAAAAACAGTTACAGCAAAAGCGGCGATCAGTCCGCACCACACACTAAGTGCACCACGTCCTTTCTCAACTTTCTCCATTGCCTTAGCGATAAACATGGATCCCAACGAGTATGCCATAGAAAAAGTAAATGCGAAGGTGGTGCACATGGATAAATTGTATGCGATGGATGTCTTAATTCCGGAGAATTTCGTGATAAAAGCGTAGATATACTGACCATAATAGTAGTAGTTGATGCTCTCGCCGGCAAACCAAGGGTCGGCACAAGGGAGAGTATCTGTCCGAACCAGTGTGTTCAGAAAAGCAAAATCCATGAACTTCTCTTCGCCATTGATATTCGGGAAATGGCCGCGAAGAAAACACATGAAGGCAAGAGCGACGATAAAAAGAGTCTCTGACCATGCGATGGCAGAAACGTCACTTTCGGTAGAGAGGGCATTGATTGCAGAATGCCGGGTCTTTGGCAACCCCCAAGAAATACCGGCAAGAAGAAAAAGAGAGATACATAGCCAAAATACGGTGAAGCCAATCAGTTGAATATAACAGAATGTCCACACAAATAGTGATGCGGCAAGTATGCCAAACGCTTTGGAAAACCCATACCCTCTTCCACGAAAAGACGAGAAGATGGAAGAGACAAGCGGGAAAGCAGCGAGTCCAAAAGCCAAAATGACAAACCACCAAATCAAGAAGCTTTTAGCATCATCTTGAAGAAGGAGTGACATAGCGAGCCCCGTGGACAAGGGGAAGATATAGTACATGAGCAGTGTCGGATGAAAAGCGGGTGTCTGAAGTGCTTGGGAAGCGGCTTTGGGCATGTGACAGTCCTCCGATATTTTCCGAATATTGGCTGCAAGGGATCTTATTACATAGAGTATTATAACGTAAATTCGGGAAATAATTGTGGCAGACTAATAGATGTGCTCGATTGTCGATGAACACACAGCTTCTGCTGAATCGTCATTTTCACTGCCTAGAATCTCGCGGGCGGCTTTATGGGCGGCATAGATACACGTGTCCATGCGAAACTCACTCTCGGTCTGGTCAGAAACGGCATTCATTTCAAGAGTCGTCAAATAGAGCCCAGGAAGAGGCGAGAGCAGGCTGCTGCTAGGCAGGGTCAGAGGGGTCGCATATCTTGTGCGCGTAAGCCTCCATGTGATAATATCATTTCTTCCAATCGCTGGGCTTATCAGTTGAAGATGGCGAAGAAAGTCCTTATATACAGCGTCATCTGATTGCGTCCACATGGGACTTGTGGTTGAAAATGAACCGGACAAATAGAGAACATGTCCGCCGTATTTACGCTCCCCGACAAGATTTGTATGTTCGATGATTCTCTGAAAAGGCGCTGAAATGGATACAGGACGGGAGAAGCATCCGGATAGCTGTGATTTTGTCAGCAGCATGAGGCAAATATTCGCACGGTAGGTAATGTCCATAAGGGCATCGCGATAGTCTGTAGGAATCAATAAATTATGCGTGATGTGGGCGAAATTTCTGCAGGATGCTGTGAAAAGGACATAATCGGCTTCAATGGAAACAGTCGTGCAATCGGCAAGTACACAGGAAATGGAAAAACTGTGTTTGGGCGAGTTTGTCGACAGTGGATCTGCAATTTTACAGATATCCATGGCCGTATATCCATAATGAATCAGACCTCCGAAATCGGCAATTTCCTGCGTAAGCGCGCTGACAAGACTGTGGAATCCGCTCTCTGGATAACCGAGTTTCTTCTTTCCTGCACGTCCATACCAATAAGAATCAAACCAAGAGATACCTTCATATAAGCCAAGGTCCTTAAGCAAAGAAAGAAGATTCTTGTCACTTTTGCGTATGTGATGAGGAATTGGCTCTATATACTCATGACCTAGACGCATGGAAGATAGCATACCACCTGCCGTAGAATGCTGTTCGACAACTTGGACAGCAAAACCTGCCTTCGCTAAATCTCTTGCGCTGACGAGTCCCGAAAGACCAGCACCAACAATACATATTGACGGGCGTTTATCGTTCATTTTACTCTCCGAATACTCATTAAATAATGCTCTTTGCCTCAAGATAATATCTTTTCTCAACGGCCTCTCCCATCGAAAAGGTCTTTCGTGGGAAGACGCCTTCTGTCTCAATTGTTGTGAAGAAGCTGGATTTGGATATGCTTGGAAGAAGAAATCCGATATTTCCCTCTTTTGCCAGTGCTCTGACGGCCGTCTCGCCATGGATATAATCGATACGTAGGGTCGGATCCGCCTGTGTCATGTGATCAAGCATATTCTGTAGTGAGCCGACTGCAAGTGAATGCTTCGGATGTTCGAGAACCAGATAGTAAATATCGTCTTCATCAAGGATAGGGATGACCTGACTGGATAGGACACCCTCTTGCTGCTTCCATTCAGAGGAAGAATAGAAATGGAAGCCCTGATCCGCGAAAAACGTTCCGGCATATCCGTAAAGGGACTTGCGAGACAGACCAAAGGCAACCCGATGGATAGGCTCGAAATCGAGACCGTCATCGTGAATGTTAACGACTTCAACGAGTGCAAAACGAGCTGGATGTGTCGCAGCCACTTCTGCGGGAAGTGACTTCGAGATCGCTTCCCAATGAGCCTTTGCTGTGGCGAGAGAATGATTCCCATCGCCAACGGCAAATAGAAAACCATCGTCCTTCTTGGCAAGGAGCGAGGCAAGTGAAGCGATTACATTTTCTGCAGAAGGTGAATGCGCAGGAGAAAAATAGCCAGTAATATGACCGCCATCCTTCATGAGATCAAAGTCATATAAGGGTCTCTGCCGCTCCTCAAGGAGCATCTGGAGAGATGCGTCGATCACTTTCTTTTCGGGGTCGTCAATGAGAAGCATAATATGCGGAAGCTCAATCGCGGCATCTTTACGAATGCGTACGCGAGGCGGTATTCGAGACAATACAGTCCCTTCCGTCGCACGAATTCGCATGGCATTTCCCGGTGTAAAGTCGTATTGCTCCAAATCAACAGCTAACAGGAGACCTTTCCGGGAAGGATGGAAGGCAGTCTTCCGGTCAATTAGAATGAAGCCAGGGTCAAGACGGCGCATAATGCCTTCGTCTTGATACGACGAAATTGTGCGGTTAATATGTTGGATTTTCTGATCAATTTGAGTCGAATCAAGAGATTCAAGATACAATTCAGGCAAAACCATATGTGCCGTGGATGGTGTCTGCCTTGTCATTTGTTCTACGTCTGACCAATAGGAGGAATCAGATGTAAATTGGTCACAAGCAATAACCGCCCAAGTCGAAAGGGGGATGTCCTCACGGGGAATAAGTATATTCGGAATTGCGACGGCAAGGTCTGAGAAAATGTGTTCCTGCATGCTTTGCCCCTCCAAATGAACAATGAATGTAACCGATATTCTACCACAATCTTGCTCGAATAATTCGATCAACTTCGTTTATTGAATAAGAAAGTGTATACGAGTTTAGTGACAGAGAAGAGAAATTGCCTTTGGGAATTAGGCAAAGAATGAAAAACTATTCACTTTTACATAGAACAACTGTATGATGAAAATCAAAATAGCAAAGCCGCTGTGATTGCAAAAAGGATGTGATAGTATCCATGAAGAGATTTGATACGAACAAATCTACCATTATCCTGATGGTTATTGGCTTTTTGCTGACGACATTTACTGTTCTTGCCCTATTCTACTACAATGAAGTTGTTGCTAATCCAGTCATTAGTGAGAATGCAACCCCTCAGCCGCGCGCATACTATTATGTGATGATTACCGAGAATTATTCCTCGCCGTTTTGGGAGAGTGTATATGCGAGTGCCAGTAAGGAAGCTGCTTTGCAGGATGGCTACGTCGAGATGATGGGCAAGGAGAGTGTGACAGATTATACGCTTGCTGACATGATGAGAATTGCCATTGCATCAAATGTTGACGGAATTATATTGGAACCCAATGGCGACGCGGAAATTGTGGAACTGATTAATGAAGCAAATGCCAAAGGGATTCCCGTGGTTACCGTACTGGAAGACGAAGCGCAAAGCGATCGCATTAGCTATATTGGGGTAAATAGTTATGATCTGTCGATCAAGTATGCTGAACAGGTTTTGGGGCTTATTACCGAGGATACGAGTCGCGTTCTGGTTCTTCTGAACGAACCAGAAGAAGAAGACAGCCTTGTATATACGCAGATTAGAGATCAGATAGCGAGCAGTCGATATTCTGACAATCAGATCGAAGTGGATTCACAGAACATTCATTCTCAAAGCCCCTTTGACTCAGAAGAAGTCATCCGGGACATTATGATTGATACTGCCAATAAGCCAGATATATTAATCTGCCTTGATGCGATTGATACCGAGTGCGCCTGTCAAGCGGTGGTCAACTATAACATGGTTGGCAAAATCGAGATTATCGGGTACTACTCTTCAGACACAATATTAGATGCTGTCCAAAAGAACATTATTTCATCAACTTTTGCGCTTGATGCCAACCAGATGGGCGTGAACAGTATCGACGCACTTTCCGAATTCTATGCAATCGGACGAACAAGTGAATATTATAGTATTGATGTAACCATAATTGATCAGTCAAATGTTGCCGATTATATTGAAGAGAAGTAGCGTTGATGCGGGGGGTTTTTAAGAAACCCATAAAGCGAGAAGGTGTGGATGTGAAGCGAATTTGGCCCAAAAAGAACAAACACAAGCACTCATCGATTCGTACCAAATTGATATGGGTCTTTATTCTTGCGTCTATGATCATTTTTGTCATTAACCTGGTCATGTATCAGCGTGTTAATCAAACGATTAGGAGAATCGATACACTATATGTTAGCAATGTCAGCCTAAATGAACTTTCAGATTCACTTGCTCTTGTACAAGATGACGTTTATGAATTTCTGAATACGAAGAGTACAGATGCGCTGAACAGCTACTATATAGATACGCAGACATATAGGGATCTTGTGGGTCTGCTAAATGATGAGACATCGGCCAATTCTATGCTTCTTCTCGAAAAGAATATTCGGGAAATGTCAAACACGTATCTCTCCGTTACTGATGATACAATTCAAGCCAAGCGAGGCAGAAATGTCGAAAAGTATAAAGAAGACTATGAGGAAGCTGAAGAGCTTTTCGGGTATATAAACGATGATATTTACACGCTAAACAACATGCAATTCGAGCTGAATTCGGATAATTACATGGTTCTTCAGGGATCTCTGCAATATATGGAGATTGTAAGTTCCGTCATATTGATTTGTATTACGATAATCAATGTATTCATTATCATTATTTGGACGCGCAACGTGATCAGCCCGCTCATTACATTGTCTCAGAAGGCCAACGCCGTATCTGAGGGAAATTTCGACGTAGAATATCTACCAGTGACAACAGATGACGAAGTGGGTGTTGTAACGAAAGCGTTCAACAAAATGTTGCTTAGTATTCGCGAATATATTCAGAAAACGAAGGATAATATGGATAAGGAACGCGAGATGAAGGAGAAGGAGCTCCTTATGGCTTCGCATCTGAAAGATGCTCAACTAAAGTATCTTCAGGCTCAAATCAATCCACATTTCCTATTCAATTCATTAAATGCCGCAGCACAGCTTGCCATGTTGGAAGGAGCAGAGAAAACCTGCATTTTCATTGAGAAAATGGCGGATTTCTTCAGATATAATGTCAAGAAGGTGAATGAGGATGTAACACTGAAAGAAGAACTGCTTGTCGTAGACAATTACATATATATTATGAATGTGCGATTTTCTGACGATATCAAGTTCAAAAAGAAGATTGACAGACGGGTGCTTGACGTCCGTTTCCCAAGTATTGTCCTCCAACCCATCGTAGAAAATGCAGTTAAGCACGGGATTCGCGATATGGAGGGGGACGGGGAAATCATCCTGTCCATTTCCAAGTGCGACAAGAATATATGCATTAGCATTCGTGATAACGGTCGGGGGATGACAGATGACCAAATCGATAAGGTTTTGCATGGCGAACCGCCATCAGATGAAGATCGTCCGGATTCAACGGGTATTGGCATGAATAATGTCATCAGCAGACTTAGGCTGTATTATGAGAAACAGGATGTCATGTCCATCCACAGTGATGGAATAGATAAGGGCACAGAGGTTATGATCACGATTCCTTATGATAACGACATAGAGGAGAAAGCGGATGTATAAGATTTTAATCGCAGATGACGAAGGGATCATGGTGGATTCACTGAAAACGCTGATCGAAAAAAACTTCGGCGGATCGTGCGAGCTTGAGTCGGCAAAGAGTGGGCGTGCTGCGATCGAAATTGCCGAAAGATTTCATCCGGATATTGTTTTTATGGACTTGCAAATGCCCGGAATTAACGGTCTCCAGGCAATTCGAGAAATCAAAAGGCAGACGCCCGCAACGATTTTTGTCGTCATTACGGCTTATGATAAATTTGTCTTCGCCAAAGAGGCCATTAACCTTGGTGTTCTCGAGTATTTAACCAAACCAGTGAATCATCGCATTATTACAGAGGTAATTACGAAGGCGATGAGAATCGTTGACGAACACCGCGATCGACGCAGTGATGATTTGCGCATCCGTGAAAAAATGGAAGCCGTTCTGCCAATTATTGAGAGTGGATTTATTTACTCTCTGATTTCTGATGACGAATACAAGGAAGATACGAGAAATTACCGCGAGTTACTTGGAATCACGCAAGAGTATGCTCAGATTTTGGTAATCGAGTGGGGTGATGAGATCAAAAATGGTCGCCTCACGAATCCGGTTGGGGCGGGGGTTCGCGCGCATCAGTATGATCGTGATTTTCGCGAGATCATTCGCGAATTTTTCCCTTGCGTAACAGGCGCAATGATGTCGAACAAGCTTGTTGTCTGCGTTCTTTGCGATGAAGGACAGATGGAGTATAACGAGAGAATTGCGATGATCGAGAAATCCAGAAGTATGATCCGCAAATTACGCAGCAAAATCGATATGCATTTTCGAGTCGGAATTGGATCTGTTCGCCCGATAGCACTTAGCGCAGAGTCATATAAAGACGCCATCCATGCACTTCGAATGGACGAACAGACAATTGTTCATATTGACGATGTCTCGAAGGGCTGTGATTATGAGGAGACATATCCAATTGAGATTGAACGGACACTTTTTGATCGCATAAGCAAAGGGGACATTGCTGGCGCAAAGGATGAGGCCTCATATTTTTTCAATTGGATGGTTGAAAACTATGCCGATTTCGAATTGGATATTAAGCTGAAAGTCCTTGAATTTGTTCTTTTTGCGGAAAAAGTAGCCTATTCTACTGGTGCAATCACCTATACGTTCCGATCAAGAACGAAATATTTATCGCAGCTAATGGAAATGAGTGAGTATGAACAGATTAAGACATGGTTTCTGGAGAAGATTCTCGAAGCCTGTCGGACGATTTCTTCAGAAAACAAGGTGAAGGATGCAAGCTTGGTTGGGAAGGCGAAAACATATATTGACAGCCATTTTGGGAAGGACATTTCACTTGAAGATGTTTCACGGTCCGTTGATATCAGCCCGTATTATTTTAGCAAGCTATTCAAAGATGAGACAGGAGAGAATTTCATTGAATATCTGACAAATGTACGAATACAAGAAGCAAAACACTTGCTTCAAAACAGAAAACTGAGTATAAAAGAGGTATGTGTAGACTCTGGTTATTCAGATCCAAACTATTTCAGCCGCATTTTCAAAAAATATGTCGGCGTTACACCCAGTGAGTATAGGGAGAAATTGCAGTGAAAAAATCAATTCTTGTCTGTGTTTCTTTAGTTGTTGCCCTTGTGATGCTTTCGTCATGCGAGTCATCGCAGCAATTTGCTGCATCTCAGGACGCAGCAAAGTCGGACGTTACGCAGATTGGTATTACCTTCGATACCTTTGTTGTCGAACGATGGCTTCGAGATCGTGATGTTTTCGTATCAAGAGCCGAAGAACTTGGCGCAGAAGTGAACGTTCAGAATGCGAACGGAGACTCTGACGAACAGATTTCGCAAATTCAGTACTTCATTGATAAGAAGGTTGATGTAATTGTCATTGTGGCGGTGGATGGAGATGCACTTAAATCTGTCGTGAAGAAAGCTCATGATGCGGGAATTAAAGTGATTGCATATGATCGTCTGATTATGAACGCAGATGTAGATCTGTATATATCCTTTGATAATGTTGAAGTCGGGAGACTCATGGCAGAGTCGCTGATCGAGAATCTTCCGGATGGCGGGAATGTGTTTGCCGTATATGGACCGTTGAGTGACCATAATGTCGAGATGGTGGAAGAAGGTTTTGAAGATGCAATTACCGGGAGCAACCTGACGATCGTGTATTCAGATTATTGCGAAGGATGGGTGGCAGAGAAGGCATTCCAGATTGTAAGCGACGGCCTTGCGGTTACATCAGATGTTCAAGCGGTCATGTGTGGTAACGATGATCTTGCGAGTCAGGCATACCTTGCGCTCGCAGAAAATCGTCTCGTTGACAGCGTCGTCCTTGTAGGTCAAGATGCTGATCTTGCGGCGTGCCAAAGAATTGTGGACGGCACGCAGGAGATGACGGTATATAAGCCTGTTGACGACTTGGCTAAGGCAGCAGCGGAATATGCGGTTAAGCTTGCAAATAACGACGATCTTGAAGTATCAGAGACAATTAGTGATGGGAAAAACGAAGTGCTGTATTATAGCCTCGACCCGATAGCAGTTACGAAAGACAACATCGATTCGGTCATCATTGACAGTGGATTTCATTCATATGAGGATGTATACCTGAATGTTCCCGTTGCGACGGACGAAAAATAGAAGAATCTTCTTTGATATAGTATTAAAATGCGGGGCAAATAGGCGACCCGCATTTTTTTATCGCAATAAAGTCCAGATTGCACGGCGGTAAAAAGGAAGTTCCCTAAAAAGTGCGGCATATTAATAAAAAGTGCTATTCACATTGTGTTACATTTTCCTTACCGAAACAAACCCACAAGAAATGAGGAGGAAAAATGAACATGAAAAGAAAAATCTTATGTATCTTGATGGCAATTGCTATGATTGCAACGCTTATGGTTGGCTGTAAGAAGAGCAGCACGATCGACGTAGGTGTTGTTCTACCGACAAAGGATGAGCCTCGTTGGTTACAAGATCAGGCGAAGTTCGAAGAAACACTCAAATCCGCTGGCTTTACCTATGAAGTTATGTTCAGCCAAGGAAGCTCTGCAACAGAGAAGAGCAATGTTGAGACATTGATTGCAAAAGGCATTAAAGTACTTATCATCTGTGCTCATGATGCAACTGCTGCATCTGCTACAGTTGAGGCAGCACAAGATGCCGGCGTCAAAGTTATCGCATATGACCGTTTGATTACGGGAACAGAAGCAGTAGACTATTATGTAACTTTCGACAGTGTAACCGTTGGCAAAGAAATGGGTAATTTCCTTGTTGATAATGCTACGGGCACAGGCAATCCTCTTTATCTGTATGCTGGTGCTGCAACAGACAACAACGCTTTCTTATTCTTCCAGGGCGCATGGGAAGTTCTTCAGCCCAAAATTGCAGATGGAACGTTCGTAATTAAGAATTCCGATGAAGCCGTTGCCGTTTCGGATACACTTGATCTGTCACACGAACAAATTGCAACAATTATTGGACAAATCACAACTGATTGGGATATGGCTGTTGCAAAGACAAAGGCCGAAGCAAACCTATCTTCTGCAACTGCAGCAGATAAGGGCGATGTATTTATCCTTGCTCCAAACGACGGAACAGCACGTTCTATCGCTGATACATTTGCTGCTGATCCTGATGTCACATCATACTTCATTACTGGACAGGACGCTGAGAAAGCTTCCATACAGTATGTAATCGATGGACTCCAGAGCATGACCATTTTCAAAGACACACGTACTCTTGCTGCCGATGCAGTTGCAATGGCTACGGCTATTCTCAACGACAAGACACCTGAGACAGACTCAACATATAACAATGGCAATATTGATGTTCCTTCCAAGCAAACACCTGTTGTTGTTGTTACAAAAGACAATGTACAGAGCGCACTTATTGATTCCGGATACTATGCAGCATCCGATTTCACAGGACTTTGATTGTCTGACTAGAGACTTAAGTGGCGAGGGCCGGCGAGAGAATACTCTTCTTAAGCCGGTCCTTTCTCTGGGGAGGAGAAAGACATGGATGACTATATTTTGGAAATGCAGCAAATCACCAAAGAATTTCCTGGGGTGAAGGCGCTGAATAATGTTAATTTCAAAGTAAAACGCGGAGAAATCCATTGCCTGGTTGGTGAAAACGGCGCAGGGAAGTCTACGCTCATGAAGGTTTTGTCCGGTGTATATCCTCACGGGACATACGAGGGCAATATCATCTTCAATGGCGAGATACAGAATTTCCGTCACATTTCAGATAGCGAGAAGGTCGGAATCGGCATAATCTATCAAGAACTTGCCTTGATCCCGGAATTGTCCATTTATGAGAACGTTTATTTTGGCCATGAACGCAAGCATTCCGGCTTTATCAATTGGAATGAGACGATTATTGAGGCTGAAAAAGTACTAAAGAAAGTACGGCTCAAGATTCCCCTGTCGACCAAAGTCAAAGAACTTGGCGTTGGGAATCAGCAGCTTGTAGAAATAGCTAAAGCACTTAGCAAAAATGTGTCGCTACTCATTCTTGATGAACCAACGGCGGCACTCAATGAAGATGACAGCCAGAATTTGCTTATGCTTCTCACCGAACTCAAAAAGACGGGTGTTACTTGCATAATGATATCGCACAAGCTAAAAGAGATCATCGCCATAGCAGATACAATCACTGTTTTACGCGATGGGGGAACAATCTGTTCCATAGATGCAAATGCGCAGGTTGTGTCCGAAAAAGAGATCATTCGAAATATGGTCGGCAGAGAAATTGATAATATTTTTCCGAGAAGAGAAAAGATCGATATCGGGGACGTGTGTTTTCAAATAGAGAATTGGACAGTTGATGATCCGACAAAAGGTCGCACGATTCTGGAGAATATTTGCATGAATGTCCGAGAAGGAGAAATCGTAGGCCTGCAAGGACTCATGGGCGCAGGTCGTACAGAGTTAGCACTGAGCATTTTCGGGAATGTACCGCGATATAAAATCAGAAGCGGGCAGCTTCGGCTCAGTGGGAAACCTATTTCTCTTCGAAATCCAAGCAATGCAATTCGAAATGGAATTGGATATGTTACGGAAGATCGAAAAGGTAACGGACTGGTTCTGATACAGGATATCAAGTACAACATCTCAATTGCGAATCTGAAAAATCTGACGAGACGCGGAATGATTAACGATAATGAAGAAGTTGTAGTCGCAATGGAGTACAAAGACAACATTAATATCAAAGCTCCATCTGTTGAACAATTAGTCGGTAATCTGAGTGGCGGAAATCAGCAGAAGGTGCAATTGGCTAAATGGATGTATGTCGGTCCGAAGGTTCTGATTCTGGATGAGCCGACAAGAGGAATCGATGTAGGCGCGAAATTCGAAATCTATACACTTATGAATAAATTAGTGGAGTCTGGAATGAGCATTATCATGATTTCCTCCGAATTACCAGAAATACTTGGAATGAGTGATCGTCTGTATGTTATGTCAGAAGGCAGGATAGCCGGAGAATTATCCGGGAAAGATGCCACAGAAGAAGCCGTTATGGCACTTGCAATTCAATCGAAGGGGGATGTCCTATGAGCAAGAATAATAAACCCGTTTCACAAGACACAGCAATCAAGAAGAACTCGCTGGGTCAAGAACTCATTCATCTGCCGAAGGAGGCAGGTTCTCTACTTGTCTCAAATGTCAGAGATTATGCTATGTATATTGCACTGATTCTGATATTCATCGTATTTAATATCCAATCCGGAGGCGTTTTCCTCTCTGCCAGTAACATTTCTAACCTGATCAATCAGACAGGATATGTTGCCGTGCTTGCCATCGGAATGACACTTATTCTGATTATCAGGCACATTGATCTATCCGTCGGATTTGTTGCAGCATTTACTGGTGCAATATCAGCATTGCTGATGAAACACTATGGTGCGCCATGGTGGCTCGCCATTCTTGCTGCTGTTGGTGTAGGCGCAATTGTTGGTTTATACCAGGGATTTCTTGTAGCGTATTTGAAAGTACCTGCATTTGTCACGACTCTAGCGGGTATGTTCATTTTTCGTGGACTTCTCAATTTGTCGCTCCAAAAAGACGGAACAATTATCGTTGCAAGCGAAAAATATAAGAGCTTAGCGGGCGGCTATATTCCGGACATTTCGTCGATCGGGAAATTGATTGACTACCATTTCCTTACCTTACTCATTGGTGTAATTACAATAGCTTTACTTATTTTTTCGCAGATTCGGGTGAGGGCAAACAAGAAGAAGTACAATTTCTCCGTTGTGTCGACCCCTCTATTCGTACTGGGTATTGCAATTTCTTCAGCCGTTGTTGTCGCCATTATTCTTCTCCTTGCGTCCTATAACGGCCTGCCATGGGCGGCAGTCATTGTTGCCATTATTCTCTTCATTTACAACTTAATGCTGAACAAGACATCGCTGGGAAGGTATATCTATGGCATTGGCGGTAATCCAGAAGCAACTGAATTATCCGGTGTCAATGTTAAGAAGATTACCCTTATGTGTTTTATCTCAATGAGCACACTTGCCGCTGTCGCAGGCGTCCTATATACATCAAGAATCGGATCGGCGGCGCCTAGCGCAGGAGTTGGATTTGAACTTGATGCGATTGCTTCGGCATACATTGGCGGTGTTGCAGTAAGTGGTGGTGTTGGTAAAGTAACGAACACGATTATCGGCGCACTCGTAATCACATCGCTGACAAGCGGATTCAACCTGCAAGGGGTTGACATCGCCTTCCAGTACATTGCAAAAGGAATTATCTTCATTATCGCTGTTGCTTTTGACGTAATATCAAGAAGAGGTGGATCGAATCCTTTCTCCATGTCGAAAATCAAAGGTCTCTTCACGAAGAGCAGCAAAGCCTAATTAGTAAGTCATCTTCGAATTTGCCTTCTTTACCCTACAAATGAAAGGACGTATCTTTTGTGCAAAGATACGTCCTTTCATCGTTTGCTTACGTTAGTTTTATTCCAGAAGATTTGGTAAACGGTCAATAAATCGAAAGGCAATTACGGTTCCCAAAAAGAAGAACATCGTGATAACCGGGATGACCCACAACGTAGTGGCACCGGCAACCGCTCCAATGAATAGCGGCAGAAACGTTGCGCCAACGTTTGCCATGCCCATCTGATAACCAATTGCACTTTGGGAGAAATCCTTTCCGAAGTGTTTGGGCGAATCTTGCATCATACATGGATACATGGGTGCAAATCCGAGACCGATAAGAGAAATGCCTATAGGGCAGAAAACGGTCGTGGCAAACGGAAGGAGAAGACAGATGAATCCCAGGAAACTTGTGACTTGCCCGAAGCGGATGACACGGCTTGTACCTACGCGGTTCACGATAACTCCGACAAGAATTCTGCCGATTGTGATACAGCCGAAAAAACATGAAACCCATAGTCCGGCATTCTCTTTCGAGACATCACGCGCCTCGCGAAAATAACTAGCACACCAAAGTGCCAATCCAATTTCCGAGCCAGTATAGCACAGGTAGAATAGCATGGCGGGAAGAAGCCCCTTCCGCGCGGAGACCTGATGAAAACCGTTTTTGATTTTATCGGAAAAGGAGATGTGTTCCTTCTGTGCAAGAGGGGTTTGCGGCGTTGCAACATTGGGAAGGCTATCCTGATGCATTTTCCACAGCTTGATTGAGAAGAGGAACAAAAAGAAGAGCGACAACTGAATGGCAGCGACAGCCAAGTAGCCGTGGCGCCATGAATGCAGACGCACGATGGCGGCGGTCATAATGATTGGGCCAACAAATGCGCCGATTCCCCAACTTGCATGAAGCCAATTCATATGCCTTGGAGAGAAATGCCGCGAGACATAATCATTTAGTGCAGCGTCCACACCACCCGCACCTAAACCGAAGGGAATGAAACAGACCGCCATGATATAGAAATTGGGGGCGAGAGAAAAACCGAGGAGAGCAAGGCCAGTCAGCGCGGCGCTGACCGTTACAATTTTACCGGTTCCGTATTTCCGAATGAAGTGACCGCTTGAGAAGGACGCGGTAATTGATCCGATAGCAGCAATGATCGAAAGATACCCAGCTGCGGCCAGCGGAAGATCAAAAGTCTGCCTGATTTCTGGCCAGGCGACCCCTAATACACCATCGGGAATACCAAGACTAACAAAGGCTAGATAGATGATGAGGAGAAGAAAGGAAATTGCCATAAATACCTCCATTTGATGTTTATTTTGATTCCAAATATTCGAGTGCCATTTCCCAGAGGCCTGTATGATATAGTGCGTCAACATCCGTGACAATATGAAGAGTCGGAATGCGGTTCTCAGGAATTCGTTTCTTGATCTCATTATGAAGCAGGGTAAGATCACGCTGATCCAAAGAAAAACCAGATAGTGCAATATCATGCGGATTAACCGTGCATATGAAGGCATTTATCGCACGAGCCAGACACAAGGTCTGTTCGCTTGCCCTTTGCTTGCCTGTGAAGCATCGGCCAATGTATGCGAGTTCTTCACCAAGAGTGCGTCTATTTGTATCATCTCCGCCATACATGCATTCGAGTTCTCCGGCGCACCCGTTCGCCCCAGAAATTAGTTTGCCGCCGATTAGGATGCCTGAACCAGGACAATTATGCCCGAGAAAAATATGAACTAGATCTGGCCACAGATCGCGTTCCGCAGACACGAAGACGTTCACGTCATTTTCAATGAAGGTGGCCATGCCGAGTTGTTCTTCAAGATAAGCTTTCAGATCAAACGCATTAAGTTTTGCATAATCAGGAAGGTATTCAATATAGCCATTTACGACAACGCCAGGAACGCCAAGGCAAATAACGTATAGAGTCGGGAATTGTATTTGCAAATCTAGTATGATTTTAGATACCGTTTCCGGCGTGATGTCGCCTGGAAACGGAAAAGTATCTTCTGATAGTTTTGTGCCAAACACATCGTCTATTCGCGTGTAGAGAACATGGTTTTCAAAATATGCGCATAGTGCCGTCCGGTAGGTCGGATGCAGCGCATAATTGGCTCCTGGCCTGCCGCCTCTAGTAGATGTCTCCGTCATTATAGAGACTTCACCGACGGAGACAAGTTCTCCGAGAAGCGCAGAGACTGTCGGGAAGCTAAGTCCAGAAAGATCAGACAGCTCCGTCTTGCCGATCTGGGCGAAATGCCGCATACAGTTGCGAATGAGTCGCCGATTCTGGTTCCTGACCAGATCAAAGTGAGAACATTCTTGTAATTCCATTGTTTTCTCCTATTTCAAAACATACTTTCAAAAGTTTGTTTAATAACTTGCTCATTTTTACATGTATTTTCTGTATTGTCAATAGGTCAAAAATGGGACATCGAATCGGTATAATGCAAATATACGTGCAATTTAGTGATATAGATGCAAAAACGTAGCATTACACACTTGAAAGTATGTTGGCAAAGAGAAATAATATATTTATCATATGGAACGCGATTTAATCACGATGGGAGGAAAATATGGCCGGGGTTGAACAACCGAGACTAAAAATGCTATATCTTTTACGACTATTGAAGGAGGAATCTGACGAAGAGAAGGGCGTGAGCATGAGCCGCATACTTCGCTATCTGACAAATAATGGAATTGTTGCTGAGAGGAAGTCGATATATCGCGATATTGAGACTCTCCAGAAGTTTGGATATGAGATTGAGAAGAATAGTGCTAGACCCGTCGAATATTGTCTGGTTAATCGTACATTTGCCATAGCTGAGCTCAAATTTCTTGTCGATGCCGTTCAATCGGCACATTTCATTTCTTCTGAGATGACGGATAAGCTGATTCGCAAACTCGAATCTCAGACGAATCGCAGGCGTGCGAGTGAGCTAAGAAGACAGGTACATTATGCAGGTCGTGTTAAGTCGCAGAATGACCACATATACTACACTACAGGGACACTCCATGATGCAATTAACAATTCCATACGCGTGTCATTTCGATATGTTGACTTCGCCATCGATAAATCTACCCAATCCAGAAGAAACGGGGAACTGTACGAGCTTAGTCCCTATGCACTTGCGTGGAATGATGATAAGTACTATGTGATCGGTTTTCATGAGAGACGCGGATGTATATGCAATTTCCGTGTAGACCGCATGAAGAGTGTCACGATGCTTAGTGAGAAAGCCCGAGTTGCACCACTCGATTTCGATGTTGACATGTATATTCAGAAGGTCTTTAGTATGTTCAGCGGCGAATCTGTTCTTCTGGATATTCGTTTTCATAATTCGCTAATCAATCCAGTTATGGATCGCTTTGGAGTAAGCACACCGATATTTCCGGATGGGGAAGCTCATTTTATTGCGCATGTTCAGGCCGCAGTAAGTCCGGTTTTCTTTTCGTGGCTATTTCAATTTGGAGCAAACGCGAAAATCCTGAAGCCGAGTAGAATAGCAGATGAATATCGAAAACAGTTGGAGGCGGTTCTGGAAGAGACAAAGAGATAGACACAAAAATAGATCGCAATAATTTCATCCATAGGGAAGAAAATACAATGTTGCCACAATTTCACCGAGAATTAGCATGGCAAACCATACAGTTATGTGAGAAGATTATGTCAGGTGGAATGAAACCTACATTGTAAACGATATAAAGGATGAAATTATGAAAAATAAAATACAAATCAAAATTGCCTTTGATGTCCTGCTTGCATTTTTGTGGATCGCTCTGATGTTGTATGCATTAACAGGATCATTTTTACATGAATGGGCGGGACTCATATCTCTCGGGCTGATTCTGGTACACCTCGTAGTGAATGCCAATTGGATTATCCAAACGACGAAGAGGTTTTTTGCATCCAAGTTTTCCAAAACAAAATTCAAGTATATTCTGAACATCGGACTTCTTGCTCTTACGATTTTTACGGGGATATCGGGAATTCTCATTTCAAAAGAGATTTTCACGTGGATCAACGTGGGAAATCGCGAGGTACTTGTCTTCTTGCATCACCTTAGTGCCTATTTGACGATGATTGTAATATCCGTTCACATTGGACTTCATTGGGATATGATGCTTTCCGTATTCAAGAAGTGGTTTCATATAGAGAAACCAAGCATAGTCCGGAATTTTGTCTGCAAGATGCTTGCGCTAGGCGTAATAATCTGGGGACTTGGCGCACAGCTCTTCTATGAGATAACACTTCCTTCTGGGACTTCATCAAGCAAAACGACCAAGAAGGAAGAAACAACCTCCTCACAAGCGAGTGACAGCAACGCTTTAACGGTTGATGAATATCTCGGGAATCTCTTCTGTGATGGATGCCATAAGCACTGTTCTCTACTCAGTCCACGGTGTGGCATCGGCGAGAATCAGGCAGAAGAGGCTACGAACGATTATGAAGCAATGTATACGAATCAGGCGTCGGATATGACCGTATCATACCTGTCATCACTGGACACGACCGGAACTTCGACAGATGCCGTAACGGAAAATACGCTAAACAGCGCAAAAACGCAATTGAGTATCTCCACCTCAGATACCCTTTCCGAAAAATTGACTGAAGGAGACATTTCGGCGGCAGAAGGATTGTTCGAGGTTCTTCCCATCATGGGATTCTACATTGCTGGGACACACTATACGGTTAAGCTGATCGAAGCAAGGAAAAAGACAAAACAAGCTCTGCGCTAATCTGAAGGTGGACGAAAAAAATTTAGACCGGCAGAAGAACTTCTCTGTCGGTCTTTTTGTAATGTAAATATAGACAAATTAGCACCAATACGTCTGCGCCACCTGCGTGACTTCTCCGCCTACTACGGTTATGTAGTAGAATACACTTCCTTGGGTGTAATCAATTCCGTCAGGATCTGTCTGGTCATATTCGTATAGCGAAACAAAATCATCATAAGATAGGGAGCAGGCTGATGGCCATGTGGATACTTGTGATCCGTCAGTCTCGTATAAAGATAAAATGGGAGTTACTCTTAAGTCAATCGAGCGAAGCTGAGGGTTGATGTTCTTCATAACAAATTCGCCGTCGCAGAAGGCGTCTACTTCTGCCTTCGCATCATCGTATGAATAGCCTTTATCTGAGACGAGAAAATCAATTGCTTCTTGTCCAGTGAGCATAGTAAAATAGTCAAATTCGGCAAGGCCCGTACCTGCATCAAAAGAGACCATATACGCATAACTAGAATACATCTCGGCCGTGCTTGCGGTTTCTTCTCCACTGCTAGTATCGTTTACTTGCGGAGTAGATGAAGAACTCTCGTCTGCATTTATTGTGTCGTCAGATTCGTCAGATTTGTCAGCAGACTCGGATACGACGGTATTCTCGGCAACGGTAATGTCGGGGCCAGATTGCTTCTGCTTGCATCCGGCAAGACAAAGGAGAAAAGAAAGTAGAATAATTAGGGGAAGGGTGGCACGCATAGGCATAGACAATGGATGCAATCTTTTACTCATATAGCCGCCTCCTTGAGCGAGATAATCATATAAATATTTTATCATATTGCCAATCTATTTACAATTTGAGAAGGATGATGAGAAGCAATAAATTCAGGTGAACGATTTCCTTGCTCATGACGTTCTTTTCATGTAAAATTACTTAGTTGAACACTGCCTCGTGCAAGCGGCATATTGGCTGCTTTTTGATCGTTTTGGGGCAGAGAATGAGGAGATTATTTCCATGGAAGCTCTTGGACTCAATGAAATTCGCGAAAAGTATCTTTCCTTTTTTGAATCAAAGGGGCATCTTAGGTTGCCATCCTTTTCGCTTGTGCCACAAAATGATCCGTCCGTATTGCTGATTAACGCGGGAATGACCCCGCTCAAGCCTTATTTTACCGGTGCTCAGACGCCCCCGTCACTCCGGATAACAACCTGTCAGAAGTGTATTCGCACGCCTGATATCGAGCGTGTTGGCCATACAGCCAGGCACGGAACCTATTTTGAAATGCTTGGCAATTTCTCTTTCGGTGATTATTTTAAGAAAGAAATCATTCCGTGGGCATGGGAATTCTGCACAGAGGTTTTGGAGATGCCAAAGGATCGCTTATTTCCGTCTGTCTATGAGGAAGACGATGAGGCTTATGCGATTTGGCGTGATGTCGTAGGCGTGCCAGAGAGCCAACTTACGCGTCTTGGCAAGGCAGATAATTTCTGGGAGCATGGTACGGGCCCCTGCGGTCCGTGTTCGGAGATCTATTTTGATCGTGGAGAAGAGTATGGTTGCGGAAGCAAAGACTGTAAGGTGGGTTGCGATTGCGATCGTTATGTAGAGTTTTGGAATCTTGTTTTCACGCAGTTCAACCGTGAGGCAGATGGGTCATATACACCGCTTGCAAAGAAGAACATAGATACCGGTGCAGGACTAGAGCGATTTGCCTGTATCATGCAGGGCGTGGATAACCTTTTTGAAGTCGATACGGTTCGCAAGATTTTAGATGCCGTTTGTGTAAAAGCGTCAGTAGAATATGGTGAAGATTCGCAGATCGATATTGCGATTCGAGTTATAACGGATCATGTTCGCTCGACAACGATGATGATTTCTGACGGAGTTTTGCCATCGAACGAAGGCAGAGGATATGTACTTCGCAGACTGCTGAGAAGGGCTTCTCGTTATGGCCGACTTCTTGGTATCACGGATATGTTTTTGACAGAGATTGCGCTTGTTGTCATTGATCAGAATAAGGATGCATATCCGACGCTTGCAGAGAAGAAGTCCTATATTTTGACGGTCATTCGAAAAGAAGAGGAAGCCTTCCTTCGGACCGTGGAGCAGGGAACGGATATACTAAGCGGATATATTGAAGAAGCGAAAGCAAAGCGTGCGACAGAGCTGTCAGGAGAGCAAGTTTTTCGCCTTCATGACACATATGGATTTCCACTTGACCTCACTCGCGAGATCGCGCTTGATGCAGGTCTTTCAATTGATGAGACGGGATTTCAAGCCGCAATGAAGGCGCAGCGAGATGCTGCCCGTGCGGCGACAAAAGCGAAGTCTGGCACAGCTTGGGGTGGGAAAGAACTTCCTTCGGAACTGCAAAAAGATACTTCTGCGACTGCCTTTGTCGGATATGATAGTGAGGAAGCAGTGGGAAAAGTATGCTACCTCTTAAAAGAAGACGAAGAGGGAACACTGCAGATTGTGCCAGAAGCTTTTGCAGGGGAGAAATTGATTGCCATCTTCGACCAGACTCCATTCTATGCGACGTCGGGAGGACAGATGGCTGATACGGGCGTAGCTGCGGCAGAAGATTTCCTTGCGGAAGTCACATCCGTTGATAAGGATGCCGCTGGGAAATTTCTACATATGATTACCGTTACGAAAGGTCGTATCTCGACGAACCAGAAAATCAAATTGAATATTTGCAAGGCGCACCGTCTGGCAACAGCAAGAAATCATACGACGACGCATCTTCTGCAGAAGGCCCTTCGCACGATTCTGGGTGAGCATGTTGAGCAATCGGGATCCATGGTCTCATCGGATAGGCTTCGTTTTGACTTTACTCATTTTCAGCCGATGACGGATGAAGAAATCACGAGAACGGAAGACATGGTTAACGAGGTCATTTTGTCGGATCTGTCCGTATCGACAAGAGTAATGAAGCTTGAAGAAGCCCGGAAACTGGGCGCGATGGCGCTCTTTGGAGAGAAATATGGCGATACAGTTCGCGTCGTTACGGTTGGAGACGATAACGAGTATTTCTCAAGAGAGTTCTGTGGCGGAACGCATATTTCGCATACGAGCCAGGCTTGCTGGGTGAGAATTCTATCCGAGACAGGCGTCGCGTCAGGAATCCGTAGAATTGAGGCAGTGACTGGATCTGCGGCATTCGATCTTGCAAAAGGCGAACGTGCACAGCTAAGTGAAGCCTGCGGAATTCTTAAGACGACGAAAGATCAATTCATTCGCAAGATGCAAGCAACGGTATCCGAAATGAAGTCACTTGAGAAGGATTTGCTTTCACTAAAAGAGCAGAAATCCGCCGGTCTTGCAGAAACGCTCATCGCATCAGCCAAACAAGTATCAGGCGTGAGTGTGATTGTTTCATCGGTTGATACGGAGAATGCAGATTCACTTCGTACCCTTGCAGACCAAGTTCGTGATCGTTTGGAAACGGGGATCATTCTTCTTGCGGCGCATAAAGATGACAAGCTCCTTTTTGTGTCGATGGCAACCGCGTCGGCCGTTGTGCTTGGCGCCCATGCAGGAAATGTAATTCGAGAGACCGCAAAAACGGCCGGTGGCGGCGGCGGTGGTCGACCAGATATGGCGCAAGCTGGCGGCAAGGATCCCCAAAAACTTGCCGAGGCGCTCGAAGTGGCAAATAGGGTCATCGCCTCTCAAATCAGTAAGTAAGAGAAGAAAATAGGGGTAAAAACATATGGCGTGTATCTTTTGTATGATTGCAAACAAAGAGATTCCATCGACAATCGTGTACGAGAATGATGAAATCATCTGCTTTCAAGATCTAAAGCCGGTTGCGCCGGTACATGTTCTGATAGTCCCCAAGGCGCATTTTGATAATATTCTAGATATGGCTTCTTCCGAAAAGGGGGCTGCTGCCATGCAAGCCGTTTTGATGGCCGTTCCAGAAATTGCAAAAGTTTGCCATGTTGAATCGGGATTTCGCCTGATAAATAATTGTGGGGAGGATGGCGGTCAATCTGTTATGCACGTGCATTTCCACTTGATTGGCGGCCGTATTCTTGGGGAAAAGATTCTATAGTTCAGACCTTATTTATAAATAGTAAGACCGCAAAGGGGGCATCCTTTTGCGGTCTTACTTATTGATACTTATATAGATTAGCAGACGCTAATCAGAGTGCTTTCTCGCCACGCTCACCGGTTCGGATGCGGATGCATTCTGAAATATCTGAGACAAAAATCTTTCCGTCACCAACTTCACCCGTTTGCGCACAGGCGAGAATCGTAGAGATAATTGTTTCTAAATTTTCGTCGGCTACAACGGTTGAGATCTTAATTTTGGGAAGCGTTGTCAGAACCGTATCACTTCCGCGTACGATCTCATTCCAACCAAGTTGATTCCCACAACCCATAACAGGCATAATTGTTAATCCGCGAATATTGATGCGATTTAAGGCTTCTTTGATTGTTTCAAGCATTTCTGGACGAATAATAGTTTCGATTTTCTTCATGATATTCTCCTCGTATTAGTCAATTCCAAGGTAGGAGGGATATGCACTCTCTCCGTGCTCAGCAGCATCAAGTCCGACATCTTCACTTGAGACAGGAACATGTAATTTGCCAGTGAGAAGTCTCGCGACACCTGCAGCAATGAGTGTACCGAAGACGGCTACGGCAATCGTGATCCCAATAGCGGCGAGCTGCCGAAGGAATAACCTTGTTTCCCCAAAAACAAGACCATCCCATTTCGCGACACTGTTGATTGATTTCTGGGCAAATAGACCTGTTGCGATACCGCCCCAGATACCGCCAATTCCATGACAACCAAAAGCATCCAGTGAATCATCATAGCCGAATTTGGGCTTAACTACGGTAATGAAGAAGTAGCAAATGGGACTGACAAGGGCTCCAATTATCATAGAAGCCCAGATCGGGACAAATCCAGCGCCGGGAGTAATTGCGACAAGACCGATGACCAAACCGGTTGAGGCGCCGACCAGCGACGGCTTTCCTGTATGGAGCTTCTCTATGAGCAGCCATGTAAGAAGAGCGGCAGCAGCTGACGTGTTAGTCGTCATGAAAGCATGGATGGCAAGACCATTGGCCGCGCCTGCGCTGCCAGCGTTAAATCCATACCAGCCAAAAAGAAGGAGAGTCGCGCCGAGAAAAACAAAAGGAATATTGTGTGGGTGATAGGTAATCTTTCCATGGTGTTTTCTTGATCCGACAAGAAGAGAAAGGACAAGTGCCGAAACACCGGAGCTGATATGAACAACGTTGCCGCCTGCAAAATCGATCGAACCAATATCGGCAAGAAATCCGCCGCCCCAAACCATATGTGCAAGCGGGTAATAGACGATTACAGACCAGACAATGAGAAATACGACCAGTGCAGAAAAGCGAATACGTTCCACAACGGCTCCCGTTATAAGTGCGGGGGTAATTATGGCGAACATCATCTGAAAAATGGTGAAACAGAGATTCGGAACGGTGGGAAGCCAAGGGCCGGCAGAGGTACTGCTTACGTCGTTAAGTGCCACCCATTTGAGATCTCCAATCACTCCGCCGATATCGCCGCTAAAGGAGAGCGAGTATCCAATCAGAACCCAAAGAATCGAACCGATACCAACCATAATGACGCAGGCCATCATGGTATTAAGGACGTTCTTCCTTTTTACAAGACCACCGTAGAAGAAAGCCAGACCAGGGGTCATGAGTAGAACAAGTGCAGATGAGACAAGCATCCATACAACATCTGCGGGAACCATAGCAGCATCCATTTAATTTCCTCCATCAAAAAACCGCCGTCTGTCTCATGCACGCGCATAAACAGATCTAGCGGCTCCATTGCCTCCAGTGACAATTGAATAATGATTAAAATTGATTGATTAATCAGCAAGTAAAATCATACACAAAGCAAACAGAAAGGTCAATTAAATTTTCTTGATTCTTTTTGAGGTGCTCTGTGCGCAAATTTTGATTATTCATTCGAACATATAGGACGGGAGTCGTAGATCCCCATACCTTGATTCCATTTTTGGTATCGTACACGAAAATCTTGCCGTCGTCGGCTTTTCTGGTATAGAGAAATCTTTTCTTAAGAGATTATCTTATGATTAAAACAGGCAACACTATTGTCGTTTTTTTGAATCACATTTTTGAAGCACCTTGTTGACTGATCGAATATAAACGGGTATAATACCTTCGATACGTGTGAATTGTCATGAGTCATTTTTGACTGTCACGCGATACTTTATTGCACGAAGGGAGGGATAGAAGTGTCAGAAATCAGAATCAAGGAAAACGAGTCCCTTGATAGTGCATTACGTCGTTTTAAGCGTTCTTGTGCCAGATCCGGTGTACTTGCGGAGGTTCGTAAGAGAGAGCATTACGAGAAGCCAAGTGTCAAGCGCAAGAAGAAGTCGGAAGCGGCAAGAAAGCGTAAGCGCTAAGATCTACTGTCTTTTTGGGGCCCGATGCTTTTTGTATCGGGTCTCTTTTTTATATACATACATATAGATATCCTTTGACGAGGGGGCGCGCGTGTGATACTTACCAGTAAGAAGTGGATTTTGCCGGACGAATTAACAGAACAAGATCATCATCTTGTGCTGTCACAACGTCTTTTGTTGTCACGGGGCTGGAAAATGGACAGTATCGATCTTTTTCTGAATAAGAAGGATAGGGTCTGGCATGATCCATCACTGCTTCCTGATATGGACAGTGCGGTAGAGCGCATTCTGCGGGCAATTCAGCAGCACGAGCACATATTAGTTTTTGGCGATTACGATGCTGATGGGATCACAGCAACGGCACTACTCATTCACTTTTTTCGGACCATCGATGTTTCTTGCTCCTATTTGATTCCGGACCGCGCTTGCGAGGGATATGGATTATCCGAAGTGCTTGTCGAAAAGATACGAGTGCTTTCCCCGTCTCTTGTTGTCACTGTAGATTGTGGTGTAGCAAACATTCAAGAAGTCTCGTTGATATGCAAGTGTGGAATAGACGTAGTTATTACGGATCACCATGAGGTAAAAGAGTCGCTGCCGATCGCACATGCTGTCGTAAATCCCAAAAGGAAGGATAACAGATATCCGTTTTCTTCACTTGCTGGAGTGGGGGTAGCTCTTAAGCTCGTTTCGGCCCTTTGTCATCACCTATCAGACCGTGTACCAGAAACGTTGTGGCGTTCATACTTGGATTTTGCCGCGATTGGGACAGTTGCCGATGTCGTACCGCTTCTTGATGAGAATCGGACAATTGCATTAGAAGGCCTTTCTCTCCTTCGAACGAAGAAGAGACCAGGTATACAGGCTCTATATGATATAACAAATGAGGATCAGAAAAATCGCGAAATCAATTCTGGGTGGATCAGTTTTGTTTTGGTTCCCCGAATTAACGCTGCGGGGAGAATGAGCGATGCATCTCGGGCTGTCGAACTTCTGCTGTCAGACGATATTGACGAGTCGAAGAGACTTGCGCATATGCTACAGGAAGACAACCAGCACAGACAAGAGATTGAGGCGAGTATTCTAAATGAGGCAACTCAGAAAATCGAACATCCGGAAGACGGGCAGTCATCCATTCTCGAAAAGAAGGGTCCGATTATCATCTATGGCAAAAACTGGCACCCGGGAGTTGCCGGCATCGTTGCCTCGCGACTTGTCACAAAGTACCATCGACCGACAATTGTTTTCTCCGAAGATACCGGTCACGACGGCTGGCTTAAGGGCTCGGCAAGAGCCGTATCTGATTACAATATACTGGAAGCAATTACGTATGCGAAAGAATATACAATGCACTTTGGCGGACATCCCAAAGCGGCCGGCATTTCGCTGTCGAAGGATCAGTTGGCACAGTTTACTGAGAAAATGTGCGAGTATCGAGCGGAAGATTTTTCTGGAGAGAGAAGTGAAGAAATACAAATTGATTACGTACTTACCCCAAGCGAGCTGACTTTTGAGACGTATGAAGCGATGGAGACCTTGGCACCGTTTGGTGAAGGAAACAGAGAGCCCCGTTTTTTGGTTTTTGGGTTATGCATTGATGCTGCATCACCGTGTGGGCATGGAAAGCACCTGAAACTGATGCTATCTTCTCCGGACCTTCCGGATAGCTCTTTTGAAGCCGTTGGATTTGGTCTTGGGAACCTTTCCGAATTATGCAAGGTGGGCGAAAGAATTGATGTTGTTTTTGAGATGAATATCAATGTGTGGATGAGTCGGAAAAGATTGTCACTGCAGATCATTGACTTTCATTTTGCAAAGACAGGCGATCTGACTTACGATTCCCCCGAGGTATTTGAGAAATTATATAAGAGCCACCTGCCGCTGTCACAGATGGCGCGTCTTGCCAAATTGCCAGTTGAGAAGCTATGTCCAAGCAAGGATGAGGTTAAGCATGTATATCAGTTTTTGCGGTCAAACATGAACGATGGGGTTTCGTATTGTGAGATCTCTCTTCTGGCAAGACTTATCTCCGCTCATCGCATGATTGAGCTGACTCCTTTTGGACTCTCACGGATTTTGGAGATGTTCTCAGAAGCGGGTCTTCTTCGCATACATATGCGTACTGATTCGCGTATTGGCTTCTCCTTGTTATTTATAGATGGCAAGGTTAAACTAGATAGTACTCAGACATATAGGCGAATTTTTGCCTTTGGAGGTTAAGAACTTATGAGTCCGGACGGAAAGAAAGATGTAGTAAAATCAACAGATTCCAAAGTACAGTCGCCCGACACGGCAAAGCTGTTTGACGAGCTGCGCGACTTCACGATGCCAGAAGGGATATCTCCTGATATCCTTGAGACACTTGATGAGATTTTGCAAAGATATAAGGACTATTCAGATAAAGATGACTCTGAGAGACTTCGCAAAGCGTTTGTCTTTGCATATAAGGCACATGGAGATCAGCTCAGGAAGACTGGCGAGCCGTATATTATTCATCCGCTTGCGGTAACGGAAATACTCACCGAGCTCGAAGCCGAATCGGATACGCTTGTGGCGGCACTCCTGCATGATACGGTTGAGGATACTCCCGTATCTCTTGCGCTTATTGCAGAACAATTTGGTGATGAAGTCGCAGCTCTTGTGGACGGAGTCACCAAACTTGGGCGGATTCCGTACTCTTCTAAGGAAGAGATTCAGGCCGAAAATATGCGCAAGATGTTCCTTGCGATGGCAAAAGATATTCGTGTCGTTCTGATTAAGCTTGCCGACCGACTTCACAACATGCGAACAATGAAGCATCAGTCTCCCGAAAAACAAATTGAGAAAGCCCTCGAGACGAAGGACATTTATGCGCCGCTCGCGCATCGTCTTGGCATTTACAAGATCAAATGGGAGCTTGAGGATCTTTGTCTTCGCTATTTAGATAAAGAGGCCTACTACGAACTTGTTGGAACAATTTCGCAGAAGAGGTCTGAGCGAGAGGAATTTCTTGCCGAGGTCGTCAGTGAATTGCAATCACGCATATCCGCGATGGGAATTGAAGCTGAAATCGAGGGGCGTCCGAAGCATTTCTATAGTATTTACAACAAGATGAAGAAGCAGGGTAAGAATCTAGATCAGATTTTCGATCTATTTGCATGCCGGATTATTGTCAGAACGGTCTCGGATTGTTATGCCGTTCTGGGGCTTGTACACGAGATGTACTATCCGATGCCGGGTCGGTTCAAAGATTATATTGCGATGCCCAAACCCAATATGTACCAATCTTTGCATACGACTGTTATCGGGAAGAAAGGGATTCCCTTTGAGGTGCAGATCCGTACACTAGCCATGCATCGGACTGCCGAATATGGCATAGCGGCGCATTGGAAATACAAAGAGGGTGCGTCCGGAACGGACAATTCACCGGATTCGATAGATAATAAGCTCTCATGGCTGCGGCAGCTTCTGGATTGGCAGGGAGATTCCAAGGATGCCAGCGAGTTTATGGATTCACTTCGGAATGGACTCGTCGCCGAAGAAGTATTCGTATTTACTCCCAAAGGTGATGTCATTTCGCTGCCTGCGCATTCGGTTCCCATTGATTTTGCGTACAATATCCACAGTGGCGTCGGAAATCGCATGTATGGTGCCAAAGTGAACGGTCGAATAGTCCCGCTGACATATGAGCTGCAAAATGGAGATATCGTTGAGATTTTGGCCTCGGAGAAAGTGCACGGACCGTCAAGAGACTGGCTTAAGATCGTTAAGAGCCCATCGGCTCGTTCCAAGATCAATCAATGGTTCAAAAAGGAAATGCGCGAGGAGAATATTATTCACGGGCGTGACATTATTGAACGTGATATCAAGAAATCAGGTTTCTCCGCCGTGCAGCTTATTCGTCCTGAGCCGCTTGAGATTGTTCTTCGCAAGTATTCTTTCAGTTCGGCAGATGATATGTATGCCGCTGTCGGGTACGGCGGTATTCAGGCCTCGAAGATTATCGGGCGTCTTAAAGATGAGTATATTCGCTCTCTTCCGGAGGACGAGAGATTTGCTCTCGGATACAGAATATCGGGCGGCGGGCAAGTCGTATATTCTCCTGTTCCGACAAATCTGACCGAAGAAAAGAACATACACACGGGTCGCCAGGTTCAGAAGATCAAACCGGCTCGTACCAAGAAGCAGACAAATCAATCGGGAGTTGTCGTGGAGGGGATTGATAATTGCCTTTTGCATCTATCCCGTTGTTGCAGCCCTGTTCCGGGAGATCAGATCATTGGATATATAACGAGGGGAAATGGTGTGGGTGTCCATCGCATGGATTGCTCGAATATCCGAAACATTCTCAAGAATTCGGGTGAATCACCTAAGGACGCAGAAAAGGCTTCGCGGCTGATTAACGTGCATTGGGAGGAACGCGGCGAGCTTGACAGCTATAAGGTGGAGATTAATATTCTTGCTCACGACAGGAGGCATTTGCTTGCGGACATATCCAATGCAATCTCAGAAGAGAAGGTATCAATTATGTCGGCTCAGATTCAGTCGCTTAAGGATTTGACGGCAAACTTCAACATGACAATCGAAATCAGAAGTCAGATGCAATACGAGCGCGTTGTGAATCGTCTGAAGAGTATAAACGATGTGATTGAAGTACGACGCGGACACTAATGCAAAGCCACATATTGGCAAAGAAAAGCGCTTTCCGTATTTCGCGGAAAGCGCTTTTTTATCGTGATGAAAGTTATACGGCGGTTAATGAAATGAGGATCATGGGTCTCCTTTTCGTTTTTTCGAAAAGGAAGTTGCGGACATAATCTCTCATTTGTCCGGAATCTACGAATGTAGAGATCATTTTGCTTTGCTGATTGCATTTATCAACTAGCTTCTCGATCTTCTCGGAACAGTCGTGTATGACTGCCTCTGATTCGCTCTCATACAGGAATCCAATTGCCTGAACGTTGGGAGCCGAGAGCAAAGCCCCCGTTTTGCGAGAGATGACCATTGAAATCGCTACAATTCCGTCGTCCGCCAGAAGTCTTCGATCGCGCAGAACACGGTTATCGAGTTCGCCGACACCGGAACCGTCGATCAAGACAGGTGCTGCATTGATATAGCCAGAAATGCGAGCCATGTCCTTTGCGCACTCGAAAATGTCACCATTATTCAGCAGGAAAATGTCATTCCATGCTTGCCCCAAGTCCTTTGCAAGCTGCGCGTGCCGGAAAAGCATGCGATATTCGCCGTGAACCGGGATGAAAAATTTCGGGCGAAGAAGCTGGTGAATGAGCATAAGCTCGCTTCGGTAAGCATGTCCTGAAACGTGGACATCAGCCAAGGATTCATAAATTACATGCGCACCTCTGCGAAATAGTTCGTTGATGACGCGGTAGATTGGTTTCTCGTTTCCGGGAATGGGGTGGGCGGACAAGATAACCGTATCGCCTTGGTGAATTTCGACTATTTTGTGCGAAGAAAATGCCATTCGACTCAGCGCGGACATCGGTTCTGCCTGACTGCCTGTGGTAAGGATAACAATCTGCTCTGGTTGGTATCGGTCAATTTCGTTTATATCAATTAACGTATCCGGCTTCATCTGGATGTAGCCTAGCGAATTTGCAGCCGCAAATACATTTAGCATGCTCCGACCAATAAGAGCTACTTTACGGTTGTACATTTCTGCCGCGGTAAAAATCTGCTGCATCCTATGAACATGTGACGAAAAAGTTGCCACGATTATGCGACCAGGCGCATTTTGAAAAATTCGCTGGAAGGATTCGCCTACTTGACTTTCAGACGGGGAAGATCCTGGAATCTCAACATTTGTACTTTCAGCAAGAAGTAGAAGAACACCCTCTTTGCCAAGTTGCGCGAGGCGCTGTAAATCAATCGGCTCGCCATTTATGGGGGTATAGTCAATTTTGAAGTCGCCTGTATGAATGACTACGCCAACAGGGGTGCGAATAGAAAGTGCAAAAGCATCGGCGATACTGTGGTTTACGCGGATAAATTCGACAGCAAAAGCTGACCCTGCTGCGATTACATCTCCAGCAAGACAGGCTTGAAGCATGATGCCCTTTGTTCCGTTTCCTTTATCGGTCAGTTTCCTGCGAACTAATTCAATTGTTAGCTTTCCGCCAAAAATCGGACATTTGATCTCTTTCATCAGGTAAGGCAGTGCACCGATATGATCTTCATGTCCATGCGTGAGGAAAATTCCTCTGACACGGTCTTTATTCTGAATAACATAGGAATAATCCTGAATGACAGCGTCAATTCCCGGCATATCCTCTTCAGGAAAAGCCATGCCGCAATCGACAATAATGATGTCGTTCCCGAATTCCAGAAGCGTCATATTTTTGCCGATTTCGCACATACCACCAAGAGGAATTACGCGAAGCGTTCCTTTTCGCTTTTCCTTGTTCTTCGGTTTGACAGACGTATAGGAGAAATGCTCGGCGGCGGTTTCTGCTTTTGGGTTTTGCTTCCGAACAGAAGGGACAGAGGGATAGGGTTGTTTCTTGTCTGGTTTGTTTCCAGAAATTCCTGCCGTCTTCTGCATACTTGGCTGCGAATGCCTGGCAGGATTTGTTCCGGGGTGACCGCCGCGATTTGTGTGTAAAGAGGCGGCGGATACCTGTTTCTTCTCAGCCGAATCGACAGGGTTGGTTTTGTGCTTTCCTGGAAGCCTCACACTGTTTTGGTATTCTGGTGAAGGTTTGGTCTGTGGGACATTGGATGGTTTTTTGGGTGCTAGTCCGTCGTTTTTTTGACCTTGTGTCATATTTGTTTTTCCTTTCGGTTAATTATTCTCACAGAAAAAGACCAGTACATGTATTCATACAAGTACAGCTTGCGAAAAGCACGGAATTTCGCGGAAAAGGAGTATCCGATACGCATATGTGCGATCAAGATGGCGTGCGTGGAAGGAGGATTATGTTACAAATGCGCGAACGCATTAATTCCAATCAATGTTATTTCAGGATATAGATGGTAACAGAACCACCTTGTGTGACAGTGGACGTATCGTTAACATAAAGATCAATCATATTGCCGCTAACACCGCTACCCGTATCTTCCGCTGTGTAATAACCATCGCCGCCAAGCGGATCGTTCGGAATATAGATTCTCGTCCCAGAAGGGATAACAGAAGTGTCTGTTGCAATTGTTCTTCCTTGCGTACAAGTCGTTCCTGAGGCCGTTCTGACGCTGTACACACCATTTCTCAGCTGAGGACCATAGTAGGTTACCTTGACTGTCATGGATTCGTATGCGCTTAGGTCTGCTGGCGCGGCTTCACCTTCTGGTGACAGTGCCGTGACAGGCTTTGTGGTTGTCGGCGTAGTCGTAGTCGTTCCTGTAGGCTTTGGGGTTGCTGTCGCAACGGGTTTAGGCGTCGGCGTAGCTGGCGCTGTTTCAGAACAAAGAGACGCAAGGACATAGGTCCCTTTCACTGTCTGATACCAACCTGTCGAAGTCAATGACACAACGGAGATTGCGTCTCCCGCAGTAAGCGTCTTCGTAATCTCAGAATCCGTACTGGGCTGCGAGCGAACATTGACTGTGCCCGTGACATATCGCGTGCCAGAAACGACGGTATCTGGTGGAGTGGTAGATAGAAAATCAGAAATGACATATGTGCCATCGGCCAATTTCTTCCAGCCATTTGCTGTCGTAGCCACGGAATCAATCTCGTCCCCTGCAGCAAAGCTTCCAACTTTTTCATATTCGATTCCCGGACCCGTTCGAACGGACAATTCTGCCGTCACATAATAATGAATAGCTTCGGCCGTCTCTGCAGAGGCTTGTGCCCGAATCGTCTGTGCCGAAGTTGCTGCGACTGTGACGGAGGAAGTAATTCCAGAAGTCATACTGGCTCCTGACGCATCCTGGGCGACCATGTTTGGCACGCTAATCATTGCAGATCGGGATGCGGGATCAAGCTCTGCATCTTGTGTCGTGACAGGGGCAAGAGCAGATAATTCGTCGGACGTCACGGTAGAATCAGCAGAATACTCAGTAGAACGACTGTCTTTTGAAGATGAAAACGCGGATTCTGCTCCAAAAATACATACAAAGACGAGAACCACCAGAAGTACGCCGCTTAAGGCAGACCTGACCTTCTCTTTGGTATCCGTATATGTCTTTGGTATTCCGATAAATTTCATAAAATCCTTCCGTCAAATCATGTGGATATGTCGCTTGAAAGTTATATGTGAACTTGAAATGCTCAGACATATCGGTTAAATTATACCACATTACAGGAACAATTGAAATACATGCGCAAAACGACGCCGAAAACGAAGCCTTTGCACCATTTTTGGCAGAAAACGAGTCGATTCTTCTATACATTCACCACCTGCTAATTTAGGGCTTTTTATGCAGATAGCTCTGAAGTTGATCAAGAAGAGAAACCTTGTCTTTCCGTGAAAGCCGCATACGAGGGAAAGCACTCAATATACGCCGCATTCTTCGCATGAATTTATTGGCAAGCTCTTCTTGCTGAATCTGCAGCTTCTGTAGTTCCTCTTCAATAGCAGCTCTTGGTTCGGCTCGAAAACTGCTTACGGCATTTTGTAGCTCAAGTTTCTTCTTCTCAACCATTTCCGCGAACACAGTTAGCTGATTCATATCTTTATTGAAGCGAATGGCATCTCGCACGGAAATCGCTAAGTCAATGGCAAAGACGATAGCAAAAGAGACTGAAAGGAAAATTCTAACAAATAATGGCATATAGGAAATGCCTTTACCAATGGGCGGCGCGATCAGATAAACGAGGATAAATGATAACACGCCCCAGATCAGGCTGAAGGCAAGGCAGATCCGCCCGTGAAGGTTATATTTTCTGTGTGAATAGTCCCACCAGGTCTTATTAAATATACGCTCCAAGAGATATCCTGTGATGTATTCTACGAGAGAGGTTAATATGACGGCAGCAAGAAATACGAGAAGCGGGTATTTCTCAAGAGGAGATAGGATTGAAACGACCGCCAGAGCACCAAATCCGTAAATTGGACACACTGGACCCACAAGAAAGCCGCGGTAAACGAATTTCTTCCCCAGAAGAGAGCAGTATACAGTTTCCAAAATCCATCCCAGAAAACTATAGAAAGTAAACGCGATAATCAAAAAGGAAAATGTTGACACGGGCGACCTCCTTATCTGAAAGGATTATGAGACGATCCCGCGTTCCGCATCAACGGTAACATATCGGCCGTCTGCAAGCAGTCGCGTTGCATTTTCGCACGATAGTATGGATGGAATGTCAAGAGCGATGGCAACGGTTGCGGAATGACTGGAAGGATCGTCATCTTCAATGACAAGAGCTTTCGCTTTGCGAAGCAGTGGCATCATGTGATTATTGGTATAGGGAGCGACAAGAATGATGTCATCAGCAGTAATCAGCGAAATGTCGGGCATGTGTTCTGGGTCGCGAATATTCAGTACAGTACCAGACACCTTGGATTTGACTTCATCACTTGAGGGACGCCCTTTGCCATGGGCAATGGACTGACCAATTGATTGCACCTTGATTGTATTCGTAGTGCCGCTCATTCCGACAGGTGTTCCCCCTGTCATTACGACAATATCGCCGTCAAAGAGGAACCCGCATTGCTTAGCGGAGGACATACCGACATCGAACATCTCATCTGTGGTCTGCACTTCGTCGACGAGGATCGGGCAGACCCCCCAACACAGGTTGAGCTGGCGTTGGATACGCGGGAAAACAGTGGAAGCGACAATCGGGCATGCAGGGCGAAACCGAGAGACAAGTCGCGCGGTGCGACCTGCATGTGTGACAGTAATGATTGCCTTAGCGCTCAGATCCATTGCAGTCGTACAAGTAGCATGACTGATCGCATTTGCAACGGAAGAGAGCATTGTTGGGCGCGCATTTTCCAAGTCCTTCCAATAATCAATCGAACATTCTGTCTGGCGGGCGATGTCGACCATCATCTGTAAAGACTCGATGGGATATTTACCGGATGCGGTCTCTCCGGAAAGCATGACAGCACTTGTCCCATCATAAATTGCATTAGCGACATCACTGACTTCTGCACGCGTGGGACGCGGGTTTCTCATCATCGAGTCAAGCATCTGCGTAGCGGTTATGGAGATCTTACCCATCGCATGACACTGACGAATAATCTTCTTTTGGACAATCGGGACATGAGCAGCAGGGATCTCAACGCCAAGATCACCGCGCGCAACCATGATTCCGTCCGATACCTTAAGTATATCTTCGAAATTATTCACGCCCTCGCTGTTTTCTATCTTGGCAATGATATTTATGCCCTGCGCATTGTTTTTTTCTAGAATTCGCCGAATTTCTTGGACATCGCGGGCTTTGCGAACGAAAGATGCAGCTAAAAAATCGAAATCATTTTCGGCGGCAAAAATGATATCTTGCATATCCTTTTTGGTTAGTGCAGGCAAAGCAAGCTCGACGCCGGGAACATTGATGCTCTTCTTATCGGATATCTGTCCACCGTTTTGAACACGACAGTGGATGTCTCGCCCCTTCACCTCAAGAACGCTAAGCTCAATCAGACCATCGTCAATCAGAATGCGGGTTCCGATGCTCACATCATCCGGTAACTCCTTATAAGTGATGGAGAAGGCATCCTTCGTCCCAAGCATATCCTCGGCGCATATGACAATTGTGTCGCCTTCCGTGAGGATAACCTTCCCTCCGGCGAAGGCACCCGTGCGAATTTCGGGACCCTTCGTATCAAGCAGAAGGGCGACAGGGAGATTGAGTTCCTCGCGAATCCGCTTGACTCGATTAATTCTGGCGAGATGTTCCTCGTACGTTCCATGCGAGAAGTTGAGTCTGACAACATTCATTCCCGCCTGCATTAGGCTGCGGACAATTTCGTCTGAATCCGATGCCGGTCCGAGTGTACAAATTATTTTAGTTTTTCTCATATACATATATATAGCCCCTCGTTTCTGTCATTATTTATTCAAAATGCAAAGCATCTTCTGGTGCGAGCGTTCGAAGAAGCGATAATCTTCATCTATTTACGATAACATGAAAAGAGCTGCTCGTGAAGAATGAAAAAGAAAAACAAGGCTTCGTGTAAGATACTCATTTCAAAAATGGCAGACCGCTCGGACGCGAATCTACAAACAAAAACGAAGCTAAACGTTTCGCGTGTGAAATGTGCATAATTCGATTTTGGAAAGTTTGGCGACACTGTCAATTATGCAATTTTGATAATTACTATATGATCAAACTGCGTTAATTGTGAATGGCCTGGGCTTTATTTTGCGAATCCTTCTAGGGTAATGAGCTAAATATTGCGTTGTGCTACCATGGTCGCCCGATTAACAGATTCTTCTTTGCGCTGCAGACTCCCGTTTGGCATTTTGGTGTCGGCGGGTTTTTGCTTTTCAAGAGAATCTTTGGGCAGGTGGATCATCATTTCCTGCTTTGTTTTTTGAAGTATTCGTAATTTTACACAATGAATTTTCGGGAAATCCATTTTCTTTTGTGCGTCATCTAGCAAACAAGATGTGTATAATTGAAATGAAAAGAATAGTTTATTTTTGCCTCGAAATACTGGAAAACCGAATGTGAATGAATTATAATGTTGTAATGAAGCCAAAGTTAGACTGCTTCAAGAGACAAGGGATCCAAAGAGGGGTTAAATGATGTTTACTAAGGGCAAATGGTGTGATGATGTTCATGTAAGAGATTTCATTGTTCGGAACTACAAACCGTATGACGGAGATGAGGGTTTTCTGAGTCCGCCAACGGAGAATACACGTCAATTATGGAACCTTGTCCTTTCCGCATATGAGAAAGAACGTGCGGCAGGCGGTGTACTTGATATTGACGAACACACAATTTCGACGATCTCTTCCCATGCGCCGGGCTATATTGACAAAGAGCGCGAGAAAATCGTCGGGCTTCAGACAGATGCCATGCTCAAACGCGCAATTATTCCATTCGGGGGAATTCGAATGGTTAGAACATCACTTAAAGCATATAACCGTAAGATGGATCCTGATGTAGAACATGTCTTTTCCTATCGTAAAACGCATAATGACGGCGTATTCGATGTATATACGCAAGATATGCTACTTGCTCGTCATACAGGACTCATCACGGGTCTTCCAGATGCTTACGGCCGTGGCCGTATAATTGGCGACTATAGACGTGTAGCACTCTATGGCACGAATTTTCTGATCAATCAGAAGAGAGAGGCCAAAAACGAGATCATGCCTGATGTAATGAGCGCTGAAACGATCAGACAGATTGAAGAGATTGCGGAACAGATCCGCGCTCTTCATGAGCTTACAGTTATGGCTCAGTCATATGGGGTTGATATATCCGTTCCGGCTTCGAATTTTAGGGAAGCCACGCAGTGGCTTTATTTTGGCTACTTGGGTGCCGTTAAGGAGCAAAATGGAGCCGCCATGTCTCTCGGCCGCGTATCCACGTTTCTGGACGTTTTTGCGCAGAAAGATCTTGAAGAGGGCCTTCTGACGGAGAGTGAAGTTCAGGAGATTGTTGATCATTTCATCATGAAGCTTAGGCTCGTGCGTTTCTTACGTACGCCGGACTATGATGAGCTTTTCTCGGGAGATCCGACATGGGTGACTGAGTCCCTTGGCGGCATGTGTGTAGATGGGCGGCATATGGTCACGAAAATGACCTATCGGTTCTTGCATACACTTACTAATCTTGGACCTGCCCCGGAGCCGAATATGACGGTGCTTTGGAGCGAGAAACTTCCTGCACCGTTTAAGAATTATTGCGCGCGCCTATCGATAGCCACATCCTCTATACAGTATGAGAATGATGACAGTATGCGCGAGAAATTCGGAGACGATTATGCTATTGCCTGCTGCGTGTCGGCAATGAGAGTCGGCAAACAAATGCAGTTTTTCGGAGCTAGAGCCAATCTTGCCAAAGCCTTGTTGTATGCAATTAACGGTGGGCGTGATGAGAAGACTGGCGAACAGATTGGACCGGTAAGAGAACCACTTTGCGGAGAGTATCTTGAATATGACCGAGTTGTCGCGCGATTTACCGAGGTTTGTGCTTGGCTAAGCAAGCTCTATATCAATACGCTCAATGTCATCCACTATATGCATGATAAGTATAGCTACGAGAAGCTCGAAATGGCACTTCACGACGTGAATGTCGCCAGGACAATGGCTTGCGGAATTGCAGGTCTTTCCGTTGTCGCTGATAGCTTAAGTGCAATGAAATATGCGAAAGTCCGTGTTATTCGCAACGAGCAAGGGCTCGCGACAGACTTTGAAGTCGAGGGAGAATACCCGGCATACGGGAACGATGATCCACGTGTTGACAAGATAGCAACTTCCGTAGTCAAGAGCTTCATGACGCAGCTGTCCAAGCACAAGACCTATCGCGACAGTAAACCGACGCTTTCGATCCTGACAATTACATCAAATGTTGTATATGGGAAGAAGACCGGAGCGACGCCTGATGGCAGAAAATTAGGGGAGCCATTTGCCCCTGGTGCGAATCCGATGCATGGGCGGGATAAGAAGGGTGCTGTTGCGGCCATGCGTTCGGTTGCGCAGATTCCATATGATTATAGTGAGGATGGTATTTCGTATACCTTTTCGATTCTTCCAGCAACTCTTGGGAAGACTCTTGACGAGCAGTCTGTGAATCTAACGGGTCTGATGGATGGATATTTCCATGATGGCGGACACCATATGAATGTTAATGTAATTCAGCGCAAGGTCTTGCTAGATGCGATGGAACACCCGGAAAATTATCCGCAACTAACCATCCGCGTTTCAGGATATGCGGTTCATTTTGTTCAGCTTACGCGCGAACAGCAGCTTGAAGTTGTTCGCAGAACCGTTCATGCAAGGCTGTAACGGGCAGATCAAGGGTCGTGTTCATTCGGTCGAGACACTGGGTGCGCTCGATGGTCCAGGTTTGCGTTATATTGTTTTTTTGCAGGGATGTCCCCTCCGGTGCATGTATTGTCATAATGTCGACACGCGATCGTGTGCTTCGGGAATGCTTGTGAGCGCAGTGGATCAGACAAACGAAATCCTTCGGTATCGAAGCTACCTTACGGGGGGGCTCACGATTTCTGGTGGAGAACCCCTTATGCAACCGGAATTTGTCCGAGAGCTGATCTGTTTATGCCATGAGAAAGCAAATCTGCACTGTGCGATTGATACATCAGGCGGTGTGAGTCTTGCATCGTCACGTCAAGCGATTGAGGAAGCAGATCTTTTGCTATTAGACATAAAGGGCTTTTCAGATAAAACATCAGAAGAATTAACGGGTCAGAATATGGAAAACGCTCGCGAGACGCTTACATACTGTGAAAAAATAAAGAAACCTGTCTGGATACGACACGTCTTAGTTCCCGGATATACGCTTTTTGAAGGACGGGAAGATACGCTGGCAATGACCTACGAAAAATTTGTCCAAATGAACCCCGCGCTTGTCGACGGCGCCGAATGGCTTTCCGAATTTACCTGTATTCAGAAAATCGAATTACTTCCCTATCATAGACTTGGGGAATTCAAATGGAAGAACATGAACCTGCCGTATCCGCTTGGCGATACGCCCGAGCCGTCAGAGGACTCGGTCCGTTTTGCGGAAAGAATATTCGGAATACCTTATCAGGAATAGCAGCCGCTTACATAATTATATACAAGACTGGATATCTGTCCGATAACCGCCTGCGCATTTGCGCCATCAGCTGATTCGGTCATGACGCATAGTACATAATCTTCCTGTGCAAAAACGATGCCCACATCGTTATTGGATCCATACGATGGGTTAAATCCAACTTTATGAGCAACTTGGTATTCATCAGGCACACCGGATGGCACGCCCCAATCATACTCCGTGTTACACAGATCCGTTATCAGTCCCTGATAGGCATCAGGGCTTTGCGCGTAAAGATCGTAGAGATTCTTGGCGTAGAGTGCCAGATCCTCTGCGCACGTTCTGTTCTTGCCACTGGAAGTTGCACCTGTGTAATCGGTGTACGAGACAGAACTGCGATAATTCACGATGGAACTGATCGGAACGAGGTAATTCTCGTTTACAGCGTCGGAGCCGCCAAGCTTTCGCAGAAGCATATTCGTGGCGCAATTATCACTGATGGTAATGGATAAATTGGAAATCTGCAAAAGGGTATATTCGGTCTGATCGGCAGAGTTCTGTATCGTTCCAGTTCCTGCTTCATAATCACCCTCCGGATAAGCGGCGGCATTATAGTTCATTGTATCTGTCATCGCAAATGCACCAGCGGCGACTTGCTGATACAGGTACGTGTTAAATGCGATCTTGATGGAACTTGCGGCAACCATGGGATCCTGTTCATTTATTGCAAGGGTTTCATTGTTGTTCATATTTATATAGTAGACCGAATATCTTCCTGATTCGGATTCAATAAGGGCAGAGATATCAACATTTAGCTGGGCAAGCATCGCCTCGCGATCCTCCGCAGTGACTGCTTGTGTGGAAGCATCGGTCTCTTGCGATACTTGTGAGTCGGTTGTGTCGCTCGAAGAAATCGGAATGGAGGTATCGGGGATAGAAGAAGAGGACGTAGGTTCGATCGCTTTATCCTTATCAGACAGAAGGTTCTTTATCTGGAAAAAGCCAATAATCAAGCAGACAACGCAGATGATCAGACAGAAAATGACAATCAAGCGCCGCTGCATACGAACGGCATTCCGTCGATTGGACCGATAAGAATAATTCCCTGTATTTCTATGCGTATTCATATTTATATGCGCTATATGGCGCTGCCTTTCAAAAGATAGTCTTATAGATTATACAACGAGCGCGGGAAGGAATAAAGCAGTTACCAAAACAATAATGGGGTTGTGAAGCAGCATATATGAATGAGATGCTATGCGTTTCGTTGTGCTCGGGTCTTATTACGTCAATGGGTACGGTCAGTTTGAGAAGCCGTAGTGGAGACATCTTGAGACACACATTTTCTAGTCAAATTGCACAAATAGCGACGCGAAAATATTCCTCCCATTCCGTTCGATTTTTGTTGACATTGCACATAAATCTAAAGTAGAATTTGCCTAGTGTTATGGCATTTACATAATGAAAAGAAGCGTCAGGGAGGTACTTTATGTCAAAATCAGATCAGAAACTTGTTGGCTATTTGCCGGATGAGACACCTTCACCAGGGAAACTGCTGTTGTTCGCCTTACAGCAGATTCTTGTCATGTTTCCCGCAACAGTAACCGTTGCACTCATGACAGGATTCCATATTTCTACAACATTATTTGCAAGCGGGTTGGCGACGCTGTGTTTCCTTTTTGTGACGCGCGGCAAGATTCCCCTCTTCTACGGATCGAGTTTTTCCTACATAGCAGCAATTATTGGTATTACCGGTGCGGAGTACGGTGTGACAGCGTCAGATGCCTTGATTTCTCAGGCGCAGTTTGGCATTATCATGTCCGGATTTGTATCAATTGCTGCGGGTTTGATTGTAAGCCGATTCGGAATGGAGGCGATCGAGAAGGTTCTTCCTCCGACGGTAACAGGATCCATCGCAATGGTTATTGGTATCTCACTTACAGGTACCACCATGAAATACGCATGTGATTTTAATGCAGAGACCGGACTTGCGAATAATAAGTCATGGATTATCGCGATTGTCACGCTTCTTGCAACCATTCTTTTCTCTGTATATTTGCGTGGCGTTTTCAAGCAACTTCCCATACTATTCGGAATTCTTGTCGGATATGGTCTGAGCATAGCATTGGGGGTAGTCGATTTTTCCGCCGTGACAAGCGGGGCCGTTTTTGCTGTTCCTCACTTCACGCTACCAACAATCAGTGGTTCTGCTGTGCTTGCGATTATGCCCATAGCGATTGCGACAATTCCGGAATCAACGGCGCATCTTTTCCAACTTGATATATACGTTAATGAGCTTGCCGAGAAGAAAGGCAAGCCAAGATACAAGATTGCTGACAAACTTGGACTCAATCTGATCGGTGATGGAATCGGAGATATTGTCGCATCACTGTTCGGAGGGCCTGCCGGTACGAATTACGGCGAGAATCTCTCGACTATGGCAATAACAAAGAATTTCTCTGTGGTTATGCTTGGCGCGGCTGCGGTCATTACGATGATTATTTCGTTTTTCACGCCTGTTACGGACGCATTTAAGACCATTCCCGGACCTGTTATCAATGGCGCATGTATTTTCTTGTTTGGCGTCATTGCAGCTCAGGGTATTGCGATCATGATAAACCGTCGTGTAGATATGTTTGACGCGAAGAATCTTGCGGTTATTGCCGTTATTCTTGTTATTGGAATTGGCGGCTCATTTCAGTTTCCTGACGGACAGATCCCGTTTATGGGAGCGAAGCTTCCGGCTATCGCAACAGCATCCCTTGTCGGTATAACACTCAATCTTGTCCTCTCAATTGGTAAAATGATTAACTCCTCCAAGAAGATACCGTCTCCAGAAGAAAACGGAAACGATATCGCCTAATAGAGTTGTCATTTTCCCCGCCATATAAGTTAGTGGCTGTTGCCTTTGTGATTGAAAAGTCATGGAGGAAGCAGCCATTTACTTTTTCGGGGCGTAAAAAGCGAATTTTGTGCACTTTCCACATGCAAAACCGCTTGTGTTTGAGGCGACTAACATATATGATAAAAATGAATTAGACGAGACTAACAATTTGAAAGTGGTAGGGAGAATAAATGACGCTAAATGAACTTGGAGTCGGAGGCAGCGCAAAAATCATTAAAGTGAATGGAAGTGGCGCACTTCGAGATCGTCTTCTGGATATGGGGCTGACCCCACGCACGAAGGTAATGATCCGCAAGATGGCACCTATGGGTGATCCGATGGAGGTATCGCTTCGCAGCTATGCTCTTACCTTGCGTATTGATGATGCGAAGAATATCGAAGTAGAATGCGAGGGAGAAGGATGATTTTTGCACTTATCGGGAATCAGAATTCGGGCAAGACAACGCTATTTAATCAACTCACGGGGTCCAATCAACATGTAGGGAATTTCCCGGGAGTAACCGTTGACCGCAAGGAGGGTGCCGTACGGGGTCACAAGGACGTAACCGTTGTTGATCTCCCCGGTATATATTCTCTTTCGCCCTATTCGACTGAAGAGGTGCTGACGAGAGATTATATAATGAAAGAGCATCCAGATGGAATTATTAACATTGTCGATGCAAGTAATATTGAGCGGAATCTTTACTTGAGTTTGCAGCTGATTTCTCTGAATCTGCCTATTGTCATTGCACTGAATATGATGGATGAAGTGCGTTCAAACGGAGGATCCATCGATGTTAAGAGAATGTCGCAGGAACTAGGTGTGCCAGTTGTTCCGATATCTGCAAGCAAGAATGAAGGTGTCGATGAGCTGGCACATGTGGCAATTAAGATGGTTCAGGCCCATTTGCTTCCGACAGGGATTGATAATTGTTCAGGCGCTGTTCATCGTACAATTCATGCGATTGCCCACATGATTGAGGATCACGCACAGCGGATTTCGATTTCGCCAAGATTTGCGGCAACAAAAATTGTCGAGGGAGACCCGCTCATCATGAATCAATTGGAATTGTCGCAGAACGAGAAAGACGCAATTGAGCATCTGGTTGATGAACTGGAATCGGAGGTTTGTACGGATCGGAAAGCAGCGACGGCTGATATGCGTTACACCTATATCGAGAAAGTGGTTGAAGAAACGGTCATCCGTCCGGTCACCAATCGGCAAAGAGATAGAAGTGTTCGGATTGACCGCTTACTGACAAACAAATATCTGGCATTTCCGATATTTATTGCATTAATGGGACTCGTTTTTTGGATCACATTTGGGCTTGTTGGTCAGTTTTTCCGAGATCAGCTTGGCGAGACAATCTCGCTTCTTGGAGAATATACGAGAAGAGGCATGGAAGACATAGGGATGAACTCTGTCGTTATTTCAATGGTGGTGGATGGTATTTTTGCAGGGGTCGGAAGCGTACTGTCTTTTATTCCAACCATTGTGCTTCTTTTCTTTTTCCTGTCAATTATGGAAGATAGCGGATATATGGCACGAGTTGCCTTTTTTATGGATCGCCTACTACGCAAAATCGGACTATCCGGGAGGAGTTTCGTTCCCATGCTGATTGGTTTTGGGTGTACCGTTCCGGCGGTTATGTCGGCACGAACCTTGTCCAGCGAGCGTGATCGAAAAATGACAATTTTTCTGGTTCCATTCATGAGCTGCAGCGCAAAGCTGCCAATATATGGAATTTTTGCGATGGCATTTTTCCCGAAGCATGTAGCACTCGTAATGATTTCGCTTTATCTTCTTGGTATGGTTTTCGCTGTGCTGACGAGCCTTATGATGAAGGCAAGCCTCTTCAAGGGGAAACCAAATCCTTTTGTTATGGAGTTGCCTAATTACCGTTTTCCATCTCCCAAATCAGTCGTTTTGCTTCTTTGGGATAAGACGAAAGACTTCTTGACGCGTGCATTTACGATCATTTTTGTCGCATCGCTATGTATCTGGTTCCTTCAGACTTTCGATCTGCATCTAAATCTTGCAGCAAACAGTGGCGATAGTATTCTTGCCCTCATTGGCAAGCTGATCGCTCCGATTTTTCAGCCGATGGGTTTTGACGATTGGCGCATCTCGACAGCACTCGTTACCGGTTTTTCAGCAAAAGAGGCTGTCGTCAGTACGCTTGCCGTGTTGACCGGAGGCGATGCCGCACTTTTGCAAACAAAGTTAAGTCAGATGATTTCTCCAACTGCCGCATACGCATTGCTTCTTTTTACCATGCTTTACACGCCTTGCGTTGCAGCGATTGCGGCCGTTGCAAGAGAACTTAAAAGCCGTGCAATGGCAGTTGGGATGGTCGTCTATCAGACAGTTCTTGCATGGGCCGTCGCCGTTATCTTCTATCAGATTGCTTCACGATTCTGAAGGATGGACCGTATCATTTCTATGGATCCGTCAACGAACAAGGGGCTCAGGCGTACTATCGTTCACGTCCCAAGGCAGAGAAAGGACCTCTGTGACAAAGACCTTTGCAATTTCAGGATCAAATTGTGTACCAGCGCAACGAATGATTTCGCTTACGGCTTTCGCGTTGGAGACGGGTACCCGATAGGCACGGTCTGAAGTCATTGCGTCATAACTATCGACGACGCAGATAATTCGCGCAAAATATGGAATGTCTGTGCCAGACAAGCCGTTTGGGTAGCCCGTTCCGTCCCATCTTTCATGATGGGATAAAATTGCATCGGCAACCTCGGATACTTCATATGAGGAACGAATGATTCTACAGCCGACTTCGGGGTGCTGACGAATCTTCTCATGTGCTTTTTCAGAAAGACATTCATGATCGTTTAAGATTTTGCCGTCAATGGCGATCTTGCCGATATCATGCAGATATCCGGCAAGGCTCAGCGTGGATATTTCCGAATCGGGCACACCAAGAGCCGTGCCAAGCCTCCGAGATAACTCCCCTACTCGTTTCGAATGTGCGTCTTCAAGTGGGCTTCGTTCGTGAAGGGTGGTCATGATCATCTTGATCGTAGTATTTCTCATGCTCTTGCTTTCGGAGATTTTGCTCTGATACATATGGTCCTCGGCAGCCTTAATGATTTCTTGAAGACTGACACCCCCTGAATGAAGTGTTGCGCGTCCAAAAGAAATGTCGGCTCCGATATGCCCGAGATGCTCATCCCTGCATCGAATTCGCGCCGCGGCAATTCGCTCATCGGCTTCTTGGGTAGTGGTATTAGGCATCAAAATAATATACTCGTCACCACCCCAACGAGCTAAGGTATCAGATTCGCGGAATACCTCCGTCAGGGCCTTGGCGCCCATCACGAGGAGTTCATCTCCGAACGGACGACCAAACGCATCGTTGACTAACTTCAGACCATTTACATCTCCCAAAACAATTGTAAGTGGCGTAATCGCATGAATGTCAATCTTGCTGAGTTTATCTTCAAAGAACTGTCGATTATATAGACCGGTAAGCTGATCGTGAAGGCTAATATACTGATTCTGTTCTTGGGCGCGCTTGAGCGGGGTGATGTTAAGTGTAAAGCAAGTGACACCAATTACCTTGCCGAAGCGATCCAGTATGGGCGAGTAATTATTCTGCCAGAAAACGACCGGCTGACGTTCTTCCTCATATTCAACGACATCATTATAGTATTCTCCGGACAGGGAGCGATCCAAGGTTGCCTTCAGTGCGGAAGCTCGCTCAGCATCGGAAATCAAATCCAATACATTCGAGCCAACTTCAATTTCTTTGCCCCAGAAACGGAGCATGGAATACTTGTGCCTTGTGTTAAACGCCGTATAGCAGTAGCGGTTATCAACTGCATATATCATGATGTCAGGAGAACTCTCGAGAATCGCAGAAAACAGGGTATTGGATTTCTCAAGCTCAATGTCACATTCCTGTATATCATCTTGCGTAGTCGTTGCCTTATGCAGAAGTTTCGAGACAATTGCAAAAATGACGACAGCCGATATGAATACGAAAAAAGTTCCCTTCGTCTTGCTTAGCATAGATCGAGATGCAGATGATATGTCAAGAGCATCAATAACCGAGTCGCTTACGACAACCCAAAGGACACTAATCAAAAAGTAGGTGATTGTTATTTGCAGTGAACGCAGATAATTCTTGTTTATGCGGGACAGAATCGATCGAATAGACAAGAGGGCTCTTTTCATGGGCTTAACCATATCTTCGTGATCCATCACAACACATCCCTCCGTACAACTTTGCATGATCAAATTCTATTATATTTCATTTGACTTATATTTTCAGCTATCTTCGAAAAAAAGGATGACCGTTGAATTAAGCAAAGATGTATGAGAAACTCTAAACATATAAGAATAACGGAGGAAACCATCATGAAGATAACCTTTGTAGGGGCAGCCCAGACTGTAACAGGCTCCTGTTTTCTCGTTGAAACGCAAAAAACATCTTTTCTTGTCGACTGCGGGCTCCATCAGGGAAGCGCTGCAGAGACGGCACTGAACCGTCTGCCTTTTCCGTTTGCTATCGAAAAAGTCGACTTCATGCTTCTTACGCACGCTCATATAGACCACAGCGGCAGAATTCCAAAGCTATTCGTCGACGGCTTTGACAAAGAAATTTACACGACAAAAGCAACAGCAGACCTGTGCAAAATAATGCTTCCTGATTCGGGACATATTCAAGAGATTGAACAAGAATGGAGAAACAGGAAGGGAGGTCGTGCCGGCAAAGAAGAGACACTGCCTCTCTATACAATGCAAAATGGAATTGACGCGTGCCGCCTTTTTCATGCAGTATTTTATGATCAGGAATTTCGTCCAGCCGAAGACATTCGCGTGGTTATGCGTGACGCAGGCCACATACTCGGTTCAGCAATTCTGGAGATATGGGTCAAGGAGGACAATGGAAAAGGGTCCGAAGAGACCAAAATTGTATTTTCTGGTGATCTTGGGAATAAGGGAATTCCGATTATGCGAGATCCGACGATCATTTCAGGGGCGGATTATCTTGTCATTGAATCGACTTACGGGGACAGGCTTCATGAAGCAAATTCCGGAAAAGGCGAAAAAGTTGATCGCCTGGTTTCGATCATCAATGAGACAATCGAGAAAGGCGGAAATGTCATCATTCCATCTTTCGCGGTCGGCCGCACGCAAGAGATCATATATGAGCTTAACAAAGAAGAATGTGATGAGAAGATGCGCGATCGTTTTCTCAAGATCCCAGTCTATGTTGATAGCCCAATGGCAACCTCAGCAACGAAAGCTTTCATAGATAATGAAGACTGCTATGATGATGAGGCGAAAGAATTTATTCGTAGTGGAGATAATCCGCTTGATTTTCCCAATCTTCATTTCACAGCAAGTTCTGATGAGTCAAAAGCCCTGAACCTCGACGAAGAAAGCAAAATCATTATTTCAGCCAGCGGCATGTGCGATGCCGGAAGAATCAAGCATCATTTGAAGCATAATCTATGGAAACCCAATTCGACAATCATTTTCGTCGGATATCAGGCGCAGGGCACGCTAGGAAGAAAACTAGTTGACGGAGCTAAATCCGTACGCATATTCAACGAAGAAATTGCCGTGCGTGCTCGGATTGAGGTTATCGAAGGATTCTCGGGACATGCCGATCGAAATGGACTTATCGATTGGATACGTTCCATGAAAGATAAGCCGCGAGAGATCTTTCTTGTGCATGGAGAACCCGAGGTGATTTCAAAGTTCTCAGAGACAATTCAGGAAGTCTTGCATATTCAGGTGCACATCGGGAAGCTTGATGAATCGATTGTTGTGGGAGAAGATTTGCCAAGAGAGAGCGTGGTTACGGGAACCAGAGACACAATTATTCCATCTGCTTCGCTCGAACAGGTAAGCCCTGTACTAGATGAGATGGAAGAGACAATCCACTCACTGACGGAAAACTGCAGGAAGCAGCTTGCACAAGAATCCTCGCCGGATAAACGGAGCATTTTGCTACTCAAATACAAGAAAATGCTTGATGACGCGGAAAGCCGCCTATTTACCAAAATGCAATGATCATTCTATAGCAAATGACAAAAAGTCCCACATTCTGGTCGAATGCGAATCATATCGCAAGAAGCACAGACGGTGGGACTTTGTTATACAATAATTGCTTTTTGAAATTACGAGATGAGTCCTTCTCGTGTCAGCCGCTCAACTAAATGCCCGTGCCCCACATCATGCTCAAGCGAACAAAACAGTTTCTTATCCCCTGCGTATACGAGGAGCTTCTTGTGATTCTTCCAAACAACGCCGGTAATGTCAGATGCCGCGATGGTATAGGGTTTGTGAAAACACGGATGAATGACAAACTCTTCGTCTCTATACGTTGCACGGATTCCCTTGAGTTTTACCGTTAATACCGACATCGTAAGAAGTGCAATTATGCTCAACATAACTAACAATAACATTTCTCTCAATGAAACAAGACTCTGAAAATAGGCGGCACAAACGGTAATGAGAAGAAGCAGCGAAAAAAGAGAGAGTGAGAAACAGATCCAGGCGTTTGCGGCATTTCCCTCAATGATAAAATAGTCCACTGAATATTCTGGTTTCACAGGAGGTTTATTTTTAGGCATAGAATTGCTCATATCACTCATATTACATGCTTCTTTCTATATCTGATTTGCTATGGTTCTCGCGACGCTTTGAGAATCGATAAGCAGGAAATTACGTACAATTTACATAGAGCATTATACTCCCTTTTCCGGAGAATCGACAATCTTGCATGCAAATTGTAATGAAAGGTATGTAAATGGTGAAATGAGCTTCTGGTACGAAGTAATGGGCAGCGAAATCTATTGACCGCAGATCTTATGTGTTACGGTTAGGCGAATCGTATTTAGGTCGATCTTCTCTGTGACGGCCTGAAGTCCCATACGTACCAAATCGAGTTCAAGCCAAGGCGGAATATGATCGCATAGCATAGAGAGAGAGACAAACGGCGTCCCTTCAAAAAAGGGACGCAGTACTTTTTTTGTGGAAAGAGACGGATCACATTTCTGAATTTCCTTGAGATCAATATAGAAATAGCCGGGCATATCGGTCTCGACAGGTTCGGGGATAACCGAAGAGTCTGGAGAAGGCGCTTGCGTGTATTTGCTGCTCGCCTTATCAGAGAGGACTCTGAGCGCATCGGTGTCACTAGCAAGCTGCGTGAATAATTCATCGAAAAAGTCATCGCTGATCCCCGTAGATTCGCAAATCAGAAAGCCTGCGCGATTCAGCGCTGAAAAGGAAGTGCCGGATATCTCCGATCCTAAGATGACACAACCATTCTCACTTTCCGTGCCAAGCAGGGATACATGCTTCCAAATTGCGTCGCATAGAAGCACCAGCTGATGTGGATTCTCGCGAGGAAACCCCGAAATCGGGAATGCGTCCGACTCACTCCATTCCTTACTTCCTCTGACATATGTTATTGCAGACGCCGCAAGGGTCAACGAGGTTGGCGAGCCGTCCAGATCAGATAAAACGGTAATGGTCTTATTCATATGCTGATACCTCCTGCTGTCAAAGACACAATAACAGCATTATACGTAAATTATAGGTCAATTTCCATACTGAGCAAACAAAATTATATTGCAAGAGCAATTCAAAATTGCTATAATTTCTATATAGCAAATATGCATTGCTATTAGAGGTTCGTATGAAAAGACAATGGCTTATTTCAATACGCAAGGATAAATGCTTGACGCAAGAAGCTCTTGCCGAGAGGGTCGGTCTCACCCGGCAGATGATCAGCGCCATAGAGCAAGGTCAAAGCACACAGTGCAAGACCGCCAAGAAAATAGCTACGTGCCTGGATATTGACTGGACAAGATTTTTCGAATAATGAAGCAAACGAATCATTCTTGAAGAGGAAACAAGTGGTAAGGCGGGAGAACATCATGACGGAGCAGTCGAGGATTCTTCTGCTACCGTCTCCTCTTGTGACCGCAAGTGCATTCGTTTTGTACTAAGCATTTCTCCTCCTCTCGCCGCGAATAGGAGCATTGCCGGAACACAGGAGAAGATGTAGCGCGATTTCATCTCATAGAAAATCAGGATTAGAAGCGTCCCGAAAAGAAGGTAGTAGAATATCCTGAACCGGTCTCTGCCTGCCGCATCCAAATTCCACATATCCATAACCATTAGCCCAAATAGAAGTAAGTATTCGGCGCGACACACTGCGTTAATCGTTTTCCGCAGAATCTGATCCTCATTCATGAGGAATCTTGTTGCTACTGTCTCATATTCGAATTTCTCACTATACACCGTTGCATTATTACCAAAACCATATCTCTCCGCTTGGTAAGTTCCTTGCGTCCATGTCCAGAGTATTTTTCGCGAGAACAATTTCGTATTTTGCGTTATATCCCGACTCAGTAGCAGATGAGAGAAGTCCTGAAAACTTTTCTCTCCGTTCAGTATTTCATTATGCATAAATCCGAATTCTGCTTCATTTATCCCCATGCAAAACAATGTCCAAATGGATTCGTTTTGCGCATCTGCCGTCCGATAGGTGCGATTCACATAATCATTCACCCCGATGGGAGTACATGCAATTATGAGTGTGCTTAACAAAAAAACGACTAATTTTCGGCAGTGATTCTCAAATAGGACTTTGCAATTTCTGAAAAGAAAATCAAGTAATACGGCAATGACAAAGATGTATGCAAGAACTCTTAGGCAGCATGCGATTCCTAAGAAAATGGCAGCTATAAGCAACTTGCGATCGTGCCGTGTATAGAAGTAAACGCCTAATACGCAAAAACACAGAGTCGGCAGATCAAAGTACACGTGGTTGCAGTATAAGAGAGCCGGCAGAAATGTTCCGCCGAGGATAAATACGTTCTTCGGGTATTTGTAATCAAAATTATCGCTGATCTTGCTGATGAAATGTATTGTGAATAAGTAACACAGGACATTTACGCATTTGATTGAGAAGGTGGTTGCGGGAAGAATTCGCAGGAAAAGGCTGTAGAAGAAGGCAACCTTCAAATTTTTCGAAATCATCTGCAAATATGAGTTCCCCAGGATCTCGTTTGTCTTTCCTTCACCAATAAGTTTTGCCCCATAATCGACATAATACATATCCGAAAACGGGGCAAGTGGGACCATGAAAATGTATATTAGTGCGATGGCGCCAAATATAGTCCACAAGAAAGCCGTATGGATCTTCTCGATCTTCCCTGCAAAGCGATAAATCAAATAATAGAAGATCAGGCAAATCATGAGTGCAAGAAGGTCAATCCAGTTATTTCGCGTGAAGTAAGGAGAATCATCAAAGCTGTACATTGCTTTGAAAAACAAAGAAAGTGCGAGCATGATCCCGAACGCGAAACAGAGAAATTTGCAAATTGCTTGATCTAGTGCACGAATAAACATTTAGAACTCCTTGTTAGCCCGCGAAAAATGCCGCATAGATGCTTTGGTGAGGAAGGGAAAAATCCACGAAATGAGTCACTGCCGCCTGATTCATTTTAGCACAGAGTGTTTCAGAGACAAAATAAAACCTTCATATTCGTTGTCATTGAATTTGACGCCCAAAATCGGTATAATTGGTCTTGCATGGATGTCTCGAAATGTTTTTTGGGGATGGGTCAATAATCAATCATGAATATGAGATCACGGCTTGATTTTTTGGCATTGGAGGGACGCGAATATGGATGCTATTCATGTTAGAAAAACGGAAAGATTTAGGTTTGCCTTTGTTTTTTTGGTTGTTCTCTGTTCTATGATTCTGACTGTCTCATTGTTCGGGTCTTCCGCCCGTGCGGTTACCTCTTCTGATGCGCCTCCAGCAATTTGTGTTGATTCTCCGACGGATAACGCGACACAAAATGGCGATTTCGCGATTAGCGGTTGGGCGGTAAGTAAGGCTGGCATTTCTCGCGTCGACTTCTATTATGACAATTTCACTTGGCTTGGCTCAACGTCCAACATGTACGTGAGAGGTGACGTCAACAGTATCATTAACGCCTCGGGCGTATACTCTGATGCACTACATAGTGGATTCTCCTATACGGTTTCGAAGAGTACACTTTCCGTTGGTACGCACACGATCTATATTGCGGCAATCAGTCGTGACGGATCTGTGCAGTGGGCGGTTCGGACGGTGGTTATCGGACCGGCGTCTCAGATGTGTATTGATTCCCCGTCAAATGGACTGACAACAAACGGCAATTTTGCGATTAGCGGCTGGTCGGTAAGTAAGGCGGGACTGTCTCGCGTCGATATTTATGTGGATAATTTCCGCTACCTTGGGTCTTCATCGAGCGTTACCGCAAGATATGATGTTAACTGTGTGATCAATGCAGGCGGGCAATATTCCGATGCGGTGCACTGCGGTTTCTCCTATTTAGTATCCCCCAGTCAATTAACAGAAGGCGTTCATACGATTTATGTTGCAGCTATCAGCAAAGACGGCACGGTGCAGTGGGATTCTAGGACCATTACGATTGGTCCGACATCTCAGATGTGTCTTGATAATTTGTCGGATGGGGCAACACTGGGAGACAGTGCAACGATTACCGGATGGACAGTCAGCCACGCTGGCGTGGTTCGGGTAGATTTCTATATTGATAATTTCTCATGGCTCGGATCGACAGGGATGACGCAAAGAGCGGATGTCAACAGTATCATCAATGCATCGGGACAATATACGAATGCTCTTAACAGCGGGTTCTCCTATACTTTTAGTACGGACGGACTGACGACGGGAACACATACGATCTATATTGCTGCAATTAGTAGTGATGGAAGTGTCAAATGGGCAAGTAGGACGGTTATGATTGGTGCGGATCCACAGATGAATCTTGATTCGCCAGGCACAACCGGGTATGTGAGTACGAGTTCTGTTACTGTGAGCGGTTGGTCAGTTAGCCGGAAAGGCCTATCAAGAGTCGATTTTTATATTGACAATATGCAGTGGCTTGGCTCGACATCAACCCTCATCACGCGAGCAGATGTGAATACGGCGCTTAATGGTAACGGTCAATATACGGATGCCCTTCACAGCGGATTCTCTTTCACCTTTGATTCGAGCTCGCTTTCTCAGGGAACACATACAATATATGCGGCTGCGATCAGCAGAGATGGCAGTGTGCAGTGGTACGTGCGATCCATCAATGTCATTAAAGCAGCAGTTGGAGGTACGTATTACCAGTCGATGGAAGATGAGATTCTTGCCCTCGTAAATTCATATCGGACTGCGGCCGGACTGAGTGCACTGACAACGAATGCGACGATTTCTTCATGGGCAGATATGCGCGCAACAGAGATTGCCGCGTTGGGGTCAACGTATGGCATCGCATATATTTCGCATACTAGACTTGACGGAACCAATCCGTGGACGGGTTATCCTCTCACGTATACTTGGGTTGGCGAGAATATTGCCGCCGGTCAGACGACGGCCACGCAGGTGGTTACCGCTTGGATGAATTCTCCGGGGCATTACGCGAATATTATGCGCGCGAGCTTTGGTCAGATTGGCATCTCCTGTTACTACTATGCCGGCAGATATTATTGGGTTCAGTTCTTTACTAGCTGAGGATTCCTTTTGGATTATTCTGACGGCCCTTATCTGTTCGGACGGCAATTCCGAATACAGATAAGGGCTTTTCTGTATAAAAGGCTTTTTTCGCACTTTACTTTTCAAAAAAGCGTCTTATAATAAAGTAAGCACTTACATTACAGATGAAAAGGACGGAAAGAATATGGAAGAGATGATTCAAGTAGGCATGGTAAGTAAGGCCTATAACAAAAGGACAGTTATTGATCATGTAAGTCTATCCATTCCGAAGGGAGAGATCTACGGGATGATCGGCCCATCGGGTGCCGGAAAGACGACTCTGGTGAAGATGATGGTGGGCATGGAATCAGCGGATAGCGGAGAAGTCTTCGTTCTTGGAAGAAAGATGCCGAGCCTGCTCGCTACCGCAGAAATCGGATATATGGCACAAGCGGATTCTCTATACGGCGAATTAACGGGAGAAGAAAATTTGCGATTTTTTGCTTCGCTTTTCGGAATGAGAAGGGATAAACAGAAAGAAAGAATACAGTATGCGTTGGAATTGGTTCATTTGCAAGACGAGAAGAAGAAGCGAGTGAATTGTTACTCGGGCGGCATGAAGAGAAGGTTATCGCTTGCGATCGCACTTGTATCTGACCCGAAGCTACTCATTCTTGACGAGCCGACTGTCGGGATTGATCCGGAACTGCGTGTGGAAATATGGAATGAATTGTTTCGCCTTAAGAAGGAAGAGGGGAAGACGATTGTGATCACGACACATGTGATGGATGAAGCGGAGAAATGTGACCATCTTGCGATGGTCAGAGAAGGCGTAATACTGACGGACGGGACACCAAGCGAACTCATGAGAAGGTATGATGCGACGCGGCTTGAGGCTGTCTTTCTTCTGGCGGGAGGTGTGGCAAGATGAGAATCAGGGCATTATTTATCCGAATCAATAAGCAGATGATTCGGGACAGAAGAACACTGGCACTTCTGCTGCTGGCACCATTATTTGTACTGACACTGATGCACTTTATTTTTGCAGGAGATGCGGTCGTGCCGAGACTCGGCACGGTGGGGGTTGCGGACAACCTTGTTACAGAATTGGAGCAAAGCGATATTGAGGTTATTACGTATGATCAGGCGGACAAGGACACCGTGATCGAAGATGATCTGGATGGGCTCCTGATCGTAACGGATGAATCCACGTCACTCATTCTCGAAAACAGTGACCCGAGTATAGCGCAGACACTGAAGATGAAGATATACGTTGTCACGTCCTCCCATCTTCTTGCAAGTGTCTCCTCGCAATTGGGTATGGAAATCGATAATACAAATGTCTCGGAAGAGTATGTATACGGCAGCGGGAATACGAACTTGTTCGATACAATCAGTCCGATTATGATTGGTTTCTTTGTGTTCTTCTTCGTCTTCCTGATAGCGGGTATTGGTTTACTTCGTGAGCGGATGACAGGAACCCTTGAACGGCTTATGTCTACGCCCGTTCAAAGGGTGGAAGTGGTACTGGGGTATTTGTTTGGATATGGTGTATTCGCGATCCTTCAGACACTCGTGATTATTTTCTTTTCCGTGCAGATTCTTGGCGTTACGATGGTCGGATCGATCTGGCTAGTGATTTTGACAAATACGATCGTGGCGCTAGTTGCACTGTCTCTTGGTATTCTGCTTTCAACCTTTGCAAATTCGGAATTCCAGATGATGCAGTTTATTCCCATCGTGATTATTCCGCAGATATTCTTTTCCGGGATATTTTCGATTGAGGGGATGGCAACCTGGCTTCAGGTTTTCGGAAAGTGTATGCCAATGTATTATGCGGCGGATGCACTCAAAGGAGTCATGTACAAAGGGTATAATCTGGAAGAGATTGCAATGGATCTTCTGATTCTGTGCGGATTTGCTGCCACCTTCATTTTGCTGAATGTTTTTGCACTTAAGAAGTATAGGAGACTCTGATCCGAGGGAAGAGAGGAAAGCATATGCGACAGGATTCGGCGAAAGACAAGATTATGGATGCAAGCGTGACACTTTTTGCAAAATACGGATATAAAGGAACATCAACTAAGCAGATCGCCAAAGAAGCAAACGTCAATGAACTTACGATTTTTCGCAATTTTGCATCGAAGGAAGGGATCCTTCTGGAGATCTTTGCCTGCCGATTATCGCTGTCCGATGATTTTGTGGCGGAGTACATGTCGGAGTTTACGTATGATGTCGTAACAGATCTGCTTGCGGTGTCTCGTTTGTATCATAGTCGCTTGCAAGAGAATATAGATCTTGTCATGATGATCGTCAAAGAATTTCGCGCGGGTAGGATTTTTGATTTGTATGTGACCTTGCCGAAAAAATTCAAGACCTTGCTTGTCGGATATCTGGAAGAACTGATCAGACAGGGGAAACTTGGCATCCAAGATGCGGAGCTCGCGGCCATCACATTTCTGACGATGAATTTTGGCTTTTTTATCATGAAAAGTACATTCGGAGATCGAATCACGCAAATTACTTCCGAGCAGTATATTGACACAAGTATTCGTGCGTATCTGGAAAGCTTGCGGCCCCAAAAAGTCGAGGGTATAGACAGTGTACAATCGTTTGAAGGTGAAAAATAGTTTGAACATCAAAGCTATTGCTATTCGCGTGTCAAAAAGTTATGATGTGCATAACAAAGAGAACAATTCGTATACGAATCATTCTCGGGGAGTACATACGCTGATTCTGCGATGCAAATCAACGAAATGCGGGAATGGAGCTTGTGATGAAAAACTTAGAATGGAAGAGTCTTGCCATGGGGGATTTGGTTGCTCGAACGCCGATTATTCAGGGGGGGATGGGAATTGGCATATCGCTTTCCGGTCTTGCTTCTGCAGTAGCCAATCAAGGCGGGATTGGTGTGATATCAGCCGCCGGAATTGGTATGTCCGAGAAAGATTTTGGCTTTCGCTATATTGAGGCAAATGTGCGAGCGTTAAGAAACGAGATTCGTAAGGCAAGAGAGATGACGAAAGGAATCTTAGGTGTCAACGTAATGGTTGCGATGACGAATTTCGAAGAAATGGTGAAGGCCGCGATCGAAGAAGGTATTGATGTCATTTTCGCCGGAGCAGGACTCCCGCTTTCGCTTCCGCAAATGCTTGGGAAATCAGATCGCACAAAACTCGTGCCAATTGTATCTTCGGGTCGTGCTGCACGTGTGATTGCGAAGAGATGGCTTGATAAGTATACATATACGCCGGATGCAGTGGTGGTAGAAGGACCGATGGCCGGAGGGCATCTCGGGTTCTCGGAAGATCAGATCGGACGGGAAGAATTTGCGCTTGAAAACATAGTATCCGATGTTATTTCGGAACTTGCACCCTTTTCAGAGCGAAGCAGCAAATCCATTCCAGTCATTGCTGCCGGAGGTATATATACGGGGGCAGATATACATCGCTTCATATCACTTGGTGCAACAGGCGTGCAGATGGGCACGCGCTTTGTCGCAACAGATGAGTGCGACGCTTCACTTGGATTCAAAGAAGCATATGTAGCTGCCAGAAAACAGGACATCGGCATTATCAGAAGCCCAGTCGGCCTTCCAGGAAGAGCGATTATCAATACGTTTCTCGAAGAAATCGCGAGCGGCATCAAGAAGCCATTTTCCTGTCCATTTCATTGTATCCGTACCTGTGAAAGTAAAACAAGCCCATATTGTATTACGCTTGCTCTGATAAGCGCAAAGCTTGGGAAGTTTCGAAATGGATTTGCTTTTGCGGGAGCTAACGCATATAGAGTTGATCGAATTCTCTCGGTCAGGGAACTGATAGAGACACTTCGCCAAGAATACAGAGGCTCTTGCAGCTGAGTTGCTCGTAGAAACATGTCATGTATGCCCGAAAAAGGAAACACAAGTTGACGCCGAAGTTTTTGTAGTGCACCCTCAAATGCTTAATAAACAGCATTTTGGAGGTGCACTTTTCTATGACGAAAGATAAATGCAAATGCGAGTATTGACGTTTCTGTAAATCGGATGTAGTATGTATTTGATATCAGAATGATATCAGAATTGAAGATCAACAATGCTGTATGGGAGGAAAAAATATGTCGCAGTTTGATACCACCTCAGAGTCCGAAAATAACACCATAGAAATTATACCCAAGAAGAGAAGTGGAATGGCCATGCTCGTCGTAAACATTATTATGCTACTTATATCCACCGCACTTATTGTCTTTGGAAGCATTTGGTGTGCGGATAAAGATATGCGCTTGCTCGGAATTATCGTATTGATTGTCGCGGGCATATACATGTGCGCCATCAGTCCGTTCCTTTTTGCCGGACTTAAGATTATCAAGCCGAACGAGGCTCTTGTACTGACACTTTTCGGGCGCTACTACGGTACACTGAGGGGCGATGGCTTCTATTTTGTCAATCCATTTTCTGTTGGGATGAATCCGCTTGCCAAGAATAACCAAACGGCCATGTCTTGGGTGGCACAGACGGCTGTTGAAGCACAAAAGGGCAGTGTGCCGACGAGCCCATACTCTTTTGCAAATAAGAAGATCTCACTCAAGGCAATGACTCTTTGCAACGACAAGCAGAAAATTAATGACAGCATGGGAAATCCAATCATCATAGGAATCGTCGTTATCTGGCGTGTTGTCAATACAGCGAAGGCCGTGTTTAGCGTTGATAATTACGGAGAGTATCTTTCCATTCAGGCAGATTCTGCCCTTCGCAATGTTGTTAGGCTATACCCATACGATGTATCGGGTGATGACAACGAGAAGACACTTCGAGCAAGTAGTCAAGAAGTCGCGGAACGCCTTAAGGCAGAAATACAAAGCAAAGTTGATATAGCCGGGCTCGAAATTATGGAAGCGAAAATCACACATCTCTCCTATGCACCGGAGATTGCAGCCGCTATGCTGCAACGGCAGCAGGCAAGTGCAATCATTGACGCACGTCAGATGATTGTCGAGGGTGCGGTTGGTATGGTCGAAATGGCTTTGCATAAGCTAAATGAAAATGACGTTGTTCACCTGGACGAAGAACGAAAAGCTGCAATGGTCAGCAATCTCCTTGTCGTACTCTGTGGCAATAAAGATGCCCAACCAATTGTAAATAGTGGATCAATCTATTAACATGATAGGATCCTATTTATCCAGTCATAAAGGAGGGACAATCGTTGGCAGAGAACAAAGAATCAGCAAAAAAGCAACTTCTCCTTCGATTGTCGCCTGCTCTCTGGCAGGACCTTTCGGCTTGGGCGGAAGACGATTTCCGATCCATAAACGGACAAATTGAGTACCTTTTATCTGAGGCAGTAAGGCAAAGGAGAAAAGGAAAGAAATAGTGGCAAATATCTAAGCTTACGCTGCATCTGTTGCGGCGTAAGCTTAGTTTCTCTACTCAGAAGCACGACGAATTATATGCGTTTCGCGAAGTAGCCGTTAGCATCAAAACACGGACGAAGCAAATAAATATACACAAATTAGAAAAAACAGAATCGTTCCGATATTCAGCCAAACCACATAGAATGCCTTCCCGCGTGGGATAGGAGTAGTACCCTTGTCATAAATGAATCGGCGCAGATACTTTATCAGAAAAACTATACCCGTAATCATTACGGCGAGCCCGATAATTGAGTAGAGTACGACAAATGTAAGAAATAGATATTCATCAGAAAATGAGGGCTTGTCGAGACTGATCAAAGTGAGGTATTTATTCAAGATTTTGCTCACTACGATGCTCGTCGTATTTATGATCATATGCAAAGCAATCGTATAGCGAATTCTGCCTGTTTTGCAGTAAATATAAGCAAAAAGCATACCAAGCATTGTGGCAAAGAAGAATTGAGAAAAATTGCCATGAAACAATCCAAAAAACAATCCAGAGGTTATAATTGCGACTTTATCACCATATTTCTTGATCCGATCAATGAGAAATTTCCGAAAGAGAAGCTCTTCAAATATGGGAGCCATAATACAGACAACAAGAATGTTGAGAGAAGAACTCGAATCTGTTAGCAAATCATTAAATGTAAGACCTGTTGCAGATAAATTGAGATCAATATGAAGAGATGCGCCGAAAAAAGTTGCGAGAAACTGAAAAAGCTGGCCGATGATCCCACCCACAAACACGATGGGGTAGCACATAAAAAGAAATCGGATAAAATTACCCATGCGAAGAGAGGCCGATACCGGTTTTGTCGCAGGGATGGTATTTAGCAGCAAAAATGCGGCAGGGAAAGATATTACATACATTGGGATAATAATGATAAATACGAAAATGCCGTCTGTTGTCGCAAGGACGCCCGGGAAAAAGGTCTGAAGAAATGCGAAGAAAAAGAGCTGCATCTCAAGCGAAAGTGCCCCGTAAATGAAGAAAAACAGCCCGATCTTGCGAAAGGTACTTCTGGCCTTGCGAACTTCTATCTTTGAAGTAGCACGTATTTGCGAGATATCCATATATTTCTCCTATACATATGATAATTCCTTATATTGTATCATTTCAGAAAGAAATTTGAAGCCGTATAAATAATAAAAGATAATAACCCAACTGTCATTCAGCCAGCGTTATTATCTTTTATCGGGAAAGGAGGTAATAAAAAGAAAGGTCACTACTTAGTAAGGAGGAGATACCTTACATATCTAAATTATGGCATACATAAATCAAAAAAGAAATACAATTCGTAAAATAATCAAATTATTTCTGTTGTTTCTAGGAAATCAGCGCCGCGAGAAGAGTGCTATACTAAAAATAATTGCAAATTGAATCAATATGTATGAAGAAAACGAGTCTTAAGGTGGCGTATGACGAAAGTCCGATAAACGGAGAATCAAGTAAGGAGCGAGAAAATGAAACGAAATCTGGGGTCGACACCCATTCCGCCATGCATGATCGGAACATGGGCATGGGGATCAGGTATGAATGGTGCACGGATGATTTTCGGGAAGAAATACCCCGATCAGCAACTCATTGATACATTTAATACTGCCTATGAGCTTGGTTTCACTTTGTGGGACACGGCAGAGGTCTATGGCATGGGAAGTTCCGAGCGACTTCTTGGCAGATGTATCAAAGATAGGGAAGATATTCTTGTATCGACAAAACACATGCCGAATATCACTTACAAACCGGGACTTCTTGAGAAGTCACTTTCTGCGAGCTGTGAGCGTCTCGGAATAAGCGCGCCAGATATCTATTGGCTTCATCTCCCACGAGGTGTATTCGAGAATGTTAAGGCAGCGGCGGAGCTACTTGAAGCTGGTAAGATGAAGACGCTTGGTGTCTCCAATTTTTCCCTGGAAGAGATTATCCTGACTGATGCCATATTACGGAAGTCAGGCTTCAGACTTTCGGCTGTTCAGAATCATTTCAGTCTTCTTTCGATGAATAATCAGCAGGCGATTATTGATTGGTGCCAAAATAATGATGTGATTTACTTCGCCTATATGGTTTTAGAGCAGGGGGCATTGACAGGATACTATGATGACAAACATGGATTCCCTCTGATATCGCTGCGTAATTTTGCTTTCGGAAGAGGGAAATTCAGAAAGATCGCTCCGCTATTGTCCTATGAGAAGGAATTAGCAGAGAAATACAAGACGCATTCTTCCCAGATCCCGATCATCTGGGCGATAGCCAGAGGCGCTGTCCCAATTGTCGGATTAACGAGACCCGTCTATGCCAAAAGGCTTGCGGAAGCGATGAATATTACGCTGACCGAGGATGAAATAGCTAAGCTGGAGAAGATTGCCCTTGCGACGAAGGTCACAATCAAGGGAAGCTGGGAACCCTAAGCGAGAAGCGAATGCAGGCACGAAGGCGTGATTTGGCATAAAACATGACTGTAGGTAAAACGATGTTGGTAGGAGCGCGCATATGCAAGATGTATCAGCTGCCGTCATCATAAAGGGTGGCAAAATCCTTCTCACACGCAGAGCTGCCTTCCAGAAGCACGCTGGAGGGTGGGAATTCCCAGGCGGAAAGATCGAAAGCGGCGAGACGCCTGAACAGTGTCTTGTTCGCGAGATAAGAGAAGAGCTCAATCTACACATAGATGTAGGCAAGAAAGTCGCCGAGAGCCAATACGAATATGGCGGGGGCACTATAAGGCTTCTCGCATATGAAGCCCATATCCTGTCTGGCGAAATGCAACTACGTGTACACGATGCCTACGAGTGGGTTAATCCAGCAAAACTAACAGATTACAATCTGCTTCCAGCCGATCGGCCGATTGCCGCGAAGGTGACAGCAGCGGCACGTGAGAAGCTTCGCTAGTATTTTCGAACCTATTGATTTGGCGGCTTCATAAACCGATTCCGGCAAAATTCATTAAGAAAACAAGCAAACTAATCGTGAGATAAAAAGACTGCTACAACAGCATGAATTGGCACGGGCATTTACTACGAAGGCTATTGAACATAATGGCATCAGAAGCCGATAAATTGGCAGGCAGGGAGGACTTCCTACCTGCTTTTTTCGTAGCAATATATGGATATGAAGTGATGGATTTCTGCGTCTTCTTCGCAAAGAGCATGGCAAAATGCACAAAAGACAGGTCGATTTTGCACGTTTTGAACAAATGTTCCTTTTTGGCGAAAAAAGACTAGCATTTCACAAGAAGATTGTGTAAGATGGGAATACAAACATATGTTCTTTTTGCGGAGGCGACAAATATGGAAGCGATTACTTTTCTTATTATCTTTGGGATTGCAGGATTTGTTATCTGGTTTTTGGGGCACATCATAGCAGATATTCGTGATTCTGAGACAGAAACAATATATATAAGCACTTCTGGAAGACGCGTGTCGAACATACATAAGAGACCAGCAGTACATGTCAATAAGGATAGGCATGTGCGCAGTACAGCTACTCCTTTGGCCTATCAAGAGAAGAAGGAGAAAATCGCATAAGGTATAATTTCTTCTGTTGCAGCAAATCGTAAAAACAGCAAAGATGCGTTACAATATAATAGATGAGCATTTTGCTGTGTATTTGGGAGGGTCTGCATTTGGATGATTTTCAATTGTACCGACAAAGCGGAATTGGTGATATGAGAATTCGTACCGATGTCATTTTTTTTGATCTGTTTTTTACCCTTATTATGCCTAGATGTGAAGGTCTTCCAAGTGAAGGAGAGATTCTTGGCTTGACCCACGAGCAGTGGGAATACTATGCCGAGGATAAGGATCTGTATCGTGCTAGAGCACTAGGTAGAGAACAGGATCCCGTTCGTATGGTGGAAGCGATTCTTGAGAAGATGGATATGACTGCGGATCAAGCGAAGATTGCTGAGATCATTGCCCGTCGTGAAGAGCGGATGCGCTGCTCAATCTGCGAGGTTGACAAAGTAATTATTGATGTCCTGACAGAAATCAAGAGCCGCGGTTATAAGCTTTGCCTGATTTCGAATGTGGATGATATTGACATTAAGCACTACAAAGAATCAAGGCTAGAGGCGCTTTTTGATGAGGCAATTTTCTCTTGTGAGGTCGGCTATATGAAGCCGCAACGAGAGATCTATCAGATTGCGTGTGATGCGATGCGAATTACACCGGAGCATGGCATTTTCATTGGCGACGGCGGTTCGGACGAATTGCGTGGCGCACGCGATGCTGGGATGCGGACGATTCTGTCAGAACATTTAGTTGAGCACGAACCCGCTTTCCGCAAAAGAGTGAAGGCATATGCCAATTTTGTTGTTAGCGATTTTCGTGATATTTTGACAATTTTGGATCAGATATAGAAGATGTACAGCGGCAAAGAATGATTGTGGAAATCATTGTTCCGCGTCAATGATTTGCTGGACTAACTTGTATACCCGACTTCCTGGCAGAGATGGGATAGGCTGATCCGGATTTCTATCGCATGACTTTGCTCTACGAATTGCTTCTTTGATATGTTGTACTAGTCTTTTTAGGACATATTTTGGCGAACTTTGGCCAGGTTTAAGATTTTTTACTTGTACAATTGTTTGGCTACTGCTAATGAGTTCAAAATACGAAGGCTCTGTTAATTCACCTTCTGATGCAATTATGAAGAGTCTCTTATATTTTCGGGTTCCAATCGGACGATCAAATCTTTTTTGCTTCATAGTGTTCACCAGATTCTTCTGCAAGTTTGTAGCATGTACTATCTGCGAGCAATTTCGGAACACCTCCTAATCGCCCCTGCAGATAACTCTTCCGAATGTCTTTATCATAGCGAATGTCTTGAAATTCAGAGAAGGAGATCAGTGTTGAGTTTCCCAAGGAATCTCTCTCAGCAATCCACATCTCATCGCGCCGCAAGAAGTTTTGATCCATCAGCATAACGTCGTGCGTAGTAATTAGTAGTTGATGACTAGCATTTGGAGAACATGTTGACAAGTAGTTCGAAATAAGTCTCCTTGTGAGTTGCGTGTGGAGGCTTCGGTCAATCTCATCAATAATGTAGACTGAAGGCTCGCTGTCAGATGTCAAATTCAGAAAAGCGGGTAACAAATCAATCATTCGCAGAGTACCATCAGATTCCTGCCCAAGATTGAAACGAATCTCTGTGCCATCTGTAGTCGTGTGATAGGCTACAAGTTTGCGTGCGAGTAGACTTCCATCCTCGCGTGAGAAGATGTACCGCTCTTTGGATTCGGCATCAACTAATGTTAAGGAACCATCTTCACCGAGAGTTTTACTAATTTCTTCAATGAGTAGAGGTGAAAATGATAACATCTCAACATCAACCTTCTCTCCACCGAGGTGGGAGATGCCCGTGTCGAGATTCTTTAGCAGGTTGCTCATCGCCGCTGACAAGGGGTCGTTCTCATTCATGAATCGATTGAATGGGCGAAACCGAGCATTTGGAGCGATAAACGTCATATTCTTAAACCAGGAGTAAACAGGCTTGAACGTATCAACTTTCTGCGAGACAGAATTTGTAAGAAATAGTTGGTTGTCACGCGTACCGCGAAAGGCAAAATTCATAAACTCATCATCGACTTTTTTATCGAAAGTAATCTTGCCTTTTCTTCGAACAAATAGTACCTTCTCGCTATCAGATAAAACCTCAACAAGCTTCTCTTCAAGTACCATTTTGCTGGTCGTAGAAAAACTATATTCATATATGCAGTTATTAACAAAAAGGGTAGTTGAAAAGGAAGAAGGTGCAGTCTGAGATTCCTTGTCCAAACGATTCGGCTCAACAGGAATCAAGGCATCTGACTGAGTTCCTTCTGATACAAAGGTATGGACGAAATTCAGCGCCTTAAAAAAATTGGACTTACCAGATGCATTGCCACCATATATTGCCGCAAAGGGCAAGACGCTCGTCCGGAACTTCTTGAGCGGAAAGACATGCTCGCGATGTTGGCGCTCGCGTCCTGCAATCATAGAAAAAGTGACTTGATCACGAAAAGACATCCAATTTTCCAGCGTGAAAGATAAAAGCATATGACCACCATCTTCCTAGTAATTATCACGATTACTAGGTAAGCATACATTGTTTTTCGCATAATTTCAACAACAAAAGAGAAATAATCACGTTAAGTGCAAAGCTGGCAGGAACTTCAAAGGTGCAGATATTCGACGCGGGCAAAAAAATACTCCATATATCTTGCAAAAGTATATGGAGTAAATGGGTCGGTAAGAGAGCCGTGTCTCACTCACTGACAATAAGCAATCTTCGCAAGCATTCCGCTCAAACGATTATAGTAGTGAGACTATTTCGCCCAATATTGGCGCATAGTGTTCATCAATTATGCCGAAATCCATTTTCTTATAAGACCATATAGCTCGCCCAATCTTGTGCTTGTCCAAGACGGTGTGAATATCCCGAAACCATGCTGCCGTGTCAGGCAGTGGTGCTCGATCAATGACACCATATTCACCGCAATAGAGTGCGACATCTCTCTCAGTTGCTATTTGTATTGCTTCTGCAAAAGCTGCTTCAAAATAGTCTGTGCCCATATGATTCAGGTGCATATTCTGAAGTGTGATTGACAATTCTTCGCCGATCATCTTGGATCCACTAATGAATGCATCCATGGTTGCAGGATAATTCATCACAAAGTCAGAAGGCATACCAACTAGCCAATATGCTGATTGATGTGTAAATAGAAGCGGGTCGTAGCAATGGAACGTGTATACAATATTTTTATCGTAAGGCATGTCCAGATATTTGATTGCTGCTGCGCTATTATTCCAAATTCCACCAAGAATGATCCTGATATCTGGCGCGATTGCACGGATAGTTACAATTGCACGGTGCGCTATCCGATTCCAATGCTGCGTTACCTTTGGCGAAACAACTTCATTAAGCAGTTCAAACACAAGACGATCCGTCAAATGACCATATCGAAGAGAAAACTGTCCCCACAGACGAAGATATCTCTCTTGAAGAGCTTCATCAAGGAAGAAGCCTTCCAGTTCATCAAGCTTATCAAAAGAATACCCTGCTGTCTTATGAAGATCTAAGATCATGTTGAGATTATATTTTTTGCACCAAGACAAACAGGCATCAATATATGCAAAGCCTGATTCAATATAGTCACCTTCAGGTGTCTCAAGTACTTCAAAATCGATGGGCACGCGCAGATGATCAATCCCCCATGTTGAGAGAAGCTCGACATCTCTTTCCGTAATGAAAGTATTGTAATGCTCAATAGAATGTTTGCACTGAGAAAGCCATCCGCCAAGATTGACTCCTTTGACATATCCTTCAAAAATTCTCATAATCGTATTTCCTCCTGTAACACTGCTGTGCTATCACATACATTTTGCGTTTGATGCAGGATAATCTATATCATATTTATTGCTTTTATAGCATAATCATACTGTGAACGAACGGCATGAGGGGGTGAGGGATATTGATACCAATAAAGAACTGAATCATAGACTCTTTTTGCAGCGCGAAAGTGAAATAAGTCATTCGCCTTATGAGAACGAGCTGGAGTTTTATGAACTTGTCCGGGAAGGAAATATACGGAAAATTGACGAGAAGATGGCGCAATATCCGATTAGTAATCAGGATGGAAGGGGGACACTATCAGATGACCCAGTTCGCAATATCCTCTATCACTTCATCGTCTCTGTTGCAATGATTTCCCGTTTCTGCATGGAGGGTGGACTGGATGCAGAGACAGCATACAGTCTAAGTGATCTCTATATTCAAAAAGGCGATCGATGCACGAGTATAAGCACACTGACCGAAATTCATCAATCGATGTGCAGAGATTTTGCTACCCGCATGGGCGAATTTCGAAAGAAGAGATTCTATTCGCGCCATGTATTACTTTGCACGGACTATATCTATGAGAATTTACAGAAGCGAATCACGGTTCGTGATCTTGCAAAACATGTGAAAAGAAACGAGAGTTATCTTTCTGTATCATTTCGTGCTGAAACTGGAAAATCAATCAGCGAATATATACGCGAAAAGAAAATAGAGGCGGCGCAAAACATGCTGAAGTACGCTGACTTTTCCTGCCTTAGTATCGCGAACTATCTGGCATTTTCGTCACAGAGCCACTTCATCAAAGTCTTTAAAGATCAGACTGGATTAACTCCTGCGTCATACCGCAAGAAGGTTTTCCGGACAAACTGGAGCAAACAGTAGCAAATGTCAAAAACGGCGATTACCCCCAGAAGAATCGTCGTGTTTTTCGCATATAATTTTTACTCGTTCCTCAAAATAGTTGCAGACATAACGGTACGCGACTTCGAATCAACTACATATGAAAGTCACCTGGATAGCTAAATTGATAGTGGAATCGTACATTGACACGACTAAAAATACCCGATAAGATGGAACATATTGGACAGCAGAGGCGCATCCGTCAACAGACGAATGCGCTTTTTTGTATCATCGAAGGGGACGATATGAATCTATTTGACATTATTGGACCTGTCATGGTCGGACCGTCAAGCTCTCACACGGCAGGAGCGGTCAAGATCGGCTACATTTCCAGAAAGCTTCTAGGCGAACCTATTCGCGAGGCAGGAATCAATTTGTATGGGTCTTTTCTCGCGACCGGAGCCGGTCATGGAACGCAGAAAGCCTTACTTGCGGGCCTCATGGGTATGCTTCCAGACGATGAGCGAATTCCGGACAGCCTGCAAATCGCAGAACAATCTGGCATCACCGTCCATTATGGCATCGCGGATCTGCGTGATGCGCATCCGAATTCCGTCCAACTGAATCTGATCGGAAGAAGCGGCCGAGCTCTCGAGATCATTGCCGAGTCCATCGGCGGATCACGCATCAATATTTCCTGTATCGACGGACTGTCTGCCAATTTTAGTGGCGATTACCCGACGCTCGTCGTCCATAATATTGACCAACCCGGCCATGTTGCCGAAGTCACATCTATGCTCTCGCACAAATCCGTAAACGTCGCGTCCCTCCAGCTATATCGCGAGAACCGTGGCGGACATGCCGTCATGATCCTTGAATGTGACCAGGAAATCCCTGCAGAATGTATCAAATGGCTTGCACACTTAGAAGGTGTCGAGAAAGTTACTTACTTGAGTCTGGAGGATTCCATATGAGTTTCAAATCTTTATCGGAAATCGTCCGAGCCACCGAAGAGACAGGCAAAGAAATATGGGAACTTGTACTTGCGCAAGAATCTGCCGAGCAAGCCGTTCCACAAGAAACCATTTTCGAAAATATGCGCGGTATGTACGCGGCAATGAAGAAAGCACATGAGAACTATGACGCGCGGGCAAAGTCCTTAAGTGAAATGGCGGGTGGAGACGGCGAAAAGCTAAGACTCTATAGGCAATCCGGTAAAAACACCTGCGGAGACTTCCTCGCAGAGGTTATGGAAACCGCAGTCAAAATGGGCGAATCCAATGCGTGCATGAGACGCATTGTTGCGGCTCCAACGGCAGGAAGCTGCGGCGTTCTGCCCGCTGTATTCATCACCTACGAGAACCAAAAAAGTATCCCAGAGGATCGCATCATCAAGGCACTCCTCATATCGGGAGCAATCGGTCAGGTCCTGGCAACTAATGCCGGAATCTCAGGTGCCGAGGGTGGATGTCAGGCCGAAATTGGTTCTGCAAGCGCCATGGCAGCTGGAGGCGCCGTCTACCTTGAAGGGGGAACAAGCACGCAGATGATAACGGCTTCGACGCTAGCCCTCAAAAACATGCTTGGCCTCACCTGTGACCCCGTTGCCGGTCTTGTGGAAGTACCGTGCATCAAGCGAAATGTCTCTGGCGCCGTGAATGCCATCGTCTCTGCGCAGATGGCGCTTGCCGGAATCGAAAGTGCCATCCCTGCCGACGAAGTCATCGACTCCATGCGCCGCATCGGACGCCAAATGCCTGCCTGCCTTAAAGAAACCAGCGAAGGCGGTCTGGCCGTTACGCCTGCCGCTTTGCAAATCGCCAAGAGAATGGCAGATATGGCAAGAATTGCTGCAGAAGGCGAGTAAGGTGCATGTGCCGCTTCTTTTGATTGGTGTGGTGAAGAATAATCGTACAAAATGCGTCAAAATTGAATTAATTTATCATTCATGATTTCCCGACTCCGCCTGTGATCTGACTATCCGCATATTGGTACATATGCGCGGATATAGTTATGCGTGTACGTTCTTTGAATGACGTGTATGTCGTATGTTTTTCGAGCAAATGATGTACATCCGTTAAAAGAAATCAGGTGATCTGCCGTGAGAAATATCCGGCGGGCGATAATGGGAGGGAAACCATGAGCAATTTATCCACAAAGAAAGTAACAGTTATCTTATCAATACTCTTCTTATTCCTGTTTGCGTCGGTTCTTGTTGTAGGATCGTATAACCAAGGCAATACAGATTCGTCTGAGAAGGAGGCCTCGACGGAGACCGCCATGCTTTCGGAAGAGAAGACAGATGCGGCTATTACTTCTGAGCAGAGCCAGACGGCTGCGACTGATACGGCTGCAACTGTAGATCAAGAAGCAAGTACGGTGACAACAGCCAGGGCGACGCAAGCGACGACCAAATCGACAACTGCGGCAGCAACGGCCAAATCAACGACCACCGCCGCGCCGACGACCAAAGCCACAACAATGGCGACGCAGGCGACGACAGCGGCAACAACGGTAGTGACGGGGAATACAAGTGCAGTCAGCAAAGCAAAGGCATATTTGAGGTATTGTGCATTTTCTCGTGACGGTTTAATTTCGCAATTGGAATATGAGCTATTCACTCCCGAACAAGCGATATACGGAGCCGATAATTGTGGGGCAGACTGGAACGAGCAAGCGATTTTGAAGGCGAAATCATATATTAGCTATATGTCCTTTTCTCGCGATGGATTAGTTGCCCAATTGGAATATGAAGGATTCACTTCGGAACAAGCGGTATATGGAACGGATAATTGTGGCGCGAACTGGAACGATCAAGCAATTGGCAAAGCCAAATCGTATATAAGTATTATGTCTTTTTCTCGTGATGGTTTAATTGCCCAACTGGAATATGAAGGATTCACTTCCGAACAAGCGATATATGGAACGGATAATTGTGGGGTTGTCTGGTAAACCCCTGATTCGATTTTTGTGTAACTATGCTTACCTAAATAATCACTCCAATTTACGAATTGTCAGTAGCTGATGAGTAGTCGCGCAGTCATTATCAGCAGCTACTTCGTTGGACTTGTCATCAAGATTCATACTGTGAAAACAGTTCCTGACAATTCACTTTACTTCATTAACGCGGTCAGTGTATAATCAATAAAGCGTACATTTTTGCGCGGTTTAGAAGTATATGAGACGACGTAGGGGGTTACTGTTATGAAGAGATTTTTTGCATTGGGTCTAAGTCTGGTTATGCTCGTTACGATGTTGTCGGCCTGTTCTTCCAGTGAGAAGAAGGAGCAGTTTGTTGTTGGCTTTGATCAGGAGTTTCCGCCAATGGGTTTTGTGGATGAAGATGGTTCTTATGTTGGTTTTGACCTCGATTTAGCAAAGGAAGTAGCGGATCGTTTGGATATGGAATATGTTGCTCAGCCGATTGCTTGGGATTCGAAAGATCAGGAGCTTGAGTCTGGGAATGTCGATTGTATTTGGAACGGATTTACGATTAATGGCCGTGAGGATGACTATACATGGACGGACGCTTACATGAATAACGATCAGATCGTTCTGGTTAATCCTGATTCGGGTATTACAACGCTTGCTGATCTCGAGGGAAAGACGGTTTGTGTGCAGAAGGATTCATCGGGACTTGCGGCACTTACAGACAACACGGAGCTTTCGGATACATTCGGAGACATCGTGCAGGTTGACAGCTATTTGAATGCGATTATGGAGCTTGAGTCGGGCGCTGTGGATGCTGTCGTTATGGATGAGCTTGTTGCCTATTATGAGTGCGATGCGGCAGAGGGTGAATTCGTCATTTTGGATGAGCCAGTTAGCAGCGAGCAGTATGGTGTCGGTTTTCTCCTTGGAAATACCGAGCTTCGTGATAAGGTACAGAAGGCATTAGAGGATATGGCGGAGGATGGTACGCTTGCTGAGATTTCGATTAAATGGTTCGGAGAAGATATTACGACAATCGGGAAGTAAATTGACGGATTTTATCTGATAATGGTCCGAGTCGATCATCTGTGTGTACAAAATGACGCGGTTTTTCGGGGAAAGACCGCGTCATTTTAAAGAAAGGTGTTATGTATGGAAGATCTTCAGTCGACAGTCATTCAGCTATTTGCAGGAATGAAATTCACTTTGTTGATTTTCTTTTTGACGCTACTTATTTCGGTACCTCTTGGACTACTGGTAGCAAAGGGGAGAATGTCAAGAAATCGTCTTGTCAGTGGAATTGTTCGCGCCTATATTTCTGTGATGCGCGGAACCCCCCTTATGCTGCAGCTTTTGATTGTATATTTTGGCCCTTGGTATCTATTTAAGATCTCTCTTCGTGATCTGTCTATTGGTGAGCTTGATTATCGTTTTGTTGCGACAATTATTGGTTTTTCGGTCAATTATGCCGCCTATTTCGCCGAGATTTTCCGTGGGGGGATTCAGTCCATGCCGGTTGGGCAGTATGAGGCGGCACAGGTGCTCGGTTTCTCCAAAGCACAGACTTTTTTTCGCATAATTCTGCCGCAGGTCATTAAGCGAGTTCTTCCTTCCATAACGAATGAGGTGATAACACTTGTTAAGGATACGTCTCTGGCGCAGGTACTTGCCGTAAGTGAGATGTTTATTGCGGCGAAGTCGCTTGCCTCTTCGCAGGTGTCCATTATTCCTTTTGTTGTGGCCGGTGTTTTCTATTATTTGATGAATGGAATTATCGAGATTGGTATGAACAAGATTGAGCTTAGGCTTCGCTATTATTCCTAAGGGGGGCAGTCATTTGAAAGTTCTTGAAATGAATAATATACGAAAATCTTTCGGTGAGAACCTTGTACTCAAGGGGATTTCTCTTTTTGTTGAAGAAGGCGAAGTCGTTGCCATTATTGGACCTTCTGGGAGTGGAAAATCAACGCTATTACGGTGTGCGACGACTCTTGAAATGATTGATGAAGGCAGTATATCGATTTGCGGTCAGAGCCTTGCCGAGATGGTGAATGGGAAAGTCACCTACGCGAACAAGGGAGAATTAGTCAAGATTCGAAGTATGTTTGGGCTCGTTTTCCAGAATTTCCACCTGTTTCCGCATTTTAGTGTCAGAAAAAATATCACGGAGTCACTGATTCATGTTCAGAAAATGCCGAAGGTGCAAGCGAATAAGGTGGCGGATCGACTGCTTGCCAAAATGGGTTTGTCGGATAAGGCGGATGCGCACCCGTGTCAGTTGTCTGGCGGACAGCAACAGCGAGTGGGTATAGCGAGAGCGCTAGCGGTAAATCCCATGATTCTTTTTTTTGACGAGCCGACAAGCGCACTTGATCCTGAGCTCACGCGGGAGATTCTGAAGGTTATTCGAGATTTAGCAGAAGAGAAGATGACGATGGTCATTGTGACGCATGAGATGAGTTTTGCGCGCGAAGTGGCGGATCGGGTAATCTTCATCGATAACGGCGTGATCGTTGAACAGGGCAAGGCGTCTGATCTGATTAATCAGCCCAAAGAAGAGCGGACGAAGGCCTTCTTGTCTGGGTATTAGTTGGAGAAAACAGGCAATTTGCTTAGCATTATGATAGCTGTGCAACTTACGCCAGTACGACTTATCTCTTTTTCCCCGACTCTTATACCTGTACGAAGGTATAATAATCGCATGATGTCGTGGTGGCTTCGTGTATGATGGGGATATCAGATTGCTTTGTATTATCTGTTATCGCTTCTGTCTTTTTCAAAGAAAAAAATGAGTAAAAACATGCTTGATATTTTATTTTCCTAATACTATAATGCCCTTGTGATTTATTCTTGTAATATAATTATTACGACAGCATATTCCTTCGCAGATTTTGTTGAAATGAGAGGAAGCACAAATGGCAATTATTGGAATTGATCTGGGAACAACCAATAGCTTGGTCGCATATTGGAGTAGTGATGGGGCACATACAATTCCGAATGCGCTTGGAGAAAAATTGACGCCTTCAGTAGTAAGTGTTGATGAGTCAGGACAGATATTTGTGGGAGAAATTGCTAAGGAAAGAATGATCTCACATCCTTCAATGACAGCGGCGTGTTTTAAGCGACAAATGGGAACGAAGAAGAAGTATCAGCTTGGGAAGTTTGCGTTCTCTCCTGAAGAGCTATCTTCATTTGTTTTGCGCTCGTTGAAGGAGGATGCGGAACACTATCTTGGCGAGGAAATCAAGACCGCTGTAATCAGTGTGCCTGCTTATTTTAACGATGATCAGCGTCGTGCAACGAAATGTGCTGCAGAGTTGGCCGGACTTTATGTCGAGCGTCTGATTAGTGAGCCTACGGCGGCAGCAATCGCTTACGGCATGCATCAGAGAGATTGCGATACAAGTTTTGTCGTGCTAGATTTGGGTGGTGGAACTTTTGATGTTTCGGTGCTTGAGATGTATGACAACATTATGGAAGTGAAATCGGTTGCCGGAGATATGTATCTTGGAGGTGAGGACTTTACCGAAGCACTGGCAAAGTACTATCTTCAGGAGAGCCATTTCCCGAGAGAGAAATTGGATGATAAGACGAGAGCTTTAGTTATCAAGCAGTCAGAGAAGTGTAAGCGAGAATTGACGGTGAATGATGAGACTATAATGACTATCTCTGTCGATGGAGCTGACTATTCGCTTCCGATTTCCCGCACGGACTTCGAATCAATTTCGAGTGCATTCATGAATCGCCTGCGGCAACCCATTGAACGTGCTCTTCGCGATGCCCAGATAGATTCGACTAGCTTGGATGCGGTCATCCTTGTCGGAGGAGCAACGAGAATGCCATCCATTAAGTCTGCCATGGCGAAGATTTTCCGGCGTCTTCCATATACGAATATCAACCCGGATGAGACAATCGCACTTGGTGCGGCGGTGCAAGCGGCGCTCAAAGTCAGGTGTGAAGATTTGCAGGAGCTGATATTAACGGATGTATGTCCATTTTCACTAGGCACTGCGGTGGCACATCTGTCGAATGATTCCCATTCCTATGACGTTACTTTCTATCCGGTCATCGAAAGAAATTCAACCATACCCATAAGCAGAGTAGAAACGTTTTGCACAATTACAGATAATCAATCGGTTATCCGTTTCAAAATCTATCAGGGCGAGAGCCGCAATGTTGAGAATAATTTGTATCTTGGCGAAATCGAGATTGGTGTACCAAAAGGACCTCGGGGATCTGAAGGTATAAGTGTTCGATATACATATGATATAAATGGAATATTGGAAGTGGAATCATGTGTTCTGTCTACGAAAGAAAAAAAGAGAATTGTGATAGAAAGTCACCATAGTAATATGACACCAGATGAGATCGAGAAGAGTCTTGCTCGAATTGCGACACTCAAGATTCATCCGAGAGATAAAACAGAAAATAGAATACTTATTGCCAGGGCAGAGAGGTTGTTTGAAGAATTACTTGGAGAAGAAAGATCCTACCTCAATCAGTTGCTCCTTTCGTTCCAGGCAATCCTTGATTTGCAGGACGCGAAGAAGGAGATGTCAGCAGCAAGAGAGTTTAAAAAGAAGCTTGATCAATTGGATGGACGGAGCGTTTTGTAATGACAATTTGGGAAATTCTTGAGATAGAACCGACTTCTGATATCTCTTCCATTCGCAAAGCATATGCCGAAAAACTTCCACAGTATCATCCGGAAGATGATCCTGAGGGATTTCAACAGCTCAGGCAAGCGTATGAAAATGCGAAGAAGCTTGCCAAAAAAGGCATATCTGCAGAACTAGCGAATGATGCAAATTATACCGCAGACAATGTATGGGATAGTGATCAAGATAGACAAACAGGGGATGTAACAAACGAAAGCCCTCAAGATAGACAAACAGGGGACGTAACAAACGAAATTCCTCAAGAATATTCTCTCAATTTGGAGGATATTGCACATAAAAATAGGGTGATTCCCGATATGCAAGGCAACTTACAAATCAAAATCACCGAATTACTTAATCAAATGACAGCTCTCTATTTCAACGATGCGGCACGGATCGACATTGAATCATGGAGGCCGATCTTACAGGCAGATCTATTGCGCAAGCAAGAAAGTATTCGTGTTGTTCGGTACATATTTCTACAATTCTTTATTGATCGCCCTCTCATTCCGCAATCTATATGGCGCCTTTTTGATTCAACCTTTCTGTGGAGCGAGAGATTGGATTATCCTACTTCAAGAGAGAATAGTTGGATTGACATTTTACTGCGGGAAATCAATGAGAAATGGAATTTCGACTATACTAACCTTAAAGCGTTTTTCGGAACGGCGCCGCTTGATCAATATGCCATGATTCGAAGGAATCTTCGCGACGCAATCATTAATGATCAGGAAAGTAATGCATATGCATTGTTTTACGACGCAATAAGTATATATTCAGATGATCCAGACACATATCGAATCTACTACGACTATATACGGTCGTTGGGTCCGAATCGTCCAACAGCATTCGGAAAGAAAGCGGATTTGTTTATTTTGGATAAATTGCTCAGCCGGACTCCAAATGATGATAAATTTCTAGAGGAGAAGGCTGGTATTCTTAGTCATTACGGTGAATATAACAATGCAAATGAAATATATCAGCAATTAGTTTCGCGTAAACCAAACATGTTACGTCTTAAATTGCATTTAGCCGAAGTATATGATAAACAACAGGGCAGAAAGGTAGATGCCGAAAAAATACGAAAAGACATTATACGTGCGTATCCCAAGATCCAAAGTAATTTGGAACATGAACGGGAACTGACGATAGATGCCGCGCCGATTAATGCGATTTTGCTTGAGAACCAGCACATTTTCGATATTCTGAAATATAGTCGAGAACAAGAAATGAACTATCCCGCTCACTCCGAGATTCCTAAGGTTTTTCTCGCTTCTGCACTTTTTGCCATGGGAGCTGCACTCTTTCTCATTCCTGTGATTATTCATTACTTATGTTTCAAAGAGATTCAAAGAGTGAAGGTATTTGCGATTTGCGGCTTTTTGATAAATATACTCGCGGCCTTCTTTCTCTTCATCACCGTAAATCGTAAGCGGAAAGATCGATTTTATCTTTCAAGTGTCTTTTTGTTTTTGGCAGAGGTAATTCTTTTCATTTTTGCTTTGAAAGACTATGTGAATAATAGCTGGTTTGTAAGTGTTGTTGACATTTTCCTTTTCCTACTTATCCCTCATGCCGTTATAAACTATCAGATGAAGAATAAATTTACTACGAAGATAGCACACGTTCTCGGAATCAGTATAATATACTGGAGTATCGCATCCTGCGTATGTGTTTACTTATTTCTAGATACCGGAAAAATGTATAGTCTTCTTTTCTCTTTGGCACAATTGCTATTTCATTGCGCAGTATTGTTACCATTTTTTCCTCACATCAATCTCACGGTTAAAAAAATAAGAAATACATTTGTGTCTGTCATGTGGTGCTTCTTAACAATGGGATTATATAGATTTTACTGGATGTGCCTTGTTGATAAGGAGATCAATTTGCATAATGGAAAAGATAAGGTGTGCACAAAAGAGATTGCGTGTATCGCTTTTATCCCGTTCTATTCCGTCTATTTTGTCTATTCGAAGATGGAAGAGATTAGTGAAATAGCACGCCAAAAATCGATTTTGATGAGAGATTACACTGCGTTGGTTTTGCTTTTTGAGTGTATTGGGATGCATTTCTTTTCTCTCGCGGTTATTCAAAATCGACTCAATTTAGTAAACAGACAATGCTTATCTGAGTGAAACCGAGGTTGACTTCGGAAAAGAAAGAGGTTATTTATGAAGAAGGTTGCTTTCATCTGCGTTCATAATTCCTGCCGTTCACAGATCGCGGAAGCACTTGGCCGCCGCCTTGCCGGCGATGCTTTTGAGAGTTTCTCGGCGGGAACGGAGACTAAACCGCAGATGAATCAAGATGCTGTTCGTCTGATGAAGGAGCTCTACAATCTGGATATGGAAAAGACGCAGTATTCGAAGCTGCTTACGGAACTTCCCCCGATCGACATCGTCGTTACGATGGGCTGTAACGTAGCCTGTCCGTATTTGCCTGCCGAGCGTAGAATGGATTGGGGATTGGCTGATCCGACGGGTATGGATGACGAAGCGTTTATTGCGACTATCCGTGCCATTGGGCAGAAGATTCTGGCGCTTCGGGACGAATTGATAGTTCCATAATTTGGAATAGCTCCGATACAAGAAGACCTGGATGTGTTCGAAGGCTTGAAAAGATGTTTGCCTGCATATACAATGCAAATAGCAACTTGTACTAATAGGATTGGATGGGTACTGTATGATTCTCTGTATTGATGAATCTCCATGCAAGGTCGAAGCGGACGAAGCCGACATGGAGAAGAAATAAATCCCTTTCTTTCGCCCGTAAGATTTTGCATTTTTAATTTTTCGTACAAAAATTAAAAGGAGCAAAGTCATTATGAGAGATTTTAACACGTACTTTAGAGAGCTTAAGAGTTTCCTCATCCTTTGGATGACACAGTCTTTATCAGCGCTCGGCAGTTCTATGACTGCATTTGCGCTCATTATCTGGTCTTACGAGCAGAAAGGATCTGCTCTTTCGACGGCTATGCTTGCCGTGTGTTCCTATATCCCCTATGTGATTATGAGCATTTTCGCCGGCGCGCTAAGCGATAAATGGGACAAGAAGCGCACCATGCTGGTGTGTGACTGTTTTGCCGCGATGTGCACGGTATCTGTTCTTCTACTCTTGAAAACGGGGCATCTTCTGGTTTGGCACCTGTATATCATAAATGCGCTAAACGGACTTATGAACACGGTGCAGCGCCCGGCATCGGAGGTTGCGACGAGCCTTCTGACTCCCAAAAAGCACTATCAGAAGGTGAGCGGGATGCTGTCCCTTTCAAATTCACTAATCAATGTTTTGACGCCTGTCATCGCATCCGCACTGTTGGCCTTTGGCGGCATAGACACGGTGATCCTTTTTGATCTTGTCACATTTCTGATCGCATTCCTGACTCTTGCGCTCATTATTCGAATCCCAGGTATTCGTCGGGACGAAACGGTGAAGAAAGAGACGGTCTTCTCCTCTGCCATGAGCGGTATCTCATATCTTAAGGAGAACCGAGGGATCCTGGACCTGATCCTTTTCTTGTCCGCCATTAATCTGTCTGCTTCAATCTACAATGCCGCGCTGCCCGCGATGCTTCTTTCCAGACAAAATGGCGGCGCGACCGTTCTTGGTATGGTAAATACGTGCGCGGGAATCGCGATGCTGACAGGAAGTCTGATCCTGTCTTTTTCGCCTGCACCCAAAAGTCGAATCAGAGTGATCTTCAATGCCTTGCTGTTTTCAATGAGTACGGAGAATATACTTCTTTCACTTGGCAGAACAACGCCTGTTTGGTGTTGCGCGGCCGTATTGGGATGGATATTTGTTCCCATTATGAGTGGGAATATGGATGTGATACTCCGCAGCAAAATACCTGTTTCGATGCAGGGGCGTGTCTATTCAACGCGGAATTCCTTGCAGTTCTTTACGATTCCCGTCGGATACTTTTTGGGAGGATTTCTGATTGATAAAGTCTTCGAGCCTTTTATGTCGCACCACACAACAAATCGGTACTTGTCGTTTCTTTTCGGAAGCGGGAAGGGGTCGGGTGCCGCCATGCTCTTCATGTTCTTAGCGGTATTCGGGGTTGCAACATGTGTCTATTTCAGATTTGACAGACATATATGGTCACTAGATAAGAATGACGCCGAGTCAAAGAGCAAATGATTTGCTGCTTTTCTCCAAGAAACGGCCCTCTCCTATGCCATTGTTTTGACATGTGGTCTGCATACTCTCGATCATTATATGAGCAGACGTGCAGACCTCATGCCAAAAGCTGAGAGAAGAACGATGCTTTATCCCTTCATGTAATCATCAATGTTTTCAATATCCATGATCTTCTTCTCTAATGTGAAGCGGATATTCTTCAGATTCAGACCACTCTCTTGAAAATGGAAACGGACCACCGAGTACTTCGATTTCAGAAGGATGTGCCGCTTCTGTGTGGTCCACTTCCCTCCGGTTCCATTCCAGACAAATACACCGCACAAAATACTGTCACCGTAGAAGGCGACGGGAATCTGCGCCAACTCTCCCAGATCAGACTTTGCCGTAAGTTCAACGAGGTAGCCGCCTTGCATGGTTGTCTCAAGGGCGAATACGAATACGGATCCCTTCTTTGTGTTTACATTCTCCATATCGATGACCGTTTTGTCCTCAACATGGTAATAGACAATATTCTTGGTATCAATTTCTTCTTCGTGATTTGGCTGGTTAATGACCTCAATTGTAACGTCTTGTCCGTTCATGCGCGTAAGCGCGTATGTATTGAGAAGAAAACGACAGACATTTCTGGCACTTCGCTGTAGCTCAGCACGCGTCAGTTTCCCGGATTGAAGCGCAGACAGCGTATTGTCTCCAGAACTGTTAATTTCCGCATCAGGGCATACCATATATACATCATTTTGCGAACGAACCATCGCGGCAAAGTTGGTTTTGTCGGGGGCTCCGCCTCTCTCGTTGATATTAGCCCACCAATCGGTCATAACAATGCCTTGATACCCCCATTCTTTTCTTAGAACATGGGTATTGAGGTCGTATCGGCCTGCAGTCCATACGCCGTTTAGCGCACCATAGGTAGTCATAATGCTTGTGGCCTTGCCCTCTTTTACGGCAATTTCGAACCCTTTTAAGTAGATTTCTCGAAGCGCACGCTCAGAAATAACAGAGTCTATTTCATGTCGGCGGTGTTCTTGGTTGTTTCCGGAAAAGTGTTTGATTGTACCCGTTACTCCAGCGGCATGAAGACCGCGCAGCTGTGCGGATGCAATTTTGCCAGTGAGAAGAGGATCCTCCGAAAAGTACTCGAAATTCCTCCCGTTAAGTGGATGGCGGTGAATATTCATTCCAGGACCAAGGAGCGTATCAACTTTGTTTTTGACCATCTCCCAACCCGTCATAGTATAAAGTGATTCAAGGAGTTCAAGATTAAAAGAACTAGCGAGCATTGTGCCGCATGGAAGGGAGAACGCCTTAAATCCACTGTCAATTCTCATGCCAGATGGACCGTCAGAACAGCATCCGCAAGGAATGCCTAGTAGCTTAAGATGTTCCGAGACACCGCCAAAAGCTGCGGCAGTTCCAGGCGTAACCTTCGGACTACCCATTCCTTCGCCGCGAATCATGCAAATCAGATCATCATCTGACAGTTGCGAGAGGAATGTATCCATGGATACCGCGTTATTTCTGACGTCAATCAGTTTGTACCCTTGGTCGCCAGCATAAGGAATTTCAGTCGGAAGATTAGCAATGCGTTTTGCGCTTTCGTCAATTGTTGATGAAGGTGTATCTTCCCAAGAAATACATAAACTACCTTCTTCTGATCGTATTGGCTTCATTCTTTGGTAGGGGAGAACCGGGGCAAGGGATTCTTCTAGTCGTTCGGTAACGAGTAATTCTTCACAGGCGAAGGCACCAGCTTCGGACGTATTTCTTATGCTGTTTCCAACATGAATGGAGTATTTCCCTGTTTCAAGAACAAAGCATGACTTGTGTCCAGTGATGCCGGAATCATCGTATGAAGAAAACGAGCTTACAGCGATGTCAAGGTCAAGGGTCTGGCTCTCGCCAGGCAGGAGTTCCTTGGTTTTTTGAAAACCAATCAGGTTAATCCTGGCTTTGCCAAGAGATCCTTGCGGAGGCTTGACATAGACTTGTACGACTTCTTTGCCTGGAAGATTTCCGGTATTTTTGACAGATACAGACAGCTTCACTGAGCCTCGTGCACTTGCTGAAAATGAATTTACCTGAACTAAAAATGTTGTATATGACAAGCCGAACCCAAATGGATAACGCACTTTCTCCGGAGCAAAAGTCTCGAAATAGCGGTATCCGACGTAGATATCCTCTGCATAGAAATTGCGGACAGGGTCGCCGTAGAAGGGGGTAGATGGATAATCTTCGAGCTTATATGCGATGGTGTCGGTTAGTTTTCCGGATGGTGAACAGACACCTGTCAAAATATCTGTCGCTCCATATCCGCCGAGCATGCCACCTTGCCATGCATACAAGACGGCGTCCGGTCTTACCAAGTCAACGAAACTCATGTCAAGAATACTCCCGACATTTAGCACGACTATCATCCGCCGATAAGCCGTGCGGACTTTGTTGAGCATATCCATTTCCGTTTCTGTGAGATAGTAAGCGCCAGGAGCGGCCGGGATATCATTATCTTCGCCTGCGCTACGACCGATTATGACAACGGCAGCATCTGTGACAGCGGCCATAGACTGAACAAGATCGTCCGAGACGGGCATCTCTTTTTGCGAATTTGGCTCGTTACTCCAACCCATACCTGGATCAAAAGGATTCTCGTGATCCCATTTGGTATAGATGTCGACAAGCTTTTGATTCACCGAAACGTCCGGGCATTCAAGAAGCGCGTCAAGTATTCCTGTTACCTTCGTCACGTTGACCATTCCTCCGGATCCCGTGCCACTTTTGTAATAGTGAAGCTGAATTCGTCCGAATACGGCTACCTTGCAATTCTTTTCTAAAGGAAGAGCGTTGTTGTCGTTATTAAGTAAGACAGCACCCTCGGCAATGGCTTGCCGAGAAAGGCTACTGTAGACATTAAAATCAAGTGTCATGTATATTTCCTCCATATACGCATTTCGTATATTCAGATAATAGTGCACAAGAGCTTTTTTGTCACAGTATTTTCTTCGATTTATAAATGTTGATATGTTTTTTGCATTTCTATGCAAAAAAACGCAATTTTGCTGAGCCCTTTTCCTGCTTTCTATACTTTCCTGTCTGCCAATATGCGTATATACTGATATTAGTTTGAATGGGCAGATGAATCGATCAGTACTTTTGATGGATACAATCTGCTTTTTTTGTTTGGAACTTTTGTAAAAGGCAGATGCTCTCGAAGGAGGCAATGTATGAAGGTATATCACGGCAATATTCTGACCTGTGATCATGAAGACCGCGTTTTCCGATATCTTGTTGAATCAGATGGAATTATTCAATTTCTCGGGGAAACCCTTCCCGATGATTACTCCAAGTGCACAGTTATTGAGCTTGGCGAACAAGCGCTTGTTCCTTCCTTTGCGGATTCTCATCTGCATTTCGCGAGTATGTCACTTTTCCACTCTGGCGTTAATGTCATGGCGGCAGCCGATAACAGCGAGATTAAAGAGAAACTTCGTTCCTTTCTGCCGACCACGCGCGCAAAGGTGATCATCGCTTTTGGCGCTTCACCGCACTCTGTGAAGGAACGCAAATTGCTTTCAAGGGAAGATTTGGACAACGTATCTACCGAGCGACCTATTATGGTGGTTAAATACGATGGGCATGCGTGCATAGTCAATTCTGCCTTGTTATCGCTGCTCCCAGACAAAATCAAATCACTTCGCGGATATGATCCCGCATCCGGACAGATGAATCAAGAGGCTTTCTTTGCAACAACGGATTACGTCTCAAGTACGGTTTCCGTTCGGGATTTGGTCAAATGCATGCAGAAGGCGATTGACTATATGGCATCGAAGGGAATCGGCCTTATGCATTCAGTAAGCGGTGTCGGATTTCCCAGAGATATTGATGTGGATCTGGAAAGGTATGTCGGACGCGGAGCGGAAAGTGGGTTCCAGACAAGGCTATTTTTCCAGACGATGGATACTGAGAAGGTCATGAAGAGAAAACTTCCAAGAATCGGCGGATGCTTTGCGACAGCTCTTGACGGTTGCTTTGGGTCCGTCGATGCAGCGTTAACAGCTCCGTATGAAGGAACAGAAAACGCTGGCATACTGTACTATACGGACGAAGAAGTGACGGCTTTCTGCAAAAAAGCGAACCGGATCGGACTTCAAATTGAGCTTCATGCGATCGGTGATGCGGCGTTCAATCAGGCAACCAAAGCCATGAAAGCGGCACTGGATGATTTCCCTCGCGAAGATCACAGACACGGCATAATCCACGCATGTCTTCCCACACCAGAGGGACTGGAAATCTGTAAGAATTACAAGATCCAGATACCGTTACAGACAACATTTATTGTCTGGGCGCAAGAGCCGGATTGGTATTTACGCGAGATCTTAGGCACCCGCGAGGCAAAACTGAATCCGCTTCGCGATTTCGTAGATAAGGGGATCGTGATTTCAGCGGGATCCGATTCGCCCTGCACAGATCCTGATCCGATGCTATGGATTCATAACGCTTGTAATCACCCTGAGGCAAAACAAGCGCTCACCGTGAAGGAAGCCCTTCGGATGGCAACATACAATGGATATTGGACGAGTTTTGACGAGAAATTCCGTGGCTCGCTCGAACTTGGCAAAATCGCTGACATGGTCATTTTGGGAGAAAACCCGTATACAACACCTGTAGAGAAATTGAAGGATATTCCTGTAAACGAACTGATTCTCGGTGGCAAACCATATGTCAAGCAAAGAAAGAACTGGCTTCGTCTTGTCCTCTCAGGGCTTACAAGCTCAAGAAAGATCTAGTTATGGTGACAGTAGAGGATCATCGTATACTGAGTGCCGGCATCGATATTGGGACGACAACGACTCAGCTGATTTTCAGTCGGCTTACGGTTGAGAAGGCGGGAGGATTCGGAATAATCCCACGTTTTCTTGTTACGGACAAGGAGACTCTTTATCGCAGCCCCATTTTTCACACGCCGCTCTTGTCAGAATCGGAAGTGGATTATGAGGGTGTTAGGACTTTGATTCTTGGCGAATACGAGAAGGCAGGTCTGCGTCCAATAGATATTTCCACGGGAGCGGTTATGATCACAGGCGAGTCTTCTCGAAAAACAAATGCCAGCGATGTTGTCCACGCATTATCTGATATCACGGGGGACTTCGTTGTTGCTGCTGCCGGCCCCAATCTCGAGTCAATTCTTGCAGGGAAAGGATCGGGAGCAGCGGCATTTTCCGAACAGACAGGTAAACTCGTAGCGAATTTGGATATTGGCGGTGGTACGGCGAATATCTGCTTTTTTCAGGCAGGAAAAGTTGTAGATACTGCTTGTTATGACATCGGCGGGCATCTGATAACCGTGGCCGATCATAAAATTACGCATATATCCGTGAAAATTCTGCCTTTGCTCGATACGCTCGACATCACGCTTCGCATCGGGGAAGACACGGGGGATATGGCATGCTTCGCGAAACTTGTATCCGTATGTGAAGCTATGACTCGAATTCTCGAGTCGGCGGTTCTTCTTCGTGAGCCACTGTATGCGCCGACTCTGCTCGTGACCAATCAGGCGATTACCTGTGGGCGCGTGCCCGATGTGATTACGCTGTCGGGCGGCGTTGCCGATTGTGTTTTGGCGGAAACCGAAGACCCTTTCCGCTTTGCTGATATCGGTGGGTTGCTTGGAGAAAGTATTTTCCATTCTTCACTTCTCTCCGATAAACGGAGTATCAAGGCTAAGGAGACGATACACGCTACTGTTATTGGGGCAGGTAATTACAGTATGGAATTATCTGGAAGCACAATTTACTACCAGAATTGCACTTTCCCCGTGAAAAATGTTCCGGTGATCCGCCTAGATATTTGCGAGCAAGATTCAGATCAGATTGAGGGGGTAATCAAGAAGATCATCCGCCAACATCGGGATGAGGTGAAGGCGGATACGCCGATCGCTTTTTCTGTGCAAGACATCTCTTGCCCGTCATATGTTCAGATCGAGACAATGGCCAAGGGGATCGCCGCTGCAACCCTGGATGAAATGGTATCGGGGCACATGCTGATACTTATACTCGACGAGGATTATGCAAAGGCGCTTGGACAGGCACTGAAACGAATGATTCCTAGGACGAGCGCGTTTATCTGTATAGACGGTATCACATGCGGATATGGCGATTACATTGATCTCGGTATACCCAGAGAATCCGGTCAGGTTATTCCCGTTATTGTTAAAACACTGATATTTAACACATGAACACACGAAGTGCATCGCAAGCAACAGTGCCGGAGGTAATATGGAATACAAAACAAGACTATATGGGAAAACATATACATTTGATTCGATTAAGCAAGTCCTGAATAAGGCGTCGGAGAATAAATCCGGCGATGTTCTTGCGGGCATTGCAGCGAATAGCAGGCTGGAAAGCATTGCGGCCAAAGTCATACTCAGCGATTGTACCGTGCATGACCTGCGCGAGGCGCCATCGGTATCCTATGAAGAAGATTCGGTGACACGGATCATACAAGATGATTTGGATCTGCATATATATGAGAAAGTGAAGAACTGGAGTATTGCGAAGCTCCGCGAGTGGATTTTGTCTGAAAAGACGACAAGCGAGATGATTCGCGAAATAAGCGGGGGACTTACAAGTGAAGTCATCTCCGCTGTTTCCAAGCTGATGGGCAATCTCGATCTGATATACGCCGGAAACAAAATGCAGATTACCGCCCAATGTAATACCGTAATTGGAGAGCCGGGAATACTTGCCAGCCGCCTTCAGCCCAATCATCCGTCGGACGATCCGAAAGGCGTCAGGGCATCCGTACTGGAAGGCTTGAGCTACGGAATCGGAGATGCGGTTATCGGTATGAATCCCGCGATTGATACGGTTGAAAGCACGATGCGTATCTGGGATGTCCTGAACGAACTCAAAAACACATACGAAATTCCAACGCAAACGTGCGTGTTATCTCATGTAAGGACGCAAATGGAAGCATTATCCCGAGGTGGCAAAGCCGATTTGTGCTTCCAATCCCTTGCCGGCACGCAGAAGGCATGTGAGGCTTTTGGAATCACAATTGAAATGCTGGAAGAAGCTAATGCGCTTTTTAGTTCGCATGGTTCAGCCAAAGGACCTAACGTGATGTATTTTGAGACAGGCCAGGGTTCTGAGCTTTCATCGCTTGCGCATTTTGGTACGGATCAAGTCACAATGGAATGCAGATGCTATGGGTTGGCGCGCCACTTCGCACCGTTTTTGGTCAACACTGTCGTGGGATTTATGGGGCCTGAATATATTTTTGACACGAAACAGCTGACACGCGCAGGACTTGAAGATGTTTTTAACGGACATCTGCATGGACTGCCGATGGGCTGTGACATCTGCTATACCAACCACATGCCAGTCGATCAGAACGATGCCGAGACACTTGCCATGCTGCTTGCAAATGCGGGATGCCACTTTATGATGGGGGTTCCGCAAGGGGATGACGTCATGCTGATGTATCAATCCACAGGTTATCAGGATATCGCGGCCATTAGAGAAATCGCGAACAAACGTCCGATCCGCGCATTTGAAGTATGGCTTGAGAGATGGGGTTTCCTAGAAAATGGCCGTCTTGGTCCGCATGCTGGCGACCCAACCGTACTACTATAATGTGAAAATGGGAGGAAGATAAGTATGCCTAAAGAGACAGCAGATATTACGAAAATGTTGATTCCCGATCTGGCCGGCACGTGTGAAATCACCTGCCCGGACGAACTGCGGAAAATGCAGAAAGCGACCCCGGCTCGTATTGGTATCGGTCATACGGGCGCGCGCTGCAAAACCTTGCCCTATCTCCGTTTCTCATCAGATCAGGCGGCGGCTTCGGATGCCGTATTTACGGAAGTGGAAGCAGATGTCATCGCTCATCTCGGGGTCCTTGAAATCAAAACGAAATGCAATAACAAGATGGAAATGATTACACGACCTGACTGGGGACGTATCATCTTAGAGGATCAGCGGCAAATCCTGTTGTCGCAGTGTGTACATAATCCGCAGGTGCAGATTTATTTCGGTGACGGCTTATGTTCGCCTGCCATTGCGGCGAACATACCAGACCTTTTTCCCGTTATCGAAAAAGAACTTACCTACCAGGGAATTACTGTCGGGACGCCCTTTTTTGTCCGGTATTGCCGCGTGAATACGGCGCGAACAATCGGCCCTTTACTGGGGGCACAAGTCGTCTGCGTCTTGATTGGGGAGAGGCCAGGACTTATCACGTCTGAGAGCATGTCTGCCTATATTGCCTACCGTCCTCATACTGACATGCAGGAGTCAGAATACACGGTGGTCTCAAATATCAGTCGACACGGGACGCCTCCAGTCGAAGCTGCCGCGCGTATTGCCGAGCTTATTTCAGAAATACTCATAAAAAAGAGAAGCGGGCTTCATCTATCCGACTAAATCGAAAGCTTCCCGGAGTATAGAGAGGAGACTCAAGCATGTCATATAAATTCTTTCAAAACAGAGAGTGTGAGTACTTTCCCTGTCACAAAATACGAAAAGAGAATGAGGCGGATTTCAATTGTCTCTTCTGCTATTGCCCATTGCATCAAAAAGCAGATTGCGGCGGCAGATATACGATTATGAAGAACGGATGCAAGGATTGCTCCGCCTGCACAGTGCCACACTTTGACTACGATTATGTTCTTCAGAAATTGAAGTCGTATTGTACCAATGTGGTATAATCGTCACCAGATATGAGTAAAGGCATATCAGAAGACATATGACGGCGGTAAGCAGTCGGGTTTGGGGCATAGAGAAAAGTGCGGAATAACTATAAAGTATTAGCGGACGATTATTTTGGCAATATCATGATTGTGTGTAAGAGCTTGCTTGTCGGTATGTTTGCCGGAGGAATTGCCGTCATATATCGGATTATATTATCGAACTCCGAGGACATTTCACTCATCGTATATAGATATATAAGACACAATCTCATATATATTCCGCTTGCACTGGCTGTACTATGTCTGGCGGGATATTTTGTCGGTTGCCTTGTTGCAAAAGACAAGATGATCTCCGGGAGCGGAATACCACAAATTGAAGGAATACTGAGAGGTTATTTTGACCAGCGAAGAAGATGGTTTGTCACTTTGCTATACAAATTTCTGGGTGGGGCAATAGCGATTGGCGCCGGTCTTTCGCTTGGCAGAGAGGGACCGTCAATTCAGCTTGGCGCTTGTGCGGCAGAAGGTCTCGGGAACCGACTCGGAAGCGATCGCTTTGAAAAGAAGATACTCATGGCTAGTGGGGCAAGCGCAGGATTATCGGCGGCATTTAACGCGCCGATGGCGGGCGTCGTTTTTGCTTTGGAAGAAATCTTCAAGTACTTCTCTCCGGTCATTTTGCTTTCGCTGATGTCGGCGGCTGTGGCGGCGGATTTCATATCAAAGCAGGTTTTTGGGCTACAACCGATATTTGATTTCGAAATTACGAAAACCATTCCATTAAGCAGCTATTGGATACTCGTTCTTTTAGGCGTTATTCTCGGTCTCATGGGCGCATTATATAACTTCGTGCTACTGAAGACGAAGGACCTCTACGAAAAAATGACATTTCTTACAGTCAAGACGCGGAGCATCATCCCGTTTGTTCTTGCCGGGGTAGCGGGTCTTTTCTTCCCCGTCATTTTGGGTGCGGGACATCAGGTCATTGCCGTATTGACCATACAAAGTGGGATCGGGATGCTGTTCATGATTCTTCTTGCAAAGTTTGCCTTCTCAACGATCAGCTTCGGGTCCGGTGTTCCCGGAGGCATTTTCTTTCCGCTGATCGTTCTTGGCGCGACGATCGGGGCAATCTTTGCGGGTGTTTCGATTCGGTATTTCGGGTTTTCTCAAGAGTTATTCAATAACTTCATTGTTCTGGCTATGGCAGGCTATTTTACTGCGATCGTCCGTGCGCCGATAACCGGAATTGTTCTGATAATGGAGATGACGGGATCATTTTCGCACATACTTCCGCTTACCGTGGTTGCCGTAACGGCATATGTCATTGCGGATCTTGTGAAAAGCCCCCCGGTATATGAATCTCTTTTGGAACGGCTCATTGTTCATGAAGATGGTGAAGAAAAAGAAGAAAGCAGCAAGAAAATTGTTGTTGAACTTATTGTTAAGAACGGCTCTCAATTTGGAAATCAACGTGTGAAGTCAATCAAATGGCCCGGCAACTCCTTGCTTGTCGGCGTAAAGCATGGCGAAAAACAAATCATACCGAAGGGCGATACGATCATCAAGGAAGGCGATTTTCTGACCATTCTGACGGATATTCACAGCGAATCTCATATCAAAGAAATTCTATCTGAAATGAATGAGTATCCATGAGAATGATAAAAACACATTTATGTGGTAAAATAAACAAATACCATAAAATGGAATGGGGAATATGCGGATATGAGTGAAACATCTGTTCATGCGTGCTCGTCTTGCGGCGGGAAAATGACCTTTCTCCCTGACATTGGGAAACTAAAATGTGAGTATTGTGGGAATCTATATGAGATTGCCTCAGAAAAGACTGATGAAGCGTTGCGAGAGGCACAAGAAAGCACCTACGAGCAGCAACTAGCAGAGTGTACCTGCCAATCATGCGGTGCAGCGGTTTGCGCTCAAAACGAAGTCATTTCCCTGGGCTGCCCATACTGTGGAAACGCGCTTGTTATTACGAGCCGTGTATCAAGTCTTTTCCATCCGGACGGCATCATCCCTTTTCGATTCGGCGCGAATGAGGCCCTGCAGTTTTTCCAGAATTTTACGAAGAAATTGTGGTTCGTTCCTAAATCCTTGAAACAAAATGTGAAGCCGAGTGATTTCAGGGCGATGTATGCGCCCTATTACTTATATGATTTTGCTGTTTCCGGAGAAGTGGGATTTGCAAGCTCCAAAAAGTTCGCGATGGAGGTAAATAAGCTTCCGCTTGATGCCTCGACCAATTTCCCCAATGACCTTATGGACAACATCAGCCCGTATGATTATCAGAAAATGATCGCCTTTTCAAGTGATTATTTGCGCGGCTTCATGGGCGAAGTGTATAACGAGAATCGAAACGAGTTTATACCACGCGCAACGGCGATGGTTCAAACAACTTTTGATTCATACATAGCTCGAGAGCTTAATACCGTATCAGGGAAAAAAGATAGTCATATGACGGCGACTGTTAAGCGCATATATTATGTTCTTTTGCCCGTGTACCTATTCTCTGCTGTGGATCAGGGCAAAAGGTATTTCTACGCGGTAAATGGTCAGACGGGCCGCGTAGCAGGCAATGTGCCGTATGAGAAAAAAGTAAAGAGTACGTCCAAATTGGTTGCGCTGATCGCTTGGTTTTTCTTGGGATTCCCGTTTATCTGTGTGGCAATCTTCTTGCTGATCTTTGCAGTACGCGGAGCAGACGGACTATCGGATCTAAAAAATATGTTCAGTGGCAATTAGTCATTGTGTGGGGGAAATATGGATAATAATAATGAGATACCTTCTCAGACGAGTGTCATTTCAGAGAATTTCGGCATATTGTTTTCCGGGCAGAAGAAGTGCCCGCGTTGTGGCACGCAAATGTCTGTGGATGTGCTTCTTTGCCCCAATTGCTCGACGTATACTCCAGGGATCGTGGGCATTCAAAACAATCGAAGTGTTGGCAAAAGTGCCAGAGAGAAGGCGAAGGATCAGAACAAGAGTACAAACCTGGGTTGCTTAGGCGCGCTTGTTGTTTTGGGGGTTATCATTGGACTGATCTATGCGGTTTCGAAGCTGCCAGACGGACTAATATTATGGGGAGCCATTTTCATCCTATTGCTTGTTTCTGGAATGATCTATTTTCTGCTGTATCTATTTAACAAAAGCATATACAGTAAACAAATTCCAAAGACAGAGGTATACAACCACGCTGATTCCTTTTCAACAAATTTTAGGAAAAGCGACGAATAGGCAAGCTTTGTTTGCTGTGTGATTAACATAAGTGAAATGCAGTGTCTTTTTGCATAGTAAAGACACTGCATTTTTTTGCCGCATAAAAATGATCAAGTCCTTCTCCATCATAGGACAATTACTTTTAGCAAGTCTTCGATGGAGAAGGTAGAATTTTGGAGACCATGATAATCGTTTCCCCATTACGCAGTGAATTTTAGCACGACGTAATCATCATTGCCTTGGTATTGGGAAAACCGTCTTGATTCACAGAAGATACGAATGCAATAGCTGAAGTCTTTGCGATTAGCACAGGCCACATCTGCTCGCCCGCTGATCTATCATGTGAAACGATGATATGTAAATGGATCTTGCCGTTTCACCCAGTGGAACGGACGGTTCACCGAGCAGAACCTCTTGGTTGTATTGCACGATTTCTGTCGCTATGATTAGGACAGATTTGTTGATTTGCACATGCGGACGGCAGTTTTGAAGCCGGTCACAGAGACGTGCAGTATTTCACCGCCCACAGTAAGCGGCGAATAAGAAGGAGGATAAGAAAATGTTGAAAGCCAGTACGGGTTCGAGTGTTCTGCCTCAAGCGTTTGATGCGGGTAAAGAGGCGGCCGCCGAAATCAAGTCGGAACTAAAATCGGTTAAGGCAGCCTTTGTCTATGCGAGCTGTGCCTATGATCTTGATGAGATGGTGAAGGGTATCCGGTCCGAACTGCCCGGCGTGCCGTTTATCGGCAACACATCCTTTACCGGTGTCATTACGCCGAAGGGCTTTGTCACGGGCGATCAGGGATTCATCGGCATCATGGGCCTTGAGGACGATGTGATGTGCATCGGTGTCGCATCGGCCGTGAAAACAGATTCTGCCGTTAAGGCCGGCCGCGAAGCCGCCGAGAAAGCGCTGAAGGCCGCAGGTAAGATGACTGCGCCAGATTATTTCTACATGACAGCGCCTCCCGGAGAAGAAGAATACTATCTTAAGGGAATCAGCGAAATCATCGGACGCGTCCCGTTCTTCGGCGGCAGCGCCGCAGACAACTCGATTGCGGGGGAATGGAAGCTCTTTACGGATGCGGGTGTTTTCGAGGACGGAGTAGCCGTTATGTTTGTCTACTCGGACAGGCCGATTACGAATTATTTCACGGGTGCCTATCACGAAACCAAGGACGTAGGAGTCATCACCAAAGTAGACGGCGACCGTACCTTAGTAGAGATAGACGGCGTTCCGGCACTCGACAAATATGCAAAATGGCGGGGAATCGACCGCAATTCCATTCTCGGCATGAATCTTCTTGTTTCCACGATCACATCACCGCTGGGTGTTAAGGACCGGATCGGCGATCTCGTCGCGATCCGTCATCCGATGAACGGCAACGACGACGGCAGCATCAACGTCGGCAATAAACTTGCCGTCGGTACTGCGGTGATCCGCATGGAAGCTTCTGTCGACGAACTGATTGATTCGGCTGGTGCCGGTGTATCGGCCCTTCTTGAAAAATCACAGGCACCTCTGGGCGCGATGCTTCTCGTGCACTGCGGCGGAAGACGCGCCGGAATCGGAGACCGCATTGATGAAGTCGCGGAAGGAATTCGGAAAGCAGCCGGAGATGTGCCATATCTCGTGGAATTCACCTTCGGCGAATACGGATATGAAAGTGATGACAGAAATACCTGCGGCGGACTGATGCTCTCCTTTACCGGATTTGCCCGATAAAGACGAAACCCTATTCGCAATAAAAGATGATCAGGAGGATTACAGAAATGAAAATGTTTATGAATGGTATGCCCGTCGACGCGGCAGACGGCGCGGTGATTGATGTTATTAACCCCGCAAACAGCGAGAAAATCGACACCGTACCGTCGGCAACGGAAGATGATGTGGCCGGTGCGGTTCGCACGGCCAAAGCGGCACAGAAAATCTGGGCGAAGGTCCCCGTGTACGAGCGTGCAGAGATTCTCATGACCTTTCTGAAGCTTGTCGACCGCGACAAGGAGAAGCTCGCCCGCACTTTGTCGGCCGAGACCGGCAAGCCGATCCGCGAGGCCAGAGCCGAGATCGGGAATATCCCGATCGCTTTCAAGGCTTTCTCCGAGCGCGCCAAGCACTTGTATGGAGAAGTCATTCCGAACGGTCTTGAGGCGGGACAGGAGCATCACATTCTTTTCACCGTTCGCGAGCCGATCGGCGTCGTCGCCTGCATCATCCCCTTTAATTTCCCTTGCGATCTCTTCGATCAGAAGGTCGCACCGACGCTTCTAGCCGGAAACGCCGCCATCGTGAAGCCCTCGACCGATAACCCGCTGACACTTTGCATGCTGACCGCACTTCTCGGCGAAGCCGGCGTCACTCCCGGCGCGATTCAGATCATTACCGGCCGCGGATCCAAGGTCGGCGCATGGCTCTGCGGCAATCCCGACGTTCACGCGATCACGCTTACCGGATCGACGGAGGTCGGAATCGAGACCTATAGGACAGCATCGTCACATCTGGCGCACCTCTCCCTGGAGCTCGGCGGCAACGACGCGTTTATTGTATTGGAAGACGGCGATGTCGATCTCGCGATCGAAGAAATGATCTGGGGTCGCATGTATAACTGTGGACAGGTCTGCTGCGCATCGAAGCGTTTTCTGATCCACAACAGCCGCCGCGCAGAATTCGCACGAAAAGCGGTCGAGCGCATCGGACGCCTCAAAGTCGGCGCCCCTTCCTCCGAGGAGACAGATATCGCGTGTCTTATCAGTGAGAAAGCGGCGATCGAGATTGAGCGCCAGGTTCAGCTGACCATCGAACAGGGAGGAAAGCTCCTCCTGGGCGGCACAAGAAACGGTGCTTACTATGCGCCGACGGTCATCGACGATATACCAAAGACAGCCGATGTCGCTACGGATATGGAGATCTTCGGGCCGGTCGTCTCTATCATCGGCTTTGATACGGAGGACGAGGCAGTGGAAATCGCCAACTCTTCGATCTTCGGACTCTGCGGCTGCGTTTTCTCCGCCGATTCGAAAAAGTGCTTCTCCGTCGCTTCGCGACTGGAATGCGGCGGCGCCATCATCAACGGCGCGTCCTTCTTCCGCAGTTTTGAGATGCCTTTCGGCGGATACAAGTATTCCGGACTTGGGACCGAAGGCGTGCTCTCGACATTCGACGAGGTAACTCGCACAAAGACGATCGTGCTGAAGAGCATAATCTGATCTTACTATCGTCCGGTAAAGAAAATGCCGTCGCACCGGTCAAACGGTGCGGCGGCATTTTTCGGTCGTCGGGATACAGTTTTCAGTTTTCGGTCTTTGGGATGCTGACAATGCGGTATTTCCGCCATCAATGGCCGAAATATCCGAGGCGCGTCGAAATGGCTGCTGCTGCCTGCTTTACCGTGATGATCACCTTCGGAACCATGTCGTCCGGCATGCGAAGCAGAGATCCGCTTGCGCTGATCGCCGCAATCGCGTCACCCCGGTAATCGTAGATCGGCGCCGCGACACAGCGACGGTCATCCGCGTACTCGCAGTTATCCATTGCCCAGCCCTGCATGCGGACCTGGCGCAAATGCTTCGCCAACTCCTGCCGGTTCACAATTGTGTTTTTGGTGTACACAACGAATTTGCATCTCTCGAGAGCCTCGGCTTGACCATCCCCGGAAAGGGATGCGAGAAGGCATTTCCCGAGAGAAGAACAGAAGGCCGGTACGCGAAAACCGACCTGCTGGCTTAAGTGACCGGCCGGGACCGCGTCGAGCTTCTCGATGTAGATGACCTCGTCCCGGTCGAGAACACCCAAATGTGCGGTAAGGTTCAGATCGGCATTAATAGAGGAAAGATAAGGCCTGGCTTCGGCAATCAGTTCAAGACTGTTGATATGAGATCCCATCATCTCCACGAGCCGGCAACCGAGACGGTAAGTGCCGTCATCGGTTTTTTCTGCGTAATTGCGGGCGACGAGCGCGTTCAGCAAACGATACACCGTGCTCTTGCTCAGAGAAAGCTTCTCCGCGAGTTCGGTAGGACCTAAGGGGCGGTCGGACTCACAGAGTTCCTCAAGAATTAGTAGCACGCGGTCGACCAGCTGCATATTTTCGCTCATGGAAATCCTCCTTGTATCACTTGTTTCACCTATTTATTCATCATATAACAAAGTTGGAGAAAATTCCTCGCTTATATGAGAGAAATAATACTGAAATGATGGATTGTGAGTAATCAAGGGAGTCTCTGCCGATAGAGTCCATATATTGGTGTAAATTCAAAAGAGTGAGCCAAGACCTCGCCTTGATTTTTCCCTGGATTAACCATGATGAAACTCGGGGATTTCTGATGATAAAATACGAAAAATGTTCTTGACAAAACACGTCTGCGCATCAAAGGACAATTTCTTTCAGCAATTCTTCGATGGAGAAGGTAGAATTTTGGAGACCATGATAATAGTTTCCCCATTGCGCAGTGAATTTTAGCACGACGTAATCATCATCGTCTATTCCCTTCGGGTAATACATCTCAAAACCATCGACCCAGAGCATCTCGCGTGTAGGATGATCCGTCATTACTTCCATTGTTCCGACTAATAGGAGTCCTTTGAAATTCGCCTGCTCGCAAAAATAGATGCTGGCTTTCGGATTTGCTAGAAACTGGGCAACTCTCTTTGATGACAGGTTCGTAGAAAAATAGTGCGTTTTTATGTCGTCTCGCTTAAGATTCAGCATAGCCTTGGTATTGGGAAAACCGTTTTGATTCACAGAAGATACGAATGCAATGGCTGAGTTTACAACAAGTCCACAAATGTCTTTATTTATTTCCTGATCCATCTATATTTCCTCCGTTATAGTAAGTTTTGCAGAATTCTCTGAAGATACCCCTCGAAAGCTTCAATTTCCGTATCCTCGAAATTTTGGTAGAATCGCAAAGTCATCTCATTTGAGACCTCCTGGTAGCTATTCGAGAGGGATTTTGCTTTTTCCGTTAGGCAGATTCGTATTTGCCGCCGATCTTTTCTGTCATATCGCCGAGTCAAAAAACCACCTGATTCCATATGATCGAGCATGCCGGTCAGAGTCGTTTTTGCCAGAAGAGTCCTCCTTGATAGTTCTACAATGGCAATATCATCTTCTTGCCACAAAACGAAAAGGATCCGTCCTTGTGCTCCACTTAATTCTTCCATACCATGCTCCTTAAGTAGAGCATCGAAGACTCGGTCTTGCACCTGTTTGACTTGCGAGATCAAGAGCCCGCCACTTTTCTTTTGCATATTCATCACTCCTTCTATTTGGTATAGTACCATATAGTACTAAAATTGCAAGGATCTTTTTCGGAAAAATGATCGTAATCTTGCATAGGTGCAACACAGCAACTCTTTGCAGGAAAAGCCAACGAATGGATATACGTGCTAGCATAAAACGATGGCGAAATCTCTTGACGTAGCGAGGCGATACACGTAGAATTGAATAGTAAAATTGTATTTATATGCGCGGAATTTATGGAGGTATAAGAAGGAGAATTTATTTTTCTACCTGCGTTTTTGTGCACACTTCAAGAATTCCGATTTCCCATAAGTATCCATCATTTTGGTTTTTACAAAGGAAGCCATTTGTGTACAGGTGTGACCTGGCTTTGTTTGTAATGATGAGACATTGATTGTGAGAAGGAGGATGATTTCGGCGGCTTTGCTTAGGCGTAAGGATTGACATCGAACCAAAAAGAGAGAAAGTTTGAGGAAACGAAATGAAGAGAAAAGTAATTTGTCAAGTAACGTCAGTTGTTATGGCACTTATTCTTACAATGCTTGTACTCGGTCTTGTTTTACCCGAGAACAAAGTCTCTGCTGCAGTCTCATATAGCACAATTCAATTTTCAAGTGCCTCCAGTAGCAGAAGCTTCACTGTTCCCAATACGACAACTACATTTTCTTACACGGCGAGTACATCATGGATTACAGTCAGTCGCTCAACACAGAATAGTTACTATATATCTGTTAGCAGGAACTCTGGCGCTGCAAGAAGTGGAACGGTCAAGGTCGCAAATGGCATAACAACGATTAATTATACAGTCAAGCAATCAGCAGAGACATATAGCATCTATTACAATTGTGTTGGCGGCTCAGGTACCCCGTCAACGCAGACCAAGACATATAATGTCAATCTACAACTGAGTAGTGTCCGTCCAAGCCGATCGGGCTATACATTTCTTGGATGGTCTCCCAGTAGTGTTGCAACAGCTCCGACGTATTCTCCCGGAAGTACATTTACTGAGAATCGGACATTGACGCTCTATGCAGTTTGGAAGGCGAATACGTATACAATTTCTTACAATGCTAACGGCGGTTCGGGCGTGCCGGCGAATCAAATCAAGACGCACGGCATCAATCTAGTATTAAGTGGCATTAGTCCAACACGTACAGGGTATACATTTGAAGGCTGGTCCACGTTGTCATATGCAACAGCCGCACAGTATCAACCTAGTTCAACGTATACCAGTAATGGCGAGATTACATTATATGCTGTGTGGGATCAGAAAACATATGCAATTACATATTCTGGAAATGGTGGAACGGGGATTCCATCGGCACAGACCAAGACATACGGGACAAATTTAACACTAAGTTACACAAGACCGACGCGGGCAGGTTATACTTTCCTGGGTTGGTCGACGTATCAATCGGCATCGACACCGACATATTTTCCTGGAAGCAGCTTGTCAGGGAATCAGGATGTGACATTATATGCCGTTTGGGAGCCCGAAAAATACACAATTACTTTTAGTGCAAATGGTGGCTTGGGCGCACCAAGCAGTCAGACCAAGACATATGGGTATGATCTTACTCTCAGTTACACAAAACCCACACGTACAGGCTATACTTTTTCGGGATGGGCAACAAGTAGCAACGCAACAGTAGTCACATATAATCCAGGTTCAACATATCGATATGATGCAAACAGCACGCTGTATGCGGTATGGACAGCAAATACGTATACTGTAACCTATAATGCAAATGGTGGCTTGGGCGCACCAAGCAGTCAGACGAAAACATATGGGAGTGGTCTGACTCTCAGTTACACAAAACCAACACGTACAGGCTATACTTTTTCGGGATGGGCAACGTCTGCCTCGGCAACAGGGGTGATCTATATTTCTGGCGCAGTCTATTCATCCAATGCCTCGGTGACGTTGTATGCGGTATGGACGACGAATACGTATAAAGTGACCTACAGTTCAAATGGTGGGCAATATGCACCAAGCCAGCAGATTAAGACGTACGGCATCGATCTTGTCTTAGCTAATGAGAAACCCTTTTTTGCAGGGCATACGTTCTTGGGTTGGTCGACTGATGCAGCAGCATCGGTTGCTCAGTATCAACCGGGTATGACATATTACGCTAACAGCACGGTAACGCTATATGCGGTTTGGCAAGTTGAGTCATGGAATCAATATGCAGTGGATCTTTTTTTTATTGAGAATGAATATACTCTTGATCGAATTGCGCAGACCCTATATAATGCCCCTTCACCCTATGTTGACCTGTATGATCAGACGATTCATTCGCTGAATGTGGAGGTAGTCGCAGATGCTGCATGGACACGCGGGGAGGAAGTCTGCGGTTACTACCAATCGGAAAATCAGACAATATATATCAAGAAATCACTGCTAGGGCAGGACGTACTTATCCATGAATGGGCTCACTATATTGATGATTGTAATGAGCGGTTCTCTGATAGTCTAAGAAGCAATATCGATTCTGATGTCAGAAATGACATCATGGCCGAGATTGAGACTGTTTATACTGTACTCAATACAACATCGTCTTCACAGGATCATTCCAGCGTGAATTACAATTCTGCAACTGAGATGAAGCAGATTTGTGATTATATCTTGTCTCCAGACAACCGCGCCGCATATAGTCTTTCTCCGTTTGAGACGCAGGTAATGACACAGGTGGTCAATAATTTTAACACGAATTACTTTGGCGCGACGAACACGAGATACAAAATTGCCGAGAACATATTTGGCAAGGAAACGGGGGACCTTATTGGAGAGGGAATAACCGGAGATAGTTATGATCTAGGTGGTACGAACTTGCAAAGGGAGTTTTTTGCAATGGCAGTAACGAACTATATTACGAACACAAACGTTGCTGAGATGGAGCGATTCTTTGGCTCCTCATGTGATGCACTAAACAGTATTGTTGAAAATGCTGGCTGATTGATTTGCTACAGAATAACGAAACGATCAAGAGTGCACCCGAGAAGAATTCTCGGGTGCACTCTTCTGTTGCGCCGTTGCTTTGTACCTCTATTTTACTTTACAACGTGGAGTTTCTTCCCGTAAGCATTATTGATTAGATTATTCATATAGACCGTTGGAGTCAGGCCAGTGAAATGCTTGAAATCCTTGTAGAAATGCGATTGATCATAGTAGCCGGATTCGTTTGCAATATCGATACACCGAACATCTGTGATCGACTTCGTTAATTGCGTAATTGCGTTCTGGAAGCGGATAATCCTGAGCAGATGATTCGGATTAATCCCGAAAAATTCGTTGACTTTCTGATTCAGATAACGATTTGAATATCCGGTTTGCTCTGCAAAACTGTCAAGTTTCTGACTTCCGTCCGCATGCAAAATCGCATTCATCAGATAGCATTGCAAGGCTCCTTTCTGATCAGATGCACTATATGCCGCGAAAAAATCCGTGAAAATTCTGATCCGATCTGAGAAGGATTCGGTCATACAGAGATTTTCGAGTAAACGCTCTCTTTCAGAGGAAGAGGAAATCAATTCGTCAAAGCAATATTCGCTGTTCACCAGCTCGCTTTGCTTAATCTGACGATTAACCGGATTTATGCCGGGCATGAAGCGAACGCCAAAATACTCGCAGCCCATCTCCATCGAAGTGTAGCCTTTATACAAACGGCTGCCAGCAATCTTGCTTCTGGCGCGCCCGTCTTTGAACCAAAAAAGTATATCTATACATGCGTCAGGAATGACGGACATCTGATCGGATTCGGCAACAAACTGATAGAAATGCGCGAAATTCTGGTTTGTGAACACACACTTCTCATATGTAGAAGTGGTCAGAACAAACTCTGGTTGCTTCGGATTCAGTTCATTGGTGCGATAATCAGATGCTCCGTTGCTCATATTGTCAGCCCCTTTTGCACAACTCCCGTTGTGCGTTTCCCGGACAAATAACAAAAAGAGACACAAAAACGAAAAACGCCTTTGTGCCTCTGCAGCCATACTATCACCTGAATCCGTCAGGGTCAATATATTGAAGGGCTCATGGACGCAATTTGACTTACTTCAGTTCCGATTTTTACAATAAGTAGATTGTGTTCTGCCGTATACTGATGCCGTAAATTGATGGATGACAAAATACCAAAATGACATGGGCGTCATGTGGATTTTTTTCGCATGCCGCTTTTCACATGAAAAAAGTAAATGGATAATCGGAGGAACAAAAGATGGGATATCCAAGCGTTGACTTTTTGTATTTGAGTGAAGAAGACATGATCAAAGCAGGTGTAACAGATATGGGCGGCTGTGTGGAAGCGATGGAAGAGATGTTTCGCCTCATGAAAATAGGCGATTATCGGATGGGGGGAGCTAACGGAAATTCTCATGGTGTCATGATGACTTTTCCGGCAGAATCTCCATTTCCAAACATGCCCCAAGACGGTCCAGACAGACGATTCATGGCGATGCCAGCCTATTTGGGCGGCAAATTCGACATGGCTGGTATGAAGTGGTACGGTTCGAATACAGAAAATAAGAGCAAGGGTCTTCCAAGATCAATTCTTATGCTTACCTTAAATGATAAAGACACGGGTGCCCCGATTGCATACATGTCGGCCAATATATTAAGTGCATTCCGAACGGGTGCGGTGCCAGGTGTTGGCGTCAAGTATTTTGCAAAAGAAGATGCGAAGGTCGTTGGAATTATCGGACCAGGCGTAATGAATAAGACCGCTTTTGATGCAATCATGGCCGTCAGACCTGGGATTGAAGTTGTAAAAGTCAAAGGTAGAAGCGAAAGATCCGTCAGAAGCTTCATTACTTACCTTAACGAAAAATACCCATCCGTTACGGATATCCGAATCGTCAAGACCGAAGAAGAAGCGGTCCGGGATTCCGATATTGTAAGCATTGCAACCTCAAGTCCCACTGGCGACCCAAGTGAGTATCCCTATGTAGCAGAATCATGGATTAAGCCAGGCACACTCTTTTGCTGTCCGGCAGCGGCAAGATTCGATGATGATTTCATTTTGAATCGTGCTCGTACCATTACAGATAATATTCAACTCTACGAAGCATGGGAAGAGGAAATGGATTTCCCTGCATACAACACAATTCCGATCCCTGCCGTTCATTGCATGGATTTGATTAAGGAAGGGAAAATGAGAAAAGAGCAGATTGATGACCTGGGCGAGGTATTAATCGGGAATATTCCGGTACATAGAAAAGAAGGAGAGGTCATTGTCTATTCAATCGGTGGAATGCCTGTTGAAGATGTCGCGTGGGGTACGATCGTCTATAGAAATGCAATAGCACAAGGTATCGGGCAGAAGCTCAATTTGTGGGAGAAGCCATATCTTGCCTAACATACGAGAGACATCTGCAACCATCTCCTAATAGAATAGCGTTATCTGCGCTTTTTCCTGCGGTATCTGATAAAATGAAGACGGCAACGAGGCCATACTATTTTGCTGACATATTTTGGCAAGATAAGAAGATCCATGCTCGCAGAATCGGAGAAATAGTCAGATGCGCGAATATAGTAAGAAGATCATTCAGAATTTTGCGATATTTCTGCTTATACTCGTTGGAATTAGGAATTTGGTAACGGCACTTCCTTTCGAATTAGCCAAACCCTATATGCACCTATACCAGAAGATTATTGATCCGAATTTCATGATCATCAATCACGTTTTTGCGTTTTCCCTTGGTTGCGTCATGCTTCTTCTTGCCCACCGACTATATAAGAGAATCCGTGTTGCATGGGCTATTGAGGTTGTTTCACTTATTGCTACGCTTGCATTCCATTTTGCTAAAGGTGAGAGAATCTCACCGCATCTATTTATCACCGAAATATTTATTCTCATTGTCCTACTATTATCCCATAAGGATTTCTGCCGAGAATCGGATCATCTGACTTTTCGGAAAGCGCTCATGTTTGTCTGCGCCTCGCTTCTTTTGGTTATTGCTAACGCAAGCGTAGGCATCCTAATCATGAAAACGCCAATTCGAAGTATTACGGATATATATAATGCTGTTATCAATTCCATCCAGTTGCTTGTGCTAATGGATACGGATGTTGTAAACACGACGACTCGCCTTGAAAGATTCTATGCGGATTCGTTGATTTGTATAAACTGGATTTGCATTATCTCCTGTCTGCTTCTTTCACTAAAACCACTTGTATATGAGCCGATCGCAACAAAGCACGACAATGAAAGAGCACGCCAGCTTGTTTTGAAATTTGGACAGAATCCAATATCCTATCTTGCGGTAGAAAATGATAAAAAGTACTTTTTCGGACAGACAGTAAATGGAGTATGCGCATATCGCATAGTCGGTTCCGTCTTTGTCGTATGTGGCGACATGATATGTGATCGTGACGATGGTTTTGTGTTTCTAAATGAGATTCTCGCCTTCTGTAAACAAAACGGATATGAGGTACTTTTCTTAAATGTAACGGATTATTTTCTTGGGCTATATAAACTTGCGGGATTTGGCGTAATTAAGTATGGCGAGGATGCCTGTTTTGCATTGCATGAATATAGTCTAATTGGTGGTAAACCCGCGAAAGTGAGAGCGGCAATAAATCACGCGGCCAACACAGGTGTCACGGTACACGAATATAGACCGATGGCACAGAGAAATACCGAAATTGAGCGGCAGATCAATCAGATTACACATGATTGGCTCGGGAATAAGGGCGGCGAAGAATTCGGGTTTATGCTGGGTGGAACGGCGTTATCCTCTCCGTATGACAGAAGGTACTTTTACGCTTGTGATGCGGATGGTGTGATGCTCGGGTTCGTTGTTTTTTTGCCGTATTTATCCGGGGAGGGATATCTTGCCGATGTTACCAGACGTGCAAATGACGCGCCGCAAGGGGTCATTGAGAAGATTATTTATGATGCATTCATGATCATGAAGGAGGAAGGCGTCATCTGGGGGAATATGGGTCTTTCGCCACTATACAATGTTGCGGCAAGTGACAGAGCTATCCTATCAGAGAAGATATTCTCCTTCATATATGAAAATATAAATAGCAGCTATGACTTCAAAGCCCTGCACCATTCAAAAAAGAAATATGCGCCTACGCACTGGCAGTGCCGGTATCTTGCATATAGTCCCAAACCCTTTACGCCGAATTATGGAATTGCCATTGTTCGCGCGCAAATGACTGGTCGTGTGACAAAACACATTGTCAGGAGTATTTTCGTCAAAAAAGGCGCATCTTCATCGGGTAAGTGATCCCATCAAACCGCAAGAGTATCCGTCATATTCGTGTACTTTTTACATTTGCAAGCGTGGATTTTCCCGAATAACGATAACGTTTTCGCTCTCAAATCAACTTGATACTCCAAATTGCACATTTTTTGTGCAATTTATTGTATAAATCAACCAAATATTCTGTATGTGGTTGACAATTTAACGGGAAATATTTACTATCATGTTACGAAAACGTTTTCGTAAAGCTTGGAGGCTCAAAATCATGATCACAATGAAAGACCTTTCAACAATTTGTGGGGTATCGATTTCAACCGTTTCAAAGGCGCTGAATGAACAACCCGACATCAATCCTGATACAGCAGGACATATCAGGCAAGTTGCGCATGATCTCGGGTATCACCCCAATGCTGCGGCAAGGTATCTTAAGACGAACCGATCCTATAATATTGGGGTTCTGTTTGCGGATCAGATCAAGCATGAATACTTCTCTTTGGTACTAGATAGTGTTCGTGAGGCGGCGCAGATAGCCGGATATGACATAACATTTATCAGCAACAAAATCGGAACGAGTGAGATGAGCTTTTATAAACATGCATGTTACAGAAGCTGTGATGGTGTTGTTATCGCTCAGGCCCGATTCGAAGATCCGCAAGTCATCCAATTGGCATCAAGCGAATTACCGACCGTCGTACTCGATCATGTTTTCACAGGTTGCCCGTCCATCATGTCTGATAACGTTCAGAGTATGTCGGAAATACTACATTATGTAAACGGGATGGGACATACGAAGATTGCATTTATTCATGGAGAAGATAGAAGTACAGTTACGCAGAAGCGGCTTAGCGGTTTTTACAAGGCGTGTATGGAACTAGGAATCAAAGTTCCTTCTGAATATGTGGTCGAGGCGAATTACCACAGCCCGAAGGTGAGCGGACTTGCAACCCGGGAGCTGCTTGCTCTGAAGGATCCGCCAACCTGCATACTCTATCCTGATGACTATTCCTATATGGGTGGACTGACAGAGATTGAGAAGCATGGCATGTCCATCCCAAAAGACATAAGTGCAGTTGGATATGACGGAATCAACTTGTCCACTTTGGTCAGACCTCTTCTGACTACATATCGTCAAAACGTTGAGGACTTAGGCAAAGCGGCCATTGCAAAACTTATTGAACAGATTGAGAAGCCAAAAGAAAAAATCGATACGCAGGTAATCATATATGGTAGTTTGCAAATTGGTGATTCAGTTAGTCGAATAAAATAATCGGAGGAAGACAGCAGTGCATTTTGAGACACATAGAGCAAGAGAGAAGAGAGGCGCGGCACTTCAGACTTTGGAGAAACGTTTCGGAAATCAAGTGAGCGACTTCGCGGACGCGGAGTGGCTGGATGCATCTTTTGAAAACGTAATCGGGGCCGCGGGCTTGCCATTCTTTGCTCCCCTGTGCGAACAGATTATGAATCATCCATCTGTTTGCGTTTTATTCGAGGGCAAAGAGAAGAAGGATCATCTGTTTGTCTATAATAATCATCAGGTTCGGTACTTCACGGGCGATGGCGAGATTACGCTCACAGAAGATATGAAAGACGCATTGCTTTTTGTCTTTGATCAAGTTATTACTAGTGTAGGTGTGATTAACGAGAGAGGCGAACAGATTATCGATCTCACCTCTCTTCGCGTCGGACCCCATTTCAATGTCAATTTGCTAATTGGCGACAGAGAGAGCTATCCGAATATGCTATTTACGACACCCAAGAGTGCACTGGATGCATTTGGTGCAGGATCTTTTCGTGCGGGTGGCGCTCTTCAGGTTCTTGCAACGAGATATACTCTTTCCCCTGAAGAGAATGGAGAGCCTGCGAATCGTCAGTTCTATATAGTCGAAGATGGCAGACAGATATTCTATTCGCTTGACGCACATACGAATGTGAAGTCGGCATTTTGTCGACACAGCAGAAATTACAGTGTGATCACATACGAGACATGTTGTGGACTTAAAATCACACGTACGATTTTTATCCTGCCGCAAGAAGAGGCGATGCCGGATGCAGTCGAGCTGCAAAGTGTAATGATCGAAAACACAACAGATCATAGTAGAAATCTTCGAATCGTCTTCACAGGAATGTTCAGCCTTTGCTCGCCTGAGACCACCGTTAATGACGTGGTATACGCAAACATTGTTCACGAGAGTGAAGTCGTAAGTAATGACTCTTCTCCGATTGCGGTCTCACTTCACAGTAAGCCGGCCAATTTTGCGAGCGAAAGACGTTTTGCACTTCTTCTTAGCGAAGGAGAAACGATGGATGATTTCTGCATGAGTCTGCCGGCATTTATTGGTAGCGGAACTCTACTTAATCCCTCCCTGCTGACAAGGCTTCCTTCCCGCCTGGAACGCAAAATGGCACCGTTTTTCGCAATGGGAAAGACTTTTATTCTGGCACCGGGCAGAAGCCGCCAAATCGACAGTTTTGCATGCATGGCAATCCGTTATGACGGAAGTGATGCAAGTGCGCATTTCGATGCGACACTCCAAACACTGCTTGATTGCTACCGCGCTCCTCATGCGGCGGCGGCGGCACTTGCCCGTGTTCAGAAGACACAAGAATCGCTTTGTTCGTATCTTGAGCCAATGACGGGCGACAAGAATTTCGACTCGTATGTCGGAGGGAATCTACCATTTCAAGTCTATTATCAGACTTTCGTATCCCGTTCCTTCGCATGGACACAGAAGGCATACAGAGAGACCGGGTTTCGTGAGATTCAAGATATATACGCATCCATGTATTATATGACGGCTGCTGGTCGGGGTAAGGACGTTCGTGACCTCATATCAATGTGGGCAAGCAACGTTTTCCACATGGGATATGCAAATCATGATTTCACATGGGTTGGGAAAGAACCTGGCGATTGTTCAGATGATCAGCTTTGGTTAGTGCAGGCCGTGTATCGTTATGTATCGCTTTCCGGAGACAAAGACTTTCTTCTCGAAGAATTTCCCGTGGCTGATGGCGATGGTTCTCGAAGCCTGTGGGATACGATGATTGCAATTCTTGAATACAGTGGAGACATATCTGTTGGGGCGCATAAGCTTCCACTTCTTGATAAGGCAGATTGGAATGATACTTTGCGTCTGGATAAGACCTGTCTCAAAGGACCACAGAAGGAAGCCCTCTATCGCAAGCAATTAAGTGAGAGTGGCAAGCCATGGGGAACTCCTTTTGAGAACACGCTCACAGAGAGTTGTATGAATGCATGTCTTCTGAAAATTGCTGCGGATCAGATAACGATTCTAGCGAAAATGATCGGGAAGACAATAGACGGAAAATATGCGGAAGAAATGTCGGCTGGCGTTGCTGACAGCATGCGAAAAAATGCGTGGCGGAAAGACTATTTCGCCCGTGCACTGATCAATGATGACAGAGAAGGTGGATACAAGTATCTTGGCATAACTGGAGACGGACTCAGTATGGATCCATCGATTGACGGGACATATTTTCTTAACTCGTACAGTTGGGCCATACTCGCTGATATTGCAACAGAAGAGCAGATAGAATTGATGATTGAAGTAGTTGAACGTTTTCTTAAGACGAATGCCGGACTCAAGCTCTGTACCCTCGTCGATTTTGATCGACTTGGAACAAATACGGCTACCGCGCTGTATTTCCCGGGCGACCGTGAGAATGGCGGCGTATTCAAACACGCTGCAATGATGGCGGTGGTCGCTTCGCTAAAAGCGGCAAAATTTGTTGAAAATGAGAAGCTTGCGGTACGGCTTGTTGAGCTTGCCGATTACATGATGGTGCGGACACTTCCATACAAAACAATGAATGCCCCATACATTACAAAGGGAAATCCACGATTCTGTACGCAGTATAACAATAGTGAGACGGGCGAGAACATTGGGCCAATTCTGTCAGGAACGGCTACTTGGCTGACACTGGCTGTGTTTGAGGCTTTTGGGTTCTCGCAGAGTGATGGGAAACTTCGCTTTTCCCCTGTGCTTCAAAACAAGTCGCAGTCTCTGAGCTATAAGCTCAAATTAGATCAGGATGAAACCGTAATAACGGTGGAGATAGTAAGTAAAAATGGTGCATTTCGCGTCGGAAAAGGAACTCACTTCACGTTGGATGGTTTGCCCTGCGCAAGTGAGTTTCCAGTTCCATGCGACGGTGTGGCGCACAACCTTATAATCTCTCTGTAATTGGATTTCGTCAACGCCTTGTCAGGAAACAAAAACGTTTATCAAACCCAAATTATGAAAAGGAGAGCAAAAAAAATGAAAAAAAGACTATTTTCTCTAATGATCGCTGCCACAATGTTGCTTGGCATTGTCCCAATTGTTTCTGCCGCTACGACTGCAAAAGCAGCGCAGAAAGCAGTTGAAGATGAAGCATACCTGATGTATGCAGATACGAACTGGACATATCAGTACATGGGAGAACCGGTTGATACGGGTGTTGTTGCAACGAATGCGACAGTAACAGGTCCAGGCACGTATACGGTTGGACTCGACTTTACTGGAACAGCAGACGGCTTTGCAGCGGGTCTCGCATTTACAGCAATCGGAATTAACAACGGGGAGACCGATTTTGCCGGCTACTGCATTAAGATTTCTTCCATCAAGGTTAATGACGAAGAAGTAACGTTCTCAACAGGGTATACAAGCTCTGATGATGGAATTGTTACGCGTATGAACATCTTCAACGAGTGGGTAACAGAGCTTCCGGCAGATGCCAGAAGCGTGACGGGCGACCTTACAGACGCAAACTGGGTCACAGTCGACAAAGAAGCTTTTGCTGAAGTTAAGACCGTTCAAGTAACTTTCTCATACGTTCTTCCTGGCAGTGGCGTTGATACAGCTTACCTTATGTATGCTGACGCTGCATGGACTTACCAGTACTGGGGAACACCTGACGAATCCGGCGTTGTAGCAACAGATGCTGCAATTGACGGCGAAGGCAACTATACAGTAGGCCTTGATTTCACAGGAACTGCAGACGGTGCCGCAGCGGATATTGGATTCTCGGCACTTGGCATTAAGTTCGGAGAACTTACAAGTCCGGGGTATTACATTCAAATCAATTCGATTACCGTTAACGGTGAAGAGATTGCCTTTGATAAAGGATACACAAGTTCTGATGATGGCATTACAACTCGTATGAATATCTTTAACGAGTGGGTAACAGAGCTTCCTGTTGACGCCAGAAGCAACACGGGCGACACATCTGACTCGAACTGGAGCATTGTCGATAAGACACTATTCGCATCTGTTGAGACAATTGAAGTGAACTTCGACTATATTGCCGGCGAAGTGACGGATACAGGTACGGATACAGGCACAGATGAGACAGAAGCGACGATCGATTTTGACGCTGCTTTGGATGCTGATTACAATGCATATTTTGGCGTGCAGACGACATCTTACATCTTCCGCAATGCATGGTGGGATGGTTATGGTATAGATACGACTAACTGGACACATTTGACAGGATGGGATGGAGACGCTGAAGTTGATTACGGCGGAACTTTCACAGATGCTGCGATTACCGGTAATGGAACGTATACTGTATCCGTTGCACTTGGAGACATGGGCTTTGGAACAGATAAAGAATTCAACATACTCTTTGTATCAACAGACATTCCATCTGCACTCGTTACGGAAGGCTACATCACATTCTCTGATGTATATGCTGTTTTCGATGGCGGCAAAAAGTGCGAGTACACATATGTTGACACAGAAGGTGATTATGCAAGTCTCGTCCTGATAAGCTCGTATAATTCGGACGTCGGCGCAGATGCTATTGCATATGTCATGCCTGTTGATTCTATCGCACTTACTTTCTCAATCAGCGGACTTACTAAAGACGCTGAGCAAGCAGTTGCAGAAGCAACTGCGACTCCTGCCACAAAGACCGAGTCGGATGACAAGGGCATAAGTGACGGAGCAATCGTTGGAATTGTATGCGCAGCTGTCCTCGTTGTAGGCGGTGTCGTCGTAGCAATCGTTCTGAACAAGAAGAAGAGCACCAAAAAATAAGTTGATATGAGGACGACCCGCCAATTTCGTGCGGGTCGTCCTTACTTATTACTTAGCAAGCCTGTGCAGTTCGGACAAATAAGAAATGATCTTCAAATTGGTTTGTTTTGCAACACTCTATAAGGATTGAGGCATAAAGATGGAAACGAAGTCAATAATCAAAGCCCCCCTAACTGCAGAAGTTTTTTTCTCAGGGTTCAACCGTCTGATTATCTTGCTTGCATGTATGATGATGTTCTTCCCAGCAGTAAACCCAGGGCGCATTTCACTTAAAATTAGCAAGTACGTATCCCTGTTAACAACGGGAATATCATATTCCAATCTTACTGACAGCCTTAATCGAGCGTTTTCGCAAGGCTGGGTGCAGAAATCAACGTTTATTATTCTCATGATTGGATCTCTGATAATTATTGTGGGAACAGTACTTTGTGGAATCGGTGGATGTATGTCTCTTGGAAATGGTCGAATGAAAAATCGGGGTTCTTGGTTTTCCATCTCCGGTTCGCTCATAATGATTGCAGGTCTTCCTGTCATCTACCTTGCATACACACAAATACTACATGCATCGCATATAGACAAAATCCAACCTCACTTTTCAAAAGGCTTCTTCTTTTATGCCATTGTGGCAATGCTCATACTTATTTCATCCCTAATCGTGCGATTCGTCTTTAAGCCTGCCGTAATAGAGGCAGAGATGCGAATGGAAGAAAAGTTCCAACTCTTTCTTATGTTGCTTCCAATCATCATTCTGGCAACGGTTTTCTGCTATTTGCCATTATTCGGATGGCGATATGCTTTCTTTGATTACTCTGTAGGTGGAACACTTAGTCTCAAAACATTTACTGGATTCAAGTGGTTCACGTATTTATTCAAAAATACGGCAACGTTTCACGATATTCTTCGTGTTCTTCGTAATACGCTTGTCATGAGTGGACTCGGCATTGCAACAAGTTGGCTTCCGATGGCATTTGCCATATTCCTTATGGAAATCAAGAGCAATCGCTTCAGAAGACTTGTCCAGATATTTACTACGATACCAAACTTCATTAGCTGGGTTCTGATCTATGCTATTGCACTTGCAATATTCTCCTCTGACGGATTTCTAAATGGCTTCATTAGTTTAATATCTGACAAAGCCTCACAAACGAATTGGCTAATGAGCTCTGATTTCACTTGGCTGAAGATGCTTCTGTGGGGTCTCTGGAAAGGTGTTGGCTGGAGTGCAATTATTTATATCGCGTCCATTTCAGGAATTGACCAGCAACTATATGAAGCTGCAATTATTGATGGTGCCGGCAGATTTCAGAAAATTTGGTTCATTACGGTTCCTTGCCTGGCACCGACATTTTTTGTCTTGCTTCTGATGTCCATTGCCGGAATGCTATCTAATGGTCTAGAACAGTACATGGTCTTCTCGAATGCGCTGAACAAAGACACAATTCAAGTCCTAGACCTGTATGTGTACAACATTGGTATAAATGATGGACGAATACCACTTTCTACGGTTGTAGGAATGAGCAAGTCCCTCGTAAGTATAGCGCTTCTGTTTATTGCGAACCGAGTTTCTAAAGCAGTTCGCGGCGAAAGCATCATATAGGAGGAGGGACAAATGAGTCGTAATTTTTCAATCAAGTCCCCGGTTAAGAGAATAGGGCTAGACGAGAACAAAACATACACGGATGCTGTTGTGTATAAGAGAAGAACGGGAGATGTCATTTTCGATATCTTCAATGTACTGATTTTTGCGATCTTCACACTCATCTGCATATTTCCATTCTATTATCTTCTGATTAATACAATATCCGATAATGATCTTGTAAGTAAAGGGCTCATCAATTTCTATCCGAGGGGTCTAAACATATCGAATTACATAGCGCTTAAGGATGTAAGTGATCTTGGGACATCATTTATTGTCACGATATCCCGTACTGTGTTTGGTACTGCCTTGATGGTTGGCGTAAGTGGACTTGCCGGGTATCTGGTAACAAAATACCGCCTCTGGCACCGTAGCTTCTGGTATCGCTTCCTTGTCATAACGATGTACTTCAATGCCGGATTAATTCCTTGGTATTTGAACATGCTTATGCTCGGACTTACGAATAACTACTGGGCGTACATCATACCCGGCTTAATCGCTCCGTATAACATTATTCTTGTAAAAACTTACATAGAGTCCATTCCAAAAGAACTTGAAGAAAGTGCCATTATGGACGGTGCAAGCACATTTACGATATTCCGCAAGATCATCTGGCCGCTTTCGAAACCGATTCTTGCGACGATTGCCATATTCGGTGCGGTTGGCAACTGGAACTCTTTCCAAGACTCTCTGATACTTATGCAGAGCAAACCAGAGCTGTACACGGTTCAGCACAGATTGTATATCTATCTGAAAAGTGCATCCAATCTTGAGGCTGTCATGCAAGGAGGTTCTGGAGCGTCGCAGGCGCTTACCAATTCGCTTAATTCTAAGGTAGTAAAATACACAATTTCTATGGCCTCTGTCATACCGATCCTGATGATTTACCCGTTTATGTTGCGCTATTTTGTTAAAGGAATCATGCTGGGTGCTGTTAAGGGATAAGTAAATATATGAATTAATTTTGCAAGCAAAACGGAAATGGAACAGAAGAAAGGAAGGAATGAAATGAAAATGTTTAAGCGTCTTATCAGTTTGATGTTGGTTACTGCAATGATCTTTACGGTTGGAATTCTGAGTCTGGGCTGCAACGGAGATGATGATGATGTCATCACTCTTGATGTTTACAGCCAGACGTCAAACTGGAGTGGGCTTCAGACCGGATGGTATGCTGCACTTCTCAAGGACAAATTTAATGTTGAGCTCAACATTATTCCTGATGAGGATGGAACATATGAGACCAGAACGGAGTCTGGTAATTTGGGAGATATAATTGCATGGGGCCAAAACGGAGACGAATACAAATCCGCCGCCGCACTTGGGCTTCTATATAATTGGGAAGAAGATGATCTGTGTAAAGAATATGGTCCAACCATATATGCCGAGGCTCAGGATGCTCTCGAATGTAACCGCGAGATTTCTGGAACAGGTGAAGTATATGGTATCGGATACAATCTTGCACTTTCCGAAGAAGACCATCAGAGCTTCTTCTATACTTGGGATATCCGCTGGGATCTCTATAAGGAGCTTGGATATCCGGAAGTAACGGATCTTGATAGTTATGTTGATGTTATGAAACAAATGAAAGAGATATGCCCAACGGATGATAATGGAAATGAGACATATGCCGTATCCTTGTGGCCCGATTGGGATGGGACGATGGTTATGTATGTCAAGGCTATGGCGACAGCATATTATGGACTTGACGAACTGACGGCAGGTCTATATGATCCGGACACGGGAGAATTATATGATACTCTTGAGGAAGGCGGACCTTATCTGTCATGCTTGAAGTTCTTTAATGACCTCTATCAGGAAGATTTATTGGATCCGGATTCGATGACGCAAACGTATGATCAGATGGCTGAGAAAGTCAAAAACGGTGGTACATTCTTCTCGATTTTTAACTATAGCGGATCAACTGCATATAATACGGAAGAGCATCTTGCAGAAAATAAGATGATGTGTTCTTTGGTTCCGTCTGATGCAGTAACTTCTGTTTATGGAATGAGTGTTCTTGGCGGAAATCGTATCTGGTCGATCGGCGCTGACACAGAATATCCTGAACTTTGTATGGAAATTATCGATTTCTTGTATACGCCAGATGGGGCAATGAGCATCTGGTATGGCCTCCGCGATTTGATGTGGTATTATGATGACGATGGCAATATCTGCTTTACGGATCTTGGTCTTGCTTGTCACAATGATCCTCAGACAGATCTTGCAGGAGTTGTATGGACAAGCCCGTATACAGGCGAGACATACGATCTCGGAGCTTCATTTAATGATGGTATGCTCCAGATCAACCTCACTTCGTGGTCAATTGACGCGACGAACCCAGAGTCAAATAACGAGACCTATAACTGGGAGACGTGGCGAAGTATGCAGGGAGAAGCAAATTCTGACATCCAACAAGACTGGCGAGACTTTGTGGGGTACGATTACACGCAAGATTATATGGGCAGTTGCGATTACAATGTCATGCCAGGTACATCCTATTCCGAGAGTGAGCGTTCAGAGGAATTGGAAGTCATGTGGAAACAGGTAACGGAATGTATTAAGACCTATTCATGGCGTGCAATCTATGCTACTACTGACGAAGAATTTGACGAATTGGTTGCCGAAATGATTAAGAAATGCAACGAGTATGGATATCAGGATATCGTTACATGGAGTGAAGAAGAAGCTGCAGTCAGATTTGCTTTACAGGGTTGATAGAAGAAAATAATGTTTTGAATCAGATCGTTTTGGGGGGAGGATGTTATGACTCCCCCCGAACATCTGGAAATGCGGGTGAAAGAAGATGTTAAGTATTTTTTCTTTGGATAGCCCGATCTCAAGATTTCTGACCCGCTTATGGGACATGATTTTGCTGAATCTGCTATGGATATTGGGATGTATCCCCATTGTTACAATTGGGGCATCGACGATAGCTGCGTATAAAATTACTTTGCAAGTAGTTGAGGATAATGATCCCCCTGTAGTGAGCACATTTATTCGGGCATATAAGGATAACCTTTTACATGGCATTGTTTTGACGGTCACAGTAGCCGTACTTGTTGTTGCAGTTGGATTGGACTTTGTTCTTTTCAATATTGTTGAAGGGAATCCCCTAGTATTTCTGATTATTGGAATTGTGGCAGCATCGATTGTATTTGTGCACTTTTTCTATGTGTTTCCACTTGAGGCGCGATATAAGAACAGCCTAATTAAGCAATTGACCAATTCTCGGAATATTTTTATCCGGTATTTTCTTCAATCCATGTTATGCACTTTCTGCGTAGCGACCGAGGTCTGGTTGTTTTATTTTAATAGTTGGATTCTTCTTTTTGTCGGCTTTTTTCTTGCTCCTGTTCTTATCATGATGACGGTTAGTGTATTTGCCATGCGTTTGTTTCGGCTTATTGAAGCGGAGGGCGGTGTTGTGGCGAAAGAATCGGACGAAGAACAAAAGATGTCAGATGTGCCTGAAAAGAAAGAACGTGATTCAGTCGCGGAGGTTGACTCTGATTCTGATGAGTTAGCCGATCGTGGCAATGATTGTGATTAGACAGAGGGTCTGTTTTTATATTTTTTAATTCAAACCATATTCACGAGGAGTTAGAACTATGAAATGGAAAACACGTAGTCGCATTTTTTGCGCGATGATGGCGGCTATTCTACTCGTTTCCGTCGCTCCTTTTGTCAGCGATGTTGATGCTACCGTAACTGAGACACAGACACTTCTGCCGTTTCGAGATTTATCAGCTGATGAAATTACTTCGGAAATGGGTGTCGGCTGGAATCTTGGAAATACAATGGACGGACATACAGGGTTCATGCCATCTGAGACAAGTTGGCAGAGTACTGAGACGACGCAAGAATTGATTGATGCGGTTCACGATGCTGGATTTAATACAATTCGCATCCCGGTAACCTGGGGACTAAAAATTGACGACGACAACAATTATACAATTGACGAAGCATGGCTTAGCCGTGTTCAGGATATTGTAGATTACTGTGTTTCACAGGATATGTACGTAATCATTAACATTCATCACGATGGAGCCGAGCAAGCGGGCTGGCTTCGGATCACCGCTGAAGGTGAAGAGCTGGAAGTTGTTAAGGCGAAGTTTGCCCGTGTGTGGGAGCAAATCGCTGATCTTTTCAAAGGATATGACGAGCATCTGATCTTTGAGTCGATGAACGAGGTTAAAGGGGACAGCGATTCTGCTGAGGCAATTAAGCAGGATTTTCAGGTTATCAATGAACTCAACCAGATATTTGTTGATACGGTACGCACTACAGGCGGAAATAATACTCGCCGATGGCTTCTTTGTCCAGGTAGATATACGAATATTGTCAATACCACAAATGATGCGTATGAATTTACACTGCCGGAAGACGACTGGAATGAAGAGAATCGTCTGATGGTCTCCGTACATGACTATGACTATACTTTTGGTATGGTCGAGACACTTGGACAGGTTAATTGGTCAGAAGATAGCGCATTGAAAATGGGGAAGAATTTCCAGAAGCTGATTGATAAATTCACATCAATCGGAGTCCCCGTAGTTCTTGGCGAGTATGGTGCCGTTAATAAGAACAATACAGATGCTCGTGCCTATTATTATGAGGTTATCGCCAAATTGTCGCGCATTTCTGGCGTTGTGTGCTGTGCTTGGGATCAAGGCTGGTATGACGAGACCAAGGACCCGGACTATAGTTTCACCTTGTTTGATCGGACGACATTTCAGCCGGTATATAAGCAGATAACCGATGCGATTTTGCGCGGCTATTATGTTGCTTCGGATACAGATTCTACAAGTGATTTATCTTCAATTACTAAGGGTACAGATGAGCAAAGTGTAGTTGTCACGGCATTTGAATCAATTACCCCTGAGAAGGCTTCTCTTAACATGATGGTCGGTTCATCGACGACGATCAATGTAACTGCCGAACCTTCCAATGCAAATGATGTCCTTCTATACAGCTCTTCTAATCCTGCCGTAGCTACTGTCTATAACGGACTCGTCCGGGCCCATGGAATCGGAAACTGTACCATTACCATTTACTCACAAAGCGGGAGTGTAGAAACAAGCATTTCGGTAACAATCTATCCGAATGATTCGCTTTCTTCTCCCATTACTTCGCTTACTACGGATGCGGAAACATATCGTCTGGATTTAGATGAAGTAGGTAAAGTACAGGTTTCTTCCATTCCCGAATCGACGGATGACGTGATTACATATGTTAGTTCAAATGCTGATGTTGTCACGGTAAACAAGTTCGGCAAATTGGTAGCCGTTTCTGAGGGGGCGGCGTATGTTACGCTGACAACACGAACCGGTCTTACGAAAATCGTGCGTGTTGACGTGGGACAGACAGAGTCTGCTGCGGATGAGATGGAAATTGGACTGTATGTCTATTTCAATGATTCCGAGCACAACTATTTTGCGTCTTGTGAGGGTGAGACAATTACCGTGACGGGTGACGGGTCATATACGCTTCATTTTGACTGCGATGAGAATCTGACGGAGGATTCGTTGGATGCCGGTGTTAGCAGCCTGTCGAACCTAGGCGCGATTTATATTGCGGATACCTCCGGTCAATCTGACGTACTATCAAGCTGCGATATATTCTTTGATTCGATCTCGGTGGACGACGTGCCACTTACAATGATTCAGACCGAACCGCACTCTGCCATTAAGTCAAACGGGAAATTTGATACCAACGATCCGATCAATGCATGGGATGGATCTGTCGTATCAGAAGTGAGTGTTGACAGTTACGTTGTGAATTTTGCGACAGCAACTCCACCGACCGAGATAACCGTCAACTTTACGCTTACCAATTTCGTATTTGCAGGTCAAGATGACTCAGTATCGGAAGATGTTGCGGCAGTGGCAATTGCTCTTCAGGAAGATAGTATAACGCTCGCATCCGATCAAACGAGTGGATTCGCAAAGGCAATTCTTTCACCGGATGCCACGACAGAACGCATATGTTTTGTTTCGGATAATCCGGCAGTCGTCTGGTGCGCTAATGATTCGATGAAGGTTGATGAAGATGGCGTGGCAGTAGGTAAGTTGTATGCGATTGGCAGCGGAGAGGCCGATATTAGTGTTATGACAGAGTCAGGGCTATCTTCTGTTATACATGTCGTTGTTACGTTTGCTATGCCTGAAATGGATGGGACAGCAGATATTGTTGTCTTGCCTGCGGAGAAGATCATCAAGCCTGAGGTCGTGGCAACATCCACACCTGATCCGAGTTCGGATCAGACATCGGCGTCTTCTTCATCAGATGATTCAGGCGTACATCAAGAGGGTAGTAATCGTTTGCAGTTCATTTTGATCAGTGTAATTATTTGTGGTTGCCTTTTTGCCTTGGAATTTTTTGCCATCAAGAAGATCGTTGAGCGCCCGGCAAAGAAGAAGGCGAGTCGTTTGGAGACGGCAGAGAAGCAGGAGACACTTGGGTCAACCTTGTCAGAAGAGCCCAAAGAAGAAACGGATAAGACAGATACATTGACATAATTATTAGAATGAAGGGGTATTATTTATGAAATTTAACGTCGGAGAATGGGTTATGAAACCCGGAGTCAAATCGAGTAATTGCGAACAGATCAGAGAGGTGAGATTAAGCGAAGACAAATCTCTTCTTTGGCTGTACGGTGTATCATACAAAGAGGATGTCCGTAGTCTTGATGGCGCCGCCATTGAGCTTGAGATCACTTCTCCACAGCCAGACGTGATTCGTCTGAGGGCCTGCCATTTTAAAGGGGCATGTGCAAATACTGTACATTTTGCGATAGATGACAGCCGCTTGCCTCTTACTGTGAGTGATGAATCTGGGATACTTACGATTACATCCAGGTCCACGCGATTAGTAATCAATAAGTCTCCAGCAACCTTCACTTGGTTCTATAAGGACCGCAGATTGACATCAATTGGAGCTCAATTCGGTCGGCCGATGATTAGCTATATTTCATCGCCGGAAGGTCCGTATATGCGCGCGCAATTGGATCTGGATATTGGGGAACACGTATATGGCCTTGGCGAGCGTTTCACGCCTTTTGTCAAGAACGGACAGGTAATTGACACGTGGAATGAAGATGGCGGAACGGCTAGCGAATTGGCGTATAAGAGTATTCCTTTCTATATCACGGACAAAGGCTACGGCGTTTTCGTTAATGATACTGGTGCCGTATCCTATGAGATTTGTACGGAGCAAGTCGAGAGAGTACAGTTTTCCGTGCCTGGACATACACTTGATTTCATGATCGTGGGCGGGTCTGACATGAAAGATGTACTATCCAACTATACTGCTGTCACAGGCCGTCCGGCCTTGCCCCCCGCATGGAGTTTCGGCCTTTGGCTGACGTCCTCATTTACGACTTCGTATGATGAGACGACAGTTCTATCTTTCATTGATGGGATGATAGAGAGAAATATTCCACTCTCCGTCTTTCACTTCGACTGCTTCTGGATGCGCGAAAATGAATGGTGCGGGTTTGAGTGGGACAAGTCCATGTTCCCTGACGTCGAAGGACTGATGAGCAAAATACATGAGAGAGGCGTGAAGGTCTGCGTATGGATCAATCCATATTTGGCGCAGAAATCGCCAGTCTTTTCGCTTGCCATGGAAAAAGGGTATCTTCTTAAGCGGGAGAATGGCTCTATTTGGCAGGTCGATTTATGGCAATCAGGGCTCGGTATTTATGATTTTACGAATCCTGAGGCGGTCGAATGGTACAAGAGTCAGCTTAAGGGGCTTCTTCGCCAGGGTGTGGATGCATTCAAAACAGATTTCGGCGAGCGGATTCCGACGGATTGCGTCTATTTTGACGGATCAGATCCTCAGAAAATGCACAATTATTACAGCTATTTGTATAACAAGATTGTATTTGAGGCCATTTCCGAAGAGCGTGGAGAAGAAGAGGCTTGCCTTTTCGCACGAAGTGCGACTGTCGGTGGGCAGAAATTCCCGGTTCACTGGGGAGGTGACTGCAATTCGACATATCGCGCGATGGCAGAAAGCCTTCGGGCAGGCATGTCTCTTTGTCTTTCAGGGTTCGGATTTTGGAGCCATGATATCGGCGGATTCGAGGGAACTGCACCAGCCCATGTATACAAGCGCTGGCTGGCTTTTGGACTTCTGTCTACGCACTCTAGATTGCATGGTTCGGATTCCTATCGAGTGCCGTGGCTTTTTGGCGAAGAAGCAGTTGAAGTCTGTCGCTTTTTTACCTGCCTGAAGTGCGAGCTTATGCCGTACCTATACGGGCTTAGTGTGGAGGCACACAATACTGGCGTCACGGTTATGCGTGCAATGCCGCTAGAATTTGACGAGCTTGGCGCACGCGAATGTGATCGTCAGTATATGCTCGGCGACGCGATCCTTGTCGCGCCTGTTCTTCGTGAAGATCAGACGGTTGATGTCTATCTGCCTCAAGGCGAATGGACACATTTTCTTACCGGAAAGCGTGTTATGGGTAATGGATGGCAAAGCGAGAAACATGACTTTTTCTCGCTGCCGATTTACGTTAGGCAAAATACCATTCTTCCTCTTGGCGCAGACAACCAAAAAGCCGTGTACGAGTACGAGAATAATCTGACTCTTGCCATTTATGCTTTGCAAAACAACACGAAAATTACGCGTGAGATCGTAGACGCAAGAGGAAAACTTGCATTTTCTGTAGTGGTAGAGAGGAAGAATCTGGATATCCTTGTTCACTTTTCTTCTCTGCCTGAAGGTGCAAAATTGCTGCTAACACAGGTATCTGCCATTGATTCCTGTAGGGGAGCAGTTATCATGGATGATTCGCGAGGCGTCCTTCTTTGTGTGAGTCAGAAAGACATATCTATCCACCTGAATAAGGAGGCCGTATGATACATATTGGATTTGACTATTACCCGGAGCACTGGGATAAAAGCTTGTGGGAACCAGATGCTAAAGCTATGCGGGCAGCAGGCGTGAATACAATACGTATTGCCGAGTTCACTTGGGGCCTTCTGGAACCTCGTGAAGGCGAATTCGACTTTGTTTGGCTAGATGAGGTAATTTCGATTTTTGCGAAGGAGGGCATCCTCGTAATTCTGGGAACGCCGACAAATTGTGCGCCGCTTTGGCTATATAATAATTATCCACAGACTCGTCAGGTTGATCGCGACGGTAAGCGGACACCAACAGGTATTCGCGGACATCGTTGCATGACAGATCCGACATATCGAGAATATGCCAAGAGAGTGATCTCAAAAATGGTGGAAAGGTATGTGGATAATCCGCAGGTCATTGCGTGGCAGATTGACAATGAACTTGAGGGAAATCACTGTTGCTGTCAATCGTGTACGGAGGATTTCCGTGGATTTGTCCGGAGCAAGTACGGAACCTTAGAAAAATTGAATCAAGCATGGGGTACGGATGTCTGGAGCGGTCAGATAAGCGAATGGAATCAGATAATACCGCCTCTTGGCGCACTCAACCAGTATTCTTGGTACAATCCAGCATATTTGCTTGATTATGAGCGTTGGTCTACGATATCCTGTGTGCAATTTCTGCATTTTCAAAGCGAAATAATCCGAGAGTATAGGACGGATGCCGTCATAACGACAAATGCCTGTTTTAATCCTAATATGCCGGATTTTCATTCCGTATTCTCTGAACTGGATATTGCAAGTTATGACAATTATCCTGAGGTATATCTGCCTGAAGATCCGGAGAAGATATATTCGACTGCCTTTGCGCTAGATATGGTTCGCGGATATAAGAATAAGAATTTCTGGATTGTAGAGCAGTTATCTGGCTCAAAAGGCTGTTGGATACCCATTTCTCCCATTCCACGCCCTGGAATGATTAAGGGATACGCGTGGCAATCCCTATCGCGTGGAGCTGATATGCTTCTTCTCTTTCGTTGGCGGACTGCCACATCGGGTGCGGAGATGTTCTGGCACGGCTTGATTGACGGCATAGATCCTTCGGGTAGACGATATGATGAATTTGTTTCTTTTTCGGAAGAAGTGCATAAGATTTCTGAGCTTGAAAAGACTTGTGTAGTCAGCAAAATAGCAATCTTATACTCACATATTCAGGATCGCGCTTTCCGTATACAACAGCAATCAGAGGGGTATGAATACTGGGAACAGCTCCGATTGTGGCATGATGGGTTCCTCTCACTAGGTGTTAATGTTGACATAATTCATGCGGACTGTGCATTTGATAAGTATGATATAGTCGTAGCCCCTACACAGTTTATCACGGATGAGGGTCTTGTCAGCCGATTGGAAGATTATGTGCAGGCAGGCGGCACGCTTGTGATGACGAATCGAAGTGGCGTAAAAGACGAGAATAATACTCGTTTGACAGGCGCTTTGCCAAATGCGTTTACGAATTTGTGCGGGTGCAGTGTTATTGAGTATGACCCGATCGGAGCCATACAGCAAAAAATAGTTCTTCATGATGATAGCCAATATACGATTCAGAGGTGGTGTGACATTTTGCAGCTTCATGGAGCAACGGAATATGCCAGATACGCTGACTCCTTTTACGAAGGAAAGCCTGCTATCTGCGTGAATTCGTTTGGAAAAGGAACGTGTATGTATGTTGGCACCGTTGCCGAGCGTTCCCTGTATAAACGGATTGCTGGCGAGCTGCTTTCAAAGCTTGGCATCAAGCACTACCCGGCGTTGCCTACGGGGGTTGAAGTCTCAACACGCGAAAATGAACGGGTCTTACTTACTTTCGTTTTCAATAACACAGCGACGTGTAAAAATGTAATTATCAACAATGAATCGCTCTGCCTTACACCCTTTGAAATGAAGATACAAAAGCAGATTAAGTGAAGCTATACCATGAACCGATAGAGAAACAAGGGTCATTTGAATACAAAACATGGATAGTGTGAGGAATATGTGGTGCAGACGCAGAAGAATGCAATCATAGTATTTGCTGGAGACTCGATAACGGATGGGAATCACGTCTCGGGCATGGATTGCAATCATATTTTCGGACATGGGTATCAGACGTTGGTGGCAGGGTGTCTTGGCGCCGATAATCTATCTCGGGGTCTCCGGTTTGTTAACGTGGGACACAGCGGATTCACGTTGCAGGATATCTATTCGCATTGGGAAGAAGATGTTCTTGTATTTCGCCCTGATGTACTAAGTATTCTTGCTGGTATTAATGATGCGCAAGCAGGATATGAGAAGGGAATAACGAAGGAAACCGTTCTGAAACAGTATGCGGAGGTGTACGAGAAGCTCCTTGCACAGACATATACGACTCTTCCGAATTGCCAAGTCGTACTTATGGAGCCCTTCTTCCTTCCAACCAAAATTTCAGACCCGCTTGACGAAGTTCCACATCCGCGATATGGTGACCCAGTTAATCTATATAAGAGAAAAAGAAATCAGACAGAGTACCTGCAACAAACCGTGCTAGGTCTTTCCGACATTGTACGAACAGTAGCAAAACGGCATAATTGTATTTATGTTGCCGTAGCAGACGAGCTTGAGAAGGCGAGTGAAAAATCAACAGAGCCTTATGTTGTATGGGATGGGATTCACCCAACCATTGTCGGTCATGAAATCATAGCAAGGCAATGGCTGGGAGTCTGGAGGGAACAGGATGAATTGGAGTAAACTCGAGGAATTAGTCGATTGTATTGGTTCGCAATATGGTATTCCCGGTTATGAATGTAAGGTAACGCTCGCTCATGAAGAGGTGTTTTATCAAGCGGGTGGATATGCAGACAAAGCCCGTCGGCGCCCTGCTTCTAAAAACGATTTATATAATGTCTATTCGCTGACCAAATTATTTACCAGCACAGCGATCCTTCAGCAAATCGAGCGTGGACAGCTTCGTTTCGCTGATCCGATCAGCAAGTTTCTTCCGGCTTGGACGAATATCAAGGTAAGAAAGAATAAAACACTTGTACCATGTGAAACAGAACCAACCATACAACATTTGCTGACAATGACTTGCGGACTCAATTACAATCTGAACGCCCCATCCATCCGTGAGCTTGGTCAAATGAATCCATCCTTTACGCTTCAGGAAGCAATTACGGCTTTGGCACAAGAGCCTCTGGATTTTCAGCCAGGCGAGCATTTCCAGTACAGCCTGTGCCATGACGTGCTAGGAGCCATTATTGAAGTCGTATCGGGGATGAATCTTGAAGACTACTTCCGAGAAAACATCGGATCTGTTCTTGGTGCAAAGGATATGTCCTTCTTCCCAAGCGTACAACAGAAGGCTCGCATTTCAGCACAATATCGATTCAAAGAGAAGAGTGGACGTTTTGTGGATGTCGGACTTGATAACCCTTACGTGATTTCTCCGACATACGCATCCGCAGGAGCGGGAATTTGCGCGGGAATTAATGATTGTTCACTTCTCGCAGACGCTTTGGCAAATGGCGGAGTTGCTGCAACGGGCAAGAGAATACTGACAGAAAAGAGCGTAATCCTGATGGCTAGCGACTATCTTACGCCAGCACAGAAGATTGATTTTGCCTGTATGAAACCTGCACCATACAGCTATGGGCTGGGAGTCAGGGTACTAACGAAGACAAACGAGTTGATTCCAAGGGGAGAATTCGGCTGGGACGGTGCGGCTGGCTCATATATACTAATAGATCCGAATCTATGTATGTCTCTTGTGTACACGCAGCACGTTCTTGACTGTGGTGTTTGTTATTCCGAGCTTCATAACCGAATACGCGATACGCTTTACCAGATTATGCACGAGAATAAATTGATGAATGGCTATTCATATTTGATGAGGTAGAGGAGAAGGATAAATGAATGATGAATTAGTTCGAATTGATCAAGTCATAGCAGCAGGGCCATATTCTGATAACTGGGATTCTCTATCTTCTTATGAGACACCGGCATGGTTTACAAAGGCCAAATTCGGTATCTTCGTGCATTGGGGTCTCTATACAATTCCCGAATACTCTAACGAGTGGTATTCGAGGAATATGTATATTAATGGAATGCCAGCATATGAGCATCATGTGCGAACATATGGAAAACAGAGTGATTTCGGATATAAGGACTTCATTCCGATGTTCTCGGGTGAGAAATTTGACCCGGACGAATGGCTGGATTTATTTGTAGAAGCAGGTGCAAAGTATATATGTCCAGTTGCCGAGCATCATGACGGATTTCAGATGTATCCGAGCAAAATATCTCACTTCAATGCATTTGAGATGGGACCCAAGACAGATATGATTGGACGACTTAAGAAAGCCACAGAGGAGCGCGGGCTTGTTTTTTGTACGTCTTCGCACCGAGCGGAACACTGGTTTTTTATGGGTCACGGAAAAGAATTTGATAGTGATGTGAAAGAACCGTTGAAAAGAGGCGATTTCTATTGGCCGGCAATGCCTGAACCAGACAATCAGGATCTTTTCAGCAAACCATATCCGACAGAAGAATTTCTCCAAGATTGGCTTATACGGACGTGTGAAATTATCGACTTGTATCAGCCAAAGTATCTATACTTTGATTGGTGGATACAGCATGAATCTTTCAGACCGTATCTGAAAAAGCTAACGGCGTACTACTATAATCGAGGAAAAATGTGGGGGACACCGATAGCCGTTTTGTATAAGCATGATGCGATGATGTTTGGCACGGGAATCCCTGAGGTAGAACGCGGAAAATTTGCTGACGCAAAGCCTTATCCGTGGCAAAGTGATATGTCCATTGCACGAAATTCGTGGTGTTACACAGACTCGCTTGACTACAAATCAACAAATGAAATTGTTTCGAACCTAATTGATATTGTCAGTAAGAATGGAAACTTACTACTTAATATTGGCCCAAGGGCAGATGGCTCCATTCCCGAAGTTGACAAAGCGACACTTGAGCAGATCGGCGCATGGCTGAAGGTGAATGGTGAAGCGATTTATGACAGCAAAGTTTGGCGAATTTCTGCGGAAGGCCCTACCAAGGAGAGAAGCGGGCAATTCACGGATCAGGTACCCGTAGAATATACGCCAGAGGATTTCAGATTCACTATTCATGGTGGCGCGCTTTACGCTTTCGTATTACGTTACCCGCAAGACGGACAAATCATCATACGGTCTCTTGCAAAATCAAAGGATCAGAACGTACCGGAGTTTCATGGCATTATTTCGGACGTGTCTATTCTTGGCTATGCAGAAGTACCTGCATGGGTGCAGTCAACAGTGGGTCTTGAGATAAAGACGAAAGCGGTCAGCAGTGACATGCCCGTCGTCATAAAAATCGGGATGAAATAATGTTGGGCAGATTTCTAAGTAAGGATGTACGATGCCTGGTATTTGGAAAGCAACGAAATACTATCCTGAAGTGAGTAGATGTGTTGAATTGTTGCTGGAATGGATGAATCACTACGATAGGATATCAGTCTGCGCTCCGGATTGTGTCTGTGCTCTTGAGGAGAACAACCGAAATGCTTCCTGTATGCGCGATCAAGATAACGCACATCTGAGAAACCGCATTCCAAACTAATATCAATGATCCGCCTGTTTGTATTTTCAAGCAGGTAACTGGCATGCTCAAATCTGACCTCGTTTATGTATTCCTGAAAAGTCATATTCATATTGGCCGTGAAGAAGTGTGACAAGTAATAGAGCGACAAGTTCTCTTTTTGCGCAAGATCGCGAAGCAGTATTTTTTGCGGATAATTCTCGTTGATATATTCGAGAATGCGAGAAATTCTCTGCCTGGCAATCTCGGCTTGCGTCGGATTCCTCTCGGACTTCTGCGTGGTAGGTACATGTGAAAAGAGTTGCTCAACTAGCAGATTTAGCAGCGAAAGGCATTTTAATTCGTAGTTGATTTCTGCACCAAAGAAGTACTGCCCCAAGAGAATCAGGATTGATCTCAGATCTTGCCCGATATTGGATTTAGCAAAATAGTTGGTAAGGCAAGGCATAGAGAAAGCGGCATTTCTTATCTTCGGATAATAGCTTTGCAGCAGCGAGGGAGAGAATTGTATGAAGAGAATAAAGGCACGCTCATTCGGTGTATGAAAGCTATGCAACTCAATCGGATTAATCAGAAAAATGTCACCCTCAGAAAGCGCATGATTTCGCCCTTCAACAACCAGATTTATGGATCCTTTCAGCACAAGTCCGATTTCAAATTCGCCATGGCAATGTGCCGTGCGAGATTGCATGGAAACAAGAAGAAGCGTCAGTCCGGATATTTGTTTGTGCTCCACCCATTCATACGAATCATTCACGACAAGTCCCCCTTTGAAAACACATGCTTGATTTCTCCATTTGAAAATCATTATATCTGAAAACAGCAAAATAATCCTTCAAAAGGACAAATTATTCAGTGAAGAAAAGACAAATAGCGTGAATAATAATACTATCAGAGTATGTAGGAACGAAATCACTATGTCATTTACTTTTTGAGAGGGGACCGGAAGATGCTGTACATCGGTATTGATCTCGGAACATCTTCTGTCAAGCTATTATTACTTGGCGACGATGGGGTTGTGTGCAAAACTATATCTAGAGAGTATCCTATTCATTTTCCTTTTCCGGGTTGGTCGGAGCAGGATCCCAATGATTGGTATCGTGAGACGATTGAAGGAATGAAGGAACTACTGAAGGATCAGGATAAAGACAGTGTTGCAGGAATCGGTTTTGGCGGACAAATGCATGGCTTAGTTATTCTTGACAGCAATGATGAAGTCATTCGTCCGGCAATTCTTTGGAATGACGGCAGGACGATAAAGGAATGTGATTATCTGAATCAAGTAATTGGGAAGGAAATGCTGTCCGAATATACGGCCAACATTTCGTTTACGGGGTTTACTGCACCTAAAATACTGTGGGTCAAGAATAATGAGCCTGAGAATTTTCACCGAATCAGCAAGATTATGCTTCCGAAGGACTACATTGCCTATCGCCTGACAGGGGTTCACGCAACGGACGTTTCTGATGCTTCTGGCATGCTGCTATTTGATGTGAAGAACCGCACGTGGTCGAAGCCAATGTGTGATATCTGCCATATTTCTCAGGACATGCTTGCGCAGGTATATGAATCCTATGCGTGTATTGGGACCGTCAAGCCAGATGTTGCCAAAGAAATTGGTCTATCTGATCAAGTCAAAGTAGCGGCGGGCGCAGGAGATAATGCGGCTGCGGCAATTGCGACAGGAACAGTTGGTAATGGGCAATGCAATATTTCCCTTGGAACAAGCGGCACAATCTTCATCTCCTCCGATACTTTCCGTGCGGATCGAAATAATGCGCTTCATTCATTTTGTGACGCAAGCGGTGCTTATCACCTGATGGGATGTATGCTTTCAGCTGCATCCTGTAACAAATGGTGGATGGACGACATTTTGCAGACGCAGAATTATGCATTTGAAGAGAGCCTTATGCTTGGACTAGGCGATAATCATGTGTATTTTTTGCCATATCTTATGGGAGAGCGATCCCCATACAATAACCCGAATGCGAGAGCTACTTTCATTGGAATGACGATGGATACAAGCCGAACAGATATGAGCCAGGCGGTTTTGGAAGGCGTTGCTTTTGCTTTGCGCGACATCGTTGAGGCAGCAAAATCCAGCGGTATTCATATAGCTTCGACAAGAATCTGCGGAGGCGGCGCGAAGAGCGCCGTATGGAAGAAAATGATCGCCAACATTCTTGACGTACGAGTCGAAATTCTGCAGATGGAAGAGGGTCCGTCACTCGGTGCTGCAATGCTTGCCGCTGTTGCCTGCGGAGCCTATGAGAATGTTGAAGCGGCGGCGAAGGCAATCGTTAAGGTTGTGGATTGCGTTTATCCCGACGCTGACCTTTCGAGTAAGTATGAACTTCGATATCAGCAGTTTCGAGCAATCTATCCTGCCTGTACAAGAGTATTCGACCACATTATTTAGGAGGCTCATATATGTACATCTTCGAGATAACGGATCCGCAATTTGCGAAATATGGACGAATCATTTCAGAGATCGATTTCTCAGCGCTTGTACAGGCCATGAGAAATACGCCGCTTCCGGAAGGAATTACGTATATACCGTCCGATGTGACACTTGAAGGGCTTCAGGTCGCCTCGGAAATCAGCCACATAGTGTATGGGGAGATGCCCGTACAGGTGGGGTATTGTAATGGGCACAACGTAATGCTCAATGCCCTTGAATACCACCGGACTTCAGAAATTAATATTGCCGCAACTGAAGCGGTTCTGATGCTCGGATGCCAGCAAGACATGTCAGACACATATACGTACGAGACACAGCACATCGAGGCTTTCCGTGTTCCCGAAGGAACTGCCGTTGAACTCTATGCCACGACTCTTCATTATGCTCCCTGCGGTGTACAGGGAAAGGGATTTCAAGTCGCTATTGTGCTTCCGCGGGGAACCAATTACCCGCTTATGTATAAACATGCAGGTGGAGAGGATGCACTTCTAGCTGCAACGAATAAATGGTTGGTCGGACATGAATCAGGTGAACTTCCTGAAGGAACATTTATTGGTTTAATCGGGAAGAATCTTAATCTAAACGAAGATGATTAAGCAAAAAACCATGAGCAAGTACAAGAAGGAGAAAATAGCATGAGAAATTTACCAGCAGTCAAATTAGGAATTGTTGCCGTCAGTCGAGATTGCTTTCCCGAGGCTCTGTCTGTGAACAGGAGAAAAGCTCTGGTACAAGCTTATAAGGAATCCTATGATGTCTCTGAAATATATGAGTGCCCGATCTGTATTGTTGAGAGCGAGATTCATATGCAACAGGCCCTAGCCGATCTTAAGGCAGCAGAGTGTAATGCTCTTTGCGTGTATCTGGGTAATTTCGGCCCCGAGATTTCTGAGACACTTCTTGCCAAGCATTTTGAGGGACCGAAGATGTTTGTTGCAGCTGCGGAGGAATCACAAAACGACTTAATTGCAGGCAGAGGCGATGCATATTGCGGTATGCTTAATGCAAGCTACAACCTGAAACTTCGCGGTGTGACAGCATATATTCCCGAGTATCCGATGGGAGACGCCAAAGAGTGTGCCAAAATGATTCACGAGTTTATACCCATAGCGCGTGCTGTGATTGGGCTTTCTGATCTAAAAATCATCAGCTTCGGACCAAGGCCTATGAATTTCTTGGCGTGCAATGCGCCAATTGCTCAGTTATATAATCTTGGGGTCGAAATAGAAGAGAATTCGGAGCTTGACTTATTTGAAGCTTTTCACAAACACGATGGTGACGATAGAATTCCAGCAGTGGTCAAGAGCATGGAAGAAGAACTGGGTGTCGGCAATAAGAAACCAGAGATTCTCTCGAAGCTTGCACAATATGAATTGACACTGCTTGATTGGGTTGAACAACACAGAGGGTATCGTAAATATGTTGCAATTGCCGGGAAATGCTGGCCGGCATTTCAGACTCAGTTCGGTTTTGTTCCTTGCTATGTAAACAGCCGCCTGACGGGAATGGGAATACCTGTCTCCTGTGAAGTGGATATTTATGGGTGCCTGAGCGAATATATCGGGACATGTGTCAGCCAGGATGCGGTGACGCTTCTTGACATCAATAACTCTGTTCCGGCAGACATGTATGAGGAATCAATTAAGAATTCGTTTGACTATTCTCATTCGGATACGTTTATGGGATTCCACTGCGGAAATACCTGCAAGGCGAAGCTTTCCTCCGGTGAGATGAAGAATCAGATGATCATGGCAAGGAATCTTCCTGAAGAAGTGACAAATGGTACTCTTGAAGGAGATATAGCACCCGGGAACATTACATTTTTCCGCTTGCAAAGCACATCGGACAACAAACTTCGCGCATATCTTGCTCAGGGCGAGGTTCTTCCTGTTGCGACTAGATCCTTCGGATCCATTGGGGTATTTGCCATTCACGAGATGGGCAGATTCTATCGTCATATTCTGATCGGGAAAAATTATCCTCATCATGGCGCTGTTGCGTTTGGTCACTATGGAAAGGAGCTCTTTGAAGTATTCAAGTACATTGGTGTTCCCCAAGAAGAAATTAACTACAACCAGCCGAAGAGCCTCCCCTATCCGACGGAGAACCCTTTCAAATAAATTGACTGTTGTCTATATAAGAGAAACAAAACTGTTATGAAACGTAATTGATTAGCAATTGCAAAAACTCACCCAAACAGATGTGTGGTCGTTTGCCCACATCTTGCGAATACCAAAATGCACGGTCTGTCTTTACTGACAAGGATCGTGAGGATGGGAAAAGGGCTTGTGGCCTTGGCTTCAGCGATATCATTGGTGCCTCTCATGATTATTCGTTTGAAGCCATGGCCATTTCCCAAAATACGTTTGCGAATAGCGTCGGCATTACCTAGACAAAGGGAGAGAGTATGGATTATTTTAATCCGATTATTCGTGGGTTTTATCCGGATCCGAGCATATGCTATGCAGACGGCTACTATTATCTTGCCTGTAGCAGTTTCCAGTACTTTCCTGGTATCCCGCTTTTCCAAAGTGAAAATCTGATCGAATGGACGCAGGTGGGTCATTGCCTAACCCGATTGGATCAATTGGATTTAGAAGGTGCTAGATCCTCCGGCGGACTCTTTGCTCCGACGCTTCGATATCATGACGGAAGATTCTACATGATCGTAACGAACGTCAGCGGATGTGGCAATTTTTTCGTGTACACAGACAATATTCACGGGGATTGGTCTTTGCCAATATGTGTCGATCATCAGGGGATTGATCCATCGCTGCTGTTTGATGAAGGAAAAGTATATTACACCAGCACGGGGTATGACGAGAAGGGTTACGGGATTTTTCAGTGCGAGATTGATATATCGTGCGGCGCTCTTCTTACATCAAGCAGGTGTATTAGTCGAGGAAACGGCGGACGGTTTGTCGAAGCGCCCCACCTGTATCATATCAGTTCATATTTTTACTTGTTGCTCTCCGAAGGAGGGACAGAATACGGGCATATGGTTACGCTTTTTCGAAGTGAATCACCATACGGACCCTTTGAATCATGTCCGGATAATCCTGTCTTAACAAACCGAAATCTCGGAGGATACTATATTCAAGGCGCAGGTCACGGAGATCTATTCTCGGATTGTAACGGGCAGTATTATATGGTCCACTTGGCATTTCGGCAAGCTGATGCATGGCGTGCCTATCATCATTTAGGACGCGAGGTTTTTCTTGAGCCGGTTACATGGAATCAAGACGGATGGTTTTCAGTGGGCGTAGGGAATACGGCACGTGCGGCAATACGCTTGGAAGATGGAGTTTGTCGTGAAATAGAAGATGAGACCCCGCGTCGCCAGATATGGTATGTAAAAGAGAATGAAGCCTGTTTTCTACGAAAGCCCAATATGAGCTGTTATCGATTCGAAGAGAATGGATCTTTCTCACTTCTCGGCGGAAAAGATACGCTAGGCGGTCTTGGAAATCCGACTTTCCTTGGTATGAGACAGCAAGAATTTCTGCTTTCTGCGGAGTGCTATATTGAAGCGGCTGATATGGTAGTTGGACAGGAAGCGGGACTATCGGTCTATATGGATGAGAATAGTCACTATGACTTGTCTGTCAGAAGGACGCATGAGGGGTATCTGGCAAATTGTCATGTGTATATTGGTGCACAGCTGTTTTGCAAGGGAAGCGTTTTGCTACATACGACACTAATCAGTCTTCGGATTGCTGCAGATGCAAGAACGTATTCTTTTTATGTCAGAGATAAGGATGGAATGAAGCACTTTCTTGGTGAAGCAGAAACAAAATACCTCTCCAGCGAGGTGGCGGAAGGTTTTACAGGTGTAATTATTGCTGCATTTTGTGTGTCTGAAGAGCAAACTGAATGCGGTTGGGTAACTTTTCGACCACAAAAGTGAGACGTGAAAAAGCGGATAGAATTGCTGGGAAAGGAGAATGAGATGAGAGTTGAATTGATCGGACTTACGAAGGATCCTAAGGTGACACTTACGGCGTACCTGCTTGACACAAGCCCGGAAATGAAGAATGCGCTTACACGTCCGGCCGTTCTTATCATGCCAGGTGGCGGATATTACAATTGCAGTGATAAGGAAGGTGAACCGATAGCGGTCAGCTTTCTTGCCGCAGGGTATCATGCATTTGTTCTTCGCTATTCTGTAGGCGAGCAGATGACGTTCCCGCAGGTTCTGTCTGACGCGGAGGCTGCACTGGAGTATATACGCGATAATGCGGAAGCTCTTGGCGTTATTGGTGACAAGATTGCGGCCCTTGGCTTTTCTGCCGGCGGTCATCTGACTGCCATGCTTGGAACGACAGGACGGATAAGGCCGAACGCCCTCATTCTGGCATACCCGTGCATTTTTGCTACGATGAGTAGCATCTTGGCAATTCCTGTTTCGTCTTGCGATCAATACGTCGATGAGAATACGCCGCCGACTTTTTTGTTTGCAACTGCAGGCGATGGACTTGTTACGGCAGATAACTCGCTGGCATTTTCTATGCAGCTCCAGCGAAATCAGATTCCATATGAATTGCACATTTTTCAGCACGGTGATCATGGACTGGCACTTGCTAACAATGTAACTTCTTGCGGTGATACGAACATGATCAAAGACGATGCGGCGAAGTGGATGGATCTTTGCATTATTTGGCTGAATCATCTATTTCAAACGCTTCTCTGATGAGAAATTACCTGGATGACCCCAAGAGACATACTTTGTGTCTGCTTGGTTAATCAATAAAGAAACGACGAGGCCGAATATTCATTTTGTAGAAGGAGACGAAACCGTGAATAAGAATAAAACGATTACGATTATCAGTGTAGTCATGATTGCACTAGGGGCTTCATTACTTGTGTTTTTTGGCCTGAAAATGGCAGGAATCAGTATTTTCTCAGAAAAAGCTGTTGTTCATACAGAGAAATATGAGCATACTTCGGCCAATGGAATTGAGACATGGGATAGCGGATATGTGAGAGAAGATCTTACCTCCATAGAAGTCGTAAATCTTATGGGGAATGGAATTAATCTGGGAAATACGATGGAAGCGTATGGACATGAAGATCTTGGCGTCACAGCGGATGTCTCGGAATACGAGACTTACTGGGGGCAGCCGATTACGACACAGGAAATTGTGGATAGCTTCAAGGAAGCCGGATTTGATTCGCTGAGAATTCCCGTGGCATGGACGAACATGATGGATTACGAGAATGGCGATTATACAATTGACGAAGCGTATCTTGACCGCGTCGAAGAAATTATCAATTATGCAATCAATGCGGATATGTATGTTGTCATAAATGATCACTGGGATGGCGGCTGGTGGGGAATGTTTGGATCTGAAAGTCAGGAGACTTCCGATCAGGCGATGGAGATGTATATATCTATGTGGACGCAGATTGCCGAAAGATATAAGGAGTATTCGGATTATCTGATTTTCGAATCTGCGAATGAAGAGATCGGAAACAGACTCAATGATACAGATATTGCCACGGATTCCGGGTCGCTCTCTTCGGATGAATGTTACGAGATGTGCAATACAATAAACCAGACTTTTGTGGATACGGTAAGGGGAACTGGCGGAAATAACGAGGAGCGATTCCTGCTTATTGCAGGCTACAATACAGATATTGAGATGACTTGTGATGACCGATTCGTTATGCCGACTGACACTGCGGAAAGTAAACTAATCTTGTCGGTTCATTACTATACGCCGTCAGGCTATTGCATTAACAAGAGCCTGAGTAAATGGGGAACAGCGGACAATTATTCAGAACAAAATACACTGCTGGCCATGATGACGAAATTTACCGAAAAGGGATATGGGGTCATCTTTGGAGAATATGCTGTTGCACTGAAAAGTGATGGAAGTGTAAAAAACAACACATATGAATACATAAGTAATTTCTTGTACAATTGCGATCTTTATGGTTACTGTCCGATGCTTTGGGACTGCAGTAGCCTGTTTGTCAGGGAAGATCTGGGTTTCTTTGACGAGGATATTGCCGCGTTGTTCTTAAGCAGAAGTCAGTCGGCACAGTCTTCCAAAACGCAAGAAGAAATTGTAGCTGATGCACAGAAATCAATTGATCTGGCTTTGGCGGCAGCAGAGGCGGCTGGCGAAGAGGATGCCGTGGTCGATACAGATAATGCCGTTGCATGGATTATGTTCAACAGCAATGATTGGAATACGATTTATAGTGTCGGTGATGTATATGATCCCGACGCTAAGACGGATGGGTTGGTTGCGACAGATGCCGCGGTAACGGGCGAAGGCACATATACGGTTGATCTTGATTTTACCCAGACAGAAGCAGGTTATGCGGACGGTATCATATTCTCAGCACTTGCGATCTCAAATGGGGAGACGCTATTCCCCGGATATGTTGTCACGATTACGGCTATCGAGATAAACGGCGAAAGTGTGGCTTTGACCGGCATTCCGTATACAACTTCTGACGATGGCATTTGTACCCGTGTGAATCTTTATAACGAGTGGGTAACCGAGATTCCGGAAGAAATCCGAACAGCGGATGGGAATAAGGAGGGACTATCAGCGAGTGTAGTTGACAATACAACTCTTGGGAATATCACGACAATGTCAGTTACCTTTGACTATGGTCCGGCTTGATTGCAGATTTCGTAGCGTCATTAATCGATTCAATATATATCGGACATTTGAAAGCATACCGAAAAGTTTCAAGAAGCGAGGGTTCTCAATGCGGTGACGCATTGAGAATACCTTGTTTTCATATCATAAGCACCCTCGTTTCGGTCATAATGACAGCAGCATCACAATTCAATTTTGGACGTGCTTACAGACAAGAGTAATCGTGTTTTGACGTAATCTTCTAAGAAATGAGGTGGTTATGCGTGCCTATACAAGTGAAGAATATAATCCGGATAAATGAAACGGACTTGGAGTGGCTTTACGTTCCGGATATTGAATACGGCAAGTGTGATGGAATCGTTCGAAAAATACAGATGATCATACCATATAAACGGAAATGGGATAGAAACGAGAAATTTCCGTTGATTCTCTTTATCCCAGGATCCGCGTGGCACAGACAAGAGATGTATAACAATATTCCGTCGCGCGCTGCAATTGCGAAACGTGGTTATGCAATTGCCGAAATTCAGTATAGAGAGTCAGAACTTGCGGTATTTCCGGCGCAGGTCTTCGATGTCAAGAAGGCTATCCGTTTCATCTATTCGATAGCGGAGAAATTTCATATTGATACAAACAACATGTTCCTTGCGGGAGATTCTTCGGGCGGACACATCGCATTGCTAACAGGCTTGACTGCTTCTTACGGGGATTTTGATGCGGATTTTGGCAGCGAAAACTCCTGTAATGTGAACGGGATTATTAGCTTTTCTGCGCCTACGGATATGTTTTTGTCAGACGGCAATGGTCCTATGGAAGAATTATTGGGCGCAAAGAGGATAGAGGATGTACCAGATCTTGCGAGAAGCTGCTCCTGTGGAACCTATATTTCCGAAGATAGAGATATCCCCCCGATTTTGATGTTCCATGGGACAGAGGATTCTGTCGTGACGATTGAACATTCACGTAATCTTTTTTCGCAGTTGAAAAAGTGCGACAAAGAGATCGAGTACTATGAAGTAGAAAGAGAAGGTCATGCGAGCGCTTCGTTTTGGGGAGATGAAATTCTGGAAATCACCCTGCGTTTTCTTGAGAAGAATCGAAAATAGAGCTCGCTTTGTGGAACATTCATTCATATCGGACAGCAAAGCAGCATCACTCGTTTGATTCTTTATGCGATTTGTTTGTTTTCTTGGCACAAAAAATTGACACGACTTCCAAACCTTTTCGTAATCGTTTATGATAAGGTTAGTCACCACATAAAAGTTTACATAGCGTGCGACTTTTCGTTAAGCGTACATCCTTTGTATATGAGGCACACATTGTGATTAAGATTTTTCTGGTAGAAGATGAGATTGTTGTCAGAAATGGCATCAAGAATAAGATCGACTGGGACGCCGCAGGATTCACCATGGTAGGTGATGCCAGCGATGGAGAGATCGCATATCCGCTGATTCTTGAGAAGAAACCAGATATCATTATCACGGATATTAAGATGCCGTTTATTGATGGGCTTACGCTTGCGCAGATGGTCCGTGATGTTATGCCGTGGGTTAAAATTATCATACTCTCCGGCTATAACGAATTCGAATTTGCTCAGGAAGCAATAAAGATTGGAATTACTGATTTTCTCGTGAAGCCCGTAATAAAGGAGAAGCTGCTTCTGATTGTGCAGAAGGCAGCAAATGAAGTCCTTGCCGAGCGGGAACAGCGGGCGTTGATGGAGCAATACAAGAAGGATATGGAGGAAATCTATTTCCTTAAACGGCAGCAATACTTCTCTTCTCTTATGAACGACGGTGAGTCGGTAGCAGAAATGATTCGAAGGGGAAGAGATGCGGGTGTCGATATTGTCGCCGGGGCTTACATTGTTGTGTCATTTAGTTTCAGGCGCGTGGATGAATCGGATGAGACATACCATGAGAGTTCTGTTAAGGTTCAGAATGTTGTGGCTGAACTGACACACAATAAGCCTGACATTATTTTCTTTAATCGTTCTCTCATGGGTTGGAGTTTCCTGATTAAAGGGAAAGACGCAGAGGATGCCAGACGAGTTTTGGATTTCTATTTGGCAGAAATGATAAAAATCGTCTCGGAATATCCATGGCTACAATATTTTGGTGGAATTGGAAGTACTGTAACAAGGATAAGTGAAATAACAAAGTCATTTAACGAAGCCTTAAAAGCCCATTCGTATCGATATATATTGGAACCCAATCAGATTATGTATGCGAGTCAAATCGAGCTCAAAAAACTGCGCAGCAAGAAAACATTTGTTCAAGGCGGAGAACCACTTCATCCAGAGAGAATGAAACGGTCTGCAATCGACAGCTATCTTCGAACGGGTACAAAAGAAGAAATGCTGGCCTTTTTCGAAGATTATTGCAGTACGGTAGGGGAGAATTGCCTGGAGTCTGATCTGATCCGTCAATACATTGGGCTTGATATTTTCTGTTGCTGCGAGATGTTCCTAAATTATCTGGGCTGTTTGCCTACGAAGATAAGCACAATTTGTGGAACTCTTTCGGAACTAGATAACAATTTGTCTGACGTACCGTCTTCAACGGAATTCCTTTGTAATATGCTTCGAAGCGCAGTCGAATATCGTGAGGTCGCAAGTAAGAAGAGATACGATCCTCTTCTGCAGAAGGCAAGAGAATATATTGACGAGAATTACGGAAGCATGGATATTTCGCTTAATTCTGTAGCCGCCCATGTTAACATTAGCGCGAGTCACTTCTCGACGATTTTTAGTCAGGAGATGGGGCAAAGCTTCATTGAATACGTAACGGATGTTCGGATACGTCATGCAAAAGATCAACTCATTTGTACGCAGAAGACTTCTGGTTCTATCGGTTATGCCGTCGGATACAAGGACTCGCATTATTTCAGTTATCTCTTTAAAAAGATGACAGGAATGACGCCGAGCGAATATCGGTCGAAGCGGACGGGAGAAGCGGCTGTATGATGAAATCAGTGTCACTAAATACCAAACTCAAATCATATACCGGAATTGTTCTGATCCCAGCGGCTCTTCTTTGTATTGTCATGATGATCATGCTTAACAGCTATGGAAATCGATATGATGCCATCGTCCGAAACATTAACGCGGCAAATCGTTATAATCTGGCATTCAAGGAAGATATAGATTATGCGATGTACCGAATCGTAATTGGATCAGCTGATCCATATAACCTTGATAACAATCCGGATATCAAAAACCCCTACACCGTTATTGACGATACAAGGAAAGTCTTTGAAGATCTGCAACAGGTCTCTGATACAAAAGACAGTCGTGAATTGGAACGGCTGATGCAGAATCTTTCCACATTGGAGCGGCATATAGATGAAATAATTGATAGTGTTAAGGAAGGCGGTCATTATGACGAGAATATCTATAAACTGGAGACAAACGTATATATTTTGACTGAGCTGAGTCAGGAAGATATACAGGTCTACATTTATTATCAGGCAAACACACTTGAAACACTAAGGCAGAACATAGAAGGACAGTTCCGGTTTACATTAATTGGTGCTGTTGTTGTATTCGTGCTCTTGTGGAGTGGTGTCTGGGTCATAACGAAGAAAATATCTGACAGTATCGCGCAGCCGATAAGGGAACTATGCAAGTCAACCGAACTGGTTGCGGAGGGCGATTTTTCGACACGAGCCGCAGACAGCTCGGGCGATGAGGTTGAACAACTTGCGAAGAGCTTTAACCAGATGGTTGAGAAAATCGGAAAGCTCGTTGATGATGTCAGAATCGAACAGTTAAAACTACGTGACGCAGAGCTTCGTGTTCTGCAGGCGCAGATAAATCCACATTTTCTTTACAATACTTTGGATACGATTGTTTGGCTTTCGGAAGAAGGGAAAAATGAAGATGTGGTGAGGATGGTATCGTCTTTGTCGGATTTTTTCCGCGGTGTTCTTCGTAAGGGGAGAGATACAATTTCGCTTGAGGAAGAAAAACAGCATATTCTCAGCTACTTAGATATTCAGCAATTTCGATATTCTGATATCCTCACGTATGAAATCAACATTCCACAAGAATTTTTCCGATATCAGATCCTGAAACTGACGCTACAGCCACTCATTGAGAATGCACTGTATCATGGAATTAAGTACAAAAGGGGGATGGGAAAAATTCGGATAGATGCCTCTCAAATGGAAAACACATTGATTTTGGAGGTTTCGGATGATGGGATCGGGATGAATGAGACACAACTGAGTCAAATCCGCGCACTAATTAACGGTGACACTCCGCCGGAATCGGATAATGGAGGATTTGGCATACACAATGTGGCAGAAAGAATTCGTCTGAATTACGGACTCGATTATGGTCTTGAAGTGGAAAGCGAACCGGGTCATGGAACCACATTTACGGTTCGACTTCCTATCATCCAAAATGAAAACAACACAGTTCAAAATGAAAACGTACCGCAAGAGTAAAGTCTATGAAAAAGAAAGAAAAAACCGTAAAAGAGATGTAAGAATTTCCGTATCGTAAAATGGACATCTTGATTACAATTCTAGGCACAAGGGCAAAGGTCCTGAGTTGTTTCAAAATCTGTAAGGAGGAAATTATGAAGAAAAAATACCTGTTAGCACTAACGGCACTTGTTCTGACAACCTCAATGCTGTTCGGCTGTGCGAAGTCGAGCTCCACAAAAGGCGATAGTGATCTGATCGTTGTTGGGTTCTCTCAAGTAGGAGCAGAATCTGACTGGCGTACAGCAAACACCGCTTCAATGAAAGAAACTTTCACTGAGGAGAACGGATACACACTGATTTTTGATGATGCTCAGCAGAAGCAAGAGAATCAGATAAAAGCTATCCGTAACTTCATTCAGCAAGAAGTTGACTACATTGTACTTGCTCCTATTACCGAAACTGGTTGGGAAACGGTTCTTCAAGAAGCAAAGGATGCCGGAATTCCGGTTATCATTGTTGACAGAATGATCGATGTTTCTGACGATACACTCTTCACGGCATGGGTAGGCTCAAACTTCCTTCAGGAAGGTTATAACGCAGCCAACTGGCTTGCAGCAGACCTTGAAGAAGCTGGAAAAAGCGGCGAAACGATCAATATCGTTACCCTTCAGGGTACCATTGGTTCTTCTGCACAAATCGGCAGAACAGATGGATTCAACGAGATCGCCGCAACCTATTCCAATTGGAACATTCTTGCTCAGCAGACCGGTGAATTCACACAGGCTAAGGGCCAGGAAGTCATGGAGTCCTTCCTTAAGTCTTATGATGATATCGATGTTGTAGTAGCAGAAAATGACAACATGGCCTTCGGTGCTATCGATGCTATTCAGGCTGCTGGACTTACATGCGGACCTGACGGCGATATCACAATCATCTCTTTTGACGCTGTATCAGCTGCATTTGACAAGATGGAAGAAGGACTCATTGACGTTGATGTTGAGTGCAATCCTCTTCATGGACCTCGCGTTGCAGAAATCATCACGGCTCTTGAAGCTGGTGAAACTGTTGAGAAACTCCAGTATGTTGATGAGGGAGTATTCCCTGCTGAGAGTGCTACTGAAGATCGTGTAGGCCGTACCTATTAATTCATGACATGACATTTTGCCTCTTCAAATCTAGGTGGATATTGTGATGCGGAGTACCGGATTATCTCCGGCTCCGCATCACTCTTGTCTACGATTGCCAAAATTCAGATGAAACAAGGTGATTAATATGCAAAATGATATAGTACTTTCGATGCGAGGCATTGGGAAGACATTCCCTGGAGTGGTCGCACTGGATAATGTTGATTTCACCTTGCACAAGGGAGAAATCCATGCGCTGATGGGTGAAAATGGCGCCGGCAAATCAACACTAATCAAGGTCTTAACAGGTGCGGAAGAATTTGAGACAGGAGAGATCTTCCTTTCAGGTTCTCAGACACCCATTGTAAATCGTTCACCGAATGAAGCCCAAAAAAGAGGGATAAGCACGGTTTACCAAGAAATTAATCTTTGTTCAAATATTTCGATTGCAGAAAATTTGTTTATTGGGAGAGAACCTAGAAAAGCAGGGCTGATCTCCTGGCAAACAATGTATAAAAAGTCACAAGAATTGCTAGACACACTTGACATCCATGTTCCTGCGACAGAGCAACTCGGGAACATTTCGATTGCGATGCAGCAAATGGTTGCTATTGCGCGTGCCATTGACATGTCCGCAAAGGTTCTCATTCTGGACGAACCAACGTCGTCTCTTGATGACGGAGAGGTCGAGAAGCTTTTCGCACTCATGCGGAAACTGAAGGGTGACGGTGTGGGGATCATTTTTGTCACACACTTTTTGGAGCAGGTCTATCGCGTATGTGACAAAATAACCATTCTTCGCAACGGTGGGCTTGTCGGCGAATACGATGTGGAGAGTCTCCCCAGACTACAATTGGTATCCAAAATGATGGGAAAAGATTTCGACGATCTTGCCGCAATCAAACGCTGCAAATCAGTTGACGAGGTCACGAAGGATATTGTTGTCTCGACAAGCGGGCTCGGACGAAGGGGAACGATCAAGCCATTTGATTTCCAGATACATAAAGGCGAGGTTGTCGGTCTGACGGGTCTTCTTGGGTCAGGGCGTTCGGAAATGGTTCGGACGATGTACGGTGCAGAGAGACCAGACAGTGGACATCTCGAGATTCACGGGAAAAAAGCGAGCATCAATGAGCCTGCAGACGCTATGAAGCGAAACATGGCATACCTTCCTGAAAACAGGAAAGAAGAAGGAATCATCGAAGATCTTTCCGTTCAAGAGAATATCATTCTTGCACTCCAATCAAGGAAGGGTATGTTCCGCAGACTTTCCCGTAGTGATATGGAGAAATTTGCCGATAAGTATATTGATCTTCTTAAAATCAAGACGCCAACTCGGGATACCCCCATTCGGCAGCTCTCTGGTGGAAATCAACAGAAGGTCATTATTGGACGATGGCTTCTCACGAACCCAGATTTTCTCATCCTTGATGAGCCGACACGAGGTATTGATGTCGGAACGAAAACAGAGATACAGAAGCTTGTCTTATCTCTGGCAGATGGTGGCATGTCCGTCATCTTTATATCTTCTGAAATAGAAGAAATGATCCGTACCTGTTCGCGTATGGCTGTCCTGCGCGATGGAGAAAAGGTAGGAGAGCTCTGCAAGGAGGAGCTTACACAGGACGCTATTATGAATGCAATTGCCGGAGGTGAAGAAAATGCTTAACAGGCCCAATATGCTAAATAGGATCGTCAGGTATCGCCTGTTTTTTCCTCTTCTATGTCTGGTCATCATGCTACTTGTCAGCCTTGCTGTCATACCGAATTTTTTCGTAATTTCCATCAATAATGGCGTTCTATATGGGCGTGTCATTGATGTGCTCAATCGATCCAGTGAATTAATTATCCTTGCTGTCGGTATGACACTCGTCGTTGCGTCTTCCGCTGGTACTGATATCTCTGTTGGCGCCGTTATGTCTGTTTCTGCAGCGGTGTGTTGCTCAATTCTTGCAGATGGAGCTGTCTCTGTATCCGAGTACCAGAATTCATTCGCTCTTGCGGTTATGGCCGCACTTGTTGCTGGCATCCTCTGTGGATTGTGGAACGGCTTCCTTGTCGCCAAAATGCACATACAGCCCATGGTCGCAACCTTGATTCTGTTTACAGCGGGTCGAGGGATTGCGCAGCTTATCACAAATGGTCAGATCACCTATATTCGCGTGGACAGCTATATGATACTCGGGAAAAGCATTCCAGGAATTCCGATTCCCACACCGATATTTGTCTCGATTGTAGTTGTCATTCTCACGTATCTTCTGCTAAACAAAACCGCACTTGGCATGTATGTTCAGTCCGTAGGCATAAATGCTAAGGCATCCCGCCTCGTGGGACTCAAGCCGATGCTAATCATTATTATTACCTATGCGTTTGCTGGTTTATGTTCGGGAGTCGCAGGACTTGTTGCTTCTTCTCGTATCTACTCCGCAGATGCAAACAATATCGGGTTCAATATGGAGCTGGATGCAATTCTTGCAGTCGCACTCGGCGGCAATAGTCTGGGCGGAGGTAAATTCTCAATTGCGGGTTCTGTAATTGGCGCAATTACCATCCAGACACTCACAACAGCACTCTATGCTCTCAGCGTTGCTCCCGATCAGTTGCCTGTCTATAAAGCTGCAATTGTTATAATTATTGTTTCCATGCAGTCTCCTGTCGTTAAGAAGTTTATCTCTGCGCGTAAGCAGAAGAAGCTACCCAAAGCAGAAGTGGAGGCGATGTAATTATGCTGAAAAGACAGCGAATTAATAACACAACATTCTTGCTCTTTATAACGGTTGTTCTCTTTCTCGCCATGTATATTACTGGCATTGCGATCTATGGAGATCGAGGATTTGACAAGACACAGACGTTTCTGAACCTTTTTACCAATAATGCCGGACTCATCGTAATTACAGCCGGAATGACCGTTGTTATGATTGTCGGCGGTATTGATATCTCTGTTGGTTCACTTACCGCGATGACATGTATGATACTTGCAAGCAGCATGGAATTGCACCATATGAGTGCCGTATCGGCTTTAATTCTTGTCCTTGTAATCGGCACAATTTTCGGAATTGTTCAAGGATTCCTCATTTCCTTTTTGAAAATCCAGCCATTTATTGTGACTCTGGCGGGCATGTTTTTCGCGCGAGGGATGACGGCAATTATCAGCACGAACATGATCAGTATAAAAAATGAGACGTTTATGAAATGGGCGCAAACAAAGATATACCTGCCATTCGGCGGATATACAAATCGGCGCGGTGTCGTGAGTATGCCATATATTTTCCCAAGTGTAGTCATTGCCCTTGTCGTCCTCGTCCTCGTTTTCATCATGCTTCGGTATACGAAATTCGGTCGATCGCTTTATGCAGTCGGTGGGAATGCGCAATCAGCGCTAATGATGGGCATTAATGTACGCAGGACGAAATTACTGGCATATACACTCAATGGTTTCCTTTGCTCATTGGGCGGGTTCCTGTTCTGTCTCAATTCTTCTGCAGGCTTCGTTGAGCAGGCCAAAGGACTTGAGATGGATGCGATTGCATCGGCTGTTATCGGCGGAACAAGCCTAGCTGGCGGTGTTGGAAATGTATTTGGCAGTCTATTTGGTGTTCTCATCAAGGGTACGATAGAGACGCTGATAACCGCTCAGGGCACTTTGTCATCTTGGTGGACGCGTATTACGATTGCAGCTCTGCTTTGTATCTTTATCGTGCTTCAGAGTATACTTGGTTCAAGAAAGAAGAAAATTTAACGGAGGATATCTATGGCAACATCAAATCAAGCCGCTGCGGATGCTGTTGGCTCTGGTAACACTTTTTTGGGCATCGAGTTTGGTTCGACTCGAATCAAGGCAGTACTGATTGACAGTGACCATAAACCGATTGCGTCGGGTAGCCATCATTGGGAAAACTCGCTGCTTGACGGAATTTGGACATACTCAGAAGAGGAGATCATTTATGGTCTTCAGGACTGTTTCGCCGCACTGTCTTCGGATGTTCTTCATAAATACGGTCTCCCATTGACTCGTGTTCGCGCAATGGGCGTGTCGGCAATGATGCACGGGTACCTCGCCTTTGATGAAGAGGGCAAGCTATTGACCCCTTTCCGTACTTGGAGAAATACGATAACTGGAGAGGCAGCGTCATTTCTGACAAACCTCTTTCATTTCAATATCCCGCAAAGATGGTCTGTGGCTCATTTGTATCAGGCTATTCTCAATGGGGAAGAGCACGTCTCGAAAATATGCTATCTGACAACGCTGGCCGGATATGTGCATTACTTGCTTACCGGAGAGCGCGTGATAGGAATTGGCGATGCGTCCGGAATGTTCCCGATAGACGAGACATCTCAGAGATATAACGCGGAGATGCTTTCTCTTTTTGACAAACAGCTAGCAGGGAAGAATCTTTCGTGGAAAATGGGAGATATCCTTCCGATGATTTTACCGGCAGGCGTATCTGCCGGTAAACTTACGCCTGCTGGGGCCGCTATAATTGACCCGACGCTGAAGTTTCAGGCGGGTATACCTTTCTGTGCGCCTGAAGGTGACGCAGGAACGGGTATGACAGCCACCAATTGCGTCCGTCCTGGAACAGGCAATATCAGTGCTGGGACGAGTATTTTCGCGATGGCTGTGCTTAAAAAAGGACTTTCAGATATCTATCCGGTTATTGATGTAGTAACAACGCCATCTGGAGAGCCAGTCGCTATGGTGCACTGCAATAACTGCCTAAGTGATTTTGACGCATGGGCAGATATTTTCGGTCAGGCAGCCAGAGCCATGGGTGCAGAGTTTGAGAATGCGAAGCTTTATGACTATTTGTATATGACGGCACTTCAATCAGAGCCTGATTGTGGCGGTCTTCTCACATATAATTATGTGTCCGGAGAACATGTCACCGGCTTCTCCGAAGGGCGGCCACTGTTTGTGCGTAAGCCAGACAGCCAGTTTACGCTGGAGAATTTCATGAGAGCTACACTCTATTCCGCTACGGCTACGCTTCGTATCGGTATGAATACGCTGTTTCAGAAGGAAAATGTGAAGCTTGATCAGATCTGTGGGCATGGAGGCTTTTTTAAGGCAACGGTGGTTGGACAGAGGATTATGTCAGCGGCTATGAACACCCCCGTTACGGTTATGGAAACGGCGGGAGAAGGCGGACCATGGGGAATGGCGCTCCTTGCTGCTTATCTTATCAACAAAGACACGCATGAGACGTTATCGGACTATCTGTCGGATCGCGTATTTGCCGCAAGTGAATCATCGACAATCTACCCGAATCCGGATGAAGTCATCGGATACGAAACGTTTATGAAGCGGTATGAGGATGGTCTTGCGATTGAACGCGCGGCTGTTGATGTACTCTGATGTGAAAGGGACTATATGAAAAGGTATGAATTTTGGTTTCTTGCGGGAACGCAGCCATTATATGGTAATGATGTCATTTCTTCCGTCAACGAGCACGCGAGGATCATCGCTGAGGGCCTGAGCCGATCCATGCATATACCTTGTACTGTTGTCTATAAGACTGCGGTTAAGGATAGCAATTCAATCACGAAGACCATTCTGTCCGCAAATGCCGATGAGAATTGCGCAGGGATTATTACTTGGATGCATACCTTTTCACCGAGTAAGATGTGGATATCCGGACTGACCAAACTGCAAAAACCGATGCTTCATCTGAACACGCAATTTAATCGCGATATCCCGTGGGATAGCATTGATATGGCTTACATGAACCTGAATCAATCGGCACACGGCGACAGGGAGCATGGGTTCATCGGAGCAAGGCTTCATATCCCACGAAAAGTCATTGCTGGGTATTGGGAGGATAGCGCAACCCAGACCAGAATTGGCAACTGGATGCGCAGTGCCGTCGGTGCATATGAGAGCCGCCGTCTGAAGGTCTGCCGTTTCGGAGATAACATGCGAGAGGTCGCCGTGACTGAAGGGGATAAAGTCGAGGCAGAGATTCGGCTTGGATGGTCTGTAAACGGATATGGCGTCGGGGATCTCGTTTCTCGAGTAAATGACGTAACGCTGGCAGAAATCAATGAGAAAATGGCGGAATATAGTGCCTCCTATGACATTGCGACAGACAATCTGGAGGCTGTACGCTATCAGGCAAAAATGGAAATTGCACTACAAGCTTTTCTTACTGAAGGTGGGTTTACTGCATTTACGAATACGTTTGAGGATTTGCAGGAGCTTAAGCAATTACCCGGACTGGCAACACAGAATCTTATGAAGAGAAGAATTGGTTTCGGTGCCGAAGGTGACTGGAAGACGGCGGCCATGGTGCGGATTATGAAATGTATGGCAATCGGTCTGCCCGGCGGAACGGCATTCATGGAGGATTATACATATCACATGGAACCTGGAAGAGAATCCATTCTCGGAGCTCATATGCTCGAGGTTGATCCTGACATCGCGTGTGATCGTCCGCAGATTGAAGTGCATCCGCTTGGAATCGGCGACCGTGAGGCTCCTGCCCGACTGACATTCTCTACTGGAGACGGCGATGCCATTGTTGTCACGCTCGTTGATATGGGCGACCGTTTCCGCATGATTGTGAATGACGTTAAGGCGTGTAAGCCGTTTCAGGATATGCCCAGACTCCCTGTAGCCCGTGTTATGTGGAAGCCTCTTCCGAATCTTTCCACTTCGGCGGAAGCCTGGATCCTTGCGGGTGGCGCACATCACACAGTTTTGAGTTATCAGTTATCCGCCGAACATATGCGTGATTTCTGCACTATAATGGGAATAGAATATTTGCACATTGGTGCGGATACTACGATTGAATCTTTTGAAAAAGACTTATGCATATCGAATTACGTCTGGGGGAAATGACTCTATGCTTGAAGATCTGAAAGAGAAAGTGCTGCAAGCGAATCTGTCGCTTCCGAAGTATCAGCTCGTTGCCTTCACGTGGGGAAACGTCAGCGGTATTGACCGTGACAAACAGATACTGGTCATCAAGCCTTCGGGTGTCGAATATGACGAACTAACGGCAGACATGATGGTGTGTGTTGATCTGAGAACAGGCGATGTTGTGGAAGGTTCTCTTCGCCCTTCGTCTGATACGGCGACGCATCGTGTCCTTTATCAGGCATTCCCGGAAATTGGAGGCATCGTTCATACGCATTCTCGTTGGGCAACTATATATGCACAGGCTAATCGGCCGGTCCTTGCGCTTGGCACAACGCACGCTGACTATTTCAGCGGTACAATTCCCGTTACGCGGCAGATGAGTGCGAAAGAGATTGAAGGCGAATACGAGGCAGAAACAGGAAATGTCATCGTTGAGACAATGCAGGGCATTTCCCCGCAGGATATGAGCGCGGTACTTGTCTCCGGGCATGGCCCGTTTACTTGGGGAAAAGACCCAGGTGAGGCTGTCTATCATGCTGTCGTCCTTGAAGAGGTGTCCATGATGGCATGGCACACGCAGAATATGAATCCAGATGCGCAATTGGATCCGGCACTGCTCAACAAGCACTTCCGCCGAAAACATGGTAAAAATGCATATTATGGGCAAATAGCGGAGTCTTGAGTGTATGTTTTGCATCGTTTCTGACAAGCATCCATAAGGAATGTCGCCTGTGCGCACAGAAAAATGGATGCTTGTTTGCGTTTTGACATATATGTGGGAAGCGATCAATTGGAGGAAATATGGGCAAGCTGATCATTGACATTACTAAACGGAAGGCGACAATTGACAAGAACATCTACGGGCATTTTTCCGAGCATCTTGGAAGATGCATATATCAGGGAATTTATGTAGGTGAAGATTCGCCGATTCCTAATCGCTTGGGCATCCGTAATGATGTTGTCAAGGCGCTGCGAAATATACGGATTCCTGTATTGCGCTGGCCGGGCGGGTGTTTTGCTGACGAATATCATTGGAAAGACGGAATCGGAAGCAAAGCAAGCCGAAAGAAGATGATTAATACCAATTGGGGTGGACTTGTCGAAGACAACCGTTTTGGAACGCATGAATTCATGGAGCTTTGCGATCAGCTTGACTGCGAACCTTACATCAATGGTAATCTTGGCAGCGGTACGGTTCAGGAGATGTCCGAATGGGTAGAATACATGACTTTTGAGGGCGTTTCCCCCATGGCGCTGCTACGCAAGGAGAATGGACGCGAGGCGGCATGGCAGGTCAAGTATTTTGGGATCGGTAACGAGAACTGGGGCTGCGGCGGCAATATGAGGCCGGAGTATTACGCGGACGAGTATCGAAGGTATCAGACGTATGTACATAACTTCGCCTCCAACAGAATATTCAAAATCGCTTGCGGCCCCAGTGATACAAACTATGAATGGACAAAAATCCTGATGGAGCGCGCAGGCGGATATATGGACGGATTAACGCTTCACTACTACACCGTTACTGGCGATTCATGGGAGCATAAGGGTTCGTCCATCGACTTCACCGAGGACGAGTACTATACCACAATCGCAAAGACACTTCGTATGGAAGAAATGCTAAAGAAGCATATAGATATTATGGACCAGTATGATCCGTCGGGCAAAGTGGCTCTTATTGTCGACGAGTGGGGATGCTGGCATGATGTATTGCCAGGCACGCATCCCGGTTTTCTCTACCAGCAAAATACGATGCGAGATGCTATGGTAGCGGCAATCAACTTAAATCTGTTCAACAAATATGCACACCGCGTCAAAATGGCAAACATAGCGCAGGTCGTGAATTGTTTGCAATCTGTTATTCTCACAGAGGGCGATCAGATTCTACTTACGCCGACCTATCATGTATTCGATCTGTACAAGGTCCATCAGAATGCCACGCTTCTTGAAAGCAGCATCATCTCGTCAACTATTGGCACTCCAGAGATGGGCATAGAAGATCTATATGAATCAGCCTCTATTGACGCGAAGGGTGATGTGCATGTGACGATATGCAATGTTGACCCGCATCATGCGAAGACGGTCGCTGCAGAACTGATTGGCTTTCTCCCGCGAAGTATGGAAGGATATGTTCTTTCCGGAGATTATAAGGATCACAACACTTTTTTCTCCCCCAAAAACGTGCGTATCAAGCCGTTTACAGACATTACGGCAACGTCAACGGGGTTTGCTGCAACGCTTCCGCCATGTAGTATCGTCAGAATCAGTATGAGACCCTAACAAAGTTGAGAAGGAATCTGTATGAGCAATCATTTACGTGATAACACGATGCGCCCGCCCTGTGCGACATGCGGAAAATATGAGGATATGGGCGAGGAGATTCAAAAGCATGTTAGCCGGTATGTCGAATCAATGAATCCGGAGGACAAGGTTTCTTCGTCTGAATACGAGAGGCGAGTCCAGATATGCCTGCTATGTGAAGCGCAGATTCAGGGCATGTGTCAATATTGCGGCTGCTTTGTCTGTGCCCGTGCCGCGAAGAACATCATGAATTGTCCACATCCTGAGAAAAGAAAATGGTAAATGAATTAGAGGCGGCATGTGCCGCCTTTTTCATGCCAAAAGTAAAGATTCATCAAAGTAGTTATTGACATATGCCCGAAAAGATGTAGAATTGAAAATAACATATGTTCAAAACCATGCGGAGGAAAACGTGTATGCCAAGACCACGGAAATGGAGAAAAGTATGTTGCCTGCCCGACAGTACGTGGTTTGGGCCTCTAGATCCCAAATCCTCCCAAGATCTATTTGTCTACATGACGGTAGAAGAATATGAATCCATTCGTCTGATTGATCTTGAAGGGCTAACGCAAGAATCTTGTGCTGATCAGATGAATATCGCACGTACGACGGTTCAGCGCATATATACGGATGCCAGACGGAAAATCGCCGAGTCACTAGTCCTTGGGAAAATTCTGCGTATTGAAGGCGGCGATTATCAGCTTTGCGAGGGATATGGGAATAGTTGCCACGGAGGAAGCGGTTGCGTCAAGAAACACTGCCGTCGAGAGATCGATGAAGAAAGATAAAATAGACGAAGGAGAATGATTATGCTTATTGCATTTCCAGCTAATGACCAGTCTGAGACAAGTACCATTTCGCCATCCTTTGGACGCGCACCGTATTTTCTGCTATACGATACGAAAACAAAAGAGACGCACAGCTATATGAATACGGCGGCAGATGCTACCGGAGGAGCAGGTATTGCTGCCGCACAGAGTCTTGTTGATATGAAAACCGAAGTGCTCATTACACCCCGTTGTGGCGAGAATGCCGCGCAGGTTTTGACGCGCGCCGGGATCCGGCTATATGCGTCGCAAGGGGTTTCCGTTTCGGATAATCTTGCGAGATATACAAAGGGCGAGCTTTCGGAATTGACCGATATTCATCCCGGATATCACCACCACGGAGGTCGCTAATATGCGCATAGCTGTACTCAGCGGAAAAGGGGGAAGCGGGAAAACGCTTGTTTCGGTCAATCTTTCCGTTGTTGCACCAAGTGTTTCGTACGTCGACTGCGATGTCGAGGAACCAAATGGACATCTCTTTTTGCGACCGAACCATGTCAAGTCGCAGACTGTTTATCGGAGAATACCAAATATAGATAGCAGACTATGTACAAAGTGCCGCGCATGCACGGATTTTTGCCGTTTTCACGCGCTTGCTTTTGCAGGCGAAGAGGTATTTGTGTTTCGTGAGATCTGTCATTCATGCGGCGGATGTTCGCTTGTTTGTGACGCGGGTGCGATCCGAGAGGAAGAGATTGCTATCGGAGAGATTCGGATAGGAAAATCCGAACAAGTGTCTGTTTTTTCGGGAATGATGAATACAGGTGAGAGCTCGGGAATTATGATTATTCGCGAACTCCTGATGACATCACATGACGCCAGTGAAGATACAGTTATTGATTGTCCGCCTGGAAGCGGATGTCTGGTGATGGAAAGCGTTCGCAACGCAGATTATTGCGTTTTGGTCGCGGAGCCGACCGTGTTTGGCGTTCATAATCTTGAAATGGTCTATACACTCGTGAAGATGCAGGGAAAGCCGTGCGGCGTGATCCTTAATAAGAGTGTGCAAGGGGAAAACCCCACCGAGAAGTTCTGTAAGGAAAATCAGATTAGTATACTAGCAGATATTCTTTACGACAGAGAGCTAGACAGGATGACCTCCGATGCGAGAATTGCGGCAAGAGAGGATGCGACATATAAAGGCATTTTTGAAGCAATCCTTGCGCGCATTCGAAAGGAGGTCAATCATGAGGCAACTACTTATCTTAAGCGGTAAAGGCGGAACCGGAAAGACAACGGTTGCCGGCGCGTTCATCTATTTTTCGGAAGCGAAAGCCTATGCGGATTGTGACGTCGACGCGCCGAATCTGCACCTTCTCATGAAGAGTACCTGCGCCCCGACATGCGCAGACTATTTTGGCATGCCAATCGCCGAAATTGATTCGGTATTTTGCACTGCATGCGGACAATGTATGAAGCAATGTCAATTCGATGCAATCCGTTTCGAAGGCCGTTATGTGGTAGACAAATTTGCCTGTGAAGGCTGCGGTGTATGCGAATATGTATGCCCATCTCATGCTATATCGCTTCGTGATAACCTTGCGGGAGAAATCTTGCTGTACAAGGATGAATCCTGTTTCACAACGGCAAGGCGAACGCTCGGCAGTGGCATTTCCGGGAAACTGGTGACAGAAGTCAAAAAGGAACTCCTTCGTGTTGCCGATGAGTCTTTCTGTATCATTGACGGATCTCCGGGAATCGGCTGCCCCGTGATTGCCTCAATAAGCGGCGCGGATCTTGTTCTCATCGTCGCGGAGCCATCCGTTTCTGGCATCAGCGACATGGAGAGAATTATCGAGACCGCAGGCATTTTTCGGATACGAATAGCTGTCTGCACGAATAAATATGACATCAACCTTGAGAAGACGGAGCAGATTGAGCAGATTTGCAGGGAGAAGGACATTCTTTATGTAGGAAGAATTCCCTTTGACCCTCTGGTAGTAACGGCAACCAATGAAGGACGAACCATTGCTGAGATAAAATGCGACGCTCAATCGGCGCTTCAGGTTGTGTTTGAGAGCACGATAGACCTTTTAAGCAAAGATAAGGGAGATGAGAAGAAATGAGAGTAACGGTACTTGCAGAAAATAACGCAATTTCCGACTTATATTCCGCTGAACACGGATTAAGCCTTTATATTGAGACGAAAAAACAGAATATACTCTTCGATATGGGCAGGGGCACTCTTTTTGCGGAGAATGCCCGAAAAATGGGGATCGATCTTAGCGCGGTTGAAATTGCCTTTTTGTCTCACGGCCACTATGACCATGGCGGAGGGCTTGAAACCTTTTTTTCAATTAACGATGCGGCGAAGGTTTTCGCGCAAAAAGAGGTCTTCGGGCAATATTTCTCAGAAAGAGAAAATAGCGAGAAAGCATACATAGGAATCCAGCAGGATCTGGCTTTGTCGGATCGCTTCATCTATGCGACAGCCGATCAGACCATCAGCGAGAATCTTCGCCTTTTTGCGAAGCCGGCTGGGAACAGACACCTTTTGTCGGGTAATGCCTCGCTTTTCGAGGAAATGGACGGAAAATACATTCCGGATGAATTTGATCACGAGCAGAGCCTTCTGCTAACCGAGGACGGGACTTCATTATTGATCGTCGGATGCGCGCACTGCGGCATTGCCAATATTATGGAAAATGTTCGTGCCAAGACCCATATGTATCCGGACTTTGTTCTCGGAGGATTTCATTTATTTAATCCAGCAACCCGAAGGCCCGAAAGTCAATCGGTGATCCAAGAAACAGGTCAATATCTGAATCGTACGGGCAGTACCTTTTATACTTGCCATTGTACTGGAATCAGCCCCTATGAGGATCTTAAGAAGATCCTTGGAGAAAAAATGAATTATGCTGCTACGGGATGTGTATTGCAGCCAGAAAAGGAGATCTGAAATGAGTGAAACATGTAACCAGAATTGTTCAAGCTGCGGCGAGACCTGTGGTGATCGAAAGGATAAGCAGGACGAATTCGCAGCAATTCTTAATGTACAAAGTAGCGTGAAGAAGGTCATTGGCGTCGTAAGCGGAAAAGGAGGTGTCGGCAAATCACTCGTGACGGCGCTGTTAGCCTCCGTTATGAACCGCCGCGGCTATTCGTCCGCCGTGCTGGATGCGGACATTACGGGACCGTCAATTCCGAAAATTTTTGGCATAAAGGAGAAGGCAAAGGGAAGTGATACTGGTATTTACCCAGTCATCACCCCAAATGGAGTACGTATTATGTCCATTAATCTCCTTCTGGAAAATGATTCCGACCCGGTCTTATGGCGCGGGCCCATCCTCGCGGGTGTCGTGAAGCAGTTTTGGACAGATGTAATCTGGAGTGACGTCGACTTTATGTTTATTGATATGCCGCCCGGGACGGGTGATGTCCCGCTGACTGTTTTTCAGTCGCTGCCAATAGATGGAATCATCATCGTTACGTCACCACAGGATCTTGTCACGATGATCGTCTCAAAAGCAGTGAAGATGGCCAATATGATGAGCATCCCGATCATCGGCTTGGTTGAGAACATGTCCTATTTTCAGTGCCCTGATTGTGGTGGGAAGCACAGTGTTTTCGGGGAGAGTCATGTCGAGGAGATTGCCCGCAATTACCGTTTGCCTATACTGGCAAGACTACCGATTGACCCGAAGATTGCAGAGGCATGTGATGAAGGCTTGATTGAGAATTTCCCAGTGGATTGGATGGACGAAGCCGCAGATGTGCTAGAAGCAAAAATGAAGAAACAAGCAAATATGGAGGAAAGAATATGAATATGAAAATAGCCGTAGCAAGTGAAAATAATGGTGTGTGCCCACATTTCGGACATTGCGAGAGCTTCATGCTCTTTGATGTGGAAGATAGTCAAATCGTAAAAAGTGAGACCATTGCCAATCCTGGACATAAGCCTGGATTTCTTCCGAACTTCCTAAGTGACCTCGGGGTTAACCTGATCATCTCCGGAGGTATGGGAGGCGGGGCAATTGAGATTTTTGACGCGAAGAACATAGAAGTCGTTACAGGAGCCCAAGGGAATGCCAGAACAGCCGTGGAGAATTATCTTAACGGATCACTTCATTCATCCGGATCTGTCTGTACGGAACATTCTCATCATGATGAGTGCTGATTAGTAAGCCACTTTCGAGCGTGCGGATACGTTTGCACGCAGCCGCATGGCAAGGATTCGGTCCCATCCACCGGGTCCTTGTCTGCGATATATGGATAATGGAGGGGTAGAGAAATGGTCGAACATGGAGAGAAAGCTGTCGAATTATTCAGAAGTGGCTATAGTTGTTCGCAAGCAGTCTTTGCGGCATTTGCTGAGGACCTCGACATCAATACGGATACTGCCGTAAAGATTGCCTCATCTTTTGGCGGCGGCATGGCCGGCATGCGGGAAGTGTGCGGCGCGGTATCAGGGATGTTCATGGTTGCCGGCATTAAATACGGATATAGCGATCCGACAGACCGAACTAGCAAAAAAGAGCACTACAGGCGCATTCAGGAAATGGCTAGTGCATTTAAAGAAGAAAACAAGTCGATTATTTGCCGCGAACTTCTCGGCATCAAGCCAGAGGGGGAGAATCTCGTTCCAAGGGAAAGAACAGAGGAGTATTATAAGAAGAGGCCTTGCGCCGAATATGTTCGGTGCGCGGCGAAAATATTGGATGATATGAATAACCAATGAGGGCACTTTCTATGGGGGGGTCGATGTGATCATCAGTGCGAGTCGCCGAACAGATATTCCTGCCTATTATTCGGAATGGTTATTTAACCGGATACACGAAGGATATCTCTGCGTCCGAAACCCAATGAATTTCCATCAGGTTAGCCGTATTAGCCTATCGCCTGACGCCATCGACGCCATTGTGTTTTGGACGAAAAATCCGACACCGATGTTGCACCGACTTAAGGAGCTGGATGCTTATATGTACGTTTTCCAGTATTCCATTACACCGTATGGAAGAGAGATCGAACCGTCTATTCCATCCAAAAGAGAAATCATTATCCCGGCTTTTCAGAAGATTTCAGAGCATATCGGTCCGAAGCGTGTCATTTGGAGATATGATCCGATTTTCATCAGTCATCGATACAGCGTGGCATATCATGTGCGCGCTTTTGGCGAAATCGCGCGTGCGCTGAAAGGCTATACCCGGAAATGCACAATCAGTTTTATGGATATGTATAAAAATACTTCAGAAAAGGCTCGAGTTTTCGGGTTTTCCGAAGTGGTACCAAGTGACCAAATGGAAATTGCGCGAGAATTTTCTGCCATTGCAAATGATTGCGATATTCAACTTGAGACTTGCGCCGAGGAGATTGATCTTTCGGAATACAAAATCGGACATGCAAGATGTGTCGACGGACAACTAATCGAGGATCTTCTGGGGCGCCCGCTTCATGTCAAGAAGGACAAGAACCAGCGTCTTGCATGCGGCTGTGCGGAAAGTGTTGACATTGGCATGTACAATACTTGTAAGAATTTCTGCCAATACTGCTATGCGAATTACAATGCCAGTGCTGTAGAAAAGAACTGTCTGGCACATCATCCGGATTCTGCATATATTTCAGGCGGTTTTGAAATGCGTGATATAATTAAGAATAAATAAGTTTTTCTTTGGCAAGAAATACGAATGCGTCGTATATCTGAGTTGGTATACGACCGGGTCAAAACACTTTGAAATCAATGGATGGAATGAGAAGATAATGGACGAGTATCAAGAGATAGTCTGTCCGCAGAAGGAAAAGACGGATGGCGTGTATTTTGTTAGGACTGACATATTTGCTCAATGAGGATCCATGCTATAATTATTGGAAAGTCATAGAAGGGAGGGGGGCAGCATGCCATATGGAATCAGCTTAATTCTTATGCTGTTGCTTGCGCTCTTTGTTGTCCTCTATCTGACCGGACATAAGTATAAGGCTAAATATGATAAGACAATCGACCTGCTTCGATTCCTTATCAAATATGGACGCATATCCCCTGAAGAATATAAAGCAGCCGTCGGAGAGCTGCCCCCGCCCGATACTACCTCCCAGTCGCCGGATAACCCGCCGGAGACGCCTATCGCGGAAGCTGCGCCGGTACCGGATGCAGGTCTGACAGAGAGATCTGCTATTCCGAATGAGGATCTGGCAGGTCCTTCTTCTGAAGCATCAACGACGGAAGCGCAATCGAATAAACAACCCGAGAAGCCAGATAATCGCGAAACGCCGACGCCAACGGGTAGATCCGTCTTTTCTCTGAACATCATGTTAGTTACGGGTGTTCTTTTCGTCGTGCTGGCAGGAACAATTTTCGCAACGACGACGTGGCTTTATCTTCCCGATATCGTTCGGATGATCATTATATGCTCAGTCTCACTGCTCTTTTTCGCGGCATCCGCCGTTGCCGCGCGGCTGCTAAAGATTCGCAAGACGGCCGTGGCGCTCTATTCAATCGGAGCCTTCTTCTTGCCCATAGCCGTATTATCGGTCGGCTATTTTGCGCTCATCGGTCATTATTTTTCACTTGCTGGAGAGGGCAGATTCTGGCTGTTTTCTGTGGCAAGCCTGCTTCTGTGTGTGGCCTCCCTTGTAGGCTCCGTCAAATACCGCTCCCGCTATTTTACCGAGTTCTTCCTGTACTGCATCACGGTGACTGTGATTTGTGTCCTCGAAGCATTCGCGCTCCCGACGACGATTATCATTCTTCTTCTCTATGCGTATGCGGCGCTCCTTATCGGTATCGGATACAAGGCGCACTTACTTGCCACAGTATCGACTCGCTTCTCTCATATCGCGAAAAGCATACCGTTTTTTTCCATTACTAATTCGATCGTGATTGCCGCGGCGGGATGCATCCTATCGGACGGCGGCACAGCTATGGCGCTCGGCACGGTTATTCTCAGCTTCCTATTCCTTACTGATCTCTTTCACGGGAGGAAATATAACCCCGGTGTCTACTACTTTTCGATTGTTCTAACCGCCGGCCTATTTATGTTTATCACCGATGGTGCCGTCATTCATTATTTACTTGCCTCTCTGTTTTCCATTATTCTCATCACAATGATGGGGTGTATGGGCATTTTCCCGGCAAATATGCAGAAGGTATTCGTGCGCGTTTCCACTTTCTTTGCTAGCATTTTATATCTGGCACAAAACGTCCAGATGATAATAAGCGATGGATTTTCTTGGCGGCAAATCCTGGTAATCTTTGGTATTCTGGCCGTTCTCGTATTTATCGGATATCATGAGAGACGGCGTCTCTTTCTGGCGATGGCAAGCATTCCCGCCGTTACACTTCTGTGGGGATTGGTATCTCTTGGCTTCCCGAAATTACTCTCATACGGATGTACGGTCGCGCTGCTGCTTGCATTCTTATTTGTCCTCCTCGGTTATCTTGACCGCAAACTAGCATTATCTCCAAGAACGGTCATGTCCGATGTTGTGGTCGCGATATCCTTGTGCCTTTGTGTCCTCGTCGACTGGGTGCGCGCTTTTTCTACGACAGGTTCCAATCCGCCAAGACCGGCTCCTCTATACGGGAGTATTGTGGCGTTACTGCTTCTTGCCGCCGCGCTGTGCTTCTTTATCTTTGAAAAGAAGAAGAACAAAGTGTCCGCCGTCATGGGGGTGATCCTGCCCGTAGCACTCCTTGTAATCTACATTCCGGTTCATTTTCTTCTGCCCGCAGACAGAGCATCCGGTTACATTCTTGTCGCATTCTACTTCGCTCTGTGCGTTATAGGTATTGGGCTTATTCTGCTTGGCAATCACAATAAAAAGGCTTCACTTGTGGAGATTTCCTTCCTGATCATACTATGTCTGACCGCGCCGCTTTTTTGCGCTTTCCGAATATTCGGAGAGGCAAAGCCCTATCCGCTATTCCCCTTGTTACTGTGTATATATCTGGCAGTAAGGCTTCAAATACAGGTCAAAATCGAGAAGGAGACCCGTAACAAGACAGCGCACATCGCAGGGTCTTTTGGCTTCGGATTTGCGGCATATTCCTTTGCGTTTATCGCTTCATACGACTGGCTTTCCGTGCGGGAGAGTTTCGTCTCTTTCCTGATCGTTAGCATCGTCGCCACATTCTTCTGTGTGGCGGGAATATTGCTGAGAAAAGCGGGAAAACTTCTGCGTGGATTATCATATTTACAATATATCGGCGCGTATGGACTTACGCTACTATCCTTTCTGTTGACACTTACATTTCAGGCGAATGATTCCCTGTATCTGATAATCATGGGAGCCCTCATACTCTGCCTGTCCGCCGCGGCCGAATATCAATCGGGGTATGACAATCTGACAGCCTGGATTCAGCCGCTTTGCCTAACGGTGATGACATTTCAGTACTTCGTGAATTCCGAAAATACGCATGAGAATGCGCGCCTGATATATGCATTATCCGTACTGGTTATACTCTTTCTCCTGGCAGGAAGAATCCTTCACAGGAAAGTAGTTTCCATGATCACCGGACAAGAAAAGAAGAAATACTCCATTGACTTCATATCCATATCGGCAGTCATTCCCCTTATGATCCTATCTCCTTACTGTCAATTTGAGGGAAAAATGAGCCTGGCATACCTGCTCATGTCACTATACATTTTCTCTTTCCGGGGACGAATCGGCGGACAGAAAACAAAACAGTATGTGACGACAGCCGCGGCCGCATTTCTCTTCCTGGCGATTTGGATGCAGCCCATCATAACTATTTCGGATCCTCTGTTTGCATATTGGTCTTCGCTGATATTTGTCGGATACTTCCTTTTTCTTCGTTATGTAGTCTGGAAAACCAATATGAAAACGATCGATATTCTGGTTTTCCTTTCTGTCTGTATCACATTCTTTGCCCTTGGCATACGAGCGCTCATATCCGGGGAACTCAGCGATGCGCTTGTCATAGGAATCCTGTCTTTTGTCATGATGAGTCTCTCATTTATATGCAAACGCAAAAAGTGGTTCTTCCTTTCATCCTTGACGATCCTACTGCTTGCGATATACATGACGAGATCGTTTTGGACGAGCATCGCGTGGTGGGTCTATCTGCTTGCGGTCGGCATCCTTCTGATCGGAATTGCTGCCGCCAATGAAATCATGAAGCAGAGGGGTATCTCGCTCAAAGCCAGCACGAAACGCATATTTCACACGTGGAAATAAGTATTGAAAGAGGGAAAGAATATGGGCATTTTCCACCGACAAAAGAAACAAGCTGAGAAGCAAAAACAAGTGCAACGAGAGATACTAGACGAGACTTTGGAGAAGGCACTTTATGCGGAAGTGGATCTTTTCGACTGTCTCCCTGACGAGAAAGTGCAATTCGATGGCAAAACAGACGAAGAGAAAATCGCCTACCTGCTCGAGAAAACAAAAGACCCGGAAAGCCGCATACAGCTTGAGGCTTGGAGTGAACTGAGAAAACGTCGGATTCCCATTCCCGAAGAAATAGCAAAAACCGTATATGGCGTCGTTATCGAGGTAGGATTATTCGGGGGTATGGACTATCTTGCGGCATATAAAGACCACAGGGCAAGGTATTATAATTTCAGCGGGAAGAAAATTGTCTGGGAACGCGAAGAAGAGGATATCAGCGCCATGATCGACAACCTGATACAAGCAAGTCAGGTTACGACGAATTTATTAGGTCTCTGGACAGAAGAAAGACGAAAAGGCGTCTCGGAAGATATGGCAAGATTGACATTTCTCACACCCGCCGGCATCTACTTTGGCGAGGGGAGGATGTCTGATCTTCTGAGCGACAGATTGTCCCAGCAAATCCTATCATCTGCGGTCGAACTCATGAAAGGTCTCATGGCAAAAGCCGAACAGCAGGAGACAAAAGGGTGAGAATGACCCGGAAGTAGCATTCATGTATTTTTGGTTTCTTCGATTGTTTCAGCAAAAATATGCTTGTACAGTGAATTGCCTGATTTAGCTAGAAGTAGATTGAGATAGATCGAGATTGTTCACAGAAAAGTGCTTGACGAACGATCCATGGCATATTATAATTTCTTCAGTGATCGAGTTGCAGTGACTTGCGAGTCCTGTGACCAAAGGAGTTCCTGCGGGGGCTCTTTTTTATTTCGGGTAGGTGTGTGATGACGAATCCATTTTTGAACTATGATCAGCTAATTGATAAACTTATAGATGAGAAGAATCTCATCGCTGAAAATCGTGATTATGCTATTTCAAGTCTGAAGAAGGTTAGTTATTTTGCACTAATCTGTGGATATAAAGATCCGTTTAAGAATCCTACGACCAAAAAATACAAAGACGGAACATCAATTAATCATATAATCGAACTGTACAAATTTGATGAGCTGCTTCGAGATTTATTTCTTATGAACATGATGAAAATTGAGCGGAATATTCGCTCGCTAATCTCCTATTACTTTTGCGAGAAATTTGGGGATGAGCAAAAAGAGTATCTAGATGTTAATAATTATAATTACATTTCTTAGAATAAAACCAGAATCAACAAGCTTGTTGGTATTTTGAGTGACTTAACATCATCGAATAACCACAGTTACATTTCTCATCATAGATTGAATCACAAAAATGTTCCATTATGGGTTCTTGCCAATGCTATGACATTTGGAGAAATATCGAAAATGTATGCCCTTCTACAACAATCCATGCAATCAAGTATTTCAAAGAATTTTGATGGAGTAATGTGGCAGGATCTAACTAAAATGCTTGATTCTATGACGTGCTATCGGAACATTTGTGCTCATGGTGAGCGACTTTATTCGCACAGAATTAAAAATAGTATTCCGGACACGGATATTCACAAAAGAATGAATATTCCACAAAAAGGACAGGCGTATATATTTGGGAAAAATGACCTATTCGCTGTCGTAATTATGTTCAAATATCTTCTTTATCCTGAAGATTTTACGGAATTCATCAGTAAACTAAAGAAGGTTACTCAACAATATATTGCTAACCCATGCGGTCTCAGTGAGTTTGAACTTCATGAGAAGATGGGATTCCCGAAGAATTGGTACGATATCTTACAACAATGTTGATAGATACTATAAGACTGATCAATTTACTGAATTATTGAGTAATATTTTACAATTATACGTGAATATTTCGGACAGCTTGATAAGTTACATGCAAAGACAACGAGCTTGTCAAAACGCGCGAAAAATCGCAGAAAATATGGTGAAGAACTCGAGAAACGTGCCGCTCGCATGAGTTACTGCAGCGAGCGGCTGGTGATGTTGGTTGTCAAGAGTTTGGGCGTCAACTCCAATATGATTAATATCTGGCTGAATAAGTATACACTGGAAGGCTGTTGAATTTCATAAATAGCGTCGCTTAAATTCATTAGGTCAGTGCAACACCGCTTTCAGTTTATCAACAGGAGTCATAGAACCCCTTCTCAAGACTTTACTTGTCAGCCTAATTTTGATTAGATCATACTCGGTGCTTCGAAGTTAATAGAAATGATCTGTTTTTCATTCACCGTATTATCCAGAGGGTAATCCCTGTATATTTTATAAAGCGTAGACTTCGCACACCGCTTGACGCCTCATATAACCATGATGTTTCTTTTGTCCCTTAGTGGAACGCGATTCAACTATATGTTTCAAAATGATCGTGAGCATGCTATTTCATAATCGTGCGGCAGAAGTTCAGACACTTGATTCGTTTCCAGTGCTATTTTTTCATTCAAGTTGCACGGACAAGCAGATTATGCAAATTTCGGAATGAATCTAGACAAAAATAGGACAGTCGAAGTGGTAATTTGGGCTCGTTAAGATTTTCCGCAATCATAACCCTTGCGTTTTGTCAGCAGCCAAGCGGAAATACATGAGGATTATTAAGGCGTACAAGCCGTGTAGCGGTTTATTTTTGGCAAATTGACACACTGTGATGGTAACGAAAAAATGGGGGAACAAAAATGAAGAAAAGATTACATGGTGCATTCAAATCAATGGATTCGGAGACTCCGAAATGGTGGGATTATGTCATACCAGGCGTAATTTTTGTTATTGCCTTCGTGTGCTTTGATCAGGCGTATGATATGAAGCTTACAATGTTTCAGTCATCAGATCTTCTTGACTGCATTTTCTCTGGAAAGCCTTTTGATTTTTACAGTTATACGCTTAATATTGCTTCGAATACCGGATATTTCGGAAGATTTGCGACAAACTCCGGCGCAATATACAATATTGTAATTTATCTGACAATGGCAATCTGGACTCTGCCAGTCTATATTCTGAACTTGCTATTTGATTTTCCAGAGTATGCATTGATTCTAAATATATGGGGCAGAGTCATGGTGATTGGCTTATCTGTCCTCTGTGCGATTTTACTCACAAAAATATCCAAAAAAATTACCGGTAATACTATCGAAGCAAAGTGGACCGGCTACTCGTTTATTACTTCACCGATTTTGATGTTTTGTGTTGTCATATTTAACCAGTACGATATTTTCTCCGTGACGGCAACTCTTTTGGCGATTCTGTTCTATTTCGATAAGAAGTACTATAAGTTTTCCCTACTAATCTCTCTTGCGATCTGCTATAAACTGTTTCCTGTTTTCATTTTCATTCCACTGATTCTTCTGGCAGAAAAAAGGATTTTTAAGATTTTTCAATATTTCGCATTGGGATTATCACTATATGTGATTACATCATTTCTGTGGGCATCACTTGATGTAGGCTACAATAAGACACAGTCCATAATGATGCCCAATTTTGAGTTTTATCAATGGATATTTAAGTCCGAATTGCCTGGAGGCGCCGGCAATATCTGCATATTCATTTTCTGTATCTTTGTTATCTCAACGATAGCCTATTGGCTAAAGCCGATAGAATCTGATTTTGCATTTATTTCTATCTATTTAGCGGGTGCTGCCTATATATCATTTTTTGTCTTTGTGAACTGGCATCCTCAGTGGGTGGTTATTCTTCTGCCGTTCTTATCGCTCATTCTATTTCGTATGAGAAGCTTGAAAATTGGCATAATACTGGATATATTTGTTTCGATCGGCTTCATGCTTACTAATTGCCTCAAATTTCTCGATGGTTCGATCATGAATGAGACATTGCTTGTGAGTATGCTTCATCATATATATTATGGTCCCGATTCAAATTCTGTTATGAATTATTTTACTGATCATGAATTTACGGTTGCTATTCCCGTAACGATATTTGCAGCATCTTTATGCATGCTCATTTTGCTATCATACAAAGAGTTTAACAAGCATAAAGGAGATGAATGTGAGACTGAAAGAAGGTTTCATATGTATCGGCCTTTGTTTTACATTAGGGCGATGGTGCCATTGATCTATATGCTATTTCCTATGGTTGCGTATTTTCAGGCCTATGCGCAAAGCATTCAGTGAGAGGATAGGTATTCTATGTACATATATTTATAGTTTTCCGTATGGCGCTCTTGTGCCTTTTTCTGAAGTGCTTTGCGATGACCTGAGTAGAGGACTTCATCTCGATCCGGTTTGTGGTGCGATCAGAAAGACCTTGTAGGAATGAAGCCGTTCCATTATTCTCACCCGCAAAGGTGTTGTCTCGGATCAAGAAGGATATTGACAATTTATACTGTATGATTATTATATAAATATAATGCTCGCAGGATTCACATTTGCGAATATTGCTGATTTGACGTTTTACATAACAATACATATATTGGGAGGAGTTCATAATGGCATTATTTGCAGCAAACTGTCCTTCTTGTGGAGCGGCACTTCATCTGGACGATTCAAAAGAATTTGGCTATTGCATTTACTGTGGATGTGAAGTCTTACAGGAAATTAAACGAGTCAAAGTAACCATAGACACATCGAAAAGAAGTATGAACTGCCTCAAGCTTGCTGATCAGGCATTTGAAGCTGGAAACTACCTTGAAGCATATAAATACTATACTAAAGTCCTTGAATATGACGGCAATTCCTATGTCGCAATTTTACGTAAAGGCATATGTGCCGGATATTTATCGGAACCAACGAATATTCGCATAGCGGAAATCGTATCAGGCTATAATCAGGCGATTCTTGTGGCAAGCAATAGGGAAGGGAATAGTGGTGATGCTCATTTCAACTCGGTGACAGAAAAGAATAATATGACAAATGAAATGACGAAATTTGTTACTTCTTATGTTGGTCATTTTCTAGGCAGAAATAATCAGACGAGGTATGGAAGCAGAACGACTATTGATTGCTATTTTTCAAGTCTTCTGAACATTACGCATATGGTGACGGTGATAAATGATGCGTTTGATGATGTTTACGAAATGCACAAAAAGTCTATGATTATATACATCATTAAGTTGTGTGATGTCGCGCAAGGGAAGTTCCATTCTTGCGCGTATCATAATGGGAGTAGTACAAGTGTATTCGGACAGATAGTAGCTCAATATTCACCATACAGAGCAAATAGAGAAATCGTAAATTGGATTAACGAAACGCGCGAGAATGCTGCAAGGGACTATATTAATCTCGCATCCAATCGTAATCAACTTAGGCGCTTCGATACGGAAATTGCCGAGAACGAAGCTACCATAAATGCATACAAAAATAACCTGGCATCCTTTTGGCAGTCTAATCCTTATGCGATGAAGAGATACAAAAAAATGAAAGGGCGTTCCGTCATATTCACGATTCTAGCTTGCTTCATCTCTTTCATCTTCAGCATGTTTTTTCCGCCACTATTATTACTCATACCAGCGTGCATCATTCTTCGCCGTACTATTACTCCCAGGAATTTGAGGAAATTCGAAGAAAAGCATTTCTCATCCGACCTTTGTAATCAGAAGATAAGAAGTATAGAATGCGCAAAGACGATTAAAGAAAAAATGAAAGAGAAGAAGTCTTTCATTTTGAGTTTGAGGAGATAATTTTCTGACAAAGACCAGCGTTTTGTTTGCCTTTTCCTTTCAGAAATAATGATAGAACAAAAGCAAATATAATAATGATAAGTGCAACGACGAGTGCATGACTAAATCCAGAAACTACTGCAGATATCTTTTCACTGGCACCACTCGGATTACTCACTTGTTTCAAATAATTGATCTGATTAGCTGACATAATACTAATAAATAATGAAGATCCAATAGCAGCAGATAGCTGTTGCATGGTATTCATTATCGCAATACCATGAGCATGATTTTCCTTAGATAATGAATTCAAAGCATTTGTCTGTGTTGGGGCCATGGTAAGTGCAGTTCCTAAACATACAAAACAATAGATAACAATTATTATAGAAATGGCTGTGGTTGATGAGCTTCTTGATAAAAATGTTAAGGCTACAACCATAATTCCAAATCCCAAAGGAACGATAACTTTTGCTCCAATCTTATCATAAAGTTTGCCTGCAACAGGTGTTACTAAAGCACTAACAATCCCTGCTGGCAGTAAGGCAAGTGCTGATGTAGAAGGCGATACCATTAATGCGTCTTGAAAAAATAATGGCAGGATCATATTCATACTAAATATGATCATCATGGAACACATAACAAGTATAACGCCTATGGAGAAAGCCGGAGATTTGAAGGCACGAAGTTCTAGCATTGGCTCTTTCAAAGATAATTGGCGTTTGACAAAAAATGTCAAAGATATTATGCCAATGACGAAAGGAATAATCATTCCCCAAATATCTGATTCAAGTTCACCAATTTTGCTAATTCCATATAGGATACCGCAAAAGCCCAGAGAAGATAGAACAATAGATAAATAGTCAATTTTGGGCTTCGTAAGTTCTGTTACATTTTCTAAAAATAAGTAGCCGGCAATAATGGCAATGACAGCTACAGGAATTAACATAAGAAATAAGAAATGCCAGTTATATAATTGTAATAGTACACCAGAAATAATGGGCCCAACAGCTGGCGCAACTAATATTATCAAGAAGCATAATCCCATGGCAGAACCACGCTTTTCAGGCGGATTTATTACAAAAACAGTGTTTGTCATGAGGGGTATCATCATGCCTGTTCCAGAAGCCTGTATCATTCTAGATATTAGCAGCATAGAGAATGAAGAAGAGAAGCCAGCCAAAATTGTGCCGACTAAAAACAACAGCATAGCACTAATGTATAGTTGCTTCGTAGTAAAGGTCTTAATAAGGAAAGCTGTAACTGGAACGAGTATCGCAATTACAAGCATGTATCCAGTGGCAAGCCATTGCACGGTTCCCGCTGTCACATGCATTTCTACCATGAGTTTTGACAGTGCAACATTTAGTATGGTTTCATTAATTAATGAGATAAATCCACCTAGCAATAAAACAATCATAATGGGTAATACGTTGAATTTTTTGTCTCCAATTTGGTTTGTGTTCATTTTTATAGCCTTCATAAAATGGTAATCCTCCTCAATATATAGACCAGTCAGTACATTTTGCGTGCAATAATCTGTATGTATGGCTTATTTGGCATGTGTAGAAAAGCTTACTGATTTAACAAATCACGTATCCTATTAGCAACTAGAAGAAGCGGTGATGTATCCTTTTTTGTTAAAGATATGGTAATGGCACCTTCAATCATTATATGAATAAGTATACCTAATTCTTTAGCCTCATTTTTGTCATAACCACCTTGAACTAATTTCTCTGAATAGATGTTTTCCATAGCCTCAAAAACATCTTTACATGCTTCTCGCAAGCATTCACTTGACTTGTATGTTTCTAATGAGATTAGGCTTATCGAAACATCAAGAAGACCATCTTCATCAAGAATGATAGCTAACTTTCGGATAGCATGTTCAAAAGCCTCGACAGGATCAGAAAAATTAACAAATATGTCTTTTACTTTCCTTTGCATAATTTCACTTGCTAATTTTATTGATTCTAAAGCCAATTGTTCTTTTCCTTTTGGGAAATAATAGTAAAGAGATCCTTTTGGAGCACCACTTTCTTTCAAAATTTCGGTTAGTCCTGTGGCATGATATCCTTGAAATTGAAAAAGCCTAGATGATGTTGTAAGAATTCTATCTCGTGGATTCAACTCATTATTCATAAAGAAATCCTCTCTGATCGCCATATATAGTGACCGGTCTATTGCCATTATAACCAACGCAATGCTTAGCTGTCAACGGATGACAAGAAGACTGTTTGACTTACTCCGACAAACTTCTGCCGATTCCGGTTTCCCGAAAGTGCATTTTTCGATAGCAGAGTGGCGACATTCCCGTGTGTCTCCGGAAGATTTCTGAAAAGTAGCTCTGACTCGGGAAAGCAAGGATTGAAGCAATTCGCGCCGAATCGTAGTCAGAATAGATAAGCAGATTAATGGCGGTATCGATTTTTCTGGTTCGGACATATTCATTGATTGTGACACCAACATCTTTTTTGAAAAGTCGCGATAGATAAGAAGCGTCAAGCCCTGCATGCTTGGCAAGTTGGACGACGGTTATGCGTGTGTGCAGATGCTCGTAAATGTAGTCGATACATTTTACGATATGCTCTGTATGGATTTTTCGGTCGCGCAAAACGAACATCCGATTTACATAGTCAAGGCATGCGGTTTTGTGCAAGGTCTCGATTTCCAAAACGTTCTTGCAGCGGTCGGTATTTTGAATATAGAGGTCGCTAAGTGCATATGCCTCGGACAAATCCATTCCTCCTTCAATGCAGGATCTGGCAATCATAGCGATTGTGATGGCAAGATGGTATTTGAGATTCTGAAGGGGGTGATCGGATAGTGTCCCCAGGCCTTCGGTCTTGACGATGGAAGTAGCAAGGAAGTCCTTAGTTTGATTTACGTCACCAGATTTGATGGCGTTATAGAAAGCTATCTCCGGAGGATACGGAGCCCGAATTGCATTGCTCTCTCTCCGAACGTATTCCTTATAGAAAAGCTCCCGATCCGTAAACATAATCCGTTTCTCCCTTTTCGCAGCAAAATCACTATGTGTTTGTGCAGTTAATCCTGTTTTCAAAAGCAATCTACAACTACTATGTCATAAAAACGACAAGAATGACAGAAAAAAGATATCATTGATTGGGCTTCTATGCGATTATGCACACATAAAGAGCATTCATGGTACAGAACACTACAAACATACGGGCAATCGCACCGCGCACGCCGATTATCTACGGTGGAATCAAGTGGAAAAGTGCAGCAGACAAGGCAGGTGTACCGCTATACTGCGGTGAATTCGGCGTCATTGACCAGGCACCGACAGAAGGTACGGTACGGTGGTTTTCGGACGTCATTTCGGTGTTTCGAGAGTATGGAATTGGACACGCAATATGGACGTATAAGGAGAAGGATTTCGGACGGATTGGCGTCCATTATAATCTAATCCGTGAAAAACTAATTTCGATTTTGACCGATAAATAAATATGTCTTCGTGCCACTGTAGCTTTGTTCTTGTGATAAGCATAGTTCATGTAAAATAAGGGAGGAATGGAAATGAAGAATTTTATCAAGATGACTGGAATTGTTTGTGTATTTGCCATCGCTTGCTCCGGGATTGTCGGATGTGAAAATCGAGAACCGGAGACATCTGCAACGACTGATGTTACGACTTGTGTGACAGAGCCGCCGCTTCTCAATCAGACTGAACAGAGTGAAGTTCCAGAACTTGACGGCTACACGTTGCTTTGGAACGATGAATTCAATGGAACAGATATGGATGAGACAATTTGGAATTATGAGCCACATTCGCCAGGTTGGACAAACAACGAATTACAGGCATATACCGATTCGGAAGAGAATGTATTTGTTCGCGATGGTGAACTCGTGATTAAGGCGGTCGCTTCGGAGGACTTGGACGGGAATGATTACTATACATCCGGGAAAGTGACTACCCAGAATAAGGAAGAATTTACGTACGGGAAAATTGTAGTCAGAGCAAAAGTACCGGAGGGGCAGGGATTGTGGCCAGCAATATGGATGATGCCAGCAGATCAAAACATCTACGGTTCATGGCCGATGTGTGGCGAGATAGACATCATGGAAGTGCTCGGTAACGATGTGCAGACTGCTTATGCAACCATCCATTACGGTGCGCCGCACGCACAGCAACAAGGCACACTTACACTAGACGACGGTTCATTCTCGGAGGATTTTCACGAGTATTCTGTTGAATGGGAGCCCGGAGAAATGCGATTCTATATTGATGGAGTACTTATAAATACGGTAAATGATTGGTTTACCGCAGTAGAAGGAGGGGAGGAGAAGCCCTACCCCGCGCCCTTCAATCTGCCGTTTTTCCTGCAGATGAATCTTGCCGTGGGCGGTGATTGGCCAGGCAATCCGGATGAAACCACAGATTTTTCGAATGCCGAATTCGAGATTGATTATGTTCGCGTGTATCAGAAGCCTCAATATGACACCAATGTCCAGAAGCCGGTTAAGATTTTCCGTGAGCCGCTGGAAGATGGTAATCTAATCTATAACGGCGATTTTGCTGAAGCAGAGGATCTGACGGACACCACCAACTGGAATTTCCTCCTGTTTAGTGAGGGGGCGGGTTCTGCTGCGATCACAGACGGATCCATTGTCATCACATCACAGGCAGAAGGAACGGAAGCCTATTCAGTACAACTTGTTCAGGCTGACTTGCCATTATATAATGGGACGAAATATCGGATCACCTTCGATGCGTGTGCTGCAAGCGAGCGCGACATGATTGTATGCGTATCGGCACCAACGAACGGATGGATTCGATACTTTGCGGATACAAGTCTGACGCTATCTACCGATTGGGAAACCTACACATACGAATTTGATATGACAGAAAAGGATGATAACAACGGAAGACTCGAGTTCAATATGGGAAATCTTGATTCTCTCGCGGAAATTAGCATACGGAATGTTCGGATTGAAGTGGTAGCGGCCGAGTAGTACGAATACTGTTTTTGATAAGCTCGCCAGACTTGTTGAAGGTCTGGCGAGCTTATTTGGGTTTGCTGCAAATAGACAAAATACTGGTCAAGATCATTTTCCGTATGCGCTCATGTGTCTTCTATATTCGTATAAAGACTTCCATATACGAATGAAAAAGACACTGAGGGGGCGGCTAAAATAAAAGAGGTATTGCGCTGACCTATTGCGTTCAAGTGCCGATTATAAGTAACTGAGCTTCCTTCCGCAGCTCTCAGTTTTCCTATCGAGATTTGTAGGACATAGGCAGCTTTGGTAGTGGACACCTCCTTGAGCTCTTTCACATTATCGGTCTCAAGGTTTCCCGTGTCCACTTTTACATTACTAGATCACTTTTGAGTTGTCGCAAATTCTGCTACAACTCAAAAAGTTGTGTAGCAGAATTTACTTGAAAAATATATGTACTAAATGACCGAAATATTATATAATTTCGGTAAGAAAGTACGGTGATGGCTATGAATCAAAAAGATGTAATCATGAAATTAGTATACGAGAATAACGGAAAAATTCAAACCAAACTTGTGGTGGAGCAGAACCTTCGAAAAGAAGCTTTGCGAGAGCTTGTTATTGAGGGTAAATTGGTTCGTGTTTGCCGTGGCCTGTACATGTTTCCGGAAACAAGTGTTGATGAGTATGAGATTTGTCATCTGAAGATCCCCAAAGGTATATTTTCCTATGACTCAGCACTGTATCTTCACAAGCTTTCTAATCGTGTTCCGCAACTGCTGCATATGACGATCTCGTATGACTATAAAGTGACCGGGGTTCGGGAAAAGAGCTCGAATGTCGTTTTTCACTATGTGAGTCCGGATATTCTGGCATTAGGAAAAACAACAGTGAATACAGCTTTTGGCGCACAAGTAATTTCCTACGATCCAGAGCGCACTATTTTGGATATTATTAAAGATAAAGATAAAATGGATTCTCAGACATTCACAGATGCTCTGAAATTCTATTTCGAAGGCAAAAACAAAAATCTCTTGAAGCTTGCAAAATATTCAAAGGTGATGGGTTTATCCCAAAATCTTGCTGTGTATACGGAGGTGCTCCTGTGATGAAAAGCCCGGAACAGCTTAAAGGTGCGATTCGCAATATTGCGGAGAAGAAGGATATCCAAGCTGCCGCTGTTCTGCAAATGTTTCTATTTGAACGAATCATCGAACGCCTTGCATTGTCATCCTATAAATATCAATTCATTCTGAAGGGCGGATTACTGATTTCTTCCCTAATTGGTGTTGACCAGCGGACTACGATGGATATGGATACAACGATTATAGGATTATCAGTCGATGAAGAGACAATGACCCGCGTGATTTCTGAGCTCCTTAATATTGATGTCAATGATGGCATTGTTTTTACTTTGAAAGAACTGAAACCCATCCGGGAAGCAGATCAATATGAGAATTTCTGTGCAACAATTTTCGCGGACTACGGAAAGATACACGCCACACTTAAGATTGACATAACGACGGGCGATGCAATTACACCAAGAGAAATATCGTACAGGTATCCGTTCATGTTTGAGGACAAGAGTGTATCTGTTATGGCATATCCACTTGAAACGATCCTGGCTGAAAAATATGAAACTATCTTGAGAAGAAATATTACCAGCACAAGAGCCAGAGATCTATACGATCTGTATACCTTGTACAACATGAAAGAAAAAGAGATTCACATCGATGTTCTTCGTGAAGCAATTCTGAAAACGGCTAATAAACGAAATTCATCAGAATATCTGAATCAGTATGAAGACATATATGCGCTGATGAGTGAAGATTCCTCTCAGGAGAAAATGTGGTTGGCATATCAGAGGTCAAATTCATTTGCTAAAGAGATTTCATTCCAGGATGTGATAAAATCCATACTAGCTATCGGCAAACTTATTAAAACATAAACTCAGAAATTCTGAATAAGATCACGGTTGAATATCGATTCCGATAAGTGCCGATAAAGAACCAATAAGCGCCGATAAGCGCCGATAAATTGTAATTAGAACATCTCAATGATTTGCATGGAGCGAAATTATGAAAGTATTTGACGTCATTCCGAAAGGGTTTTTCAGCATTCTCTCTGGGAAAAACAGAGATATATATTCTGAAATGTTGCTTGTTGTTCGCCAGGAATATAAACGGTCAATACATCTTGATAAGAATATTTTACTGGATCAGATGGTAGATCGCTTATTGGAATTGAACCTTCTGATGGACGTAGAAGCAGAAATACTTGAAATATCTGAAACCTCTGAAGATGACAGGGAAGCAACAAAAAATACTGATGATAATAGCTGGCTTGGTGACTCTGACGGACTGTCGTTTTCAGGGATGGCTTATGCGATTTTACGTCGACTGCTTTCTGCGGGATGGCTCGAGCAGGAGCAAAAGGCAAGTTCTTTTGATTTGCAGATAACGATTCCTTCTTATAGCATCAGCATGATGGAACTTCTTTATGAAGTTACGCAGGAGGACACCAGAGCCTATCAGAATTATGCGTTTGGTGTGTATTCAGCATTGCGGTCTGTTTTTGATTCGCAGTCGGAGAGCTACCTATATACAGCTCTGCACAATGCCTGGGACAATAGTCAGCAGCTCGCGGATGCACTGAAGAAGCTGCTCAATAACATTCGCAGATATCACCGGATGCTGGGAGAATATGCTTCGTCCAATGAAATTCTACGCGAACATTTTGAAGGATACCAGCAGTTAGTAAACGAAAGAATATTTCATCCTTTGGTTACAAGAGATTCCGTTCAACGTTTCCGCCAGCCAGTACTGCAGATGATTTCGCAGATTCAGGATGACTTTACTATAATAGAAAAAATGGTTCATCAGGCAGCAGCTGAAAAGCATTACAATAATGAAGCAGATGCGACGACTGGAGTTTTGCAGATGCTTCATGAAATTTTCGATATTTTTGATAATATTGAAGAAGTAATGATGGAAATTCAAAAAAAGAACAATAGTTATACTAAAGCATCCATCGATAAGCTGATATATTTGTTTAATCAGGACAGAACGATAAAGGAGCAAATTGCTCATATATTGATGCAGTTTCATCAGCTTTCCGAGGCATCAAAAACCGACTTGTCGGAGAGCATCCGGCTGTCCCGGCAAGCATATTTTGCGGAAAGTTCGCTTTTTTCGAGAGGCAAACGTACTCTTCGATCTACAGAGATGCCACTTAAGATCGAAATATCCACAAAGAACGATCAGGATCTAACCGGGTTTTTGAAATCTGCCAATACACGGTATTCCCACGAAAAGGTTATGCATTATGTGGAACAGGTCTTTGCCGGTAGGAGAATTATTCATAGTGAAGACTTTCCGGCGGAGACAGATGAACAATTTATTCTGCTTTTGCTGGCTGTGATTAAAGGAAGTGAGGCCCGTTCGTTCTATCGGGTTGAATTTTTAGATGGTATGATCGAAACAGGTAAATTTCGTTATCCGGATATGCGGTTTGTTTCAAAGGAGGAGAAGAAATGAACGAATTGTGGCTCGAAACATATGACAAAATGAGTTCATCTGAGAAGAACCAACTCGTTCGCTGCATAAATTCTCTGCTTTCAAGAACATTTCTTTTGTCAGAAACATATGATGATAATGAGAAATTAATGAAGGGTAACAGCGATTACCGATTGGTTGATCTTTATTTTGACTGGGTTCACAATTACCTGTCAATTGCCGGATGGGACTTGATTAAAGACCGCAATTTGGGTGTTATCTATATTGAGAGTTCGTATTCTTATAATCGATTGTCTATAAACAGCATGACTACACTGATTTTGCTGACGATTCGTCTTCTGTATGATGAGGAGAGAGATAAACTTGTATTACGAAAAGAAATTCCGCTTACAACCGGAGATGTGGTTACTCGCTTGTTATCATTTAATGCTCTGAAAAAAAAGCCGTCAGATAAAGACCTTCAGGACGCACTTCGTCTGCTTAGCCGCTATAATCTCATAATTAGAATAAGTGGAAACTGGCAGGATGCTCAGTGTCAGTTTCTCGTGCTTCCAAGTATTCATCTTGTTTTGGAAGGCGATGCTATCAGTCGGATTTATCAGAGTCTGCAGAACAACGATGATGATGCGTCTGAACAGGTATCTGCCGATGATGGAGAATTACTGCCCGGCATTGAGGAGGACATATGAAATCTCTGACCCGCATGCTTCTGGTAAACTGGCACTACTATGATTTAGAATGGATTGAATTTGACAATGTGAATTTTCTGACCGGAAAGACCGGATCGGGCAAGTCCACAATCGTTGATGCGCTGCAGATTGTTCTTCTCGGTGATACCAATGGACAGCAGTTCTTCAATAAAGCGGCTAACGAGCGATCCAAAAGAAGTCTTAAGGGATATTTGCGCGGCGAATATGGTGAAGATGGAGAAAATGGTTTTTTGTATCTTCGAAACGGTCCATTCACCAGCTATCTTGTTTGTGAAATCTATGATTCCGAAAAAAACAAATATATAACTTTCGGAGTAACTTTTGACTGCAATTACTCTCCGACGGACGACAATATTTTCTTTATACTTAAAGACAGTATTCCGGAAAATGCATTTCTTAAAGATAAAACACCGCTGGAGATTAAAGATTTAAAATACTATCTTAAGTCTCATTATGAGAAAAGTCAGTTTGATTTCTGCACGACAGCCAGAGAGTACCAAGAGAAACTTATGGGACACTTGGGCGGCCTGAACCGCAGATACTTTACACTTTTCAAAAAAGCGGTTTCTTTTACTCCCATTACGGATATCGAGAAATTTATCACGGAAAATATATGTGATGCCAAGAAACCGCCGGATCTTTCCGGCATGCAGGACAATCTCAGACAATACAGGAAACTCGAACAGGAAGCTCTTCTGATGCAGAACCGGATCGATGATCTGGAGAAGATTCAGGTACTATTTGAGAACCTGCAGGAAGAGAAAAAGAAATTGCTTTTGTATCAATTTCTCATAGTGCGTTCCGAAGAAGAAAGCTTGAATATAAAGTATTTGGAGGCACAAAATAATCTAAGCGATCTTGAAAAGAGTCTTCAATTTGAAATGGATGCATGCAATCAGAGAGATTCAGAGCTGGAGAGACTTCATACGGAGCATGCGCTTCTGATTGAAGAAAGAGGTCAAAACGATTTATACAAAAAACAGCAGGATCTAACAAGTGAGAAAGAACGGTTGGAGGCGAGTGCCAATGAGCTGGCGGCAGGAATTAAAACGCTTGTCAGCCGCCTTAACCAGTATGGACTGCAATGGCGACTGTCGATTGAAGAAGCCGTATCATTTTTGAAAGACCTCGAGCAGGAACCTCTTAATTCTTCCATTAAAAAAGAAGTAAGTGAATTAAAGGATTCAATAATTCCTTTTCAAAAGACTGCAGAAATACTTTTGGACATTCGGGATTCAAACCTAGGGCTTCTTACCTGGGAGGGATATAATTCCTTTCAGGCAGACTTCGATACTTTTCAGACGAAGAAAATATTGCTACAGAATCGTCTGGAATCTCTATCAGTACGAGCGCAAGAGGAGCTCGAGGACTGCCGGCTCCATATCAGCGAACTGGAGAAAGATATCAAGCCCTTTGATTCAAAGATGATTTGGTTCAGAGACGAACTTGTCAGGTACCTTTCCGATAAATTCGAACGAGTGGTTCAGGTTGATATTCTTGCTGATCTTCTGGAGATCAAGACGAATAGGTGGGTTAACGTAATTGAAGGATATTTGAATCGCCAGAAACAGTATCTCCTGGTTGAACCGGAAGCCTATGAAGAAGCTATGTGTCATTACGATAGACTGCGCCGCGAAAAGCATCTCTATGACGTTAGCTTGATCGACGGAGAGAAAGTCCGTAAAAAGGTATCACAGACCGTTCGTGGAAGCCTTGCAGAAGAAGTTGAGACGGATAATCAATATGCCAGAGCCTACATTGATTTTCTTCTTGGAAATGTTATGAAATGTGACAAAGTTGTCGATTTACGTAAATATGATAAAGCAGTCACAGATCAGGGTGTGATTTATCAGAGCTTTGTTACAGGATCCATTCATCCGCGGTTATGGGAAGTTCATCTTATCGGTAAAAAGTCGATTGAGATGCAGCTAAGGAAGCAAAAGGCCCTTGAGCCGGAACTTGTGAAAAGAATGGATCTTTTAGCCGGCTGTGTCAAGAAATCAAAGGCACTTCGTCCTCTGGAGGCAATGAACCAAAATGAAGTAACGGATCATTTTGAGTGGATTGAAAAAGCCAAAGGAATCCCTGCACTTCGAGCGAAGATCAAGTCTCTGCTAAATGAACTGGGGAAATTTGATCTTTCCTGGATTGCTCATATTACGCAGAGTATTCTAGAAAAGAAGCTGAAAATAGACAAAGTATCCGGATTGATTTCCGAATCCAAAGAGAAGATCGGCGGTATTCGTGCCAAAAGAAATACCCAGAAAGACGAAAATATTCCGGAACTTATTGACCGGCTGAATATCGCGCGCGCAGCCGGCAAGAAATATCCTGCAGATCTGACAGACGGATCCGGAGAAGAGAAGTTCCAAAGTGAACTTGCTGCCAAAAAGAACCCGGAAAAAATTGCGCAGGATTATCGTGCTCAGTTAGGGATCAGAAGCAATGCTGTGATTCAGACACAAAGCAATCTGACCAATTCTAGGTCAACCTATAATAGTACCTATAATTATTCTTATGATGTCACGTCTTCCAGCAATGCGAAATACAATAAACATCTATTTGATCTTAAACAGGAAGAGCTTCCTAAATATGCCGATAAAATTCAAAATGCCAAGAAAATGGCAAATGAACAATTTGCCAGTCAGTTTCTAGCTGAGATGAAGGGAAATATTGATGACGTAAGGGACCGAATCAATGAACTTAACCGTGCGCTCAAAAATTCAGCGTGGGGGACGGATCGATTCAGTTTTCAGATTAGAGAAAATCCGGATTACAAGCGATTTTACGATATGATCACCGACCCGATGTTAATGGATGGTTATAATCTTATGTCCCAGCTATTTCTGGAAAAGCATGGGCCGGCTATTGATGAATTGTTTTCCAGAATTGCTGATCTTGGCGATGCTGCAGATACAGACGCAAGAGCACAGATGGAAAAGAATATTAGGCTCTTCACTGATTACAAAACGTACTTGCGCTTTGATATGATATCAACGGATGAAAACGACAATCGACAGCGTCTTTCAAAGACACTTTTGAAAAAATCAGGCGGAGAGACACAAACACCTTTCTATATTGCGATTCTGGCGTCTTTTGCTCAGCTATATCATATAAATGATAAGAAACGTAATTGCTTCAGACTGATTATTTTTGATGAAGCTTTCAGTAAAATGGATGGAGAACGAATTCGTGAAAGCATTTTGCTTCTGAAAAATATTGGTTTTCAGTGCATTTTATCGGCGCCGCCGGAGAAAATCGGAGACATCGTACCTTTGGTGGATCGAAATATCGTCGTCATTAGAAATGGACAGTCTTCTAAAACACATTCCTTTGATGCGCTGCATCCGGCGCTTGCAGCGATCATGGAAGGAGACGATGAAGATGAAGTTGACAATGAGAATTGAGTTTCTGATTCTTAATAAACTTTTGGACAAATATGAGAAGAGTTCTCACTATCGGGAAACATCCTTGTCCAACCGAAGGGTAATTATCAGATTAGGCTCAAGATCTTTAGATTTGAAGGAATATGATATTGAGAACTATGATAAGAAAATGCAGATTCATACGGCTGTTTCTCGTCTTTCGGAAATGAACCTCATTGGATATAAGTGGGAACGCGCAGAAGAGGGCAATATTTTGGCCGAAATATGGCTGTCTTTAGAGAATCTAGATTCAGCGTATAGAGAGGTAGGAAGAATTCCCAAAAAAGACGTGGTGAATGATGTCCTATCACAAATTCAGCAGATTTTATCCTCGTCAGTCACTCCAATCGATTCAGACGCGGGTTCATGGATACTGCCTGGTCTGGAAGAGATATACAATTCATCCAAAGCTTCGTTGTCAATATCGTCTGCTTTACCAGTCGACTACGAGTTGGCAGGAGCTTTCCTAAAAGTCCTCAACGATTTGTCCCAACCGAATTTTCCTGAAATATCTATCCGTGCATTCAGCCTGTCCTGCTTTCATGATTCCAAATATCTGGAGAAAAATCTATTCTCGCGATTATTATCGTTTGTACGAAATCAATGTCCCAATTTTCGTGATATACCTGCAGAAGAAGCCGTTCCTGAGATTGAACTTCTTGAAGCAGTAAATTTATATAGAAACCCGGAGATTTATGAATTCTGTGGCGCGGTTCAGGTGACCTTTCGAGCATCACAGTTAAATGCAAATATGACCATTGATTACGGGATTTTCGGGCGAGGAGCTGCTCTTCATTCAGGTAGTCTAACCGATGTGATTTCAATGGATGCACCGGAAATATCCAAAGTCCTATTCATCGAAAATAGGACGAACTATGAGGATTACATAACAGGCAAGCGAACATCCGATGAACTGGTAATTTTCCATGGGGGATTTCACAACAAGAAGAAAGCAAACTTCTTTCGTTTTTTGGTAAATGCGGTTCCATCAACTGCAGAAATTTATCATTGGGGTGATATTGATCTAGGGGGTATGAAAATATTTATACAAATCCAAAAAGATATAGCGCCGAATCTCATACCATATAAAATGGATAGCCAGACGCTCCTGACTATGAAAAACTATGGGATTTCCTATTCTCAAGCCTATCAAAATCAACTACTCAAAGCGGTTGAGATGTCTGAATTTCTTCAATTTTCAAAACTCATTCAGGCGATGTTGGAAACGGGGCTGAGGTTAGAGCAGGAAGCATTTCTCATGGAAAAGATAAAGGGATAGGATCAGCGTCTTTAATCCAATAACCGGTCTGCATACTACCTATTATGAATACTTCTTTACATGAAGGTAAGGATATGAGTGCCGACCAAAAAGGAAATGATATCAAAATTTGACTATTCTCAAATTCTTGGTTATACTAAAAACAAAGAAATATGTATAAATATTGATTTGAGCATGTAATGGGAGGAGGAAAGAAAATGGCGAAAAATGCAGTTAGAGGCAGTTCTATGGAACGTAAGATTATTAGTGTTTCAGGAAAGCGGCAGATAACCATACCACAGAAGTATTTCGAAATGTTGGGCTTCAGCAACGAAGCCGAATGCATTCTGCAAAATAATGCAATTGTCATTCGCCCTATCCGTGAAAATACAGGCAGCGAATTTTCTGAGCAAATTCTTGCTGATTTGATTTCTCAAGGATTTTCAGGACAAGAGCTCCTTGTAAAGTTCAAGGAAGTGAGCAAAAAAATCACTCCGGCCATGGATAAACTGATCGATGAAGCAGACAGAATTGCAAAGGGTGACCCAAATAGTGCTACCATGACGGATATCTTTGGAGCGGGGGACAAATAGATGTATGAACTCCGTTTCACAGGAGCAGCAGAAAAATATTTGAGGAAAGTTAAGGAAAAGGGTCTCAAGAAAGCTTTTCAAGAAGCCCTTCAAAAAATAAGCAGTGACCCGTACGTCGGCGAGTTGAAAACAGGTGATCTGGCAGGGGTTTATTGCCTTGATGTCTACTACAGCAAAACCAATTATGAGCTAGCCTACAGAATCTATGAAGAAGACGGGCAGATGGTAGTTGTGATTCTTGCCGGTACACGAGAAAACTTCTATGATGAACTGAAAAAATATATGAAGTAGATCCTGTTTTATTTGTTTAGTTCACTGTTTTTAAATATTATGCAACATTGCCAAAAGACACAAAACAAACTAATCCCCATTGGAACAAACAAAAAGCCCGCATCCCTTACAGGCTGTAGGCTTATCGTTTGGAGCCGATTAACGGATTCGAACCGTTGACCTGCTGATTACAAAAAATAGGAAAGGCTGTTTGGAGTGTTGGTTAGTTTCCTGTAGATGGCTGCAAATAGGGCGTTTGCAGGGTTTTTGTTGTGGTATCTTTTGGCGAACATTTGTTTGTTTTAACATAAATTATGTTAAAATTATGTTCAAGCCAACTGTTTGAGATCAGGGAGGAAGGATTAGCTAATATGCTGAAGCTTGTTGCAATTTTCAGATGGCTTTCTCCGTGGACATAACGTAATTGCGATTTCAATTTTCTCCTTGTACTTCGAGTAGCTTTCTTTCAGTCATTTCTCTCAGGATCTGTCTTGTCTGAGAGGCTTTAAGATTCAATGCTTCCATTGCTTCAGAACTTGTAATAGAATCATGGGTTTTCAAGTAATTCATAATACATATGTAGTTTGAGTTCGTTATCGCCGGTTTATCGCCGGTCATTGCCGGTAATGACTTGTCTGGATGTCGGTTTTCTTCAGTCTGTTCATTTCGTTCAGCAACACTTTCCGGGTAAGGGTATGCAATTCGAAGAAAATTAGTTGAAAAACTAAATACGGACCGATCATATTTTTTCAAAATACGAGGAATTCCTGAACCAATATGCTCAACTAGGCGTACATCTTTGAAGATGCGCATCAGCTCTCTGTTTTTGGGAGCTGAAAAACCTTGATAAAATTCTTCTTCGTGGCCTGAACGAGTGATTCGAGTCAGCAGAACATTTCAATACCCAATCGATTAAAGATTAAAAAATATCACCTTTCTGCCTATACTGCCTATACTGCCTATACTGCCACTTGCTGCCACGTGGTAGAAGGCGGCAGTATGTGGTAGTATGATTTCATAAATGCTTCACTGAGAAAAAAGAGGTGATGATTCATATGATGGAAACGAGTCAAGTTGAATGGAAAAGGGAATTTACGGAAGATCTAAAAAAAGAACTTATCGCATTTGCGAATACGCAGGGTGGTGAACTTCTTGTTGGGATTGCAGACGATGGTTCCGTTCAGGGTTGATCTGGTAATGTAAAAGTGGACACGGGAAACCTTGAGACAGATAATGTGAAAGAGCTCAAGGAGGTGTCCTATGCCAAAGTACTACGACCGAGATACCAAAGTTGCCTATGTCCAGCAAATCGAAGAAGGAAAGATGAAAGCCAGCCAAGCCGCCAGGGATCTGGGTGTTGCCGAACAGACAATCTATAACTGGATCAAAGAGCTTCGTACCGATCCCAAAGCCGGACTGCCCGGAAGCGGGCACCAGAAGCCGGATGTCGAATATCAGAAGAAGCTTGAAAAGGAAAACAGCGAGCTGCGGAAGGAGGTTGAGTTTCTAAAAAAAGCGGCTGCGTATTTTGCGGTAGACCAGAAGAAAAATACGCGTTCATAAAAAAACAATCGCTGGTCAGCAAGAAACGTGGCTGTGAACTACTAAGTATCTCGAGAACGGGCTATTATCGGTGGCTGCGTCACCCAAAATGCGAAAAGCCAGATGTCCTCGGGCAGAAGATCAAAAGAACGTTTACTGCATCCAGAGGTACGTACGGAACCAGAAGAATCAAGGCCGCCCTGAAAAAAGAGGGACTTACCAGCAGCCGATCGACAATAGCCAAAAAGATGAAGCAATATGGACTTGTTGCCAGGGCCAGAAGAAAGACAAGAATGACAACAAACTCGAATCATAGGCTTCCTGTAGCCCCTAATCTGCTTAATCAGAACTTTGCGGTTGACAAGCCTAATCAGGTATGGGTAACGGACATCAGCTATTTTCAGACGACAC
>Ga0209800_10000079_pt1 | contig 215576 bp, 209 predicted proteins | sample Higcelweek8metaG_FD_187174 | JGI IMG/M metagenome (GOLD analysis project Ga0209800, IMG submission 187174) | Freshwater pond sediment microbial communities from the University of Edinburgh, under environmental carbon perturbations - High... | ecosystem: Environmental > Aquatic > Freshwater >... | reverse complement strand
TATTGGGAGGGTACGGGCATGGTGCGCGAAGAGGGTTACAAAAGCGGCCTCGTAGAGACCATATACATGATGACTGCCGCGGAATGCGGATGGATAGGCCTCTTTGCCCTGCTCATGTGGATGGGCTACTACTATTACCAAAACATACGCAATCTTTTCAGGTTCAAAGATTCCCCCCTTTTCTTCCTGCCTGCGGGCTTGGCCGGCGGCATGACGGCCGTCTACGGGCAATCCGTCCTTGAATGGATTTTGAAACAGCCGACAAATTTTTATCAGCTGATGATTGTGTTTGCAATAATCGCAGCTATGAAGCAAACTTACGACACATATAGGAAATCATCCAAATCCACCGTAAGAAGACGCTAAAATGAAAAAAACGGCCGTTTACATGTTTATTGACGCCCTCGGTTGGGAAATTGTGAACGAATACGGTTTTCTTACCGAAGAGCTTAAGAACCGCTATAAAATCAAAATGCAGTTCGGTTATTCCTCGACGGCTATTCCCACAATACTCTGCGGCGAAAAACCCGCCGTGCACGGACACTTCTCCTTCTTTTATTACGATCCCAAAAACTCGCCCTTCAAAAGCTTTAAGTATATAAAATACTGCTTTGGGGCGGGCTTGCACAAACACTGCATTTTAAACAGGGGGCGCGTGCGCCGTTGGATTTCAAAACTCTTTGCAAAAATGCAGGGGTATTCCGGCTATTTCCAACTTTACAGCGTGCCCTATGACAAGCTGCCCTATTTCGACTATTGCGAAAAGGGCAACATATTTGAAAAGGGCGGCCTTGCACCCGTCAAAAATCTGCGCGATGTTGCGCAAGAAAGCGGCATAGACTTTCTGATATCTGACTGGCACAATACCGAAAGGCACAATGTCGACGAGGCTCTGCACCGCATTAAGGCAGACAATCTTGACTTTGCATTCATATACACAGCGGCTTTTGACTCTTTCATGCATGACCACGTCTTTGACAAAAATGCCGTCGCCGAGCGCCTCAAGCGCTACGAAGCCTTTGGGCGAGAGCTTATAGAAGCCCTTGAAAAAAGCGGGCGCGACTACTCTTTCACGATAATTTCCGACCACGGCATGACCCCCACAAAAGGCACGCAAGACCTCATGAAAATCGTGGGCGATTTGGGGCTTAAATTCGGCAAAGATTACGCGGCTCTTTTTGACTCTACCATGATGCGCGTTTGGTATTTGAAAGACTCCGCGCGCAAAATCATACGCGAAAGGCTCTCAAAAGAAGACTGCTTGGGCGCTTTTGTAAGCCCCGAAGACAAAGTGCGCTACGGAATAAACTTCCCGAACGACAAATTCGGAAACGACATTTTTTTGATGGATGCGGGCGTGCAGATTGAGCCTTGCGACCTAGGCGTAAAAGCCATGGCGGGCATGCACGGCTACACCCCGGAGGACAAAGATTCTTACGCGGCGTTTTTATCGACCGCAAAACCCCGTTTTGAACCCTCGGAACTCACGGACTATTTCAAACTGATGAAGGCCGACATTGACGAACTTTCAAAGCAAAATGCCCCTGTCTCTAAATAGGCTTCTGGCCTTAAACACAGCTTCAAACTACGTGCTCATGGGCATAAGGATACTGCAAGGTATCCTTATCATGCGCTGGCTGTATCACTATTTGGGTGATGACTATTACGGCTTTTGGAGCATACTGTGGGCGTTTTTCTCATACATGATAGTGTTTAATCTGGGCTTCGGCGCGGCGTCGCAAAAATACACCGCAGAGCAGCTCTTTGAGCGCGACATCAAAAAATATAACGCCGTAATTTCCATAATTTTCACTTCATACTGGGCGATATCTATTTTGATATCGCTTGTCGTGGTGGCTGCCTCGTTTTACATCCCCGCGTGGACAAGCCTTACGGATCCCGTTAAAATCTCTGTCTGCCGCACGGCGCTTTTGATTTTCGGGATAGGCACGGCGTCAATATTCCCGCTGGCAATGTTTTCGGACATTTTGGCGGGGCTGCGCCTCATATATGTCAAAAACTTCGTGCTGCTTTTTATAAGGGTTGCGGAGGCTGCGGGCATATACACAATCATGATGCTGGACTGGGGCTTCATAGCCATAGTCAGCTACTCCGTAGGCATAAACATAGTATTTAACGGCCTTATGTATTTCATGGTTAAAAGCCGCATAAAAGGTTTCAGCCTGCGGCCGAGTTTCAATGTTGAAGCCTTCAAAGAGATATACAACTTCAGCGTCTTCGCCTATGTAAATTCAATAGGCAACCTGATTATCGCAAAGACAGACCGCTTTGTGCTAGGCGCAATTCTCGGCCTACCCGCAGTCAGCACCTACCAGCTGGGCACGCGCGTGCCCGAGATTTCGCAGACGCTGTCTTCGCAGTTCCAAGACAATGTGGTGCCCGTATCGGCAAACCTTATACATTCGGGAGATACGGGGGCGCTTTCAAAAATTTTGCTTTCGGGGATGCGCTTCGGCGCTTTCATATCGGTGGGTGCTACGGTTCTTTTTTATTCTATGACAGAGGCCACAATACGCTGCCTTTTTGACGCCGGCAACGACGACATTTTTTTAATCTGCAAAATATTTTTAATTTCGAGCTTCGTATCTTGCGCGGTGCGCGGCGTGCCCGCTCGCTACCTGCTTATGTCCGGGCGGCACAAGTTTGTGGCGCTCTCTACCGTGGCGGAGGCCGCGCTCAATTTGGCTTTGAGCATTTATTGGTGCCGTCAAATAGGGCTTATGGGCGTAGCCTACGGCACGCTTGTGCCAAACATCATCATTTCATGCTTTGTGCTTTTGCCGCCCTCTATGAAGGCGCTTAAATACGGTTACGGTGAGGTTTTCTTGATTTTCGTAAAACCGCTTATCGCGGTGCTGCCCGCCCTTGCAATCTGCGAAGCCGCCAAAATCTATCTGGGAGACGCCTTGCTTGACATATTCACGCTGACTGCGGTCTACGCGGCGGCTGGGGCCGTATACGCGGCTATAAGCTGGATGTTCGTCCTCACAAAGACAGAGCGCAAATTCATCTCCGACAAACTAAAGTTTCTGAAAAAAGTCGCATGAAGAAAATCAGCATAGTTATGCGCTCGCGCAATGATGCGGCTTATGCGCCTCTCACGATTGAAGCGTTTTTAAGCCAGAAGCGCGACGACTTTGAAATCCTTTCTTTTGACAATGCGTCTGCCGACGGCACCGCAGAAATCATCGCGCGCTATCCGCAAATACGCAAGTTTCACGTGCCCGAAGGCGCATACGTGCCCGGCAAGGTTTTAAACGCCGCCGTCAAAGAGGCCGTGGGAGAGATAGTCGTCTTTAACAACGCAGACGCGGTGCCGCAGGGCACCAACTGGCTTTCGACGCTTGTAGCGCCCATTGAAAGCCGCAAGGCGCAAGCCTCATACGGCAGGCAAATTTGCCGCCCCGATGCCGACCTTTGGGTGCGCGCAGACTACGCAAAGGGCTTCCCGCAAAATCCGCAAGACGCCCTGTCAGGTTTTTTTTCAATGGCGAGCTCTGCTGCGCTGAAAAGCGTTTTTGAAAGCGCGCCTTTCAGCGAGACCATAAAATATTCAGAAGATGTGCACTGGGCGCGCAGGCTTGAAAAGCTTGGTTTTAAAATCGCATACGCCGCGGGTGCCGAGTCTGAGCACTCTCACAACTACACCCTTGAGCAGATTAAAAAGCGCTTTGCCGGCGAGGGCATTGCCGATGCCGAGATTTACGGACGCGCGCAAAGCTTTGCGCGCTTTGCAAAAGGGCTCGCGGGGGCAATATTGCGAGACGCCCTGCCCGCGCTTAAGGCGGGCGGCCTAAAAGAATTTATGCGAAATTTAAAAATCAGATACATACAAAAAAAATCTTATTACGACGCGCGCGGAAAGGCGGCCGCGAAATGAAAATCTTAAACGTCATGCGACGCCTGTCGTTTGAAGAATGGGGCGGCACAGAAAGCGCCGTCTGGAACGCTTCAAAGTGCCTGATTAAAGACGGCTGCGAGGTTGAAATATGCGCAACAAGCGCGCTATGCCCCACCCCGTTTGAGGAGCGCAGCGGCATAAAAATAAGCCGCTATCCCTACTTTTATCCGCATCTCTTCTTGAGTGCGCAAGACCGCGCAATTCTCGATAAAAAGGGCGGCAATCCGTTTTCATTCGGCCTATACAGACATCTTTTAAATACGCCCTTCGACATATTGCACACGCACGCCATGGGCAGGCTTGCAAAGCTTTGCATAAAGGCCGCGCATTGCAAGAATGTGCCTAGCGTAATATCGTTTCACGGGGGACACTACGACGTGCCGCAAAGCGAGTTTGACGAAATGGCAAAACCCCTGCGCGGCAAGCTCGGCTACGGCAGGCTTATAGAAAAGGCGCTCGGTCTTGACTTTGATATTGTAGAGCGCGCCGACGGCATAATCTGCGTGGGTCCCAATGAAAAGCTCGAGATTGAAAAACGATTTCCGGGCAAGCCCTGCGCGCACATCCCAAACGGCGTAGACTGGCGCAAATTCGCAAAGACGCCCGCGTTTGACTTTAGAAAAGCCTACAACATAGCCCCGCAAAAAAAACTGATACTTTGCGTGTCGCGCATAGACTACCAAAAAAACCAGCGCGCCTTTGTGCCGCTGCTTAAAGAGCTTGCCGCGCGCGGGCTTGAGGCGCACTGCGCGATAGTTGGCTTTGTTACCTCAAAAAGTTATTTTGAAGCGCTCAAAGAAGACATAGCGCAAGCGGGTATGCAAAATAGCTTCACACTCATAGAGGGCTTGCCGCCCGATTCCGACGAGCTTCTTTCGGCCTACAAAAGCGCGGACTTGTTCATGCTGCCCAGCGTGCATGAGCCCTTCGGCATAGTCGCGCTTGAGGCGTGGGCTGCGGGGCTGCCCGTTGCGGCTTCGGACGTCGGCGGCCTTAAGACGCTTGTCGAAGACGGCCGCACGGGGTATCTCTTTGACGCTTTTAGCGCCGACTCTATGGCGCAAGCCGCCTTAAACGCGCTTGCAAACGCCCCGCAGATAACGCAAAACGCGCTTTGCACGGTCAAAGAAAAATATTCTTGGGAAGCTGTTGCCGACCTCATCAAAAACTTTTACGGGGAACTGCGCGATGCTCAAAAAAGGCGCTAAAATACTTTTCATATCTCAGTATGCGGGCTTCATAGGCGGGCTTGAAAAATACATATATTCCGTTGCGTCTTTGCTTAGGCAAAACGGTTTTAAAACGGCTTGCCTCTACGCCGAAAAAACCGGCAACTTTGAAAAGTTTGCATCGGCCTTTGACGATGTGTTCGATATGTCGTGCCTCTCAAAAATTTCAGAGGCTGACTTTGACTTTACGACCATGCACAAAATTTCGGAGCCGGCGCTTCTTTTAAAAATATTGCGCAGATTTTCTCCGACACTCTTCGTGCACGACCATGACTATTACTGCCCCAAAGGTTACAAATACTATTTTTACAAGCGCCTCAACTGCCGCAGAGCCTACTGCCCCGTTTTTTGCGCCGCCTGCGCAAGCATAGTGCCGCCGCGCCATTTTGCGGCCGCGCCGTTTAAGTTTTTCAAGAAGAATTTTTACGATGCCCCGAGACTTTTTAATCGCGCAATGCGCTGCCCCAAGTTCGTCGTGCTTTCAGAATTCATGAAGGCGCAGCTTTTGCATAACGGAGTTGAAGAAAATGACATTACCATACTTCACCCGTTCATTGAAATACCCGCCGAAACGCGCGCGCAAGAAAATGCGCGAAATGTAAAACCGTCTATACTTTTTGCGGGGCAACAGGTGATGTCGAAAGGCACTCCGTTTTTTTTGGAGGCCGTAAAAGCCATGAAGACCGATGCCGACGTTTTCATAATAGGCCACGGCCCGCGCCTTGAAGACTTTAAAAAACTGTCCGAAGACATGGGGCTTAAAGACAAAGTGCGCTTTGAGGGCTGGGTGCAAAACCCCTCGGCGTATTTTGAGCGCGCAAGCGTGCTGGCCTTCCCGTCGATGTGGCAAGAGCCTTTCGGGCTTTCGGGCGTCGAGGCGCTTGCCTACGGCAAGCCCGTTGTAGGCTTTGATGTGGGCGGCGTTTCAGAATGGCTAAAAGACGGCGTAAACGGCCTGCTCGTGCCCGAACGCGACGCCCTTAAAATGGCGGCCGCTTTTGACAGACTTTTGGGCGACGACGCCCTGCGCTTAAGCCTCGGCCAAAACGGCAGGGCGGGCGTAATCAACAATTACGGCAAAGAAAAATTCCTCTCAAACTTCTTAAATTTAAAATGAACCTTCTTGTAAGTTGCATGGGTTATGACGGCGGCAAATCAGGCATTTCCGCCTATATGAGAAACGTGGTCAAAAACCTCGGCGGCAAAGGCCATGAAATTACGCTGGTAGTCGAGCCCGACGCCGTCAAAGATTTTGAAGGCTTTAAGCAGATTGTTGCGCCAAAGATTTTTTCAAAATCGGCGCTTGGTATGCTTTGGCACACTTTCATACTGCCCTTTTACGGAAATTTGGGAGATTACGACTGCCTGCTGATTTTGGCCGCAAACCGACGCTACGCCCTTAATTCAAGCATACCGCGCATAGGGGTTGTGCACGACCTTTCGCAATACAGGGTTTCAGGCAAATACGATTTTTTCCGCATGCTTTATTTAAAGCATATACAACCTTTTTTGGGGCGCCGCATTGAAAGCCTTGCGGCAATAAGCCTTTCAACCAAGGCCGACATAGAAAAATTCTGGCGCGTCGACCCGTCAAAAATCACGCTCAACTATAACGGGTTGGTAAAAATAAAGGACAGGGACGACTCTGTTTTGACGCGCCTTAAGCTCACAAAATATATCTACTATGTGTCGCGCATAGAGCATCCTGGCAAAAACCACCTGAATTTAATCAAGGCCTTTGAAGCCCTGCCCAAAGAATTGAAAGATGAATACAAGCTCGTATTTACCGGTTCTTCATGGTCCGGGGCGGAAATTGTAAAAAGCTATGCCGAAAATTCAAAAGACAAAGACCGCATAGTCTTCACGGGATATGTTACGGACGGAGAGCTGGGCAGTCTTTACGAACACGCCTCCGCCTTTGCCTTCCCTTCGTTTTCAGAAGGCTTTGGGCTGCCGCTTATCGAGGCGATGAGTCTGCGCGTGCCCTGCGTATGCTCTAACGATTCCGCCCTTGCCGAAATCGGCGCGGACGCCGCCTTGACCTTTAACCCGCACAGCATAACCGAAATCAAAGACGCGCTTGAAAAAGTGCTTACCGACCGCGATTTGCGCGCGGTTCTTGCCGAGCGCGGGGTGAGGCGCGCCGCCGTATTTGACTGGAATTTGCACGCCGACATACTTATAGAAATGTGCAAAAAAGAATACGTTAAGAATTCAAAGCTGCGCATCTTTGACATAAATTTCGACAACGCCCGCATGCCCGAAATAGTCTCAAACTTTGACGCCACAATACAAAGCGGGCAAAAAAAGAGCGTGGGCTTCATAAATACGCACTACCTGAACACAGCCTATGAAAACCGCGCCCAAATTGCGCGCTACAACACTTTTGACTATGTGCTGCCGGACGGCAGCGGCGTCAGCATTGCGTGTAAAATCATGGGTTACAGATACCGCGACAATTTAAACGGCACAGACTTGCTGCCCAAAATTTGCGAACTCGCCCAAGAGCGCGGCTACACGCTTTATTTTTTCGGCGGCAAAGAGAGCGTAAGCGCAAAGGCCGCAGAAAATCTGCTTAACGCCTACCCCGCCCTGAAAATCGTAAAGGCGCGCAGCGGCTACTTCACAAAAGAGGGCGAGGCCGCAATCATCGCCGAAATCAACGCGCTTAAACCGAATTTTCTCTTTGTGGGCTTTGGCGCTATATTGCAGGAAAAATGGGTGTCTGAAAATCTCGATAAGCTTGACGCTTCGATAGTCTTTGCAATAGGAGGCGTAGCCGACGTATATTCCGGCAACCTTTTCAGGGTAAACCCGAAGCTTCGCGAATGGGGGCTTGAGTGGCTGGGCAGGCTTTATCAAGAGCCCGTGCGCCTCTTTGGCCGCTATGTGATAGGCAATCCGCTTTTTGTGTTGCGCGTAATAAAATACAGGCTTTTTAAAAAGCTTTGATTTTTGCGCACACGGCCGGACAACTAAAAATGCGCCGCGCAAAATCTGCGCGTAAAGCCTGCGCTTAAGGCAGCGGCGCGTAGCCTTCAAGTTTCTTTAAGTCCGGCGCGGGCTTGCGGGTTTTAAGGGCTTGCGACGGCTGCCACCCCGGCTCTAAAAGCCATCCCGAAACCGCGGCCGCTGGCGCTATGGTTTCAGAAACCGTAAATTCGCTGGCGGCCACAGAGAAGGCCTCGACATTGGCAAAGCGCCGCCATATAGGCCAATATTTTGAAACCGCCTTTGAAAGCGCCTTCTCGTCTTTGCCGCCCTCGCCCAGATATTTTTGTTCAAAAAGCATGGTAGGCGGCGGCGCAAAATCGCGCTCGGGACGCGGATTGTAAATGAGCCCGAAAGCCAGCTTCACGCACTCTTGCGATATCCCGAAAGTGTTGCGGTAGGGCGTAATGCCCGGTATATATTCTGCAATGCCGTCGGCGTAAGAAGCCAAATCGAGATACTTAAGCGGATAGTTTTTGCCGAGCCCCGCCGTCATGGTTTGCCCGCTCGGATTTGCGCCGTTATGCCAGTCGTTGCATAAATACGCAGCAGCGCGGTATTTTGGGTCTTTGGTGATTGTGTAGGCCGTCATGAAAAACTTTGCGTTATTCATGGGGTGATACTTGCCCCAAGACATATAAGTTACATAGTGGTGTGTTACGTCGTGCCAAGCTATCCTGTAAGGATAGTTGTTGTCCAGCATCACAAGGCGCTCATCGGCGTAACGCAACATGCGCGCTTTACCCGTGTCGTATATTTTTGAAAGCGCACTTTCTTGCGCGCCGTAAACAAAAAGCTCCGTAAACAAAAGCGGATTGATGCGCCATGAAGTCTCCGCAAATTTTTGAGACATATCGTTAACGGCGGCGGCGCGCTTAAGATATTCTGCCTTGCCCGTAAGCAAATAAAGGTTGTAGGAAGCTTTGAAGACATATTCATTGGGCACGCTCGGCGCTTCCTTATATGTGAGAGTCTCTGCGGCAACAACCGTTCTGCCGCCGCTGTTTGTCTGAGACACGGGGTATGGATAGCTTTTAATAAATCTGTGAGACGGGTCCGAAGCCCAATCATACGCCTTTACCGCAGAATCCGCATACTTATTGCTTTGTACATCGGCCCCCGCTTTTTTAAGGGCGAGCGCAAGCATTGAGGCGTGCGCCGCATACTGCATTGTGCTTTCCATAGTCGCCGCCGAAAGGTAATAGCGCTGGGTATCGGTTGAGGGATTATAATCTACGGGGTGGCTCGTGGCCTCTATCCAACCGCCTACGGAACCGTCGGAATTTTGGGCATTAAGCCAAAGCGCCATACCCCAAGAGGCCTCGTCTAAAATGTCGGGTATGCCGTTTGCGGATTCGGGGATGTTTAACTGCCCGTCGGCAAAATTCTGCGGGCGCATAAGATACGCCGAAAGCAAATCATTCACGACGTCGTAGTGGTAGGGGCGGCGGTCATAGTCGGCGGCGTCATGCCAACCGCCGTGCAGGGGCAGCATGATGTCGGTCTTGATGGCATCAATAAGCTTAAACTGCGACACTTCAAAATCTACGGGCTTGCCTTGGGCGTCAAAAAAGCCGCAGTCGGAACGATTTTTGTCGGGGCGATAGTGGTTGTTGTTGGGGGGAAAGCCTCCCACGTAAGTATGCATGTGGCACTCGCTCATCAGCCAGTTTGTATAGGGCTTTTCTTTGGCAATGCCGCACCTTTTATGGTAAAGCCCCTTCATGTGGACGTAAAACGCCTCGCCTATGGCGGCGTTGCCTATAGCAAAATCATAAGAGCGGCCGAGAGCGGGTATGAACGCGTAATATGTCCCCTCTTTTGCAAAGTCGGAAAAATCAAGCTCCATGACGACTTCGCCCGTAAAGGGGGTAATGTCTTTATAGTAAGTTTCATGCCCGCGGCTCTTTAAAACGCCGGTGTAGACTTGTTTGCCCGAGGCCGCGTCGCAAAGATAAAAGCTTTGTCCTTCAAGCGCCGAAATATCAAGCGCGCCGAGAGTCCCCAACCATGCGCCTGCATAAGCGTATTTGCGGGGCGCTTGCGGCGCGTAACCCGCCTGATTCACCTTGATTATCCCGCTTAAATTCTGCACGGCGACGTATTTAAAAGGCACTTCTTCGCACAAAGGATTTTTCACTGCGTATGTCTTGCCCTCTTCAAGCGGCGCATCAAGTTTTAAGAAAGCGTAATGGCGCACAAAGGCGTTGCGCGTAAGCTTGGGCTCTCCCGTCTTCATATCGGTAAACTGGGCTTGCCCCGCAGGCTCAATCCAATAGCCGCCCTCTTTGATTTTTATATCGGGACTTATCGCAAAAGCTTCTGGATTTTGGTAGGCGGCAGCGATTACCGGCCTATATTTAAGTATGATTTCGGCACCCAATATATTGTAAAACAAATTCTTAGACCAAGACGCTAAATTTGCGGTGTTACTTTCTACGCCCTTTAAAAAGCTTCCGCATTCGGCCACAAAGCGCTCATTCAAAAAATCGTCGTAGGCACCCGCCAAGCAAATCGTTTTACTGTCTATAACATAAACTTTAAGCCACCCCTTGATTGGAACCGTTATTTCAGAATTCGGCTTGAATTTCCCCGTGGCATATTCTGCCGCAAAAGTTGCCGCACTTATGGCGTCGGAAATTTTAGACATTACGCCGCTTGAGCTATCTTGCTTTTTATCATCCACTTTAGTCTCGGTATCTTCGACGTTAAGCGGAGAGGCTTGGGCGCTTTGTATGGGGGCTTCGGGTATTTTACCGTCTATGCCTATATCCGTAAAAACATAAAAAAAGGCGATGACGCCCAAGAGCAATATCAAGAGGTTCCATACGGCCTTTTGTTTCATTAGTAAATTTGAGTTAAAATTCCAAAATGCTTTTGCTGGTAGCAATTTAGTAACCCAAAATGCGTATAATTCAAGTTTTAAATATTTATCCGATAAAAAAGAAACAGATATTATTATTGACAAAAGAATTCGAGGGTTGGAAATTTATCTTAGTAAAAATTAATATCTTAACGAATATGAAAAGGTTAATAAGTATTTTATTCATTACAACTTTTGCATTGGCTGCAAAGGCTGAGTATGTATTCAATAACGGCCTTATCGAAATAAGCGGCAATTCGCTTGTGAGCCTTGATAAAATAAACAATTGGGGCGCTTGGGACAGTTTCGGATATTATGTTTATGACAAGAATACATCAAAAGTCTTGTCTTACACCCATGTTGATTTTGATAAATCAGGCAAAGCGGTTTTGGGTAATTTTGAAGACGGTTCCACAATAGGTTTCTATTATGAAAGACCAAACGGCGACACGGTTTTGGGGCATATCCCGGACAAAAAGTGGGAAACCCCTCTTGAGGTCTACGGCTACGTCAACCCCGCCGACTCTTCAAGCGGCACCATTTTAAACTTGGGCAAGGGCAATCAGGTTAATTCTGGCATGAGGTTTTCAATAGCGGCTTCTTCAGTGCCCTCGGGACAGCCCTTGCCGGGCGCGCTGACAACATTGCTGGTATTTGTACTGATTGCGGGGCTGTTTTTCATAAAATCGCGTTTGGCAAAAGCGAAAAAGTCTTGATATACGCACCGGCAGAGATTTTTATGGACTAAGGCCGCAGGTGTATTTTGCGGCGGCTTGGCTTTCATGAAAATCCGTAAGACAGTAATTTATGCGTTTATCGCACTATCGATTTTTGCGGTTTTCGGTCTTGCCTATGTTTCATTTTTGATGGACGACACATCCGCGCTTCTTGCCGATGCCGCAAAAGCGATGTCTCAAAACAGACCCGAGAAGGCGCGCACACAATACTTGCTTGCGCTTAAAAAAGACTATTCCTGCGAGGAAGCCTATCTTGGCATAGCCCATATTGACGAGCTTAAGGGAAACTACTACGAAAGCGCCCAATGTTGGAGCAGCGCTTTTGCGCTTAACCCCCTTGATGCAGACTTGCGCTTAAGGATGTTTAGGGCGCTGATAATTTCTAGAGCCGATCAAATCCTGATTTCAAAATTCAAAGCGCTGCAAGACTCTGCCTTGATAGGCGACGAATATTTTTACCACTGCGTAAACGCATTCATGCGCCAAGGATTCGCGGACGAAGCGGCATTACATATCGCAGAACTCGCAAAGCTAAACCCAGATTACGCAAAACTCGCCGAAGGCAATCTGGCGCTCTTGCAGGCAAAAAGCGCGGCGGCAGAAGAGTTTTTTGCGGCAGCGGCAAAATCTCAAAAACCGTCCGTGCGCCTTTATGCGGCGCTGGGCAAGGCTCTGATATTGATAGAAAGACAAGACTATGAAGCGGCCAAAGCCGTAATAGCCCCCTTGCCGCTTGAAAACATACTGGCGCGCGCCGACATCCTGATTGCCAAGGCAGAATGCGATGTTGCTTTGGGAGACCCGAAATCCGCAATAAATCTTTATAAAGAAGCCTGGAAACTGCAGCGCGCAAACTTGGTCATACTTGTAAAAGCGGCCGAACTTGCCTTTTCGGTAGGAGACCCTTCAAGCATTGCTGAGCTTGAAGACCTGCTGGACGCGGACAATAAAAACCTGCTTATGCTGCGCCATTATCTCGGCGCGCTGCAATGCGGTGCCGACAAAAATTGGAAGAATGCCCAAAAGAATTTGGATTTTGCGGGGCCGCTCAAAAGCAGGAACGCCGCCATGCTCTTAAGCCTTAACTGCGCCATAGACGCAAAAGACCCCGACGCCGCGCTTGAAACCGCGCTTAAAATCCGCTTTGAAACCCTTGCGCCCGAAGTAGGGCGCGATGTTGCCGCAAGCTTAATAAATTTGATGCGCCTGCCGCAATCTACCCCGAACGCGCAGCGTGAGCTTGCCCTTGCGGCCCTGCGCGCGGATCCGCAAAACCTCAAAGCTTTAGATATAGCCGCAGAATTCGCCGTAAAAGACGCACGCTGGGAAGACGCGCTAAAGTTTGCCAACGCGTCTTTGGAAATAGACCCAAAAAGCGTAAGGCAATGCGTCTGCGGGGCGATAGCCGCTTTCAATTTGGGCGATTGGCGCGAAAGCCTGCGCCTTTGCGACCGCGGTTTGAAGCTTGAAAAATCATCCATGCTGATTTTGTGCGCCGCGCGCGCCTGCGCAAGCGGCAAAGACACATATAGCGCCTCAAAATATTATGAAGAACTTTTAAAATCATCAAACGCGCCCGATTACGCAGAGGAGGCCGCGCTCTTTTACATAAGCGAGGGCATGAAAGAAAAAGCCCAAGCCGCGATTGATGCGGCAAGCGCCAAACCCGCCCTGCGCGAGGCTCTTGAGGGCGCTTTGAGCAAAGAAAACAAAGACTGGACAAACGCCGCAAAACATTTTGAAAACGCCCTGAAGTTAAACCCCGATTCAGAAAAACTTTACGCGGAACTTTCTTCCGCATTTTTTGAGCTTAAAGATTTTGACCGCGCCCAAGCCGTTCTTGAAAACGCTCTGAAAACGCGCCCGTCAAATTATTTAAAATACCAGCAGGCGCTTTTGCTCATGAATTTGGGCGGGGATGTAAATTTAAAAAAAGCCGCAAATAACCTTGAAGAGATATACCCCGACAAATCGCAGCTTGACGTTTACGCGCCCGCACTTTGCGAAGCTTACGCGAATCTCGGGCAACTGGGCAAAGCCTTTGACATTGCTATGGCAGCAGACAAAGAAATGCCACGCTCCGCACCCTTATTAAACACCCTCGGCCGCATTCTTTATATGCAGCGTTCTTATGCGGGCGCTGTGCGCTTTTTGAGCGACGCCTACGCATTAAAACCCGACGCCGCCACGCGCGCCCTTCTTGTAAAAGCCTATGTAGGCGCCGCCGCGCAAGACCCCGATCCGCTTGAAAAGCGCACGTTTTTAAGGGAAGCTCTCGCACTTTCGCCCAATGACGCTTCAGCGCTTGAGGCCATGAAAGACGCAAGCAAACAATAGCTTAAGGCCGCGCGCCCGCGGCGCATATATAGGCCTACGAAGCGCTAGCCTTTAAGATGCAAAGACGCAAGAAGCTTGCGCAGTCTGTCCGTGGTAATGGGCTTTAAAAGCACGCCCTCAAACTCTCCCAACGAAAAGTTTTGTCTGGCCTCCGTATCGGCGGTTACCGCAACTATCGGGATGCGTTTGCCTCCCATTGTCTTGCGCACGGCAAGGGCAAATTCGGTGCCGTTCATCTCGGGCATCCACATATCGGTAAGAATCAGATCCGGAAGTTCGCCGTTATCAAGGCGGCGCAGCGCGGCTTTTGCAACCGTCATATACTCGCTTTGGGCGCCGAGGTTCAAAAGCATTTTTGAAAGCACCTTGCAATTTAGCTCTACGTCGTCTATCACCCAGATTTTCACGCCCCTGATGTCCAAGGGTTTTTCTTCTATGAGTATTGCCTTCTTGTTTGTGCGCGGACGCCACGCCACGCGCTTAAAAGTCAAAATAAACTCACTGCCCTTGCCCAGCGCGCTGTTTAAAGATATGGTGCCGCCAAGCTTTGCCACAAGCCTTGACACTATGGCAAGCCCAAGCCCCGTGCCCTGCGTTGCGGGGTTGCGGCGCTTTATGTCGGCTTGCTCAAAGGGGTTGAATATGCGCTGCAAGTCTTCGTTGTCTATGCCCATGCCCGTATCTTTTATACGTATCTGGAAATCCATGAACTTCGCATCTCCGGTAAGCTTGTCAAAGGTAACGTCTATGCGGCCGCGCTCCGTAAATTTTATGGCGTTGCCCACAAGGTTGAAGAGCATTTGGCGCAGATTAATGCGGCTGAAATAAATTTCGGGCACTTCGGGATCTATCTGCACATTGAACACGACGTTCTTTTGGCGCGCCTGCGTTTCAAAAACCCTGCGTATTTCGTCAAAGACCTCGTCGGGCTGCACCCAGTCCAAGAAGATTTCAAGCTTGTCGGCCTCTATCTTTGAAAATTCCAAAACGTCGTTTATGATTGAAAGCAGCGAGCGCCCCGCAATGTTGATGGAGCTTATGTTTTCAGAAAGGTCTGTGGGCATCTCGTGCGACATGAGAAGCTCGCTCAAACCTATAATGGCATTCAGGGGCGTGCGTATCTCATGGCTCATGGTTGCCAAAAAGGCGCTCTTTGCGCGGTTTGAAGATTCCGCCGCCTCGCGCGCCAAAATAATCTGTTTTTTGGCCTGCGTTTGCGAGGTTGTGTCTATAATGCACTCAAGAATATTTAAAAGCTCGCCCTTTGGCGAATAAATCGGCGTCACCATAGATACGAATGTGTTGCCGTTTGCCAGCTCAATTTCTTGGGTATACGGCTTGCCCGTGGTAACCACGCGCTTGACGGGGCAGTTGGCCTTGTCGTCCCTGAAACTGCAGTTTGCTATGTCGCAAAGCGAGTGGCGCAAATCTTCCTCGCTGTGGTTAAAGTATTTTGCGGCGGCTTTGTTTACCCTGACTATAACCCCAGACTTGTCAAATAGGAGTATAGGGATTTCTATATTGTCCAAAATGAGGGTTTTTTCATACTCGCTGTGCAACAGTTTTTCTACGTAGTCTCTCCTGATTATCGCAATTTCTATAGAGCTTGCGAAAGACCGCATAAAGCTTTCGTCAAAATTCGTAAAACTGCGCTTGCGGTCTATGTAGCCTATTGCGACAAAGCCCCAAAGCTTAGCATCGCGCGATATGCCCGCCGACGCCATAGACTTAAGACCTATGCGCTTGAACACCTCGCCAGTCTGGTCTGAAAATTTGTAGTTTGCCCAGATGTCCGAAAGCATCGTAATCTCCAACCTGCGCATAGACTCAAGCCATGATGTGCCGGGCGGTATGGTTATTGTTTTTAAATCTTCAAGCCTTACCCTTACATCCGCAGACTGCCAACCGTGCTCCAAATGCACCGCCGAGAAATCCTCGTTAAAATAATACACGCAACAATAGTCGGCCTCCACGGACTGTCCCAACTTGCCGAGAACTTCGGCCATGGTGCTGTCAAAATCGTTGTTGGCCACGAGCGACGAAAAACACGTGTTTACAACCCTCTCTTGACGCGCGTAGGCGTCTAACTGCGCAAGCATGCGCGTGCGCTCTTCGTCGGCGGCGTGCTCTTGCGTAATGTCGTCGCTCAGCGAGAACAGCAGCTTGCGCCCGCCGTCCAACTTTATGAGCGTCTTTACGGTGCGCAAAACAAACTCGCGCCCGCCCGCGTTCTTAACGCGCTCTGTAACTTCCACAGCCTCGTTAGAATGCACGGCCTCCATGTCTTCAACGCGCGCCTTGCCTTCCAAGCCCGGGAATGGCTTAAGCTCAAAATCCGTTTTGCCGAGAGCTTCTGCCGCGTCTATGCCCGTCATTTCCTCCATCATGCGATTCCACATGACATAGCGGAAATCGTTGTCAGGGTCTTTGCAGGAGACGCAGGCGGGCATATTGTCGAGAATGTAGCTGAGCGTCCTGTTCTTTATCTGAAGCTCTCTTTGCAAATTCTTGTTCTCGGTAATGTCTACATGTATGCCTAGGATAAGTTCCCTGCCCGTAGGCAGCATGAACTTTGCCCTTGAAACCTGCAAGTCGCGCGGGGTGCCGCCAAGGCTGACGCGCTCTTGACTTTCTACAACGCCCTCGCTCCTTTTAAGCAAGGCGTCGGCCGCGGCGCGCTTTTGGGCGATGTCCGGCGGGAATAGGTCATTGTCGGTCTTGCCCACTACATCAAAATCGGTCAGCCCGAAGATATCCTTGTGCAGCCTGTTTGCAATCAAGTAGCGGTCGCCGCCCGTAAAGTCTTTGACGGATACCGAGCAAGGCAGATTGTCCAAAATAGAATTAAGCATGGTGGAGTTGTCGAGATACTTCATCTCGTTTTCAACTATGTCGCTTATGTCCTGCAATACGCCCATGAAGTTTACGTCTTCAGAGGCCGTCAGGCTTACGCGCGTGAGCCGCAAATTGTAAAAGCGCCTGTGGTCGGTCATGCGCGAGCGGCAGCGCATATCTATTTCGGAAATCTCGCCCGACAGCAGTTTTTGCCAGCGCGCGTCAAAGGCCTCGTGGTCTACGGGATCCATCCAGTCCGAGCAGTGCAAATCCGCGCCGGAATCATAGGGCAAAATGCTTGCGGGGATTTGCGCGGATATGCGGTTGCCGTTTTCATCAAGCCTGAAATATCCTATCTTTGCTATTTCAGATGCGGAATGCATCAGGAAGTTGGAAGACTCAAGCTTGTCCATCTCCACGTATTCGCGTGTTACGTCTCTAAATGCCATGACCGCGCCCGATATGCGCCCCTTGCTGTCCGAAATCGGGGCGGCGGTCGCCGATATGCGCAAGCGCGCGCCGTTTTTTGAAACCATCTCGCAACGTGCGTCTAAAGTTATAACCCTGTTTTCCGAAATAGCCTTCCAGATTGGCAGCTCCGCAGGTGCGCCGCTAGAAAAGTCCAGAAGCTTGAAAACCTCGCCGAGCTCATTATATATGGCGTCTTCATAACCGCAACCCATAAGCCCAAGGGCGGTCTTGTTGCACATTGTTATCCTGCCGTAGGTGTCTGTGGCTATTACGCCGTCGCCTATAGATTCAACCGTAGCAGTCATGCGCTCGGCCATTTCTTTGTGGGCCTCAACCGCGCGCGCAAGCTCTGTCACGTCTGACGACACCCAAAGCAAAGCTTCGCGCCCGAAAACCTCTTTGGGCAGGTATGAAGCGTCCACCCTCCGATTTTGACCCATGTAGTAATACTCAAAAACTATGTTCGGCTCCTTACTTATGAATATGCGCCACTCAATGTCCTCATAAGCCTTTTGCACGGCCTCGGGCAAATCCTCAACGCTCTTTATGCGCTTTGAATCAGAACCCTTGAAGGGATTCATGGAGTTCTCCGTCCTTATAAACAAAACCTTGCCGCTTTTGTCTGTAACAAATATGCGCAGGGGCAGATTTTTAAAGACCGCCGAAATCAGCTTGTTTTTGCGGTTTACGCCAACGAGGTATATTATGACCATTATGGCGATTAAAAGAAAGAGCGCCATGAAGACCAAAATCGCCATGTATTCTTGGCGCATGACGCTGGGCTCATCCAGAAACTCCGCCCCGCGCGGCAGCGCAGATGCGTTTGCGCCGAGGTTGCGCAGCTGCTCATAATTAAAGAATGGCTTTGAGTCTTCGTGCTTAAACGGCACACTATCTGCCGACTGCTGCTCGATAACGCGCAGACACATATCGTAAAGTTGGCGCGCGCACTCGTCTGAAGTTACCATTATGCCGCCGCAAAGGCCGTAGCGCATACCGTCGTCAAAAACCGAAAACACGGGGCCCGCCTTCATGTCGTTCAAGCGCAAGACAAGCTCCCCTATCCTTATGGCGTTGCCAAAGCGGGAATCCCTCCATAAGAGCGGCACTATAATTTTATCTTTTGAAATCTGCGAGAGGGACTTAAGCATGTCCTCCGTCGTCATAAAGGCGTCATTGTAAACCACTATGTTTTTGCCCGCAGTTTCGGGCATGGCGGACAAAGTTCGCACAAGTTCTTTTTCCACCGTTCGAGACTCGTCCTTGCCCATCAAAATAACTATCGTGGAATGTTTGGGAAAGAGTTTTGCGGCAAGCGCTATAGTCTCGACACTCCTAGGCGAGCATATAAGCCCGGTCATATTCGGATATTTCTCTGCTACGCCCATCTCGTTTTCAAAAACGCGCGCGGTAACTATGGGCGTTTCAAGTTCAAGCTCGTCGATATGCTCCACCAAAGCGCGCGTGATAGTCATATCAGAAGTAACTATCAGGTCGTAATGCTCGTTCTTAAGCTCTTTGGCGATAAGGTCAAGGTGGCTTGAGCCCGCCCCCGCAGCGTCAAAGTCTACCTTAAATATGCGGCTTTCGATGGATTTGCCGTCGCGCGTGTTGTGCAGCATGTATGAAAGCGACATCATCACATTGTCTATCCATTGGCTGCCGGACTCGTTTGAGGCGAGTATCATTACCTTTTCGGCATAAAGCGCACCCTGCATACCCCATAGCATACAGAACACAAAAGCAATGCGAAGAACGCAAAGCCTTCCATATCCGAAAATTTTCATGAAATAATGATTTTAAATATTTAAAAAAAATACGATGATAACGGGCTGTCAAATGCTTTTTTAAATGCTAAATAAGATTTTGCTTTTAAATACGCGAAAAGCAAGAAGTCTTTTGTCGCATTTTTATAAAAATACTTGATGTTCAATAGTTATATTAAGCTCTTTTTTATAAAATTTACTCGCATTTTCATCTTATTTATAAATAATTTTTTACATATAAAGAATAGAACATGAGAAAAATTTTCCTCATAAGTGTTTTGACGGCGGCGGCCATAAGCGCCGCGGCGGTTATGTATCTCGTTTTTACAAACAGGTCTGACTCTGAAAGTATGTCAAAGGCCGTTGCGGAAATGCAAAAGGGCCACGATGATTTGGCAAGGCGCATACTGTCTCAAGTCGTCGCCAGAGATTCCGCCAATGAGGAGGCCTACAGGCTTCTTGCAAAAATCGCCGAAAAGAATTCCGACTACCGCGCCTCCGCACAGGCTTGGGAAAAAATCGTGAAGCTCAACCCGCTTGACAAGTCGGCAAAAATCGAACTCATTAAAACCCTTTGCATAGGGCGCCTTGACGAGTATCTCATCCACCGCATTTCGGACATAGCGGCATCTGATTTGAATTTTGACGCCCCCCTGTTTTACCAAGCGGCCTGCGCCTACATACGCCGCGATGATTCAAAAAGGGCCGAGGCCATTTTGGCAAAGCTCGAAAAAGAAAAATCCCCCTACGCAAAACTTCTTAAGGCGCGTTTAGAAATTGCGGCAGGCAACTTTAAAACCGCAAAAATCACTTTGACAAGCTTGGTTGCCGAAAACCCCGCAGCCCCCGCGCTTTCTATCGCGCACACGGGCTTGGCGCTTTGCGACATAGTGGCGAGGGATATACCCTCCGCGCAGAAAAATGCCGACCTTGCGCTGGAAGAATCCGACATTTTTTCAAAGGCGGACGCGCTTGCAATCAAAGCGCGCGTGGCTCTCTTAAAAAACGACATACCGGAAGCGTTGAAATGCCTTCTTACGGTCTTAAAAATACAGACGGGCAATGTGGCCTTAAAGCCCGACGCCGCCGAACTTGCCTTTGCAATAGGCGATGCAAACGCCATAGCAGAAATACGCAAAGGCACCACCGCCCCCAACAAGACCATGGCGGAGCTTGACTATTATCTCAAAGCCCTTGAAGACGCCGCAAAAGGCAAATATGCCGACGCGTGGGCTGCGTATAATCTGTGCGGTTCTTTTAAGAGCAGGCCGGGCGGTCGTTTGGCCGCATTTAAAATCGCCTGCGAAACCGGGGACTCCGGCGGTGCCGAAAAACTCGCCTCGGAAATCAGCGTTTTGCCACTGCCCGCAAAATTAAAAGTCGCCATAGCCGCAGATTTGCAAAGGGTTCTGGTCAAAGAAAAGAACCCCGCCCTCGCGGCGGCAATAGCGCGCACGCTTGTAAAGTTTGACCCTTCAAATCCCCTCGCGCAGCAATATTCTTTGCTGGGCTTCATTGCGTCCAAAGACTTTAACGCCGCCCTAAGGTCGGCAAACGCAATTTTGGCCGCCCGCCCGCAAGATCCCGCGGCCGTTCAGGGCGCTTGTATTGCGCTTATTGAGCTTCAGCGCCCCGCAGAAGGCCTTGAAATAGCCAACCGCGCCTTGGCGGCAGAGCCGCAAAACGGCGTCATGCGTTTTTATGCGGCCCGCTTTTTAAGCATGCTTAACCGCAAAGCGGAAGCGTCAAAAAACTACGCTCTGGCCTGCCAAGATAAATCCTTGCCCGCGGCGGCATATATCGAGGGCGGGCTTTACGTTTTGCAAAACGCGCCCTCCGCAGATTTTCAGGCTCTTTTAAGCGCGCTTGAAAAATCCGCAGAAGCAAGCGCCAAGCGCGCGCTTTACGCGCTCAAGGCCGAAAACGCCTACCGCGCAAAAGATTTTAAAGGCGCCACAGCCGCCCTTGAAACGCTTCTTAAAGAATACCCCGACAGCGAATTTGCCAAGCTGGATATTGCCGCAATCGCCTATGAAGAGGGCGGCGCAAACGCGGCGATAAGCGCGCTTGAAAAATTCTTAAAAGCCTCGCCAAAAGACTACACCTCGCAAACCGCCCTTGTAAATTATCTTATATTAAAGGGGTCGGCGCAAGACTTGGCGCGCGCAAAAGAGATACTTGCGCAAATCGCGCATGCAAACCCGCAAAGCGCCTTTGCCCTTGCCACTCTTTCAAGCGCACTTGCCCGCACGGGCGCGCTTGAAGCCGCGCTTGAAGCCGCGCGCAAAGCGGAGTCTTTGGACCCTCAAAGCCCCGAAGTTTTAATGCAGTTAGGCCTGCGTTTGGCAAGCTTCGGCAAATACGACGAAGCCGTATCAAACCTTGAACGCGCATACCGCGCGCGCCCCGATGCGCGCACCGCAGCTTATTTAAAGGCCACTTTGCTTGAAGCCGCAAAAAAGGCCGATGACTTGCGCACCCGTCTGGCTTTTGCAAAAAAGTGCGAGTCCTACTTTAAGAACAGCCCCGAGGCCTCAAAGCTTGCGCAGGACATACAAAATGAGCTTAACAGACTTGAAAAACCCGACGTCAAATAGTTTCGGAGGGTTTAAAAACCTGCCCCAATTGCCCCTTGCAAGCGCGGCGGCGGCCGCGCTTTACGGCGCTTTGTGGATTTTTGAAGGCGGCAAGGCGGACTCTGCCGCCGTAATGTGGTTTTTTGCCGCAGCGCTTTTTGCGCCTTATTTTTCTACGAAATTTGCGCACGAATCTTACCGGAGTTTAAGCGCCAGAGTGTGCGGCGTTTGCATACTTTTATGCAGCGCGGTGTTTTCATACTTCGGCTACACGAACATGGCGCTCGGCGCGGCGTTTTTGGCGCCCGTGGCGTTCTTCGGCAATTTTAAGGTGACGGCATACGCGGCAATACCCGTGTTTATTTGGACGGCGGCGCTGCCTAATTCGCAATATCTGCACTTTTTAATAAGTTATCCGCTGAGGGTGCTCGGCGCCCATATATCGGCGCTGACTTTGGGGCTTGCGGGCTTTGACGCCGTGGCTTCTGACACCATCGTCTCCTTAAACGGCAAAGAGATAGCAATAACCGCCGCCTGCAGCGGGATAGACCAGCTTGAATCTATGCTTTTATTGGGATGGCTCGTGGTGCTTTACGCGCACAAAACGCTCTCGGCGCGCCTGCTTCATTTTGCGATGATACTGCCGCTGATAATTTTGTTCAACTCGTTAAGGCTCGCCGTAACCCTTGCGGGGGCGGAGCGTTTCGGAGACATTTTTTTGTCTGACGCCGTGCATTCGGGTCTTGGTTTGGCGATGGTAGTCTGCGTGATAGTATCTTTCATGGGGCTTTCAAAACTTTTTACAAAGGGGCAGTAAGCTTATGAAAATTTGGCTTAAAAATTTGTTTTTTGCACTGTCGGCGTTGCCCATTCTTTTTAAGGCGCCTTATCTTTTTGACGTTTGGAAGAATTCTCCCCTTGAAAGTGCGGACTTCATCATGTGGCTGGCAATGCCCTTTGTGGCGCTTATTTCAGAACTTGTGCGCAGAAAAGCCGGCATTGACGACACCATGAAGTCTTACCGTATGCTTATAGTTGCCGCCTTCGTATTTTGCGTGCTGCTTTGGCTGCTCTTGACATTCAGCTTCAAGATTAACGCGGCGGCCATACTGCTTGGGGTGGCAATACTCGCCCTGGGTGTTGAGCTGCGTTTCGGACGGCGCATATTCATGTCGCAACTGCCGACCTTTCTTTTTGCCCTGCTTGCAACACCCTCGCTTTCATACTGGTTGGATTATTATCTGCACATAGGCCTAGACGGCACATACTCCTTCTTCGCCGTAAAATTTTCCATAGCTATGGTGTTCTTTTTGGTTTGGAGTTATCGAACCTTGAAGACGCGCAGGTATCCGCGCATAATAAGCATGGCGTTCTGTTTATGCGTTATGTCTGCGGCGCTTTACGCGCGCATAGAAGCGTCTACGCTTGAGCCGGGCTCTCCCCTTTTTATTGATCTCACAAGGCTTTCCGGAGGGGATTGGATGGCCAAAAATGACGAGCTTTCTGACGCCGACAGGCGCTTTTTTAAAGGCTGCACAGACATTACGCGCCGCACTTATTTTAACGTCGACAGCTACATATCATACCTTGGTTTGACGGTGAACGACATTTCAAACATACACCCCATAGGTATTTGTTTAAAAAGCTCGGGAGCCGAAGTATTTTCGTCAAGGCAGATATATATATCTGTAAAGGGCAGCGCAGCCCAGGTTAATGAGCTTAAAACGGAGGCTGCGGGCGGGCGCTTCATAGTCTACAGCTGGTTTTCCGATGCGACAATGTCCACAGGAGACTTTACAAAATTCAGGCTTTCAAAGAGGGACGGCAAACTTTGGCGCCACTATCAGATTATGACACCCGCGCTGCCCGACGACGACGCCGCAAGAAAGCGCGTGATGGATTTTTTAAAAGAGTTCGGCAAACTTTAGAGAGTAAAAACACCCTCTGTCTGTGCGCGCTTGACTTTGACAAACTTCGTTTTTCCGATTGATTTCAAAATGCGGGCGCCTATCATATACCGCATGAATGATGAGTTTTTCTTAAAACGCTCGCGCCTTCTGATTTCAATGTTTTTGGCGCTATTTGCGACACTCGCGGGTGCGCAAACGCAAAAGCCCAATATAATAATAATACTCGCCGATGACTTGGGCTACGGAGACTTAAGTTGCAACGGACAGCAAAAGTTTAAGACGCCGCATATAGACTCAATCGCCGAAAACGGGATGAACTTTTTAAATTTCTACTCGGGCTCTACGGTCTGCGCGCCGTCGCGCTGCACGCTTATGACGGGCTATAGCACCGCGCACTCCTTTATACGCGGCAACATCGGCACAAAATACGGCAATGAGGGAGACTTGGATATGCCGCCCGCCACCGTCACAATCGCAAAAATTCTGCAGGCGCAAGGCTATGCCACAGGAATTTTCGGCAAATGGGGCATGGGCGCGCAAGAAAGCCCCTCGGCACCCCTAAAAATGGGCTTTGACAGGTTTTACGGCTACAACGGACAAGGCCCCGCGCACGTCTACTACCCCCCGTATCTTTGGAGCGACCTTGAAAAAGTGCCCCTGCCCCAAAATGACGACGGCAAGCGCGGCGCTTACTCCGCAGAGCTCATACAAAATGAGCTTATGAAGTTTATTGAAAAAACCTCCGAAGAAAAAAAGCCTTTTTTTATATATTATGCGACGACAATTCCGCATGCTGAACTTATCGCGCCCGAAAGCGCTATGGCGCGCTTCAGGGGCAAATTCGGCGCTGAAACGCCCTTTAACGGCAAGGGCAACTACTGCGCGCAGCCAGAACCCAAAGCCGCCTTCGCCGCAATGGTGACGACGCTTGACGACTATGTGGGGCAGATTTTGGACGCGCTCAAAAAATACGGAGAGCTTGAAAACACCATAATAATTTTCACGTCGGACAACGGCACGCATTTGGAAGGCGGGCACGACCCTCTTTTTTGGAATTCTTCGGGCGGCTTTAGGGGCAACAAGCGCGACCTTTACGAAGGCGGCATACACGCGCCATTTTTAGCGATGTGGAAAGGCCGGATAAAATCCGCCTCTGCAAGCCCCCACATAGCCGCATTTTGGGACTTGCTGCCCACATTGGCTGATGCCGCAAGCGCACCCGCGCCTGAAGGCATAGACGGCGTGTCAATATTGCCCACATTGCTTGGCGAAGGCGGGCAAAAAGAGCACCCGTATTTGTATTGGGAATTTCATGAACAGGGAGGCAAACAAGCCGTGCTTAAGGGCGGATGGAAGCTCATCAAGCTTGACGTAAACACGCCCGCCCAAACGCGCTTTGAACTTTACAACCTCACCGCCGACAAGGCCGAAAAAAAGAACCTCATAGATGAAGAGCCCGAGCTTGCCGCAGAACTTAAAAAAATCATGCAAAGCGCGCGCGCACCCTCGCCCGTAGCAAAATTCAATTTTAAAAACTGATTTAAATTCATGCAAAAGCGCCCCATGCAAAACGAAGAAAAGCCAAATCCCAAGGCTCTGATTAAAACTGTGATTGCGGCATTTGCGCTTTTCATAATACCTGTTCTTTTTCTGGCGGCGTATAAAAGCCTGATTAAATCAGACAAAGAGCAACCCGCAAACGCGCAAGCTCTGCCCCCCGCCGCAAAATGAGGTTGTGCGCGTTTTGATTAAAGCCCCAAATCTGCGCTGAGCCTAAGCGCAAAAGACGCACTGCAAACCCGCACAAAAAAACCGCGCAAACATCGGTCTGCGCGGCTTTTAAAGAAGTGCTCGAGGCGGGAATTGAACCCGCACGACTGATAAGGTCAACGGATTTTAAGTCCGCAGCGTCTACCATTCCGCCACTCGAGCAAAATAAGAAAGTTATAGACTTCTTATTTTTAAAATTCTTTCAACATTTTTTTATGCGCAAACGCACCTTTTTTGCGCAAGCTTGTCGGCGCAAAAAAAAACGCCCGCCCCCGCGCATGGCGGCATGGGCAAATAACTACTTCTTAAAATATTTGCCGCTGATTTTGTCTTTTTCCAAAATCTGAAAACCCGCCTTTTTAATGCGCGTTATGTCAGAAAGCGCCTTCTCTTTGCCCGCAGTGTATTCAACGCCCAAATTGGGCTTGTCGAAAATGCGCACAACCTTCTTGCCGGTTTCGGGGTGGCGCGCAAGCGGCGGCTTTGTTATGGCCTGTTCAACCTCAAAAACCTCGCCCAGCGAGCCGTCGTCATTGACCACCTGATAAGTGTATACCGGCATATTACATCATGGCTATAAATTTTGATACGTATAAAAATACCGAAGAAACCGCGCTTATAATCGTGTGCATAAACATCTTGAATTGCGGAATATTTATCAGCACTATAAATATGAACAGGCTGTATGAGGATATGCGCGCGTAAGTATAATCGCTCATACCCACCGCGTAGCGCAAAAAGTGCGAACCGTCCAAGGGCGGCAGCGGCAGCATGTTGAATGCAAAAAGCATTGCGTTCATAAAAAGCGAAAGCCTTGCAACCTCCGCCAAAGAAGGCAGGCCGTAGCGCGCCGCAAGGCCGAGTACTACCGCCGAAATCAGCGCAAGCACGACGTTTGCGAAAGGCCCTGCGGCCGTAGAAATCAAGTCGTCGCGCATACGCGTTTTGGGATTAGGCAAAGACACCTGCACGGGCTTGCCCCAACCGAAAAGCAAAAACGGCGCGCTTGTCGTAAGACTTATAAATATCATGAGCAGCGGCAGAACCACGGTGCCCAACATATCCATATGCGCAATGGGGTTCATAGTAACCCTGCCCTGCAAACGCGGCAAAGGGTCCCCCAGCTTGTCGGCGGCAAAGGCGTGCCCAAACTCATGCATGGTTATGCCGATGAGCAGCAATACGTAGAATGTCCCGCCATCTTTGATTATTGAAATGTAATCCGTCATCTTAGTATGTGTAGGTCTTATTTTCAAGCGGAAGGTCGCTCTTGTCGCAAGCTTTTCCGCCACCCTCCGGTTTTTTTAAACTGTCGAGTGCGCCGTCTGCGGCACTTTTCAGGCGCGAGGCGTTTTCTTGTTCGGCTATGATTTTTTTAAGAACTTTGGCCTCAGACCCCGAAGAATCTTTGCGTATGATGGCAAGCATGGTCTCTTTGGCGTCTTGCAAAGAGGGGCTTTTTATTTCTTCGAGAATGGCCGCAGCCTCGTCGTCTCTATAAAGCTCTATAAGCACCCTCGCCCTGTTTGCGTTTACGGTTTCCTTTTCTATGCCCAAGGCGGCATCTTTCAAAAGCTCGTCCCAAATTCGCAAAGACTTTTGCCAATCGGCCTTGCCCACGTCGTAAAAAGACTGCGCGTAACGCCATTTATAGTCTTCGCGGGCAGGCTCTAAGGCGGAAGCCTTTTCAAAAGAGTTTAGAAACATTGCGTCAATAGTCGCTTGGTCAAACTTGCCCGACCGCACAAAATCAACCCTGTATATAACCAAAAGCTGCCCAAGCTGGCTGTGATAGACTGCCTGATTGGGCGCAAGCTCTACTGCGGCTTTCAAATGCTCATACGCAAACTCGTAATTGCCCACTTCGCCCTCATAGGTGCCCAACTGCTGCTTTACGACGGCTATATTTGGGTCAAGCTCGTCAATATGCTTAAAGACTTTGTAGGCGGCCTCGTAAGAGCCCGTTGCGCGCTTAAACTTGCCGTAAAGCAAAAGCGCCTCAACATCGTCGGGATTGCCCGCAAAATAGTCGTCCCAAAGCGCCTGAAGCTTGCGCGCGCGCGTAAGAGCCTCAAAAGTTTCAATGTCGCCCCTGCGCGCAAACCAGTCCAAAAATCGGCGCTGCTCTTCTATAATGTTTAAAAGTTTGCGCTGAGATAGAGTCTGCGTGAAAACCGCCGTGTTGGGCCGCGGCTTTACCGACGGCGATGCGTTTTTTTGCGGCGCGCTTGCGCAGGCGCATAAAAGCGACAAAAGCGCCGCGCACAAAGCCTTAAAAAAGGTCGGGTAAAGGCGCATAGCGTGGTGCCTAATGTTTGTGGCGGCATCCGCAACCGCAAGACGCACCGTGAGCGCCCGCAGAACACTCCTCATATTTTGAAGAACTGCAAGAGGCGGGCTTGTCGGAACTTTTTGCGGAAAACGACGAAATTTTCTTATCCAGAGTTTTTGACGCGCACTTTGGACACGCGGGCGTTTCCGAGCGCTTTACAAGAAGCTCAAACTCGGCACCGCATTTTTTGCATTTGTATTCGTAAATAGGCATGACGAAAAGTTTTATGGGAGATTCTAGGGCGCGCGCGCCCGCGCTCAAGCGCAAAATGAAGGACGGCAGCGCCCTATTCCTTTTTCAGCAACAGCGATATTGAAGAACCGCCCTGAGTATTAAAGGTTATGACGCCGCAAAAGTAGCCGTCTTCTGAGGCCTGTATGTTGCGCCTGAGAGATGCGTTTAAGTCAGAAGCGTCTTCAAGAGATACCATAGGCGCCTCATCCGCTGCGGGCGCATTGTTTTTTGAAGAGCGAAACGCCGCAGAAACCATGCCCGCGCAAAGCGCCATGACCGCCGCAAGCGCCCCCCACTTTTTAAAGTATAACCACCCCAGCCTGCCCGCGGGCATACGCGGCCTGCGCGAAGCCTCTATGCAAACTATTGCCGAGTGCATAAGAAGCGGCGCGTCTTTGAGGCGCACGGGTCTTGCATACATCTTGCAGGTTGCTATGTGGATTTTGCATGAATCTAAAAAAAGCTCCGCACAGCGGCGGTCTTCCGAGACGCATTTTTCAAGCAAGGCAAGCTCTTCCGGCGTTTCTTCGGAATCCATATAAACGCTCAAAAGCTCGTCAAAGCGCTGTTGCGAAATCTTCATATTTTGCAAAGACCTAATATTCGTCCTTAGAAAGCTCTTCGCGCAAAAACTCACGCGCGCGGGAGAGGCGGCTTTTCACCGTACCGACGCTCACGTCCAAGTCGGCGGCGATTTGCTCATAACTCAAAAAAGATATTGCGCGAAGTTTGAAAACTTCCGCGTATTTTTCAGGCATTTTTGCGATAGCACGCGGAAGCATGTCTTCAAACTCTGCCGAAAGCGCGCATTCGCGCGGATTCGGCATAGAACATTCCACCATATCCGAAATTTTTGCAGAGCCTTCTTCCGAGACGGGCGCGTCCAAAGAAATTGAGCTGCCGCGCTTGCGGCGCCACCAATACCAGTGCTTGTTGCGCGCAAGGTTTGTTGCAATGTGGTATAGCCAAGTGCTTAAAGAGCAGTCTCCCCTAAAAGTGGATATGCTTTTGCGGGCGCGTAAAAACGTGTCTTGCGCCACTTCCTCGGCATCCTGATAGTTGTTAAGAAGGCTGTTAGCCCTGTTAAAGATTTTGTCCCAATTGTCTGAAACGAGCTTACCAAACGCCTCTTCGTCACCCTGCTGAAGGCTGATAAGGGCTATGTCCGGATTTGACCCGCTGTTTTCTTGAGCACTCATATATATTTTAGGGTTACATTATAAATAGACGGCTGTTTTGCAAGTTTGTTTCATTTTTTTTGAAATTTTATTGTATAAAGGTGTCTAAGAGCTTACTATATTTAAAACACAACTATTCTAAAATGTTTGAATTCATAAGACGCAAAAAGGGAAAAACCCTCATAGGGTTATTTGATTGCAAAGACGGTTCAATTACAAAGTCTGACGCGCTGCTGCTAAAAATAGGCGGAGGCTCAAATTGCGCCCTGCATATCGAAAGCGAGGCTGAAATCCTTGAAATCAAAAAAGACGGCAACGCATTTTTAATAAGCCCCGTAAACGCCGAAAACGCCATAGTGAACTCTGTGCGTCTTGAAAGTCCTTTAAAAATAGACGGCCTTTCAACCCTGCAAGTCGGAGACAGACTCTTTTACATTCTGTTTTCTGATGCCGATTTTGAAAAGGCGACAGCTGCCGATTTGAGCCGCTGGCTCGTATTTTACGCGCTCACGGGCAGGGTTGAGGACGAGCTGCCCTTTGCGCGCATAAAGCAAACCGTGACGCGCCGCGGCATAACCGGCGAAGGCGTCGCCCTCTGTCCCAAGGGTTTTGACCGCGGATTTTTCTTTAACGACGTATTTGCCATGGGCGAACATCCCCACGGGATTGCCGAAAGCGCGCCCGTGCTGCCGGAGACCGTCGCGACAGTCACCTGCCCGCTTTGCTGGCTAAAGTTTGACGTCGGCGACGCCATGAATATAGCAACTTCGGAAGCCCTGCGTTCAGACCCCGTGTTGGGCCCCGAAGAAATGCTGCGCTTTCTGCCGACGTCTTTTACGTCGGACGGCATAGCCCTCGATCCCGACGGTCTGCCCGCGCCCGACGTAGCCTGCCCCCACTGCCGCAAAAAGCTGCCCGCGGGTTTTTTTGATTTGGACAACAAAATCTTTTCCATAGTCGGCGCGCCGAGTTCCGGCAAGTCATACTACCTCAGCGTGCTCATTAAAGAGCTGCAAACCGCGCTTTACAAAAACTTCAGAATCACGCTCAAAGATCTTGACCCTTCGGGCAATATGCTGCTTACGCAGATGCGCAACAAGCTGTTTTCCGCCGAAAGACCCGAAGACGCAATCCTTGCAAAAACCGCGCTTGAAGGCTCCATGTATGAGCGCTATCCGCGCTTCGGCAAGATGGTGGCGCTGCCCAAACCCATGACTTACTCTTTAAGCGCCGAAAACGGCGGCGGCAAAGACACGTCTCTCATTTTTTACGACAACGCCGGCGAACATTTTGAGCCCGGGCTTGATCTTGAAGAATCTCCGGGCGCAATGCACGTTGCAAGTTCCGCCGCAATATTCTTTTTGTTTGACCCCGCCTCAAACCGCAACTTCAAACGCCTGCTGCCCAACCACCCCGACCCTCAGCTTACCATAGGCGGCCGCCTTGACCAGCAGGATACAATTTTATCCGAAATGGAAATACGCATTAAGCGCATACTTTCCATCAATATGTCCAAAAAGATTTCTACGCCCCTTGCAATTATCATAGGCAAATTCGACATCTGGAAACACCTGCTTAAAACCCCGCTTAAGCCCGCAATTTCAAAAGAGGGCTTAAATCTTGAAGCGGTTGATTTTAACAGCCGCGCGCTTGAAGATTTTTTGGCGGAAATAGACCCGTCTATTGTTTCGGCGGCAAAATCCATTTCTTCTGATGTCAGGTTTTTTGCGCTCAGCGCGCTGGGGCACTCGCCAATCATGATAAAAGAGGGGCCCTACGCCGGCAAAATCGCCCCTATACCGTCTTTGCTCAATCCCATAGACGTTGAAACGCCGACACTCTGGGCGCTAAGCCGCGTGTCAAAAGCGCTCCCCGTAAAATAATGGCGACGCAACTTATATATACAAGCAGCCCGCAGGGGCTCACACACGGCCGCACGGGCTTTTGCACCGTAGCGCGCAGTCTTTCCATGCCTGAAAAACTGGCGGCGGCAGTAGAAAAATGCGGCGTTTACGAACGCCTGCAAAGCGGCGCCTCGCCCGTGGCCTACTCTTTGCGCTGCGTAAAGTTCGGCGCAGAAAACTTCAGGGTGCTGACGCGCGCTTGCGACTGCGGTTCAGACTACACAAACCGCAACAATTTTATCGCCCACCACCTTGTCTTGGCAGATTCTGAAATAAGAGAGGAAACGCCCAACCCCGCCGAAATCATGCTGAATTGGGACGGATGGCTTTCGGCCTGGAGCGCCGCGCCGCATTATATTGAGCGCGATGTCGACGTCTCAAAAATCTCAAGAATTGAAAATCTGCTGCCCGCAAAAACCTGGGCAGAAGTTTTCGGCGACGCAGGCAAGGCCGCGCTTTTGGTTGCGGAAAGCCCCGCCGCATTAATTGCAAAATGCGGGCAGGAAGAGCTTATATTGAGGCTTTTTGCCGAAAGCCTCGCGCTGAACACAGACCGCAAAAAGGCCTGGACTGCGTCTTTTACGACATACAGTCTTGAAAACCCGGGCGCACCCGACGTGCTTTGGAAAACCTACATAGACGCCCCCCCAGCAGACCTTAAACCCGCCGCAATAAACGTATCCGCCAAATGCGCGCCCGCAATCGAAGAATGCCGCGCGGCGCAATACGCGCGCTCGGGCCTCATGACAAACCGCGAAAAATACAAGCTCAAGGTCGAACATTTTAAAACGCCAGAAAAAAAGTTTCAGGTGGTTGAAGTTAAAAAAAGCGGTTTTGGCACCGCGCGCGCGGCGCTTTACGCGGCGGGTGCTGCGCTTGCCGTATTTGCGGCGGCGGCAGTAATCTACGCGCTTTCAGAAGGCAATGCCGCGCAAACGCAAAGCGCGCAAAGCGAAGTGCAAACATCTTTAAACAGCGCCCCGCCGCCCATTCCGCAAACTACCGCGATGAGCTTTACCGAAATGCGCGCCCAAGTAAAAGACCTCATAGAAGCCTTTGAATTTGATGAGGCCTTTGTCGCTTGGAAGGACTCTCGCTTTGCGGAGCTTGACCCGGGTTACGGCCAAAAAATCCTAAGCGACATAGGCGAAAAGTTTGACGCAATGCTCGCCGAGGCTTCCGAAGCCTTGAAGGCCTATGCGAACTCTGCATCAAAAGAAGATTTGGTAAAGGCGCGCGCACTCTGCAACAATGCCGAGAGCGCCCTTAAACTTGACAAACTGCCGCGCCTTGAAAGCAGGCGCGCCGCACTTGAAAATTTAAAAGAGAAACTAAGCAGCAAATGACACCGCAATTATTGATACTCCGCATACAGTCGGTCTTGTCCGGCAACTCTGATTTGACGCATATACAAAAGCGCTCCCTCGCGGCAGAATATAAGAGCGTGTGCGAAAACGTTGCGCATAAGCTTGAGCACTGTGCGGCGCTAATAAAGGCAGGGAGAGATTACACTGCGCTTCAAGTGGCGGAATCGCGCCCGCCGCTTTTAGACTCAATAAACGCGCTCGCATTTACAGAGGGCGCGCAGTGGGACACTTTCTGCGTGTCTGAGGGTTTCCCGACGCCCGCGCATTTTGACGAATACCAAATCTCGCTCGTCAACGCGCTTTACACAAAACACATCACGCAGACGCACCCACTTTACAGGGATTACAGACGCGCCGTAAGGCTGCGCGACACGCGCGCGGCGCTCGATGTCATAAAGACCATAACAAAGATAAACGCAAACGACGCCGAGGCGCTGGGAGAACTTGAAAAAATCTCAAAGAAGTTCTGCGTTGAAAGGCTGTCAGAGCTTGAACAAAGCCTGAAAAACAGCGACGACGAAAAAACCGCGCAAATCGTAAAAGACGTGCTTGAAAACGCGGCTTCCTTTATTGATGCAGACTCCGCCGTATGGAGCGCGGCATTGGCGCGCTACAGAGATTTAGAATATTCAATCGCGCAAAAGCGCATGGCCGAAATAATCGCCGGCCTGCGCGCCGAAGGGCACTTGATGGAGTGCGAGGACATCTTGTCGCTGGCCTCTGAGTTCCAAACCCTGCGGAGCGCAAACCGCGTGCAGGTATCTGAAGAAGACGCCGATTTTATTGAAAGAGTATCGGCTGATGCCGCCGAAGAAAATGACAAGAAAACCGCCGAAGCCGACGCAGTAAAAGCCCGCAATGAAATTTTGATGGAGCTTGAAACGCCGAGCAAACGCGCTTCAAATTCAAAGCGCGCCGCCTATTTGCGCGGGCTTGAAAAGCGCGCGGGTTCATTTTTGGGCGAAGACTTAAAGGCAAAGCTTGATGCCAAGCTTGCCGCTATAAACCGTAAGATTTTTTTCAAGCGCCTGTTTGTAACCGCATTGGCGGGCGGCGCGATATGCGCGGCAACGCTTGCGGCTTATTTCATATACGCGCATAACGCGCGTAATGAGCGCATGTCAGAAGCGCAAATGCAGTTGGCGGCGGCGGCGAGTTTGAATTCTCTCTCGGGCTCAAAATCCGCGCTTGAAACGCTCAGGCGTAACTACCCCGAAGAGCTTAAGCGCAATAAGTCTCTTGAGCTTGAGGCGCAAAAAACGCAAACGCAGTTGGACGCCGCGCAAAAGCAGTATGACGACTTGCAGGCCGCCTGTGCGGAGTTAATGGCGTTTGACTTTGGCACCCAAAGCTCCGCGCGCTGGCAAAGCGCCTTTGACAAGCTTGAGGCTTCGCAGGCGCAGGCGCTAGATTTTGAAAAGCGTTTTGAAGCCGGAATAAGCGCAAAGTTTGCCGAGCTTAAGCGCACCTTCCAAGTTAAGATAGACGACAGGCGCAAGGCCGTCAACAAGGCCGTGCAAGACGCTTTTGCAATTATTGAAAACCGCTTGAAAGAGCTTGAAAATGTCCCGCAGGACTACCGCGCAAAAGAGGCAGAGCTTAACGCCGCGCTTGACAGCGCAAAGCCATATGTAGAAGACGGCAGCGCGCTTTTCAAAGTGCACGCTTTTGACTCTGAAAAATTTGCGCAACTCGGGGCGCGCGCCGCAGAAACGTCGCAAAAGCTCAGGGATTATGAAGAGCTGAAGCGCTCTTTGAAGGATTCAAAAACCCTTGATGAATATATAGAGAACCTTGACCGCCTTTCAAAAAGCGCGTCGGTATCGGCAAAAAACGCGACGCTTATGGCGGGGGTAATAAAGATGGCCCCAACGCTGCAAGACGGCGCCTATGCGGGTATATGCTCTCCGGAGGCCGCCGCCGAATCCTCAAAAGACTGGGTGTTTGCGCGCGCTTCAGGAATCTCTAAAAACGAGATGTTTGTGAACGTCTACAGATATTCAAATATGGGCAAACCCGTTTACACGCTCGGCAAGGTTTCAGAAAAAAAATCCTCTTGGAACACGGGCAATGAAATTATACAGCAAGCCCGCGAGGTAACCTACGGCGGCAAAATTTCAAACAGCGTATTCAGATTCATAACCATAATAGGCAAAGAGCCCAAGGGCACAATACTCACAAATGAAAGTGTGCCCTCTGAAACCGCGCTGGGCAGAGACGTATCGCAAAAATCAGAAGCCCTTCCCGCGATTTCTCTCTTAAACGTGATAAACTCTTACAATGCGAGCCCCACGTTTAAAATGTTGCTTGAACGCGCCGTCTTTGAAGAGATGAAAAAAGATACCGTCAAAAGCGGTTTGGCGTATTCGCCCTCGGCGCGCGCGCGCTTGGCGCGTTTAGAAGAAATATCGCGCGGGGTGCCCGTTTACGAGTGGATGTTTGAAAACCCGTCAAAGGCCAACCTCATAAATGCGGAACTTTACTCAAAACCCGCGCCCGACTACCTGCGCGAAGCCTCGTTAAACAGAGCCGCCGCAATGCAAATCTCGCAAAACCCTATGCTTTTTGCGGGTTACGCGGATGAAAACGGCAAGCCCGTATTGACGTCGGAAAGCGCTGGCGCAATCTGGGGCATAAGCGCGCAGGGGCTTGAATTTTGCGCGCTAATCGCAAACGGCAAGGCGCTTAAACCTTTCGCCCCCTTCTCGCCGCTATTGCTTGAGCGTATGAGCAAAGAAGAAGCCTTTAAACGCGCCGCCAAAGCGGCCGAGAACGCAAAGTAATATGAGCGGTTGCTTAAAAGTTTTTTGGAAGGGCGAATGCGTAGGCGCTTTCAGCGCGGAAGAAATCGTGAAGGCCGTAAACATGGGCTCAATAGGCCTGTACCACACGGTAGAACGCGCGGGCGGGCGCCCCGTTACGGTAAAGGTGTTTCTTGAAGGGCTTTCAACCCAAAGCCACCAAGGCGCGGCCGATTCGGAGGAGAAAAGCCCCGTATTAAACGGCCTTCAGCGCACGCCGGAAAACTTCATGATATACGGCATTTGCGGTTTGTGCTTTATATTTCCGCCGCTTTACGCCGCCCTGCTTGCCATAGTTTATTACCTTATGAAAAGCGGCGCAAAGCCCCTCGCCGCGCGCGTAGCGCTCACGGGGCTTGCAACCTCGGCGCTCGGCACGCTTTTTTGGATGCTTTTAATGGCTGTTTTTTGATTACCAGCCGACGCGCAAGATGCCGCTTACATTCTTAAAGAGATAGTATTCTCCCGTGGCGTCCTTGACTTTCTCGGGGCGCAAATTTTTGTCGGAGTTTTCCCACCTGAAAGTTTCGCCTTCGCGCATGGGGTTAAGCCCCGCATAGACGCGCACATTTGCCTTATCAAGCCCGTAAACGCCAAGGCGCCTCTTAAGCCTGAACACGCCCGAAATTTCCTCTTTGCAAATTACAAGGCCGCATTGTTGGCTTACAAACACCCTGCACTCTTCCTGATATGAGCGCGGCAGATTGTAGGCGGCATATCCATCTTTAAGTTCTGCGTCGACCCCTATGAACAGCGGCGCGCCTAAGTCAGACCTGAAAAGCTGCGACGTAGTTTGGTTGGGGTTATAGCCCGAGAATACATAGGCGTTTTCATTGCGTGAAATCATATTGACGGGGCTGGGTATTTCCGCGCGTCTTTTTTCAAACTTTACGCTCAAGCCCGTCTGCGCCAAAGCCGCGCGCATCAGGCGCGCACCAAGATAAAAATCTCTTATATCGTCGGGCGTAAGCAGCCTTTTAAGCGCGCCGGAGTTTGTGCCGCGCACGTATGAAACGCGCGCCCCGCCGTATTGCGGGAAGGTTTTTACGAGCGCTGCAATGCGCTTTGCGCCGCCTTTTGATACCGCCGCTATTACGCGCGTATCCTTGTCTGCGGGGTTTTCTAAAACGGTCTCAATGCCGCCCCCGCTTAAAACCGCCTCATGCTTAAGCTTTGTGCAAACCTTGTCGGCGGGCGCGTCTGTGTCGGTAAAGTTATCTATTTCAAATACGCCTTCAAGAGGCTCTTCGATTTTCAAATTTAAAAGCTTTAAAAATTCCGCAGAGGCGTGGGCTGCGGGGCCGTATAATATCACATTGCCGCCGCCCTTTATAAAGCTTGTAAGGGCGCTTTCGAGCGGACTTTCGGCGTCGGGCACAACGCTTACAAGCACGCTGCCTTTAAGTTTTGCGTCTGCCGCCGCAGATATAAAATTTCTTGAAGAGATGACGCCGCTTAAGGGCAGGCCGTCGTTGACGGCCTGGGTAATAAACCAGTCGCCGAAATAAATTTCGGGCAGGCGCGTCGGGTCTTTAAAAGCCGCGTCGTGATATTCGTCAAAGGGGTAAACCCAAAGAAGCGGCGGCGGCGCGTCGGGGGCAAGCCTGCGCGCCTGCAATATGTGTAAAATAATCTCATCGGGCACCTGCAAGGGCATATTGCCGTAAGAATCGTCTATGGAAAGTATGTTTAAGCGGGCGGGCAGCTGCGGAGAAACATTCGCATCAAAGCGCGCAACCGCGAGCGGCAGATATATGTCTTGTGCCTCCCTGCCGTAGCGGTCAAGCCACGGGCTGTTTGCCCACCAAGGGTCGTGGGCGTAAAATCTGAAGACGTAAGATTCGCCCTTGGGCAGCTCTGCCATGCGCGACATATAGCCGACAAGCTCAAGCCCGAAATTACCGTCCATCGCCGCCCACGGCGAATTTGGCGGCGGCGCAAAATTCAAGTCTTTTGAATAAAGCTCACGCAGGTTTACGCCGTCGCCCGCAAGGTCTATGCCAACACTCATGTTTGTGCCGCGGGTCTCAACGCGGTAAGACGGGTTTTGCTTTCTGAAAGAATCCCAGAAACGCAGGATGAGCTTGTTTGTGTCCGCAATTTTTGAGCCGTCAAAAGTCTTACCGTCAAAAATCGCGCCCGTGGCGTGCCAAGTTTCAAGGCCGAAACCGAGACCGTTTGAAAACCAGATGTAGTCAAAGCCCAAGTCTTTCATATAACTTAGAGACTGCCCGCCCAAGAAAGCGCCGAAGGGCGTGCCCTCTTCTATGCCGTTTGGGAAAGCCGCATATCTGCGGGTGTCGGCCTTCAGCGTCGCATAGCAGCACACAAAGGTTTTTTTACCCATTGAATTGCCCATGCAAATTTCAGGATGCCATAGGTATTTGAATTTTGATTTGGCAAATTCCGGGCCCGGGTCAAAAGTTGCGCCCGCGCGCACGGGCTTGCCCGTCATGGCCTCGCCGATTTTTTTAATCGCAGAAACTATCGCCTTTAAATCGGCGTATGAATATGCGGGAGGTGCCTCCATATACTCATACGCGCGCTGGTGCAGCGTGAGATTCTCCGGGCCCGAATTCACGGGGTGCTCGGTATTGGGATTGCCGAGGTATTTTGCCCATTCGAGCGGCTGCGCCAAATCGCCCGTATATTCCAAAATGTCAGAACCGTCGGAAACCCATATCATCACCGACACGCCTTTTGCGTGCCTCAAAAGCGGCGCCCACTGCGCAAAGATTTCACGACAGACGGCGTCTGTGTAGGCGGGGTCGTTTTTCTTGAAGGGCTTAAGCGACACCTCAAGCGTAACATCTTCAAAGGGTTTTATCTTTGCGTCCGAAGCTACGGGCAGCTGCGACTCGTTAAAATTTTGGGCAAGCGCCTGCGAGGGCGCAAAAAAAACGCAAACCGCCGCCAAGCCGCAAACCGTAAACCGATTCTTCATAAACATTTCCAACCCCTTTTTTGTTTTAATGAATAAAGCGCGTGACGAAATTTGTCAATATACGCTTTGCCGAACTTGCGCCTGAAACCCCAAACAACGCTTTTTGATTGCCAAAAGCGGCGCATTTGTTTGATTATCGGCAAGACCCAAACGCATGATTAAAAAAGGCAAAGGACATACGATTAAAGAAATCGCAACGCTTGCGGGCTGCTCTCCTGCGACGGTTTCAAACGTCCTTAACGGCAAGGGTTTTTTTGGCGAAGAAACAAAGCAAAAAGTGCTTGAGGCGTGCCAAAAATCAAACTACACGCCAAACGCCGCCGCGCGCAACCTGCGCGTGGGCAAGACCGAAACCATAGGCCTCATCTTCAGCAGGGTTTCCGCAAACATATTCGGCAGCGCGTTTTATCTTAAGCTCATAAGCGCCCTTCAAGAAAGCCTTGCCAAAGAAAATTACGACCTGCTGCTTTCGGAAGTCTCCGCGCATTCAAACGGCGGTGTCCCAATATTGCCGCGCGTTGTGCATCAGGCAAAGGTCGACGCAGTAATCCTGCTTGGGGGCGCGCCGCAAAGTCTTGTGCAGATGTTGCTCGGGGCGGACGTGCCGCTTTTGCTTTTGGACTCTTTTTCCGAAGGGGCTGATTCAATAACCTCAAACGGCCGCGCGGCCTCGGCAGACATGGTGCGGCGGCTGGCGCAAAGCGGCCACAGGCGCATAGCCTATTTTGCCTACGACTATGCCGACTTTAACACCGATATGCGCATAGCGGGGTTTTTGGACGCCGCAAAAGAATGCGCGCTTGAAAGCTTTGAAGTTGTGCGGGACTTTCCGCAAAAAGAGGGCGCGCGCCGCGGCCTCGACAGGATTTTTGCCAACTATTCAAAAGCCCCCACCGCGATTCTGGCGGTGAATGACGAGCTCGCATTTTCTATAATAGCCTATGCCGTATCGCGGGGTATAGACGTGCCCAAAGATTTAAGCGTCTTCGGCTTTGACGATACCCAAGTTGCAATGATGAGCGTTCCGCAAATTTCGACCGCGCACGTAGACATGACAGAGATGGGGCGCAAAGCCGCCGACATGATGCTTGAGCGCATTAAAAACCCCGCGGCCGCACCCGTGCAAACGCTGTTGCAAGCCCCCGTCATTATGCGCGCATCGTGCGCGGAAGCCTTCCCTAAAAAAATTTAAAGGCAGAAGGCGCCTTTGCGCGCGCACACTTCGCCCGCAAAGTTGTTTGCGAATTCAGCGGCGGCCTGCGGAGTTTCCGCATTCAAGATTTTCATGGTGAAGGCCGCGCAAAAAGAATCGCCCGCACCGACGGTATCTACGACTTTTATATCCGGACAAGCCCCGCTTATATGCAGCCCTTGCTTCCCGAAAACTTCATAGCCGCGCGCGCCCTTAGTCAAAAGCAGGTAGCGCAGCGCTTGCGTTTTTACGAGCGCCGCGCAGATTTGCGCGGCATCGCCCGACAAACCGAACATCTCGGCAAGCACGGGCAGCTCGTCGTCGCTCAACTTAAAAATATCGGCGCGTCTCAAAGAATTTTCTATGCAGCTTGCGGAATAATAGTGACCGCGCAAATTTACGTCGAAAACCGCGAGGCAATCTTGCGGCAATTCTTCAAGCAAAGCTTCGAGCGTTGTGCGAGAGCGCGACGCCCTTTGCGCCAGAGTGCCGAATGCAAATGCGTCGCAAGAGCGCGCGGCTTCAAGCGCAGCAAAGTCGGAATATATAAAATCCCAAGCGGCGGGGCTCAAAATTTTAAATGCGGGCTTGCCCTGCGCGTCCGAAACAACATCCACCCTGCCCGTTGGGGCAAAAAACGAGCGGTGCACGCCTTTAATGTCTATGCCTTCGCGCGAGGCGCGCGCAATGGCTTCATCGCCCTCAGTGTCGTCGCCCACTGCGCTTATTATCCCCGCCTCGGCTCCCAGTTTGCCGCAGAAATATGCGAAGTTTAGGGGTGCGCCGCCGAGAACTTTTACGTCTTTAAAAACGTCCCAGACTATTTCGCCGAAGGCCGTAACTTTTTTTTCAGCCGTATTGCTCATCTTCTTTCAAACCTCTTTTGGATTTCTTCAAGGGAGGCGTTCTTTGTTTCGGGAAAGAAAAACAGCACCGTGAAAAACTGCAACGCCATCATAACCGCAAAAAATGCGAAGGGCGCGCCCTTTGAAAGCGCCGCAACCTGCGGAAACAGATACGATATCGCCGCACAAAAACCCCAGTGAGTGAGGCTTCCCAAAGACTGCCCCTTGCCGCGCACGGCGTTCGGGAAAATCTCACTCAAATAAACCCATATCACCGCGCCCTGAGAAAATGCGAAAAACGCGATGAAGCCCATGAGCAGCCACACCAAAAGCCACTCCGCGCAACCGGTAAAAAATACCGCGGCAACCGCCGCCATGCAAATACTCGTGCCCGCCGCCCCCGCAAGCAGCAAAAAGCGCCGCCCAAAACGGTCTATCGCAAACATCGCTACAATCGTAAATACCATGTTTGTAAGCCCCACCCACACGGCGTTGAGGCCGCCTGCGACCTCGTCAAAACCCGCGGCGGCAAAGATATCGTTGATATAATAAAGCAAGCCGTTTATCCCAGAAAGCTGGTTGAAAGCCGCAATGCAGAAAGCGAGAAATATCGGGAACGCGTATTTTTTTTGGAATAGCCTTACGCCGCCCGCAAGGCCGCGTTCTTCTTCCAAACTTTTTTGGACCCTTGATATTTCATCCTGCGGATTTGTATCGCCTATGCTTTTAAGCGCCGCGCGCGCCTCTTCTGTTTTGCCGTTTTTTATAAGCCAACGCGGAGAGCGCGGCACAAAGTAAAGCCCCGCAAAAAATATGATTGCCGGCACGCCCGCTATGCCGAGTTTTGCGCGCCACTCTGCATCAAAACCAAATCCGTACTCTCCTATTATCCAGTTTGAAAGATATGCAAGCAATATGCCGCCGACAATGTTCATCTGGAACACCGCCACAAAGCGGCCGCGCAGTTTTGCGGGCGATACCTCCGCAAGATATATGGGCGCAAGCACGGAAGAAGCCCCTATGCCAAGCCCGCCGAAAAAGCGCGATATCACCAAAATGTTCCAGTTCCACGCAAAGGCGCAGCCCAAAGCCGAAAACAAAAAGAGCGCGCCCGCAACTTTCAGGCAGTCGCGCCGCCCAAAGCGGTCGCCCGCCCAGCCCGCCGCAAAAGCGCCCGCTATTGTGCCTATCAGCGCTATTGAAACCGTAAATCCGAGCGCCTCTTGCGAAAGCCCGTAAACCTTTACGAGCGCCGCCGTAACGCCTGAAATCACCGCCGTGTCAAAGCCGAATATGAGGCCGCCCAGCGCTATCACAGCGGCTATGAATATTAGTTTTATGTTCCCCTTGTTCTGCATGGTTTTTAGTTTTAAAATTTTTCAAACGCGCTTGCGATATCGCGCTTTTTTGCGCTTACGAGGCTTGCCCCTTCGCCGAAAACCGCAACGCCGCGCTTTGCATCCTTGAAGGCCGCCTCAAGCGCTATTACGGCTTCGCCGCCTTGGTGTATGATTTCAAGCGACGAGCGGTCTATGTAAAACTCTGCCCGCACAATGTTTGAGCGGGTAAAGTTTGGCACCGCTATAAAAGCTTTAGGCATCCCCGGCCTTTCTATGGCATAGCGCGACGCCGCCTTTTCATACTCTATTTTAACGTCGCCGATTTTCAAGCCCGCGCGCCCCGACTGTGCAATTTCAAAACGCGCGTCTATATACACGGCGTCTCCGTCAAAACCGTCCAAATATTTTGCAGCGGCATCAAGCGCAATATTTCCGACGCTCGCAGACGCGCCCTTGTAAAGAGTTTCAATCTCTTCAACGGGGCGCGCACTAATGCGGTATGCGTTGTCTGTGCGCTTAAGCGCAAGCTCGTAAGGCAGCGTCATTATTTGGCTGAAGGGCATATCGTAGCCCGCCTTAAGCTGCATATTTTGCCTTAGCCACGTAATCTGTATTGCGCGGCCGTTGGGCGCATTTCTCCAAAGCTGCCCCGCGTAAGCCGCACCCAAGAACGGGCGCGCAATGCGCGGCCCCTCCTGCGTGAACCTCTCGCCGTCAAAATCGCCTACGACAGTCTCGCCGCGCGCATCAAATATTATGTATTTGATTTCTTTTTCGTCGCCGTTTACGGCCATGGGCAAAATGCAGGGGCATTCATAAAAATCTTCAAGCACCTGCGTGCGTCGCCATTGTTTTAAATCTTTTGATACGTAAAACGCAAAGCACCTGCGCGGTTTTGCGCCCGCAATTTGGGACGGATATTCTTCATAACGCAAGACCGTCCAACTTTGCGTTTTCTCAAAATAGAATATGCAAGGATCGCGCCCGCGCTCTTTTGTGACAGGAAATTCATCAAGAATCTTTATGTCCGCGCCGTCTTTTGAATACGCGGCAAAATCGCCCAAGCCCGTATATGTGAATGCGTAGATTATGCCGCCTTTTGCGTCAAAAAGTCCGCTTTTATTTTGCGCGTCGGCGTAGGCCGTGCCGGAATATATCTGATTTGCGCCGCCTTCTTTGCGATAGCGCGGGCTTAGGGCTATGGGTTTATGCTCCCACCTTATCAAATCTTTTGAAACGGCGTAACCCCAATATTTATTGCCGTTAAACACGCTGTAAGGCGTAAGCTGATAATACAAATGCCAAAGCCCGTCAAAATAAACGAGGCCGTTTGGGTCGTTGAGCCAGCCCTGCGGCGCGCTGAAGTGGTATTGCGGGCGCAAAGCCTCATTGGGGTAATTGCCCAAGGGCATTTTATCGGCAGTCTTAAGCCTCGGTAGGCCATCCCCGGGCTTCAAGGGCAAAATCACTTTTAGAGCTTTGCCCAAATGTTTTGAAATATCCAAGGCGCAAAGCCAGTCGGGCTTTGCAAAATCAAGCTCCATGGGGGCTTTTAAAATTATGTCCGCAGGGTTTTGCGCCTGCGCAATCAATACGGGGCGCGCCGCGGCGGAGTTTTTTACGGGCAAGAGCAAAAACGGTTTGTCCGCAACAAGCGTAAACTCTTTATAGAAATATCCGCGCGGCTCATCGCTTAGAATTATGTAATCTGCATTTATATGCCCCCAGCTGCCGCGCGCAAAATCCGCAATCTCGATATATGCGGTCTTGCCCAGATTTGACTCTCCCAAATCCAAACTCGCAAAGACCAAAGTTTCAGAATTTGCGCCGCCGACGCGCCCAAGCTCGGCACCGTTTTCAAGAAGCACGCGCAAGTAGAGGTTTTCAAAATCCGCCCCCCCGCCCAAAAGTGCGCTTAAATAGCGCTTCTCTATTTTAAACGGCGCGCTTTTTATTTTGCCGACAGCGCCGTCGCCGCCCTTAAATGAATTCGCCAAACGTACCCCCTCGAAACCCGATACTTCTTGCTGCCCGCCGATTTTACCCGAAGCCGGATTTGCCCCGAAGGCCGTACCTTCAAGCGTCCAATTTGCATAGCCGTTTTCAAAATCTGCAATAACGATGTCGGACACGCGCTTTATTTGCGCTATGTCTTTTTGTTTGTCTTCGGCGCTTTGGGCAGTCGCAGAAATAAATGCGCATACTGTTATTATAAAAAGCACCGTTCGCTTAAAATAGCCGAGTGTTGATTTCCCCTTAAACATATATTCCCCTGTTTTTCAGATTGTTTAAACGCAGTAAGCGATAACTGCCGCGTTTTAGTAAATCGATTTATAGAGAAATATAATCCCCCCTTGCAAGCAAATTTTTTGGGGAGGCAATATGCAGTTTTTTATTAAAATGCACGTACCGATAAAAAAAACGGTCTGTTTTAAAAGCGAGGCAAAACCCCACATAGCGCGCCTCAAAGCGCCTAAATGAAAAGTTTACAGTAAAACAATCAGTCCGCCCCGAGCAGAGTATCTTCAGAAATATTATCTTTGAGCCCTACACCGCTTAAGCCCAAGCGCACCGATTCTTTTAACATCAAAAATATTTTTTTAGCGGCGAGTTGCGGCGGCAGACCTGCCGGGCGTATGTTTGAAATGCAATTTCTGTCGGCCTCGGTGCAAGAGGTTTTGGGCGCGTAGGTAAAGTAGCAACTCAAACTGTCGGGCGCGCCCAGACCCGGGCGTTCGCCGACAAGCATCACTGTATGGCGCGCGCCCAAAATTTCGCCGATTTCGTCCTGCAGCTTAACGCGGCCGAAAGACGCGATTATGACGGGGTATACAGACCATTGCGCCGCGTCAAGACGCGCAATTAGGGCTTTTGCCGCAGGCACTGCGTTTATCGCGGCCGCCGTGGCCGACAGACCGTCAGAGATTATTATTGCAACATCCCTTTTGCCGAGCTTTGGAGCGTATTCTTTTAAGGCTAAACGGCTATGCTCGGAAAGGATGCGCCCCGAATCGGGGTTCATTAAATAGTTTGATTTGTCGCCTGCGGCAGATTCAAGCGCAAGGCTTTTAATGCCTAGCTTTTCAAGCTCAGCCGCTGTTTTTTTTACATCGAAAGCCGAAAGCACCGCGTCTTTTGCGCGCGCGTGCGCAAGCCTAAACTCAAGCACGTTTTGCGTAAGCTGACTGCCGCCCGTGCGCCCCAAGGCTATGCGCGCGTTCGTAAACTTGCGCAAAGAAACCCACGGGTCGGCGTTGATGCCCGCAAGCTTGTGCGCGCCGTTTACGGGCGCATTTTCTGAATCAGAGTTGGGCACTTTCAAGAAGGGGGTTGGTAGATTTTACGTCGAGCAGCCTATTGCCGCCCTTTACGATGTTCATTTTTTCAAGCCAAGCTTCAAACTCCGGCGCGGGGCGCAGGCCGAAAAGCTGGCGCACATAGTGGCTGTCATGCGGAGAAGTTGTCTGGTATGCAAGCATTATGTCGTCCCAGCCGGGTATGGCCATCATGAAGTTAAGGCCTGCCGCCGCAAGAAGTGTCATAAGCGTATCCATGTCGTCTTGATCGGCGTCGGCGTGGTTTGTGTAGCAGATGTCGCAGCCCATTGGCAACCCAAGCAGCTTGCCGCAAAAATGGTCTTCCAGCCCCGCCCTTATAATTTGCTTGCCGTTGTAAAGATATTCGGGACCTATGAAGCCCACGACGGTGTTTACCAAAAGGGGTCTGAATTCGCGGGCTACGGCGTATGCGCGCGCCTCGCAAGTTTGCATATCGGCGCCGCAATGCGCGTTTGCCGAAAGCGCGCTGCCCTGCCCCGTTTCAAAATACATTACGTTGTCGCCGACAGTCCAACGCTTGAGAGAAAGCGCCGCCTCATGCGCCTCTTTGAGTATCGCAAGCGACACGCCGAAATTTTTGTTTGCGCCCTGCGTGCCCGCGACAGACTGAAAAACCAAGTCTACGGGCGCGCCCTGCTCCATGGCCTGTATGGCGTTTGTAACGTGGGCAAGCACGCAAGACTGCGTGGGTATCTCATAGCGGTTTATGAGATCGTCTATGAGGTGCAGAAGCTGCGTCATCATGGGCACGCTGTCGGTGGCGGGGTTTATGCCTATTACGGCGTCGCCCACGCCGTAAAAAAGCCCGTCAAGCATTGAGGCGGCAATGCCTTTAAGGTCGTCGGTGGGATGGTTTGGCTGCAAGCGCACGGAAAAGCGCCCCGACAAGCCTATGGTGTCCCTAAAGGCCGTAACAACCCTGCACTTTGAGGCAACCAAAATCAAATCTTGATTACACATGATTTTGGAGACCGCCGCAACCATCTCGGGCGTAAGCCCCTTTGAAAGCTTTGCGAGCACCACCGCATCCGTCTCATAGCGCAAAAGCCAGTTGCGCAATTCGCCTACATTCATGTTTGAGACGGGCTTGAAAGCCTCGGCGTCATGGCGGTCTATGATAAGGCGCGTAACTTCGTCTGTCTCGTAGGGGATGAGCAAGTCTTCAAGAAACTGCGCGAGCGGCACCTCGGCAAGGCACATTTGGGCGGCCACGCGCTCTTCTGCGCTTGAAGCGGCAACGCGGGCAAGCATATCGCCCGAGCGCGCGGGCGAGGCCTTGGCCATCAGCTCTTTTAAAGAGCCGAAGTCATACCTTGTGCCCGCAACCTCTATGCTCCGTTTTGACTTGTAAGACATTGCCCAAGCTCCGTCCTTACTTAAACTGGTTCGGCAGCCAAAGCGCGATATCGGGGAATATCATTATGAGGATTATCGCCAACATCATTATGGCTACAAAGGGGATTATCGAGATGTAAATATCGCGTATCGTAAAAGACGGCGGCGACATTGCGCGCATCAAAAACAGGTTGTAACCGAAAGGCGGCGTCAGGTAGGCAATTTGGCAAGTGATGGTGTAAAGCACCCCGAACCATATAGGGCTAAAGCCGAGCTTTGCAACAAGCGGGATGTAAAGAGGCGCCACAATCACGAGCATGGCGGTGTCGTCCAAGAATATCCCTAGTATTATGAAAGAAAGCTGCATGAGCAAAAGCACCGACCAGGGCGAAAGACCCCACTTGTCGAGAAACAGCACTTCAAGCGCCCGCACCGCGCCGAGACCGTCGAACACCGCTGCAAAAGCGAGCGCCGCCATCATAATCCACATGAACATTGCGGAGTTGTTGAGCGTCTGCTTGAGGGTTTCCGTCATTACCTTCTTATTTATCCTGCCCTTAAACAGGGCTATCAAAAATGCAGCCGCCGCACCCAGTGCAGAACTTTCCACAAGGCTGGTCCAACCAGCAAAGAAAGAACCTATTACGCTGAATATAAGCAGCACCGGCAATATGCCCGCGCGCAGCACCTTGAATTTTTCAGACCAAGTAAAATTGCGTTCCGACTTGGGAAGCGCCGGCCCCAACTTAGGCTGAAAGTAGCACCTTACCAAGATGTAAATTAAAAACATGCCCGAAAGCAAAAGCCCCGGGCCTACCCCCGCAAGCCAAAGCTGGCTTACGGATTCGCGGGCTATCATGGCGTATAAAACAAGCACTATGCTCGGCGGGATAAGTATGCCCAAAGAGCTGCCCGCCTGTATCAAACCGCTTATCATGCGCTTGTCGTAATTGCGCTTCACAAGCTCCGGCAAGGCGACGCTGCAACCTATGGCCATTCCCGCAACGCTGAGGCCGTTCATACAAGATATGAGCACCATTAAAAAGAGCGTGCCGACGGCCAAACCGCCCGGCAAACCGCCCATCCAGATATGCATCATTTTGTAAAGGTCGTTTGCTATGCCCGATTCCGAAAGCATAAAGCCCATGAAAATGAACATGGGAAGCGTGAGCATGGGATACCACTTAAACAGCTTTATTGCGGAGCTGAAGCCTATCGACATACTGCCGTCGCCCCAAAGCAGGATGGCGCACGCCACCCCCACAAAACCCATTACGCCGAACACTCGCTGCCCCGTAATCATGAGCAGCATCAACGTAGAGAACATCAAAAGGATGATGATTTCGGCGCTCATTCGGCGTCCCCTTCCAAGAGCAAGGTGGCGTCCTTAATGAGCTCGGCAAAGCACTGAAGCAGCATGAGAAACATGCCTATGGTCATTATAATTTTGATGGGAGCCAGAGAGGGGCCCCATACCGTGTTGTTGCGCTGGCCGAATTCAAGGGCGTAGGCAGAGCTGTCCCAGCCGCCTTTCACCAATACCACAAGGAAGAATATGACAAAGAAAATCGTGAAGCAGTCTATCATGGCGCGCTTGCGCACGCTCCAACGTTCATACAAAAAGTCCATGCGGACGTGCATTTTGTGCTTCAATGAATAGCCGCCGCCAAGAAGGTAGTATGCGGCCATGGTGAATTGCGCCATTTCCATCACCCAAATAGAGGGCGAGTTGAAGGCGTTTGTGACTATAGAATAGGTGAGTATGCCAAGGAGCATCAAAAGCAGATACATGGCAAACTTGCCAACCCATTCGTTAATTGTGTCTACGGCGCGCACATAATACTTAAGCCCCATGCCCACCTTTTCAAAGATGTTTGTCATGAGCTCTTCGCCGTATTCCCTGCCGTCGCTGTAGTCAGCGTATGCGGCCTTTGATGTGTTGTAATTCATATAGTTCGTGCTTTGAATGTCTTTTTAAGCGGGGCGCGGCGATTTTTTAACCGCCGCAGCCCCAATTAAAATTTGCAAATAAGGCTTAGTACCTGTAAGGCCTGCCGGCCTTTTCCATTATAGCGTTATACTTGCGGAAAATTTCTACGACCTTCTTTGCCCTTTCGCTCTTTGCGGCAACTTCGTCCCAGAATTTTACGGCCGCGTCTTCAACGGTTTTCCATTCGGAGTCCGGTATTGAGGTAAGCTTCAGCTTGTCGCCTTCAACGCGGAGCTTTGCTTCACCGGCCCAGTACCAGTATTGACGATAGTAGTGAGAGCTGTCCATGCAGACTTTGAAGAGTTCCTTCAAATGTTCGGGAAGCGCTTCCCAAGACTTGGTGTTGGCAAAGAATGAGCCTATCCAAGCGCCCGAGATGTTGTTTGTAAGGAAGTAGTTTGTAACGTTCGCCCAGCCTACCGTATAGTCTTCGGTAATGCCCGACCACGCAACGCCGTCAAGCTCGCCCGTGCGCAAAGCCATTTCAATATCTTCCCAAGGCAGCGTTACCGGCACTACGCCGAACTGCGTGAGGAATTTGCCCGCCGTGGGGAAGGTGAAGATTTTCTTACCCTTAAGGTCTGCCAGAGAGTTGATTGGCTGCTTGGTTGCAAAGTTGCAAGGGTCCCATGAGCCGGCACTCAACCAGGTTACGCCCTTTACTTCGTTGTAAGAATCGGTCCAGATTTTGTCGAGGCCGTATTCGTAAAAGAGAGCGGGCACGTCAAGGCTGTAGCGGGTTGCAAAGGGGAAGTAGCCGCCGAACTGCGCCACGTCAGCCGGAGAACCCATTGAGTCGTCGTCGCTTTGCACGGCGTCTATTGTGCCCTGCTGCATGGCGCTGAAAAGTTCGCTGGTTGGTACAAGCTGGTCTGCGTAGTAAAGCTCTATAAACATTTCGCCCTTGGCGATTTTGTTAAAAGCGTCAATCGCCGGCTTGATAACGTGCGCGCCGAGCGAAGTACCCGCATAGGTCTGCAAACGCCACTTGATGGGCTTTTTTGCCGCACCCATGATGTAGGGGGCCGAAGCCGCCAAAGCCGAACCGAGGCCGAATTTCTTGAGGAACTGGCGCTTGCTCAAACTGCTTTCAGAGGCTGCTGCCCTCTTGACGGTATTATTTTCTGCGGGATTATTCATTATGTTCTCCTATTTATATATATTTGATTTCTAAGATAAATTTTACGCGTAATTGCGTTTGGGATTTGCGCCCCGCGCGTGCGCCTTTTTGAAAGTCGGGGTAAGATGGGCGCACGGCGGGGTTAAATCCGTTTAAAAAACTTATAGCATTTGCCATACCAGTTTTTGAAAGACCCTGAAAAAAGTGCGCAATTTGTGCTTTTCTTGCCTTAAAATAAGGGTTTAGGAGTTTCTGATTTTTTTTAAGACAAGGCCTGAGCGCCACTTTCACAAGCCCAAACCCGCAACATTTTTGAGATGAATGCACAGCTTCTGCAACAATTCTGTTGCTACAAAAACGGCGGGGGTATTCTGAGTATTGTGAAAAGAAACGGCTTGCGCCTTTTGGGCGCAAGCCGTGCAGCATTCACTATATGTATGTGTTTTATTACACACTAAAACCAATCAATACCTGTACACTGAGCCCAAAAAACCTAAGACCGCCGCACGGCCGCAAAGCCGCTCGGATAAAGGCCGCATGGGCAAGCGCGCGCAAACAAAAAACCGTGTTGCGCCTTAAAAAGCGCAAGCTCGGCCATAAGCAGACTGTATGCGCGCGGCCTTCCGCCGCACTTTGTCGGAACTTTCATTTCTTGAGTTAGAGTCAAACGCGCCCACGCCCCCCTTGTTATAAGGCGAAAGCGCGCCCGAAGTATCTAAAAATATCAAAAGCAATTTTTATGCCAGTCTCGGCATTGAATTATCATTTTAAAATTAAGGCGTATTGCCTGCGCTTTAAAAATCCCTTAGTGTTTATTGCATATTTTATAAATAAAATTCAACAAAAACCCAAAATAATCTTGAATACACCAATTCCGGTTTTATATTTATTCAAGAACCGAAAATTATATATGATAAAGAACACACTTGCCGTTTTTGCCTCATTATACCTAAATTTTGCCCTCTGCGGCGCCGAAACCGCAGACTACACAAAGTACAGACCGCTGCCGCTTACAGAGCTTAAGACCGCGCACACCATACGCGTTGCCGACTTGGGCGCAATACCCGACGACGGCAAGAATGACTTTGAAGCCGTGAGCAAGGCCTTTGCCGCAGTGCAAAAAAGCGGCGGCGATGTGACGCTTGAGTTTGAAAGCGGCGTCTATGATTTTTGGCACACAAAGTTTGACATAAAGGGCGGCACATACTGGCAGCTCAAAGATTTAAAGAATGTCCGCATTGCCGGCAAAGACACGCAGTTTTTGGTGCATGACCCCGTATACGGCATTCTGTCCACTTCAAATTGCGAAAACTTTTTGATTGAGAACTTTACTATAGACTATTCAAAAATTCCGTGGGCGGAGGGCAACATAAGCAAAGTACTCGATGATGAAAACGCCATTATCCTTAAACTGCGCGACTCATCCCCGCGCCTTGACGACCCCATGTTTTGCGCAAAAACTTGGGGCGCGCCCTTAGACCCCGAGGTGCCGGGGCGCTACAAGCTAAACCACTACAACTGCTGGTTTTTTAACCCGCCCAAAGAATGGGAAAAGCTGGACGACGCGCATTACAAAATCAAAATCGTCGGGCGTAAAATTAACAGCTCGCCCTCTGGACCGCGTTGGGAAGAGGGCGACAGGATGTTTATAATGGCGCGCAACGATGTCGGCGTGCTTTTCTTTTCGCAAAACTGCCGCGACATCACGCATAGGAACATAACTTCATACGCGTCGCCAACGGCGCATTATGTGGGGCACTTTTGCGAGAGGCTCAATTACATAGGCTGTAAAGCCCTAATTAAAGAAGGACGTTGGAAAAGCGGCAATGCTGACTTTATCCACCTGCAGCAAAACCGCGTAGGCCCTTGGATAGAGGGTTGCGAAGTGCAGAGCGTCGGCGACGACTCTATGGTTGTCTACACGCGCCCGTTTTATATTTACGATACGGACGCCTCTTTTAAAAACATGGTCATAAGCCGCGCAACTTACACCGAAGACGGCTGGCGCAAGCACATCCCCGAAAAACTGCGCGAGGGCGACGTGAGAGTCGGCGACACCCTCATGTTTACCGACAGCCGCAGCGGAGAGGTTCTCGGCCGCGCAAAGGTTGCGGCTTTTGACAGGGATACGGGCAAGCTTGAAATAGACACCCCCGTAAAAACAGAACTTGCCGAAAGCCGCGGCAAGCCGGTAGTGCAGGTATATAATGAGGCGTTCTCTCGTGGCTTCGTCGTAAAAAACAACGTGTTTAAAAATTCGCGACGCTACGGGCTTTATTGGAAGGCCTCAAACGGCATCATAGAGGGCAATTATTTTGAGGGGCAAAGCAACTGCGCAATAAGCCTGCATAACGATGTAGACGCCCCAAACGGCCCTTTTTGCACAGACGTGCTTATTATAAACAACACCTTTCGCGATAACGGGCTTGAGGGTAACTATTTTACCGCGCCCGACTCCGCAGTAATTGCCGTAAAGGCGCGCGCCTTGGGGCACAAAATTTCTGACTCAGAAAGCTGCCATAAAAATATAGAGATACGCGACAACAACATAATTAATTGGAGCGTAAACGCCATCCTCATAAGCAACGCCGAAAACGTAAAAGTCATAGATAACACCATAGGCGCCCCCATGCCTAACTACCTCAAACACGCCCCCACCCCGCCCCCTAGCAACCCCGTCCAAGTGCGTTGCTCAAAGGATGTGGAAGTTCTTAATTAAAAATTAATTTTTACGCAATATTTTCTCACTCCGCCACGGCTTTGATGCAGACGGGGAAGTGGTCCGAGGGGAATTTGCCGTAGAAAGAATCCGTAATTACGGCGTATTTTAAGACTGATATTTGTTTTGATACGAAGATAAAATCTATGGGAAGCGCATTGGCAATGTAGTCTTGGCGCGTTTCGCCCTTGGGGATTGAGGGCTCAAACTTAAAGCCGTTAAAAGATCGCGCCTGTCCGTAAGGCGGCGTTTTGCTCACTTTTTTAGAGTCTGCCATGATGGGGCTGTTTACCAGCGCGGCGACGGTTTCTTCTTTTTCCGTGGCATTAAAATCACCCGTCAAAAAGAAGGGAGAGCCGCCCGCTATGCGCGGCAGCTCTTTTAAAATAACCGCGATAGAAGTTTTGCGCGACTCAAGATTACTCGACGACAAGTGCGTGTTGAAGACAAAAAATTCGCCCCCCGTAAGTTTATCTTTAAACTTGCCCCAAGTGGTTATGCGGCCTCCGTTTTCAAATGTATCGGGCGTGGCAGAATGCCAAAAGTTGCCCTTTTGCAAAAGCTCTAAGCGCGCCGTCTTATAAAGGATAGTGCAGGTTTCATCGTCCGTAACCCCGTCGGCCTTGGGGTATGATATGGCGGAATATTGGGGCAGAGAGTCTGTAAGATATTTTATCTGGCCAAGCAGCGGCTCTTGCGTGCCTACTATGTCAAAGTCGTAATATTCAAGAAGCGCACGCACTTGCGGTTTGCGTTCAGACCAAGTGTTGTCGGGGTTTTCGCGCTTGTTGTTAAAGCGCATATTGTAGCTTGCTATATTAAGCATCCCGCACGCAGGCTTCTCGGCAGCCTTTGCGCACTCTGCATTAAGCCCGCAGCACTCTGCGGCGGCCTCATTTAAGCCCTGCGCCGTCCAAGCCTCGCAGGCAAACCCCAAAACAAGCAACAGCAAACATAGGCGCTTCATGACCGACATCTAGCCCTGCTTATTTGGGTTGTAAAGCCTTTAAACAGAATCGTCGCCGCACATATTTTGGTCTGCGGCGGGAGTCGCGTTTATTTTTACGAGAACCGCAGACGCTACGGCATCCAATGTCAAACCTTCGCCAAGCTCGACAACATTAAACTCAAAAAGGTATCCCGAAGAATCTGGCGCAGTCTTGCGCAGGGGCTGCAAATAGAGCCTTTCCTGCAAATCCTGCGGCAAGCGCGCAATCAAAGCGGCAACATCGCGCGGCACATAGCAAAGAAGCTCTCCGTCAAAATCTATGGCGATTGAGTTTGCATCGTGCTCATTGCCCTTATCAAAACGCGCGGAAAGTTTTTCGGTGTTGAATTTTTCAGAAAAAAACTTTTTTGCTACATCCTTGCGGAAATAAAGCCCCGCACCCATAACGCTGAAAACCGCCGTCTCCAGACCGCGCAAGCGCACGCATGGGTATGCGTAAGGAGTCTTGCGCTCTTGTGGCTTAATATTTAAAGTCCGATGTGTATATGCGGCCGGAAATCCGCAATCGCACGGCGGCGGGGGTTCAAGAGGCTCGCTATGCTCTATTATATCGTCGAGCGATTCGATGAAGCCGTCTTCTTCATCCGCAGGGGTTTCTTCAGAATCAATCGCGGGCTCTTGGGGCGACGGATGCGCATCCAAATCGGAGCTGTCCGAATTTTGAGTAGGCTTGGGAAACTGCACGATTTGCGACTGCCCGCACATTGGGCATTTCACCGTTTTTTCTTCATATGGCGGCGTCATTTTTTTGCAAATTTTTAATACATATCAAGGTTGCCGTTTTCAATAAAATGCGCTCTTAAATGCGCGGACTTTGCCGCCTACTCTGTTGCGATGGTGCGCGAAAGCGTGTTTATAAGATCAAAGCCGTCCCAAAAAACGCCTATGTTCATGGCTTCGCCTATAGGCACAATGCGGTCTATGCCGCGGCACCGAGAATCCGCAACGCGGCGCGCAAGCGCGTCGGCGTCTATCCCGAAATATGTTAGCGTCTGGTATTTTTCATCCGCGATTTTAAGAAGCTCGGAAATGTCACCCAAAGCGTATTCGTAAAAATAGCCGCCGCTGCCCCTTACCTCCTCGACCTTTTTTGAAAGCTTGAGAATTTCAGTCCTGTAAAGAAGATTCCATTCGCCGCAAACACGACTGAAGAGGCCGTCGTTATCGGCGGCGTTTTCGCACATCTTGGTGTATTTTTCTACACAAGTTGCGTCTTGCAGAATGTATTTTTTTTCGGCGGTTTTAAAAACTTCATCCCAAAAAAGTTTGCGCGCCGCGGCGGAATCATTGAGCCACAAAATCAGCTGCGGTGATGAGCACGCGTTTTGATCCATGAGGTAAGTATCGTTGTAAAAACTTTCAGAAAGCCTTTTTATGCGGGCGGCGTCCGCCTTGAGAAGTTCGGCCGCGTCTATTGCGCAAACGCTGTATCGGTCGGCAAAAGACACGTCTACGCAGCGCGGTTTTGTCTCCAAGGTCTTGATTGTTTTTACGGTGGCGTCTCCGCCCCAAATCATTCTGGCGTCTGCCGATTTTGAAAACTCTGCCGTGGCAAGGCTTTCGCGCGGGTATTTGACAAAAGCCGTAGCGCGCGCGATTGCCGGAAACTTTGCCGAGACCGCGCGGAATATGTCCGACACTATCGCAATTTGCGGAAAGTTTTTGGAGGGCAACCTTACGATGTTTGCGTTGCCCGCAAGCATACCGAATATGCATGAAAACGCAAAATTTATCGGGATGTTTGAAGGCGCAATGTGAAAACAAAGCCCCCTGCCCAGCTTTTTTGAATTGTCGCCGAAGGCTTCTTTAAGCCTTTGGATGTTGGCCTTTCTGCACCAAAACCCGAGAGATACCACATCCGGAAATGCGCGCGCGGCGGCAGACTTCATAATCTCCGCAGACACTTCCGCAAGAAACGCGCAAACCTCGTCGGAATACGGTTTAAGCGGCGCGTTTGAAACGTCGGCGCCGCCGAGTAAAAATTCAACGTCGTTCATAGGTATCGCTGCATCCTCTCAGTTCGGCGGCTTTGATTCTGCCGTGGATTTTAAAATATTTGCCCATTCTTTTGCAGGGGCAATCGTCCTCGCCGAGGATTTCGCCCTCGTCCTCAGTAAGCAGGGAATGCCCGGGATAACTCTCGGGCAGGGCAGAAATTATTTGTATCAGACCGCGTTCGCCCGCCCCCGCGATAGAAAAATCTTTGGGGCGGCGTATCAAGACGTCTGAATAATTAGAACAATGCATGTGCCCGTGCTCGCACTCCACAAAAACAGAGCCCAGCTGCTCTGCCATGCCGTAATAGTTGTAGACCTTTACGTTGCCCAACACGCCGCGCACGCGCGCGTTATATGCAAGCGCGTCAACCGCCTGGTCTTTAAGCTTCTTCCAGCCGCCTATATGAAAAAGCAGGGCGTTGCCCAAATTGAATTGTTTGCCCGCATCTTCAAGCGCGCGGACAAAAAACTGCCAAATCATATAGGTGTAGCCGAACATTAAAATGGTCTCGTCGGCGTGCTTGGCGAAAAACGCCTCAACCTTTTCTATATCTATTTTCATGTCGGCGTCGAGCGCGTAGGCGGTATCGGTGCCGAAGGTTGAAAACCCTATTATGCCCGCTCCGCGCGCCGAAAACATAGAGCGGTCCTTTTTGACAAGCTCCGTATCAAGCATCAAAAGCGGCAGGCGGCGCTTGCCTATGTAAGATGATATTATCGCCGAAAGCGTTTTGGTCTGCGACACCACGTTTTCTTTGCTCAAAAATATTTTTGACACCGCCTGTCCGGAAGTCCCCGAAGAAGTCATGGTCTTTACGATTTCGGCGCGGGGCGCGCTTAAAAGTTCAAACACTTTGAAAAGGCGCACGGGTATGAAGGGCACTTGCGCAAGCGGCACGTTTTGTGAAGCGTCAAACCCGAGCGCGCCCAGAATTTGCGCATACTGCGGGCAGTTTTTTGCGTGCAGGCGCGTAAGCTCGCAAAGGCGTTCGGACAAAAGTTTTTCTTTGTCGGCGCGCCCCAAAGAATATGGGTCTATTGCGTAAAAATCTTCAAGCGACATTTTTTATCTCCTTCAAAAACACGTCGTGCGGTTCAAAAAATTTTGCGCCGAAATGCGCGTAAAGATTCATCACCGCGCAGTTTAAAGAGCTTATCCTGCCTTCAAGCGCGGCGCAGCCCGCCTCTTTTGCAACAATCGCGGCCTTGGCGTAAAGCGACATTGCCGCCCCCGTAAGCCTGTATTTTTCTTCAACCGCCGCCAAATGCACAAACATGGAATCGTGATTTTTTTTAAGCTCCAAAAAACCCACGGGCGTCTCCTTAAAAAAACAAACAAGCGGGGCTTCAAGCGCGTCAACCCAGCCCTTTATGATTTTTGCGGCTATTGCTGCGTCAGGCAGCGGCGCAACATTGAAGCGCCTGTCTGTCGGAAAGCTTGCTTTGGCTATTTCAAAAATGCGCTCTTTAAAATCTGAAGAAGGCTCAACCTTCATCCTGACTGCTTTTTCAAGCTCGACCGGGCATCTTTTAAGGTCTATTGAAACCCCGAGCGTGCGGTCGGCCAAGATGAAGCCGCGCGCGCGCATTTCAGAAGCAAACTCCGCCGACGATGGCAGCTCTGCGCGCACGTAAGACGCATCCGCAATATTCCAATCGCAAGGCGAGTTTGCCAAAACTTCAAAAAGCTTCAGACCGCCGTAGTCTTTTAACTTTGCGCTTTCTTCAATCATTTCGGAAGCTCCGCATAAAGGGTTTTGCCTGCGGCGTTTTTGGGGATTGACGCAAGCGCCACCGCTTCAAAAGCCGATTTGTTAAGCCCCGTTTTTTCGCTCACAAAACGCAGGATATCCGAAGATAATTCGGGTGCGGTTGTGTAAATTTTCAATTTGTCGTCAACCCCGCCGCACGCGCAATCGGCATCGGGGAAGGCCGATTTTATCATGCGTTCCGTCTCGTCGAGATTAACGCGATTGCCGAAAATTTTTAAAAAACGCTTTTTTCTGCCCACGATATAAAAATACCCGTCGGCGTCAAATTTGGCCATGTCGCCCGTAACAAGCCTGCCGCGCCATTCGTCGCCCTTTGAGAGGTCTTCGCCGCAGACGGCGTAACCCATGGCTACATTATCGCCCTCGTAGACAAGCTCTCCTACAGAGTCGGGCGTTTCAACAGGCGCGTCCTCTGCGTCGACAAGGCAAAACTTGCCGCCCGGAATTGCTATGCCCATAGAGCCGCACTTTTCAAGCGCGGCTTCGGGCGGCAGGTACGACATTCTGGCCGTGGCCTCTGTCTGCCCGTACATTACTACAAATTTCTTGCGCGCATCCGCCGCCCACTGCGCAAACTTTTTATGCAGCTCTGCGGAGAGTTTGCCGCCCGCCTGCGTGGCCGTTTTAAGATGCGGCAGCTCCATGCGCGAAAAGCGCAGCCTGTCGAGCATTTCGTAAGTATACGGCACGCCGCCGAAAGACGTCGCAAAAGACCCCTTCATAAAGGCCCAAAATTCTTTTTGCATCATAGTCTTTTCAGTCAGGGCAAGCGACGCGCCCGCCGCCAAATGCGTATTGATTATAGAAAGCCCGTAGGTGTAATTCATGGGCAGCGTTGTTATGGCGCGCTCAGAGGCATCTATGCGCAGGCACTCTATAATTGAGCGCGTGTTTGCGCGGATGTTTTTTAGGCTTTGGCGCACAAGCTTCGGGTCTCCGGTAGAACCCGAAGTGCTTAAAAGCAGCCCAAGGCCGGAATTGAGCAGATATTCCGCATTAAAAGGAGTCTTAAGAAGCGCGTATCCGTGAGCGCTGTATTTTGGGGGATAGACAAGCGCAAGCTGCGCTATGCGCGCCTCGGGCAGCCATAAAAAGTCTGGCTTATAAATATCAATGAGGCGCCCCAAAATACCCGCGTCAATATCTGCCGAAAGCATGAGCGGAACAACGCCCGCATTCAAAAAACCCACATAAGCGGCCAAAGAGCCGACGGTATTTGAGCAAAGGCTGAAAACAAGCCTGCCCGACGATACTTTGTCTGCGAGAGTTTTTGCGTATTCGTCCAAACGCGAATACGTGATTTCTTCGCCGTCTTGCGTCAAAACGGCGGTCGCGGCTCCGAAATCAGCCAACTTCCACGCCATATTTCTTTAGGGTTTCCTTGCCCTTTTCAAAGGAGCTTAAGTCTATAATGTCTTCGGTATCCATCATAATGCCGAAGTCATCCTCAAGTTTGGAAATCAAGCCCATGTGGCCGACGGAATCCCAAGCGGGAATATCCTGAAATTTCAAGGTTCTTGCTTGTTCCGCGGTTATGTCAAAAGCTTCGACAAACGCCTGTGTGTATTTTTCCAAATTGTCCATGTCAAAATTCTTTATAAAACGCCGAAATGCTGTCAGCGAGGGCTTGCGGAGTCAAGCCATAATGTTCCAACAGATACTTGTAAGAACCCGCGCGCGTGTAGGCATCGGCGGCACCCAAAATGAGATGCGGCGGCTTTGTCTTTTTGGGCGCAAGATGTTCTGCCACGGCCGCGCCCAATCCGCCTATTTTAGAGTGCTCTTCCGCGCTTACTATTATCTTTGCGGCGCACGCCGCGTCAACCGCGGCGGTATCGATGGGCTTTATTGTGTGCATATTGACTACCCCCGCCGAAATGCCGCAAGCCTGTAAAAGCTCCGCCGCCTTGAGGGCGTTATAAACCATTGAGCCCGTCGCGATAATCGCAACGTCCGCGCCTTCGCGCAGTTTTATTGCTTTGCCCACCTGAAAATCATAATCCGCCTTGTAAACGGGCGGCATGCCAAGCCCCCCCGTAAAGCGCAAATAGACGGGGGTGTTTAAGGCCGCCGCGGCAAGTGTAGCCTTTATTACTTCGGCGCAGTCTGCCGGAGAAATTATCGTTACGTTGGGAATGGCGCGCATGAGCGCCACATCTTCAATTGCAATGTGCGTAGAGCCCAGAATACCCACCGAAAACCCCGCGCCCAACCCGACAAGCTTAACGGGAAGCTTCATATAGCCCATGTTGACCTTGATTTGGTCTGCGCAGCGCATGGCGGCAAAAGTCGCATAAGTGGTGACGAAGGCAACCAACCCCTCTTTGGCCATGCCCGCCGCGGTGCCAAGCATATTTTCCTCGGCTATGCCCAAGTTATAGAGGCGGTCCGGATATTCCTCGCCAAAGCGGTTGAGGCCGGAGTATGAACGAAGGTCTCCGGTAAGCACGACTGCGCGCGCGTCGGAGGCGCAAAGCTCCTGCATTGCGAGCCCAAAGGCGCCGTTTGGCCCCAATAAAGACCACATTCTTGCGTTTTTAAAATCAATCATTTGCCCCTCCCTGCTCGGCAACGGCCTGTTTGTAAAGTTCGTCCGTCAATACTCCGTTATGCCATTCGGCGACGTTTTCCGCAAAAGAAACGCCCTTGCCCTTCACGGTGCGGGCTATTATCGCTCTGGGTTTTGCGGACTTTTTTGAAAACGCCGCAAGAAGCGCCTCTACCGAATGCCCGTCAACGCTTTCGGCGTCAAATCCGAAAGCCGTCCATTTGTCTGCAAAAGGCTCAAGCGGCATAATCATTTCGGTATTTCCGTCATACTGAAGCACATTTCTGTCTACGACGGCCACAAGGTTGTCCAACTTAAAGTGCGATGCGGCCATTGCGGCCTCCCAAACCTGACCTTCGTTGCACTCGCCGTCGCCCAAAATAACAAATACGCGCGAAGTGCTGTTGCCGCGCCGTTTAAGCGCAAGCGCCACGCCTACGCCCAAAGACAGCCCCTGCCCGAGGCTGCCGCTTGAAAATTCAATACCGAACTTCGGATTCATGGAAGGATGCGCCCCGACCGCCGAACCGTCGCACTTGAAAGTCAAAATGTCTTCTTGCGTAAGCACCCCGACTTCGCGAAGCGCCGCATACTGCGCGGGCACGCCGTGGCCCTTGCTTAAAATAAGCCTGGCGCGCGTCTCGGCGCAGGTATCGGAAGCGTCAAAATCCATCGCGCCGCAATAAAGGCACGCCATAATCTCGACGAGCGAAAGCGAACCGCCAAGGTGCGCGCCCGTGCGCCCCGTCTTATGCGCCATTTCTATTATCCTCATGCGCACGCTTTTTGCGGCCGCCAGGGTTTTATTTTTTCTTTCGCAATCGTTCACAATACAAGCCCTCCGTCGGTTCTTATTACCTCGCCGTTTATGAATGCAGCGTCTGCCGACGCCAAAAAAGCGGCTACGCGCGCAACGTCTTGGGGTTTTGCCGCGCGCCCCAAGGCCGAATGCCCGAGCATTTTTAAGCGCGTTTTTTCATCCATGAGAGAGGCCATTTCGGTATCTGTCAGGCCGGGGGCTATTGCGTTTACGCGCACGCCTGATGCGCCCAGCTCTGCGGCGAGCGTCTGCGTCCACCTTATTAGGGCGGCTTTTGAGGCGCCGTATGCGCATTGCCCCGCGTAGTTGTCAACCCCCAATACCGACGCAAAATTTATGACGCAACCGCTTTTTTTGCGCGCCATAATCTTAAGCACCATCTGCGTAAGCTCCATCTGGCCGAAAACGTTCACTTCAAAAACCTCCCTGATTTTTGAAACAGACGTCATCTGAAATAAGCCTCCGTGCGCAACGCCCGCACAGTTGACCAAAATGTCAATGTCGCGCTTTTGCGCCGCCAGCTCGCGAACGGCCGCCTTTACGGACTCTGAATTTGCAAGGTCGAAATACGCGGCCTGCGCCCCTACTTGGCATTCTTCGCCCAGCTTTTTAAGAAATTCTGAAAACTCCGCATTTTCTTTGCGCACGCCCGCAATAACGCAACAGCCTTGGCGGGCAAATTCTTCAAGAACTGCCCTGCCTATGCCGCGGCTTGCGCCGCTTATGAGCGCGGTTTTACCCTTAAGCATCGTTTTCCCCCCTGAAATATTTAGTCCAGTAGTCGATGAGTTCTTCGCGCGGCGGTATGTTTTTTGGCGTTTCCAAAACGCGTATGCCGCCGTTGAAGGTTTTTGAAAAGTCGAGTATCGCGCCCGCCCAAGAAAGACCGACGCCGAAGGTGCAAAGCATTGCCCTATGCGCCGGAGTTTCTTTTAAAACGTCGCACAAAACGCTTATGACGGAGGCCGTTCCGCAGTTGCCGTATTTTGAGAAAGTCTGCGCCGAATATTTATGCGCGGGTACGCCCGAACGCTCTGCGACAGTCTTAACTATCTGACCGTTTGCCTGATGAAATGCAAAAAAATCTATGTCGTCTCGCGTCAGATTTGAAAACTCAAGAAGGTTGTTCACGCAGGCGGGCGCGGTCTCCATAGTAAAGCGGAAAATGTCCATACCCTTTAAGACCTCATCCCAAAGGCGCCAAACATTGCCGCCCGCATCTGCGATGGATTTGTCGGCGATGTCGGCCATTATGGGCAGGCGATAACCGCCGGCGGGCGCAACAATCTTATTCCACAAAGCGCCCTTGGTGCCTAGGTTGAAATATGCAGGCGCGGCCGATGCGTCAAACTCTAAGAGCGTTGCGCTGCCCGCGTCGCCGTAAAGCATATTTGAAATGCGGTTTTTTTTGTGAGAGTGAAGGCTGGTAGTGTCGCCCACAAGCAAGAGGCACTTTTTTACCGCGCCGCTTGCTATCAGAGAGTGCGCCGTCCAAAGGGCATAGACATATCCAGAGCACGCAAGCCCCGACTGGTCAAAACACGCGCAGTTTTCGCTCAGGCCAAGTTTGCCCTGCAATATGCAAGACGTAGCCGGATACTGATAATCCGGGCTGGTGGTTGCGTATATGAGCGCGCCTATTTCAGAGCGTTGCACATTAAGCGCGTTAAACAAATCTTCGGCGGCGGCCATGCACAAATCAGAAGCCGTCATGCCGTCTTCAACAATGCGGCGCGTGCCCAGCCCGAGGATTTTTTTGTTGCGCATAAGCTGCTTAACATCGGCGTAGAAACCGATTTCGTCGTCGATGTTTACGAGTTTTTGCGGAACGGTGAGGGTAAAGCCGCTCACCCTTACGTTTTCAAATTTAGAGTTCGCCATTTTGCACGTCTCCGACTTTCATTGCGGGGTTGCCCAACATATAGCAGTTATTTTTGCAACCCCTGTATACTACGCTCAAGGGGGCTATTTTGTTGCCGCTGCCGATTTTGCAGCTAGGCATGAATACGCTGCCCGTCCCTGCCGAATTTTCGTCGCCGAGCGATGCGCACCCCAAAAATGTCGCGCGCGGCGCTATAAAGTTGAAGCTTCCGAAAACGCAGTCGTGACCGACTATGATATCGCCGTTAAAAAGGTTGCCGTCGCCTATCGATACTTCCGATGTGATTGTGGCCCCCAGAAATATGTTACCCTCGCCGAACTTCACGGTGTGGGCTATTGAACCGCCGCAAACGAGCGTGTATTGTTTTATGCCGCGCGCCTTTAGGTCAAAAAATATTTTTTTGCGTATGGCGATGTTGCCAACCCCTATTACCGCGTAGTCGTCCTCGGCAAACTCATAGTCGGAAAGGTCTCCGAAGCATAGGTTTGAATAAGACTTTGCATCCACCGCATGGCCGTTATGCCCCAGAAACCCGCCGAAGCAAATATCCGCGCCCTCGTTGATCAGCCTCATTATTACAAGATGGCACTCTCTCGCAAAACCGCCGCCGCCTACTATAAATATTTTTTTCATCAGATAGAACCGCAGTCTACAATATAGTTTTGAGCCGTTATCCATTTGGCCTTGTCTGAAAGCAAGAACGCCGTGAAATTCGCAATGTCGGCGGGCTCTCCTATTCCAAAAGGATATTTGTCCTTAAATTCGCCCGTCTCCCAACTGGGAAGCCCCATCGGGGTTGAAATCAGCGAAGGCTGCAGACAGTTCATTCTGAGACCTGCGGGCGCAACTTCGCGCGCGATAGATTTTATAGACGCCGAAAGCGCAGCTTTTGAACCCGCGTAAGACGTGTGCCCCCTGTCAGAGCATACGGCCGCTATTGACGAAAGGAAAACCGCCGAAGAGCCTTTGCCGTTGTTGACGCGCCTGTCGGCAAAGCCTTTGGCCATCATTACCGGCGCAAAATAGTTTACGTCAAAAATCGTTTTCATACCCGCATAATCGATGATTTGCAACGGCTTAACCTCTCCCAATCCCGCGCAATATGCAAGCCCCTGAAACTTGCCGTATTTGTCTTTAAGAAGCTTTACGTAGGCCGGCAGATTTTCGATATCTTCGGAAAGGTCTTTAATTTCCAAAAACACCTTATCGGGATGCGCACATTTAGCTTTCATAGCTTCAAGACGCTCCATATTGCGGGCAACCGCAACAACCGTTGCGCCGAGTTCGTTTAAAAGCGTCGCGACACCTTCGCCTATGCCGGAGCTTGCGCCGGTAACTATAAAACGCTGTTCTGAAGTAAAAGATATCATGGGGTTCCTTTAGATTAAAATGATGCGCAATCTATAATGTAGTTTTGGGCGGTTATCCAACGCGCGTCTGCCGAAAGCAAAAAGGCGACAAAATTTGCGACGTCTTCAGGTTTGCCGAGGCCGAACGGATAGTTTGCCTCGCGCAGAGCGGCGGGCGGATCCATTTTGGCCATGGGCGTATCGATGTCGGTGGGCGAAAGAAGGTTGAGCCTTACGCCCGCCCCCGCCATTTCGCGGGCGGCAGATTTTATTGAGGCGGCAAGCGCCGCCTTTGAGCCTGAATAAGTCGCCATTGCGCGCGCCGAAACAAAAGACGCTATAGAAGAAATAACGACACCCGCACTGCCCGCGCCGTTATTTATGCGGCGATCCGCAAAACCCTTGGCCATCATCACGGGCGCAAAATAGTTTACGTCAAAAAGCTTGGACATTTCAGAATAAGCAAGCAGCTGAAGCGGCTTAACCTCCAAAGCGCCCGCGCAATATGCGAAACCTTGAAATTTGCCGTATTTGTCTTTTAAAGATTTAAGATACGCGGGCAAGCCGCCCGCATCTTCGGCCAAGTCTTTAAGCTCGATAAAAACGTTTTCAGGGTGCGCACACTTGGCGCGCATCGCCTCCAAACGCTCGGCGTTTCTTGCAACCGCAACCACCGACGCGCCCAGACCGTTCAAAAGAATCGCGACGCTCTCGCCAATGCCGGAACTCGCACCGGTAACAATGAAACGCTGTTCGGGGTTGAATTTCGACATTTAAAGTTTTGCGAGTTTTATAAGGTCTTCAACCGTCTGAAGTTTCCCGATTTCATTCAGCGTGACCTTGATGCCGAAATTCTTGTCGAAAAACGCCATGACGGCCATTTTTGACAGGCTGTCCCACTCGTCATAATCGGCGAGGGTATCGCCCTGATTCACGGCGTCGTCGCGCTGCAGCACGTCTTGAAGTTGTGTGAGAAATTCGTCCTTAGTCATTTTTGCTTCCTTGTATTTTAGTTTTCCAATATTCTATTAAAGCTTTTCTGTCCATGTGGTCGGCGGGTTTTTCAAACACGCTTACGCCCCCGCAATACATATTGCCCATGCTTATCACGCATGAAGCCCAGCTCAAACCGTTGCCGAAAGAAGAGCAAAGCATCTTCTTGTTTTCAGAAGCCAGCACCTCGCCAAACTCTCTGCATATAAGCGAGGGTATTGACGATATCGTCTGGTTGCCGTAATTTTCAAAAGCCGAGTACGGGGCTTTTTCAACGGGGAAACCCGCAGAACTTGCCACAGTCTGGATAATCTGCTTGTTGGCCTGATGCAGCATCAGATACGGGATGTCTTTTTCTTCCACCTTTGCAAACTGCATTAGGCTTTTGATTGTCTGGGGCACGACGTTCATCGTAAAGTTGAAGACCGCAAGACCGTTCATATAATCTTCGCCGGCAAGGTTTACGTCTCTGCCGTCGGCGGACTTGAAAACTTCAAGCATGGGCGCGTCAAAATCGGGATTCGGCGCCTGCGGCCTACCCCAAAACTTAAGGCGTTCGCCGAGGCCTGGCTTAATTAAATACTCAAAGCCCGAACCGTCCGAACCTATTTCGAAGAATGTGGAGTCTTTCCTAAAGTCGTCGCGCTCTATGAGGGTTGCGGCGGCGCTGTCGCCGAAAAGCGGTGCGTTTTGCCTGTCCGAAGGGTCAAGATATTCTGCGGGCGTATCGCCCGTAAGCAGAAGTATTTTTTTGCATGAGCCCGATTCTATCATGCCGTGCGCCAAATGCAGCCCGACAACCCAACCCGGGCAACCCTGGTTAATGTCGAAAGCCATGCAAGACTTGGGCAGGCCAAGCTTATCATGTATATAAAAGGCGGTTGCGGGGCATACCACATCGGGCTTTTGGACGATGAATATGAGGGCGTCGACGGAATTTTTGTCGAGCTTCATGCCCGCAATAAGCTTTTTGCCCGCGTCTATTGCCAAGTCTGAAGCCGTAACGCCCCATTCGGCCACGCGGCGTTTGTGAAAGCCGACCATCTTGCGCATACGGTCGATTTTCTTTACGCTATTGTCGTAATATTGAGCCTCGTCGTAAATGCAGATTTCAGTCGGCGGCACTACGGTAACGATGCCGCTGACTTTAACATGTTTAAATTCTGATTGTGGCATTAATAATGCGGAAGTTTAATTTTTTATTAAAATCCTCAGAGAAACCCGTTCTCCGCAAGAAGACTATTTGTGCCGCAACTCTTGCAAAATACCTATTATTGTCAATCGAATTGTTAGCGGCGGCGCGCCCAAAATGGGCTTTTATAAAGGGTTTGCCAATGTCTGCCCAGCGGGCGTGGCAAGCAAGCCCCGCAGGGTTTAAAACTGCGGCGCACCCCCGCCCGTCTTTAAATTTGCGGAGTATATAAAACAGACTGCGGCAATTTTGCGGTTTTTAAGGGGAGTGTAAATTCGCACATTAAATATATGATGGCTTGGCAAACTCTTATAGGTTTGCAAATTTCGACGCTTTAGGGCATTTTTTAATTATGAAAGCCGCAGTTTTTATATTGTTTCTTTTTGTGATTTTGGCACTCGCACTGTGTTCAAAAAAGCATGAGGCTAAAAATACGCCGCCGCCCGCGCAAGAAGTGCGGGCGGATGATATTAAAAGCGCCCCGCAAAAAGCGTCGGCCTTAAAAGCGAAAACCCGCTTTAAAAGCGATGCCGCAGAACCCGCCCTCGAACTCAGCGACGCCGAATACGAAGCCCTCTGTAATATGTTTCTTGATGAAATAATAGATGAAGATATGGAGCTTGTCGCCAGAGAGATGAGCCCGTTTTCTAAGATAAGAGTCAACGTTACCGACATGGCAAGCTTGGGCAAACAGCTAGGAGAGCTTCACAATATAATAAAGAATCTGCCGCCCGCAGAGCAAAACGCAATCAGAAGCGCAGGCTTGCAGCTGGTTGTAGACGCGGCGCTGGCCTCGCCCGACAGAGCCGCACTTACACAGCGCGCAGGCATGACCGACGCAGAGCGCCAAAAGGCAACGCAGACCGCGCAGAACATCATCCTGAGCGCCTTTAAAGAATTTAACGGCATGACCTATTACGACATGATAGACGCGGGCATAGTCCGTTCGCAAGGCAAACCCTCCGCCGAAGAACAGTGGAAAACAATCACGGGCAACAAAAGTTCAAAGAAGTGAAAACTTAATATGCAACTTAATCAGACTTTCTAAAATTGAACTAACCCAAACAATCATATGCAAAATTATGACATTTGCTTCAAAAATCAAACTCATTGAAAACCTTATTCAATCACACAAAGAATTGGGTTGGAAGTTGTGCCTGTTTTTTTGGATTCCGATACTGCTATTGGCAAGCCCATTGTTATTAATGATATATTCGTCAAAACAAACGATAAAATGGTTTACGGATTTTAATTGGGTTTTTCCATACGGCGGCGGATTGGGAAGCACCGCTTGCGTAATTGTCTCAAATGTGATGCGTGCGACCATAATGTTTGCGCCGATTTACTTTTGTTTGATAATAATGCACCGCATATCAAGACAAAATTCGATATCGGAAAAACTGATTTACTTTTTCCCCACGGCAAGCATAGCCTTGGCTTTTATTGCGATTTATTTCCCGAACAGACCAATATCGATAATAAACACAATGGGACTGACTCCTAGGCGTGAAGATGCATTGGTCTGGACTTTATTTATATGGTTTATGGTAATAACGCTTTCAGCACTTTTGCTGTATCCCAAAACTAGGCAAAGCTTCCTTTGGTTTATTTACGGGTTGATTATATTAACCGCGCTTGTGGGCTGCTCGGCGAGGTAATTGTAAAGCCCGAATACTCACGCCCCCCGCCGATATTTCATATTCTCCGACAGGCCGCGCAAATATTCCGCCGAAGCCCGGTTGAAAACCATCCTCAGCGGACAAGTAAAAAGTGAGAGCTTGGCACTCTACCCCGCCACATTTTCAAAAATAAAAAAATCTCACACCACCCTCGCACCACAACACCTGAAAAAGAGATTTTTTTCGGGAGAGTTGCTTAATGCAATATTTGCAATAGCCCTTCTGTTCTATAAGAAGCTGTCAAAAATCGTAAGATTTAAGCGAATATGTTCGGATATTATTATATATTACTAGCGTTAAAAGCATACTTGTTCTCATTACAGAAAACTGCTCTTCGCCCATTTGTTGCAGATCGCACTCATTAGTATTAATACAAGAAATACGGGTAGTAAAATAACATGAATTAGATGCACGCAATCTCTGTTTGTTTCGAACAAATATATTGCAAATAAATAATGAAAAACTATGATTAACAACCAAGTAAACAACAATACCATACCTATTAAAATATTTAGTTTTGATACAGAATATTTTCCGCCATTTCCACTAAATAAATTACAGTCCACTTTGCCGTTTACTTCATCATTCTGGCTTCCCATTCTGTATTTTTCGGGTATCTCCAGTTCGGCTTCATTTTCAATTTCAGCTATCAACCCTTCGTAAATTTCATACCAAGCTTTTGATCCTTTTGCCATTTTTATCCATATTATGGAAAATACTATTCCCAATAAGGCTAGGTAGCATATTACTTCATTCAAAATTTGCATTTTAGAAGAAAGAGAACAATAGTCCAAAGATTTCCCTACTAAATAACCGTAACTTGTAAAACAAAAGATCAAAAATGCGGAAAGAAATATAGATCGTTGCCATAAATGAGATAATTCAAAATCTCTGCATTTATAAAAGTTATCTCTTATTTTTGTTAATGATATTTTTTTGCCATCAGAAGCATTACTCATATATAAGGTAATAAACTGTTAATCTAAAAATAAAATCATTATAGGTATGTATCTACTAAATATAATTCTGTCAATTTAGTATGTTGGTAAAAATACCTCTCCCCAATCTCTGGGTGAATGGTTGATTTCTAAAAAGCAGTTATTTTTCGCGTAAAATTCATTTTGCAAGACACAGAAAATCTGGAATTTACGAAAGATTGCGCAATTTCAAAAGTAAAGCCTGATTTGCAATTTAGTGCGAATCAAGCTTCTTTGCCGTTAAAATTGAAATATAGATAGGACGGGATTGCCCAAGGGCTCTCCCGTCTCCCGCATTAGTGAAATATACGAAAACCGACGCTTCTTTGAAGCCGGTTTTTGTTTTCAAAATTCCTTACAGAAAACTTCGTTTCCTGTCGGATTTTTACAAACAAAAACCGCGCAAGCAAAGCTTGCGCGGTTTTCTTTCTTTTAAGTGGCGGGATGGACGGGACTCGAACCCGCGACCTCCTGCGTGACAGGCAGGCGTTCTAACCAACTGAACTACCACCCCTAAAAGTGAAGACACGAACAGTAGGTAATCGCCCTTTCAAGTCAATCGTTTTTTTAAAGAAATTTTAAATTTTTTGCCGCAATGCATTCAAGTCGATTTTAAAATTGAATGTGAAGCGCATTGCCCTAATATGCCTCACGTTTAATCAAAATGGCAGAAGAGCACAAAGTAATTCAAGAAGTAACATTTAAGATGCGCACAACGGCATGGATAGTCTCTGTCGTACTTAAGTTGTGGTATGCCACCTTGCGCTTTAAGGGCACCGCGCAAGAGCTTGCGCTTCCCATGCCGCCCCACCCCTTCATAGGCATAACGTGGCATAACAGGGTGTTTTTTACGCCCATGATGATGCAGGCGTTTCGCAAAAATATGCCCATGACGGGGCTTGTAAGCCCAAGCAAAGACGGAGCGTGGCTCTCCGCGCTTTTCGGCTACTTCGGGGTTGATTGCGTGCGCGGCTCAAGCTCAAAGCGGGGCGCGCAGGCAATTCTTGAGCTGATGCGCCGCGTAAAGGGCGGCTCTTCGATATTTATCACCCCCGACGGCCCGCGCGGCCCGCGCTACAATTTTAAAGACGGCGTGCTGTTGGTTGCCGAGCGCAGCGATATGCAGATTGTCATATTTAAAATGACGCCGCGCCGCTATATCACCCTAAACAGTTGGGACAGATTCATAATACCCATGCCGTTTACGAGCATAAATATACGCATTAAGCGCTTTGAAAACTATGCGGTTTTGGCGAGCGAGGCAGAAAAATGCGGCCTTACGCCCGCAAAGTTGGCGGAGTCTTACATGGACGTTGCGCCCTGAGCGTTTTTAATTTTTAAGCGCGCATATACGCTTTTAAAATCGGCTGAAAAAATCAGTCTTCGTAACCCGCAGACGCGTCGTCGTCCGTCAAAATGTCGGGATTGCGCGCGGGTTCATTATCTTTCTTTGCGGCGGCAAGCACGCCCGTCGCAAGCCCGTGCGCGCGCGCGCCAAACTGTCTTTCTATAAGATCAAGCAAGCTTTGCGGCACGCTTGAAAGCGCCGCCTTAAATTCCGCAGAATCTTCCGCATAGCGTTTTATTTCTTGCGCGGCGGGTGCAATTTCTTGCGCCGCGGCCTGTGCGAGGGCGGCCGCCCTTTTAATCTTAAATACCGCCGAAAGCTCCGCCGATTCGGCCAAAGCCGCCCTAAGCAGAAGGATTATTTTTTTTTTGAACTTCGGCGGGTGCGCCCGATAGTTTTTCAAGTTCTTTTATGAGAGTGTTTATTGCCCGCGTGCGGCTTTGCTCAACCGCCTTAAGAAGCGCCACTTCAAAATTAGCCCTTTCGGAAAGCCCGCCCTTTAAAGATTTTTCAGAGCTTTGCAGGGCATCAAGCATGCGCATAATCTGCTCTGAAGAAAGCGCCTTGCCGCCGAAATCGTAAACGCCCGCGCCAAAAGAACCCATCAGCGCCTTGCGCAGATAAATTTGCAGGTCGGCAAGCGCCCTGAAAAGGTCACACCCCTGCGTTACGAAATTGTTTACGCCGTCTATTACGGCCGCATAGTCGCCCGCGGCCATGCTGAATACGAGCTTTTCAATATCTTCGAAAGAGGCCAGGCCGTAGACTGAAATCACGTCTTGCGCGCCGATTTTTTTGCCGCAAAAAGAAATCATCTGGTCAAGTATGCTTTGCGCGTCGCGCATACCGCCGTTTGCCAGACGCGCTATCGATAAAAGCGCATCCGCGCTTGCGTCTATATTTTCTTTTTTTGAAATCTCCGCCAAGTGCGCGGCAATGGCTTCTTCGGGGATGGGTCTAAACTCAAAACGCTGGCAGCGCGAAGTTATGGTGCCGAGCACCTTGTGCGCCTCCGTAGTGGCAAATATGAATTTGACGTGCGAGGGCGGCTCTTCAAGCGTCTTTAAAAGCGCGTTGAAAGCATCCTGCGTGAGAGAATGCACTTCGTCGATAATGTAAATTTTATAAGAGCAGAGCGTGGGGGCATACTGGCAGTCTTCGCGCAGTTTGCGGATTTCGTCGATGGAGCGGTTTGAGGCGCCGTCTATTTCTACGACGTCCATGCATGAACCCTCCATTATGGATTTTGCAATTTCGTCTTCGTCTTGCGGGCGCACGTTGGGGCCGCCCTTGGCGTTTAGCGCCTTTGCAAAAATGCGCGCAACCGTGGTCTTGCCCGTGCCACGCGGCCCCACAAAGAGATACGCGTGCCCTATCCTGCCGGACTCTATGGCGTTTTTGAGCGTCTTAACGACGTGCTCTTGCCCCACAAGCTCGTCAAAATGCCTGGGTCTGTAACGCCGCGCTATAACCTGATAACTTTCGCTCATTGCAAGTTAAAGATTAATCCCCAAAGCCCCGCCTTTTACAAGGTTTTTTTGCGGCGCTTTTTAAATTTGCGCGCGGGGCTTTTCAAGAAGCTTTTTTACGGCGGTCAAGAAGCTTTCATCCTGAAAACTGCTTTTTGTCAGATACGCGTTTGCCCCCGCCTCGGTGCCGAGTATTCTGTCTTCGTCCCTGTCTTTGTAAGACACTATTATAATGGGCAAATTCTTAAAGCGCGCGTTGCCCCTGATGTGCCGCGTAAGCTCAAAGCCGTTAAGGCGCGGCATATCGATGTCGGTAACGACCAAGTCGTAATCTCCCAAGCGCACGCAGTTCCAGCCGTCCATGCCGTCTTCGGCCAAGTCTACGGAGTAACCCGCCCCCTCCAAAATCTGCCGCTCCGCCTCGCGGACGGTGAGAGAATCATCCACAACCAGCACTCTGCGCTTGCTTACCTCGGGCATAGGGGCGCGCTTTGCGGCATCGCCTGCCGATTGCGAAAACAAAAGCTTCACGGCCGAACGCATAAGGTCGTCAACGTCCAAAATCAAAAGCGGCAAGCCGTCTTCGGTCAGAGAGCTTGAAGATACGCCCGCAATTTTGCCGAGCCTCTCGCTCAAAGGGCGCACAACAAGGTCGGACTCCGCAGTCAAAGAATCAATCTTAAGCGCGTAGAGGCTGTTTTTATCGGCAACAAGCACCGCGTGCAAGTCTGCCCCCGCTACGCCTTCGCGGGGTTTGAGGCCGAGCGCCAAGGCCGTGTCGGCAAGCCACACGCGCTTACCTTCAAGCATGAAGAACGGGCGGCCGTCGACCGCGTTAATCTCAGACGGCGAAAGCCTTACCACCCTGTGTATGCGCGTAAGCGGAAATGCGTAAGGCTCCGCATTTACAGACACTATTAGCGCCCTTATTACAGAGCGCGTTATGGGCAGCTTTATCGTAAACGTCGTGCCGCGCCCAAGTGCGGAGCTTATCTTGGCGCGCCCGCCTACTTCTTGCATGAGCATGCGCACAACGTCCAGCCCCACGCCCCTGCCGCTGAGTTTTGTGACGCTTTCTTTTGTCGTGAAGTTCGGCAGAAACAGAAACTCCAAAATTTCCTCATCCGTCATCTGTGCGAGCATTTCTTTTGACGTGAGTTTTTTCTCTATAATTTTTGCGCGCACAATTTCGGGATTTACGCCCGCGCCGTCGTCGGAAATTTTAAGCATGAAGTGCCCCGCAGAGTGCCACGCGCGCATGCGTATCTCGCCCATGGGCGGCTTGCCGAGGCGCTGGCGCACATCGGGGGGCTCAATGCCGTGATCGCAGGCGTTGCGCAAAATATGGCCTATGGGGGATTCTAAATTTTCAAGTATGTCCCTGTCTACCGGCACGTTTCTGCCCTCTATCGAAAGCGATATTTTTTTGCCGAGCGCCTTGGCCAAATCTCTCACCATGCGCGGAAAACTCTGCACGCCCTCTGCAAAGGGGCGCATGCGGCTTGCGATTACCTCTGAATAAAGCCTGTCCGAAATCGTTACGCTGCGCCGCGAATGTTCGCCCAGCTGCGCAATCTGGCCTTGTATCTGCGTCAAAGACTCAATCGCGATTTTGCGCGCCTGCTCAAGGTTTGCGGCCGCGCTCTCCGCATTTTCGACGCCGTCAAGACCGTAAATGGCGTTTTCAATCTGCTTTATCAAATTCTGCTCGGCGTCTTTTAAAGATATCAGCGCATCCCTGTAGGGCTGTATGCGCCTGTTTTCTACAAGGCTTTCCGCCGCCAAAGACATTATCCTGTTTAGATTTTCAGAAGAAACCCTTAAAGAAGCGTCTTGCTGCACGGCCTGTTGCGGGCGCGCGGCCGCGGCATCGTCTTTGGGCGCGCCCGAGGCAATCTTCAACGTAGACGCCGAAGCCGGTGTAAACGCGCCTTCGGCAATGTCTTTTAAGTCCGCAAAAATCGCGCGCAAAACTTCGCCGTCAATGTTTAAAAAATCGCCCTCTTTGCAGGTTTTCAAAAAGTCCGCACAAAGCAAAAAAACGTCTAGAGAATCGCTGTCCAGCGCAATTTTGCGCTCCTGCGCGGCCACAAAGCAGCTTTCTAAAGCGTGCAACAAGTCTACGATTTCAGAAAGGCGCACCATGCGCGCGGCACCTTTAAGGCTGTGGCTTGCGCGCATAAGCGCCTCAAGCTTTTTGGGGTTTTTAAAGTCACCCTCTATCGAGACCAAAAGCGCGTCGAGAGACTCAAGCTGGTTTTGCGCCTCTATCAAAAAAAGCTCAAACATCGGGTTTTGCGCGCGCAAGTCGGCAACGGGCTTTTTGAGGCGCTCTGCGCGCAGACGTTCGGCGGCGGCTGCTGCCGCTTTTTCGGGCTTTGGCGCAGCCGCGGCCTCGGCGGGCTTGAAAAACCCGTCTACGGCGTCTTTAAAGCACTCGGCATATTCCGCCAAGTCTGCATCCCACGCGGCGAGTTTTGCGGGCGGCATTTCAAGCGCGGATGCCATCTTTTTTATTGCGCCTTCAATCTCGGCACGGGCGGGCAAGCCGCCCTCAAAAAGCTTTGCGGAATACGGAGACAGCGCGTCGCACATTTTTGCGCAAGAGCTTACCCCCGCCATGGCCGCCGCCCCGCGCAATGACTGCAGCGCGTCTTCAAAAGCCGCGCAAGCCGACGGGTCTTCTGCGGACTTCAGGCAAAAGAGCATCTTTTCCGAGGCGCCCTTAAGCTCTCCCAGAAAAACATCCGCCATGAAACTTTCATCCGCAAAACTCATAGATATTTTTTTGTCACCGCGTGAAAGACAAGCTCGGCATCGAGTATCGCGACAGACTCGCCGCCGCGCTCGTAATATTTTTCGCAAAAGGGCGATTGCAGGGGCGCACCGCCCGCCGCCACGTCCTTGATGTCGCTTTTAATTACCCTTGAAACGCCCTTGAGCGAATCCGCAAAAAAAACCAAAGTGTCGGCCCCGCTGCGGCATACGAGCATGCGCAGCTGCCTGTTTTCAAGGTCTTCTGCGCCAAGTTCCAAAAGCTCCGCAAGGCTGACGGCCACCAGCAGCTCTCCGCCCATGTTCACAAGCCCCTTAAGCACGTTTGAATCTTTGTGGGGTATTGAATGCACAAAACGCCAACGCTCCGCGCGCAGCACGGTTTTTAAATCAAACGCCAGCGATTTTAAACCGCATTTAAATACGAAAAACGCATCCTCTTTGGCGCTTTGCGCATCAGCGGGCGCGCTTTGCACGCCGTGCGCTCCCTCAAGCGCCGACTTTGGCAGCGGCCTTGAAAAAAGCGCCCTGCCAGCCGCCGCATAGACGGGGCAGTTTGCGCAGTGCACATATTCTTTGAGGGCCTCGCAGCTCAAGTCGCCCCAAAGGCCTTCGGATGCCCAGCATTTTGCGGCGATTTTCTTTTCAAAATCAAGCTTCATCGCCGCCCCTGCCTATAAGGTTTTTTGCGCAAAGCTCCGCATAAAGCTTTGCGGGTTCTATGAGCTTTACCATGCGCTCGCCCTCGCGAAACGCCTTTGCAAAAGACAGCCCCCCGCAGGCGCAAGGGTAATATTCTATGTGTGATTCGTCGATTTCTTCGGCCTGTATCACGCCCTCTGCCACAAGCCCAAAAAACCCGCCCTGCGGCAGTTTAAACACTATGCCGCGCGCGCTGTAAATAGGCCTTGCCGCGCGCCCCGCGGCCGCCCGGCAAAAATCCGCCGCAAAAACTTTGACGCCCTTGTATGTCAAAAATTCCGCAAACACCCCGTTGCCCCCCGCAAGCGCAGAAGCGGGCAGTATGGAATCTATGTCCAAAGCGTCGGCCGCAAAGGCCATCCCGTCGAATTCTGAAAATATTGCGAGCATCGCGGCTACTTGGTGAGTTTGAATTTTGCGATTTCGTCCCTGAGGTTTGAAATTGCCTCATGCAGTTGCGCGCGCGCGTGCGCAAACTCGCCCAGAAGCGCGGCGGTCTGCTTTGCGCTGTCGTTGAGGTTAGACATGGCTTGGTTGATTTGGCCGGAGTTTATGCTCTGCGCTTGCATGGCCTCTGTCAGGTTTTCAATCTGCGGTGCAATCTCCTGCATCTGCGTGATTATGCCGTCCATTGAAAGTATGATTTTGCCGACTTCGACAACACCCAGACGCACTTCTTCGGAGAACCTGTCCATCTCCATGACGCCCGCGCCCACGGCGCTTTGCATATCTTTTACGATTACTTCAATGTCGCTCGTCGCCATTGCGGTCTGGTCGGAAAGCCTCCCTATCTCGCGGGCGACAACCGCAAAGCCCACGCCGTAAGAGCCCGCTTTTTCGGCCTCTATTGCGGCGTTCAGGCTTAAAAGATTGGTCTCGTCGGCAACCTTTGAAATTGCGGTTATGACTGAATTGATGTTGTTCGCCTTTTGGTTTATCACGCCGAGAGAGCGCGCAATTACCTGCGTATTTTTTGAAAGCCAAGTCATGGTGCGCTCCATATTGCCAAGCTGCTTGCGCCCAGAATCCGCAATATCCGCGCTAGAACCCGCCGCCCCCGCAAGCTGGCTTAAAGTTTTGTAAAGCTCGGCATTTGAGGCGTTGACCTCTTTTACCGCGGCCGATATCTGCCCCGTCAGCGCCCCGAAGTTCTGCACGCGCGATTCATACTCAGAAGACGCGCTTTCTATGCCGCCGGAAGCCCCGCCTATCTGTATGCTTGAGTGCTTCACCTGATTTATGAGGGAGCGCAAAGAGTGCGTCATCTTTGAGAACGACGCCACAAGCCTGCCCGCCTCGTCGCCGCTTGCCGAGGCCTCGTTAAGATTTTCGGTAAGGTCTCCCTGCGAGATTTTTTCGGCGGCGGCCGTCGCAAGCTCCATATCCTTCGTAAAATTTTTCAGCAAAAACGCTATGAGGAACACCGCCAGCAAAAACACCAGCATTGAATACGCCTCGTTTTTTATTGCGTTATAAATGGGCGCGTAAATTTCGGTATCGGGCACCACCTGCACGAGCGTCCACCCCCCGGGCGCCACGCGAGAATGCGCAACGCAGTATTTCAAGCCCGTCTGCGGGTCTTTAAAGCTGCGTATGCGGTTAACGGCCATGCTTTCGTCGTCGCTTACAGACTTAAGCAAGTCTCGGTAAAGGGTCTTATATTTTGAAAAGTCGGCGTTTGCCGCAAGAGCGGGGTCTCTCACAAGCTGTCCGTCGCGCTTGCGCAAAAAGTCCGTAACAAGGTTGCCGCGCGCGTCCAAAAAGAAATCGTCTATTGAAATTGTGGCGGCGGAATTGTCTATGGTCGAGGCTATCACCCTGTCAAACGGGCTTATCAAAAAGAATTCAGAACCGTCCAAAGTCTTAAGCCCCTTAAGCATATCCGCGATAAATTCCAAAGACCTGTCAAAAGCCACCTGCCCGCCGAACTTTTCGTCTACGACTATGGGCGAAGAATACTCTATCATTAGTTCCGTATCCTTGTAAAAATAGGGCTCCGTAATTATGAAGGCCTCTTTGCTGCCCGCGTCGAACTTCTTTTTAAGCCCCGCATAATACATTGCGGTGTCCATGCCCTCAAGCGGCTCCAACATCCACTGCTGCCCCTTGCGCCCCCAATAAGTCAAAAAGCGCCCGCCCTGAGACTTTTCTATCCACGTATTGATGTCTGAAGCGCTTTTGTTTAATGTGAAGTTGTATGAATCTACGCCGCCGCCCTCATAAGCGGGGCGGTTGTTTTTTAAATTGTTTAAGGCGATGAGCGCAAACTCATCCTGCCCGTCTATGTTTGGCTCATACCCTATGCTCGCGCCCACATATGCGGGGAAGGCCTCGAGCAAATGCCTTATGTATGAAACGTTTGCCGAGCGGTTGCCGAAGCCCATCTCCGTAGCCGCTACAGCGGCGGCAGAAGCAAGCGTGACGCCCTGCTCGTTCATTCTTGAAAGTTCGGCGGCGATGTTTTGCGTGCTAGCGTCAAAATTCTTTTCCGCAAGCTCTTTAAGCGCGCTTACCGTCTGCTTTAAGCTGAGCGCAGAACCGCCCGCGTCGAGAAGAAATATAGGCAGCAGAAAATAGAGAATTATCTTTGTGCGCAGTTTCATGGCTATTGCGTCTTTAATAAATCAGGCCGCACAAATTCATCAAGCTTAAAGCGAAAAGCGTCGCCGTCGGCTCAACGGCTCGGCGGGCGTTCTTTAACGCCTCCGCAAAATGCGCGCCCGCTCAATAAAAAGTTGAATTAATTTTGAAAATCTGGAAAATTATCCGCCTAGTTAAAAATCAATATTGGGAGAAAAGGAAGATAATGAAATTCACAAAACAAGCCGCCGCATTTTTTGCGTGCACCGCCGCCCTGCTAAACGCAAGCTGCAACGATAAAGAATTCAGAAAGGCGCCGCTTCTTGAGACAGAAACCCTTTCAACTCTGCGCGCCGCAGATTTCGGCGCCATACCAAACGACGGCAAGAGCGATTTTGAAGCCTTCAAGAAGGCCTTTGAGGCCCTTGAAAAGGCCGGCAAGAATACCCGCCTTGAATTTGCAAAGGGCGTATATAACCTCAAAGATGAAACTTCTAAGGACAATGAAAAGTATCTCTTCACGGTTAAAAATCTGAAAGACTGCGAAATAGACGCTCAAGACTCTACTTTCATAATAGAAAACCCGAACTTCTGCCTTATAGATTTGCTGCATTCGGAGCGCGTAATTTTTAAAAACATAACCATAGACTATAACCCCGTGCCTTGGACGGAATGCACGGTTGAAAAAGTCGATGTCGCCGAGCGCAAACTAACGGTAAAAGTGCGCGACGGCTTTGAGGGCTTTGAACACCCCATGTTTACGGCTTGGCCGACAGACTTGTCTTTCTGGGGCTATCAGCTTGACCCCAATGTGCCCGGCCGCCTCAAGTTCGGGGTAAACCGCCACAACATGGTTAAAGGAGTAAAGAAGCTTGCCGACAAAGTTTACGAGCTTACTTTCACAGGCACTTTCGGCACTCAAGAAGCCCCAAAATATGAAGTCGGCGACAAGATGGGCATACTTGCGCGCAGATCAAACAAGATGAGCCTCTTTCTTGTGGAATATTCCATAGACGTAAGCTTTATAGACATCACAGCCTACGCAACGCCCTCGTTCTTCTTTAAGTCTTTGCACTCGCAATTTATGAACTTCATACGCTGCGACGGCCTCATAAAGCCCGGCAGATGGCGCGGCGGCGATGCAGACTTCATACACCTGCAAAACAATAAAAACGGCCCTTGGATCGAGGGCTGCACGGTTGAAGGCATAGCCGACGACTCTTTGGTGTTTTACACGCGCCCCTTCTATGTGCTTGAGACGTCTGAAGACGGCCTCAAGATGAAGCTGGGCCGCGCAATATGGCCAAAGGGCGCCGAAGCTCTCTTAGAGGGCGACATCACCGTCGGAGACCCGCTTTTATTCTTAAACCCCGTCACGGGCGGCGTGATAGCTCGCGTCAAGGTTGTTTCTTACGATGCAAAAAACGCCGTAATCACGCTGTCTGCCCCCGTAAAGCTTGCGCCCGAAGAACTGGGCACCGTGCAGACAAAGACGCAGATTTTTAACGAGGCCTTCTCAAGAAACTTTGTCGTAAAAAACAACACCGTGCGCAACTCGCGCAGGTTCGGCATGTATTGGAAGGCTTCCCACGGTTTAGTTGAGGGCAACACGTTTGAAGGTCTGAGTTCTGACGCCATCACCTTGCATAACGAAGCCGCCGCACCCAACGGTCCCTTCTGCGACGACGTGATAATCCGCAACAACACAATACGCCACTGCGGTTTTGACGCGCCCTTCATGTCCGAAGAATCTTCGGCGTCAATCTCCGTATACTCGCGCCCCGCGCAAGGCAGCACCTTGAGCAAAGCCGAGAACTGCTTTAACAATATCGCGATAATCGACAACGTTATAGAAGATTGGAATATCCGCGCCATACAGGTGCGCAATACCGACGGCGCGCTTATAAAGGGCAATAAGATAGGCGGCGTTTTTAAAGGCGGCACAGATAAAAGCGGCGGCAAAAAAATACTCGTAGGCGCGTCGCAAAACGTGAAGGTGCAAGAATAATACAAATCAAAACTCTTAAACAAAAAGCGCGGATATTTTTTATCCGCGCTTTTTATTTTCGATGTGCTGCGCGCAAAATGCGCGCGAGATTTTTTAAGACGCAAAAAATGCCGCGATGTTTTGAGACACTTTTGCAGAAGACGCCGCAAGCGCCTCGTTTGAGCTTTCGCCCTTAAGAACCAGAGTCAGCAATTTTGATTCTTCAAGGCAAAGCGCGTCGTGCGCGGGGTAAAAATTCTCAATCAAAAACAATGCGTAGCGCAGATAACGCATTGCGCCGAAAACTTCGGGAGAAGTTTTTGCGGCAAACCCCTCTTCGGCGTTTATGCCCCAATGCCCGTTTTTTGAAGCGTCGCTCAGGCGCACCACAGAGCGCGCGTCAACGGCTACGCTCTTGCGCTCTAAAATGGCGGCCTTGATGTTTGCAAAATCGCATGAGGGCGCAAAGGCTATCGTATAGGCCGTGCCCAGCTGATCCGTGTTGTGGGCGTCGGAATTTGCGACACAAGCATAACTTATGCCCTGCAAGCCAAGCTCCGCAAGCTTGCCAGCAGCCTGATCTGTACCGTCAAGGTTGCAAAGGCCGTTGACAAGCTCTACCGAGTCAAAATTGCGGCGCGTTAAGAGGGTGTCTTTGACAGAATCGGACACGTTTTGAAACTCATTGCGCTGACGCCAATACGGATGGTTGAAGGTTGCCAAGCCGCCTTGCGCGCGCACAACTTCAAAGGCGGCCTCTGTCTCCGCAACATCGCGGGCGTCTTCCGGCGCGAGATCTTGCGGCAACGTCTTTAAAATTTCGGCGACGCGCGCGTCAAACTTTTCGCGATTTTTGGCAACCCAATCGGTAACGCTTGCCGTCCCCCCGTAATTATGCACATGCACTTGAGATACATGCACTTCTTCGGCGTTGAAAATCTTCATCGATATCGGCACCCCTGCGAGCTTCTTTTGCAAATCCGCAGACGCGTCATAACGCTTGTGGTCAGAAAGCCCCTGGAAATCAAAGCCGAGAGACAGGCACTTTACGGCCATGTCCTCAATAGAGTCGCGCCCGTCCGAATATTTTGAATGCATATGCATATCGCCCTTAAAAGGGCGCAAAATAAACAAGTCTCGCTTTAGGACGTAGACAGGCAAGCGGTCAAACACGGTCTTTGCGCGGGTCTTGCCGTCGTTATAAAACAAAATCATGTATTGGCCTTCTGCGGCAAAAGCGCCTTTTACGGTAAGCTTGCGGCCGTCGACGGCAAATGGGATGTCAAAGGCTTCCGAATTTGGCGATACCTCTTTGCCTATGCGCGCCTTGCCGTCCATAGAGTGCGAGTTTTCGCCGATGCAGGCAAGCCGCAAACCTTTAAGCTTAGACTCGTAAACTTCGGGCAGGGTTATTTGCATTTCAAAGGGTTTGCCTATTTCAAACACGCGCGCCGAGCATTCAAAGCCCTCGCCCTTTTTTGGAAAGTAATCTTTTGAAGACGCCGCCCCCGCCGATTTTAAAGGTTTATCCGCCGCAACCGCTTTGCCGCCTACAGTAACAGCGCCGCCCAGCAACGCGGTTTTTAAAAACGCTTTCCTATCCATATATCATGTCCCCATCGTTGAGTTCGTTGCCCCAAAGCATGAAGCAACCCTCCCACAAAGTCAATGGGGTTTAATAAACAAAAAAAGAACTGAAGATTTTCTCAGTTCTCTTTTTAAACTTTTAATTTGCGCTATGGAGTCATTCGCAAAGCTACAATGTAAAATCTTTTCAGCAATGTAGCCCTGCGCCAATGATATCCCAAAAACGAAAACGCACGCGTATTTGGCGCAATGAATTTGCGCTTCCGACGGGCATTAAAAAGTCGCTTTGGGTGCGGCAGTAGATTAACTGTGTGCGCAATCAAAACGCCTTTTTGCAAACGGAGCATCAAGCCAAAATCATTAGCCAAATTATTCCCACTCGATAGTGGACGGCGGCTTAGATGATATATCCAGACACACGCGGTTTACGCCTTTGACTTCATTGATGATGCGGTTGGAGATTTTGCCGAGAAGCTCATGGGGGATGTGGGCCCAGTCGGCGGTCATGGCGTCGGTGCTTTCTACAATGCGCAAGGCTACGGCGTTGTCGTAGGTGCGTTCGTCACCCATTACGCCGACAGTCTTGATTGGAAGGAATACCGCGAAGGCCTGCCATACTTTGCCGTAGAAGCCGCTTAGGCGCATTTCATCCATGAGGATGGCGTCGGCTTCGCGAAGGACGTCCAGATAGCTTTTCTTGACTTCGCCTACGACCCTTACGCCGAGGCCGGGGCCGGGGAAGGGATGGCGCCATAAGACCTCGTGCGAGAGCCCAAGCTCTTTGCCGAGGGCGCGCACTTCGTCTTTAAAGAGTTCGCGCAGGGGTTCAAGCAGCTTAAGCTTCATGCGCTTGGGCAGGCCGCCGACATTGTGGTGGCTTTTGATGAGAGAAGCGGGGTTGCCGGCAATCGGCACGCTTTCGATTACGTCGGGATACAGGGTGCCCTGCGCCAAAAAGTCTACGTCGCCTATACTTTTAACGGCCTTGTCGAACACTTCTATAAATGTCTTGCCGATAATCTTGCGCTTGCGCTCTGGGTCTGTTACGCCCTTGAGCTTTTTAAGGAAGATGTTTTCGGCGCGCACGGTACGCATGCGCATTTTAAAATTGTTTTTGAAGAGCGTTTCAACCTTTTCGCGCTCATTTTTGCGCAAGAGGCCGTTGTCAACAAAGACACAGGTGAGATTGTCGCCTATGGCCTTGTGTATAAGCGCGGCCGCGACGGAAGAATCCACGCCGCCGCTCAAGCCCAAAATCACTTTTTTATCGCCGACAATGTCGCGTATATTTTGGACGGCGCGGGTTACGTAGTCCGACATTTTCCAATCGCCCTTGCACTTGCAGATGCCGAACAAGAAATTCTTGATGATTTCCATGCCCTGCGGCGTATGCACAACCTCCGGATGAAACTGCATGCCGTAGAAGCTGCGCTTGGCGTCTTCAATAAGGGCATAGGGAGAATTCTCCGTAACGCCTATTGCCTTGAAGCCCTGCGGAAGCTTCTCAAGCCTGTCGCCGTGGGAATTCCAAACTTTTATGGGAGACTGCAAGCCTTTAAGCAGCCTGCCCTGCGCCTTGAAAGAAAGGCTGCCGTGGCCGTATTCGCGCTGAGTGCCGCGCACAACTTCGCCGCCCAGCATTGCGCCCATAAGCTGCAGGCCGTAGCAGATGCCGAGCACGGGCACGCCCATATCAAATATGGCGGGATCGGGACGCGGAGAGCCCTTTGCGGCAACACTGGCAGGGCCGCCCGAGAGTATCACGCCGCATACGCCCTGCGCCTTAAGCTCTGCGGCTTTGGTGTTGAAGGGAAGTATCTCTGAATACACGCTGCATTCGCGGATGCGGCGGGCGATAACCTGCGTATATTGTGAGCCGAAATCGAGTACTGCGATTTTCTGATTCATATAATGGTGTCGTATGCGATTAAAATTTAAGTCTGCCGTTGCGGTATCCGCAGCCGGGGCACTGCGCCGATTCGTCTTCGCCGTGCGAAGTGTAAACGCAGTCGCAGCGCAGGCAGTGGTATGTTTTGCTGCGGGTCAGCCTCTCATACTGGCGCTTGCGGCGCACACCTTCAAGAAACTCAAACACCCCGAATGCCGTCAGGGCGATGAGCATCAGTGCCGCAAAGTATTCGGGGAGGGTGAAGTTCATTTGTGGGCGCTCTCTAAAGCATAAGAGGGCTTGTAAAACGCAAGACGCGCACGGCCTTTATGCGTGCGCGTCTTAAAGTTGCAAAAGGGAAAGTCCTTCCCTTTGAGAAAGAACTATGCCTTGTCGGCGGTTTCCGCCGCAGCCTCGGCGGGGGCAGCCTCTTCGGCGGCCTCTGCCTTTGCAGCCGTCTTTTTAACAGCCTTCTTGGCGGTCTTTTTCTTGGCGACCTTCTTGGCTGCGGGCTTCGTGTAGCCGGCATCGTCGGCTTCGATAAGCTCAATCAAAGCTACGTCGGCACCGTCGCCGTCGCGCTTTACAAGCTTGTAGATGCGGGTGTAGCCGCCGCTGCGCTTGAGGAACTTTGAAGCCTTTTCGGAGAAGAGAAGGTGCACGGCCTCTTCATCGCGTACGCGAGAGAGAGCCTGACGGAAATAATGGAGCTTTTCAGCCTTGTCTTCCGTGGATGCGGCCTTCTTGGCCATGGTTATGATTTTCTCGGCGTAGGGGCGCAAGGCCTTAGCTGCGCTGAGGGTTGTCTTAATCCTGTCGTGGCGGAAAAGAGCCGTGGCAAGTGATGCCATCATTGATTGGCGGTGCTCTTTTTTAACACCCAAGGTGTGACTGTGTTTTTGGTGACGCATTGTAAAAAATATTTAATTGCTTTAATGATTATATGACGCCGGAAGAATCTATCAACCTCTCGTCTATCTTCATGCCGAGCGAAAGGCCGAGCTGCTCCAGCTTGCTCTTGATTTCGTTCAGGGACTTCTTGCCGAAATTCCTGTACTTGAGCATTTCCTGTTCGCTCTTCATTGCGAGTTCGCCGACGGTCGTGATATTGGCGTTGTTGAGGCAGTTTGCCGCGCGCACTGAAAGTTCGATTTCATTGACGCTCATGTTGAGCAGCTTTCTGAGCCTGTTTTGCTCTTCGCTTACTTCCTTGCCTGCGGATTCAAACTCAATCTCCTGTTCGTTGACCTTGTCGAAAAGCTCAATGTGATGCCTTAGTATCACAGCGGCTTCCTTCATGGCTTCGTCGGGGGTGATTCTGCCGTCCGTAGTAACTTCCACCGTGAGGCGGTCAAAGTCCGTCATCTGGCCGACGCGCGTGGCTTCGACGGAGTATTTTACGAGCTGTATGGGGCTGAACAGCGAGTCAACGGCGATTACGCCGATGGGCTGGTCTTCATACTTGTTCTCTTCGGCCTGCTTCCAGCCTCTGCCTACGGAAATTTCAACTTCCGCGACAAAGCGCTTTTTTGAGTCAAGCGTGCAGATAACCTGCTCGGGATTCACAATCTGAATGTCGGCGTCGGCCTGGATGTCGGCGGCGGTAATCGCGCCTTCCTTGTCGACGTCTATCATCAGACGCTTCGCCTCGCGGGTGGCGCTCTTTATCTTGATTTTTTTCAAGTTGAGCACGATGTCCGTCACGTCTTCGACTATGCCGTCAACGCTTTGAAACTCGTGATCGACGCCCTCTATCTTGATAGAGCTGATCGCCGCACCCTCAATTGAACTGAGGAGAACACGACGAAGGGCGTTGCCTATGGTGTGACCGAAACCGGTCTCAAAAGGCTCCGCCACAAATTTTGCGTATGTATCCGAAGCAGACGCCTCTTCTTTGACGAGGCGCTTGGGTAGTTCAAATTTTCCAAGGCGTTTGGCCATTTTATTACTCCGTTTTTTTAGTTAAATTTTAGCGTGAGTAGAATTCTACTATGAGCTGTTCGTTAATGGTCTTGTCCATCTCATCGCGGATGGGCAGGCGGCTGACGGTGCCCTTGAAGGCTTCGTCGGCGCGCTCAAGCCACGCGGGAACGCTGCGTGCCTGAGAGTCTTCCAAGCTGCGCTGCGCAAGCTGGCGCGAGCGGCTTTTTTCGCTTACTTCAACCACGTCGCCGGGGTTGCAAGAAAAGCTGGGTATGTCAACCTTCTTGCCGTTTACGAGCATATGGCCGTGCGTCACAAGCTGACGGGCCGCCGCGCGGGTGCGGGCAAAACCGAGAGCGTAGACGACGTTGTCCAAACGGGTTTCAAGAAAACGCATGAAAGTTTCGCCGGTGATGCCGGGTATTCTTTTTGCGCGTTCAAAAGTTAAGCGGAACTGCTTTTCGGTCAAGCCGTACATGAAACGCAGCTTCTGCTTTTCATTAAGGCCCGTAGAATAGTCGGTAACGCGCCTGCGAAGACGCGGACCGTGCTGACCGGGCAAATAGGGCTTATGCTGCATGGCTTTCTTCTCGGGGAAGATAGCCTGGCCGAAGCGGCGGTTTAAACGGGTTGTTGCTCCTGTATAGCGGGACATTTAAAATTCTCCTGATTAAGTGTTATACTCTCCTGCGCTTGGGCGGACGGCAGCCGTTGTGGGGAACGGGGGTGACGTCTATTATGGAAGACACCACGAAGCCGAGCGCCTGAAGCGCGCGGATTGCGGAGTCGCGACCCATACCGGGTCCGCGAACCTTAACGGCTACTTCCTTCATGCCGTGGCTCATTGCAACTTTGCCCGCGTCTTGGGTGACGACCTGGGCTGCGTAAGCGGTGCTCTTGCGCGAACCGCGGAAGCTCATCTTGCCGGCGCTTGACCAGCTGATTATGTTGCCGTTTTGGTCTGAAAAAGACACCTTGGTGTTGTTGAAGGTGGCATTGATGTTGCAGATGCCCGAGTGGACATTCTTGCTGCCTTTTGCCTTCCTTATCTTAATCTCGCCGATTTCTTCTGAAAGGAGGTCTTTCGCGCTGGGCTGAGAGGGCTTTACTTCTTCTGCTGCGGGTGCCGCAACGGGCGCGCCCGCCTGGGTTTCAAGTTCTTTTTTATCTTCGCTCATTTGTTTCCTGAATTTTTACAGTTAAGCATTAGGCCTTCTTGGAGACTACGCCGACCGTCTTGCGGGCGCCCTTGCGGGTGCGGGCATTGGTGCTGGTGCGCTGTCCGCGTACCGGCAGACCCTTTGCGTGGCGGCTGCCGCGGTAGCACTTGATGGCCGTGAGGCGCTTCAAGTTGCCCGTGACTTCGCGTCTGAGGTCGCCTTCAAGCTTGAACTGCTTTTCGGACACGAAATTCATAATCTTATTGATATGTTCTTCCGTGAGCTCGTTTGCGCGCATGGCTTCGGGAATACCCACCGCTTCGCAAATTAATTTGGCGCGGGTGGGGCCTATTCCGTATATGTACCTGAGCGCGAATTCTACGCGCTTGTTGTTGGGAATGTCTACTCCGAGTAATCGTGGCATGTTATTTTAGTTGTTGAAAAGGGATTTACTATGAAGATTTTTTCGCGTTTGAAAAGTCTTTTTTTGGAATTGTTAAAACTTCCGGTTCCGAAGAGGTCACGAGAACGGTGTGTTCGACGTGGCAACTCGGCTTTCCGTCAGCCGTGCGCACAGTCCAGCCGTCGTCTTCAACGACGATACGCGGACTGCCAAAGGTCGTCATCGGTTCTATGGCTATGGTCATTCCGGGGCGTAAAATCGGCCCCGAACCGGCCTTGCCGTAGTTTGGCACCTGGGGTTCTTCGTGCATGTTGCGCCCGACGCCGTGCCCCGTGAATTCCTTCACGATGCCGTAGCCTCTAGACTCAACGTATGACTGCACCGCGTGGGAGATATCCCCCACCCTGTTGCCCGCAAGCGCCGCGGCGATGCCCGCCTGCAACGCTTCTTCTGTGGCTTTTACGAACTCCGCCAAAGCGGGCTCGACATTGCCTATAAGAACCGTCCGGGTATTGTCGCCGACGTAACCTTGATAAACGACGCTGACATCCATACTGACGATGTCGCCGGACTTTAATAGCCTTTCGGGCCTACCTATTCCGTGGATAACCTCGTCGTTGACTGAGATGCAAACATAACCCGGAAACCTTAAATCGCCCGCCTTGTATTTATAACACGCACTCCTACAGGAGTATTCTGCCATAATTGCCTTGGCCGCCTGATCCAATGTCCAGGTGGATACGCCGACACGTGCCATTTCGCAGAGTCTGTCTAGCACGTTTGCGGCGATCACGCATGCTTGACGCATGATACGCAATTCCTTTTCGGATTTTATCGGTATCATACGCCGCGCGCCGTTTGTTTGTTGATTGATGCTTTGAAAGAACGAGTATTGAACATAAATTTATCAGAGCGGGCTCCAAGTGCGAATCGCCCATGCGGCTATGCCGACGATGAGGATTGCCAGAAGCGGCGTCCACAACGCCCACAGCGACTTTAACTGGCGCGTATCGAGAAGCTGCTTTGCTTCGCCGACGCTCCTGCCGCGTATTCTGCCCTTTTTGAGGAAGCCGTCGTAATGGCGCTGCAAGAGATAGGTTTCAACCTGCCTCATGGTGTCCAAAGCCACGCCGACTGCGATAAGAGCGCCCGTGCCGCCGAAGAAGTGGGCGATTTTCGGGGGAATGTTCCAGTAGCCCATCATTATGCTGGGCAAGAGGGCTATGCCCACGAGGAATATCGAACCCGCCAAAGTGAGGCGCGTCATTACGAAGTCTAAAAATTTCGCGGTGGCTTCACCGGGGCGTACGCCAGGGATATAGCCGCCGTAGCGCTTGAGGTCGTCGGCTATCTGAAGGGGTTTGAACATGATGGAAACCCAGAAATAGCTGAAGACGAAAATCAGCATACCGTAAAGGAAGTTATACCAAAACGAGCTGAGCTGGAAATTGAAGAAAGATGCGAGTATTTGGTTGGGGAACATCAAAATCGCGCTTGCAAAAATGATCGGCATGACGCCCGCGTAATTGATTTTAAGGGGAAGGTAAGAGCTCTGCCCACCCATTATTTTGCGGCCGACAACACGCTTTGCGTATTGAACCGGAATTTTGCGAACCGCCTGTATGACTGCGATGATTGCCGCGGTAACCGCGAGCAAGAGCGCAAGCATCATAACCGCTTGGGGTATGCCCATCGCGCTGCCTTCTGCGCCGACCGCGCGGTCAAACAAAAGCGCGTAAGCCTGAGAAACCGCCCCGGGCAAGTCCGCAATAATGCCGACTGCTATGATGAGCGATATACCGTTTCCTATGCCCCTTTGGGTGATTTGCTCGCCGAGCCACATGAGTATCATGCAACCCGTAACCAAAAGCACCACGCTGATTATGCAAAAAATCGGAATGTTTGACGCAACCACGATAGAGCCGTATTGCGCCTGATTGAAGCCCTGAAATATCGTTTCGGGCTTCCAAACAAACGCGTAAACCATCATGGCCGACTGTATGAGGGCGATAAGTATGGTAAGATAGCGCGTATACTGCGCAATCTTCTGCCTGCCTATCTCACCTTCTTGCATGAGGCGCGCAAGGGACGGAACAACCGCACCCATAAGCTGCAATATGATGGATGCGCTTATGTAAGGCATGATGCCAAGCGCAAAGAGCGCGCCCTGCATCATGGCGCCGCCCGTAAACATATTGTACAGACCTATGAGGCCGCCGCCTGTCGTACTTGCCGCAGCATAGTAGGCTTGCAGCGGCGCAGGGTCTATCCCCGGCAAGGGGATGCCCGCGCCCACGCGAGCGATAAAAATAAGCCCCAGCGTCAGCATTATGCGCTGGCGCAGTTCGGGGATTTTAAAGCAATTTGTAAACGCGGCAAACATTTTACCCGCCTTATTACTCAGCCTTGTTTAGGACAGTCGTACCGCCTGCGGCGGCAATTTTCTTTGCCGCGCTTTCGGAAAACTTGTCCGCCTTGACGCTAATCTTCTTTGTAAGTTTGCCCTGACCGAGTATCTTTACAAGACGGTCGGAAGAGCGCACGAGACCGGCCTTAACGAGGTCGTCGCGAGAGATTTCGTCCATGCCGAGCGCTTCAAGACAGCCTACGTTCACAACCGCGTATTGAACGTGGAACTTGGCGTTGTTGAAGCCGCGATGCGGGAGTGTCCTGTAAAGGGGCATCTGGCCGCCTTCAAAGCCGGGACGAACGCCGCCGCCGCTGCGGGCCTTCATGCCCTTATTGCCGCGACCCGAGGTTTTGCCGTGGCCGCTGCCTTCGCCGCAACCCAAGCGCTTGCTTGAATGCTTTGCCCCCTTGGGGTTTGAAAGAGTGTGCAATTTCATTTTTGCTTATTCCTTATTAGAGGGACTTGCCCCTCAATTTGTTGATGGTAGCCGCAGTGCGGAGCTTGCCGAGTGCAACGAGGGTGGCGTTAACCATAGCCGCGTCGTTGTTTGAGCCGAGGGATTTGCTGAGAACGTCCTTGACGCCGACAGCTTCCAAAACCGCGCGCACGCCGCCGCCTGCAATAACGCCGGTACCGGGGCTTGCGGGGCGCAGCATAACCATGCCGCCGTCAAATTCGCCCGTGACTTCGTGCGGGATGGTCTGATCCTTGATGCTCACGCTGCCCATGTGGGCGCGGGCTCTTTCGCTGGCCTTCTTGATTGCGTCGGGCACTTCTTTGGCTTTGCCGTAACCTACGCCCACTTTGCCAGCGCCGTCGCCGATTACTACGAGCGCCGCAAAGCTGAAGCGGCGGCCGCCCTTCACGACTTTTGCGCAGCGGTTGATGTGGACTACTTTTTCGATGAGTTCCGGGCCGGAATTTTCTTCGAGCTTTTGTTTTCTGAATTCTCTACTCATTTTATGATAAAGTTAGAAGTTGATTCCGGTTGCGCGGACGGCTTCCGCAAAAATCTTGACGCAGCCGTGATATTGGCGGGGACCGCGGTCAAGAACGACGGCGGTTATGCCGGCTGTCTTGAGCTTTTCGCCTATCTTGGTGCCCAAAAGCGTAGCGCCCTCGCCGTTTGCGAGAACCTTTGCGCCGCCGAGCTCCTTGCTGAGTGACGTGAGGGAAACAAGCGTCTTGCCGACGTAGTCGTTAATGGCTTGTGCGTAAATATGCTTGTTGGTGAAGCAGACGGAGAGGCGGGGCCTTTCGGCGGTGCCGCTTACCTTAGAGCGCACGCGCCAGCGGCGCTTCTGCTGCAAATCCAATTTCTTTTCGAGTTTCATTTTAAAATGCTCTTTCTTAGTTTAAGTTAAACCGCATTAAGCAGTCTTCTTGCCTTCCTTGCGACGTACAAATTCTCCGCGAATTCTGACGCCCTTGCCCTTGTAGGGTTCTACAGGGTAGAAGTGCTTGATGTCTGCGGCCACTTGACCGACCATGTGTTTGCTTGCGCCCGTCACCGTGAGCAGGGGGCTCTTGTCGGGGGTTTCGCCGATTACAAGCGTCACGCCTTCGGGAATGACGTAGCAGCAGGGGTGTGCGTAACCCAGAGCGAGCGTGAGGTTTTTACCCTTAAGCTCTGCCTTGAAGCCGACGCCCTTGATTTCCAAAACTTTCTGGTAGCCGTCCGTTACGCCGGCGACCATGCTGCTTATAATGCTGCGTGCCGTGCCGTACATGGCGTCCGCAAAACGCGAATTGTTTGCGGGAGCCACATGGACGGTGGTGCCGTCCAAGCTGATTTTGGCGGCCTGGTTGAAAGTCTGTGTGAGTTTGCCCTTGGGGCCTTCAACGTTAACGGTGTTGCCGTTTACGGAGACCTTTACGCCCGCGGGGACATTTATCGGAAGTTTACCTATTCTACTCATGATTATTAGCCCTTATGCTTATTACCATACTTTGCAGATAAGCTCGCCGCCGGCTTTCTTAGCGCGGCAGTCCGCATCTTTGAGTATGCCCTGCGAGGTTGTGAGTATTGATATGCCCATGCCGCCGATAACGCGCGGAATGTCGCGATATTGGAAATAGAGGCGGCGGCCGGGTTTGCTGATGCGTTCGATTTCAGTCACGGCGGGTATGCCGTCTACGTATCTGAGCGTAACAACCACCTTCTTCTCCGCGGGTTTTTCACCGACGATTTCAACGCCGTTGATGTAACCCTCGTCCTTGAGGATGTTTGCAATGCCTTCGCGAACCTTTGAGTAGGATGCCTGACAAGTTTCCTTGCCGGCGCGTGAAGCGTTGCGTATGATAGTTATAAAGTCACCTATGCTGTCGTGCGATGCCATGTTGTGCTGTCCTTTCCTTTACCAGGAGGCTTTGGTTATGCCGGGAAGCTTGCCGTCGCTTGCGAGCTCGCGGAATGTTATACGGGATAGGCCGAACTTACGTATATAAGCCCTTGCCCTGCCGGTGATGGAGCAGCGGTTGCGGACGCGAACCTTTGAAGAGTTGCGCGGCAGCTTGGCCATAGCCCTTGTCGCCTGGAAGAATTCTTCGTCGGTAGACTTGGGGTTGGAAATTACTTTTTTAAGTTCCGCCCTCTTGGTTGCGTATTTTGCAACCAGCTTCTGGCGCTTCAAATTGCGCTCTATGGATGATTTCTTTGCCATGGTATTGTCCTACTTCTGTGCTGCTGCTTGGCTTGAAGACTTGCGGAAAGGCACGCCCAAAAGCTTTAAGAGCTCCCTGCCGGCTTCGTCGGTTTTTGCGGTTGTAACGATAGTGATGTCCATGCCCAAATTTTTACGATTGGGGTCGACGGTCACTTCGGGGAAAATTGTGTGGTCGGCGATGCCGTAGTTGTAGTTGCCGTTGCCGTCAAGCTTGGTGCTTACGCCGCGAAAGTCGCGGATAGAGGGCAAAACGACCGCAATGAACTTGTAGAAGAAATCCCACATGCGCGCGCCGCGCAACGTCACTTTGACGCCGTTGGGCTGACCTTCGCGGAGCTTGAAGTTTGCAATGCTCTTGCGGGCTTTTGTAACAACGGGCTGCTGACCCGTAATCTTGGTTATTTCCTTCACGACTTCCTGAACCCATTCCTTCGAGTTCTCGCTGCGTATGCCCGAGCTGATTACAATCTTCTCGAGAGTAGGCACTTCGTGGGGATTTTCGCATCCGAGAGTTTTCTTAAGCTCGGCAACGACCTTATCCTGATATATTTTCTTTAGTGCAGGTATGCTCATTTTTTCTGTTCTTTCGTCTCCGCTTACGCCTTGGACTTTTTAGAGTCAAAGCGCCCGGCCGACATTACGTTTGATATGTGAATGGAGCTTTCGCGCTCGGTTATAGAGCCTTCGGGATTCTTGTCGCTCTTGCGCTCATGGTGCTTGCGTATGTTTACGCCTTCAATGAGCACGCGCTCTGTCTTGGGGAACACCGCGAGGATTTTACCGCGCTTGCCCTTGTCCGAACCCGAAATTACGACGACTTCTTCGCCTTTTTTGATGGAATTATTACTCATGTTAGAGGACCTCCGGTGCCAGTGACACGATTTTCATGTAGTTTTTTGCGCGCAATTCGCGTGCGACGGGTCCGAAAATACGGGTGCCGCGCGGGTTGCCGTTGTTGTCGAGGATAACGCAAGCGTTTGAGTCAAAGCGCAAGTACGAACCGTCCGTCCTGCGTATGGCAGCTCTTGTGCGAACTATAACCGCCTTGGCGACGGTGCCCTTCTTGACCGACGCATCGGGCGTCGAACTCTTTACGGCGACGACGATAACGTCACCCACTTCGGCAAAGCGCTTGGGCTGGCCTAGGCGGCGTATCATCATCACTTCTTTGGCGCCGGTGTTATCGGCGACAACCAAATTTGTCTGCATCTGTATCATAGATATGTGCCTCTCCTGTTATTCGGCGACTACGGGTGCCTTTTCGATTATGCGGACAACGCGGAAGCGCTTCAGCTTGCTGACGGGACGGGTTTCCATAACCTCTATCTTGTCGCCGAGCCTGCACTCGTTATTTTCGTCGTGCGCGTGCAATACGGTCTTGCGGCGGATTTCCTTGTGGTACTGCGGATGCGGAACCTTGTAGAAATAGGTGACCTTAATGCTCTTGTCGCCCGAGCGGGAAGTAACTACCCCCGTCAGGGTCTTGCGCGATTTTCTCTGATTTTCTGACATTGTAATTGCCTTTCGATTAGCTGTTGCGCTTTTGCTCTTTTATGGTTTCAAAACGGGCAATGTCGCGGCGTATCGCTCTTATGCGACCCGTGTTTTCGACCTGTCCGGTGCCCTTGCGTATATTGAGGTTCAAGAGCTCGTCGCGCATATCGCGCAGCTTCTTGGCCAATTCGTCTATTGAAAGTTCTCTTATTTCCTTAGCTTTCATGTGCGTGCCTTCGATTTTACAGTGATTCTACGCCTTCGCGTACTAAGAAGCGGCACTGGAACGGCAACTTGCCGTCTGCCAAGCGCATCGCTTCGCGGGCGAGACTTTCCGGAACGCCGCCTATTTCAAACAGGATGGCACCGGGTTTAATTATTGCGCACCAGAATTCTACTGCGCCCTTGCCCTTACCCATGCGGGTTTCGGCGGGCTTCTTGGTCACGCTCTTTTGGGGAAATACCCTCATCCACATTTTGCCCTTGCGCTTCAGATGCCTGTTGATGGCGACGCGTGCGGCTTCAAGCTGAGCCGAAGTGCACTTGCCGCGGACGAGCGCCTGAATTGCGAAGTCGCCGAATGCGATTGTGGAACCGCCCTTTGCGTTGCCGCGGTTGCGGCCCTTGTGCATTTTGCGGTATTTTGTCCTTGTGGGAAGAATGTTTGCCATTGTGTAAGCTCCTTAATCGGAAATTAGATAGCGTCTTCTGACTTTAGGCACAACCAGCATTTTACGCCGATTTTCCCGTAGAGGGTGTGCGCTTCGGTGAAGCCGTAGTCGATGTTTTCGCGGAGGGTGTGCAGCGGTATTCTGCCCTTCCTCTGCCATTCGGTGCGTGCGATTTCCGCGCCGCCGAGACGGCCGGATACCTGAATCTTGATGCCTTCTGCGCCCATGGCCATAGAGGTTGTCATGGCCTTTTTCATTGCGCGGCGGAAAGATATGCGCCTTTCGAGCTGGAGAGCGACGCTCTCTGCCACGAGGAACGCCACTAAGTCGGGCTTCTTGACTTCTTGGATGTCTACGAGCACGTCCTTGCCGATAAGCTTGGCGAGGCTGGCCTTGAGTGCTTCAAGCGAAGCGCCCTTAGGTCCGATGATAACGCCCGGACGCGCCGTGAAAATCTTGATGCGAATGCGCGTGCCCGCTCTTTCGATGAAGATGCGCGGAACGGAAGCCGCTTTAAGCTTCTCGCGGAGAAACTCGCGTATTCTATAGTCTTCATTTACGCATTTGGCATAGTCCGCCTTGATTGCGTACCAGCGCGAATCCCAGTCGCGACGGACTGCAAGACGGAAACCTCTCGGATTTACTTTATGTCCCATAATTTATTTCTCCAAACTATTTTTCGTCGCTCAGGACTATTGTTATATGGCTCGTCCTCTTCCTGATGGGATGAGCGCTGCCCCTTGCGACGGGACGGAAACGCCTGAAGGCGATGCCCTGGTCGACCGTGGCGGTCGTTATTGTGAGATTGGCGGCAGCGAGGCCGTTGTTGTTTTCTGCGTTCGCGATGGCGCTTGCAAGCGTCTTTGCGACGAGCTTCGCGCTCTTGCGCGGAACGAGTTTGAGCGTTTCGAGCGCCGTGGCCGCATTCAAGCCCCTGAGGTTTTTCGTTATCTCGCGCACTTTCTTGTCAGACATGCGCGCAAACTTTGTTAAAGCCTTAACTTCCATGTTGGTTAACTTTGTTAAATTGATTGTCTTGTTATTTGAGGATACGCCGCGTCGCCGGGCTTTGCTTCGGTTTGTCCGAGGCCGAGCGCCACAGAGCGCCCGCCCTTGGTTTCAAACACCAAAATACCGCCGACTTTTTGATTGCCCCTGTAAAGGTCGCAAAGCGCACCTATGCGCATTGCCCCCGCGGGAGACTCAAGGACTATGAGCTTTGCGGGTGAGGAAGAGTCTATTAAGACGACTTCCGCCGCGGCAGCCCCGCCCAATGAACCGTTCTGCGACCAAAGCGGCGCGGAGGCAAAGCATTGGGCGGCCGCCGCAAGCATTGCTGCGGTTGCCGTCAAAAATATCGCTTTGCCGTGCCTCGCCATAGGGGTTACCTTACTGAGCGGCCTTCTTTGTGTGCGGCTGATGCCCCTTGAAGTAGCGCGTAGGCGCGAACTCGCCGAGCTTGTGGCCGACCATATTTTCAGTCACATAAACGGGAAGGAATTTCCTGCCGTTGTGGACGTTGAAGTTTAAACCGATAAAGTCCGGAGTGATTACCGAACGCCTCGACCAAGTCTGAATGGGCTTGTGCGATTCTGTCTTGTGCGCTCCGTCGATCTTGTCCTGAAGACTCGGATCGATAAAGGGGCCTTTTTTAATTGAACGTGCCATTTGGTTTACTTCCTCTTAAGTTTTTTGCCGTTGCGCCTGAGCAGTATGGCGGAATTGGTGGTCTTGCTCCTGGAGCGGGTCGGGTAGCCCTTGGAGAGCTGGCCCCAAGGCGATACGGGATGACCGCCGCCGCTCGTGCGGCCTTCGCCGCCGCCCATCGGATGGTCAACAGGGTTCATGGCCACACCGCGAACGCGGGGGCGCCTGCCCAGCCAGCGATTGCGGCCGGCCTTGCCGAGGCTTTGGTTTGAATGTTCATGGTTGCCGACTACGCCGATAACGGCGCGGCATTCGGCGTTCACCGTGCGGATTTCGCCGCTGGGAAGCTTAAGGGTTGCCTTGTCGCCTTCAATACCTACGAGCTGTGCGCCTACACCCGCACCGCGGGCGAGCTGCGCGCCCTTGCCGGGCAAAAGCTCTACAGAGTGAAGTTTCATGGCCGGGGGCACAAACTTGAGCGGCAGACAAAGACCTACGGGGAATTCTCCCTGGGGTTTGTTGACCGACAAAATCTTGTCGCCCTTCTTGAGGCCGAGAGGCGCTATGATGTAGCGCTTTTCGCCGCCTTCGTACTGGACGAGGGCGATATTGGCCGAACGATAGGGGTCGTACTCTATCGCTGTCACTACAGCGGGCACATCGATGATGTCGCGCTTAAAGTCAATGCGGCGATAAAGCTTCTTGTGGCCGCCGCCCCTCCTGCGAGAGGTGATTCTGCCGTAGCAGTTGCGGCCTTTTGACTGGTGTATGCTCTCCGTCAAAGAACGTTCCGGACGCTTTTTGTCCACATCGTGGGCAATGATCGCGGTGTATCTTTGCGTGGGAGTCAAGGGTCTCTTCTTGATGATAGCCATTGTAAAATGTCTCCTGATTATACGAGTTGGATGCTTTCGCCGGCCTTTACGGTGACGATGGCCTTCTTCATCTTGCCCTTGATACCCGGCTTTGCGCGGGCCAAGCGGGTGGCCTTAACCTTGCCCTTGGCGTTGATGATGTTGATGCGCTCCACCTTTACCTTGAAGAGCTTTTCTACGGCCTGCTTGATTTCGGGTGCGCGTGCGTCGTCGGCCACTTCAAAGGTGTATTGGTTGGCGTTTGCCTGCAAATTCGCGGCCTTTTCGGTAACGCGGTATGCTTTCAAAATGTCTCTAGACATGTGTGGGTCTCCTTACTTTGCGAGGCGCGAGAGCACCGTGTTGAGAGCGTTTTCGCTCAGGATTATGCGGTGGAACTTTACGAGATCCAACGCGTTGAGAGCCGCCGCTTCGCAGAAGAACACGCGCTCGATATTGCGCCCTGCGAGGATTACGTCATCGGCGAACGCGTCGTCGACTATGAGAACCTTGCCCTTGGGCTGTATTTTCGAGAAAACCGCGTTAAGCTCCTTAGTCTTGGCCGCAGAAACCGCAAACTTCTCAATGAGAACTATGCCGTTTTCGGAAACCTTGTCAAAGAGAGCGCGCTTAAATGCGAGCAACCTTGCCTTGCGGTTGATCTTGAGCGACCAGTCGCGGGGTTGGGGGCCGAACACAACGGCACCGCCGCGATGTATCACGCTCTTTAGGGTACCGTGGCGGGAACGACCGCCGCCCTTTTGCTTGAAAGGCTTTTTGCAAGTGCCGCTTACTTCGCCGTAATCGAGCGTCGAAGCGTTGCCCTGTCTTTCGTTTGCCTGATAGGCTACGATGGTTTCTTTGAGAGCAAAGAGACCCTTGTCGCCTTCGAAAGTCGGAATTTCAAATTCTTTTTCGGCGAAGCTGCCGCCGTCCGCTTTGTAAACTTTAAGTTTCATATTGCGCAGAGTCCTGAACTATTTGGATTTCTTGGCGGTGCGGACCAAAACCGTATCGCCCTTGGCGCCGGGGAGGCTGCCCTTTATTAATATGATATTCTTCTCGGGAAGAATCTTGACTATTTCGAGGTTCTGCGTAGTGCGGCGAACCTGGCCCATGTGTCCGGGCATTTTCCTGCCCTTGTAAACGTGGCCGGGGGTCTGGCGGCAACCGACAGAACCGGGTCTGCGGTGCATCATGTGACCGTGTGTTTCGGGCTGGCCGTCAAAGTTGTAGCGGCGCATAACGCCCTGGAAGCCCTTACCCTTCGTGGTGCCGATGATGTCAATCTTCTGGCCTTCCGCGAATTTTTCGACGGTCAACACGTCGCCGACCTTATATTCGGAAGAAGCGTCGGTACGAAATTCGACAAGCTCCGTTACGGGCGAAACGCCCGCCTTTTTTAGATGCCCGAGCTCGGCCTTTGTCATGCGAGATTCTTTCTGCGCACCGAAGCCGATTTGTACGGCTTCATAACCGTCGCTCTGAGCAGTTTTGATTTGCGTAACGGGGCACGGTCCTGCTTCTACAACAGTTACCGCAACGAGTGAATTATCCCCGTTGAAAATTTGGGTCATACCCAATTTTTTTCCAATCAGTACTAGGCTCATATGCTAAGCGGCAGGTGGAAACGTCTGTTCAACGGAACTTTCGCGCCTTTTAGACCTGCTTTAGTCGTTAATATTGTTAGTGGATTTCTTTCTATATTTAAGAAAAGTGCAAAATAGTGTTTTTATTACCCATGTTGTCAACGAATTTTTTGTAAATTTTTTAAAAAACTTTTATTTGGGCATAAAAAACTTGCGCATTTGCCCCCACAGCCTGCAAAAAAAATTATTTAAACTTGCGGCAATGTTTGAGTTTAAGACGATCCGCGCGCATTCGCCACGCAGACCTGTTTTGCCGCGCGCGGCAAAACGCTTATTTCGGCAATCCGCGTAAACCCTTGGAGATTTAGGGATAAATTCTCGTAGAAATCTTCTCCCCAATCAAGAAATTTGTCGAAAAATCGATATCAAAAAAAAAGCCCGCAAAATGCGGGCAAATTTTTTGAAATATTTAAAAGCGGCGCTCGGTTGCGCCCAAAGCGGCGCAAATGGCGGTTTGGGGGCAAATCTTAACCGCCGCCTTTTTGGTTTTTGCACTCGTTAATGCGGCGCTCGTATATGCCTATATAGCGCGCCTTCATGTCGTCAAAGCCGGAAGCCACCTTTAAAGACTTAAGCGCGCCCATCTCTTGCACGAGCAACCTTTCAAAATCTATAAAAAACAGCCTAATCTTGTTGCGCGCGCCGCCGTAAGTATTCAAATTGCGCGCGCCGCTCAAAAAGCGCGTGGCAATTCTGTTAAAGTCCGGATGGGCGTTTGCGGCGCCAAAAACCTTATCGCCGCGCAAAAAATCGTTGGCATCGGCAAAAAAAGCGTTGTAGACGTCAAGCTTCACGGAGTAAGAGTCCAAAAGTTGACGCTGCCTGCTCAATTCATCCTGGGAAACGGCCTCCCAAGCTTTTACGGTGTCAAAGCGCTGGCCGAAATAGCGCAGTTCTTCTTTGATTGCGGAAGTATTGTTTTTCATACCGCCTTCGACGATAGGGTCATCCTTATTCATTTTTTGAACGTGCGAAAGAACGCCTACTACCTTGCCGCTTGCTATATGATACATGGGACTGCCGCTGTTGCCCCTGTAAATTGCGCAGTCGGTCTCGACAAGCTTGGGGCCTATGCCGACAATTTTGCCGAAAGCCGGCAGCATTGTGCCCGAGTTATTGCTGTTGCCGCATACTATTATTTCATCGGAATTGTTTGCGACCTTGCGTATGTCTTCCGGAAATTCAAGCGTTACACAACCGTCTGGCAGAGTTGCGGGGATTATTACAATGTCATAGCCGTTTGCCATAAACAGCTTGTTAGACACCTGGACATCGTCGCCGTTAAGCGTCCTTATTTGCGGAACTTTGCAAGCGCTGATTACATGAAAATTAGTAACCACAAAAGTTTTGTCTTTGATTTTTGCAAAGAAGCCCGTTGCGCCGCCCGTATCGTCGGTGATTGTGACAAGCGCGCTTTCAAGCTCTTTGGGCAGAGTTTTTGCGGATTTGTTTTTTGAAGAAGCGCCCTCGCTCTTGCCCTCTTCTTTTGCGGATGTTTCTTTAGAGTCTTTGGCGGACTTTTCGTCATTGCCCGATTTTGGGTCTGCTTCAAGCTTCGGCGCGTCTGATTTGCCGGAGTCGTCCGTCTGCGGGGCGGCCTCTGCCTTTGGGACGGCGTCATTTTGAGGGGCAGCCTTGCCCGCGTAGCCATCGTCGGCACGCGCGCAAATCGCGCTTAAAAAAAATGCGCAAACAGTAATCAACTTTAATCGCATAGTAATTTTTTTAAAAATTATGCATAATAGTTCAACATTAAAATAGTGTTAACGTCATTTTAAAATAAGCGCTTGCAAATGCGCCCGGCGAGAATAAGTAAAGCGATACTTTACCTTATTTTTGCAGCGTCTCAAAGTTAGCGATTGCCTCATAGGTGCGCAACGCTCTGGGGTATAGGCGCACCGCCCTTACGCCTTCGCCGAGTATCGGCATAAGCGGTTTTTTGGGCGCGCCAAGCCCGTAGGATATGCGTTCCCAACCCTTGCTTTTGTAAAAACCGCCGTCGTTAAAATCTCCGTTTGAAATTATTGTCGCAATGCGCGCCAAGCCGTCAAAAGTAAGCACAAGGTGGTTAAGCCCGGCCTTCAGCGCGCCTACGTCGGTCGAGAATTCAAAATACTCGCGCGTCATGTAAAGGCATATTTTTGCGGAGCCCGCTTCCGCAAGCTCAACCCACAGCCCTTCTGAATCGGCATTGCGGGAGTCAAAAATCAACTTGCCGCCCTTTTGCAAATCGGCGGGGCTTAAATTAAATTCAAGCTCTAGGCTAAAGCCGCCCGTTCGCAAATCGGGCAAGACAAGCTCTTGCGGAGAGTCTGCCGGAGCCGCAAACACGGCTTCGGCGCGCACGTTCTTATTTTTGCCATCAATGCCCGCCCATATCCCGTCAAACAAAGACCTGTCGGGCTTGTGTATGCGCGCGCTGGATTTTTGGGTTTCCGTAAACCAATAGTTTTCGCCGTCGTCGATAAAGTCGGGGTAGCTGAAACGCCCCGTCTCAAAAGAAAAATCATCGGGGTCGTAAAGCAGAATTTCGGGCTGGCTCCAAATAATCTTTCCGTCTTTTTCTATGCCGCCCGCAATCCATGCAGGATTGCGGTTTGCAAAGCCGCCCATGCCCAAAACAGAGTGGTTGTGAAACCATAAAAGATAGCGACCGCTTGTAGTTTTGTAAAGCTTTGGGCAGGCGCGCGGATTTTTTATTTTGCCGCCGTCGGCATAGCGGACGGGCTCGGGCAAATCCCAAGTTTTGCCGCCGTCGCGACTGTATGAAGAGCCCATGAAACCCATACGCGTGCGATACACGCAATATAGCCCTCCGGAATTAAGCCCGACCATGTTGTGCTCTTCCTGCACAGAGCCGAATTCTGGGTTGCGTATGCCCTTTTGCCCCTCGGGCAACATAACCCAGTTGAGCTTTTCCGGGTTCTTTTCGGTGTCAATGTTGTCGCACTTAAACAGCCAGCCTTCGCCCATCTCAAGCATGTAGCGCCCAAGTTTTGAAAAAGACATGTAGAAGCTGCCGTCGTGATTTACGGGTTTGTCTATGCCCCAAAATATCTGCACCAAGCCTTCCCAGTCGTTGGTTTTGTCACATTCTGTAAGGCGCACGGGCAGGCGGCAGCGATCGCTCCAAGTGCGGCCAAAGTCGTCAGAGTAACGATAGCAATACCAACCCAGCATATCGTTGCGGATATTGCGGTTGTTAAGTTTGCGTATGTTTTGCCCGTTGTAAGAGTAGAAAACGTAAATGCGGCCGTAAGGCGTAATATAAGGCGTAGCCCAAGAGGCCGCAGGACCCGTCGGCGACTCTATCTGTATGGGCGCACCCCAAGTCTGCCCCTTGTCTTTTGAGACGGCGCAGACTATGTGCTGCCCCGTGCCGCCCTCTCTGCCGCGTGCAGTCGTATAGACGCAGAAGAACGAGCCGTCGGGCAGTATGAGCATATATGGCTGGTCTACATAGCCGTTTGCGATGATGGAACTGCCGTTTTTTAAGTATCTGAAATCTTTGCGCAGCGCCTCAGCGCGGCCGTCGCTGTGCGCTTCTTGCGCATAGACTCCAAACGCCGTCCAAAAAAACGCCGCAAAGGCAAGAAGCCTTAAAAAAATCCCCTTTATCATATGTGGGTTAAATAGCGAAAAGCGCACAATTTGTAAAGCCTTAAGAAACCGCTGCAATGCGGGGGCCTCATTCGCCGCGAGGCAATCCCGTGCCCCAGTCGGGATTGGGCGCGTCCGACATTTCAAACTCCAAAAGCGCGCCGTCGGCGATTTTCTCATGCGGCAATAAAAACGAATTTCGGATTTCGCCGTTTATTTTAAGGCTTTTCACATATTTATTTTTTGAGGATGCGCCGGGGGCTTTTATTTCTATGACGGCGCCGTTTTTAAGTTTGATGCGCGCTCTTTCAAAAAACGGCGTGCCGATAACATAAGCCCCGCCGCCCACATTGACGGGGTAAAACCCCAGTTGCGAGAAAACCGCAAAAGCGCCGAAAGCGCCGCCGTCTTCGTCGCCCGGTATGCCCATCAAATCATTTCTGAACCAAGTATCCAAGAGCATCCTTACGGCGCGTTGGGTTTTCCAGGGCTTGCCCGCAAAGCAATACAGGTACGGAATGCGCATTGCGGGTTCATTGGCCATGGAATAAAGGCCGACATTACCCGTATGGTCGGGCGCGCTTCTGTAATAGCTATACTTGGGTTTGGGCAGAGAATTCGCAAACATATCGTCCAAATTTTTCTCTGCGGCGGCAGCGCCGCCCATAAGCAAGATTAGGTCGTCCGTGGCGTGCTCTGCGTCCCAGCGGTATATCCATGCATTGTTTTCCGTGTAGTAGTCCCTGAAGGCCTGCCCGCCCGACTGCGCGTAGTCAAAGGGCTCAATAAAATTTCCGTCGGCGTCTTTTGGATGAAAGAATCCCGTCTCGGCGTTAAACAGCTTGCGGTAGTTGAGCGCGCGCGCCGAATATTTTTCATAATCCGCCATATTGCCCAAATGTTTTGCTATTTGCGCCAAGGCCCAATCGTCAAAGGCGCAAGCAAGCGTTACCGAAACGCATTGCCGCTTCATGTGAGAGTTTACTTCTTTGCTCGTCTCCGGCTGATCGGGCTTCAATGCGGGTATAAATCCGTTTTCTTTGTAAAACGCGCTGATTTCGCCCGCAGCGCCAAAGGTGTCGGGCATGAGGGATTTTGTCTCGACGGTGTTTTTAAGGTATTTGTAAGACTCTTCAAGATTGGGGACGTCATAGCCCTTTGATACCGCATCCCAAAACGAGGCGGCAATATGGTTGCCGTTCATGTAGGGCAAGTCTCCGCTCACAGTCGGAAACTTCGGCATCCATCCTTGCCGGCTGCCGCGCGCGGCTTCGAGATAGCTTTGCAAACAAAGCAGCTCTGTCTCCGGCTCTAGAAGCAATTTGAGGGGATGAAACGCGCGGTATGTATCCCAGCTCCAATCGTCGCAATAAAAATATTTGCCGTTTATAGAAGGCATCGCTTTGCCCGCGTAAGCGTTCCAATATTCGCCGTATTCGTCGTAATTTACCATGCGCTCAAAGGTGCGCCAAAACGAAGTGTAAAAAACTTTTCTGAGATTTTCGTCGGGGGTCTCAACTTCTATTTGCCCGAGAGTCTCGTTCCAAATGCGCGCGCCGTCCTCCTGCACTTTGGCAAAATCAAAATCGGGTATTTCCTTTTGCAATGAAGCCTGCGCCCTTTCAAAACTTATAAACGAAACTGCGTATTTTGCGCGCAATAGCTTTAAACCCGCCCCGAATTGCGCCGTTACGGCGCGCCCGTCGGCAGACTTTTCAATCGCAACGGGGGTTGAATCAAACTCGATATATATGTAGACGCGCGTTGAGTTGTCCAGACTCTGACAAATCCCCATAAAATTTTTACCTGTTAAAAAATCCAAGGCCGGATTGCGCAGCGCCACAGATACTTTTCTCGGCGCATCCTTTGCCTTTGCAAAATCAAACTTGCATACAGCCGATCTGAAAGACGGCGCATAAGACGCCAAGACGCCCTCATCGCAAAGAAAAACCTCGTATTTATTGGGTCTTAAAACTTCGCCGTCAAAAAAATAGCGCTTGGGTTGAGAGTCCGAAACATACACATGCAAAAGATTGTCCGCATTAAACCTGTGGCTGGGCGAAAACAGCGGTAACCCCTTTATCACAAAGGCCGCAGCGTCGTCTTTTTGCGGCCAAAATCTCATCATTGAATGCGGCAGCTGCACGGTGGCTCTGGTGGGCATAAGCATGTGCGAGATTCCGCCCGCAGAACAGTTTACCATATCTGTGTATGAATCTTGCGCGCGCGCTCCGCTCCAAAAAATCACGGCAAAAAATAAAAAATAAAGCCCCTTAAACATTGTAAAAAATAAGCACCGCACATTTCCGACTGTCAACATAAATGCAAGCCTCAAAACGCCCTCAAATAAAAAAACGGCGGACGCCCTGAAACCCTGCCGCCCAAAATGAAAAAGGCCCGCGGTTTTTACGCCGCGAGCCTTTAAATTTCTCTTATAAAACAAAGTTTTGCCGCGGAGCGCCCGCGCCTTACTTCGGACGCGCCCGTCTATAAGCGCATGCGGTAAAACCGCGCGCACCCAAACAAAACTTTTCAAAGAACAAGCGTCCGGAACGCAGACGGCACCGTTAGATATTAATGGTGATGTCGACGCCCGCCGGAAGATTGAGCTTCTTAAGTTCGTCCACGGTGTTGACCGTGGGGCCGATGATGTCTATCAGGCGCTTGTGAGTGCGCATTTCGAACTGTTCCATGCTCTTTTTGTCAACGTGGACGGAGCGATTTACCGTGAAACGCTCTATCTTGGTGGGCAGCGGAACGGGACCCGAAACCCTTGCGCCTGTGCGCTTGGCAGTTTCAACGATGTCGCCCGCGCTTTGGTCGACGGAGCGGAAATCGTAGCCCTTAAGTCTTATTCTAATTCTTTGTGTGGCCATATGTGTCAATTGTTTGAAATTTAGCTTCTTGCGGCCTTGCGCGTGGTGCCTTCGACGACCTGTTTAAGGACGTTTGCGGGTACCTGCTCAAAGTGGCTGGGCTCCATAGTGTATGAAGCTCTGCCGCTCGAGAGCGAGCGCACGTCGGTCGCGTAACCGAACATGGTTTCGATCGGAACAAACGCCCTGACCGTGCAAAGGTTGTTCTTGGTTTCCATGCCCTGTATCTGACCGCGGCGACGATTGAGGTCGCCCATGATGTCGCCCTGATATTCATCGGGGGTGACAACTTCTACCTTGGCGATAGGTTCAAGCAAAATGGGATTTGCGTTCTTCATCGCATCCTTGAATGCGAATATGCCCGCCATTTTGAATGCCATTTCGGAAGAGTCGACTTCGTGGAAGGAACCGAAGACCAGGCGAACCTTAACGTCAACAACGGGGAAGCCCGCGATGACGCCGTTATGCATGGCTTCTTTGACGCCTTCTTCAATGGGCTTGATGTATTCCTTCGGGATTACGCCGCCTACGATTTCGTTTACGAATTCGTAATGCTTGCCCTTTTCGAGAGGTTCTATCTTGAGTTCGGCGTGGCCGTATTGGCCGCGGCCGCCGCTCTGGCGGACAAACTTGCCGACACCCGCCGCAGGACCGGTGATGGTCTCGCGATAGGCGATTTGCGGCTTGCCCGACTTTGCCTCAACCTTGAATTCGCGGAAGAGACGGTCGCGTATGATTTCCAAATGCAATTCGCCCATGCCCGCAATGAGGGTCTGCCCGGAATCGGGGTCTGTAGAGACCACGAAGGTCGGGTCTTCTTCGGCCAAACGCTGCAAGCCCATCGAAAGCTTTTCTTGGTCGGCCTTAGAGCTCGGCTCAATGCTCATGGCAATGACGGGCTCGGGGAAGGTCGGGGGTTCAAGGCGCAATTCGTGATCCCTGTCGCAGAGCGTGTCGCCCGTGATAAGGTCTTTGGCGCCGATGATAGCGCATATCGCGCCCGAAAAAGCTTCGTCGATGTCTTCGCGCTGGTCGGCCTTGAGCAAGAGAAGTCTTGAAATTCTTTCAGTCCTGCGCGAACGCGGATTGTAGAAAGTCATACCCTTCTTGATGGTGCCGCTGTAAACGCGGATGAATACGAGCTTGCCAACAAAGGGGTCGCTCCAAAGTTTGAATGCGAGGGCAGCAGGTGCCGCAAAGTCGTCGGCGACGATTTCGAGCGTGGCTTCTTCGCCATCTTCGGGATAGGCCTTGATCGGGGGCACGTCTATGGGGCTGGGCAGATAGTCCACAACGCTGTTCATGAGCATCTGCACGCCCTTGTTTTTGAATGCCGAACCCGGGATGACGCCGACAAACTCGCGCGTCAAGGTAGCCTTGCGGATACCGTTGCGGAGTTCTTCTTCCGAAATTTCGTCTATCCTGCCTTCGAGAACCTTTTCTACAATCTGGTCGTCAAAGTCTGCAACGCCTTCTATGAGGGAGGTGCGGAATTCCTGCGCCTTTTCCTGATAATCTGCGGGTATGTCAACGGTGTTGAATTTTACGCCCGTAGAGTCTGAAGAGTCATACACGTATGCCTTCATCATAACAAGGTCTATAAGACCCGTAAGCTTGTCTTCGGCACCGATCGGCAAATAAAGCGGATGTGGGTTGCCCTTGAGCTTTTCCCTGATGTCCGCAACTGCGCCGTAAAAGTCCGCACCGGTTCTGTCCATCTTATTGATGAACGCGATTCTCGGCACGTTATACTTGTTCATCTGGCGCCATACGGTTTCAGACTGAGGCTGAACGCCCGCAACCGCGCAAAATACCGCGATTGCACCGTCGAGAACGCGCAAAGAGCGCTCAACTTCGGCCGTAAAGTCAACGTGTCCGGGGGTGTCGATAAGGTTGATCTGGTGGTTGATGCCCTGGAAAAGACCGCCTTCTTTGTTGGTCCAGTTGCAGGATATTGCAGCCGAAGTAATGGTTATGCCGCGTTCGCGTTCTTGTTCCATCCAGTCGGTGACGGCGGTGCCTTCATGCACTTCGCCCATCTTATGAACCGTGCCGCTGTAGAAGAGAATACGTTCGGAAACCGTTGTTTTGCCCGCGTCGATGTGAGCCGAAATACCGATATTCCTCGTGTATTCCAAAGGCTTTGGTCTGTTCGGAGAATTTTTCTCTGATAATTTAGCCATGTCTTTGTTCTTCTTAAATTAAAAAATCACCAGCGAAGGTGCGCAAAAGCTCTGTTCGACTGCGCCATCTTGTGCACGTCTTCGCGCTTCTTGACGACATTGCCCGTATTGTTGTAGGCGTCGACAAGTTCTGTTGCGAGCGCTTCGCTCATGGGCAAACCCTTGCGCGACGCCGAGGCGTCTATGAGCCAACGGAATGCAAGCGTCTGCTGTCTGTCGTAAGAAACTTCGACGGGCACCTGATAGGTTGCGCCGCCTACCCTGCGGCTCTTTACTTCGAGCTTGGGGCGGATGTTTTCGAGAGCGCCGAGGAGGAGGTCGATAGGATCGCCTTTTTCGAGCTTTTCACTTACGCGCTGTATCGCCGTGTAAACTATTTTTTCGGCGACGCTCTTCTTGCCGCGTTCCATCACCATATTGATGAGGTGGCTGACGAGGGGGCTCTTATAGCGCGAGTCCGGTATGCGTTCTCTTTTAACTGCTCTGTGTCTGCGTGACATAAAATATTATCTCCTCAAAATGTTAAGCCTTCTTGGCCTTGGGGCGCTTTACGCCGTACTTTGAACGGCTGCGACGACGCTTTTCAACGCCCATGCAGTCGAGAGTGCCGCGCACGATGTGGTAACGAACGCCGGGCAAGTCTTTTACACGACCGCCGCGAACGAGAACAACACTGTGCTCTTGAAGTGAATGGCCTTCGTCGGGGATGTAAGCGATAACTTCGTAACCGCTTGTAAGCCTGACCTTGGCGACCTTACGTATAGCCGAGTTCGGCTTTTTGGGGGTGCGGGTCATAACCTGCACGCACACGCCGCGGCGGAACGGATTTGATTTCAGCGCCGGCGCTTTGCTTTTGGCATGCGACAATGAGCGCGGCTTGCGAACTAGTTGATTGATTGTAGGCATATTTTTGGTCTTTATAAGAGAAAAGTGCGAAAAGATAAGAAATCGCCCCTTCTTTGCAAGTATTTTATTTGTTATTTTTTTAATGTATAACGCGGAGCCCTTTAAACAAAGGACTCCGCGGGTTTTATTAAATTTCTGTTAGTCCTGCGTGCCCTCTTGGCGGGCGGCGGGGGCGGAAACAAAGTCAAAACCGTCCGCATCGTCTACGAGCGGCACAACCTTGAGCTTGCGATATGCGGGCAAACCTGTGCCTGCGGGGATAAGGTTGCCCATGATGACGTTTTCCTTGAAGCCTTCAAGGTCGTCTATCTTGCCGAGCGTCGAAGCGTCGGTAAGCACCCTCGTAGTTTCCTGGAAGGAGGCGGCGCTGATGAAACTTTCGGTCTCAAGGCTTGCCTTGGTTATGCCGAGCAGTATCGGAGAACCTTCGGCGGGCTGACCGCCGGCGGCTTCGATTTCCTCGTTCTTCTTCCTGAAGTCGAACTTGTCAATCTGCTGACCCCAGAAGTAGTCTGAGTCGCCCGGGTTTGTCACGCGCACTTTGCGCAACATTCTGGAAACGATGACTTCGATGTGCTTGTCGTTAATTGTAACGCCCTGCGAGCGGTAAACCTTTTGGATTTCCCTGAGCAAGTATTCCTGAACGGCGTTGGGGCCGAGAATTTCAAGAATTTCATTGGGGTCTGCGCTGCCTTCGGTGATGTGCTGCCCCTTCTTGACTTCGTCGCCGGGGTGCACGGTGATGTGCTTGCCGTGCGCTATCCAATGCTCTTCGCCGTCCTCTTCTTTGAGGCCGTGGGGAATAATTTTGACGAGCTTCTTGCCCCTGCGGGTGTCGCCGATTTTCACTATGCCGTCAATCTTCGCCATTTCGGCAACTTCCTTGGGCTTGCGGGCTTCAAAAAGTTCCGCAACGCGCGGCAAACCGCCCGTAATGTCCTGCGTTTTTGACGCCTGACGCGGGGTTTTGGCTATCATGGAGCCGGCGCTGATTTTGTCGCCGTCTACAACTATAACCTGAGCGCCCGTGGGTATGGGGTAGTCGGCCAAAATGTGCCCCTTTTCGGAGACTATCTTAACCGAGGGGTTAAGGTCTTCCTTGTGGTCGATAACCGTCGTGGTGTAGCGGCTGGTCGATGAGTCAAACTCGCTCTTGACCGTGATGCCGGGCATCATCTGCGAGAATTTCACAACGCCGGACTGCTCGGAAAGAATCGGTATATTGTGCGGGTCCCACTGCGCCAAGAGCTGTCCCTTGGTTATGGTAGAATTTTCTTTGAGCGTGAGCACTGCGCCCGCAACCATCGGATATTCTTCGAGTTCCTTATCGTCGTTTTCGTCCTTGATTATGACCTTGCCGGTCTTGTTGAGGACTACGAGGAACGCGCCTTCCACTTCAACCGCCCTAAGGCCGTCAAACTTAACGATACCCGAGTTTCTAGCCCTTATTTCCGGAGCCTTCGTAGACTGCGCAACGCCGCCTATGTGGAAGGTTCTCATGGTAAGCTGCGTGCCGGGTTCGCCGATGGACTGCGCGGCTATGATGCCGACTGCCGTGCCCCTTTCGACGAGCTTCTGCGTGGAGGGGTCAATGCCGTATGCCTTTGCGGGCACCGAATTGCGCTTAAGGTGAGTAAGCGGGCTCATAACCTTCACCCTTTCGACGCCGAAGTGTTCGGCCTTCTTCGCCATCTCTTCGGTGACGAGATCGCCGCTCTTAATGAGGGTTTCGCTCGGGTTTGAGGGGTTATGGACGTCTTCGCTGGAGCAACGGCCCACTATGCGGTCGAAGAGCGATACTATTTCGTCGTCGCCGTCGTAGATGGCTTCTTTCCAGATGCCATCGCGGTTGCCGTCGTCTTCCTCGGTAATGATTGTGTCCATGGCGACGTCGCAAAGTTTGCGCGTCATATAGCCTGCGTCCGCGGTTTTAAGAGCGGTGTCGGCCAAGCCCTTGCGGGCGCCGTGGGTTGAAATGAAGTATTCGAGAACGCTCAAACCTTCGCGGAAGGATGAAAGAATGGGGCGTTCGATAATTTCGCCGTTGGGCTTGGCCATAAGACCGCGCGCGCCGCAAAGCTGGCGTATCTGCGCCTTGTTGCCGCGTGCGCCGGAGTCCATCATGACGAAGACCGAATTGATTTCCTGCCTGCCGCTGCTCTTGGGCGTAACCTTGGCGAGGTTTTCAAACGCCTTCTTGCCGATTTGGTCGGTAACGGCGTTCCAAAGGTCTTTCACTTTGCCGCTTCGTTCGTCTTTGGTAATGGTACCCTTGTGGTATTCCGCTTCGACGGACTTAATCTTTTCGCGGGCTTCCTTGATGATGGCAGCCTTTTCCGGAGGGATATTCATGTCGGCAATGCCGATGGATATGCCCGCCAAAGTCGCCGTGCGGAAACCCAGGGTCTTAAGCTTGTCGAGCACGGGGGCGCTGTCCGCCTTGCCGCAAATCTTGAAGGTGTTCAAGATGAGGTCGCCGAGTTTGCCCTTCGGTACGGGGAAGTTTACAAAGCCCATTTTTTCGGGCCAGATGGTGTTGAATATCACGCGGCCGACCGTCGTGCGGATAACCTTCTTGTCGGCGTTGCCGAATATGGTTTGTTTGCCGTAGTCGGGATTGACGTAATCAACCCAGTCATGCCAATGCAGCATGCCTTCGTCGTTGGCCATGCGCACTTCCGCAAGACCAGACATAAGCGGCACTCTTTCGCCCTTTGCCTTCTTGGCGCTGGGCTCGTAAGTCAAATAGTAAACGCCCAATACGATGTCTTGCGAGGGCGTCAAAATCGGCTTGCCCGAAGACGGGGAGAATATGTTGAGGCTGGCAAGCATGAGAAGCTTTGCTTCCATGATGGCTTCTAATGAGAGCGGCACGTGCACGGCCATTTGGTCGCCGTCAAAGTCAGCATTGTAAGCGGCGCAGACGAGCGGGTGCAAACGTATGGCATCGCCTTCAATCAAGACGGGCTCAAAAGCCTGTATGGAAAGCCTGTGCAAGGTGGGCGCGCGGTTAAGCATGACGGGGTGGCCTTCGGTCACCTCTTCAAGTATGTCCCAAACTTCGGGAGAGCGCTTTTCAATCATCTTGCGGGCGCTGCGCACGGTGTGCACAAAGCCGAGCTCTTTCAGGCGGCGTATGATAAAGGGTTCAAAAAGGACGAGCGCCATCTTCTTGGGCAAACCGCACTGGTGCAGTTTAAGCTCGGGACCGATAACGATAACCGAACGGCCGGAGTAGTCAACGCGCTTGCCGAGAAGGTTTTGGCGGAAGCGCCCCTGCTTGCCCTTGAGCATGTCCGAAATACTCTTGAGAGCGCGGTTGCCCGCACCCGTGACGGCGCGGCCGTGGCGGCCGTTGTCAAAGAGGGCGTCTACGGATTCCTGCAACATGCGCTTTTCATTGTGGATGATGACGTCGGGCGTCTTCATCATCATAAGGTTGCGCAGACGGTTGTTGCGGTTGATTACGCGGCGGTAAAGGTCGTTTAAGTCGCTGGTTGCAAAGCGGCCGCCTTCAAGCGGAACGAGCGGGCGCAAGTCCGGCGGGATGACGGGGAGAACTTCCAAGACCATCCATTCGGGGCGAGTGCCGCTTTCTATGAAGCCCTGCACAAGCTTAAGGCGCTTGGCGAGCTTCTTTTTATTCTGCTTTGAGCGCGTTGCGCGCATTTCTTCTTCCAAATCCCCCGCGAGCTTTTCGAGGTTCAAATTCTTAAGCAAATCGCGAACGGCTTCGGCGCCCATCTTGGCTACGAATTCGTCTCCGGCGTCCACAGCCTTCTGATATTCTTCGTCAGTGAGGAACTGCATGGGCTGCAGAGAAGTGTTCATAGGGTCTATCACTATGTATTTTTCATAGTAGATGACGCTTTCCAAAGCCTTCATGGTCATGTCGAGGATGAGGCCGAGGCGGCTGGGCATGCTCTTCAAAAACCAAATGTGGGAAACCGGCACGGCAAGCTCAATGTGGCCCATGCGTTCGCGGCGCACGCGGCTGGTAGTAACTTCTACGCCGCAACGGTCGCAAACCTGGTCTTTAAAACGTATGCGCTTATATTTGCCGCACGCGCACTCATAGTCGCGTATGGGACCGAATATCCTTTGGCAGAAGAGGCCGCCGGGCTCGGGCTTGAATGTGCGATAGTTGATGGTCTCGGGGTTTTTAACCTCCCCGCGCGACCAAGAACGGATGGTGTCCGGAGACGCCAAGCCTATGGATACGCAGTCGAATGCGGCATCGTTTTCAAAGCCGAGAAAATCGCGAGTCTGTTGTGTGTTGTTATCCATTTTAAGGTGTCCTTTTTTAAATTTAGGCAGACTTACTGACCGAGTGTCTTAAGTACGTCTTCCCTGTTGCGGGGTCTGATGTCCAAGCAAAGACCCTGTATTTCCTTCATTAAAACATTGAAGGACTGGGGGGTGCCCGCCTGCAAAGAATTGTCGCCCTTGACGAGCTGTTCGTAAATCCTTGTGCGTCCCTGCACGTCGTCGGACTTGACCGTAAGAAGCTCTTGCAGCGTGTATGCCGCGCCGTAAGCTTCAAGCGCCCACACTTCCATTTCCCCGAAGCGCTGGCCGCCGTATTGCGCCTTGCCGCCGAGAGGCTGCTGAGTGATAAGGCTGTAGGGACCCACCGCGCGTGCGTGAATCTTGTCCGCAACAAGGTGGTTAAGCTTCATCATGTAGATGTAGCCTACGACTACTTCCTGGTCGAAATATTCGCCGGTGTGGCCGTCCAAGAGGCGGCACTTGCCGTTTTCGGGAAGCTTTGCCTCCTTCAAATACTTGCGGATTTCTATTTCCGGTATGCCGTCGAATATCGGGGTTGCAACCTTGAGCCCGAGCTTTTTGCAAGCCCAACCCAAGTGCGTTTCCAAAACCTGACCCACGTTCATTCGGGAAGGAACGCCGAGGGGGTTCAAACAGATTTCAACGGGCGTGCCGTCGGGCAGGTAAGGCATGTCTTCTTCCGGGACTATGCGGGCTACGACGCCCTTATTGCCGTGACGCCCCGCCATCTTGTCGCCTACTTGTATCTTGCGCTTTGCGGCAACGTAAACCTTGACGTTCTTTATGGTGTTTTGGCCTGCGATGTCTCCGCTTTCGATAGAGTCAACCTTGCGCATGCGCTCCTGCTCCACTTCGTCAAAGCGGCGCTGATAAGCTTCGATAATTTCCATTATCTTGATGCGCACGGGCGACGGGTCTATGTCGATATTCTTAGAAATCGCCGCAAGCCTGCGCAAAAGCGTCTTTGTGATTTTGCGGTTTGCGGGTATTATGACTTCGTTCGTGGAAGAGTTGCGCACGTCGAGCGGGATTTTTTCGCCGAGAAGCACGTTTGAGAGCGCTTCCGTCAAATCGTCGCGAAGCTTGTCCGACTGGGCGCGGTATTCTTCGTTGATTTTGCGGGTCTGGCGGCGTATGTCGCTTTGGCTCATCTTTTCGGATTCGTGCTCGCTCTTGGTGGAGACTTTCACGTCCATGACTATGCCTTCCGTGCCCGAGGGCACTACGAGCGACGTATCCTTAACGTCCGCGGCCTTTTCGCCGAATATTGCGCGCAAGAGTTTTTCTTCGGGCGCAAGTTCGGTTTCGCTCTTGGGGGTTATTTTGCCAACCAAGATGTCACCGGGCTTGACTTCCGCACCGACGCGTATCACGCCGAGGCGGTCGAGGTCTTTAAGAGCCTCTTCGCCGACATTGGGTATGTCCCGCGTGATTTCTTCGGGTCCGAGCTTTGTGTCGCGCGCGGTGACTTCAAATTCTTCAATGTGTATGGATGTAAAGACGTCGTTTTTAATGAGCTTTTCGGAAAGCAAAATAGCGTCTTCAAAGTTGTAACCGTTCCAAGGCATGAATGCCACAAGGACGTTCTTGCCCAAAGCAAGTTCGCCGCCGTCGGTCGATGCGCCGTCGGCAAGCACGCTGCCCTCTTCAACAAACTGCCCTTTTTTGACAACGGGCTTTTGGTTAAAGCAGGTGGCGGCGTTTGAGCGCATGAATTTGCGCATCTCGTAAACGTAGACGCCTTTTTCGGGCTCATGCTTTACTTTGCCCTGAACCTTCTTGGGCAGTTCGCCGTCGGTGGTTATGATTATGCGCTTTGCGTCGACACTCGCAACCTTGCCCTTGCTTTCGGAGATGAGGACGGTTTTAGAGTCTTGCGCTACGCGCGCTTCAATGCCGGTGCCCACAAAGGGCGCTTGCGTCTGCAAGAGCGGCACGCCTTGGCGTTGCATGTTAGAACCCATGAGCGCGCGATTGGCGTCGTCGTGTTCAAGGAAGGGTATGAGACCCGCCGCAACAGAAACGAGCTGCTTGGGGCTTACGTCCATGTAATCTACCTGTGCGGGATCAGCTTCAAAAACTTCGTCGCCGCGGCGGCAGGTAACTCTGCCGTAAAGCTTGCCGTCTCTGATTTCGCTGTTTGCCTGCGCAACCGTTAGGCCTTCTTCGTCGTCGGCCGAAAGGTAGTCAATCTTGTTGGTTACCTTGCCGCCGTCAACCTTGCGGTAGGGCGTTTCGATAAAGCCGAACTCGTTGATTTTTGCGTAGCATGAAAGCGAGTTGATAAGACCGATATTCGGACCTTCCGGGGTTTCAATGGGGCATATTCTGCCGTAGTGCGAGGGATGCACGTCGCGGACTTCAAAGCCGGCGCGTTCGCGGCTCAAACCGCCCTGACCCAATGCCGACAAGCGGCGCTTGTGCGTGAGTTCGGAAAGCGGGTTGATTTGGTCCATGAATTGCGAGAGCTGATTGCGCGCAAAAAAGTCGCGAATCACCGTCGTCATGGCCTTGGCGTTTACTATGCGCGAAGGCGTGAGAGAGTCCATGCTCTGCTCGGAAGAAATGTTCATGCGCTCGCGTATGAATTTTTCAGTCCTGGCCAAGCCTATGCGGCACTGGTTGGCGATAAGTTCGCCCGCGGTGCGTATGCGGCGGCTGCCCAAGTTGTCGATGTCGTCTATGACGCCTTCGCCCTTTTTGAGTTTGCACAGGTACTTTGTGCCCATCACGATGTCTTCGCTGGTGACCACGCGCTGTTCAAGCGGGGTTTTGATGCCTAGCTTCTGATTGATTTTGAAGCGACCCACGCGGCCGAGGTCGTAGCGCTTGGGGTCTTGCATGGTGCGGCGCAAAAGCGCGCGCGCGCTGCCAACGTTGACGGGTTCGCCGGGGCGCAGCTGCTTAAAGATTACCTTAAGCGCCTCTTCGTCGTTCTTGGCGGGGTCTTTTTTGATTGCGCGGACTATCGCGCCGTCGTCGACGGTTGTGTCGACAACCTTAAATTCGTGTATGTTTGCCGCCTGAAATTCCTGCACGGCGGTCTTTGTGAGGGTTTCATACTGCTTAAGCAGCACTTTGCCCTTGCTGGGGTCCATAACGGGTTCGGCAAGCACATAGTGCGAGATGTTCTCCATCTTGAGAGCGCGCTTGACGGAAAGATCCGTAACTTCGTAGAAGAGCTCCATAATTTCTTTGTCGGAGCTGTAACCCATGGCGCGCAGCAAGGTTGTGATAAGGAACTTGCGGCGGCGGCGGCGGCGGTCGAGATATACGTAGAGCAGGTCGTTTTGGTCAAACTGCACTTCAATCCAAGTGCCGCGGTCGGGTATAAGGCGGAAGGCGTAGAGCGTCTTGCCGGAAGTGTGCAAAGATTCTTCAAAGCAGACGCCCGGGCTGCGGTGCAACTGGCTTACGACGACGCGTTCGGCGCCGTTGATTATGAAGCTGCCGCGAGAAGTCATCATCTGCAACTCGCCCATGTAAATTTCTTCGTCCTGCGTCTTGTCTTCCTCTCTGAGGCGCAAGGTGACGTATAGGGAAACCGAGAATGTCGTGCTTTCCTTGATGCATTCTACTTCGGTCTGCTTGGGACCGACGAGCCTGTAAGAGACGTACTCAAGCTTGCAGCGGCCGTCGTAGCTTTCGATGGGGAAAATTTCGCTGAATACGGCGTGTATGCCCTTCAGTTCCCTCTTTGCGGGGGGTACGTCCTTCTGGAGAAAATCAGAGTATGACTTAATCTGATTCTCGATGAGATTCGGCAGGCCAATGATCTCCCTCAGTTTACCAAAATTCTTGCGCTCAGACATTTTTCCAGTTTCCTTTTAAGTTATATTTGCGCGGGTGGCGTGCGCCATCCGCTATCGGCATTCGCCGGAAAAAGCAGCCTTCGGCGCCCAAGTCCCGTTGCGGGCGGCGCAGATACCGCCCGAAGTTTCGGACGGATTATAAGAAGGCGGCTTCAATCGGCCAATCCCCTGTTTTCAACCTCGGCAAGCCGCTCTGCAAAAGTTTGCGCATTTTAAGCGCGCGCCTTTAAGCTGCCTGATTGGGTCAAAAAGTGTAAAAGAACGTTTAAACAGAAAAAACGGATAGCTTACGCCGCCCCTTTTTGAAGGGGCGCCGTAAACGTTCCGTGAAAATTGAAAATTACTTGTTTTAGCAATTTATTACTTGACTTCGACGGTTGCGCCGGCGGCGGTGAGCTTCTTGTTGAGTTCTGCCGCTTCGTCCTTGGTAACGCCTTCCTTGACGGTCTTGGGCGCGCCTTCGACGAGAGCCTTGGCTTCTTGGAGGCCGAGACCGGTGATTGCGCGAACTTCCTTGATGACGCCGATTTTCTTGTCGGCGGGAACCGCCTTGAGAATGACGTCAAACGCCGTCTTTTCTTCCTCGGGGGCTGCTGCTGCGCCGCCTGCGGCCGCAACTGCAACGGGAGCAGCGGCGCTTACGCCCCACTTTGCTTCCAGTTCCTTAACGAGGTCAGCAATCTCCAAAACTTTGAGACCGCTGAGGAATTCTATTACTTGTTCTTTTGTGATGTCTGCCATTTTTATTATTCTCCTTGGACGGTTAGCGCCGTTTAAGCGGCATTTAAAAGGGAGTTCCTTCCAACCTTGTCCATTGTTGATTTTTTATTAGCCCGCGCGCCCGACAAAAGACGCGCGGTGCAAATTTGTTTGTAATTAAGCCTGAGCCTTGAGGGCTTCGAGCTCGTCCTTGTGCGCCGCAACGAGCACCCTGACAAAACCCGTTGCGGGTTCGAGCATGAGCGAGAGAAGTTGCGAACGGATTTCTTTGAGGCCGGGCAGCTTGCTGATGGCTTCCACCTTGGCCTTGTCGGCGAGTTCGCCGTCTATTACGCCCGCCTTGACGGACGCCTTTTCGCGGGTTTCAAAGAACTTTACCACGACCTTTGCGACCGCGGAAGATTCCTCGCCGCCGCTGATGACGGCCGTGGGCCCTGCGAGAAAATCGCCGAGGTCGGGCAGCTTGCGCTCTTTAGCCACGATGTTGAGGATGGAGTTCTTAACCACATGGTATTCCGCGCCGACTTCGGCGAGAACCTTGCGCAATTCCGCCGCGGCTTCAACCGTGACGCCCGTGAAGTTCACGAGAAGGATGTAATCGGAAGCCGCAATCCTGTTGAGCGCTTCGTCGACCAAATATCTTTTTTCGGGTCTCATTTAATTGTGTCTCCCAGATTATTCAGAAACTTCGTTGAGGGCCACCTTGACGGCGGGGCTCATTGTAGAGCTGAGGGTTATTGAATTGATGAACTTGCCCTTGATTGATTCGGGGCGCGCGGCACCTATGCTTGCGAGAGCCGCCTTTGCGTTGGCTTCAAGCTTTACATCGTCGAAGCTGCGCTTGCCGATGACTATCGAAACGTTGGCGGTTTTGTCCATCTTGTACTCTACCCTGCCGCCCTTGACTTCAGTAATGGCCGCAGCCACGTCGTCTGTAACCGTGCCGGTCTTGGGATTGGGCATGAGGCCTCTGGGGCCGAGAACGCGCGCAACTCTGCGCACGTCCTTCATGGCGGATGTGGTGGCGATTGCCACGTCAAAATCGAGCCAGCCGCCTTCGATTTGCTTGAGCATGTCTTCCAAACCCGCAAAATCCGCGCCCGCAGCCTTGGCTACGTCGGGGCTTTCGGTGAATACGAGCACGCGAACCTTCTTGCCGCTGCCGTGGGGCAAGCGGACATTGCCGCGCACCATCTGGTTGCTCTGCTTGGGGTCTACAATGAGCTTAAAGCTCAATTCGACGGTTTCGTCAAAGCCGGCCTTCGGCGTTGCCGAAAGCGCTTTTACCGCGTCAGAGAGTGACTTCACGTCCGCCCCGGCCGCTTCTAGCGCCTTCTTATATCTTTTGCTTCTTTTAACCATGACTTTTTATTTTGTCTCCTGCGTTTTTGCAGTGCGGTTTGTGTATTGTTTTTTAGCTTTTCAGCGTTAAATTTAAAGACGGCTCACGGGCGAACCTTTTTTAAGGCCGCCCGTGCGCGCGGAAATTAGTCGATAACCTCAATGCCCATGGAGCGCGCGGTGCCCGCAATTATCTTGCGCGCGGCTTCAATGGTGGCGGCGTTAAGGTCTTTGCCCTTAATCTTGATGATTTCGTCAACCTGCGCCTTGGTAACCTTGCCGACCTTGTCCAAATTGGGCTTGGCCGAGCCGCTTGCGATGTTCGCGGCCTTCTTGAGAAGGACGGACGCCGGAGGCGACTTGAGTATAAAGCTGAAAGACTTGTCCTGATAGACGGATATGACTACCGGGAGTATGAGACCCGCCTGATCTTTGGTGCGTGCGTTATACTCTTTGCAAAACGCCATGATGTTAACGCCTGCGGCGCCGAGTGCGGGGCCTACCGGAGGAGCGGGGTTTGCAGCGCCCGCGGGGAGCTGCAGCTTGATTTGTTTTACTACCTTCTTTGCCATTTTAGTTCCTGTTCAAATAATGTTCTGGAGGCTGTGTCGTGCGTAAAATTATTGTTCCATCCTGTTGACCTGCCAATATTCAAGCTCAACTGGCGTGAAGCGGCCGAATATGGAAACGCTCACCTTAAGCTTGCCCTTGTCGGGGTCAACTTCGTCTATGCGGCCGGTGAGGCTCAGGAAGGGGCCGTCGTTAATCTTGACTTCTTCGCCCACTTCAAATTCCACCTTGGGCTTTTCTGTGCCCGCGGCCTGCTTAATTTGGTTGAAGATGTCTTCAACCTCGGCCTTTTTAAGGGCCATGGGGCGGTCTCCGCCCATAAAATTGATGACACCGTTGATGCCCTTGACAAAGTTCCAAGGCATTTCCAAAAGCATCCCTTCTTCATCATAAAGCTTGGCTTTGATGAATATGTAGCCCGGATAGAGCTTGCGGTTGCGCACCGTCTTTTTGCCGTTTTTAACTTCCGAGACGGACTCGGTGGGCATCAGTATGTCTTCCTTCGAGATATACTCGCCCATGTCTTCCATGTCTATCATGGTCGTAAGCGACTCCACGGCCTTTTGCTCCATGTTGGAGCGGGTCTGGACGGTGTACCATTTTCTGTTGTCTGTGTTTTCGGAAGACATTTTGTTGTGCGTTAAAATTATTTGCCGCTTATGACTACCCTGAGCAAGTCCATCACGTTGTATATGGAAAAGTCCGCCAAACCGACGAAGACGCCCATGAGGCCGAGGGCCGCGAAGACCACCAGCATGGATGAACGTATTTCCTTGCGGTCGGGCCAGCTCGACTTTTTAAGTTCGGCCGCCGTTTCCTGATAGAACAATCTGATTTTTGCGAATGGATTTGCCATAATGTTTGCCTGTTAGTGGCAGGGGCGGAGGGACTCGAACCCCCAACCAATGGTTTTGGAGACCACTACTCTACCAATTGAGCCACGCCCCTACGTGCTTTTAAATTCTGTCTAAAAAAGCCGTTACCGAATGGCGCGTTTGCGCCATTCGGCAGCGACGAAAATACGGTTGTATTATGCAACAACTTCAGTTATGCGACCTGCGCCGATGGTGCGACCGCCTTCGCGTATTGCGAAGCGCTGACCGGGTTCCATAGCGATGGGCTTAAGAAGCTCTACATTGATTGAAAGGTTGTCGCCGGGCATAACCATTTCAACACCGGGGTTGAGCGTGCAAACGCCCGTCACGTCGGCAGTACCAAAGAAGAACTGGGGACGATAGTTGGTGAAGAACGGAGTGTGGCGGCCGCCTTCGTCCTTTGTGAGGACGTAAATTTCAGCCTTGGCCTTGGCGTGGGGCTTGATAGAACCGGGCTTCGCGATAACCTGACCGCGCTGTATCTGTTCTTTTTCAATGCCGCGCAAAAGCAGACCTACGTTGTCGCCGGCCTGACCGCGGTCAAGAAGCTTGCGGAACATTTCTACGCCGGTGATGGTGGTCTTCTTGGTGTCGCCCAAGCCTACGATTTCGACTTCTTCGCCAACCTTTACCACGCCGCGTTCGATACGGCCGGTTGCCACGGTGCCGCGGCCGGTGATGGAGAATACGTCTTCAACGCTCATCATAAAATCTTTGTCGATGGGGCGTACGGGTTCCGGAATTTCGGCATCGATGGCGTCCATAAGGGCGCTGATGCTTTCAACACCCTTGGGATCGCCTGCGAGGGCGGGAGCCGCCATACCGCGTATGATCTTGATGTTGTCGCCGTCGTACTGGTACTTGTTGAGAAGGTCGCGCACTTCCATCTCCACGAGTTCGAGGAGTTCGGGGTCGTCGACCAAGTCGCACTTGTTGAGGAACACTACGATCTGCGGAACGCCTACTTGGCGGGCCAGAAGGATGTGTTCGCGAGTCTGCGGCATGGGGCCGTCAGCTGCGCTTACCACGAGGATAGCGCCGTCCATTTGGGCTGCACCCGTGATCATGTTTTTTACGAAGTCCGCATGGCCGGGGCAGTCAACGTGCGCATAGTGGCGGGTGGGAGTTTCGTATTCAACGTGAGCGACAGCTATTGTGACGGTCTTGGTTGCGTCGCGGACAGTGCCGCCCTTCGCGATGTCCTGATAGGACTTAAATTGCGCCAGGCCCTTGTCCGACTGAACCTTCAATATCGCCGTAGTGAGTGTGGTTTTGCCGTGGTCGATGTGGCCGATGGTGCCGACATTGACGTGCGGTTTCGTTCTTACGAATGATTCTTTCGACATGGTTCTTTCGGTTTCTTGCTTTGTTTTTATTAGGTTTGAGAGACTTTTAAAACGAGCCCCAGAGCGGATTTGAACCGCCGACCCCGTCCTTACCAAGGACGTGCTCTACCAGCTGAGCTACCAGGGCAACATCTTAAAAGCCGCCAGTCATCCTGGCGTGATTTTTATATAGAAAGGCGAGAATGTGTATACATATCGCCACCTCGTCAATAATTTTTTTGAAATTTTTGACGCCGTAAAAAGAAATTGCGCATATAACGCCATTTTTAATACGGAATAACGAGTATTGCCCCAACGCTTTGCGAAATCAACAAAAAAATGCGCGCTCACAAATATCTAAAAAAGGCGTTTTTGCGGTTTTATGCCGAGTTTTAGGCCTATTTTATGGGGCATTGCGGCTTGACAGGCGGCGCAGCTTGCCTTTTATTGGGCGCTTTTTAGGGGATTATGATGAAAAAACTCTCTTTTGCGGCTTTAACGCTCGCGGCGGCGCTTTGCGCATCCGCGCAGGATTACTATAATGTGGAGGTCAAGACTTACGTCGGCACAAAGCTTGAAGACACCTTTTCCTTCGTAATGCCTGCGGGCAAGTCGGAAAGAAAGGGTTTTGAGGGCAAAATGCTCGCAAAAATCTACAAGGCGCCGGGCTTTCCGCACGCCATAGTTGCAGAGCTTGAGCGCGAAAAAAAGGCGGCCGAAGAGGCCGAAGCGCTCGCTTCAAAAACCTCCGACACCTCAAACTACGCGCAAATCGCCGAAGAAATCTACATGCAGGCGCGTAAAGCCGCCGACGACCTTGAAAAACGCGCCGAAACCGCGACATTCAGGGCGGAAGTCGCCCGCGAAAAGCTCAACGACGCCGAGCGCATGCTTGAAAACGGCAAAAAGAACCCCGCGCAGTTTAAAACGCTTGTAGAAGCCTATAAGGCGCGCCACGAGGCCAAAGAGGACGTCGCCCCCGTGTCCGTCGGCCGCAAGAACGACTATGAAGAATACGACATGGGTTCTTATTGCGATTTTACGCTTACCGCTGCCGACAAGCTGGGCGTAACATTCAACTTCACCTACGCCTTCTCGCGCTTTTTGACGTGGTCTGACAGCGGCGGCAACAACAACGGCAACGAGATGACGCGCTTCCCGATTTTCGAGACTTATTTTAAGATGATTCAAGAAGACGTAACCGTGCGCTTCGGCAAGGCCTACTGCATACAGTTCGGCAGGCAAAACCCGCAAGAGGCGCGCAGCCTTCGCGAGGCATTGCAAAACTCCGTACTTTTCGGCAACCAAGACCCTTCCGCCCCCAAAAAGCTCAAACTCGAAGATCTTGCAAAACTCTACAATTACGGCAAGACGGACTTAAACGTAAACGGGGACTTTGACGACATCAGGCTGCGCTACTCCGCCGACGCTCCTTACGTTGTGCGCGCGGTAATCAGGGTTACGCCCATAAAGCTTTAGCAAAAGGCGTACGCAAAAAAAACGCGGAAGGCTACAAACCCTCCGCGTTTTTTTATGCCTATGCCCGCGCGGCCTATTTGTTTAGGCGCCTAAGACACACAGAAAGCACGCGGCCGTTATCGGGGTTTGCGCGCAATACGATTTCTTCTCCGTTTGCAAAGGCCAGCGCCGACTTTACGCGCGCGCCCTCTTGCACGGGCTCTAAAATTCCGTTTTCCGAAGGGTATTCGGCAAGCTTCAGAAAGCTGAAAATCACTTCAAAAGAAACTTCGGCATAAAGGCCGTCGGCGCCCTCTTCTATGCTGAAAGAATCGACGCTCAAATAAAACCCGACGGGGATTTTTTTTACGGGCGCACCCTCTGCGATAAACGCGCCGTCCGCGCCGTAGGCGGGTTTTTCGGGGCAATATTCGTAAACGCCGTCAAATGGTTTTTCGGCCTTTTGAGAATCCGCAATCAAGAGCGAGGCCTTGCGCACAACCACTCCGTTTTCAAACTTCACAATCAATTCATAAGCGGCGTTTTTTGCCTCTTTAATGCTCAAGCCTTCAAAGAGAGATTTTGCGCATCGGACGCTTGCGACTCCCGCGGCGGCGTTTTGGCCTGCGGCTTGCGCGGCTTGTCCTGCGGCATTTTGCGCAGGTTGCGCAATCTGCGCGGTTTTTTCCTCTTCGCCGTCGAATATAGAAACAAAGAAACCGCGCGCGGCCGTGGGCTGGGCGGCGGGGGCGTCTGCGTCTTTGGGCAGCCATGTGGACGGATGCGGCGCGCCGAACTTGCCCGCGCGCGCGGGTCTGCGCAGTTCTTCAATGGGGCGCGCCGGGGCAATAATTTGCACTTCCACATATTTGCCGTCCGTATCTTTGACGTATTTTTTGCCGTCAATTTCAACAATGCCGCCATCGGCGTAAGCCCATGCGCAAAGCGCGCACAAGGCCGTCGGTATGATTAAAAATTTCTTCATGAAAAAATGTATGCAGTATCGGGGTTTACGCGCATGATGACGTTTTAAGCGCCTTTTTCAAGCTTTTCGAGTTTGGCTTTTGCTCTTTGATATCCGCGCGCGGCGGCTTTTTCAAAATATTCTTTGGCCTTTGCGGGGTCTTTTTCGACGCCGTCGCCCTTTTCATAGCAAAGCCCCATGTTGAATATGCTTTCAAGATTGCCGCCTTCGGCGGCGGTGCGCGTCCAGTAGGCAAATTTGTTTAGATCTTTGGGCACGCCGTCGCCCGCAAAATAAATCGCCGCAAGGTTTATTTGCGAGTTTGCAAAGCCCTGCTTTGCGGCGGCCTCCCACAGGGCGGCGGCGGCGGCCTTGTCTTGGGGCATGCCTTCACCGCGATACAGATAACCCGCAAGCGCGTCTTGTGCGGGCGCATAGCCGGATGCCGCGCTGTCTTGCAAGAACTTCAAACCGCGCTGCAAATCGGGCTTTAAATTAGCGCCGCTTATGAAAGATGCGGCCATGTTATATTGCGCCTGCGCATCACCCATATTGGCGGCGTCCAGCCAGGCGGCATAACCTTTTTTAACGTCTTTTTCAACGCCGCGCCCCGCAACAAGACAGACGCCGACATCGAACATGGCCTGCGCGTGCCCTAGGGCTGCGGCCTTCTGCCAAAGCTCAAAGGCTTTTTTTTCGTCTTTTTGCACGCCCTCGCCCTTTGAGTATGCGGCCGCAAGCAAATGAATGGCGTGGGGATGGCCTTGGTCTGCGGCTTTTTGCCACCAAAGCACGGCGGTTTCAAAATTTCGGGGTTCGCCCTTAGAGCCTTCGGCATAGACCATGCCCATATAGAATTGCGAGTTTTTGTCGCCGTTTTGGGCGCGCTTTAAGATTAGCTTTGTGGCTTGGTCAAGCTCTGCAAAAAGCGGCGCAAAGGCCGTCAGCGCGCAAAGCGCCGCAAGTGCGATTCTTTTCATCGGCATAACTTATTATGCGCGGGGTTCAAAATAAAGAAAAAACTGCTTGTCAGCGCGCGCGCGCTTTTTTAGAAATGCATCTTATGATGAAATTATTGGGATGCGCCTTTCTCGGGGTATTTGCGGCGCTGGGGAATATTTATGCAAAGCCCGCAGTGATATTTGACACCGACATGGGTAACGACGTTGACGACGCGCTTGCGCTCGTCATGCTGTATGACGCCGACGCAAAGGGGCTCATAGATTTAAAGGCCGTGACCATAAGCAAGGACAACCCCTACTCTGCGGTTTTTACCGATATTTTAAACCTTTATTACGGCTTTGGAAATCTGCCGACGGGCGTCGTAAAAGACGGCAAGACCAAAGACGACGGCCACTTTGCGCGCAAAATTGCAGAGCTTAAAAACGCAGACGGCCTTTACGTCTATGCGCGCGCCTGCCTCGATAACGCGCAGCTTGAAGACGCCGTAAAGACTATGCGCCGCGCCCTTGCGGCTTGCGCCGACAATGAAGCCGTGCTGATAATCGTCGGGTTTTCAACCAATTTTGCGCGTTTGTTAGAATCTGCCGCCGATGACATTTCGCCGCTTGACGGCGCTGCGCTTGTGGCAAAAAAAGTTGATTTTGTCTCCGTCATGGCGGGCAACTTTGAAAAGCCCGCAAACGCCGCAGACAAGACAAAAAAGGAATATAACGTATATCTAGACGCACCCGCCGCGCAGCGCGCATGGGCGCTTTGCCCGCGCCCCGTAATCTTCAGCGGCTTTGAGGTCGGAGAGGCCGTAAAATTCCCTCAGGATTCGCTTAAAAATCTTTACGGCGGCGCGCAAAACCCCGCCTATAAGGCCTATGAATTTTTTGCATGGGTTGCCGACAAAAAGAACGGCCGCCATGACCGCCCCTGTTGGGATTTGACGAGCGTGCTTTACGCCGTATATCCGCAAAGCCCGTATTTTAGGCTTTCTGAAGCCGGCACAGTCACCTCTGACGCCGAGGGTTTTACCGCATTCAAGCCGCAGGCAAACGGCCTTCACCGCTATCTTATTTTAAACGGCGCCGCACTTGAAGATTTGCGTGCGGAGCTTGTCAGACAATGCTCTTACGCGCCGGATTCAAAAAAATAAATCGGGATAAATTATGATTATTAAAAACTTTTTTAAACTTGCGACGCTTTTTGTTTGCGCGTTTGCGTTTGCCCTCAACTGCACCGCCAAGCCCGTAAAGGTGATATTTGACACCGACATGGGTAACGACGTTGACGACGCGCTTGCGCTGCTCATGCTTTATTCTTACGCGCAGGCGGGCAAGCTTGAGCTGCTTGGCATAAGCGTCAACAAGTCAAACCCCTACGCGCCCGTATACACAAATATTCTTAACGATTTTTACGGCTTTTACGATACGCCCGTTGCATGCGTCAAAGACGGTTTGAGCCGCGGCGACGGCGTCTTCCTCAAAAAAATCTGCGAAGAAAAACTGCCTTGCGGCCTTTACGTATACCCGCGCCGCGCAGACCTTTCGACGCAGTGGCCTTGCGCGGTTGAGTTTATGCGCAAAACGCTTGCGGCGCAAAAAGAGGATAATGAAGTCGTGATAATTTCGGTCGGGCTTTCAACGGTGATGGAGCGTCTGCTTAAGACTGCGCCCGACAAATATTCAGACCTTGACGGCCGCGCTCTCGTCGCAAAAAAAGTGAAGCTCGTATCAATAATGGCGGGGCGTTTTGAGGCCGAGGTTTTGAAAAACCCTCTCAAATTCCCGCCTGAATGGAACACGCTTTCAGACCCTATCGGTGCCGCGTATCTTTATGAAAACTGCCCCGTGCCTATGGTTTGGAGCGGGCTTGAAGTCGGCCTTGCCGTGCCCTACCCGCATTCAAGCATAGATAAAGATTTCGGCTGGGCGCTGCGCTCTCCGCTTGCAGACGCCTACAACCTTTTTGCCGACCACGTTGCGCGCACCAAATTTAAAAGGACGGACGGCCGCCATGACCGCTCTTGCTATGACCTCACAAGCGTGCTTTGCGTGCTTGAGCCCGAGTTCTTCAAATTTTCAGAGCGCGGCGACGTGCGCGTCATAGATGAAAAGGGGCGCGTATCTTTCACGCCCGACCCCGCGGGCCGCGACACTTATTTGATTGTAGAAGAATCCGCCGTCTCCCCTATGGTGAAGCGTCTTGTAGAGCTTTGCACCGTCCGCCCCAAATCGGCAAAATAACTTATGAAAATATTCTCTCTCTTACTGTTTTTTACTTTCACTTGCGCGTTTTTCTGCGAAGCGCAAAACCCGAAGCTGATAAAAGATATTGTGGGGACGCAAGGCATCGTCGCTCTTTGGGATTTTAAAGAACCTGCGGGACAGGCGCGTATCGCCAAAGGCGCGGAAAGCTTCCCTTTAAAAGAGGGCGCAGGCGCGGTTTTGCGCGCAAAAGAAGGACCGCTTTCCGGTTATTCCGCAAGCTTTGACGGCGCAACGTCATATTTAAGCTTGGCAAGTAAAGACTGCGGCACGCTCAATATAAAAAAAGGCGCGGTCACCGTGATTGCATGGGTAAAGTGGTCAGGCAAATCAAACTCCTTCATAGGGGGCGCGTGGAATGAATATGCCGACGGCGGCAGGCGCCAATACGGGCTCTTCATATCGCTTCCGTTCTATAACGGCGCAGACAAAGTGTGCGGACATATATCTAAGACGGGCAAATCCACGCCGCCCTTCCAATATTCCATAGACTACTGCGCAAGCGTTCAGACTGTACCCTCGGAAGTTTGGTGCGCGGTTGCGATGACTTACGACGGCAAATTTATAAAGTCCTATTTGAACGGAGAATTTCTCGCCTCTGCGCCGGAACTTATAAGTTATACAAAATGTAAAGAATATCCGCAAGGCGTCACACATTCAAAAAACCCGTATTACTTCCCCGACGGCCTCGGTTTCGACCTGGGGTCAGATTTTACAGTGGGCGCGGTTCTTTTAAAAAATAGTATGGGCAACTATTTTAAAGGTCTTATCGGCGGCCTCGCGGTTTTTGAACGCGCCCTTTCCGATAATGAAATCAAAGCTCTTTGCGCCCGCTGAGCCGGCGCGGTTTTACATTTTATGAGCCGCTGTATGAAAACCGCAACGGCGGGTATCTGATATAAATGCGCCGCGCGCTTGAGCTTTGCGCATTTTTCTCTCTGTGTAAAATTCAAAACACCCAAGCAAAATATCCAAATCCATTTGCACCCGCGCAAAAAAAATCCGCGCGGCAAAACCGCACGGATTGATGAAAACTTTTGTTTGAACCAAACGGTTTAGCGCTTGGAGAACTGGAAACGCTTGCGCGCGCCGGGCTGACCGGGCTTCTTACGTTCCTTGGCGCGGCCGTCGCGCGTAATGAGGCCTTCTTTCTTGAGGGGCGCTCTGAGGGCGGCATCCATCTTCTGGATTGCGCGCGCCAAGCCGTGGCTTATTGCGCCCGCTTGGCCTATAGAACCGCCGCCTTGCACATTGACTTCGGCGTCAACCGTGCCTGCGAGACCCGCAACCGCCAAAGGACGGGTGGCAAGGGTCAAAAGCTGTTCGGTATAGCAATATTCTGCGGCGGCTTTACCGTTTACGGTGATGGTGCCGGTGCCTTTGGTCAAACGCACACGCGCAACCGAGGTCTTGCGGCGTCCGACGGAAACAAATACTTCTTTTTCGCTCATTCTAAACCTTGATGTTAAAATTCAAAGGGTTGGGGCTGCTGGGCGTTGTGGGGATGTTCTTCACCCTTGTATACGTGCAGCTTGAGGAGGATATCCCTGGCAAGCTTGTTGCCGGGCAACATGCCTTTTACGGCGTTCTGGATAATGAACTCGGGCCTGCGTGCGCGGAAGTCTGAAAGCTTCACATATTTTTCGCCGCCGACAAAACCGCTGTAGAACATATATTCTTTGCGGTCTTCTTTCTTGCCCGTTACACGCACCTTCTCCGCGTTAATTACTACGACATGGTCGCCGCAGTCTACGTGCGGGGAATAAATTGGCTTATGACGGCCGCGCAGTACGTTAGCAATCTTTACTGCCAGACGACCCAGCACTTGGTCTTTTGCATCGACCACATACCACTGTCTAACTTGCTCTTCTTTCTTGGCTATTGTAGTTTTCATCGTTTAAAGAAAAGTTGGGTAATTTAGATTTTACACCCAACTCGTCAACCTTTTTTTTAAACTTTTAGTGAATTTTTGTTTATGTGCATATAACAACGCCCCGAAGGTGCAGAGAAGTTTCGGGTTTGGCAAGGCGCCTGAAGAGCGTTTATATTTATTGGTTACTAAAAAGACTCATTCTCTTGTTCGCGTCGAGCTTTTTTAAGCGCTCTGCGCCAAAAAGTTTATCGTATTTCTCTATGTCCTTGTTGCGCATGACTATAAAAACGCGCTTGCCGGATGCCAAAAGCGCCTTTAGTTCTGCCTGACTCTCTATATAGCGATGCGTATGCATTGCCTCTTCGCGCTTAAAGCCGAAGCTTTGCTCTTCGGGCACACCCCAAACATAAACCGGACTGCCCAGCCAAACGGGCATATCTTGAGAGTTGCCGTAGTCCATAAGCAGCACCGCGTCGCCCGCAGACATTTGCCCCTTTATGACCTTCGCAAACTCTTGAGAATCGGGACGCTGAAACAGCGCGCCCACAAAATCAAACGTCGCCGCAAAGACGCACCATGCAATAAAAATAGAAAGCAAAGCCCCCTTCGGCTTATTTCCCCTTATGTCGCGCAGGGCAAATATCCCGCCTATCAAAAGCGCGACGCTCAAAACCGCAAAGACCGCAATCCCGTAAGACGCGTCTTCAAGCTGCACCCTGCCCTTGGCCTCCAAAATCATATAAACAGGCACGGCGCAAATGCCTGCAAGCACCGCAAAGCCGCCCAAAATTTTAACTGCGGTTCTGATTTCCTGCGCGCGGTTGGCCTTCCAAACTTTTGAAATCCATGAAGCCGTTATTACCGCAAGCGCGGGGAATATCGGCAGCACATAGGGTATGAGCTTTGAGCTTGAAACAGAAAAGAATAATACGATGAAAATCGCCCATATCGTCAAAAACAGCCCCTGCGGATTGTTTGCGCGCGCATTGTTAAAGCCGCCCGCAAAAGCGCTCTTAAAGGCCTGCGGCAGGGCAAAAGCCCACGGCAAAAACCCAAGCGGCGCCACTATAAAAAAGAAATAGAAAGGCTGTGCGCGCTGACTGGTTGCGGGGTCTATGTAGCGCAAAAAATGCTCATGCACCACGTAATACCATAAAAAACCCTGCCCGTCGTGAGAGGCCGTAAAAAACTCTACCCCGCCGCCTGCGGGGTTTGCAAGCGCCGCCAATATGTGCCAAGGCGCGGTAATCGCAAAAAATATCAATATGCCGAGCGCCGTCCACAAAAGGTCTGAAGGCGCAAAGTGTTTTAAGAAGCGCCAAGGCCCCGCAACAAAGGCAAATAAGAATATCACCGCCGCGGGTATAAGCACCGCCATAAAGCCCTTGCTTAAAAGCGCCAAAGCCGCAAAGGCAAAAAAGATTAAAATCCAAACGCCGCGCGCAACGTTTTGCTTCTGCCTGTATGCCAATATAAACGCAAACAGCGCGCCCGATAAAAACACCGCAAGCGGCATATCCATGGTCACTATGTGCGCCATTCCCAGATATAGCCCGCAAGTGCCCAGCAAGAACGCCGCAATCAGCCCCGTGCGGCGGCTGCCGTAAAGCAGGCGCCCCGCGACGTAGGTTAAAAGTACGCCCAAGCTTGCAAAAATCGCATTGGGCAGACGCGCCGATACGCGGTTGACGCCGAAAGCCTTTATAGACGCCGCCTGCGCCCAGTAAAAAAGCGGGGGCTTGTAAAAATATTCCACGCCGTTGAGACGCGGCGTAACCCAGTCGCCGCTTTGCGCCATCTCTCGGGGTATTTCCGTATAGCGGCCCTCATCGGGGTTTGCGAGGGGGCGCACAAAGGCAAAGCCCAAGTATAAAAACATGAAGAGCGCCGCCAGCATAAGCAGATCGCGCGCCCATGAATTGTCTTTTTTATTTATCACTTTTCAGTTTATTTAGTTGAGCCCAATTTTATCCGCACTTTACCCGAGGTCTAGTCGAAACGCTCCCAATCAATTTTAATCTAATAATCTGAGCCTGAATCAAGTCTGGGCGGTTCCGCAGTCAAGTAGAAGTTGTTCCGTATTTTTAAGTCGGAGTTGCTCCGTATTTAACTATGAAGCCGCCTTGCGGTTAAGTCGGATTTGAATTTAATTTGCCATCCGCCTTGCGGATGTTCAAGGAAATTATATTTTAGAGTCTTTGCGCGCAATTTCGTTCAAAAAAAACGCCCCCCCCATCCCTCTACATATAAACAACTAAGATACTTAGTTGTAACTTTAATATTAAGATACAATTTTGTATTATTGACTTTTTGGGCGTTAAGAAATTTATTTTCAAACTCATAACTCCGACAGGTCGGATTATAAACATACGACTAAACATACAATATACAGACAATACGATGAACAAATATGTAGCCAAAGTCTTGAATGACTTAAAGATGAAACAACCATGGGAAAAAGAGTTCTTGCAGGCCTGCGAAGAGGTCATGCTCTCTTTGAGCCCGGTTTTGGACAGAGACGCAAAATATGAAAAATATAAGATTCTGGAGCGCGTCAGCGAACCGGAACGCGTCATAATGTTTCAGGTGCCATGGACGGACGATGCCGGCGAAATAAGGGTGAATCGCGGCTACAGAATTCAGTTTAACAGCGCCATAGGCCCCTACAAGGGCGGTTTGCGCTTTCATCCGTCGGTAAACCAAAGCGTGCTTAAATTTTTGGGGTTTGAGCAGGTGTTTAAAAACTCTCTGACCACCCTGCCCATGGGCGGCGCAAAAGGCGGCGCCGACTTTGACCCCAAGGGCAAGTCCGACAATGAAGTGCGCAACTTCTGCAACGCATTTATGAGGGAACTTTACCGCCACATAGGCCCTTCTACGGACGTGCCCGCGGGCGACATAGGCGTAGGCGGCCGCGAAATCGGCTATCTCTTCGGGCAATATAAAAGGATAGTCAATTCTTACGACAGCGTGCTTACGGGCAAGGGCCTCAACTGGGGCGGAAGTTTGATACGCCCCGAGGCCACGGGCTACGGCAATGTCTACTTTGCGCAAGAAATGCTCAAAGCGCGCGGAGAATCTATAGAGGGCAAGACCGCCCTTGTATCGGGTTCCGGCAATGTTGCGCAATATACGGTTGAAAAGTTAAACCAGCTCGGGGCAAAAGCGCTTACGCTTTCGGACTCCGACGGCACAATTTACGACCCCGACGGCATAGACCAAGAAAAGCTCGGCTTCGTTATGCGCCTCAAGAACGTGAAGCGCGGGCGCATTGCTGAATATGCCGACAAATTCAAAGGCTCTAAATACCTTGAGGGCAAGAGGCCGTGGGGTGTTGCAAAAGCCTATATGGCGCTGCCTAGTGCCACGCAAAACGAAATTGACGGCGCGGACGCGCGCGCACTTGCGGAAAGCGGCATAAAGCTCGTAGCGGAAGGCGCCAATATGCCATCAACCCCCGAAGCCATTGAGACCTACCTTGCAAACGGCATACTTTATGCGCCGGGCAAAGCGTCAAACGCGGGCGGCGTAGCAACCTCGGGGCTTGAAATGTCGCAAAACGCGATTCGCTACTCTTGGACGCGCGAAGAGGTAGATCTTAAGCTGCACGCCATTATGCGCAGCATACACAAGACCGCCTACCAGACGGCCGAGGAATACGGCACACCCGGCAACTATATGAACGGCGCGAATATCGCCGGATTTAAAAAGGTTGCCGACGCCATGATAGACCAAGGACTCTGAGCCGCTTTTTTTTAAAGCGCCCTTTTGCGAAAAAATGCGAAAGGGCGTTTTTTTTCTTTACAAAATTCCGATAAACGCCATAAATACGCACATAAATTATGGTACACGCTTCTTCAGCTTTTTCTTGGTGGCGCGACTCGTCAAATATTCAGGCGGGTGGTTTTCTTGCGCGCACATGCTAAATGCAGAAAGGCAAATAAAATCCATAAAAAAAGAGATTACCCGCAAACGGGTAATCTCTTTTTTTTTTAAACTTAACTTTTTAAAATACCACGATGACAAACAGCACTTATAAAAGAACCCAAAACGGCTACTACGGACAGTTCGGCGGCGCGTTTATACCGGAAATCTTGCACAAGGTTGTCGACGACCTTCAAAAAGCTTATTTAAGCGCCATGGAAGACCCGTCTTTCAAGCGAGAGTTTGACTCTTACTTGCGCGACTATGTGGGCCGCCCCAGCCCCCTTTACTTTGCCAAGCGTTTAAGCCAAAGATACGGCGCAAAAATCTATATCAAGCGCGAAGACTTAAACCACACGGGCTCTCACAAAATCAACAACACCCTAGGCCAGATACTTTTGGCTAGGCGCATGGGCAAAACGCACATAATTGCGGAGACGGGCGCGGGTCAGCACGGCGTTGCAACTGCAACGGTATGCGCGCTTATGGATATGCCCTGCAAAGTCTTCATGGGCTCTACCGACGTTGCGCGCCAGATGCCCAATGTGGAGAAGATGCGCATGCTGGGCACGGAGGTCATACCCGTAGAAAGCGGCAATAAGACCCTTAAAGACGCCACGAACGACGCCATACGCTACTGGTGCTGCCACCCGCAGGACACTTATTACATAATAGGCTCAACCATAGGCCCCCACCCTTATCCCGAGATGGTGGCGCGCTTCCAATCGGTAATAAGCGAGGAAATCAAGATACAGCTGAAGCTCGCCGAAGGCCGCGAGAATCCCGACTGCGTAATAGCTTGCGTAGGCGGCGGCAGCAACGCGGCGGGCGCTTTCTACCACTTCATGGACGAGCCCGACGTAAAGCTTATAGCCGCAGAGGCCGGCGGGCTGGGCGTAGAGACCAATATGACTGCGGCCACCATGAAGCTCGGCAAAGTCGGGGTACTGCACGGCACGCGCACCTACGTCATACAAGACGAGGACGGACAGATTGTGGAACCCTATTCTATTTCCGCCGGCTTGGATTATCCGGGTATAGGCCCCCTGCACGCTTGCTTGGCCAGCGTTGGGCGCTCGCAGGTAATCGCCGTCAATGACGACGAGGCGCTGAAAGCGGCCTTCATGCTCACAAAGACAGAGGGCATCATCCCCGCGCTGGAATCGGCGCACGCGGTAGCCGTGCTTGAAAAGAAAAGCTTCAAGCCCGACGAAGTTGTGGTCGTAAACCTCTCGGGGCGCGGCGACAAAGACATGGACACCTATCTTAAATACGCGGCAACTTTAAAGGACTGATATGCACAAGCTCTACGTAAACCGCACAACCGTCCCCGGCGACCTGCAAACGCCCGTGGGCATATACCTTAAGGTAAGAGACCTATATGAACAGTCGGCGCTGCTTGAAAGTTCAGACTTTCACACGTCGCAAAACAGCTTCTCTTTCATAGGCGTAAAACCCATAGGCCGCTTCTGCGTGCAAAACGGCAAAATATCGTGCGCGTATCCCGACGGCACGCTTAAAGAAAAGCCCATAGAAGATAAGAACACCCTTGCCGACGCGCTTGACGCCTATCTGAATTCATACCACGTAATAGGCGGCGATAACGCGCGCATAAACGGACTTTTCGGCTATACGGCGTATGACGCCGTAGAGCATTTTGAAAGCGTATCCGTAAATAAAAAACGCGGCTTTGAAGACGTGCCCGATATGCTCTACATACTCTACAAGTTCATCATAATCGTAGACCACTTTAAGAATGAGCTTACTATAGTTGAAAACTGCCTGCAAAACGAACGCTCGGGCATAGAAGACTTGGTGGGCGTAATTAACAACAACAACATCGCGCAATACAAGTTTGAGGCTGCGGGCGAGATTTCTTCAAGCGCAAGCGACGATGAATATATGGACATGGTGCGCAAGGGCGTAAAGCACGCGCTGCGCGGCGACGTATTTCAGATAGTTCTTTCGCGGCGCTTTGAACGCGCCTTCAAGGGCGACGACTTTAACGTGTACAGGGCGCTGCGCCGCGTAAACCCCTCGCCGTATCTGTTTTACTTTGACTTTGGGGCGTTTCGCATTTTCGGCTCATCCCCCGAGACCCACCTGCGCGTGGAAAACGGCAGGGCATACATAGATCCGATTGCCGGAACCTTCAGGCGCACGGGCGACGACGAGCGCGATTCCGGCCTTGCGGCGCGCCTGCTTGAAGACCCCAAAGAAAATTCAGAACACATCATGCTTGTGGATTTGGCGCGCAACGACCTTAGCCGCAATGCCGGCGATGTGCGCATAGAGTTCTTAAAGCAGATACAATATTACTCCCACGTAATCCACATGGTTTCAAGGGTAAGCGCAAAGATAGAGCCCGACCTAAACACGATAAAGCTCTTTGCCGACACCTTCCCCGCCGGCACTTTAAGCGGCGCGCCAAAGGTGCGCGCAATGCAGCTTATTGACGAGATAGAGCCGCATAACCGCGGCGTGTACGGCGGCTGTATCGGCTACATAGGCTTTGACGGCAGCCTTAATCAGGCAATCACTATACGCACTTTCTTAAGCCATTCCGACAAGCTTTACTTTCAGGCGGGGGCGGGCATAGTGGCCGCCTCAAAGCCCGAAAACGAGCTGCAGGAAGTCAACAACAAGCTCGGCGCGCTCGTAAAGGCGATAGACTGCGCCTCTGAAATTTCAAGGTAGAACCCCATTATGAAAATTCTCATTTTCGACAACTACGACTCCTTCACTTACAACATAGTCCATGCGGTGAAGGCGCTCGGCTACGGCGCCAAGCTCGAGGTGCACAGGAACGACAAAATTGCCCTAGAAGACATCAAGCGCTTTGACAAAATCATATTGTCGCCGGGGCCCGGCATACCGTCTGAAGCGGGCATATTGCAGCCGCTAATAAGGGAATACGCGCCCTCAAAAAGCATATTCGGCGTATGCCTGGGAGAGCAAGCCATAGGCGAAGTTTTCGGCGGCAGGCTTGAAAACTTAAAAGACGTATACCACGGCGTGAGCACGCCCATAATAATCAAGGACGAAGACTATATTTTCAAGGGCTTGCCCCATACTTTCGAAGCCGGCAGATACCACTCTTGGATAGTTGCAAAAGAGGGCTTGCCCGCTTGCATAAAGGTAACGGCCGAAGATGCGCAAGGCGCGGTCATGGCGTTGCGCCATGTTTCTTACGACGTGCGCGGCGTGCAGTTCCACCCCGAAAGCGTGCTTACGCCGCTTGGTATAAACATAATATCAAACTGGCTTAAGGCGTAAAGCCGCATTATGAAAGAGACACTCAACAAACTTTTCGAGCATGAAAGCCTCTCCAGAGAGCAGGCAAAAATCATACTTACGAACATCGCAAACGGGCTTTATAACGACAGCCAGCTTGCGGCCTTTATGACGGTTTTTCTGATGCGCGCAATCACCACCGACGAGCTTGCGGGCTTCAGGGACGCCATATTGGAAAAGCGCGTGAACATAGATTTGAAGGCCTATAACGCCATTGACATAGTGGGCACGGGCGGCGATGGCAAAAACACTTTCAACATCTCTACGGCAACTTGCTTTGTGCTTGCGGGTGCGGGCTACAGGGTGGTCAAGCACGGCAACTACGGCTCAAGCTCCGTCAGCGGCGCGTCAAACGTGCTTGAAGAGCACGGCGTAAAATTCAGCGCGGAATCAGGACGCCTGCGCCGCAGTCTTGAAGAAAGCGGTGTGGCATACCTGCACGCGCCGCTTTTCAGCCCCGCGCTTAAAAGTGTCGCGCACGTGCGCAAGGCGCTGGGGGTGCGCACGTTTTTTAATATGCTCGGCCCCCTCGTAAACCCCGTGCAGCCAAGCTGCCAGATGCTTGGCGTATATAACCTCAAGCTTGCGCGCCTTTATAAATATATCTACCAAGAAAGCGGCACGCGCTACGCCATAGTGCATTCTCTCGACGGATATGACGAAATTTCTTTGACAGCGCCCTTCAAGGTTTTGTCAAACGGGTTTGAGGCCGTTTATAAGCCCGCCGACTTGGGTTTTGAAACCGCAAAACAGTCTGACCTATACGGCGGCGAAACCCCCAAAGACGCCGCAAAAATCTTTGACGCCGTGCTTGAAGGCACCGCAAAGCCCGCACAGATAAACGCTGTTTTGGCAAACGCCGCCTTCGCAATCTGCACGCTGGACAAATCTTTAAACGTAAAAGCCGCGCTAGGAAAAGCCAAAGAATCCGTAACTAGCGGCGCGGCCGCAGCAGCCTTCAAAAAATTCCTAAACCTAAACTCATAAGCGCATGGACATACTTAAAAAAATTCTAGAAACCAAGCGCGCCGAAGTTGAAAAAGCCAAAACGCGCATCACGCAAAACGCGCTGCTTTCAAGCGCGCAAGCGTTGCGCCCAACCGTAAATATGCGCGAAAGCCTTGAGGCCAAGGCCTGCGGAATCATTGCGGAATTCAAACGCAAGTCGCCGTCAAAGGGTTTCATTTATGAAAACGCCCCCTGCCCGCCAATAGTAAAAGGCTACGCAGAAAGCGGCGCGGGCGCTTGCTCTATACTCACCGACGAGCATTACTTCGGCGGCTCTCTGTGCGACCTTATGATGGCGCGCAAAGAAGTTGCACTGCCGCTTTTGCGCAAAGACTTTGTCATAGACTTTTACCAAATTGCCGAAGCGCGCGCCTGCGGCGCCGACGCAATACTGCTCATCGCCGCAGCCTTGAGCCGCGCGCAATGCGCGGAGCTTGCCGAATGCGCGCGCGGACTAAATTTGCAGACGCTCTTGGAGATTCATTCCTACGATGAGCTTAAATACGCAAACCCCTTCATAGACATGCTCGGCGTAAACAACCGCAACCTCTCGACGTTTGAGACCGAAATTAAAACCTCTTTGGACCTTTCAAAATATATCCCCAAAGAATTTCTGAAGGTTTCGGAAAGCGGCATAAGCTCTATGAACACCGTGCGCATGCTGCAAGAATCGGGCTACCGCGCATTTTTAATCGGTGAAAATTTTATGCGCACCGACAACCCCGCGCGCGCTTTAAAAGATTTTTTGGCAAGTTAAGATGGCGTTAAAAATCAAAGTCTGCGGGATGGCGGATTCCGAAAATATCTCGGAAATTGCGGCGCTGCGCCCCGATCTAATGGGCTTTATATTCTTTGAAAAATCAAAGCGCTGCGCGCGCGCGCTTAACCCGTCCGTCACGCAAGCGTTGCCGGTTTGCATTGAGAAGGTCGCGGTTTTCGTAAACGCAAGCGCAGACGAAATTTTAAAGACCGCGCAAAAGTACGGCATTAAAACCTTGCAGCTACACGGCGACGAAACCCCCGAATTTTGTAAAACTCTCAGGCAAAACGGATATAAAATAATAAAGGCCTTCGGGGTTCGGACGGCAGAAGATTTAAAACCCGTCAAAGCCTACGCGGGCTCTATAGACCTGGCGCTTTTAGACACCAAGTGCGAAGCGCGCGGCGGCAGCGGCGCAAAGTTTGACTGGAACGTTTTAAAGAACGCAGACATCGTTATGCCCTTTTATTTAAGCGGCGGCATCGCTTTGGAAGACGCCTGCGCAATCAAAGCGCTTGCCGTAAAAAACCTTGTAGGCGCGGATATCAACAGCCTCTTTGAAAACGCGCCGTCCATACTTAAAGACACACAGAAAATTTCAAAATTCATAAAGATATTAAGGAGTCAAAATGAACAGGATTAAGAATCTTTTTAAGACAAAAACAAGAAACGTCCTCTCGGTATATTTTACCGCGGGCTTCCCCAAGTTGGAAGACACCGCCGAAATTGTAAAAGAACTGGAGGCGCAGGGCATTGACATGATAGAGCTCGGCGTGCCGTTCTCAGACCCGATGGCCGACGGCCCCGTGATACAGCAAAGCTCAACCGCCGCGCTTAAAAACGGCATGAGTCTGAAAAAACTTTTCAGCCAGATTAAAGACATACGCAAATCCGTCAAAATACCGCTCGTTCTGATGGGCTACCTAAACCCCTTTGCGCAATACGGCATTGAAAAACTTTTTGCCGATTGCAAAGAAACGGGCGTTGACGCCATAATCATACCCGACTTGCCCTTCGACGAATATATGCAAAACTACAAGCCGCTCTGCGAAAAATACGGCGTGGATTTGATAATGTTGATAACCCCCGAAACTTCGCAAGAGCGCATAAAGCTTATAGACGAAAACTGCGGCGGATTTATCTACATGGTTTCGGCGGCGGCAACCACGGGCGCGCGCAGCGGCTTCGGAGAAGAGCAAATCGCATACTTTGACCGCATAAACGGCATGCGTTTGAATCATCCGCGCTTGATAGGTTTCGGCATATCAAACAAGGCCACCATGGGCGACGCCTGCAAATACGCTGGCGGCGCGATAGTAGGCAGCTTCTTTATAAAATGCCTGTCTGAAGAGCCGACCATTAAGGATGCCGTATCAAAGCTCGTCGCGGCGTTGCGCTGATTTATGCCGCACATCAATAAAAACGCGGAGGGATTCTTCCGCGTTTTTTTGCGCCTTAAAATGAGGCGCGGTCTTTTAACTTGCGGCGCGCACGGCCTTATTTAAAGGCGGCAAAAAAGAGCCGCTTAAAAATCAGTCTTCGGAATCTTTTGTGTCTATCTCAAAGCCGTGCATTTTATCGGGGCGCTTGGCCGTAAAAACCTTGTATAGGCACCACGCAAAAAGCGCCGTGAAAGAGCCCGTAGCCAAAATAAAGGTAAACCAACCGCCTATAGTCATCGGTCGTCCTCCTTACCGAGTTTATTGTATTTTTTTGACGCCGCAAGCAGCATGGCAAAAAACAAAAACAGCGTTATCATAATGGCCATGCAGATGCGAGCAACCGTATTGCCGCCGCCCTCAAAGCCGAGTATGTCGGACACATACTTGCTGTTTGCGCCCACCCCTAACCCGAAAAGTTCCTTGGCTATCCACGCCGAGAATACCGCAATCAAGATAAAGGGCGTCACACAACTTAAAATTATGCTCGTAAATTTGGGCAGCTTTATGATTGAAGCGTAGTTTGCAAGCTCTACCCCGCGGCGCGCGCCCATCACCCATGCAAAGAGGCAAACTTGTATCATTGCAAAAACATAGACGGCAACCTGCCCCATCCAAAAGTCAAAAGTGTCCATAGCCTTTAGGTCTTTTGAAAAATATACCACAAAACCCGATATGAAAAACGTTATCACACCCAAAAGTAACGTAGAAGCCTTGCGCCCCACATTCATGGCCTCTTCTATGAAGGCTATGCCCGGCTGCAGCATAGATAAAGAGCTTGTGACGGCCGCAAGATAAAGCAGAAAGAAAAACAGAAATCCGAAGAACGCGCCCAAGGGTATCTGCGCAAAGAAAAGCGGCAGCACCCTAAAGCCCAAGTCAAAAAGGCTCAGACCCGCGCCCATCACGCCGCTTACGCCGAAGAACGCCACCGCCGCAGGCACCGTGATAAGACCGCCGAGACACACTTCGCAAAACTCGTTTGCCGAAGAGCTGGTGACGGCGCTCAAAACAATGTCGTCGCGCTTTTTTAAATAGCTTGCGTAAGTCATGATAGCGCCAAACCCAACCGTAAGGCTGAAGAAAACCTGCCCTGCGGCCGCTATCCAAATAGAGGGGTTAAGCAGCTGCTCAAAAACGGAAATTTCGCGGATGCGCAAGTTGGCGGCACCCGAAGCCCGCGCGGCTTCGACTTTTTTTTGCGCTGCGTTTGTATCGATGTCGCCGACGAGGCGCGAAGCCTCAACCCAATTGTCGCCCGCCGATTTTTCTTCAAGTACGACCTTCACGGGGTTCCACATAAAGCCCAGCCCCTGGTTTATGCTGCGCTCGGGATGCTCTGGCGCAACATTCCCCAATGTCATCACGCGTATTACCAATATGATTGCAATAAGCACAAGAGTGGGCATGGCGTATTTGCAAAAAAACTCTATGCCCTTTGAAACGCCCCTGTATATCAGGCAAAAATTAAGCGCGAAAGAAAACGCGAAATATATCGCAACCTTGTCCCACCCAAAACCCAGCGCCGAGCCGTCTTTTGCCGCACCTATAAAATTGCCGAAGAAATCTCCGGCCTCGGCAATGCTGTTAAATTGAAGACCGCCCGCCGCAAAGTTTACGGCGTAACCAAGACACCAAGACTCTATGTAAATATAGTAGCAATAAATAATAGTCGTAAGCAGCACGCCTAAGATGCCCGCATATTTAATATTCTTCCAGGGGCATATCTGCGCAATTAGCCCCGGCGGAGAGTTGAACCCGCGAGAGCCGCCGTGGCGTCCTATTGTCCACTCCACAATGGCGATAGGAAGCCCCAGCAAAAAAAAAGAAATCACATAGGCTATCATGAAAGAGGCGCCGCCGTACATGGCAACCTGCCCGGGGAATTTTAAAAAGTTGCCCAAGCCCACGGCGCTGCCCGCAACCGCGAGGATTACCCCGAGACCCGACGACCAGTTTTCTTTACCCTTAAGTGCCATTGTTTTGCGGATTTAAATGCGCCGCGCATATTTTTTATTTAAAATGCAAAGCCCGCGCATTTACAATATAGTTTTTAAAAAAAATCTGTCGACGGACATTTTTGGCAAAAAAAATACCCCCTTAAAAGGGGGCGTATTTTTATAAAAAGTAGAAGGCCGCCGCTATTATTGCGGTTGGCGGCAAGGCCGAGAAAAAGAGCTGCAGGGGCGATATGCCCTCTTTGTAATAGCGCTTTAAAATTGAGAGCGCCGCGGGATTGGGCGCGTTTGCGATTACCGTAAGGCCGCCGCCCGTCACGGCACCCGCAACAACTATATACTGCATATACGCGCTGAAATTTGGCACCATGCTGGCAAGATAGGTAATTGCGGCGTTGTCGTTAAAGGCCGTAAGAAATATGGCTCCAAAGAAGAGCGGCCCTTCAGAAAGCCTGCCTAAAATCGGCTCTATCCACCAAGCCTGCAAGCTGCCGTGCGTAACCAAGCCCGCAAGAAAGAAGCCCACCAGTATGGGCGTCTTGACATTGACGCCGTATTGATACTGCCTTGTGGCGCTTGTAAATGCGAGAAAGAATAAAAACGCCAGCATGAAAAGCGCGGGATGGTGCAGGGTAAATACCGTAAAGGCCAAAAACGCGATATGGGTAAAAATTACCCATTTGGGGATTTGCTCGTCATATTCGCCGCGGCGCTTGTGGGCGGCGGCCTCGGCGTTGAGCTTTTTGAATTCCGACTTAAACATCATGTAGTAAAGCCCGACGCTTAAAAGTATACCCAGCCAAGCCTTCCAACCGAAATGCACAAACATAAACGGCGTATCCCACTCCCAAATTTTGGCCACCATCAAGACCGGGGGTGCGGCAAAATGCGTAAGCGTGCCGCCGGCAGAAATTGTTGTAAGCAGAAGCCCCAGAGTGGCATATTTAAAAGGCGTGGAGGGCTTGAGCTCGTAAAACTCCCTGAATAAAAGCATGGCGCATATCGTGATTGCCGCAGGCTCGGTAATAAAAGAGCCGAGTATGGGGCCGACCGCAAATATAGCAACCCACCAAGCCGCCGGTGTGCTTTTGCCTATCTTTGCAAACAAGTGTATGACGTGCCCCGCAAAATATATTACGGGCTTTGTGGCCGCAATACACATGACGATTACCACAAACATAGGTTCGGTATACTTTTGCTGCGTAAAGGCGAGGTTGTCTATGTAGCTTGTAACGCCGCTCCAACCGTAAAAATAAGCGAATAGCAAAAAGAGAGGTATGAGCCAAATGCCGAAGACCGCCTCAACTTCTCCCAAATAATGGCAGGCGGTTGCCCTGAAACTCACGGGCAGCTCGCCCCTGGGGAATTTTGCGCCGTAGGCAATGGCCACTTTAAGTTCTTCCTCATGCCTAAGCTCAAGCCTATGAGCAAGCCTGTTAAAGAAGCCCACAGAAAATGTGTGGATAATCGCAAGCAAAAAGATTAACGACGCCCAAAAGTTGAAAGGCGCATAGCGCACCCTTGACGACAGAACCTCCCAAAGCGATTTTATACCGCCGTCGCCGTAGGCCTCTACGGGAATGGGGTATTTTAGGGCAACTTCGCCGCCGGCCGCAAAAACGGACGGCGCTGCAAATGCCAAAGCCGTAAACGAGAGAATAAGCGCAATCTTAGGGATATTCATCATTGTTCAGTTATTGGCTTAAACAGATTTTGCGAAACTTAGACAAGGATTTTCGAAAAACACCCGACACAGGCGATATGCCCCCTGCCCAGTTTTTACAAAGAAAAGCGCGCGCCAAAAAGGCCCGCGCATAAAAGTTAAAAGATTTGAAAACCCAGGGTGCAAAAGCACCCGCAACGAGCCGCAAGGTGCGCGTAATTTACGAAGAATAGGTATGCTTACGTGTTTTGACATTGGCGTTAAAAGACTGCATAACCCATAAAGCGCCGCGCGCAAAAATAGGTTATTAAAGTTTTAAACAGAGCAAAAAAAAGAAGTTTTTTATACTCTTATTTATTACTTAATCGCCAAAAAAAAATTTGCTTTAAGCAAAAGCCTTAATGCGCGCAAGACGTAAAAAAGAATTGAGAAAATCCCCGATTCTTTAAATTAAACAATAAATATCCGCAAGAACAAGCTGCGTCACCCCAAAAGAAGAGCCGCAATAAAAGGATGTTTGGGCGCAATGCGCTTAGGCTTCAGAAGGGCATTGAAAAAGCGCTTTGGAAGCGTCAGCAGATTAACTGCATCCGCCGTCAAAGCGCTTTTTACAAACGGAGTATCAAACCTACCCAATTCGCCTAGTCTGTGAGAAGCGACTTACCCGTCATCTCTGCGGGCGCCTTTAAGCCGAGCATTTGCAGGAGAGTGGGCGCTATATCGCCAAGGGCGCCGCCGTCTTGACGCAGGTGCTTACCCTGCATGCCGTCGCCGTAGAGGACTACTTCGACGGGGTTGAGGGTGTGGCGGGTGTGGGCTTCATGAAGCTCGGGCTCATAAAGCTGGTCTGAGTTGCCGTGGTCGGCGGTGACGAGCATGGCAGAGCCTGTGGCGTCAACGGCCTTGGCGATTCTTTCAACGCATTTGTCTACGGCTTCAACGGCCTTGATGGCGGCGGGCTCATTACCCGTGTGGCCCACCATGTCGCCGTTTGCGAAGTTTACGACTATGAGGGCGTATTTCTTAGACTCTACGGCCTTTACGACGGCGTCGCAGACGCCGTAGGCGCTCATTTCCGGCTTTTGGTCGTAAGTCTGCACGTCTCTGGGCGATTCTATCAAAACGCGGTCTTCGCCGCGGAAAGGTTCTTCGCGATAGTCGTTAAAGAAGAATGTAACGTGCGCGAATTTTTCAGTTTCCGCACACCTGAGCTGGGTGAGCCCGAGGTTGCTTAAATATTCGCCCAAAATGTTTTTCATCTTGGGGGGCTTGGGGAAAAGCACGTTGGGACAAAGGCCCGTTTCATACTCTGTCATGGTAGAGAAGAATATGTCTAGCTTTTCGCCGCGTTCAAACCCCTTGAAAGAGTCGTCAATAAAGGCGCGGGTAATTTCTCTCGGACGGTCGCCGCGGAAATTGAAAAATATGACGGCGTCGCCGTTTTTGATGCGGCCTATGGGTTTTGAATCTTCTTGCACCCAAGTGGGGACTATAAATTCATCGCCCGTCATGTTAGAGCTTGCGGGGTTTGCGTAATAATGCGTGAAGGCGTCCTCGGGATTTGTGACGGAAAATTCCGCAGCTTTGCCGACCAAACAGTCATAAGCTTTCTTTACCCTGTCCCAACGCTTGTCCCTATCCATAGCCCAGAAACGGCCTATGATTGAGGCAACTTTGCCGACGCCGTATTCTTTCATTTTGCCTTCGACTTCTTTTATGAAAGCAAGACCGCTGGTGGGCGGGGTGTCGCGCCCGTCGGTGAAGGCGTGCAAAAAGACTTTTGAATATTTTCTGTCCGCGCAAATCTTTATAAGCGAGTAGAGGTGGTGCAACATTGCGTGCACGCCGGCGTCGCTGCAAAGACCCATGAGGTGCAGGCTGCCGCCCGCGTCCATAGTCTCGAATATCTTTTTAAGCACGTCGCTTGAAAGTATGGAGCCCGTCGCAAAGCCTTTGTCTATGCGGACAATTTCTTGGTCTACGATGCGGCCTGCGCCTATGTTTTGGTGGCCCACTTCGCTATTGCCCATTATGCCTTGGGGCAACCCTACTGCGAGGCCGCAAGCCTGAATCTCGGTGCGCGGCCAGTTTTTGGAAAGGCTCCTGCTGAAGGGTATGTCGGCCTGCTTGATGGCGTTATATTTGTCGAGCGAGGCGTCGTGATTTTCGCCCCAGCCGTCCCTGATTACAAGAACTACGGGTCTTTTGATGGTGCTGCTCATAAAAGTAATATTTCGGCATATTAGAGGGGCAAATTTAGGTAAATCGCAAGCTTTTTCACACCGCCGAAGGCGCACTGCGCAAAGGCGGGACAAATAAAAGCGGCCTTAAGGGCAAAACCTTAACGCCGCAGTTAAAAAAGGGACGGATTTTCTTAAAGCTTATCGCCCTCGCGGCGGCCGATGCCGTTAAAATTGCTCGACAGCCTTAAATGTTTAGTTTTTTATGTAAAAGCTTTAAGACCGAGAAATTTTTACATGGATTTGCAAAAAGCATATCAAAAATGCCAGCGCCTCGCGGATGAACATTATGAGAATTTCCCCGTGGCGCGTCTGGTGCCCAAGGCCATCAGAAAGCACGTGGCCGCAGTCTATGCTTTTGCGCGCACCGCAGACGACATTGCCGACGAAGACCATGAGACGCTCGCGGCGGATTCGCCCTTGCGCATAGAGCGCTTAAACGCGTTTTGCCGAAAGCTTGACGACTCTCTTAAACAGCCGCCCGTTTTTGACGCCGAACACGAATGGATATTCGCACCGGTCGCAGACACCATACGCAAATTCTGCATACCGCCCCAGCTTTTTAAAGACTTGGTGAGCGCCTTTGCCCAGGACGTCGTAAAAAAACGCTACGCAGATTTTGAAGAACTTTTAGACTACTGCCGCCGCAGCGCAAACCCCGTAGGGCGCCTCGTGCTGCTGCTGCACGGCTTTAAGGATGAAGAGCGCTTTGCGCTTTCCGACAAAATCTGCACGGCTTTGCAGCTTGCGAATTTCTGGCAGGACATATCCGTAGACAAGACAAAGGGGCGCATTTACGTGCCCATCACCGACTGGGGCGGCCTTACGGAGGAAGATTTTTTGTTTAAGCCGATCTCTGACGAAATGCGCGCGTGCATAAAATCGCAGGTAGAGCGCACGCAAAAAATGTTTGACGAGGGCAAGAGGCTCTTCAAAAAGCTGCACTTCCCGCTCAGTCTTGAAATTAAAATCACGGTGGCGGGGGGCATGGGCATACTTGAAAAAATACGCTCGCAGAACTTTGACACAATAACGCGCCGTCCCAAATTCAGCAAAGCCGACAAACTGCGCCTGCTCTTAAAATCACTTTTTTAAAGAATGAGCGGTAAAGACCAAAAAAACGAGCCTGATTTAAACGGCTATTTCGGCGACTCCGCATGGGATGCGCGCCAAAGTTCTGCGCGCAAAAAATCAAACCTGGCCTTCGCGTTTTTTTGCATGGCAAAAGACCGCGCGCGCGACATGGAGGTTTTTTACGCCTACTGCCGCATATTGGACGATATAGCCGACGACCCGCAGGCTCCCGCAAGCGCGAAGCTTAAATCTTTGAATGACTGGAAGCGCGAAATAGCGCGCGTTTATGAAAAGATTGCAAATCCCGCAAGCGGCCTGAAATTAAGCCCCATGGGGGCGGAGCTCGAAGACGTTGTTAGGCGGCGCGCCATACCGCAGCAATATATGCAAGACATCATAGACGGCGTTTTGCGCGACACTTCCGATGAGCCGTTTTATACCTTTGCGGACTTGAAGCGCTACTGCTACGGAGTGGCCGGCGCAGTGGGTTTGGTGTCGATACACATATTCGGCTTTAAGTCAGAAAAGACAAAACTCTTTGCCGAAGCCCTCGGCTACGCGCTGCAATTCACAAACATTTTGAGAGACGCCGCAGACGATAAAATCACGCAAAACCGCGTCTACATACCGCGCGCGGAGTTGGAGGCCTTCGGCGTAAGCGAAGATGATTTGAAAGACCCTTCGCAAAACCCCGCGTGCCGCGCGCTCTTTAAACTGCAACATTTCAGGGCAAAACATTTCTTCAACAAAGCGCGCAGACTTTTGCAGCCCGAAGACAAGCGCGCCCTTGCGCCCGCCCTTATAATGTGGGAAATTTACGAACACATTTTGGACGAGGTTGAAAAGCGCGGCTTTAACATAACAAAAGATATCATAAAAGTGCCCAAGGCTCGCAAAATCAGGCTGGCTTTAAAGGCCGTTAAAAAATCAAAAACGCCCGAGCGCGCAGACAAGCCCTGCGGCAGCGTAGCCGTTTTGGGCGCGGGGGTGGCGGGGCTTGCGGCGGCAATAAAACTCGCAAAAGACGGTTTTGATGTTGAAGTTTTTGAAGCCAAACGCAACCCGGGCGGCAGGGTCAGCGCCTTTACTTGGGAGGCCTGCGGCGCAGAGCTTGACAACGGCAGTCACGCCATGATGGGCTGCTATGAAAACTATTTTGAGTTTGTGCGCAATTTCGACGTGCAAGACGCATTTTTTAAGCCCGCGCTCGCCATGGATTTTTATTTTAAGGGCGGCAAAAAAATAAGCGCCTCGGCCGAGGGCGGCTTGGGCGGCATAGTGGGCTTCTTTAAACTGCCGGGCTTTACGTCTGCGGCAAACCTGAGCCTGCTTTTGCGGCTCAAGCTCAACCTGATAAGCCCCAAGCGCGACGAGACCGCCGAAGGCTTCTTAAAGCGCTGCCGCGTGCCGCAAAATACCCGCGACATTTTTTGGGAGCCCTTCTGCATATCGACGCTCAACACGCCGCTTGACGAGGCCGACGCCTCTATGTTTGCCGAAACTTTCAAGAAGTCGCTTTTAAGCGGCGCAAAAAAATCGGCGCTCATACTGCCGAAACGCCCCGTCCGCGACGCCTTTTGGCCGCGCGCAGGCTTCTTTTTAGAGGCCGTCGGCGCAAAAATCAATTTTTCAAGCCGCATTGCAAAGTTAAATTTTGAGGGTGAAGCCCTAAAGTCTTTTGAGCTTGAAAACGGACAGGTAAAGGACGTAAACATCGCCGTAAGCGCCCTTAACTGGAAGGCGCTCGGCGCGCTTTTGCCGGAAGCGTCGCCCCTCAAAGCGCAAATTTCAAAAATAAGCGGCACAGACATTTTGAATCTGCATTTTACCTGCAAACGCAAGTTGTTTGAGGGCAATTACGCGGCCTTGGCGCATTCTCCGCTGCATTGGATATTTGACCACACGCACAGACTGCCGCAAGGCGCGCCCGCAAACCTTCATCTTTACAGCATCACGGTCAGCGCAAGCCGCATAAAGGCTGACAAACGCGGGTTTGAAGAGCTTTTAAAGTCTGAAATTTCAGCCTTTTTCGGAGAGCTTGAAATTTGCGATTTCACGCACATTTTGTGCAAAGACGCGACGATTTGCGCCGATAAAATTTCTGAAAGTTCAAGACCCGCCGCAAAAGGGCATTTTAATAATTTGCTCATTTTGGGGGATTGGACGGGCGGCGATTTGCCTTGCACTCTTGAGAGCGCCGCCAAGAATTCAATGCAACTGACCCTTTGATGAAGACCCTCCTGCTTTTCCCGACTCCTTATGAAGCGCAAAAAGTTTTCGCGCTTTTTATAGGCAAGACTGCGTTGCCGAAGCTGGGCGCGCACGGCCGCTTTGCGGTGGGCGATAAGGAATTTTGCACTCTGGTCTGCGGCATAGGCTGCCAAGAGACTTTTAACCGCGTTGCGAAGTTCGTTAAAAACTCCGCCCCGCAAAAAATAGTGCTCATGGGGTTTTGCGGCGCTTGCGACCCTTCTTTGAAGGCGGGCGATGCCGTTTTTGAAACGTCTGACGGCGAGATTGCGAATGTCTGCCTTGCGCTGAATATGCGACGCGGAGAAATCTCCACATTTGAAAGCGTGGCCGACCGCGCCGCAAAAGCGCGCCTGTTTGAAGACAAAAAGGCGCTGGGCGTAGACATGGAAGGCGCCTTGGTAAAAGAAATCGCGGCGGTGCGCGGCATACCGTTTGCAAACATCCGCATAGTTAGCGACGCCGCGGAAGACGACGTGCCCGCAGAATTTTTGGAGGCAATGCAAGACAAGCGCACGGGCGCGCTTAAGATATTAAACAGACGCACGGCATTCGCCATGCTTTTCAGCCCGTCTTTAATATTGCGCTTGATACGCTTCGGCAAAAGTTGCGCGGGCGTAAAGCGCACTTATGACAAGGCCGTTGAAAACTTCGTGTTTGAGTTTTCAAAATAGGATTTTCAAAAACTCGGCGACGCGCTTATTACGGCGTAGAAAAAGTAAAACATCATCCCAAGGATGATTCCGAATTTAAATAAGCTTGCAAGCAAGGTGCCCAAAAATGTTCCCCAACCCGCCTTTAGCGCGGCCTTTAAATCTTTGCCGCCTATAAGCTCTCCCAAAACCGCGCCGAGTATGGGGGCTGCAAAAAACATTATTATGGTCGGCGAAAGCACTATGCCGACGATTAGCCCCAAAAATGCCCCCGCTATGCCCCACCCCGAAGCGCCGCAGCGCTTTGCGCCAAAGTATGAAAGGGCAAAGTCCAACACCTGCGCAAGCAGCGTAAGCGCGCCCGCGACAATCACGAAAGTCCAGCCCACGGGACCTGCGGGGTATACGAATTTAAAAACGAGAATAGCGCCGAAAGCTATTGCGGGGCCGGGCAACACGGGCAGAAGCGTGCCTATAAAGGCCGCAAAAAATATAAGCGCCATCAAAACGCAAACCGATATGAATAAAATTTCCTGCATAAATTTATCTTGTGTATTTTTTACGGAATATTAACAATGAAAGCGTCCTTTAAAAGAGCAAAATTGCGATACATTTTTTAATGAGCGGAATCTTACCCCAATTAACCACGGGCTCTTTGATGCAAGAGCGTCCTTTGGCATTTTTCGACTTTTGCTGCCTGCAAAGCGGAGATCGCTGCGAATTCGGCGGCGTGTGCAAAATCTCAAAATCGGCGCAGGACGCCCCGCCATACCTTTCTTTCAGGTTCATATTCGACGCGCCGAGCCGCCAAAAAAAAGACACCGCCCGCGAAAAGCTTATGACCGTAAGCACTGCGCTTGTGCGCAAGTTTGAGCCTGCGGCAAAGCTTGTTACAAGCGTGCCCTCGTCGCTCAGCCACATAAATTTCTACATACACCATATCGACGTGCTTTTTGAGACAGATTTTCCGCAAGATTTGAAAGACTCGGTCTCCAAAATACTCTCCGCCCTGCGCGAGGCAACGGGCTTTGATACCGAAAGCCCGCTTTGGTGCGAGGAAAGCAAAATACCCTTTGCGCCCTCATGCCTTGAAACTCTCGGCGCCGAAGTATCGGCCACCGAAGACAGGCTGATGGCGCTTTTAAGCGCAGAAGGCGTCCGCTAAAAAACATAATCGCGCCGTGCGCGGCACGAGGAAAGCAAAACCAAACTTTTAAAACAAAAAGCCTCTCTGCGAGAGGCTTTTTTGCGTTCCGCCTTTCAATACCTAACGGCGCCTTTTGCGGTACGCGCAAAAGCAAAGGGCAAGCGCGCCGCAAACAAGGGCGCAAGCCGCGGGTTCGGGAACGTTTGACGAGCTTAAATACAAGCTTTGACCGTCCGATATAAGCTCCCAATCTTGCGACACATCAACGCCGGACACCCATACGGTGTAATTGAAAGAGTCAAGGTCTATGACGCTCGGGAATTCGTCAAACTCGATAAAGGCGAATTCGCTGAAAGCAGACAAGTCCGCAATGCCCGTCAAATCAAAGTTTACAACGCAGGAAGCGAGGAAATCATACGTCACGCCCGAAGCTATGTCTATGAGCGCCGAGCTTGCATTGTTTGCGGTAACGTCAAAACCGAGGCTACCGGATATTTCAACGCTTCCGTTCTTCAAAATCAATTTTTCAATCGCGGATATGTCGTTTGAAAGGTTGTAAGAAGATGCCCCCTCCAAATCAACCACTACCGTGTCGCTGCCGCCGCCGCCTACTATCGCGCCCTCTATGGAGCCGCCTTTAATTGTCAAGGTGTCGCCGCCGCCGCCAAACTCTACGGCGTTGCCGCCTTCGCCGCGTATAGTGCCGCCGTTTACTATCGTGTTTTGCTTGTCGCTTATAAATTTTATGCCGACCGAATTTGCACCTTTGCCTTCAATGACGCCGTAGTTTACGACGGACGCCGAAGCATAGGCGTTTTGTCCGTTTGAATCGTCTATCAATACGCCGTAAGCGCCGCTTCCGTTTGCGTTGGATGCCGTAATTACGCCCGAAGCCGCGTTTGTTATTGTGCCGCCGCCCATGGCTATGCCGTCGGCGCTCACGCTTGAGTTGTTTGCCTGAATTGTCCCGTAGTTTGTTACGCTGCCTACATAATCTATATCCACGCCGTCCCCGTCGCCGTCGACATAGTTTGCGGTGTAGCCTTTTAAAGTCCCGTAATTGGTGACGTTGACTGCGACACTCTCGTCTTCATTCTCGCCCGTGCCCCAATCCCAATTTATGGCGGAACCGCCGCCGCCCTCAATCCTGCCGTAGTTTGTAATATCGGCGTTTACAACGCCCGTCACGCCGTGCTTTGTGCCCAGAATTACAGCGCTTGCATAATCTGCCGCGGAACCGTTTTGCAATGTAAAAGAATTTACGGCGTTCAACGTTGCGGGTTTAAGCTTTATTGCGGAGGTATCTGCGGCCGTTGTCTGCATAAGGCCGTAGTTTGAGACCGACAAATTGTTGCCGCCCGAAATCACTTCATTACCTGCGGATTTCATCGAGCCCGTATTTGTGTTTAATACGGTGCTCGTCAAAGAATTCGAGGAATCGGCAAGGTCGAGAACCTGACCGCCGTAGCTGCCAGTAGTATTCGTGCTTATTGTTCCGCGGTTTTCAAATATCAACTGACCGGCGGTCTTTATTACGTCGCCCTTGCCCGTACTTGTAGAAGCTATTGTTATTGAAGCGCCGAGCGCATTTGTGAGCTTGAGCGCCCCCTTGCTTACGGCCGCAGCGTCTATTACGCGCCCCGCGCCCGTATAGTTTATGACGCCCTTATTGTTCAATTCAAAAAATACGGAATTCAAACTCGTTTGCGACCCAGTGAAGTCCGAAAACTTAAAAATGTCGTCGCCAGAAATATTCATGTAGCCGTTTTTGATACCTGCGTTTTCGGAATATGCACCAACTTCCACATAAACTTTGCCGTATGCGGCAGATTTCTCTTGGGTGTTGGCTACCGCCCTTTTATTGCTTACCCAAGCGCCGTTTATTATAATGTTGCCCGCAGTTACGCTGTTTTGCTGGGTTGAATATGTGCTGTCGGCGTTTACCGTATAGTTCCACTCCGCAGCCGACAATAAATTGACGGACGCAAACAGAGCTAAGCTTACTATACCTGTCGATGTTTTGAATTCGGATATTCGGCTATTCATATCTTGCGAGAATAACACCGCCGTGTTTTATTTTTTTTAGGCGATTGTTATTTTTTTGCAAGAAGCGGAAATCCGAAGGCAAACAGGATGCGAAAAAAGTTCAACGCTCCGCTTTAAAATAAAAAAACCGCCCGTTTTTTTCGGGGCGGTTTTTTTAAATATTATCCCAACTCTGCAATTAGGCTTCTTTTGATTCCGTCTTAAAGAATAGCAGGAATATGACCAAAACCACGGCGGTGCCCACGGTTTCAATCAGGAATATGTTCTGCCAATCTATCGTTTTTGCGGCAACAACCGCAACTTGAGCGCCGGCATTGGTAATGGTTTCTGAAGCGGCCGCTGCAATCTGCGTATTATAGTCTATGAGGAAGCGCGTGAGATAACCGCCTATAAACTGCGCCACGCCGAAAACCATCAAAAAGAGCAAGCCCTGCGCCTGCGCCTGCAATTCTTTGGGCGCCTTCTTGCTTACGTAAATCTGGCCGCCTACAAAGAAGAAGCCGAAGATTATGCCGTGCACCGCAATTGCGAGGTAAACAAATTCAATAACATCTACCCCGAAATAGCAAAGCGCGTAACGCAAAAGCATTGCCGCAATACCGAAGGCCATTGAAATTTTAAGCCCGAAAATCTTAATCGCCAAGGGCAAGAGAAGCATGAAGAACATTTCGGACACCTGCCCTATCGCCATGGTGGCGGTTATGCTTTCTATGCCTATTGCAGCCAAAAACTCGCCAAAGTTGAGCCAGTAAATAACAAAAGTGAGCATGACGAGGCATGAGCACAAAATGAATATTGCAAAATTTTTGTCTTTAAAAAGCGAGAATGCGCGAAGCCCAAGCGCGTCAACAAGCGAAAGGGGCTGCCCCTTGGCCGCCGGTGCGGTTTTGGGCAAAAAGAGCGCAAATACAGCCGCAAACGCGGCAACGCCCGCCGCGCAGTAAAGCGGAACGTTTGTGCCGTCGATTACGACAGGCTGACCTGCGGCGTCAGTAAATAAGACCCTGCCCGCAATTGCAAATACCGCCGCGCAAACCCAACCTATAGAGCCGAAAACGCGTATGGACGGAAAAGCATCCGTAGTTGAGTTTGTTATGGCTATAGAGCTTGTAAGCCCCCAAGTGGGCATATAAAAAAACATGGCGAGCAAAAGCCACATAAACAGCATGGCGGGGTCTTGCGTGCCCGCAGAAAGAAACAAGAAAACCGCGACTAGCGCGTTAAGGATGAGAAGAACCTTTTCGGCATTTAAGAAGCGGTCAGCAATCATGCCGACAAGCGGCGAAAACAGCATGCCTATGGCCATCGTGACCATTATTGTTGCCGCCATGTTGCCCTCAATGCCTATTTTTGCAATGTAGGCACTAAGCTGCGGGAAGAAGGCCGCAACAAGCATGAACTGCAAAAACATCATTATGCTTAGTTGTATACGTTTTGTAAGAGACATAATTTTTCCTCGTAGTATGATTATTTATGTAAATGCTTTACATTAGGACAAAGCATGGCCGCTTCCCGCTAAAATTGCGACAAAATTTTTCCTTATTTTTTGACTATTTTTTCAAAAAAGCGCAAAGAAATTTGAAAAATCGAATTCTAAACAAAGACTCGCGGCAAAATGTTGATATGGTATGCGGCTATCGAAATTCCGTCTTTTAAGGGAGTATCAAGCCGAACGCGGTTCTTGTTTGCCGCAATGCCCTCAGAGAATGTAAAGCGCAGGGATTTTGCGCTTCAGACGAGTATAAGAAGGAGGGCGGAGGGTCGAAGCGTACATATAGTACGTGAGAGTCTCCACGCACCTTCTTAACGGAGTATCAAGCGCAAAAGCCTTGCGCTTTTTATAGAGTTAAGATGTAGGCCTCTAAGTCCTTCAAATCCTCATCCGACAAATCGGAGGTGTGTCCGTGCTTGTTGTCTTTGTTGAAATTTTTGAGCATCTCGAAGACGGTGCGCGCGCGTCCGTCGTATAGATAGGGGGCGGTGCGCCAGATTTCGCGCAAAGAGGGGGTATCAAACTTTTGGCCTTCGTATTCGTCAAGGCCGCTGCCGACGTCGTGCATTTGCATATCGGTGTAAAATTCGCCGTAATGGCAGACGTTGCACTTGGCCATTTCAAAGATAATCATGCCGCGCTCTGCGGCTTCGGACATTGAGCCGTCGGGGTTTAAGTATGGGCTGTCCAGAGATTTCAGGCTCTTTAAATAGGCGTCTATGGCTTGGGCGTCCTCATCTGGGCGGTCAACAAATTGGATGAACATCATGCCCTTGCGCACGCCGGTTTCGGCGTCTTTGCGCACGCCGGTTATCATTGAGGGCGGCGTGTAATGCGCAAACAGGAGGGACTTTGACTGCTTGGGGTTGCCTATGCCGTCGTTGAGCAAATCCCAATTCAGGGCGTCGGTGCGCACCTCGGTGTGACAAGTCGCGCAAGAAAGCCATTTTTGAAAACAGAAAGAGCCGTCGTGAAAATACAAATCGCCCTTGCGCACCTGCGTCATCTCGGGGTTGCCGCCTATGTCTATAAGCGTAAAGGCGTAGTTCTTTGCGGGTTCCAACTTTGAGACTGCGTCGGTATAGTATAGGGTTACAAACAAATTGCCGTCGGAGTCAAAGGCTATGTAGCGCGGGCCGAGGCCGCCCGCAGGATGCCGCACCCTTATGCCCGATAAAAACGACAAGTCGTTGGCGGGGTCTTCGGGCGTGGGGCTGCGCCTGTCGGCGTTTTCATGGTTTAAAGTCTTGCGGATTTTTTCATGAAGCGCCACGCGGTCTATCACGCTTATTTCATGCGTGCCCGCCTGCGCCACGCAAAGAGATTTGCCGCACGGCGATATTGCCAAGCCGTAGGGATTTGCCGAACCCAAGTCAATATCGTCCAAAAGAACGGAAGCGATGAGCTTGTCTTCTTTTGCGTCTATTACGCTGACGGCATTGGTATTTACCCAGCCGCGCTCTACTTGCGATGTAGGCACATTAAAGCGCGCAATTACATGGGTTGCGTAAAGGTAAAGGCCGTCGGGCGAAAGTATAATCTGGGTCGCGTTTATGGCGCCGTTGGGCAAGTCTATCTTTGAAATCGGCGCAAGGGTTTGCGCGTCAAGCACGGAGACGCAAGCGCCTATGTTCTCTTCATAAAGGCCGCCCTTGGCCGCGGGCAGCTGGTTTAATACATAAAGCTTTTTTTGGTCTTTTGAAAGCACGCAGCTGTAGGGCTCTCTCACGGCTTTGCCGCGCGCCAAAACTTCGCCCGTATCGGGCTTAAGGCGCAAAACGTCCGCAGAAAACTGGTTTAATATATATAAGCTTGCGCCGTCGGCAGAAAGCAAAGGCGCGCGGGGCATATGCCCCGCGCGGTATGATTTTAAAACTTTGCCGCCCGCATAATCTATAACGGCAAGTTTGCCGAAGGGCGCAGCTATGGTAACGTAGCAAATGCCGCCCTTGGCCGCCGCTATGCCCGAAGGATGCCCCTCGAGGGGGATTGTCTTAACAAGCTTGGAGTTTTCAAGCACCAAAAGCTCATCGCCCGTGCGCGCCGCCACAAGCATTGCGCCGCCGCCCGCGTAAGCAATGGCCTCGGGGCTTAAATAGCGCGCGCCGTAAGCGGGGATATCGTTATACACGGGGTCTTTTGCGGCATCCGCGCAAAGCAGATGAGCACAAAACATAAACAGCATGAATATCAAACCCCGCCTTTTCATATGACTGCGTCCAAATATCCTTAAAGAGACTCCGCCACTCAAGTAAAAAAAGTTTTTTTATATTTTAAACGCCGTTTTAGAACTTTGGTTTCAGGCAAAAGCGGCGGATTTTAAAAAAATTTTGTTGCATTTTAAAAAATTCAAACGAACTATTCTAATATGCCGTCCGACAAAATATTGATAATCGAAGACGAAGAAAGCATTGCGGAGCTCATAGGCTACAACCTTAAAAAGAGCGGCTACAAGACTTTCAGGGCGGAATCTGCGGAAGAGGCCCTGAAGCTTTTGGAGAAGCAGAGTTTTGATTTGATACTGCTTGATCTCATGCTTCCGGGCATGGACGGCTTGGACTTTTGCCGCCTGCTGCGTCAGGATGCGACGCACAGGGCCACCCCCGTTATAATGCTCACTGCGCGCTCTGAAGACGCAGACGTTGTCAGCGGTTTAGAGCTGGGCGCGGACGACTATGTAACAAAGCCTTTCAGCCCGCGCGTGCTGCTTGCAAGGGTGCGCGCAAGGTTGCGCCAAGGCCCTTTGGGCGCCGAAGACGCGGAAGAAAACCTCTCTTTTATGGGTATTGAGCTAAACTCTCAATTTCACGAGGCAAAAATCGACGGACAGCCGACAGAGCTTACCGCGAACGAATTTTCGCTGCTTAAGCTTTTTGTAAAAAACGCGGGCAGGGTTTACAGCAGGGACGACTTAATTTCATATCTTCACGGTCCGGGCTACGCCGTGACGGACAGAGCCATAGACGTCCAAATTGCGGGACTGCGCAAAAAGCTCGGCAAAAAATCTGCGCTTATCGAAACCGTGAGGGGCGTCGGTTATAAATTTGCGAGGGAACGCCAGTTTTAGGCACGCAAAACTTTAAGGCCAAAGCCGCAACAAAAAAACGCCGCAAATTAAATGCGGCGTTTTTTTATGCTTCGGCGGCGCAATGAGGCGCCAACATCAAATCAGGCGCGCAGGGTAATTTCAAACGAAGAGCCTTCGCCGATTTTGCTTTTAACGCAAGCCGAACCGCCGTGAAGTATGGCAACATGCTTGACTATTGCGAGCCCCAGACCCGTGCCGCCCTGATTGCGCGCCCTGCCCTTATCAACCCTGTAAAAGCGCTCAAATATGCGCGGCAGATGCTCCGGCGCTATGCCAAAGCCGTTGTCGGAAACTTCAAGCTTCACGCGGTCGCCGTCGCGCGCGGCCTTGACTTTAACGGTGGAATCTTTCGGGGAATATTTGACGGCGTTGCCTATCAGATTGCTTACCGCCATCAAAAGCAGCGTCCTGTGCGCGCTTATCTCGATATCGGCCGGGCATGATATTTCAATCTTTGTATTGACCGACTTTGCGCTGTGCGCGTGCATTCCGGCGGCCTCTTCTATTACGCCGCGCAAGTCTGCGCTCTCAAAGTTTTTCTTAAGCTCCGCCTCAGACGCTTCAAGCCGCGAAAGCAGCAGCATATCGTCTACGAGGTTATTCATACGGTCGGCCTCGCCCAGAATTATGCCTAGAAACCTGTCGCGGTCTTCGTTACAATCGCAATCGCGCAGGGTTTCCACAAAGCCTTTTATGGTTGTTATTGGCGTCTTAAGCTCATGCGATACGCTTGATACGAATTCGCGCCGCAGTTTTTCTACGGCCTTAAGGTGCGTGATGTCATGCAGCACAAAGAGAGCGCGCGGCAAAGTTGTCTCATACGGAAGCATGATGCCCGTAAAGCTCATTTGCGATTCGCGAAGGTCGCCTATGTCTATGTCGGCGCTTACGGGCGCATGGGCGGCAAATGTTTTTTCTACAAGCTCTGCAAGCTTGGGAGAGCGCATAACCTCTTGAATGCGGGCGGAAGGATAGGACGCCTCCGTAAGGTTAAAAAACTCCATGGCGCTTTTATTCATCTTTAAAAATTTGCCGTCTTGCGCGCAAATAAAGACTATTTCCTTCATGTGCGCAAACATCTCCTGCATCTCGCAGTTGCGCTTGTCCAGAGAGTGTATTCGCTTTTTCAGGGTCAGCGCCATGTCCGACATTGAAGCGCCAAGCTCGTTAAGCTCATCCAGAGAAGTATGCCTGGGCGCGCAATCAAAGTTGCCCCTTGAATATTCCGCCGAAGAATGCTTGAGCGCCGACACCGCGCGCCCCACGCCCGAAGCCACAAAGTATGAAGCCGCCGCGGAAGCGAGCACGGCCAATAAAGAAAACGCCAAAGTCTCCGCATAAAAAACGCGGCTTGCGGCGGCCAAGCCGTATATCGGCACAGAAAGGCGCACGCAGTATTTAACGTTGCCCTTGTCGTCGTGCGCGGCGGGGCGCGCAAGGTAGAACATGTGCATTTTTAAAGTTGGCGAGAAACGCGTTTTTGAAGCCAACGCCCCCGAGAGCGCCTCTTTGATTTCGGGGCGGTCTGCGTGGTTATCCATCTTAGAAGCGTCCTCTTGAGAGTCAAAAACCACCTTGCCGTCGGCGTCTATTATTGTGCTGCGCACGTCTGAAGATGCCGAAAACTCCGCGCAGATTTTTGCGAGCTGATTAATCGGCTCTCCGTTTTCTATAGCGGAGGATATCAGCTTTGAAGAGTCTGTGAGAGACTTCTGCAAATTCGCCTCCGAAACCGACTTCATAGTAACAAAGGCCGCCGAAGCTATAAGGCTTATGGCGGCTACGCTTATGACTACGCCCGACACGAAAATGCGGGCAAATATATGTGAGAAAATCTTTTTTATAAACATTTTTGGGGCTCTTTTAAGCGCGATAATGAAACAAAAAAGTCGTTCGTCAATCGGGTTTTACGCGCTAACAAAATTCTAACGTTTCGCGAATATTCATTTAATGAAGTTATGAGACTATGACGGCGCTTTCAAACTTGGGCGGGCAACCACCAAGAGAGAGAACACCAAAAAACCTAAAATCAGAAAACATGAACACAAGACTAATATCTGTATTATTGGCGGGCGCCACACTCTTCGGCGCCGCGGGCCTTCAGGCTCAAGACAAACAGACGCTTGACCTTCTCGTAAGCAAGGGCGTCATAACCAAAGAAGAAGCAGCCAATCTTTCAAAGTCGGCCGTAACGGTTACCGCGAAAGAAAAGGCCACTAAGAAACTGACCTTCTCTGGCAGAGTACAAACTCAATACCAGTTCATCGACTCGCAGCAGAGGGGCTCATCCGCCGCCGATACCGCGTCGGTCAACGGTTTCCAGATGCGCAGAATTTATCTGGGTCTCTCTGCCGACATGGGTTCGGGTTGGAGCGGCACTATAGTTCTCGATATGGCAGCTTCAAACTACCTCGACAACGCCTTCATCACTAAGAAGGTTGAACTCGACTACCTCACGGGCAAAGTAGACATGGGTTACCGCAAGGTCAATTTCGGCTTTGAAGAAACCACTTCTTCTTCCAAGCTCAAGAGCATAGAGCGTTCTGTAGCAACTCGCTTCTTCGTTGAATCCGAAAAAGCCTACGACCAGGGCAACCTCGGTTTCGGCAGCCATTACACGGGCGCTTTCTGGGACGGCGAAGTAACTCAGCTTAAGGGCCTCAAATACGGCTTGGCGGTTACCGACTCGGCCAACAAGCAGATTAAGCCCGGCACGGCATCTTTCGGTGCGGCCGACAACAGCGTGAATGTATGGGCTAACACGGGTTACTCTACAGAAGTAGAAGGCGTAGGCATCAGCTTCGGCGTAAATGTCGGTTACGGCAACGGCGCAAACCAAGTGGCCTCAGGCAACTATTCTTCTATAGCCGGCCTCAATCCTTACATAGACATCAAGTATGAAGGCCTCACGGTCTGGAGCGAATATTTCCTCGCCAGCGTTGAAGACGGCAAGGGCACTGCGGGCAACTATCAAAACGCAGCACCCCAAGGTGTAAACGTAGGCGCCGAATACAAATTCGACATCGGCGAAATGGGCGCATTGGGCCCCACGATCAGATACAGCTATCTCGACACCGACGGCCGCGGCATGCGCGTAGGCGACGTAATCTCGGGCTCGGCCAATCCCGCCGGTTCAAACGCTTACTACGACAACGCACAAAGCGTATATATCGGCATAAACTGGTATATCATGGGCGAAAACGTGAAGTTGCAGGCAGGTTACGAATGGGCCGAATTCAACGACCCCACCGCAGGCACTGCTTACGACGCTTATTCAAACGCGGTGCGCATGCAGATGCAGATTTTGTTCTAAGCCCTGCTTAGGATAATCAGAAACCAATAAACTTCCCAGAAATATATAATATATGAATAAAATATCTAAAGCAATCATCACCGCGGCGGTTTGCGCCGCGGCCTTTACCGGGGTTTCGGCCTCGGCTCAGGAAACGAAGAACATCGTCATTGACGGTTCTACTACCGTTGGCCCCATCGCAAAGGCCTTCGCGGAATACTATAAGGAAATCAACCCCAAGGTTAACATCACCATCAGCGAATCGGGCAGCGGCAACGGCGTAAAGAGCCTTATGAACGGCGCTTGCGACATAGCCAATATGTCCCGCTTCATGAAGGACGCAGAATTCAAAAGCTGCGTTGAAAAGGGCATATTGCCCGTTGCGCACACCGTTGCGTATGACGGTCTCGCGATAATAGTAAACCCCGACAACAAAATCGGCGCGCTTACCATCGCCCAGATTAAGGACATCTACACGGGTAAAATTAAGAACTGGAAAGACGTAGGCGGCGAAGACGCCGAAATCGTAATCGTATCCCGCGACACCAACAGCGGCACCTACGAAAGCTTCAACGAACTCGTCCTCAATAAGGAAGCCATTGCCAAGAACGCCGAATACGTAGGCTCAAACGGCCAGGCCAGAACCAGGGTTAACACGACCAAGAACGCCATTGCCTATGTAGGCCTCGGCTTTGCGGACAACACCGTGAAACCCGTTTCCGTAAACGGCATACTGCCCAATGCCAAGACAATAACGAAGGGTCAGTATCCCATCGCACGCCCCTTATTCATGTTCACCAACAAGTATCCGCACATGGGTTCAGACCTCTTTAACTTCACCACTTTGCATTTGACGAAGGAAGGTAAAGAGATCATCAAGGAACTGGGATATATACCGGTAACTGAATAGTTTCCTAAAACCAAAAGTACGGAGTCCCCTTCCGATGGAAAATACAACACACCGCCAAAGAGCAGAGCAGCTCATAATGGACAAGCACCACAGCGCCAGAAAGGCCGCGCTTACGGCCATAGGCCGCGCAATACTGCTTTGCATAACGGCTTTGCCGACGCTCTCGGTTGTGTTCATACTGTTTTTCATCGCGAAGGAGGCTCTTCCTTTTTTAGACAACCTCGCATATTTAAAAGAGTTCTTTACAAGCACCGAATGGACCCCCTCGAGGGAGCATGACCCGCACTTCGGCGCGCTTGCAATATTCTACGGCACCATAATGGTGACGGCGCTTTCATGCGCAATAGCGGTTCCGCTCGGTGTGGTTGCGGCCATTTGTTTGAGCGAAATTCTCCCCTTTAAAGTTTCACAGATATTTAAGCCGGTAGTAGAGCTGCTGGCGGCCGTGCCCAGTGTGGCCTACGGCTTTTTTGCATTGGTTGTTTTGGCGCCGATAATGCAAAATCACGGCGGCCACCTTTTGAGCGCCATAGCGCTTGTGGCTGGTCTTCCCATAACTTTTCTCATAGCCTTTCCGCTCGGTGAAATAGCCGCGGTTAAAATTTTTAAAAGCGCAATTTCTTTCAAAGGCAAAATGGCGCACTTTTTGACGGTAGCGGCCGCCTGCGCCGTTCCGATTTGGATATCTTACAGTGTGCAAGGCGTTACGATAAACAGCGGCACAAACGCCCTGAACGCATCAATAATCCTCGCAATAATGGCTCTGCCCACGATAGTCAGCATTTCGCAAGACGCCTTAACTTCTGTCGGCAGAGATATGCGCGAAGGGTCGCTTTCTTTAGGTGCGACGCGCGCAGAAACGATTTTTAAAGTCATACTGCCCTGCGCCAAAAGCGGTATCGCAGTTGCCGTCATACTCGGCTTCATGCGCGTCATGGGCGAAACTATGGTGGTTTGGATGGCAAGCGGCAACTCGCTGAAAATCCCCGAGCCTTTCTACAACTTCCTCGAACCCGTCCGCACACTTACGGCCACAATAGCCGGCGAAATGGGCGAAGCCGACCAAAGCACGGGCTCAGCCCGCTATCACGTGCTGTTTGCCATGAGTTTTTGCCTGCTCGTATCGGGTTTGCTCATGAACGCGGCAAGCCAATGGGTCGGCTCCGTCAAAAAAGGCGTAAAGAGGGCCAAATAACATGAAGACTTCAACAAGAAAAGTTTTAGACAAATCTTTCGACATCCTCGCGTATTCTTCGCTCGCGGTGATGTGTATGGCGGTAGTGCTGTTTTTGCTGCCCATAGTAATAAAGGGTGCGGGCGCCGTCGTCTTCAACGCAACCATAGAGCATGAGAAGTTTCTTTGCGAGACGCTGGATGAATCGCCGTCGTCTTCATATTCAGAAAGGCTCAAAGCCTCAGAGGCCGCAAGAAAAGACCTCTATGTCCTGATGACGGATTATGAAAACCCTTCGGCGGAAAAGACACTAAAAGTCACAAAGCGCCTTGCAGACGCGCGCGCGGCAACGCTGGCTTCAATAATCGCGCAAGAACCCAGAATACGCGCGGCCTTGGCAATAGAAGACGCGCAGCTAAGGCAAGAAGCCCTCAAGAAGATTTCTGAAACCGTATGGGCGCCCTATTTAAGCTCCGCAAAAGAGGTATCTAAAAAAGCCGAAAGCGGCATACCCGCAACCATAGGCATACTCAACGCGCAAAAAGCCGCCCTGCCCGACTTAATCAAAGAAGAGATAGAAAAAATTTCTGCCGCAGGCAAACTGAGCTTCGGTCAAAAAAGCGGCCTGAGACGCGCGCTTACGGAGTTGCCGCAAGACACCCTGTCGGCGCTCACAGATCCGCTTACGCTGCAAAACAAAGCCTATGTCACGCTGCGCGGCGGCATAAGGGAACTGTTGGGACCCATGAACGCCGCCGCAAAAAAGAATGAGAAACTTTTGCGCAACCGCTACGGCCAAACGCGCGTGAACCTCGCCGAAGACGTTTTGGAGCACGATATTTTAAACATCACAATACAGATACTCGACGCCGAAGGCAGACAGATTTCTACGCGCGTATCTTCTCTTGAATACTTCAAGGGCACGCCCGTCGAAGCCATGATACTATATTGCCGCGACAACTTTACCGCCATGCTGCAGCCGTACTGGACTATATACCTGGGCTTCTTCTTTGACGAACCTTACGATTCAAACATCTTCGGCGGCATCTGGCCCATGATACTCGGCACTTTTTACCTCACGGCGGGCGCAATGATTATTGCGGCTCCGCTGGGGATAATAGCGGCGATATACTTTGCCGAATATGCGGGTCAAAGCAAATTCATCGAAGTGCTCAGAATGTGCGTAGGCACGCTTGCGGGCGTACCGTCTATAGTCTTCGGGCTTTTCGGTTTGGCCTTCCTGATTAACACCGTAAAAATTTCCGACAACAAAAGCGTGCTTGCGGGCTCTGTAACCCTGGCGCTCTTAGTGCTGCCCACCATCATACGCTCTTGCGAAGAGGCGCTTAAAAGCGTGCCGCATTCTTACCGCGAAGCCGCGCTCGGGCTCGGGGCGGGCAAATGGCGCTCAATCATGGGCGTGATACTGCCCGCGGCGCTGCCGAGTATGCTTACGGGCATAATAATTTCTATGGGGCGCGCCGCCGGCGAAACCGCACCCATCATATTCACCGCTGCTACGAGCACGGGCGCGGCGCTGGCGGTATGGGAAGTTTTCACGCAGCCAACCCCCGCGCTGCCCTGGAACATTTACAATATGTGCTCTGAGCATGAAATGGCCGACAAAGTTGTGCACGTGCAATACGGCATGGTGCTAACGCTCCTCGGCATAGTTTTAACGTTGAACTTCGCCGCGATACTAATCCGCGCGAAGCTGCAAAAGAAATTGAAATCTTAAGATGAGAACACTCGCTGAAACAATGCAAAACAAAGAAAAGCCCGAACTTCAAAAGGCCGAAACGCCCGCCGCTTTGCACGACCAAACGGTGGCAGACTCCGTCATAAGCGCGAGGAGCTTCTCGGTCTATTACGGAAACTTTCAGGCTGTAAAAGCCGTCAACTTGGACATGCAGCGGGGCAAAGTGACCGCCATCATCGGACCGAGCGGTTGCGGCAAAAGCACCTTCTTAAGGTGTATTAACCGCATGAACGACCTTGTGTCTAACTGCTCTACGGACGGCTTGCTCGCCCTTGACGGCGTCGACATCTACCATCCGCGCCTCGACGTAGTGGAGCTGCGCCGCAGAGTCGGCATGGTTTTTCAACGCCCCAATCCGTTTCCCAAAACAATTTACGACAACATCGCCTACGGCTCGCGCCTAAAGGGCAGCGTAGAAAAGCACAAGCTTGATGAAATCGTTGAAATTTCTTTAAGGCGCGCGGCGCTTTGGGACGAGGTGAAAGACAGGCTGAGGTCTTCGGCGCTCGGCCTTTCGGGCGGGCAACAGCAGAGGCTTTGCATAGCCCGCGCGCTCGCAATCAATCCCGAAGTGCTGCTTATGGACGAGCCCTGCTCCGCGCTCGACCCAAAATCTACATCGCGCATCGAAGATTTGATTGCGGAACTTTCCGGCGACTATACCATAGCCATAGTAACCCACAATATGCAGCAGGCAGCAAGAGTTTCGGACTTTACCGCGTTTTTCTACGAGGGCAACCTCATAGAGTTCGGCGTGACAAAGTCGCTCTTCACAAACCCGCAGAAAAAAGAAACAGACGACTATATAACAGGGAGGTTCGGCTAAAATGAACGCTCATTTGAGAAAAGATTTGGAAAAACTTAAGGTGGAGATTTTAAAAGTGGCCACCTCTGTGGAAGAAAACGTGCGCAAGAGCGTCAAGGCTTTGCGAGAGCTTTCAATACCTCTCGCAAATCAGGTCATAGACGGCGACCGCATCATCGACGAGATGGAAATAAACACGGAGGAAGAGTGCCTTAAAATCCTCGCCCTTCACCAGCCCGTAGCCAGCGATTTGCGCTTTGTCATCACGGTGCTCAAAATCAATAACGAGCTTGAACACATAGGCGACATGGCCGCAAACATAGCAAAGCGCGTTGCCTACATAGGCAAAAATTCGCGCGTGCAAATCCCCATGGATTTGGAAAAAATGACGTCGCGCACGGTCTATATGCTTAAGATGAGCGTGGACGCGTTTTTGCGCAATGACGAGTTTTTGGCGGTGGGCGTCTGCAAGGATGACTCTATAGTTGACGAGGAAAACCGCCTCACCTACGGCAATGTTGCGCGCGGCATAGAAAGCGACCCCTCTGCGGCCATGACCTACATAAATTACCTGCTGGTTTCGAGAGCGCTTGAGCGCATTGCAGACCTTTGCACCAATATAGCCGAAGACGTTATTTATATGAAGCGCTCAATGATAGTGCGCCACAATCTCAAAGAAGCTATTGCGAAGATTGAAAGCGAACAGCCTTAAAATTTTGTCGTAACTCTTATATTCATATTCACTCAATGCGCCCCGCGGGGCGCATTTTTTTGCCGCCCATAAGCGCACTTAAAGCGCGCCAAACCCGAAACGGCGCGCAAGCTTAAGGCAGGCCTTTGCAGCCAGCAAACCGCCGCTTGCGCTTGCGTCGCAAAGGCAGGCGGCGGCCGCACAGATGCCCAAGCGCAAAGATTCTTCATAGCCTGCCCCCTCATGCACGCCGTATAAAAACCCCGCAAAAAGCGCGTCTCCGCAACCGTTTGCCCCCGCAACGGAATCTTTGGGCACGTTTAGCGCGCCGCACCTGAAAACTTCGCCGTTTTTTGCAAAACCGAAAGCGCCTTCTTTAAAGTGTATGAGTGCGAATTTGCCTAGCCCCGCCGCAAAAAGCTCCGCCGCAACCCCGCTTAAAAACGCCGCGGACTTTTTTTGCGCGGAATCCAAATTTTCAAGATTCATCAGGCGCGAAGCCTCAATCTCGTTCATTGAAATATAGTCTATGTGCGGCAGGGCGCTTTTGGCGATTGCCCCCAAGTCGGCATCAACGCTCACAAAATCGGTTGCGGTCTCAAAGCCGAGGGCGCGGGCGCGCTCAAAAAAACGGGCGTATCCGCTTGCGCCGCAGGCGCACGCGTCCATTTTGCGCAAAAGCCCCATGTAGCCGCAGGCAACGATTTTTGCGGGGCAGCGCGATATGTCAAACTCGTTAAAATCAAAGTGCTCCGTCGCGCCGCCGTCGTAAAAAAACGTGCGCCTGCCCGTGCATTTTTCTGTCATTACGTCCGTAGAAGGCGTGCGCAAGCCGTCGCGCCTCAAAAGCATTGAAGAGTCTATCTTTGAAGCGGCGCAGTCTTTAAGCACAAAATCCGCGTCGGCGTCGGTGCCGAGAAGCCCCGCTGCCCAAAGCGGAAACGGCGCGCCCAAGCGCGATAAGTCTTTGAGCATATTATAAGCAAAACCGCCGTTGGCGCTGCGGCTTTCAAGCACGCGGCAAAGGGCGTCTTGCTGCGGCCAAGCGTCTATCAGCTTAACCTTGTCGACAATCCAGTTGCCGCCCGCAAGTATGCCCGCGCGCTTAGTCATGCTTGTTCTTTTTTAAGAATTTTTTTAAGGCCGCGCAAAGAGGGTCAAAACCCTGCGCGCAAAAGCCCGTGGGGTTATGCCTTATCCAAGCCTCGGCAAATTTAAAGCGCCCGCTCATACGGCCGAAATGCGCCATGCGGGCATCCATGGCCTCAAGGTAAGAGCCTTTACCCTGCGTCAAATCAAGCCAGTCCTTTTGAGATTTGTGGCACGCAAGCATATCGCGCTTAAAATCTATTTTTTTGCTTACGTCTATAAAAAAGTCGGGGATGACGGGGCGGTTTAAGGCGTCGCAAACAGAATGCGGCATTGCGTGGTAAAGCGCTACATCGTTTTGCACGGGCGCGGCTTTTACGCACCTGAAGTTTGGCATTGCGCGGCAGAATGCCGCGCTTGCGGCCAGACGCCCCGCGTTGACGTGGTCTTCCATGTAGTCGTAGGGGCCATGCGTCAAGACGATTTCGGGCGCAACCTCGCGCATTGTACGCAAGAGTTTTGCCAGCGTCTTAAAGTCGTAAAAAAGCGCGACGTCTTGCGCAATGCTTTTATGAAAATGCGCGCCCGCAAAAGAGCACGCGGCCTCGGCCTCTTTTTTGCGCAAAGCCGCGGCGCGCGCGCGGCTCAAAGTCATGCTGCCAAGCGCGCCGTCTGCCAGATTCATATAATGTATTTCATAACCCGCATCCTTCAAAAGTGCGAGCGTGCCCGACATCATAAACTCAATGTCGTCGGGATGGGCGGCTATGGCAAAGGCTGTCTTTTTCATATCAATGCATTTCAACGCCGCATACCCCGAAGCCGCCGCGGCAGAAACTGAACTTTACGTCATCGTGAAGCGCAAGCAGCGACATCGGGACCGAACTGTCCGCAATCTTTTGCGAAATCATGTAGGTTGTCAACCTCATCCCGAATGCGTTGTCGTGGTGCCCAGGATGCCATATAGATACGCGCTTGGCCTTCCAAGTTTCAAGCGGCCCCACCGTGACGGCCTGCGAAGGTATGTTATGCACCGCGCCCCCGCCCGACGTGCGCGCGTTTTGCATTAGGGTTATAGGGTGCAAGTCTACCACGCGCGCGCCCTTTTGCAGATACTCTTGCGCAGTGGGCGGGTTGGCGGCGTATGCGCCCTCGCGCTTTACGGGGTCATTAAATGCCCAATGCTTCACCTCGCCTTGGCCGCCCTGCATTATAAGGCAGTCTGCGGCGTCAAAACTCGCCGAATATTCGGCGGGGGTCTCGCTCGGGAAATGCATGTTTTCTTGCGGCATGCGCAGCTTTGCGCGTATGCGATTAAAGCATAAATCCATGTCGGCCTTGGCAAAGCCCATTTCAAAATCGGCATCCGCCGCGCGGCCGTCTATGACCCACTCATCCATGCCCCAAAAATGGCAGTGGCGCAAATTCAAATCGAGCGCGTTTACGATTTGCGCCACTATGGGCAGCTGTTCCGTGGGGCCTATCGGGCCGCATATACCCGCAGGGTGCGCGGCGCTTGCGCGTTTCCAAGCCGACACGTATTCAAGCGCCTCGGCACAGTAAAACTCTTGCAGGGTGTCGTAAATCTCAATTTCAAAACCCTTACGCGCGTAACTTTTAAGATTGGCAATGTTTATCTTTGCGGCGGCTTCGAGAATCTTGGGGTCTAAGGTCGTATAATCCCACCAGCGGGGTGCTATTTTGCTTATTGGCCTTTGCATATTTAAACTTTCATTTTGCGACGCAGGATTGCGGCACCCGCGCAATATACATTCGCGGGCGTTTTATTGCAAGTGCGCGCCGTTTAAATTATTGCACTATTTTGACCTTTTAATAAGATTCATTAAAAAAGTTTTGAAAACCGCGCACATCCTCTACGATTATGAGGAAATCGCGGCGCTTGCAAGGCGCGCAAAAATCAAAATATCGCAAATGAAAAATTACGTCGCAGAATTCACGCCCGAGTCGCATTTGCAGGGCAACAAGTTTTTCAAGGTGATACACGGCAAGACCGACAGGATACACTCCGTGGGGCTGCACAAGCACGACTTTGTGGAGATACTCTGGATAAAAAGCGGCAGCGGCACGCTTATTGCGGGCTCAAAAGTGCGCGCGTTTTCAAAGAACTTTTTATACATCTCAAAACCGTGGGAGGTACATGTGTTGGAGCCCGACAAAAACACGCTTATGACTTTTACGGAAATCGTTGTGGAGCGCAAAGTGGTAGAAGACTTCAACAAGTTCTTTTTTGCGGGCGAAAGCGGAGAGTTTTCAAAAGAGGCTGGCGGCGTATCCGTTAAACTTACCCCTTTTGAAATTTCTTACTTTGACCGCGCCGCCAGCGAACTTGCCTGGAAGAACGATTCCATCTTTGCCATATACCGCTTTCTCGCAAATGTGCATTGGCAGATAAAAAACGTGTTCAGCGCCGCCATCCCGGGCGACATACCGGAATGGCTTTACGAAGCCTGCCAACGCATACGCAACCCCGAAAACCTGCCGCTGGGCCTCGCAAAATTCAGGGAGCTTTGCGGCAAAGACATGTCTTACATAAACCGCACCGTGCGCAAATATTTGAAGTGCACCCCTACTGATTTTATAAACGACGCGCGTTTGCGCTACGCAAAATGGCTGCTTGAGACGTCGTCGTTTTCTACCGGTGAAATTTCCGAAGTGTGCGGGTTTTCAGACGTGGCGTATTTTTGCCGAAAGTTTAAAAAGAAGTATGACATGACGCCGGGCGGTTTCAGAAAAAGCGCGCACCCCGACGATGCAGACTTCCCCTTTGCAAACCCCATTGTCGAGGTTAAATCAAAAGCCGGACAGGCGTAACCGTGCGCACTTTGCCCGCACAGGCGCGTTAATAATTGCAATAAAATAAAAACTTCATGAAAAAATCTCTCGACACAAAGCTTGAAGCCATGCGCCTCGGGCGCGACACACGCAACGATTTTATAATCGCCGACGCCAAAGACGCCGACATGGCTTTCGGCCTTGCCTCGGGCGGTCAAAAGCCCGACGGCACCTACCGCCGCATTGACGAATACAGAAACTGTATGCGCGAAGTAGCGGCGCAAGGCCTTGTCGATATTGTGCTCATGTCGGCTTCATCGCTTGAAATCCTCGCAAAGGATGAAAATCTCTTTGAAAATTCCGCAGTAACGCCCGCCGCAAGAGCCAACGACACTTCCGACATCTGGGCGTGCAGGGGGGCGTCTTACGCTTCGCGGGCGTCGCGCCCCTTCAGGAGCGCGGACATAAAATGTATAAAGGCTTGCGGCGCAAATCTCGGCCTATACTCCACCACGTTCAATAACGACTTGGACGCCGACTACGCCTCTTTAAAGGCCTTTTCGGCCTTTAGATTAGAATGCTGCCTTGAGTCTTTCAAATATTTTTGGGAGGTCTTTAACCCGAATGTAGCCGTTTTTGAATCTGCCCAAAAAACTGCGGACTTTGTGAATGACTGCATAGCCCGCACGCTCGCAGGCATTACAAGGGCGCAGAGGCCGCAGTTTTTGAAGGTGGCCTATAACGGCCCCCTCGCCATGGAAGCGCTGGCCTCTTACGACACTTCAATGCCCGTAGGCATTTTGGGCGGCGGTGCGGGCACAACTTACGACGCATTTAAACTGCTTGAACAAGCGCAAAAATACGGCGCGCGCGTGGCGCTTTTCGGCCGCAAAATAAATAACGCCGAAAGCCCGACGGACTTCATAAAATACCTGCGCGCCATAGCCGACGGTCTAATCGCGCCCGAAGCCGCCGTAAAAGCCTATCATGCCGACTTGAAAAAACAAAAGCTGAAACCCGCGCGCAATTTTAAAGACGATATGCTTCTTACGCAGACCGCCCTCGGCTACGCAAAGTAGGCGGCGCGCTCAAATCCGCAAAAATACGCGCTCGGTGTAAATTTGCCGAGCGCGTTTATATTTTTAAGCAAACTATTGCCCCAAAACAAATTCGCCCAAATTATTCGCAGCCGCAGAGTCGGGCTTAATTACAGATACCGTAAACTTTATGTCACAATCCGCAGACAGCGGCGAAACCGAGATTTCAAAGGGGAAACGCTCGCAAGTGACGGTTTGTGCAGACGGAGAAGTAATCTTCATCACAATCTTTGTGCCCTTGGGCGCTTCAACGCCGCCCGTAAAGACTATGTAGGCTGCGTCTTTGCCGAAGGGGCCGCGTATGCGGAAGGCGTGGAAGTCTTTTAAAAGCGCATCCGCACCCGCCTTTGAGATGTGCCCGTTGCTTTTTAAGGGCTGCGTGGCCTTGCGGTAATTTGCCGCGTCCGCAGGTATCCTTATTGCCACCAAGCTTTGCGCGGGGATGTCCAAAGTTTTATCGCCGAAAAACTCAAGGTCTTTGACGGCCTTGCCTTGGGCGTCATAAAGTTTGGCCGGCTCATTTGTTATTGCGCCGCGCATGGCGTTTGAGGCGGCGTTAAACTGCGGCTTCACGCTTAAGTCTTTTGCGCTGTCGTTTAATATCAGCGCCCAAATACCCGTTTGCGAACGCGCAAAAAGCACGCTGACTTTGGGATTGTCGAGCAGCACGGCGTTTTTATCGACAATAGGCAAGCACCCGTCTTCAAAGAAGACTTTGCCCGCCTGTCCGAATACTCTGTCTACAAACCAAACATAGCCCTTTTGGCGCAGGTAGGGAAATTTTATAAGCCCCTTTGAAGCAACTTCAAACTGCGTAAAAAGATAGTCGGCGGTGTGCGCAAAACTGCACGGGATGTGGTGGTAGTAAATGCTTGTTACGTCGGGACCGCGCACGGGATACTCGGGATCTTGATATTCGTCCTGATAATCGCAGATGTAGTACCCGGGATAGTTTGCATATCTGCCTATTATTGCATGGCGGGAGAATTTTAAAAGCGCCTCGTCGCCCGTGTTTTTGTAGACGCCGAGCATCTCCGGCGCCCAGCCCGGCATGAGGATATTCATATTATTGCCGCCTACGCGCGCGGCCATATAGCTTGTGGGCTGTTCTATGCCGAGCCCGACGCGCGACACCTTGAGCGCGGGCACCGTCTTTTTTACGGCGGGGAATTGCGCCGTCCAATGCCCCGTCCAAAGCTCTTTCGGGCTATCTTTAAAAAAGGCGACGGCCGCGTTGCGCTTTTCTATGCCGAGCCTATAAAACACGTCGCCCTTGCGCCACATATATTTAAGGCCGTAAAAATAATTGTCTTTGTAGATTTCGACATCGCCTGAGGGCGGCGTGGGGTAGTTCCACATAGAAATCAAAGAGTGGTACGCGCCCAGACGCGCATATTCAAGATACTTATTGTCGCCGCTGATTTCGTAAAGGTCGTTAAGATACCACCAGAAGGGGTAATAGCTTACGTTTACAAAGGCGCTTATCCTTATTTCTTCCATGCTTTCGGGGCTGAAGGCGGTTTTGAGCCATTCGTCGCAAAGCGTTTTAACATCCTCCAACTCTGCGGGCTTCTTTTCTTTTGCGGCCAGGTAAGAGCCAAGCTTCGTAGTCCATTCGGGTCTTTTTTCAGAAGCGGCTACGGGTTTTGCAAAATCTTCAAGCCACGGGTTTAAATAGCCCAAAAGCGCGTTTAAAGATGAGTAATAGTCCGCGCCGAAAGTCTCGGACGGCACCGTAAGCTTGTAGGGAGTTGCCGAGTATGAGCCCGAATGCCCCTTTAACGGCTTAAAGTGAAAACCTTGGCGACTGAGCGTAAATTCAATGGTGGCCAGACCTATCTTTTCATAATGCTCTTCATCATTTGCAAGCAAACTCGCCGACACTTCAGAAAGAGGCGAAGACTGGGTGCCGAGCATACTGTCTTCGACATTCCAACGCGCCTTAAGAAGGGGACTCCACCCGCCAGCGTCTTCATTTTTAAGCGTGCCGATTATGTTTGCGAGCGCGTCTGAAAACGACGTCGCATAAGCCTCGCGGAAGATATCCGCACCCGTATAAATCTTTTTATTTATGTGCGCAACCGCCTGCGTCCACGGCGTAAAGTCGGCAAAAATATACCAAGATGTTTCAAGAGTATCTCCCTTTTTCTTTTCAGAATTTACGCCGCCCATAACGGGCTCAAATATTACGCTTTGGGCGCTTTCGCCGTCGGGGGCGGCAAGGCTGAAGCCGTAGCGAGAGTTGCCGAAGCGCGACCATTCATCATACGGAAAAGCCGCAGGGTCGGCCGCAAAACCAGCGCTGTAAATTTTGCCGTCCGCACGCTTGACTTCAATAATGACAAAGGGCTGCGAAGTCATGCGGTTGCCGATTTGCTTGGGGCTGTTCATGAGCGTGCGCAGCTGATAAAGGGGCGGCAGCGCCACATAAGTAACATTGGCGCGATTGACGGGATTTGCGCCGAGCATCCCCAGCGTGTAAAACCCGTCTTCCGGAGCCGCAAACTTGGCCTTCATTTTTGCAAAAGCGCCGTCTGCGGCAAGCTCGAGGACGGCTGTAACGCGGCCGTCAAAGTCGAGCTCTAAAACCCTTTCGGAAATTTTCTTTACGCCTGTCGGGCGCAGCACCGCGCACTTTTCAAAGTCATAGGGGTAATCGTAAAGCACGGGCATGGATACTTCGCCCTTGGCGCCTTTTACGGTGATGTAATTGCGCGGCTTGCGCCATCCTGAGTAGAATTTGTCCCAGTAATTGGGGTTTTTGCTTTCATAACCCACAAATAGAGCCTCGCCGCCGAAGTCGGCGATTTTATCCCAGTCTTTGCCGTTCAAAATTTTCACGCAACGCTCATACACAAGCTTGCCGGAAGCCTCCGCCTTTTGCGTGTATATGATTTGCGTCTTGCCGTTTGATATTGAAACTTGCGGCGGATTCTTAAGCTGCGCAAGCGGCTCAAGCTTTATTGAGTTTACGGGTTTTGCTGCGCTGAAAGGCTCAACCCTTAAAAGTTTGCGCGCCTTGGGTGTGAATTTTTCTGGAGTGCTTGCGGGTGAAAAATCGGGTTCAGACGCAAAGGCTATGCAGTTTATGCGCGTAAATGCGCCCGAAGTTTTTATAGAAAGTATATTATACCCTTTATTCAAATGCGCCTTGCCCAGATTTTCCCACTGCCAGCCTTCAAAACCTTTTTTGCCGTGGGCGCAAGCGGGCGCAAGCCCCTCATACCCGTTTACAATTACAGACGCCTTGCGAGAGCCATTCTGGCCGTGGGCGCAGGCGGGCGCAAGCCCCTCATACCCGTTTACAATTACAGACGCCTTGCGAGAGCCATTCTGGCCTTTATAGTCGCAAGCGTAAGCCCAGACTTCATATTCGCCTTCGGCCTCAAGCTTGAAGGCCGTTACGGGGTTATTCTTAGGATAATTTGCGTAAAGGCACAGTATATCCTCATGCCACGTTTTGCGCCAGTCGCCGATATCAGCAAAGTCTTCGGCGTCGATAACGAAGGCCTTTGGCTCGTCTTTAGCAACCGCAAACGCGCATAGATAAAGAAATGTAACAATAATAGGAAAAATTTTTCTCATAGCGATACCCCCTATAAATTTTGCTTAAAATTTAAAAAAATCGCACTCCTTTGCGCTTGTCAATAAATTACACCGCGCCCGTCCATGCGCGGACAAAAATGCATTTAAGCGGATTAGACAAACTGGTTTAGGGGGGCAAAAAAAGAGGCTCCGACAATGTCGGAGCCCCCGCCTTTCGGCTGTTTTTTTACCGTTATGACAGAGACTAGAACCCTAACAAAAATTATGCCTAAACTCTGAAATTTTGAAGAACCGCAACGCAGTTGACTGTCGGGGCACCCTTAATCGGCACCCTGCAACCAGTAATGAGAGTTGCGTATCTTTAAGTATTTTTTTCAAGGTTTCGGTTTTCTGCGTTTAAATTTTTTACTTTGCCTTTGTAAAAGCCTCGTCCAAATCCCAAAGCAGGTCGTCGATGTTTTCCGAACCTATCGAAAGCCTAATCTGCTCAGGGCGTACGCCCGCCAGAATCTGCTCTGCCTCGGTAAGTTGCCCGTGCGTAACCGATGCCGGATGCACCACGAGCGACTTTGAGTCTCCGACATTTGGGAGGAATGAGAATATTTGCAGACCCTCAATGAATTTCTTGGCCTTTTCAAGGCCGCCCTTAATACCGAAAGCTATTATCGCGCCCGCGCCTTTCGGCAAATACTTTTGCGCAAGCGGATAATACCTGCTGCTTTTAAGCCCTGGGTATGAAATCCACTCAACCTGCGGGTGTTTTTCAAGAAACTCCGCAATGCGTTGCGCATTGTATACTTGGCGCTCTATGCGCAACGACAAAGTCTCAAGCCCCGTCAAAAGCAAGAAAGCGTTAAAGGGGCTTAAGGCCGCGCCGAAATCTCGCAAATAGTGCAAACGCGCCTTGATTATATAGGCGATATTACCCGCACCGGGATAATTGCCCCATCTGTCCCAGAAAACAAAGCCGCTGTATGAAGAGTCAGGCTTAGTGAAATCCGAGAATTTGCCGTTTGCCCAATTAAAGTTGCCGCCATCGACTATGAGGCCGCCTATGCTGTTACCGTGACCGCCTATGTATTTTGTGGCAGAGTGCACTATGATGTTTGCGCCGTAGTCAAAGGGTTTGAAAAGATACGGTGTGCCGAAAGTATTGTCTACTATAAGCGGAATGCCGCTGTCCGCGGCGATTTTTGCCACCTTCTCAAAATCTATAATATTCAAGTCGGGGTTGCCTATGGTCTCAATAAAAACGGCCCTCGTCTTTTCATTAATGGCGCGCTTGAAGTTTTCGGTGTCTGATGGATCCACCAAGTGGGTTTTAACGCCGTGTTTGGGCAGGGTGTTTTGAAACAGGTTGAAAGAGCCGCCGTAAAGCGTGCGCGCCGCCACAATCTCATCGCCGGCATGGGTAATGTTTAAGATTGAATAGGCTGTAGCCGCAGAACCTGACGCCACAGAAAGCGCGCCGCTGCCGCCTTCAAGCTCCGCAATCCTGTTTTCAAGAACCTCGTTTGTGGGATTGGTTATGCGCGTATAGTCAAAGCCGAATTCTTCTACGCTGCTTATGCGCCTGCCGTTTTCAAAATCTTTGAAGACGAAGGATGTGGTTTGATAAATGGGCACCGCGCGTGCGCGCACCGCTGCGTCAGGTGCGTGACCGCTGTGCAATTGCAGCGTTTCAAAGGCCAGTTTTCTCTTACTCATTGTTTTTTGAAAGTTTGAATTTTACAGAATCCGCAAAGGCCGTTTCGGGGTTCACCAAATAAGGGGTGAGCTTCTCGTCGGGATCCACTTGCAGGGCGTTGTTGAATATGTTGTTTAAAATCATGAGAGCGCCGAATACGGTAAGCTCCACAATTTGCGAGTCCTTATAAAAGCCGCGCAGCTTTTCAAAAAGCGCGTCGGATATGCGGTTTGGGTCTCTTGCCAGCTGTTTGCCGAAAGCTACGACGGTTTCATCCTCTTGAGAAAGTTTCAGATTTTGAGGGTCTTCGCCGCCTTTTATGAGCGCGGCATTCATGAAGGATGAGCAAAGCTTGCAGGCGTTCTCTTTTGAGATTGCGTCTGAGAACAGCGTTATGCGCCGCTCGCCGAGCCATGGCTTTACGGCGTTGTAAAGCGCATACCACTGCAGCGCGCCGTCAAGCGCGGCTTTTGAGTGCAAAAGCACCGCTTTCATGTTGCTTACATATCCGTAATCGCGCTCAACGTCCTTCCACAGTTTTTTTGTGGCCTCGTCTGCGCTTTCAAATTTGATTTGTTCTATGCGTGACATTGTTTTTCTTTCCGTTTATGAGTCACCCAAGACGTCCTTTACGGCGTCGCTTACTATTTGGGCTATTTCATCGGTCTCCGCGTCTTTGAGAATCAGCGGGGGCGCAAGGCATATAGTATCATTGAACATGCGCGATATCAAACCGCGCCTGAAGAGGGCTTCCTTTATGCGGCCGCCTATGTTATCTGCGGCATCAAAGCGTTTTTTAGATGCCTTATCCGCCACAAGTTCAACCGCCGCCAAAAGCCCAAGCCCGCGTATTTCGCCGACGTTTTTATGGCCCGACAAGGCTGAAAGTTTTTCAAGCAGTCTCCTGCCCTGCCGCTCTGAATTTGAAACCAAACACTCCTCTTCCAAGATGCGTATGTTTTCAAGCGCCAGCGCGCAGCCTACGGGGTGAGCGCTCGCGGTATAACCGTGCCACCAGCGGTCGGCCGACGGCACGGAATCAAGCACATCCTTGATTTTGTCGGAAAACCCGACGCCGCCCAGCGGGAAGTAGCCGCTTGTTATGCCTTTTGCGAATTGCAAAATGTCGGGTTCTATGCCCCAATGTTCAAGCGCAAACCACTTGCCAGTGCGCCCGAAACCCGTTATTACTTCATCGGCTATAAAGAGCACGTTATGTTTGTCGCATATTTCGCGTATGCGTTTAAAATAGTCGTCCTGGGGTATGAGCACGCCGCCGCCGCCGCCTTGCACGGGCTCGGCAATAAAGGCCGCGACCGTATCGGCGCCTTCGCGCAGTATGGCATCCTCCAAAAGGTTAGCCGCCGCTACACCGGGGCTAACGTCGGTGCGGGCTGTCTCAAACCTATATGGATAAGGAGAGTCTATGTGCAGTATGCCGGGTGCCTTGGGGCCGAAATCGCGCGAAAACTCTTCGACCGCCGTTATGGACGAAGAGCCGAGCCCGGAACCGTGATAGCTGAGCTTGCGCGCTATGATTTTATTTTTTTTAGGCAAACCCAGCGCCTTCCAATAAAAGCGAACCGTGCGCACAGAAGTATCCGTGGCGTCGGAGCCGCCCAGCGTGTAATAAAAGGAGTTTATATTGGGATACGCTATTTGACCCAGTTTTTCTGAAAGCTTAACCGCCGCCTCATTTGTGGAGCCCGCGTAGGCCGTGGCAAATGCCAGTTTTTCAAACTGGGCGTAGGCCGCGTCTCGCAGCTCTTTGCGGTTATGTCCAAGGTAGACATTCCACATACTGCTTAAGCCGTCTATGAAAAATCTGCCTTCTATGTCTTTTAGGCGTATGCCATGCCCGCCAACCCATACCTGCGGCGTTTGATGATCGCCCGGGTGATGCTGGGGGTGTATCAGGTGCTTTAAATCTCGGCGCACCAAATCCGATTTTGTTCTGATGTCTGTCATTGTCGGTAATTAGTTTTTTAAAAGGCGACGCGGCTTGCGGAGGGGATCCTTGGGCCGCGCCGCCCATGTTTTCGACGTTGTTATTGGTTTATCAAGATATTGCTTTGTTTTTTATTAGAAGAGGAGCTGTAGCTGCAAGCGGAAGGTATTTGCAACCGCATCCGCATTTGCCGTTTGCCCGGAAGCCTGCCCCAGAAGGTCCAGCGTCTGTTTGTCTTGAGCCTGAAGGCCCGCGGCGCCGAAGAATGCGGCGCCCGCCAGCAGGAATATTGTCAGTTTTGTGTTCATGTTTACGGATCCTTGGTGTTGGGTTACTCATCCGTCGGTTTCCCCCCGACGAATTTCCGAAATTTGCTAAATGTCTCGCCCTGCGTCGCTGAAGCGCTCGTTAATTTCGCTTATGTCGCGCGCTATGTTTTCTCTTACATTCTTTGAGTTTGAGTTGAACTTCACAAAGAGACTCAAGAGGCCGCCGGCTATGAAGAGACCCACAAAGGCGTAAATCGGATAAGAATACGGGGCTTCGGGAAGCGGGTATACGAGCCCGGCAAGCACCATCACCAAAAGCGCCACCGATGCAATTGAAGTAAAGATTGCGAAGGGGGTTAAAGCCTTGCGGCGCTTTAAATATAAGGGTGCGGCAACAGATATGGCCACATATGCCACTATGAAGGCAAGAGTCGTAGTCGTGCCTATCCAGCCGTATATCGCAAAGAGGTTTGCACCCGCCGCCGTAAGTATGGCCGCCGGCACAAAGGCTATTATCGCAGAAATCGTGGTAGCGATGTGCGGCGTCTGATTCTTTTCATGGGCTTGGCCTATGGCCTTTGTGAAAAGCCCGTGCCTGCCCATCAAAAACAATATGCGCGCACCCGCCGTGATTGACGCCAAGACGCAAGCAAAAAAGCTTATGATAGCGCCCACCGTTATGATTTTGCCAAGCAGCGGCACACCCGCCTTGACCGAGAGCACCTGCAAAGGCGCATCGCTCTTGTCGAGCGTAACGGCGCTGCCTTCAAAACCCAATACTTGCGCGTAGGCCGAAATCGCAAAGAGCAAACCCACTAAAATCACGCTGCGTCTTACGGCCGCAGGCACTGTTTTCAAGGGTTTTTGGGCTTCGCTGCCAAGCGCGGTTGCACTTTCAAAACCCACAAAGCTGAATATTGCCAGCACCAAGCCGATACGCAGGCCTTCAAAAGTAACCCCTTCAAATTTAAACTGCGCCCAATCAAGCTTTAAACCGCCTTGGTAAAGCGTGATTGCCACAATCAAAATTATGAAGGAGACCGAAATAAATTCTATGCCGAGTATGAGGCGCGCCGAAAGCCGTATGTCTTTATATGCCACAAACCAAGCCGCTATAACGCCCAAGCCCAGTATGCCGACGGAAAAATAGGGGCTTATGTCGCCCTCAAGCGCGAAGACGTCTTTGAGTAAGACATTCACGTAATTTGTATAGCCCGTCGTCACCGCCGATGCGCAGGTTACGTAGGCCACAAAGAGCGTCCAACCTATGGTTATGCCCCAAGAAGGGCCTAGGCCTTCGACTATGTATGTGTAAAGCGATCCCGGCGAAGCCGAGCGCCGCGCAAACGCGTTGATGTTGGCGCTTACCAAAAGCATGCCTATCACCGCGAAGATGTAGGCCGCCCAGGTTGCGTTGCCCGCGACCGCAAAAACCAGCGGTATTACCACCGTAGGCGTTGCAGTCGGCGCAATGTTTGCGATTGATTGCCCGAGGACTTCAAGCGGCGAAAGCGCCTGCGCCCTTAGGCCGTAAGATTCCTGCCCCCTGGGGGCGGAATGTGAGTGTTTATTGCTGCTCATTTTGAGTGCTGTTTTTTTGTTGATTGATTTGGGCGCTATTGGTGCCCCGGGATATTATTGCTCTATATATAAAGGCTACTATATTGGTAGTCTTTATGCGTGAAGATGTGCGTAAAATTTTTGTAATGCGAATAACAGCCTCGCGGCCGATAAGTGCGGACTAAGTCCGCAAAAAGCGCTTGCGCTTAATTTTTACAACAATAACCCTTAGGCATTCGGACATCCGAAAGCTCATACAAATAAAGTGCATACATGACGCCGACATATAAAGACGCAGCAAAAGCGGCCGCCGTATACCCGGTTGGGGGAAGCGCGCGCGCCCTGCTTACTTTTTTGACTGTCTGATATGCTGCCATGTTTGCAAAATTATATATGACTATTTTGGTAGAGTTTTCAAATTCCCTACTTTTTGTCAACAATTTTTTCAATTTTTTTATATTTTGCCAAAAGTCAAAAAAAAATGAACCGAACAAATCGGCTTCTCGGCCTTGCGCACACCTTAAATAAAGGAACCCCGATAGTTTATTGCGGCAAAGAAATATCACCCGTATCTGCAAGTTATGCGCAAAACCCCGATAGTGTTCTTTTGAAATGCAAAGGCGAAGCCGCATTGTCTATAAGACGCTGCGCATCTTCTTGCGTCATATAAAGGCTGTAATTTTTTAAATAGCGCGGCAGACGCTGCTCATAACCCATTATTGAAATATTGCGGAGGCCTTTTTCTATACGGCTTTTAATAAAGCGGTCTATTGCCGCTTCTTTGGTCATTTTGGGCGCAATGGCTTCAAGAGCCCTTTCGGACACTTGGCGGTCTATGATTTTCAGCAAGTCGTCAAAGCTTAGACCCGAAGCCTCAAGCTTTGCTTTTATGTTTGTAAAGGCATAGCGTTCATTAGGGCTGATTTGAAAATCTGTCGGCAAAAGCAATTCTTTGTTGATTTCCGCCGCAAAACGCTCGGCCTCTGTCCTGCTTGCAAAATACTTTCTCTTGCGCTTTTCATCCTCGTAATAGTAAACCATCCACGGGATTGTCTTCGACGTCATTTTACTGACGTATGCCTTCTTATTCTCGCTCATTTATTAAATTATAGTATATTCTACTACAATAAAATGTAAATCAAAAATACCCCTCTACACACATAAAACGCTGATAATTTTTAGAATAAACTTATTGAAAGTGCTTTTAACGCAAATAAAAGCATCGGGTTCTAAAGCAAATCAAACATCATATTGAGGATGATTAGTGAATCTGATGAGAATCTATAGCCATCTGTAACCGCCGAAAAGTTTGAAAAGGGTTGCGAAAGGGTTTGAAACGTAACCGCGAAAAAGGGTTAAAATTAGGGTTTCTGTAACCGCCGCCGCACAGCGGCGGATAATCGGCGCAACATCTGCGGGGAATCAGCGGCACGGCGCAAGCTTGCGAACCTTGCGCCAAATCCCCGGCCACGCCTCTTCAATAAGGGCGTCTTCATAGAGATAATATTCGCGCGCAGCCACACTGGCTTTCCACGCGCTTATTGTGGGCGTGGTATATTGCGTTATAGAATCGACTTCGACGCCGCCCTCGTTTGTCGGCACAAATGCCAACTCTTCGGCTGGTATTTCGATGCTATACGTTGTCTCAGTCCGCAAATTGACCTTGATGGTCTTTTTCGGAACCTTTATAAGGTCGCGAATCAAAAATAGAGTTCCGCTCCAAAAAGAGGGGTTGATGCGGTTTAAAATGTTTATGACGTCCTGCCCGCCGTATTCCGTCGTCGATGTTGTGAAAACGCCAGAAAATGTATTAACATAAATTTTGTTGGCCTCTTTTCGATTAATTTTTACAGGCGGGCAAACAAAATCATAATAGCTGCCAGAACCCACGCCGTACAACCGCACCTCGTCGCCTACCCGAAAGAATGAGGCATTTGCGACCATATTTATACCAAACTCTTTCGTGGCCAAAGCATACACGCTCCCTGATGTGGCGCAGGACTTTTCGACATAGCCGTCCGGGTCTTCGGTCGGCCAACGCTCCACTCCGTCATTGGCGGTGCCGTAAAAAACCCCGCCTGGCGCGTAGCCGTATAGTTCGGTCACGCGTATCAAATCCTCGTCTTCGTTTTCGGGGCGTGCGGAATCTTTTATTAACCTATAGTCTCTATTGCTTATAAAATCTCCATCGCCCGTCGGGACATCGTCAAATATTAGCTCGCCATCGCCCGAAAGCATATCGCGCGTAAGGGTTGGCGCTGTGCTTATGTCGCCCGTTGTGCGGGTAACCTCGGCTCCCCGATTAATCAAATATTCGAGCTCGATGAAAAAATGCGCGCGGTTGTAATGCAAGTCGTCAAAGACATGCACTTTGCGCCATGATTTTTCGTAATAGGGCGTGCTTAAAAGCGGTCTGCTCATTTGTTTGCCAATGAAATTGTTTGCGAATGAATTTTATCGAGCGTGGACTTAATCGCCGTCAAGGCCGGATATAATTTTGAAAGTTCGCGCAACATCTCGCGGTCACCTACGCCGGAACCGCCGCCCTTACCCTCTCCGCCTTGCGCCTGTTTCGGAGTCTTCAATGAGGCCAGCTCCTTTATGGCGCCTTCAAGCGCAACATTGGAGCCCTGTGCCGCTGCGGGCTTTGCGGATTGCGCTTCCATGCTTGCGGCGTCGGCTTTGGCCGCACCCGCAAACGATTTGTCGCTTTTCTTTTCACCGGCGCGGTCATCTGCTTCGCGTCCTACCTTGGGATCCACCAATTTATTGGTCTTACGGTCTCGCCCGGCATAGTCGGACGCCTTGTCATTTATGCCAATCCCGTACTTGTCTTCAAATTTATTCTCTTGTTTTTTAGCGCGCTCAACCTTGGCGCGATCGTCCGAATCCAAGTCTTTTTTGATTTTTTCCTGCTCGCGCTCAATTTGTTTCGTGGTGCGGCCAAACTTTACATCCCCCGCATCCTTGTCTTTAGGCTTCGGGTTTAGGGCGTCGTTAAGTTTTTTGAGTTCGGACAACGCCTCTTTATACGGTATTTTAAGCCGCTCGGCAAGTTCGAGCGCTTCCTGCTGGAGCTTTACGGCATCCGCGCGCACTTTAAGCTCATCTGCGGCCTCTGTCTTGCCCGCCGCTCGCAAACGCTTTATGTCTGCCTCAAGTTTGTAGGCATCGCGGTCAAGCTTAAGCTTTCTGTCGCCGGCGGACAACTGCACCTCGGCATACCTTGCCGCTTCGGATTGCGTCAGTCCAGCCTCGCGCATAAGCGCGAGAACGGCATTATTGCGCGCAATTTCGCGCTCAAGGGCGGCAGCTTGATCAAAAGCACCTTTTGATTTTAAGATTTGAATGGCCGTTTCTTCGTCGAGCTTGCGGCGGCTTACGGCTGCGGCCGCAGTTTCTGAAGCCTCAACCCTTTGTGCGGCTTCCGCCTGAGATAGCCCCGCAGTTTTTACCAATTCATTTATGCGTTCGCGCCGCGCAATTTCACGCTCAAGCGCTATCGCGCCGGCTTCGTCGCCACCCGCGCGGAGATTGAGGATTTTAAGGTCATCAGCCGCGCGCTTGGCGGCTATGCTTTCTTCAAGCGCTGCCCTTTGACGCGCAATTTCGAGCGCGCCGCCCTCGCCGTTTAATTGGATTTTAAGCTCGTCAGAGAGGCTGCGGGCATTTTTTAAAATTGCTTGCTCGCGCTCAAGCTGGATAGCCAAAACGCTGTTGCCGTCGGCGCGCGCTTGTAAAATCTTTAAATTGGCGGACTGCTCTTCTCGGGCTATACGTAGAGTATCGGTTGCCTTAAGCGACTCCACCAACCGCCTACGTTCGGACAAAATTTTGTTATGACTCTCTTGAACTGCCAGTAAGTCTTTTTCATTATACTTGTCCGGATGGTTTTGTATATCCGTAATCTTTATAAGCGACGCCGCAAGTTGTGCATTAATTATAAGTAACGCCTCTCTTTCGCTTTTGGCGCGAGCCACTATATCCGAACTGCGCTCAATTGCCGCGCCTTCTTGATCGGTAGCAATAGCAATAGACTTAAAAACCTCATCGAAACGACGCGCCTTTATTTTTTCAAGAGCAGCACCCTTCTTTTCCAAGAGCTCCGCCGTATTTACAAGTTGGCGAGACTCTTCTTCTAATTGTGCGGCCTCGTCGGCGCGACCCTTCTTGCGTGCATAGTTGGCCTTGCGGTTAAGCTCCGCGCTCGCCTCATAAGCCGATTTGATTTTTTCATGCGCGGCGGCGACGCTTATACCTGTTTCTTCAATTTGCTTACGAAAATCGATTTCGGCGCTTGTACGTTCGCGGCTCAATTCCACCTGACGCCGCAGACCCGCAACATATCCCGCATCCATAGCTTCGCGGAATTTATTGAATGCGGCTATCGCCATCGATACGCCCATGATGGCAAGGCCGAGAGGGCCGAAGCCCGCGACGATTGACTTTATTGTACCCGCAAAGCCCAAGCCCGCGTCTTTTGCGCGTTGGAGCAGCTGAACCACTTGCAAAATGCGCCCGGTGCCTTGCGCACCAAAAGCGTTGGCAAGACCGCGCGCCACCTCGTTAAATTGCCCCGCCGCCCCCATGGCGGCATCTTTGGCATCTTTAGTTTTACCCGCCGCGGCGTCTGCGGCATCATCGAGCGCCTGATACGCTTCCGCCTGCCGCTCAAGCGCAGCAGAGGCCGAAGCGGTTAAATCTTTAAATGCGGCGTCAACATCGCCGCCGGATGCGGCCACAGACAAAAGCGCCTCTTCAATATCGCGCAGGCTTGGCAAGACGGCATCCATGCCGCTTGTAGAGTCTAACAGGCCTTGCATTGCATCGGCCGCCTTATCTATGCTCTCTGCCTTATCCTCGCCCAGCGCGGCGGCGATTGCGCGGAGTGAGTCTACCGTTGCCTGGGTAACGCCCGCCAGCCGCTCCATCGGTGCCGAGAGTTTAAAATCTGTGCCGGCGGCATCACCTGCCTCTTTGCGCAAGCCGTCCAGCGCCTCCTTTGCCTTTTGGGCGCCGGAGGTGTCGGCGGAAAGCGTAATACCGATTTTAAAATTCTCGTCGGCCATTTACTTGTTTTCGGTTGCCGTTGTCGATACGGCAGACGTATTATCAGTTTGAACTGCAGCGTTTGCCGATGTTGCCGATGCAGAGCTGCCTGTACCGAATGAGAAGTCTCCGCTATTATCGTATGAAACCCCCATGTCGAGCTTAGTGGCTTTGACGATGTTGGCCAAATATCCTACCGCATCCTTGTCTAAGGTTATGAGAGGGGTTCCGTCGACCTTGAACGGAACATCAATAAAGCCGCCGTTCATAGACAGGTAGCCTACGCCCAAAGTCGGCACGCCGCTGGTATAGGTAATACCCAGGTCAAATTTGTTGGCGTCCATCCAAACAACTCGGAACTTATTTTTCGAGTCGTCGACATACGCTTTTGCCAAGATTGAGCCTATGCTTTCATCGGTTTCAGTCTCTATGGTTTTCGCAACGGTTTTACCGTCTTCGGCGTAGGTCGTTTCGAGAATCTTCGTGGTATTTGCGCACCCACCGAGAGTAAATGCGGACAAGGCCGCTCCAAATATTATCAGTAATTTTTTCATGATTGCCTCTTTTGTTTTTGTTTATTGGTTTAGTATCTGCGCGCTCTGGAGCGCCGCAAAATAATAGTCGCGCAGCTTTACGGCGCGGGCGTATTGGTCTGCAAATGCCGCCTTATCTACCCACACTTTGCAAAGCTGCATGTATTTTTCAAAGCAGTCCGAATCGGACTTTTGCAGCCTCAGTTTTTCGAGTTTGTTTAAAAAAGCCGTTGCTTGGCCGGCGTCAAAGAGCGAGGGGTCTAATGCCCAAAACTCCGCAAGGTCGCCGCGGTGTATTTGCAGGGACAATTTTTCAATCTCGGAGAGGTTTGGAGAGCCGAGCGCGGCGGCGTAAAGCTCGGCAGACGCAAGCTTTGCAAAGCGCGCGCGGGCAACCCTGCACATCGAGAGCATATTGCCTTCAGACGGTGTCAGAGTTTCCGCGTAATACGTCAAAAGTATGCGCTCCTTTTCGACCGTAAAAAGTGCGGTGTAGACAACAGTCTCACCGCTGACCTTGTCAAACTCTACGCCGATAATCGCGAGGTTATCGCCGTTGGTCAATATCGCCTTTGCGGCTGCGGGGCGGAGCTTGGCGTCATCGGGCAAGCTTGCCGCAAGCTCCGCAAAGGTTGCGGCCATGGTAGACGACCAACCGCATACTAATAGCAGCGCGGTGCAGAATATAATAGAGAGTAGTTTTTTCATTTAGTTTTCCTTTTTGATTTTTTGTTGGTTTTGAAGCTCAGTGTTTAAAACCGTGTAAAATTTTTGCCAGTCTGCGGCGGCGGCGTTTGATTTTATGAGAGCCGCGCGCCATTGCCCAAAATACGACATGGGCGAGAGGTTTACTTTGAGACGCCCCGGGCAAAGCGCGGTATATTGCGCCTCGGCGGCGGCTTGTAGGCGCGCAAAATCGCGCGCGGGGTCTGCGCTTGAGTTATGCACCTCATACGACAGCGATAGGGTTTTGCCAAAGGCCGCAAACTCTGTCGGCACCGCAAGCCCCGCTTGCGCGTGCGCGGGTTGGCAAGACGCCAAAGAGGCGGCGAATAGCCAGCAAGAGAATTTTATTAAAGATTTTTTTTGCATGGGTTTGTCCGTTTTGTTTAATCAAGTTGAATTGCCGCAACGGTCAGACCTGTGATTTGCGCGGTGCAGACCGTGTCCGAGCCTTGTATGCCTACCATTATGCCGATTTTCTGCGCGTTTGTAGTGGTAGAGGCCGAGCAGACAAATGTCGTAATGTAGGTCATTTTTGTCCAAGCGGTGCTGCTCATCGCGCCAAAACTCCATCCGCGATTAACATAGGTTGAGTTTAAAAACGATGTGTATACACCTATGCCGATTTTGGCTGTCGGCGTTGCACTGACGGCCTTAACCCACGCCGACGTGATAACCATATAAGTTTTGCCCGCCTCAAAGGTATATGGGTAATAGACCAGCCCCGCCGAGCCCGAGAACTCCCCCAATACCCTATAACCGCTGATTTGGACGCCGCTGACATAGCCTGCGGGAAGGCCGCTTGTAATGCGCGTGGCCGCGCTTATGCGCAAACCGCGCGGCCAGATTAAAAGGTCGGCCACATCGCCGAACTGCTCATCGCGCAAGATGTATTGGACGGGGCGGGTTTTTAGGCAGTAAAAAGGCATGATGGGGCGATATATAGGATTGCCCGCGGCTGACCGCTCAAAATCCGTAGGCGTTAAACGCGTGGCAACAAAAGACACGCTGCCGTCTGTTGCCCCCGGGTTTGCGACGTATTTAGACGGGTCAATATAAGCGGGGTTATTTTCAGGCTCGAAAAAAGCGGCCACAGGCACCTCGACCGGATCGCCTATGTACGCGCTTACGTTTGGCCAAATCTCAATGCCGCCTATTGCGGGCACGGCGGGCCCCGCAGAAAGCGCCGACATTGCGGCCGCCTGTGCGGCTATTGTGTTATAAGCCTCAGGAACAAATTGGATAATGCGACGCGCGTCTATGAGGGGGATATCCGGGGACGTAAAGAATATGTCGGCGTAAATGTCCGCCTTGGCGTTGGTGCGGTAGCCCGTGGCGTTGTCTGCGGCGGTGGTGGTGGTATACCAAAGGCGCACGAAATCCGCAGAATAATAAGGCAAACAGCCCTTAACCTCGGCATCAGAAAACCCGCCGGAGGTATCTATTAAAAATACGGGGTATTTTTTTTGCTCCGGCAGGCGGGCGTCTATGAGCTGCGTGGCAACGGTATTTGCGCGGCCGTCGATGTACGTTTGGTTGAGGCTCCACGTTGCCGCGGCGCTGCCGTTAAAATCCGTACCCGTAATGCCCGTGCCGGGCGTGAGCGTTGCGATTGTGGGCACGTCGGTTTTGAGCGCGTAGCGCGCATCGCCCGCCGTCTTGGTGTAATATGTGGCGTCAATGTATGTCTTAGTATAATAGTCCGCAGTCTGCGCAAAAGAGGCGAGCGCCGCGGTGAGCTGCGTATTGGTTACGTAATTAACAAGCAGCCCCGTCAGGTCGCCGCCCGTAAAATCATCGAGGGCGGACAGCACGCTCGCATTTGTGGCGAGGTCATTATTGACAATAAAATTGCTGCCCGGGTGCAAGTGCTCCGACTCATCCACCGTAAGCGGGCGGTTATAGGCCGCCTGCACGGTCTGCGAGGCCGCCATTAAAATAATCAATGGTAAAATTTTTTTAATCATAAAATTACTCCTCTGGTACAAACGGGATTGAGACGCCTTGGGCGTTTGTGGTGATTGCGATTTCTTCAAGCGCCGCAGACTCTTTGTTTTTGAGCAAAAGCGCGCCCTCAAGCGTAAGGCCGCTTGCGCGTATGTCCGCCAAAAGCGCGGCCTTTATTTGCGCGTAAAGCGCGGCGTATGTTATTGCCCCCTCGCTCCAGGGGATTTTTGCGGTGTCGGGCAAGGTGGGGTTTGGCGTAATATCGCCGATTTGGACGTCAGGTAAATTTGCCATATTAAATTTTTTCTAGGGTTGGTATTGTTTCGACGCCGTTTAAACGCATGAGTAAGCGCGCGGGCGTTGCATCCATGCCGATTTTTGCGACAAGCGCCCATGCGGTGTCTATGCGCCCGCAGAGAAACTCATAGGTCATCTTAACGTTTATGCCGTTGCGCTGCGGCGTGATGCCCGCAAGCTGTGCGTATGGCGCAATGTATGTGTTACGCGCGGTATCAGCGCGCACATTGCCGCCCTCAAGCTCGGCCAGTTTTGTCGCGTGGGCAATTTCGTAACGCTCCGCAGTATAGACTGACGGCATGGTGCGCGATACCGTTACGCTTAATACTGCGCTGGTTTTGCGCGCGGAAATTTGGTGGGGGAAGAGCGCCCCGCGTAGTTTAATTGTCTGTGTTTCGCGCGCAATCGAGACGAGGCGTGTATCAATCGCGTAAACGCCGTCGATACCCACCTCGCCCAATACCATACCTGCAAACTCTATCCGCGCGGGCAGCATAATATTAAGCCGCGGGCAGCGGCGCTAAGTCATCAAAGGCGACATCGGCCGCGGCGAGCGCAACCAAGAACCGCTTGCCGGCATCATCGCCGTAAGAGTTGAATGTGAGCGCGCCAAAACGGTTTTCGGTGCGAGAGAACAAAAGCTCCTTATCCGTATCGCATTCTGCGCGCGGCAGCGTGAATTGGTAATCGCCCGCCTTGGCGCCGCGCAAGATAAGATCGGGCGCTGTAAGACCCAACACGCCGCCGAGCGCAGTAGTGCCGTAAAGCTTGGCGATAGAACGCCAATCGGATTCGGAGATATTTTTTGCTTTTAACTGCGCGCTTACTTCGATGTCGCCGCAGATTAGGTTATGCACGCCCGTGCGGCAGGTGCTGTCTTCGGTTGTCGGCACATTGAAGGTAATTTGCGCGCCGTCATCCATGTCAAAATAGATGTCGCCGATTTTGCCAATCGCGGGTATGCGCATAATGTTTGCAGGTACCAAGGCGGGCACCGTAAAGGGGGCGTCTATGACCGTCTCAAGCGCAAGCACGCCGCGGTCGGTAAGGCCGCCTCGACGAAGATTTGGCAGTGCGGTATACGTTAAATCCGCGAGCGGGTCCGCCTTAACTCCGAGAGTCAGCGCCGAAAAGCCAGTCTGCCCTGCGCGCGAAAACTCAAGCTCGTCGGTCTTGCCCGCCGCGCTTGTGCTGGCTGAATATATGCTTAAAACCTCATCGGCGCCGCCCGCGTCAGAAAATATAGGCTGCCCAGCAACCCAATCTTTAAACGCAAAGAGTGCCGCAAGCGCGGTAAATTCTCGCGGCGAGAATGTTATATCGGCGCGCATGCCTACCAGCATTGAACCTATGTTGCCGCCGGTGCCCGTGGGGATTTTTTCATAGGTGCCCTTAAATGCGACTTTGACGTCGCCCTTTGTGACAAAGGCGTTTGCACCGTATTTTACGAAGCAAGGCCCCTTGATGACTTTTATTGGTTGTGCTTTGAAGCCCATATATTTCCTTAGTGTTGAGTTAAAATTTTGTTAAATTGTTAATGCAAATTCCATAGGTTGAAAGAGAATGACATGCGCCGTATCTTCGGGCGACTTGTCCTCGACGGGCAGCAAAACAAATGTTATTATTTGTCCGTCACTGAGCGTTATGCGCTCGTTGTGAAATTTTTTTGTGAGGAGAGTCAGCAGCTCAAACGCCTTGGGCGCCGTCTTATTTAACCCGACGTTTTCAATTATTTGCAGGCCGATGCGCACCTTATCTATATACAGTGCATTGCCGCCGCCCGTGCCGTATTCAATGGGCAGCGGTGCGGACACAATAACGGCCACGCCAATTTTTGAAAGTTCCGCGTCTACCTCATTTTTGGTATCGCCCTTGCGCCGCGAAAGTACCTTTACTTTCGTATTATCTATTGCGGCGGCCGCAACGCCCTCAATGGAGGATTGGATCTCATAAAACGGGTTCATTCAGCAATGCAGCCTCCCGGGCGGGTCAAATGTTACGCTGGGCGCGGAGATTATGGCACCGCCGCCACCCGTCTGCGCGCTTGAACTTGCAGCCTGCGGGTTGGTCGGCTGCGAAACGGCCAAATTGCCGTCTGCGATTTTTGCGAGTTTTTCCCTCGCGGCATTTGCAAGACGCACTTCGTCATCGGTCAGCGCCATATTGATTTTTCCCTTTGCAAGCTCTATAACAAGGGCAACGGCCTGCGCCATGAGTTCCGACGGTATGCTTGCGGCGTTGACGTCTAGCTTATATTTACCGGATGCGGCGACCGACGCGCGCACGTCCGCAGTCACGTCGGCAATGGCAGTATAAACGGGGGAGTCTTCCCAGTCGTAGCCGTCGTTAATTGCGTCGATAATCGCCTGCGGGCGATACGCCAAAATGCCGTTTAATGTTACTGTCTGCCACATATTTTAAAAAGAGGGGGCCGCAAAGATAGGTCAAAAAATCTCTACGGCCCCCCGGCGGTTTAGGGTTGGTTATTGTTAAGCTTGTGCGCCGGTAGAGCCCACAACTAGCTGCGGGAAACCGTAGCCGTAGCCCGTGCGTTTATAGGCTTGGAACAAGAACTGGTGGGTGGTGACCACGCGAGAATCTTCAAGGTCTGTAACCTCTATGAGCTCCACGGACTTTTCCTCTTGAATGACAAAGGGCATGATGGTGACTTGCCCCAAGTCGGCCAAGAACCACATGTCTTCGCCGAGCACGTCGATAGCGCTCCAAACGATGATTTTTGCGGTGCCCTTGTTGACGTTAGTCGAGCCGTCGGCATTGCGTTCGGCCTCCACTATGGACTTTGCCAAACTTTCGTTTTTGGCCGACACTATGAGATACAGATCGGCGCCGAGCTCCATGCTTTCGCCATCCGCGCGGCGGACGGTTTTAATCATTTTGCGCGCGGTTTCAAACTGCGTTGCCGAAAGCTTTTTTGTCAGCTTGTTTGAGAACGTGATCTTGTCGTTATTTTTATACGCATGATCCGTTGCAAAGAACTTCTTGCCATCATAGCACGTATTGTCAAAGCCGCCGCACAGTAGTTTTGCGACCATTTGGCTGTCGTGGCTGCGGCTCTTTGCTGGCATCCCCGATATCAAATTGCGATACTTGCCGTAAGAATCGCGCTCAAAGTCGGCCTGCGGAATCTGGACCGTTAGCTCCCACTCCTTATTGGCAATGGTGTAAGAGTCCGCGGCGATATTTTCAATTTTGACTTCGCCGAGGAGTTCTTTCATGCCGGCAAGGTGTTCAAGCCACGCCCAGGTTTCCGTGGCGTTGCTTGAGGGCACCACCATTGACAGCTTGCGGCCCGTATCGTTGGGAACGGTACCGTTGAGAGCGTTGTTAAATAAGGCTCTGAAGCCCTGTACTGCAAGGGCGATGTTTGATTTATTAATAATCATAGTTTAAACTTTCCTTTTTAAGGGTTATACGCCGCCTTCGGGCGCGGCGGCTTCTTCGGGCGCGCGGCATAGCGGCGCCAGAGTCGTGTCGACCCAAACACCGCCGTCAGCGTCAATTTCAAGCGCTACGCCTGCGAATATGCCGTTTACGGATTCGGCGGCAACGGTGTGCGCGTCGGCAACGTAAACCGGTGTTGCAAGGTTTGCGGCAGTTACGGCGCTTGCGGCGGAATTGTCGTATTTAAATACGCCGCGCAAAACGGTAAGGCTGACGTCGCCATCGGCGGCACCTCCTAATACATCGTTTTCGGCACGGCCTATTACTTTAAGGTTTGCGGCGTCCGACGCCGGAACCGCCATGCCGTCGGCATTAAGCGCAACAAGCGCGCCCGCAAGAATGGCGGTCTCGGCTTTTACGGGGACGGTAATATATCTGCCGTCGCGGGTTGAAATATTGTATGCCATATTACTTAGATCCTTTCTTGAAATCTTCCTCCGACAGGCCGAGTGTCTTGCAGACGGAGGCTACTACGGGGGACCCTATGGGGTTTGAGGTAAACTCTTTAAGTCCGTCGGGGCTGCGCTTTGTAAGCGGCACTACGCCCTCGGGGAGGTTTGCGCAGAAAGCCTGCAATGCGGCTTCATCAAGCTTGGCCGCGATGTCGGCCGGCACCTGCTTGCCCGCGGCTATTGCGGCCGATATTATTGCCGATTTGCGCGCGGTGGCGCCGTCGGCTTCGATTTTGTCTAAGCGCGTTTTAATTGCGCCCAGAGAGTCCGAGAACGCCTTGAGCGCGTCGGGCTGAGGATTTGCGGGCGGCTTATTGCCCTCCGCCTTTTTGAGTTTTTCGCCGAAGTCCTTGGCCGCCGTCTCTATCGCGGCTAAGTCCGCGTCTTCCGACAAGCCAAGAATCGCAACGAGAAGCCCCTTAATTTTTTTTGCTTCGTCGGGATTCATTGTTTTATTATTGGTTGAATTCGGGCTGATTATTGCCGAAATGTCGTCGGTGAAGGCATGCAAACCCTCAAGCTTGCCGTTGCGGCACAGCGCAACGGAATGAAAAAATGTAACCGTGCCGTCGGGCTCGGTTTTAACTACGGGCGATAAGTCCGGATAGTCGCCGTTCGCCCACGCCTTTGCGCCCTCGGGCGTCCACTGTAAATTTTCCAAATAGGCGCCGTCGCCGGAGAATACCTTAAGTTCCCCAAATGCCGCGACCGTGACAGGTTCTTTGTAGGCGTCAGAAAGCGGGAACGAATTATGCGAGAAATCGAGCGCTATGCGGTCGTAATTATAGAGTTTGTGCATGCGCGGCACCTCGGTCAGCGACCGTTCGTTAAGCGCGACCTTTTCTCGGCCGCCCCGATAGAACGAGTCGCCCCAAGGCAATACTTTAAGCTTGCATGGCGGTTCTCCTGTTTTTGCTATTGCGATACTCACAGGTGCCAGTATGACAAAAAAAAAGCCGCCGCGCAAACGGCGGTGGCAACGGTGGCACGGCTGGCAAATTTATTTTAAAATATTTTATAGGCGCGGCGCACAAGCGCGTCTACGCGCCGCTCAAACGGTGCAAAAAGTTTGCCGTCGACCGTGAGCGGGAAATACGCCCTGCGCGGCAAATTGCGCTTAGGCGCGCCGAACTGATGGGCAGACGCATACATGGCATCGCTGCCGACGGCGGCGCTTGATGCTGTGGCGGTAAATACGCGTATGCTTTGGCGCAGCTTTGTGCTCTTTGTGAGGTTTGAGGGCTTACCGTCTTTCTTTGGCGCCCAAGGCGCTACGCGTTTTGATGGGTCACCGAAAGACTGCACCGCGTAGCTTTGTAGCTCAAGTGCTACGGCCTCGAGAACGTTTTGTTTAAGCGCGGGTTCGCTTTCAAAATACTTAAGCAAAGACGGCGTGGCGGTATCTTCCAAAATTTCAATTTTTAAGCCCATTACATAATCTCCTGAAAGCCGCCCGTTAAACCCGACAGCGATCCGATCACGCCATTCGGGCTTTCGTTGGGGAATTTTAAAGTTATTTCTTTGACCGCGTCTATTATATCCATGTCTCGCTGTGCCATATCGCGCAGCGCGGCGTGGTATTCTATAAGGTATGCCTTATCCGGCATGGGGATATCATCCCAGCGGCCACGCCATGCCGCGGCTTCGTGGGCAAAATGCGCAATCGCCCTGTAATAATCTTCGCGTGTTACCGTTTTCATTTACAGCCTCCAGCCTAATCTCTTAAAGAGTGTTTCCAATTTGTTTGATATTCCCTCAAACTCCTTCGGCGGCCAATAATAGTCGGTATCCAAATTATTCAAAAGCTCGGCTTGTCCGCTTTTGGTCACAACATATTGAGTATAGACGCGCGCGAAGAGTTCTTCGTCTTGCAACAAATAATTATAATCTTTGTCTGCCTCTCCCATGTCGCGCTTTAACTTTAATACGCTTACGCGGCTGCTTGCGTCAATGGTTTTCATAAGCGCGGAGAGTTTTTTGTCGGTGCCTGCCGACAACTTGTCGCGCACGCCAAACCCCTTATGTGATAAGTAGTGCGCCGCCTCATGCATTATTGTAAGTTGCGGATTTTTGGCGAGCGGGTTTATTGTAATGGTGCGCGTATTTGGGTCATACTCGCCCTGGTTTGTTATGGGGGCAGAGACGAGTGTACACGTGGGCATTTCGCACGCGCCGTGCGCTTTCCAAATTGACTCAACCGCGCCGTCAAAGCCGCGCTTAACGCTTGGGGCAAGGGTTTTTGAATCGATTTGTATATTATCCGTAAGCGGACGGGGCTGCGGCTCTTTAAACGACGGTGCGGGTTTATTCTCAAACCAGTCGCGCGCGGTATATTTCGATTCGTATTCGGGCAGTTCTACGGCGTCAAGCTCGGCCAGTAATGCGGCTTGCTCCGCCGCGTCATAACGGCGCAAAATTTCAGACGCAGACATTTTTAAATTTTTGGGGTTTGAGCCGGACTCCATGTCAGAGCGCACAATAGCTGCGCTGTCGGGCCCCGTTTGCAGGCGCTCGTTGCGCAGCAAATCTTGGGCTTGGGCTTCAGTAAGCGCCCTGCGGCGCTCTGGCGGGATATTCCTTTCAAGCTCCACTTGCTCGTCATAGTCAAGTTGAGATACCTGCACAACTTGGCAACGGCAATTCCATGCCCAACCGGGCGGCATGTGGTCATCCCAAAACTGATGGTCGACAGGTAAAACCAAGCCGTGCAGCGCGGCGTGGCTTGGGCGCGTCTTTTGGTCGTTGGTGGCTATCCACTTAAAATAGGGCATCAGGGCTTTGGTGCGTTGCGCGGCCTCAAACTGGCCGACGCGATAGGCATCAAGGCCGTGTTTGCGCAAAAGCAGCTCGGCGCGACGTTGGACGGCGTTTTCATTCTCTCCCCACTTTTCTCGCAGTTTTTCTGCGATATCGTCTTTTACATCATCCCAGTTGCGGCCCTGCGGCAATGTGGCCAAAATGTCGCGCACCGACCTCATGGTATCTACAGAGTTAATGCCGGATATTGTAAACGCGCGCGCCTTAAGCTCGGGCGCAAGCTTGTAATATGCGCCGGCCGACAGTACGGGTTTGGTTTTTAAGTGCGCCGCCGCTTCGTCGTTACTGATGGGTTTTGTTATCATTTTTAAAATCGCCTAAAAATCGTATTTATGCCGTTTGCCTAGTTAGGTAGCCCTTGGGGGCTGAAAATCGTTTTGCCGAGCTTTGCCGAGGCATAACGCGCATTTTAATCACCGTATGACAGAGGTATACTTTTTTAAATTTTGGTCGGGGTGGTCTTTGCTCCAAAAATCCGGGTCGTCGACACAGCGGCGCACATGGTCATAATAGCTGTCCAGGCTAAACTGCCAAATTTGCGGCGTGACTTTTTGTCCTTGGACAAAACCGCTTGATACAAGGCGCAAGAGCGAGCGGTATGATATACCAAGTCCCAAGGTTTCAACCGATGCAGCCGTCAGGCGCACAAACTCATCCCGCGTTTTAGGGACGGCCTTATATAAATCCGGCCCCACCTTAACCATCTCACATGTGGTATGCCTGCGGGGCGCAGGTGCCTGAATAGACATTTTAGGCGCAACTTCTATAGTCTTTACCATAAATTCAACTGCCTTTCTGAGTGATTTTCTTTTTGTTTTTTTAAAGCTTTGCGATTGCGGACGGTTGACAGTATGTTAAAAAGCTGCCGCACCGTTGCCGCACTCAGGCCGCACTTGTTTTGGGCAATGCATATTGCCTGCGGGTATTTCGGCCAATCGATACCGTCGCCGCAATTATTTTTTATCAAATATAAAGCGCGCCGCTGCTCATCGGTGGCGTTGCGCAAGAGCCAAAATTCGGCCTCGACGGGATCGTCGGCAAGCATCGCAAAATGCGCCATAAGCACGCAATATTCGTCATTTGTGCTCGCCGTTAAGCGCATTTGCCCCACCGCCACGGCTTGCTGATGATGGCGCCACATGTCGAACGCCGCAGTTTTTGTCTGCCCGCCGTCGGCCTGCAAAAAGTGGTCGCGCTGCGCTTGGGATACGCAGTCCCAAGCGCGGCGCGCCAAAATACACACGCGTTTTTTTTGTTCGACTGTCAATATGCTAGCCATTGATTTATTCCCTGTGGTCGTCGTATATTTCGAGTTCGGGGTATTTTTCTTCCTCGCGTTTTCCACTTATGACGCAGACGCCCACTTCTTTTAATAGCTCCATAAGGTCAGTTATGCTTTTTATTTCAACAAGCCAGATTACAGAGTTATAGCCGTATTCGCTTTTTTCTACTTCCGCTTCGGCGGCTTTGCATGGAGCCGTGGCGCTTCCGTTAACGCTGCACGATGTTTTGTATATTTTAAATTTCATGATCTTACCCTAATTTGTTTTCTGCAACTATTGCCAAGACGGGTTCTTTGGTTTTAATCCAAAGATTATTTTGTTTGCAAATGGACGCGCGGCAAAATTCCATAACATCGGCGACGGTCTTAAGAGGCACGCGGCGGCCTGAGGGCGACAAGTTAAAATCTTGCGCGCACTTTGCGATGAGCGACAGCGCCTCCGACGGATTTTCATCCTCGGGGATTTGCACAACCCAACCTATTGGATTATCCGTCTTCAGGCTGGACGCCCCTAGAACGATTACGGATTGCTTTTTTACGACGGGCTCGCGCTCATCACCATGGGCACTTGCCTCGCATACAATGTCTTCAATTATTTGCGCCGCCTTTGTTGCGCCGATGTCCGAGCGGCTTAGCACTGTTTTCACAGATTCGATATCTACTTTTTTCATATTACGCCTTTCTTGTATCATCTGCCTTAGGGTTGATAAAAAAAGCCTCGTCCTGATCCACGCGGAACAGGCGCTTCAGACTTTCTACGCCGCGCTCCAACGCGGACTTGATCGCTTCCTTGTCAAGACTAAGCTTTTTTGAGACATAAGCGCCGCCGTCCTCGTTTTCCAAAGACAGCGCCACATCCTCTTCTTTGCTTTTAACAAGCTTTACCAGTTTTGGTGTGCCTGTCCTGAAGCCGTAATCTGCCACGGTGGTGGCGGCACTCTTGTTTTTGCCGAAAAGTTCGGTGTGGTGTAAAGAGGCGTAGTCGGAACATTCGTTTAAAAGCTTTTCAACGTCCTTTTTAAGCGGGTCGATATCTGCGGAATACTTAACCTGAAGCGCCACAATTTTGCTTTTAAGCTCTGCCTCAAGCCTTTCTACGCGCGCCTGTTTAACGGCGCAATCGTCCACAGACTCAAAAAATTCTGCAGCCGTGGCAATTTGCCTAATCTTAAGCTTGGCCATTTTCTGCGCCTTTCTGCATATTAAAAGCCGCAAGGGCTTCGGCTTCCGCCAATGCTTTGGTTTTGGCAATCCCGCAAAATTCAGGAGCCGCGCAGTCCGTGCCTGGGCAAGCCAATGTTGCTAACCATTTTTCATTATAGACCAGCTTTACGCTCATCTGCATTTCTTTGCCGCAATTAGGGCAAATTATTTTATTCGCCGCAGGGGCTTGTTCTGTTTTATTTTTGCTCATGGGTTTATCATGTTAAGAGTTATTTGACAAAAATGGCGTTTTGGCGATATCGCGCGCGATATCTGTAATGCTGACATTCAGACGCCCGTTAGTGCGTGTGGCGTCGGTTTCGCACATCCAAAATCCGTCACCGTGCTTGCGCGTTGCCGATAAAAGCTCGACATCGCCGCGCAATGCGCGCCAGCGTTCAAAGCCGTCAAGATTTTGATAATGCCAGTGGATTACGTCTTGCCCATCGGCGGCGCTCACGGGGCCAAGCACGGCGGCAACACAGCCGCGAGCTTCGGCAAAGGCCGAGGCCTCGGGCGCGCTCGCAAAATCGCCAAAGCGCTTGCGGTTAACAAACATTATTGCCCACCTGCCGCTGGGCTTTTTGAATACGGCCACGCGCTGGGGGCTGGGCAGTTTAATCATAAAAGCCTCCGTCCTGCGGCGCATATAGCTTCAGCCAGCTTTCAATTTCGATGACTTTCAGACGGTCGTAAAATGTGGCGGCGCGCAAGGCGTCGGCCTCACACCCCCAATTGCCGTAAAGCTCCCCGCCGGGGAACATTATCGCAAAGCCGCCGCGCGCCTTATTATAGACGATAGCCACCTCAATCTGCGGAGTGGCGATTTTGTTTGCCGAGCGGAATTTTTCAACGAAAGCCGCAAGCGGCTTAAGCAGTTTTTGCAAGATGCTCATAGATTACCTCCGAATAATGTAGTTTGTTTTTCTTCGATATTTGACTTTTTAACGCGGGGCGTTTTGCCTATAAGTGCCCTGCGGTCGCGTATTTTATTTACGCAAAGCAGCGCAGTCTCATCGCTTTCAAGCGCGCGCAAAAGCTCTTGCCGCTGCGCGTTCGGCATATATGAGCGCGCGCGGATAAAAAGAGCCTTTACGCATTTGGAAGTATTCACTTCGCGCCTCCTTTCATAACCTTTAAAATTGCGCGGGCGTCGGTACGCATTTGATACGGAACAAATGTGCCTTTATCGTCGTATTTTGCACCGCGGGCAACTCGCTTTGTGTATTCTAGCGCATGGGTTAATTCTCCAACTTTAGATTCTAAAAGGACGAGACTTGAAGCCAGTTCTATCAGCTTGTTTAGGGCTTTGGGTTTATCATCCAAAAGTTCACGCAAGGCTTGGATACCATCTTTTCCCATTAATATTTTAATACTCACTTCGCACCTCCCGGGTTTGAAAGTTCTTGCGCCAGTTTTATAACCTTGGGACCGTCAAGTTCCTCTTCGGTCTCCATATAAAGCGCGTCGGCGGCGTCCACAATGTCCGCCACCAGGCGCAGATTCCCGTTATGCCGCACAATTTCCAAGATTTGCGCGGCCACGTCTTTGGATGAGCCGTTAAGCGCCGTAGAGCGTTTTAAAAATACCTCTATGTTATCCGCTGTTGTACCGCCGGCATAGCGGTCAAATACGGGCTTTTGCGTGCGCCCAAAAAGCTGACGCGCCTCGGCGTGGGCGTCTGAACTTGCAAGGAGCATGCGCTTCCACAAAGTCGGATATGCCATAACTATAAACTTGCAGGGCGTTTCATCTACCAAGCTCTTAATAAGCTTAAGCAGCACCACCCCGCCGTCGTGCGCCTCGTCGAATATTACCGTCATCGGGTTGCTTTTAAGGTGCTCAAGCACCATCTCAAGCGCCTTTGCCTTGCGCGATACCTGGTCTTTGCCGAGTGCGCGCAAAATTCCGTTTAATATAGCTAAATGATTATCTTTCCAAGTAGGCTGGCAACGCACGTAAGCGGTTTCCGACGGGCTTTCGCGCAGAATATGGCGTGCGCATACCGATTTGCCGACGCCCGTCTCTCCCAAAAACACCATCACGCGCCTGTCTGTGCGCGCGCTTTGCAGACGGTTGTAGCGCCCGATAAACTGCTGGAATATTGGCAAATCGTCATAGATTTGCTCCATGGCAGCCCCGCCGTCCAAAAGGCTTACAAAATTGCGGAGCTTTTTAAGTATGCGGTCCAATTTAACGCCCTCGTAATTGCCGCCGCAAAGGCGCTGGCGCCACGTTTTTGAACTGCCCACAAAATCGCGGTATTTAACCGCAAAAGCGTTGTCCGAGAGCCCCAAAGCCTTTTGGTGCTTCTCGCAACGCGTAACCAACTGACCGATTTCTGTGATGATTGGATTTTCCATTTTTGACCTTTTGTTTAATTTTTACTCAACCGTAAAAAGCTTTTCCACGTCTATGGCCGCCCCTCGGCGGTCGCTTGGCGCGGGTTCTGCCGCGCTGCGGCGCGGCGCGACTGTCGGGCACGGCGCTTGCGCGGGCAAAAGCCCCCGCACCTCGGTGCGTTCCCCGGACGTGCCGCTGCGGAATTCGTGCACGGTGACGCCGCGGTGGCGGTGCGCCGGCACAATTTCCCTAAAAAGTAAATGGGCAAGCTTTGCGTGGCGCTTTGCTCGGTCAAAGCCCAGCGTGTCGCCGCCGCCTACGGCAAATTGCGGCACGCGTTCAACATACGCCGCGCGGCAAATAAACGCCCCGCGCTTGATATTTAAAAGGTTGCGCGCATCGTCGGTATCGCGTTGCGAAAGTATGCCGGCGCCCATTTCCGGATCGGTCGGGTCAAAGCATACCCGAACGGGCCACCCGTCGCCCACGCGCGCAAATTCGGGGCTGTGGAAATAATACACCCCGCCAAAATCTTCCATCTTAACGCGCACAAGGCCGTTGCGGATTGAAACGTCGCGCGCGGCGGGCAAGACCGCGAGCATTTCTTCAAGCTCGGGCTTGCGGGGTGCCGGGTTATCCAAATAAAATTTATCCGCAATCTGTTGCGGTATCCAGTAGGGCAAATTATGCAGCTTTTTGGCGTTGTCGGGGCCGTATAGCTCCCCATTCATGGGCTTGTTGTTCACAAAGGCAAAGGCGGCGTCTAAGCGCTGCACCTGTTCGGCAAGGCTCGGGATTTCTTTGCGCGGATCGCGCACGCCGTTGCGGTAGGCCATCCATTGAGAGTTTGCCCATTCAAACTCTCCGCGTTTGCGGCCCAGGTGTATTTCGTTGACCGCAAGCACGCGTTGTAGGACGTTAAAGCGCCCCTCTATGATTTTACCCTTGGCGGTTTTTGCATGGACAATGCGGCATACGTGTATGTCTTTTTCTATGCTTTCTACGGCGTTTGACGCCCAAGAACCGTGCTCAAAGCGCAGGGTGCGCGGCACGCCCACCGTGTTAAACAGGTGCGACAGCGCCCAGCGGATGTCTTCGGCCTTGTAGGCGTCGCTTTCGCGCAAGATTAAAGAGTAGGCAACAAAGCCGCCCGTCGCCACATCCAAAAAAGGCAAGAGCTGCGCCCTGAAGACGCGGCAGCCGAATTTTGTTGCGCATTTGTCGGTGTCGCTCTCCCACGGTACCCAGAACATGCCGTTTAAATGCATGTCGTCGCTCTCCCAAAGGTCGCCCGGCATAAGGGCTTGAATAGCGCCCATTTCGTCAATGTAAGACAGCTCGCGCGGGGTTACAAGCCCCTCAAGGGCGTAACGCTTGCCGCCGCGCAATAGGTCCTTATCAGACTTGCGCACGTGCATTGCCTTGGCGATTGTCGGCGGCAAAGCTCGGCGCGACATGCCCAAATTTTCAAGTATCGCCCGCAGAGCGTCAGAGCAACGCTCATCGCGCGCAAAAAGTTGCGCCGCCAATATTTTATTGACGCGCGCGCCGCTTGTGGGGTCGGTATTCAAAACAAGCTCGCGCAAGGCCTGAGATTCCGCTTCTGTCGGCACATACATTGGTTTGCGGCCGCAGGCGGCGTATCTGTTTTGCAGTGCGGTGACGCCGCCCGCAAGCAGGGCGCGGCGCCACTTAAGCACCTGTGCGCCCGTTACACCCACACGCGCAGCGGCCGCGTTTTGTGACAGGTTTTCAAAGCGCATAAGCTCATCGACGCGTGCGACAAACTCGGCCTTTTCATGCTGCGTGTAGGTGCTTTTCATGGCGCTACTTTGTTATCTGCTGTGCCGCGCGAAGTTTTTTTGACAAAATGTCGCGCAGTTCGGCGGGTAGTTTTAAGGCGAACGTTTCAAAGCGTTTGCCGAGTTCTTCCATGGCCGCGGCGTCATGCAAAATTGAGTCTTTGCTTACGCGCAGAGCCAAGGTTTCAAGGGCTTTTTCAACTTTGCCCAAAAGTTCGCTCATGGGGCGGTTTGCCTCATCGGCGGTGTTGCGCTCTGAAAACGCGCCGCCCACCGCGCTTGCTATGCGCTCAATAGGTGTGCTGTCGCAAAATATGCACCTATAGGCTATGACCGCCGCGCTCTCCGGATCTTCGGCTGCATCTATGGCGTCATATATACCCTTGACGTAATTAAGGTAACGTGCCGAAACGCTTAAGAGTTGCGCCAAGTCTTCAAGGCGAAAGAGCCTTACAACTCGCTTACCGTCACCGTAATAAACAACGGAGTCCGCAATATTTTGCGCCTCGTCATCCCGAGAGCGCAAAGTTTGCGCTGTTGGGGAATTACCCGCTTTAAAATTACTTACTTTGGCACGGGCGGCTATATCGACCAGGGCGTTTGCCATATCGCGCACATAGGGAAATACCGTAAAAAGGCGTTGAAATTTTGTCAGGTGCCTTAAGTGCATTATGGAGTTTACCAAAATAAGCTCCGCTTCGACAGAAAGGCATATATGGACGGGGATTTTCATCCCCTTATCAAATTTGTAGGCCGCCCTTATGCGGCGCTTGCCATCGACTATTTGGTTAAATTCGTCGATAATTACGGGGGTTTGCACGCCGAGCTGCGCTACCGACATCTCAAGAGCTTCGTCTTCCTCCCGCCTATCCTCAAAGTATCCTTTTAGGATTACGTCCGTCGATTTGCCCTTGAGGTCAATCGGCGCATACATTTGCTTGTTTCTCAGTGGGTGGCAGGGGAGCTGCATCAGCTCATCTGCCGTCATATAGAGTTGTTTTTCTGTATTCATAGGTTAAAGTCGTGAATTAATAGCGGTTTGGCGTGTTTGCGACAGCGATGATGTTATCGCGTTGTGCGTTCATAATTTTCGCACATTCCTCTACAAAGGGGGATTTAGCACCGAGTAACAATGTGGCGTCGGCAATAAGTTTTTGGTAATCTCGGATGCACTTATTAACCGCATTTAGATATGCCGCATCCCTTTCCATCAACGTATCTTGGCGGCACGTTAACATTTGCTTTATGACCACATCTGCACTAGTTTCCATAGTTTCGACCTTTCTGTTATTCATTTTGTAAGCCCTTCAACCTTTGCGCGGATTTCGCGCCCGCGCTTGCCTAAATGCCGACCGGACAACGCTCTGGTAACCGTAATACGACTATATCCGTTTGCGCGCGCCCAACCCACCAAAGAATAACCCTGCTCCCGCAATATTTTGCGTAAGTCTTCGGGGGAACTCTTTTGTATTGCCTTCATTTTATTTTGTGCCATTTAAGATAGCGTTTTCCGTTTTTATGAGCCGAATTTGAATCAAAAATCATATCAGGTCAAGCGAAATCGTATAAAATTATGCATTTTTCCGAGAAAATAAAATACCTCATGAAGCGCAGCGGGTTAACGCAACGTGGGCTATCTGATTTAATTGGCGTTAATCAACCAACGATTTCCAGATGGTTTAATGGACAAAAGCCCTATTCAAGGGCATTAAACGCCTTAGCTGAAAAATTTAAAATATCCCAGGCTCTCCTTGAAGATGATTCAATAAGTGTCGAGGATTTCATATCAAAATCGAATCAAGGTAAAGCCCAAACAGATAACCAGAGCCTTTTAGATTTATACGAAATTGTATACAGTAAAATGACGAGATCCCAAATTGTGGATACAGCCATAGAGCTTTTAAAACTTTACGAAAATGGAGATCGAACAAAGCTTGAATTAGTTCTGGAGCTTTTAACAAAAAGATACGAGTCTGACGCTGACAAGTAACCGAAGAAGGAACATCCATGAAAAATAATCAGATAAAAGATGCAGATAAAATGTTGTCAGGCATGGGGATTAACCCTAATCCGAAAAAATATTCGGGGTGTCATGAAAATCGAAAAGTTGGCAGATTCCCCAGAAAATACATTTATATCGCATCGGCTGCCGTACTCTTACTTTTCAGCCTTGGGATAATCAAACTCCAATCGCATTTTAAGCAAAAGGAACTTGCAGCCCAAGCCGCCGAAGCGTTGCGCATTAAAGACGAAAAGATTGCCGCTGTTGAACGTAAATTGGGTAAAATAGCAAAGTTTGATTATAAGATTCGGGAAGCCGATATTAAGGAAAATAAAATTTATGGCCGCCTTGCGATGCAAAATGGATACGGCGCATGGAGCAATGATGACTTTAAGGCCGAGGTTAAACCGAATGAGGACGGAACCTTTATCCTGATGGCATTATATATAAATGAATATAGAGAAGACGTTTACTATTTTGACATACGCCCGGGCAAAAAAGAAATATACCAAAAAATTGATGACTTAACTCTTGAGGCTTTGAATAAAGAAATTGAAAAGGTTGATGTATCTCAACTTCCATTTAGCGAGAATAAAGATAAATATGATAAAATACGCGACTTAGAGTCTGATATTCACGATATAGAGCTTAAGATAGAAGAATTGAAGGCCTCTAGAAAATTTGAATAAAATGGGCAAAAAAAATCCGCCCCAATAAAAAAGGAAGCCGACATGAAAAACCTTGATTCAGATCTTGAGAACTTGGGACTTAATCCAAATCCCTCAAAGTACGCGCAACAGTCAAACCCCAATAAAGCACCATCAATTTGCCTTATCCTGAACGTTTTTGCGGTTTTGCAAATGCTCTCGGGCGTTTTTGCGTGCATATTTTTAAGCATAGCAAAATTGCAGGGCTGGGGGATATCCGCGCTTGTTTCAAGCCTGCTTGCGGCGGCCCTTTTGCTTGCGCTCTCTCAATTATGCAAGTCTGCCTCACGCATTGAGGCGTCAAACGCCGAGATTCTAAAAGCATTAAAGCAAAAGTAGCCCATGGTTTCAGGCAAAAAAATCCCCCTCAAGTTTCCCTATCGCTGCCCAAAGTGCAAGCGGGACGTAGAGGCTATACATGTTATAAACATAGACGGCGCCGACTACGTGGTCTGCGATTGCGAACTTAAAACCCTCCCCAAAGAACCCATAGCCGACTTTATAGACCGTCTGCAAATGTCCATAAACACCTTAGAAACCGCCCATAAGTCTCACGTTAGTAGCGTAAAAAGCTTGATTGAAGAGCTGAAAGGGGAATAGGTATTTTTTTGTAAAATCGCCAATATGCAAGAAGACAGAGAAAATCAAATGCGGCAATATTCCCTTCATTTATATGAGGAAAATTCTCTGTTTTTATCTAAATTAATTCTTAGCGTATCTTCCGGTGCTATTGCTTTGATGTTTACCCAAATTGATTTTATCTCAAGATTTACAAATCTAATTGATAAAATTTTTCTATATATTGCTTTTTGGGGATTTTTATTCTGCGTAGGCATTGAGGTTGTATCCTGTATTGTTGCTACCATATCATGTAATTCGCATTATGATGCAAATGATGATCAATTAGATGAAAACGGAAGAATGGCAGCTGTAAAAAACGTAAATCGCTACGGAAAATTCGCAGATTTGTGTAATATATTCATTAGAGTTTCTTTTATCGTAGCCCTAATTTCAATCGGACTACTTTTTTCTTTTGGAAAATTTTGCAGCACAGAAAAGGACAATGGTTTAACTAAACCAATTAAAACTGAAAGGGTTAATGGTTATGAGTAATAAAGGCGATAGTGGTAATGTTCAAAAAAGCATAAACAAAACAAAGGAAATAATGGTTGTGGCAAACTCAATCCCGCCAATGGCGGCGGTAAGAAAGACTCATGAGAAAGCAAACCAGCCGGAAGTAACAATTTTTAAGAGTTATGCGATGGACTCTGCGCCTGTAATGAAAGCAGTAAGAAAACCGAATGACCAGCCGCAGAATAATTCCAAAACGGCTTCTTCAGAGGAAAAATAGATATGGCTGACAATAATTCGGAAAAGAGAAGCATTCCTCCGGCTAAACCCATAAGAACGCCGCCGAAGCCTAACCCGGGAAAATAATATAGCAAGCGTTGCTACAATGGTTTGCGATTGCGAACTTAAACCCTCCCCAAAGACCCCATAGCCGACTTTATAGACCGCCTGCTCACGTCATTAAGCACTTTAGAAAATGAGCACAAGTCTCACGTTAGTAGCGTAAAAGCTTGATTGCAGAGCTGAAAGGGTGATAGAATTACAAATGTCGTATAATTTAACAATATAAATTACAATCTTATGGGCGAAGTAAAAATAAAGAAAATAAATTATCGTAGAGCGGTTGGATTAAATGGCACAACTCCAGATCTAAACTTCAATTTAGAGGATCTTTTCAAAAGAGCTCATGATCTCGTCCCAAACGCAAGAAAAAGAGAATTACAAGACAAAACGGTACATGCGTTAACGCATATATGCAATAAGCAGGGATGTCTTTGCGGCAGGTTGGCTCTTTATGAAGAAGGGAAAAAGATTCCACTTATCGATATGAATGATGACGGGGTTGTACATGAAGAAATTATTGAGCCAAAAGATTCAAAAGGGAGACCTTGTAATCTTCGCGAACAAGAATTGTTCTTTGCAATACGTGAAAACCATGTGACAATAATGGCGTCAAGAGAGCTTACAATAAATGATTTCAGAGATTTTCTTATTTGGTTGATTCATACCAAAGCCCGACTCGAACCGAAAACGATTATTGAACTTAATAATCCACCGTCAAAAAAAGCTATAGAAAAGCTTAATGAGTCAGAAATAACCGCATTCCATGTAGGAGGTAATCTTTTTAAGGAAGATACAACTAAATCTCAAGAAGTTCGGGCATTCAAGGAGATTAAAATGAACCCACCTTTATTGGCTTGCTTGGAAACACTTTTGCTCGGATTGGGAATGGGAGCAGATCCTGTTCTAAAAAAATTAACAGAAGCCGAAGATCCCGGTAAAGTATATGTTGGGTTAAATATAAAATATATGAGTCGTAAAAAGAAGGATTCACAAGAACTTATGCAGGCGTTGGCAAATTCTTTTGGGAAAATAGAAGATCTTGATACTACTATAAATTTAAAGAACAAGGGGAAAATTAGCGGTGATGAGTTATCTATATCAGATAGCAGGGCAATACTTGCAAGAGATGGTATATTGTCTACAGAAGACGCTTTATCAAAACTAACAGACTGGCTTGTTCAGTCGATAAAAAGTGGTATAGTATTGTAATGAGAAAATTATTTAAAGGCGGATTGTATAGACACCCTATTTCAATTGTATTGGGACTCGTAGTCGCTTTTATAGCATTCTATTTTTGGGGGTTTTGGATTGATAATAAAATGGATCCATTTGGAGCAGGACAAAAAGTCGCATTCATCGTGGCAGCCTTTTCCGTTACTGCATATAATTTAAGGGTGCGAATTATCGATCTCATTATGAAAATTAATGTGTCGCCCGCAACATACAGAAATCTGAAAAACATGGCTGAGTGTTGTAGTAGAAAATTAAGCAATCTAGTTCTTTTATTTACCATTACCGCCTTATTTTTGGGAGTGTTGGGTTTTATCCCTAACACTGCGTATGGCACTGGTTATATCTTCGCAATAGCGGCTTTTTTATTCACATATTCATTAATACAATTTTTGTATATATTATTCTCATTTGAAACGCTTGAAGATTATATTTTAAATGAATTTGAAAAAGTATCTATCAAAAAAGAAGCTGATCGACTATTACCCAAATAAATTTATTTTTTCTAATTACCTACCACCGCCCCATTCGAGGGCGGTTTTTTTGTGTCTGCGTAAAATAAATCCGCCAGCCGTGCCACCGTTGCCACCGCCGTTTGCATTTGCCCCCGAGCGATGTTAAAATGCCATAAAATTATGGATTTAACATCAGCCGCCTCATCCACAACAGACTACTTTTATACAGGGGTCGTAGTCCTCGTCATAAGCTCCCTGCTGAGCGCAGCCGCAGCAGCGGTTTTCATTTGGGACAAAATGCGCACAAAGCCGCCACTGCATGAAACCTATCTAAGCAAGCAGGACTTTCTGCGGCACGAAGAGGCAAACCGCCTTGAGGGCGTGCGTTTGGACGGTGAGATTAAGTCTATACGGTCATACAACGCAAAAACCACGCGGGAGATTTTTGACGAAATCAGAAAGATGAACACGTCAATCAATAAAGAACTGCAAGACATCAATAAGTCCGTAGGACGCTTAGAGGGCGAATTGAAAAAAAAAGACTAAATTATGAGCACGGGCAAAACTAACGAAGAAGTCAGGGGTGCCGCAATAGACTATTTGGCGGCAAGGCCTCGCATTGCGCAATGCGCAGACACAATACACCGCCGCCTTGCGCGCGAAAATCCCGATTGGACGCTTGAAGATGTTAAAGACGCTTTACAATTTTTAAAAGACGAAGGGCTTGTCGGCGAAGAACCGGACACCCTCGGCTCGACGCTTTATTACCGCGCAACAAGCAAGGGCTGCTTGTTTGTTGAGCGTCGTTACGGAATTCAACCCTAAAAAAGGAAACACATGAAAACATGGCAAATATGGCTGCTCGGTATAGGAATTATCCTCTCTTCGGTCGGCGCCTGCACGGTTAAAACTATGACAGGCACGGCCACGACGGACACCTACGTTGATGCCGCCGCAGGCGTTAAAAAGGGCGTTGAGACTATTACGTCTGCAAACGCCCAATCTACCGCCGCAACCACAAACGCGGAATAAACAAATGGCTGCCGGCCTGCTCAAGCTTTTAATAAACGCATGCGCGGCGCTGGCAGCCATTTTTAACTTTAACACGCTTAGGCATAACGATGATGAACTGCACCGACAAAAAAAACTCTGCGCCGACCTTGAAGCAACGCTTAATGCCGAGCTTGATAAGCCTGCTGCTAATGCAGACTTTGTGCGCAGGTTGCGCCGCGACATCAAGCGTCAGCAAAAGCTCCTTAAGTGTCTATCAGCCCGAATACCTGACCCTGAAGAAGGGACAGAAGATTGAACTTGCGGACGGCTCTACATACATTACGCAGCGCGACGGAGAGCGCTGGTGGAGCGACAAGGCCTTTCGCCTTAAAATCGAGGACGAAATCGCAAAAGGGTATAAATAATGGCTCTCATCGGTAAAATATCCCGCCTTAACGCAGATTTGCGCAACGAAGTTTGTCTGCGGCTTTATAACGGCGAAACCTCGGCGGACATACTGCCGTATTTAAATGCGCGCAAGGATGTGCGTTCGGTTTTGCAGAACCACTTTAACGGCGAAGACATCACGCCGCAGAATCTCTCGGCGTGGAAAGGCGGCGAATACCAAAAGTGGCTAAGCCGCCGCCAACAGGTGCAAGACACTATTGAGCTGTCAAAATACGCAACCCAGCTTGCGCAAAAGGGGCAAAACCTTGCGGCGGGCGCTGCGGCAATAGTGTCGGGCAAAGTTCTTGAAGTTTTGGACGAGCTTGAAAGTGCAGCGGATGACCCCGAGCGTCTCTTAAACCTTTGCGACGCTATAAAAGGCCTGCACGCGGGCGAAGTTGCAAGCGCCAAATTGCGAAACGATGAAGAGCGCCTGCGCCAAAATGCCGAAAAGTTGACTTTGGAAAAAAACCGCTTCCGCCGCCAAACTGCTGAAATGTTTATAGAGTTTGTGCAAAACGAAGAGGCAAAACGCGTAGCCCTCGGCGGCGAAAGCAAAAACATCAAACTCGACAAGCTCGTAACTCTGATGTTCGGCGAGCGCCCGTCAAGTATAGGCCCCAAGTATGAGTAGCGCGCAAAAAGCCTGGGTAAATTTACGGCCGTATCAGCAAGAAGCCTTCTGGTGCGAGCTGCGCATGTTCTTCCTTTTATGGGCAAGGCAAAAGGGCAAATCCTTTACGCTCGCCTGCCGAGCAATGAGACGCATGATGGATCAACCAAACCATCTAGTAATATTCGCATCGGCGTCGGTACTTCTCGGCGGCGAGCTCCTACTTAAAGAGGCCGAAGTATGGCGCACGGTCATAAATCAATTCAGATCCGCCTGCGGCGAGCGCGATTACAAGCTTGTCACATCCGCCGACGCTTCGGACGGCGCGCTTTTGGACATAGATGCAATTGCAGACCTTTTTGAACACAATAAGCTTGAGGCAAAAGTTTACCATTCGCGCACAAATTTCTCACGCACGCGCGTGGTAGCCCCAAACCCCGCCACGGCCGTCGGATGGACGGGAGACGTCTACATGGACGAAGTAGGCCGCATAGAAAACCTGAAGGACGTATTTGAAGCAGTCATTCCTATAATAGAAAGTAATCCAAAATTTGAGCTGCTCATGGCGACGACCCCGCCGCCGGATGACAAACATTATTCTTTTGAAATGTTCCAAGCGCCCTCACGCGAATGGAAACACAGCGCGCGCGGCAACTGGTATTTAAGCCCGAGCAATATAGACGTACACCGCGTTGATGCGTGGGACGGGCAACTTGCAAACGTCAACTATTACCACCCCAAAACCCGCGCGCCTATTACGCCCGACGAACATCGCGCTTTGGCCTTTGACAAGGTGGCGTGGGATCGCAATCACGCCGTGCAGTTTATTCAGGGCGGTACCGCTGCGGTAAGCTTGGCAGACCTTGCGCGCGCAATGGAGATTGGCAAAACCGATTGCGCGGCGTTCTCAACGTCGGAAAGGGTTTTCCTATGATTCATTTTACGGAACTTTTCCCGCAAGGCTGGCAGGGGCTTTTTGACCCGCGCTTTAAGCGCATAGGTGCCGGCTTTGACGTCGCAACAACCACAAACAATAAAAGCAACCCGTCGGCGATTACCATTAATCAGGTTTGCAACGATATAAACTATTTCAGGTTGAAGCTGCGCTTTAAAAGCGATGATCCCGACGTCGCGTATCGAATTCTAACCCACATTCAAGGCAATCTGCCGCACGGCCTCAAAATCCGCAAGCTATGTATTGACGCCACATCCGAAAAGTTTTTTGCGGTGGCGCTTAAGCGGCGGCTTAGGGGGTGCGGCATAGCCACGGAGCTTATAGACTCAAGCTCCGCAATAGAGCACATGGGCGAAAGGCTTAATTACAAGGCCTATCTCGGCAACCGCCTTTGCAACGCCTATGCCGACGGTAAAATCGCCACCGCGAACGAGCGTTGGATTAAGGACGATACCCGCCAAGTCTATCGCACAAAAGGCACTTTTGCGGCCGACGTCGATGAAAACGGCAATCACGCAGACGGCTTTGACGCTGACAAACTGGCATACCATGCGGTCAATTCAATGTCGCTAGCGGCTCATGCGGATAATTTTTCTGTAGGAACGCAAGAGGCGTCGGTCCGTCCGGGCATAAAAAATCCCTATATTAAAAAAAGCGGCAACAGGTTATATATATGAAGCAAATTAAAAATGTTGTTAAACTTTCAATCGTCGAACGCATCCGCGCGGTACTGTTCGGCGACCTGCCCACGCAGCGCATAGTCAGGGGTAGCGCATGGCCTGCCGCAGAAGGCTCATACATAGCCTCAAACATGACGCCCGAGCGCCTGCACAGTATTTTAAGCTCCGCAGAAGCGGGAGAATGTTCTGACCTTTGGGACCTTTATCGCGATGTTTTGTCGGCAGATTCGCACATGCAGGCGGAATTTGCAAAGCGCAAGCTCGGCACGCTTTGCGAAGTAATCACCGCGCAACCGGCCGATGCGGATAATCCGGACGATGTTGCGGCGGCCAAGGTCGCGCAAGACATGCTCGACGGCATTAAAAATAGGGTGCGCGTTTTATCGCACATGATGGATTCAATTTTGTATCCGCTCTCCATAGTAGAAAAGGTCTATAAGCCAAGCTCAAAGCCGGGCTTAAGCTATGAGCTCAAGGGTTTGTATCCCGTCGCGCATAGGTTGATAAATTTAAAAGAGGGCACGGTCGGTATATTTGAAACCGACGATTGTGGACGCAAACAGACGACCGGTTTTGAGGCAAACCCAACGAGTTTTATAATACACCGCAATCATATTCTAAGTTCGCCCGACAACTGGGGCGGCCCTATGCGCTGTTTGCTTTTCTGGTGGCTCTTTGGCGCAATGGGCTTCACGTGGTGGGCGCAGTGGCTTGAGCGTTACGGCATGCCGTTTTTGGTCGGCAAGTACCAGGCGGGCGATGACGAGAGCCGCGCGGTACTGCAAACCGCGTTTGCCATGGCCACGCGCCTCTTCGGCCTTGCGATAACCGCAGACACACAGGTTGAGATTCAAAACGCCGCCCAGGGCATGAACGGCGACGGGTATGAAAAGTTTTTATCCATCTGCAAACGTGAAAAATCAAAGCTCATACTCGGCGGCAGTTTAAGCGCGGAGGCGCAACCTACCGGCATGAACAGCGGACAGGCGCAGTCGCAAGATTCCGTCCGCGACGACATCCGCCTATTTGACTGCGTGATGTTGGCGGCAACAATCCGCGACCAACTCGTAGAACCCTTTTTGCAAATAAACGGTATCAAAGGCTCGGTGCCTAAAATAATAATAGGCGGCGAGGCCGAGGCAGATATGACGGGTACAGGCGTATTGCTTACCGCGCTGGCGAATGCGGGCTTACAGGTCGCCGATGATGGCATTGAAGTTTTAAGCCAGCGGCTCAATTTGCGACTTGAACGCCGCCCGATTGCGCAGGTTGTGCCGGGCGGCATGACTCCATTTGCGGCAGACATACCCGGCCGCGATGATCCCATATCGGCAAATGCAAAAATTGCGCAGGCAGGCGCAGCCGCGCTCGGCAAGGCCTATCAAAAGGTATATGATGATATTGCGCGCGCGCTGCGGCTTTCAAACGGCCCCGCAGATTTTGAAGCGCGGGTAAGCAAAATCTGCGCGGGCATGAACAACGCAGAAATTACCATGCTTATTCAGGACGTCTTGAATGCCAACATTATCAACGGGGTATCTAAATGAGCAAAATTATAGAACATCCATTCCCGTATGTTGGCGGCAAGCGCAGACTGCTTAAGCATATCCTGCCGCTTATCCCGAGGCACGACACTTACATAGAACCCTTTGCGGGCGGCTTGGCGGTCTTTATGAATAAAGAACCCGTTAAGGTTGAAGTCGTAAACGACATTAACGATGAAGTTGCCAGTTTTTACCGCTATGTCCAGTATCATTACAATTCGCTTTTGAACGAGCTTGAAGGCTATCTGCACAGCCGCGAAACTTTTGAGCGGCTAGTCAACAATCCGGGGCATACTGAGCTTCAAAGAGCCGCGCGCTGGTATCTTTTAAAGGTGAGCTCTTTCAGCGGCTTCGGTACCCATTACGGCCGCGATAAAAAAAGCTTCAGGGGCTTTAATCGCGAGCGCCACATACCGCTGATTTGCGAACTTAAAAACCGCCTTGCAAATTCTTACATAGAATCAAAAGACTGGGAAGAAGTTGTTTCGTTTTTTGACAAGGATACCGCTTTTATCTATCTGGATCCGCCTTATTGCACTGGAGATTCCGGCATTTACGACGCATTTAGCGAGTATGACATGACGCGCGTTTGCAAGCGTCTTAAGCTGCTCAAAGGGCAGTGGCTGCTTTCATGCGACAATTCCGATGTCTGTCAAAAGATATTCAAAGGTATGCGCAGCGTTGTAATACCTATAAAATACAGCGCCGGCACAAACTATCAAGACCGTCCGTCAAAAAGCGAACTGCTCGTCATGTCTGACGGCATAGTTATGCCTGACGGGTTTGAAGAAAGCGTTAAAGGGTAATGGATACAGCGGAAGCAATTATTAAATACCACTTACGCAATTATGGTATAAAAAGCACGATCGAAGAAATCTCGGATGAAGAATGCGTTGTGTTATTGGATAACTTAATGGAAATTGATCTACAAATTCAGTTTTTTTATAAGCCGAAGAAGAAAAAAGACAATTTCTTGGGTAGAGTCCTAATACAACGCGAAGATGGCAAAGAACTAATACTAAGGGGGTGTAAATCGGACATAGCAGGTGTCGTAGTTGCGGCATGTGTTGGCTATATCTGGGACTTGTGCGCGGGTCTAAATGAAATATGCGAATCTCTTAAAACCTCTAATTTTAATAGAAAAAAGGAGCTCGCTTCTTGACTATTATGAATAGTACCCACGATATTTTGCGCGCGCGGCTTTTGTTCAAGGCGGGGATTTTTAAGACACCCAAAGGTGTATTTAAAACTTTGTCCGAAATTTATCAAGAGCAGTGGAATCACGAATTTGAGCAAAAAATGCGCAATCGGCTGGCAATGGGGTATTTTAGATACGGGCCCCTCAAAGACCAGATAGGTCGCCACCCATACGATAATGTAAAATCCATAGAAGAGCGCCTGCAAGCCTACATCAAAACGCATAACCGAGAACATTTGGTGGATATTGCAAACCTCGCACTTGTCGAATTTACCGTTCATCCCGAATTCCCGTTTAAATCAAGCGACGATGGAATACACACCCCGAAAAAAGGCTAAGCATGAACCAAACAGTCTTAACTATATTAATATACCTGATGCTTATATGCGCCGGAATCATGTTTTTTTGCGCGACTTTCTATTTTTTGAGTTTGCGCTGGGGATACGGACTTTTATCAATCGCCGTGACGGCCGTCTGTTTAATTGCCGCATTTCTATTTTCATTTATGCTCGGCATATTAGGCTTACATTAAGACGAAAACAGAGATTGGGGTAGAGGTTTAAAAGGTTCTAAACCTAATAGCAATAAACATAAAACCGGATGAGCGCCGCAGGGTGCGCAGTAAGTTTTTTCCTGGTATGGCCGCCGCGATGGTGGAGCAATGGTCTTTATAAAATTAAGGATAAATCCTTTTAAAACATTCTGCGTGCTTCTGCCGCAATCACGCAGAGCTGCGGCCGCGTAAAAATTTCCAACCGTCAGACCTTCATCTCAACCCTTTTCAAACTTTAAAACAACCCTATTGTCTCTGTTTCAAAGTTAATTCGATGGGACTGGCGCGGTCGCTTTATTTAAAGGCACTTAAAGGCATATCGCAGTATTTCAAACTTTCCGCTCGTTTAATCCATGCCGACAATCAACGAGCAAAAGAATATTCCCCTTTAGAATATTGACGATTGTCCTTAAATTGTACTATCATATTCAGATGAAAAAACTTTTATTTTCACTTTTCGCTTCATTGCCGCTTTATGTATTTGCGGCGCAGATTGAGTTTGATGCCGCAGAAATCTCAAGAACGGTTGCGCCTGAAGTAGAAAAAAGCGCATTTGAATTCCCCTTCAAAGTAACCGGAGAAGGGAAGCTTGACATTGCCTCAATAACCCCAAGTTGTACCTGCCTTAAGGACATTAAGACAGACAAGACAAGCTATTCTGCGGGCGAAGTCGGCAAATTGAGCGGGGATTTTGCCACGGAAGGCATGCCGGGTGCGCAACATAAGCAGATTGTCGTTAAAGTTGCGGGAAATGATAAACCCTATGTTTTAACACTCAAATTTTTGGTGCAAGAGTATCTGCGCATTTACCCCAAGGTAATTTTTGCGGGCAGTAAAGATACCAAAGGGCAGCTCATACGCATACATTCAAATTATGACTCTAAGCTGTCGGACTTTACCGCAAATACCCATTATCAGAATGTCAAGCTAGAGCTTCTTGAAGGCAAAAAACCGAATGATTATGAGCTTAAAGTTATCCCCGAAGTTGGTGCAAAACCTGGTAGGGCTGAAATCAAAATAAGCTATAAGACCCCAAGCGGCACAAGCAAAAACTTTACGGTGCACGCAATGATAAGATAAACCGATGAAGCCCTTGTTTAAACTGCCTAAGAATTTCTTAAAATATACTGCGGGCGTTTTAGCCTTAAGCGCAATATTCGGCGCTTTTAATTATTTTATTAACCCGCACAAGGCGCAGTTTGGCTTGGCTGAAGATGAAGTGACGGCAGACTATATCAAAAGCCGCCCTATAAGCTTTAAATACCTGCTCATAGACGCAAGGGGCGGAAGCGATGCAAAAACCCCGATTAAAGGCGCAATAATACTTGCGCCTGAAAATTTCGACGATGATTTGGGCAAAGTGCTCGACGTTTGGACGACTGAAACCACCCTGATTGTCTTTTGCGACTCCGCCATGTGCGATACCTCGCGCATGATTGCCGCGCGCCTCAAAGAAGAATGCGGCTTAAAAAACGTGCTGGTGTTTAAGGACGATTGGCGAAAGCTAAAATGATTATGAAGTTTTTTGTTACAGTCTTAAAAATTATTGTTGCGGCCGTTTTTATTTATGCGGGCATAGTTAAGATTTTACGCCCTGATGACTTTTATAAAAGCATACTCGCCTACCAAATCTTGCCGCAAGGCTTTGCCTTTATCGCAGCCTATACATTGCCGCCTCTTGAAGTATTGTTGGGCATAAGCCTCTTTTTTAAAGGCATTGCCAAGCCCTCCGCCTTAATCCTTATGGCGTTAACGTTAATCTTTATACTCGCCATCCTCTCCGCCCGCCTTCGCGGCTTTGATATTTCTTGCGGTTGCTTTGGCGAAAGCTCCCTCGGGGCACACTTCAGCGGAGTAATGAAAAATTTTATATTACTTGCAGCTCTATTTATTATAAAGCGCACTTAAGAAAACTTGCACAAACAAAAATACGCTCACTCCGCATACATCAAGATTTCAGGAAAGTCTTTATTTTCAAATTGCGGCTAATCTTTCTGAAAGTTAAGCTTCTCCAGATATGGAGTGCCTTCCGCATGCTTCTTTAAGTCTTCGTATTTCTTTAACAAAATTTCGGGTCGCTTATCATCCGGCGGCTCGATATTTGAAAGCCAGTCAAAGTTTTCATCAGGGTAAGCGGCCTTAATTTTTTTAACCTCTTCAGGTGTCAGTTGCAGAATAGGGCTGCACGGAAACCCAAAACGCACCGGGGGTTGATCTGCCTTAACTTTATCAAACCAATCGGGATCTCTAAAAAAGGCGTTTAGATCTTTAATATTTGCCTTTAAAATGTAAATTTTCATGTCGGGCGCCAAAACGGATATGTAAGAAATCGGCATTTCAAAAGATTTTGGATTTTTTCCCAAAAACGCGGTATAATAAGAATCCGTTTGACTCAATTCAAATGCGTCCCCCCAATCCCGATGAAAAAAAATAATTTTTTCTAATTCATCCTCCTTATAATCAAATGGATGCGGCGTAATATAAGGAAGTGAAAAAATATACACATTATCCGCATCGTCTTTAAAAAATAAACTCCGGCAACAACTTGTAAAACTTTCTGCTTTTTTAAAGATGGACACATTCTTGGAGTACAAGGCTCTGACCATGCTTGCATTTATTAAGCCTTGAAGTTCATAGGGTCCATCCGCATATACGGGTAAAAAAGAAAAATCCTTGCCGCTCATATTATAAACAACCTCAAACCTGCCTATATATTTAGGAGGAGTAAGAACTAT